>Ga0268251_10000039_pt1 | contig 133179 bp, 159 predicted proteins | sample AgamicAsMae_FD_200527 | JGI IMG/M metagenome (GOLD analysis project Ga0268251, IMG submission 200527) | Agave microbial communities from Guanajuato, Mexico - As.Ma.e (v2) (version 2) | ecosystem: Host-associated > Plants > Phyllosphere > Phylloplane/Leaf | place: Guanajuato, Mexico... | reverse complement strand
TATGTAAGAGTAGGCAAGGGGAATACGGGCCATTAGCTCAGTTGGTTAGAGCGCTGTGTTGATAACGCAGAGGTCCCAGGTTCGAGTCCTGGATGGCCCATTAAGAAGTAGGAGAGGATTACCTCTCCTTTTTTGTTGCCTTTTGGTAGATAATGGGTTAAAATGAGAACATCAGTTACCATAAGTAGCGCATTTTAGAAAATCATTGGTTGATGAAAAATGGTACGCGTGAAACTCCAGTAACAAACAGTTTAGCAGGTAATGCTGCTCGGGATCGCCGTTATTGATAATGAAGTGTTATGGTTTGTTTATATAATCATAAAAATTGGGTGGTACCACGGAAATGCGTTTTTCGTCCCTTGTTTAGCGACAAGAGAAGAACGCGTTTTTTATTTTATGAAAAAGAGGACATATTAAATGTTAGATATACGTTATATGCGTAAAAACAGCGCAGAAGTCAAGCAACGTTTAGAATACCGTGGCGTTAACCCAGAAACAATTGACGAGTTATTGGAACTTGACCAAAAACGACGGGATTTGATCCAAAAAGTTGAGTCTCTTAAAGCACAACGTAATGATGTATCAGATAAAATTGCTTTTGCTAAGCGTCAAAAAGAAGATGCTAGTGAAGCAATTTTGCAAATGAAGCAAGTCGGGGCAGATATTAAGAGTCTTGATAATGAGCAAACATTGCTGGATGAACAGGTTCGAGAAATCGCTGCTCATTTGCCAAACATGGCTGCTTTTGATGTACCAGTTGGGCCAGATGAATCTGCTAACGTAGAACAACGAAAGTGGGCCCCAGAGGAATATGGATCACGTCCGCATGCCTTAGAAGAAGCATCGTGGGTTAAAGCTCATTATGAAATTGGAGAGAATCTGGGGATACTTGACTTTGAGAGAGGCGCAAAAGTTTCTGGTGCCCGCTTCTTATACTACGTTGGTGATGGGGCAAGGCTTGAACGTGCTGTCTATAACTTTATGTTAGATGAGCATAGGCAAGAAGGTTACACTGAAATGATCACGCCGATTGTGGTGAATGATTCAGCAATGTTTGGAACAGGACAATATCCAAAGTTTCAAGATGATGCTTATCGTGTAGAAGGATTGAATCAAACATATATTCCAACAGCGGAAGTCCCTTTGACTAACTATTATTCAGGTGAAGAATTGCCAAGTGAGGACTTACCAATCAAGTTCACTGCGCTGTCACCTTCTTTCCGTAAAGAAGCGGGATCGGCAGGTAAAGATACGCGTGGATTAATCCGTTTGCATCAATTTAATAAGGTTGAAATGGTTAAATTTACCAAACCAGAAGATTCTTACGAAGAATTAGAAAAGATGACACTAGATGCGGAAAACATTTTACAAAAATTGAATTTGCCTTATCATGTGATTGTATTGTCAACAGGCGACATGGGATTCTCAGCAGCAAAAACATATGATATTGAGGTCTGGATGCCACAGCAGAACGTTTATCGAGAAATTTCTTCAGTATCAAACACTGAAGATTTCCAAGCCCGTCGAATGCACATTACCTATCGTGATGCAGATAATAAGTTACAGCTTGTGCATACATTAAATGGTTCTGGTCTAGCAGTAGGGCGAACAGTAGCGGCTATTTTAGAAAACTATCAAAATGAGGATGGTTCAGTAACTATTCCAGAAGTTTTGCGACCTTATTTAGCCGGACAAGAGAAGCTTGAACCAACAACACACCATTAATTCAAAGGAAGGGTCTATATTTTGGACTCTTTTTTTGGTATAATTAGTCATATAATACACATATTTTGCAGTAATATACAAAAAATAGATTTTAGAGGAGAAACGAGCGAACTTACTACTCGCACGTTAAAAGTAATGGCCAATCCAATACGTAAATTAGTTGATAATTCAAAGCAACAACTAAAGAAATTAAATAAAATTGCCGATCAGGTCGAAAGTTATGCAGACACTATGGCTAGCATGTCAGATAGTGAGTTACAGGCTAAAACTGGAGAATTCAAGTCAAAAATTGCTGATGCAATTGATGGTATTGAGGACAAGGATAAGCAAAATAAGGCTTTGGCAAAAGTTTTAGACGAGCTGTTACCAGAAGCTTTTGCTGTGGCGCGGGAGGGAGCTAAACGAGTTCTTGGTTTGTATCCTTTCCATGTTCAAATCATGGGATCCATCGTATTACACGGTGGAAATTTAGCTGAAATGCGCACAGGTGAAGGTAAAACCTTGACAGCAACAATGGCTGTTTATTTAAATGCGTTATCAGGTCGCGGTGTGCATGTTGTTACAGTGAACGATTATTTATCCGCTCGAGATGCGGAACAAATGGGTCAATTATACAATTGGCTTGGATTGACAGTCGGTGTCAATGTTGGTGATGCGCCAGCAGAAGAAAAGCGTGCTGCTTACAACGCTGATATCACTTATTCTACCAACTTTAACATCGGGTTTGATTACCTACGTGATAACATGGTACGACGCGCAGACGAGCGTGTTATGCAACGAGGATTGAACTTTGCACTTATCGATGAAGCAGATTCAATTTTGATTGATACGGCACGTACACCTTTGATTATTTCTGGACCAGGTTCAGGAGTCTCCCAACTTTATGCTCGCGCTGACCGTTTCGTGAAAACTTTGCAACGTGATGAGGACTTTAAGGTTGATGAAGAAGCCAAGGCGACTTTGTTAACACCTGAAGGAATTCACAAAGGCGAGATATTCTTTAACTTGAATAACTTATATGATGCTGACGATACAGCCTTAACGCATCATATTGACCAAGCCTTGCGGGCTAATTTTAATTACATTAAAGATAAGGATTATGTCGTTCAAGATGGCGAGGTTAAGTTGATTGATCAGTCAACGGGCCGTATTTCTGAAGGAACACGTTTATCAGACGGTTTGCACCAAGCTATTGAAGCTAAAGAAAACGTCGAGATTCAAGAAGAAAATAAATCAATGGCGCAAATTACTTATCAAAATTTGTTCCGTATGTATAAGAAACTTTCAGGTATGACTGGAACCGCTAAAACTGAGGAAGAAGAATTACGTGAAATTTACAATATGGAAGTAATCAGTATTCCTACGAACCGTCCTGTTAGACGTGTGGATAAACCTGATTTGCTTTATACGTCTATTCGTGCCAAGTATAATGCGGTTGTTAAATTGATTGTTGAATTGCATGAAAAGGGACAACCTATCTTAATTGGTACGGGATCTGTCGAAGATTCAGAATTATTATCAAAAATATTGATGACGAAAAATTTGCCTCACAATGTTTTAAATGCCAAAAACAATGCCAAAGAAGCTGAGATTATTGCTAATGCCGGACAGCGTGGTGCAATAACTGTTGCAACCAACATGGCTGGTAGAGGGACTGATATTAAACTTGGTCCTGGTGTTGCGGAACTCGGTGGGTTAGTTGTTATTGCCACAGAACGTCATGAATCACGACGTATTGATAATCAGTTACGTGGTCGTGCAGGACGTCAGGGAGATGAAGGCTTTTCACAATTCTTTCTTTCATTGGAAGATGATTTGATGATTCGTTTTGGTGCTGAACGTGTCCGCTTGATGATGCAGAGAATGAATTTGGATGAAGATACAGTGATTACCAATCGGTTTATTACTCGTTCTGTCGAATCAGCCCAAAAACGTGTTGAAGGAAACAACTATGATACACGTAAAAATGTTTTGCAGTACGATGATGTTGTACGTGAACAACGTGAATTGATTTATCATGAACGTGATGTTGTCATTGATGAATCAGAGTCATTGGAATGGGTTTTGATGCCAATGGTTGAACGTACTATTAACCGTGTCGTGGATGCTCAAACGAAAGAGAAGAAGTCATCCGATTGGAATCTGCCGCAAATTGTTGCTTTTGTTGGCAATGCCCTAGCACATGATGATGCCGTTACAGTGCAACAACTGCAGGGATTGACTCGTGATGAAATCAAAGCAAAATTATTAGAGCTAGCGAAGTTGAATTATAAAGAAAAGCAAAGCCAGCTTTATGATCCAGAACAAATGTTGGAGTTCGAGAAAGTTGTTATTTTGAGAGCAGTTGATCAACACTGGACAGATCATATAGATTCTCTTGATCGGTTGCGTCAAGGTGTTGGTTTACGTGGATATGGACAATTAAATCCACTCATCGAATATCAAAGCGAAGCATTTGCGAACTTTCAAAAAATGATTGCAGATGTTGAATATGACACAACACGCACATTTATGAAAGCTGAAATTCGTCAGAATTTACGTTCTTAATATACAAATAAAAGCGAACTTTGTTCGTTTTTATTTTGAAAGGAATTAATATGGAAATTATCGATGCAAAGCATGCCGTCAGTGATATGCAGGAGAATATCGAACGTTTTCGCGGAACGCTCGATATGGAAGCACTTACGGAAGAAATTGCTGATTATGAAAATCGTATGACGGAACCTGATTTTTGGAACGACAATGAAAAAGCGCAAAAGGTTATTGAAGAAAATAATGTTTTAAAAAATCGTCGTGATTCATTTTTGAATTTAACAAATCAAGTTGAAGAATTAGAACTATTAATAGAAATGGCTGTGGAAGATCCTGAGGATGAGGACACGCTAGGTGAACTTGAAGCAGGGGTTGCGAAGGCGCAAAAAGATATTGATGCTTATAATTTAGAGCAACTATTAACTGAGCCGTATGATGCAAATAATGCCATTTTAGAAATTCATCCAGGTTCTGGTGGTACTGAGTCGACAGACTGGGGTGCTAACCTATATCGTATGTACACGCGTTGGGCACAGCAACATGATTTTCAAGTTGAAACCTTAGATTATCATGCAGGAGATGAAGCGGGTATTGATAGTGCAACGATTAAAGTAACTGGACATAATGCCTATGGCTTTTTACGAAGCGAAAAAGGTGTGCACCGTTTCGTAAGAATTTCTCCTTTTGATAGCGCTGGTCGACGTCATACGAGTTTCGTATCAGTTGATGTAATGCCTGAGCTAGACGATTCAATTGAGGTTGAGGTACGTGATGATGATGTTAAAATGGATGTGTTCCGTTCTGGTGGCGCCGGTGGACAAAACGTCAACAAAGTTTCAACAGGTGTTCGTCTAACGCATGAACCGACAGGAATTGTTGTTTCATCAACTGTAGAGCGTACTCAGTATGGTAACCGTGATTATGCCATGCGTCTGTTGAAAAGTAAGCTATACCAGTTGGAATTAGAGAAAAAAGAAGCTGAGCGTGCGGCGTTGACAGGCGAAAAAATGGAAAATGGTTGGGGATCACAGATTCGCTCTTACGTTTTGCACCCCTATCAAATGGTTAAGGATCATCGAACAAATTATGAAACTAACCAACCACAAGCAGTACTGGATGGTGATTTAGATCCTTTCATCAATGCGTACTTGCAGTGGCAGTTATCACTTAAAAATCCTAATTAATAATTAGTCGAAACATTACTGTTTCGACTTTTTAAATTTTATAAGTATAAAATAGACTAAACAAAAAGATTTCCTAATAAATGTTTAATAGGTTATAATATAAGTCAATATAAGACGTAGGCAGCCTAATTTTAAGGAGGCAAACATGGATAATAATTATACACCAAGTGCGCAAAATGTATTGGTTTTGGCACAGGAACAAGCAAAGTATTTTAAGCACCAAGCTGTGGGTACAGAACATCTTTTACTCGCCCTAGCAATAGAAAAAGAAGGCATCGCCAGTAAGATATTAGGTCAGTTTAATGTTATGGACGATGATATTCGTGAGGAAATTGAACACTTTACAGGATATGGTATCACTAGTCGGTATGATAAAAACATCTATTTACCTTATTCACCAAAAGCGGCAGATATTTTACATCAAGCGAATGAAGAGTTGCGTGCTTTAGCACAATCAAAAGTTGGAACAGAGCACATTTTGTTAGCTTTATTACAGGATGAAAGCATACTATCTTCACGAATTTTACTAGCATTAGACGTTAATTTACAAGATATGCGTCGTGCAATTCTTCGAAAATTAGGCATTACTGATGTGCGGAAGCAAATGAAGCAACAGGAGAAGCAGCAAGCATCAGCGGGAACGCCTACTTTAGATGGATTGGCACGTGATTTGACTCAAATGGCGCGAGACAACAAAATTGATCCAGTAATCGGTCGCCCAAAGGAGGTTCGTCGTGTTATACAAATACTATCCAGACGAACAAAAAATAATCCTGTATTGATTGGAGAACCTGGTGTTGGAAAAACTGCCATTGCTGAAGGACTGGCACAAAAAATCGTAGACGGTGAAGTACCTGAAAACTTAGCCAAGAAACGGTTGATGGCATTGGACATGGGGTCACTGGTTGCAGGAACAAAATATCGTGGAGAATTTGAAGACCGATTAAAAAAAATCATTGAAGAAATTTATAATGATGGCGAGGTTATTCTATTTATCGATGAGTTGCATACATTGATTGGTGCAGGTGGCGCCGAAGGCGCCATTGATGCATCGAATATTTTAAAGCCAGCATTAGCACGTGGTGAATTGCAAACTTTGGGTGCTACGACATTTGATGAGTATCAAAAATATGTCGAATCCGATGCAGCTTTAGAGCGCCGCTTTGCATCAGTAACAGTTGATGAACCAACTCAAGATGATGCTATTGCTATTTTGAAAGGAATTCGTTCTCATTTTGAGAAACATCATCAAGTTCAGATTGATGATGCAGCTATTGAAGCGGCTGTGAAACTTTCGGCTCGCTATATTTCGGATAGATTTTTGCCCGATAAAGCCATTGATTTGATGGATGAAGCTGGAGCAAAAGTACGTATTGATGCCACTGGGAAAGCAACACCAATATCGAAAGCCAAGGTTCGTTTTGCAGAAGTTCAAGCGGAAAAAGAAGCTGCTATTACGTCATTGGACTTTGAAAAGGCAGCCCAGTTGCGCACTGAAGAGATGAAATTGAAGCAGAAACTGGCAAAGTCAGAAGCTAAAGATACTCAAAATAACCAAAAAGAAAATGCTGAACGATATTCGCTTCATGTTACAGAAGAAGATATTGCTGAGGTTATTTCGCAACAAACCGGTGTGCCTGTTATGCAAATGGAAAAGAACGAGCAACAACGTTTGGTCAATTTGGAGTCAGTTCTGGGGCGCCGTGTTATTGGACAAAAGACAGCTATATCCGCAGTGGCTAGAGCAATTCGTCGTGCTCGTTCTGGATTAAAAGACCCTAGTCGCCCGATTGGTACATTTATGTTTTTGGGACCAACTGGTGTTGGAAAAACAGAACTAGCTAAAGCGTTAGCTGAAGCAATATTTGGCAGCGAAGATAACTTGATTCGAATTGACATGTCAGAGTATCAGGAACGTTGGTCATCTAGTCGTTTGATTGGTTCGGCACCCGGATATGTTGGTTACGACGAAGGTGGCCAATTAACGGAGCAGGTTCGTAATCATCCCTATTCTGTTGTCCTATTGGATGAAGCGGAAAAAGCGCATCAAGACATCTTTAATTTAATGTTACAGGTGTTTGATGATGGTTATTTAACGGATTCAAAAGGACGAAAGGTTGATTTCAAAAACACAATCATCATTATGACTTCCAATCTTGGTGCAACACGATTGCGTGATGAAAAATCAGTTGGGTTTGGTGCAGTTGATTTGAAGGACGATCACGAAGCAGTAGCTGCAAAAATACGTGAAACCTTAAAAGAAACATTCCGACCAGAATTTATTAACCGACTAGATGAAGCTATCGTGTTTGAAAGTTTGACGAAGCCTGAATTGCATGAAATTGTCAAGCTAATGAGTCGTTCAGTTCTACAGCGTGTTGCTGAGCAAGGTATCAGTGTTAAGATAACACCAGCAGCAATTGACGTAGTAGCTTCAGCGGGATTTGATCCCGAATATGGTGCGCGTCCAATTAGACGTGCACTCCAAACTAAAGTTGAAGATGCATTAAGTGAAGAATTACTGCGAGGTAACATCACAACTGATGATGCGGTAACGATTGGTGCCAAAAATGGTGAAATCAGAATTAGCACAAAGCCATTAAAGAAAGATACGACAAAAGCGTAAGTTTTTAAAGTAAAAATAATATGTAAAGATTAGTGATTACCCAACCACCGCTTAAAAACGGTACAAAGGGTAATCTTTTTTGTTGTGAGTATAATAGATAGAGTAAAGCCAGGCAACAACTGATGAGTAAAGTACAAGAAAAAATAACAGGCGTGTTTGATAGTACTAAACTTAGTAGTACCGGTATATCACCACTGCCTAATGTCTGCCGATGTTTTACGAGAATTATAGATAAAATTAAAATGAGGACTGTTAAACACAGATGTGCAGCATCATGATGAAGTATAAGTAGATAGCCTATCCAGGGGAATAAAATATTCGCGTGTATGCTTTGTTTCGAACAGTCTTCTAACGATAAAAATAATAATAAGACTCCTGTAATCCAAGTTACAGGTGTAGCCCATAAGAGTGTGCCAATTAATATGTAAGACAATTCAAAAATAGCATAGTAGTGACCAAAATGAGCATGACAATAGCGACATTTGTTGCGTAGAACACATGCCGAAATAACTGGTATAATATCAAACCAAGCTAAATTATGATCGCAATAAAAACAAAAAGAGCGTTGTATTTTCAAAGAGACACTGTTGGACAACCGAGCCGCAGCACATATAATAGTTGAGACGATAATACTATTAAACAAAAAGACAAATATATTTTCCATAACTTATCATACGTTGTGGTAATCATTTTTTCATTTAGCATGGAAAGTTGTTAAAACCTATTGACAACACGGCTCAAAATGGTATTATATTGAACGTGCTTTTGAGTAATCTGTTCTGTGACATCGTCACACTGTGCTGAACGGCGCTGTAAAGGCAATTGTCAGCAGATTTTCAGTGATATGATTTTTGGAAATATAAAAATGATACACCTGGAACTGTGAAATTAATGAAAATTTAAAGGAGACTGTAGCATGCCTACAATTAACCAACTGGTTCGTAAGCCACGTAAGTCAAAGGTTTCTAAGTCAAAATCACCTGCTTTGAACTTTGGCTACAACTCAATGAAGAAGAAGGCAACTAATAATGCTGCACCACAAAAGCGTGGTGTTGCTACTCGTGTTGGAACAATGACACCTAAGAAGCCTAACTCAGCTTTGCGTAAGTACGCCCGTGTGCGTCTTTCAAACTTATATGAAGTAACTGCATATATTCCAGGTATTGGACACAACTTGCAAGAACACTCTGTTGTTTTGATTCGTGGTGGCCGTGTTAAGGATTTGCCTGGTGTACGTTACCACATTATCCGTGGGGCTTTGGATACTGCGGGCGTTGATGGTCGTATGACTTCACGTTCAAAGTATGGCACAAAGGCACCAAAGAAGTAAGAAGGAGACTGACTAATGCCACGTAAAGGTTATACTAAGCGTCAGGAAATTTTGCCTGACCCAATTTACAACTCAAAGCTCGTTTCACGTTTGATCAACAAGTTGATGCTTGATGGTAAGCGTGGTACAGCTTCAACAATTTTGTACGATGCTTTTGATCGTATCAAGGAAGCAACTGGTAACGATCCATTAGAAGTTTTCGAACAAGCTATGGAAAACATTATGCCAGTATTGGAAGTTAAGGCTCGCCGTGTTGGTGGTTCTAACTACCAAGTGCCAATCGAAGTTCGTCCAGATCGTCGTTCAACTTTGGGACTTCGCTGGTTAGTTAACTACTCACGTTTGCGTAACGAACATACAATGGATGAACGTTTAGCTAAAGAAATCATGGATGCCGCTAATGATACTGGCGCATCTGTAAAGAAGCGTGAAGACACACACAAGATGGCTGAAGCGAACCGTGCATTTGCACACTACCGTTGGTAAAAATTTGATACTGAGGCTAGTAGATAATACAACCCTTGGTATGCAGATAGTGTACAATTGTCATAGATGGTGTTTGTCACACACAAGCACCGTCAAAAAGCGAACACAACTATGTGTCGCTTTTTGTTGCATATAGAACTAAACCAGGAGATAACTCACAATGGCAAAACGTGAATACCCACTAGAACGTACACGTAATATCGGAATCATGGCCCACATTGATGCGGGTAAGACAACGACTACTGAACGTATCTTGTACTATACAGGTAAAATTCACAAAATTGGTGAAACACATGATGGTGCTTCACAAATGGATTTCATGGAACAAGAAAAGGAACGTGGAATCACTATCCAATCAGCTGCTACAACAGCTGTATGGCATGGTTTCTTTGACCAATTCGCTAAAACACCTTACCGTGTCAACATCATTGATACACCAGGGCACGTTGATTTCACAATTGAAGTTGAACGTGCATTGCGTGTTTTGGATGGTGCCGTAGCGGTTTTGGATGGCGCTGCCGGTGTTGAACCACAAACTGAAACAGTTTGGCGTCAGGCAACAACATATGATGTACCACGTATCGTATTTGTTAACAAAATGGATAAGTTGGGTGCTGACTTCCAAATGTCAGTGGATTCAATTCACGAACGTTTGCAAGTTAATGCAGAAGCTATTCAATGGCCAATTGGTGCTGAAGATGACTTCGAAGCGGTTATTGACTTAATCACACAAGAAGCATACTATCCTGAAGATGATTTGGGCGAAAAGTGGGCACCTCGTGAAATTCCTGAAGAATTGAAGGAATTAGCAGAAGAAAAGCGCAACACATTGATTGAAGCTGTAGCTGATGTTGATGATGATTTGATGGAAAAGTATCTTGAAGGTGAAGATATTTCAATCGAAGAATTAAAAGCTGCAATTCGTCGTGCTACTTTGGCATTGCAATTCTACCCAGTTCTTGCAGGCTCTGCCTACAAGGATAAGGGTGTCCAAATGATGTTGGATGCGGTTGTTGATTATTTGCCAGGACCTTTGGATGTTAAGCCATATATCGCTAACGACCCAAAGACTGATGAAGAAATTGACTTGATTGCTGATGATTCAAAGCCATTTGCTGCTTTGGCATTTAAAATCATGACTGATCCATTCGTTGGTCGTTTGACATTTATGCGTGTGTATACTGGTACTTTGAAGTCTGGTTCATACGTACAAAACACATCTTCTGATACTCGTGAACGTGTTGGTCGTTTGCTACAAATGCATGCTACTTCACGTACTGAAATCGAAGAGGTATTCTCAGGTGATATCGCTGCTGCGATTGGCTTGAAGAATACAACAACTGGTGATTCATTGACAGATGTTAGTCATCAATTGATTCTTGAATCAATGGAATTCCCAGAACCTGTTATTGAATTGGCTATTGAGCCAAAGACAAAGGCTGACCAAGACAAGTTGTCAAATGCTATTCAAAAGTTAGCTGAAGAAGATCCATCATTCCGTGCAACAACAAACCAAGAAACTGGTCAAACTTTGATCGCTGGAATGGGTGAATTGCAATTGGATATCATGGTTGATCGTATGCGCCGTGAGTTTAACGTTGAAGCAACCGTTGGTGCGCCTCAAGTTGCTTATCGTGAAGCGTTTACCAAGACAGTTCAAGCTCGTGGATTCTTCAAACGTCAATCTGGTGGTAAGGGTCAATATGGTGATGTTTATATTGAATTCGCACCAAACGAAGAAGGCGCTGGCTTTGAATTCGAAGATGCTATTGTTGGTGGTGTTGTGCCACGTGAATACATCCCTTCAGTTGAAGCTGGTTTGAAGGATGCATTAAATGCTGGTCCTTTGGCTGGATTCCCATTAGTTGACTTGAAGGCTAAGTTGTATGATGGTTCATATCACGATGTCGATTCTAGTGAAGCTGCCTTTAAGATTGCTGCATCATTGGCTTTGAAGGAAGCTGCAAAGACGGCTGGTGCGGTTATTCTTGAACCTATCATGGCTGTTGATATTGTTGCACCTGAAGACAACCTTGGTGATGTTATGGGACACGTCTCAGCTCGCCGTGGTATGATCGAAGGTCAAGAATCACGTGGACCCGTATTGGCTGTTAAGGCTAAGGTTCCTTTGTCAGAAATGTTTGGTTATGCAACTACTTTGCGTTCAGCTACGCAAGGTCGTGGTACATTCCAGATGGTATTTGACCACTATGAAGCTGTTCCTAAGAACATTCAAGAAGAAATCATCAAGACAAACGGTCAAGAAGATTAATTCTAATATTTAAATATTTAACTGACAGATGGTTCAGTATAAACGGCGTCACTCATATTGAGTGACGCCGTTTTAATAGGAAAAAGTAAAATGCTGAAAAATAATAAAAATCATAGTAAATTTTTAGTACCCGGGATAATTGTTGTGGGAATGGTTTTACGCTTACCCTTCACGTCTATTCCACCGATATTGGGGAATATTGCGCGTTCATTGCATGTACCGGTTTCTAGTCTAGGAATCTTAACAACGATACCTTTATTGGCGTTCGCCATTTTTTCAGTTTTTGCGCCAAAGGTAGCACAAAAGTTGGGGTTAGAACGTGCTTTCACACTCATGCTTGGATTGCTTATTATTGGTTCGTTCATTCGAATCTTAAATACACCGCTTCTCTACATTGGTACGGCATGCATAGGAGTTGCAATTGCACATATGAACGTTTTATTGCCTAGTGTGATTCGAACGTATTTCCCACAAAAAGTTGGTTTTATGACTTCGATATTTACATTTAGTATGATGCTAGCGACTGCTATAGGGGCTGCGTTATCGGCACCTATTACTGCTGTAACTGGTTGGCATACATTTATAATTTTGTTAACAGTTTTACTAATAATCGCATTACTTGTTTGGTTACCTAATCAAAATTTTGTTCATAATAATCAAACAACTGTTAAAACAAAATCTGAGAATGTTTTGAAACCCAGTATTTGGCGAAATAAGTATGCTTGGCTATTGTTGTTTTTTAGTGGTGTACAGTCAATTATGTTTTATATTCTCTTGGCCTGGGGACCAACGATGGCAGTGCAGACCGGTTTGTCGGCTTCTACGGCCAGCCTGTTTGCTGGCTTGAATTCATTGATTGGTCTGCCATTTGCTTTGTTTATTCCATCAATTGTTGCCAGACTTGATAGTGGGCAACGGCAGTGGCTAGTGGGGATGTTCTCAATATTGGGCACTTTAGGATATATGTTGTTACTTTTCCCGCAAGGAACGTTTACCTATTGGCTGATCGTTAATCTATTAATCGGGGTTGGCACATCAGCATTATTCCCATACTTAATGACAACGTTTAGTCTAAAAACTAGTAATGCAGAACAAACAGCACGGCTGTCTGGCATGGCACAAAGCGGTGGCTATTTATTAGCTGCAACTGGGCCACTGTTATTTGGTTATGCATATGGTTGGTTTCATTCTTGGATTCCGCAAATTATTATGTTAATTATCTTATTTATTCTGATGACAGTTGCAATATTAATTGTGGAAAATCAAGATAAAATTTTGGATTAAAAAGCGCAAGTCATCGCGCTTTTTTTGTTTTTATAATTAGTGTAAAATGTATTCTATTGAAAAGATTCGAGGGTGAGCAAGTGAGTGAGAAACAAGTACCAATTATTGCTTTTAATCAAGTAGATTTGTCTTTTGGAGATACACATGTTTTAAATAATGTTGATTTAGAAATAGAAGCTGGTAAATTTTATACTTTACTTGGACCATCTGGTTCAGGAAAATCAACTATCTTGAAACTGATTTCTGGACAGCTAACGGCTGACTCAGGAGATATATCTTTTGAAGGTCAACGTGTTAATGATGTACCTGCGGAAAAGAGAAAAGTGAATACCGTATTCCAAAACTATGCATTATTTCCAAATATGAATGTTTTTGATAACGTTGCTTTCGGTCCAACTTTAAAAGGAATGAATAAGACGGAAATTAAGAACAAAGTGAAAGAAATGCTTAATTTGGTCAAGTTAAGTGATTTTGTTGATCGCGAGATTGATGAGTTATCAGGAGGGCAACAGCAACGCGTTGCGATTGCGCGTGCTTTGGCTAATGACCCAGAGGTTTTATTACTTGATGAGCCTTTGTCAGCTTTAGACTACAATCTACGTAAAAGTATGCAATATGAACTTCGAGAAATTCAACAGCGCTTAGGGATTACTTTTGTTTTCGTGACACATGACCAAGAAGAAGCATTGGCTATGTCTGATTGGATATTTGTTATGAATGATGGTGTAATTCAACAAAATGGTTCACCAGAAGATATTTATGATGAACCAATCAATCACTTTGTTGCTGATTTTATTGGTGAGAGCAATATTGTTGATGGCATCATGAAGGAAGATTATGTGGTCCATTTTGTGGGTAAAGATTTTGAAAATGTTGATGCAGGAATGCGCCCCAACGAGAGAGTTGAAGTAGTGTTACGACCTGAGGACTTAGATTTGACGTCCATTGAAAATGGTAAATTAGTCGTTACTATTGAAGACCAGTCATTTAGAGGAGACTACTATGAAATTACGGCTAGAGATGATGATGGCAATGAATGGCAAGTTCAGGCAACAAATTCGGCAATAATTGGTGCTAGAGTAGGTTTGACATTTGATCCTGAGGATATCCACATTATGCGATTTAATGAGTCTGAGGACGATTTTGATGCGCGTCTGGAAAGTTATGAGGACGATGATGAAATCTAAACAACAACGTCAAATATTTTATATTGTTCCTTATGGCATCTGGCTATTACTATTTGTGGTTGCGCCATTGATACTAATGTTATTTCAGTCATTTACTACTGCTAGTGGACATTTCACATTTAGCAATTATGCGGCCTATTTTGGCAGTGGAACATATTTGCGAATGACTTTCAACTCAGTATGGTACGCATTTTTGATAACAGTGATTACTTTAGTGATTAGTTACCCAACTGCCTATTTATTGAATCAACTGAAACAAAAACAGTTCTGGCTATTGTTAGTCATATTGCCTACATGGATTAATTTACTGTTAAAAACGTATGCTTTTATTGGACTATTGTCCAAGACTGGGACTGTGAATAATTTCATTTCACTTTGGGGCATTGCGCCCCAACAGCTCTTATTTTCGGACTGGAGTTTTTTGCTGGTAGCGGCGTATATCGAAATTCCTTTTATGATTTTACCCATTTTTAATTCGTTAGCGGAGATTGATTCAAGACTTTCTCAGGCTAGCCACGATTTGGGTGCTAATAAGTGGCAGACACTCCGCTACGTTATCTTCCCATTGTCGATGCCAGGTGTTAAGGCCGGTATTCAGGCAGTGTTTATTCCTAGTTTGTCATTATTTATGATTACACGCTTGATTGGAGGTAATCGAGTGATTACCCTAGGAACCGCAATTGAAGAGCACTTTTTGGTCACACAAAATTGGCAAATTGGTTCAACGATTGGCGTAGTTTTGATTGCTGCAATGATTGCTACAATGCTGCTGACACGTGATCGTACACGTAAAAATCTAAGAAAGTGAGGTATGGCTAATCATGCATAAAAAATTTAGATGGTCTAATTTGTATTTAGTGTTTGTATTTGTTTTGTTGTACTTACCTATTTTCTTTTTGATTATTTACTCCTTTAATGCAGGAGATGTTATGCAAGGATGGGATGGCTTTTCGTTGAAGCATTACACCGAGCTCTTTGTCGACACAAGAATTTTAGAGATTGTGGTTAACACATTTCTGGTTGCGTTATTATCTTCACTACTGGCTAGTATAATTGGCACAGCAGGGGCCCTATATATCTATAATCAACGTCATCAATTGGCGAAAAATATTTTCTTGTCACTTAATAATATTTTACTTGTTTCTCCGGATGTTATTATTGGCGCCTCATTTTTAATTCTATTTACCGTTGTTGGTTTTACACTCGGTTTTACTTCCGTTCTACTTTCGCATATTGCTTTTAGTATACCGATTGTTGTTTTGATGGTATTACCTCGTTTACAGGAGATGAATCCTTATTTAGTCACCGCAGCCAAGGATCTTGGTGCCAATAATTTACAGATGTTGTCTAGGGTAGTATTACCAGTTATATCACCGGGAATTTTAGCGGGATTTTTTATGGCGTTTACTTACTCACTGGACGACTTTGCAGTGACGTTCTTTGTAACAGGAAATGGTTTTTCAACTTTGTCAGTTGAAATATATTCCCGTGCGCGCCAAGGGGTTAGTTTAGAAATCAATGCGTTATCGGCCATGATGTTTTTGGTTTCACTACTATTAGTATTAATCTATTATTTTATTTCCAACAGATCTTCTAAAGGCAAAAAGCGCGGCGGAACAAACCTTGTAATGCCAGCTACGGAGGGACTGTAAGATGAAAAAATTATTATCCAGTGTAGTGGGGATATTAATTGTTGTTGCTTTACTCATTAGTGCGCAGCATTATTTTTCGGCACAGACAGGCACGGGGGACAAGAGCGGCAAAGTTTTGAATTTATATAACTGGGGAGATTATATTGATCCTGCCTTATTAAAAAAATTTACCAAAGAAACTGGCTATAAAGTTAGTTATGAAACTTTTGATTCAAACGAAGCGATGTATATGAAAGTTAAGCAAGGCAGTACATCGTACGACTTAGCAGTGCCTTCAGAATATATGATTGAAAAAATGAAAGCAGATAATTTACTATTACCACTTGACCATAGTAAATTAACTGGTTTGAATAATTACGATAGTCGTTTTCTAAATCAATCTTTTGATAAAGGCAATAAATATTCGGTTCCCTACTTTTGGGGTACACTTGGCATTATTTACAATGATAAATATGTCAAAGCCAAAGACATTCAACATTGGGATGATCTTTGGTCATCAAAGTTTAAAAATCAAATCATGTTAATTGATTCAGCAAGAGATGTTTTGGGTATCACTTTAATTACACAAGGGAAGTCCGTGAATAATAAATCGGTAGCTGATTTAGCTGCAGCACAAGGAAAACTAACAACCTTGATGCCGAATGTCAAAGCGATTATTGCTGACGAGATTAAAATGTATATGGCTCAGGATGAAGCTGCAATAGCCGTCACCTATTCTGGTGAAGCTGCAGAAGCAATGGACAAAAATTCTCATTTGCATTATGTTGTACCTAATGAGGGATCGAATTTGTGGTTTGACAACATTGTGATGCCAAAAAATGCTAAACATAAAGCAGCAGCATATGCATTTTTGAATTTCATGAGTGAACCGAAAAACGCTGCTCAAAATGCAGAGTATATTGGTTATGCTACACCAAATAAGAAGGCGTTGTCGTTATTACCAAAATCAATTCGGGAAGATAAACAGTTTTATCCAGATGAAAAAACAGTCCGAAATTTACAAACATATGATGATTTAGGACAAAAATGGACAGAGAAGTATAATGATGCATTCTTAGAGTTTAAGATGACGCAGCGATGAAATAAAGTTAGTAGATTTAGTTGTGGAAATTTATTGAAAGAGGGTAATAAACATTTTTAAATTAAAAGAACAAAACCCTTGCCTTGCAAGGGTTTTTCTGTTATTATATTTAAGTACGCTTTTGGAACAGTAGTAGTAAAACCCTACCGAAAGCCTAGTGTATCAATGTTTAGCGATGATGATTAAGGTTGCGACACGCGCGGCCGCGTTGCCATGGGCGCGCAAAACACAAGCAGTGTTGTCGGTTTTTAATCGAAGTTAGCTGATTTACAAAATCAACGAGGAGGCATGAAATAATGGCACAAAAGAAGATCCGTATCCGTTTGAAGGCATACGAACACCGTATCTTGGACCAATCAGCAGAAAAGATTGTTGAAACGGCCAAGCGTACGGGCGCAGAAATTGCTGGTCCTATTCCGCTACCAACTGAACGTACATTATATACAATTTTACGTTCACCACATAAGCATAAGGATAGCCGTGAGCAATTTGAAATGCGTACGCACAAGCGTTTGATCGACATTGTGAACCCTACTGACAAGACAGTTGACGCATTGCGTAAGCTTGAATTGCCATCAGGTGTTGCAATTGAAATCAAGTTGTAATCCAGAACGGATATAACTTTCATGCCTCATTGAGGCAAAATTAAAATAAGAAAAATATTTAAGGAGATTAGTCATGACTAAAGGTATCTTAGGCCGCAAAGTCGGTATGACTCAGGTTTTTACAGAATCTGGTGAATTGATCGCCGTGACTGCTGTTGAAGCAACACCAAACGTCGTTTTGCAAGTAAAAAATGCAGAAACAGACGGATACAGTGCTATTCAACTTGGTTACCAAGACAAGCGCACAGTTTTGTCAAACAAACCTGAACAAGGCCATGCTTCAAAAGCAAATACGGCCCCTAAGCGCTACGTTCGTGAAATCCGCAATGCGGGAGACGAATTTAACGTTGGGGATGAGATTAAGGTTGACACATTCCAAGCGGGCGAATACGTCGACGTAACAGGAATCACGAAGGGACATGGTTTCCAAGGTGCTATCAAGCGTTTGGGACAGTCTCGTGGTCCTATGACTCACGGTTCTCGTTACCACCGTCGCCCAGGTTCAATGGGTGCTATTATTAACCGCGTTTTCAAGGGTAAGCTTTTGCCAGGACGTATGGGTAATAATAAGCGAACAATGCAAAACATTGCCATTGTTCATGTTGATGTTGAAAACAATTTGTTGCTTTTGAAGGGTAACGTACCTGGTGCTAACAAATCACTTTTGACAGTCAAATCAACTGTAAAAGTAAACGCAAAGCATCCTGAAGTTAAGATGGCTAATGCATCTGCATCTGCTACTAACTCAGAAGAAGCTTAATATAAATTATATAGAAAGGAGAACAATCAATCATGACTAAAGTTGCTGTATTAAAGCAAGATGGTAGTCAAGCTGCAGAAATTGAATTAAATGACGCAGTATTCGCCATCGAACCTAACAACGCCGTTATTACTGATGCAGTATTGATGCAACGCGCATCATTGCGTCAAGGTACACATGCTGTTAAGAATCGTTCTGCGGTTTCTGGTGGTGGACGTAAGCCTTGGAAGCAAAAGGGTACTGGTCGTGCACGTGCCGGTTCAATTCGTGAACCTCAGTTCCGTGGTGGTGGAATTGTTTTCGGACCTTCACCACGTTCATATGCTTACCGTATTAACCGTAAGGCATATCAATTGGCATTAAAGTCAGTTTTGTCACAAAAAGTCGCTGATAACAAGTTGGTAGTTGTTGATGCTTTGTCATTTGAAGCACCAAAAACACAAGACTTTAAGAAAGTTTTGGCAAACTTGTCAGCTGATAAAAAGACATTAGTAGTTGTTGATGAAGACAACGAAAACGCAATCTTGTCAGCACGTAACTTGGCTAATGTTCAAGTTATGACAACAAAGGGTATCAACGTGCTTGATGTTGTTAATGCAGATAAGCTGGTGATTGTTCAATCATCAATCGAAGAAATCCAAGGAGGTCTTGCCTAATGGATGCACGCGATATTATCCGTCGCCCTATCATCACCGAAGCTTCAATGGCGCAAACAGAACGTAAGCGTTATGTCTTCGAAGTTGATACGCGCGCAACAAAGCCTGAAATTAAAAAAGCTATCGAAGAAATCTTTGAAGTTAAAGTTTCTGGTTTAAACACAGCGAACGTTCGTGGCAAGAAAAAGCGCCAAGGCCGTTATGTTGGTTACACACGTAAATTAAAGAAGGCAACCGTTACGTTGTCAAAAGATTCAAAAGATATTCAAATCTTTAACGAAGGTTAATCTAAATAGGAGGATAAGACATTGGCTATCAAGAGTTATAAGCCAACTTCTGCCGGACGTCGTAATATGACGACTTCAGATTTCGCTGAAATCACGAAGACAACGCCCGAAAAGAGTTTGTTGGCCAAAAAGTCAAAGACTGGTGCACGTAATGCATCTGGTCGTATGACAGTTCGCCACCATGCTGGTGGACATAAGCAAGCCTACCGTATCGTAGACTTCAAGCGTACTAAAGATGACAAGACAGCTACTGTAAAAGCTATCGAATATGATCCAAATCGTACTGCTAACATTGCTTTGTTAGTATACGAAGATGGTATCAAGTCATATATCTTGGCGCCAAAGGGATTGAAGGTTGGCGACAAAGTTCAATCTGGTCCTGATGCCGACATTAAGCCCGGCAATGCCTTGCCATTGAGTGCTATTCCTGAAGGTACTTTGATTCACAATATCGAATTGAAGCCTGGTAAGGGTGGGCAATTGGCTCGTTCAGCTGGTGCATCAGCACAAATTTTGGGACGTGATGGTAAATATATCATCGTTCGTTTGACTTCAGGTGAAGTTCGTTTGGTATTAGCTACAAACCGTGCAACAATCGGTGAAGTTGGTAATGCTGAGCATTCATTGATTAACTGGGGTAAAGCTGGTCGTAACCGTTGGCGTGGAAAGCGTCCACACGTTCGTGGATCAGTTATGAACCCTAACGACCATCCACACGGTGGTGGTGAAGGTAAAGCACCAGTTGGTCGTCCAAGTCCTATGTCACCATGGGGTAAGAAGACTGCCGGTAAGAAGACTCGCGATAAGAAGAAGGCTTCAACAAAGTTTATCGTTCGCGGTCGTAAGAGTAAGTAAGGGAAAGGAGACAACTAATGGCTCGTAGTTTAAAAAAGGGACCATTTGCGGACCCACACTTGCTTAAGAAGATTGAAGCGCAAGTTGATTCTGAAAAGAAATCAGTGATCAAGACTTGGTCACGTCGTTCAACAATCTTCCCAAGCTTCATCGGCTTTACAATTGCCGTTTATGATGGTCGCAAGCACGTTCCAGTTTATGTGCAAGAAGATATGGTCGGACACAAGTTAGGTGAATTCGTACCAACTCGTACGTTCAAGGGACACAAGAACGACGATAAAAAGACTGGTAAATAAGGAGGAAGTGAAAAATGGCTGAACAAGTTACATCAGCTCGTGCGACTGCTAAGATCGTTCGCGTTGCCCCACGTAAGGCACGCTTAGTTCTTGACACTATTCGCCGTAAGAGCGTTAACGAAGCATACGCAATTTTGAAGTTCCTACCTAATACTTCTACTGAAGATATTTACAAGGTTTTGAACTCAGCAGTTGCTAATGCTGAAAATAACTTCTCATTAGACCGAGAAGATCTTATTGTGAAGGAAGCCTTTGCTAACGAAGGACCAACGCTTAAGCGTTTCCGCCCTCGTGCTAAAGGTTCTGCTTCACCTATTAACAAGCGTACAAGCCACCTAACAATTGTGGTTGCTGAGAAGGAGGCAAAGTAATGGGTCAAAAGATTAACCCTACTGGATTCCGTGTCGGCGTTATTCGCGACTGGGATGCAAAGTGGTTTGCTGACAAGGCTGACTATGCTAACCAACTTCACGAAGACTTGCGTATTCGTAAGTATATCGAGAAAAACTTAGCAGATGCCTCAGTTGATCGCATTGAAATTGAACGTACAACCAAGTCACGTGTTGACGTTTCTATCCAAACTGCCAAGCCAGGAATGGTTATTGGTAAGGGTGGTTCAGAAGTTGAAAAGCTTCGTACACAATTGGCAAAGTTGACAGACACAGATGAAAAAGGTCGCTCAAAGCGCGTCTTTATTAACATCGTAGAAATCAAAAAGCCGGATTTGAGTGCACATTTGGTTGGACAACAAATCGCTGGTGATTTGGAACGCCGTGTGGCTTTCCGTCGCGCCATGCGTGGTGCTATCCAACGTGCCACTCGTTCAGGTGCTAAGGGTATCAAGGTTATGGTTTCAGGTCGTTTGAATGGTGCTGATATTGCACGTATTGAACAATATACTGAAGGTACAGTGCCTTTGCATACTTTACGTGCCGATATCGATTACTCATGGGATGAAGCAATGACTGCTTATGGAAACTTGGGTATCAAGACTTGGATTTACCGTGGTGATGTATTGCCACAAAAAAAGAACAGTAAGTAAGGAGGGAAGCAAACATGTTAGTACCAAAGCGTGTTAAGTTCCGTCGTGTACACCGTGGTCACATGCGTGGCGAAGCAAAAGGTGGCAAGACGGTAACATTCGGTGATTTTGGCTTGCAAGCAACAACTTCAAGTTGGATTACTAACCGTCAAATTGAAGCTGCTCGTATTGCAATGACACGTTATATGAAGCGTGGTGGTAAGGTTTGGATTAAAATCTTCCCTCATAAGTCATATACATCTAAAGGTGTCGGTGTTCGAATGGGTAACGGTAAAGGTGCACCCGAAGGTTGGGTTGAACCAGTTAAGCGTGGCAAGGTAATGTTTGAAGTTGCAGGTGTTCCTGAAGCAACTGCTCGTGAAGCATTACGTTTGGCACAACACAAGTTGCCTGTACGTACAAAGATTATTGCTCGGGAGGCTGAATAATGGCTAAAGCAAGTGAATTGAAAGAATTGTCACTTGCGGATTTGCAAAAGCGCGAAGCCGAATTCAAGGAAGAATTATTCAACCTACGTTTTCAATTGGCTACTGGTCAACTAGAAAACACGGCGCGTATCGCACAAGTTCGTAAGGACATTGCACGAGTTAAGACAGTTATTCGTGCACAAGAATTGGCAAACGCCAACAAATAAGACGAAAGGAAGAAGCTGAAAAATGAGTGAAGAACGTAATACTCGTAAGGTTTACCAAGGACGAGTTGTTTCAGATAAGATGAACAAGACAATTACTGTTGCTGTTGATACTTATTTGACACATGATGTCTACGGTAAGCGTGTCAAGTACACAAAGAAGTTCAAGGCCCACGATGAAAACAATGCTGCCAAACAAGGCGATATTGTTCAAATCATGGAAACACGTCCTTTGTCTGCAACTAAGCACTTCCGTTTGGTTAAGATCGTTGAAGAGGCTGTTATTCTTTAATGCTCTACCCAAAACGTCGTAATTAATTGCTAACAAGGAGGAAGAACCATGATTCAACAAGAGAGTCGTTTAAAAGTGGCTGACAACTCTGGCGCACGTGAAATCTTGACGATTAAAGTGCTCGGTGGTTCAGGCCGTAAGTTTGCTGGTGTAGGTGACATGATTGTTGCTACAGTTAAGCAAGCTATCCCTGGTGGTAACGTAAAGAAGGGTGACGTCATTAAGGCTGTTATCGTTCGTACTGTTTCTGACGTTCGTCGTGCAGATGGCTCATACATCAATTTTGATGAAAACGCCGCTGTTATCGTGAAGGACGACAAGTCACCAGTAGGTACACGTATTTTTGGTCCGGTTGCACGTGAATTGCGTGACAACGACTATATGCGTATCGTTTCATTGGCACCAGAAGTGCTCTAATACTGACAAGGAGGAGCCAAATCATGTTTGTAAAAACAGGTGATAAGGTTCGCGTCATTGCCGGCAAAGATAAGGGAAAAGAAGGCACAATCACTAAGACTGTTGCTGGAAAAGATCGCGTCGTTGTCGAAGGCGTGAACATCGTTAAGAAGCATCAAAAGCCTTCTAACGAATATCCACAAGGTGGTGTTATCGATATCGAAGCACCAATCCATGTTTCTAACGTGCAATTGCTTGACCCTTCAACTAACGAACCAACGCGTGTTGGATTCAAAGTGGAAGACGGCAAGAAAATTCGCGTATCTAAAAAGTCTGGTAATGTACTAGGCTAATATCGAAAGGTGAAATCATTTTCATGGCTAATGCTTTAAAAGAAAAATATGTTAATGAAGTTCAACCTGCTTTGATCGAAAAGTTTAACTTTAAGTCATCAATGCAAGCCCCAAAGATTGATAAGATCGTCTTGAATATGGGTGTTGGTGATGCGGTTTCAAACTCAAAGAACTTGGATGAAGCGGTTGAAGAATTGAAGTTGATTGCTGGTCAACAACCAGTTATCACAAAGGCAAAGAAGTCAATCGCTGGGTTCCGTTTGCGTGAAGGTATGTCAATCGGAACAAAGGTTACACTACGTGGAGAACGTATGTATGACTTTTTAGACAAGTTGATCAACATTTCATTACCTCGTGTTCGTGATTTCCGTGGTGTATCATCAAAGGCCTTTGATGGCCGTGGTAACTATACACTGGGTATTCGTGAACAATTAATTTTCCCTGAAATTGACTTTGACAAAGTTAACCGCGTACGTGGTTTGGACATTGTTATTGTTACGACAGCGCAAAACGACGAAGAAGGTCGTGAGTTGTTAACACAAATGGGAATGCCATTTGCTAAGTAATTGGTAAATAAAAATGTTGTTGCTCTAAATGAGTGACGCGTTTTTAACTGTTATTGACAGAAATAGTCTATAATAGTTAAGAGCGTGTCATTTTGCATGATTACGTTCAAAATAAAAAGGAGGATATCGATAGATGTCTATGACTGATCCAATTGCTGATTTTTTGACTCGCGTTCGTAATGCCAATTTGGCACGTCACGAAGTAGTTGAAGCTCCAGCATCAAAAATTAAGAAGAGCATCGCTGAAATCTTGAAAGCAGAAGGTTTTATCCGTGACTTTGAATACATCGATGACAACAAGCAAGGTGTTATCCGTGTATTTCTCAAGTATGGGGAAGATCGTAATCGTGTGATTACAGGAATTCAACGTATCTCTAAGCCAGGCTTGCGTAAGTATGCTAAGGCTGAAGAGTTACCAAAAGTTTTGAACGGTTTGGGAATTGCTATTATCTCAACTTCTGCCGGTGTTATTACTGACAAAGAAGCACGTTCTAAGCAAGTCGGTGGCGAAGTTATCGCTTACGTTTGGTAATATATCTAAGAAAGGAGACTTACCATGAGCCGTATTGGAAACAAAACAATCACTTTACCAGCTGATGTAACTGTATCTCAAGAAGGTGCAGTTGTGACAATTAAAGGACCAAAGGGTGAATTGTCACGTGAAATTGTTTCAGCTATCACAATGACTGTTGAAGGGAACGAAGTTTCTTTCAGCCGTGATAGCGATGACAGCAAGACTCGAGCATTGCATGGCACAACTCGTGCTAACGTTGCAAATATGGTCGAGGGTGTATCTGAAGGTTTCACTAAGACATTGAAGCTTGTCGGTGTTGGATATCGTGCAGCAAAGTCAGGATCAAAATTGACTTTGAGTGTTGGATACTCTCACCCTGTTGACTTTGAAGATCGTGAAGAATTGAGTGTTGAAGTACCAGATGCTTTGACAATCAAAGTTTCAGGAATTTCAAAGCAAAAGGTTGGCGATTTAGCAGCTGAAATTCGTGCCGTACGTTCACCAGAACCTTATAAAGGTAAAGGTATTCGTTACGAAGGCGAAGTTGTACGTCGTAAGGAAGGTAAGACAGGAAAGTAATTTATTACTTTTTGTCTGCCAAAACTTTATTAATAATAAACTTAAAATGGCATTTGCCATAAGAAAAGGAAAGCACAGCTATGATTTCAAAACCAGATAAGAATAAGCTCCGCGTAAAGCGTCATAAGCGCGTCCGTGGAAAAATCTCTGGTACTGCTGCTCGCCCACGTTTGAACGTTTTTCGTTCTAATGCAAACATCTACGCTCAATTAATTGATGACGTAGCGGGTGTAACGCTAGCAAGTGCCTCAAGTCATGATGCCGAAGTAACGGGATCAAAGACAGAACAAGCAGTTAAAGTTGGTGAGTTGATCGCTTCACGTGGTAAGGCCGCAAAGATCGAAGACGTTATTTTCGATCGTGGTGGTTACGTTTATCATGGACGTGTTCAAGCACTAGCAGATTCAGCCCGTGAAAACGGCTTGAAGTTCTAAGGAAAGGAGGAATATAAAAATGGTTGAATTCGTTAATCCTAAGTCACTTGGTGAATTAGAAGAGAACGTTGTTGCTATTAACCGTGTCACAAAGGTTGTCAAAGGTGGTCGTCGCTTGCGTTTCGCAGCTTTGGTCGTTGTTGGTGATAAGCAAGGACACGTTGGTTTTGGTACTGGTAAAGCACAAGAAGTTCCTGAAGCTATCCGCAAGGCTATTGAAGATGCTAAGCGTAAGTTGATTACTGTGCCAACAGTTTCTACAACTATTCCTCATGATGTCCTTGGTGAATGGGGCGGCGGTAAGATTTTAGTTAAGCCCGCCGAAGAAGGATCTGGTGTTGCCGCTGGTGGTGCAGCACGTTCTGTTATGGAACTTGCTGGTATTGCCGATGTGACTGCTAAGTCACTTGGTTCAGCAACACCAATTAACGTTATTCGTGCTACTTTCGACGCTCTTACAAGCTTGAAAGATGCCGAAGAAGTTGCTAAGTTGCGTGGTGTTTCTTTAGAACACTTAGCTGAATAAGGAGCGATAAAATGGCTGATTTGAAAATCACTTTGATTAAGAGTGCGGTTCATCGCTTACCTAAGCAACGCGCGATCGTTAAGTCTCTTGGACTTGGACGCGTATCTAGTTCAGTGGTGAAGCCTAACAACGAAGCTACACGTGGTGCGATTTTTCATATCGCTCACCTAGTTAACGTTGAAGAAGTTAAGTAATTACACAATTAAAATAGGAGGTACCGAAAGATGAATTTGAACGAATTACAACCAGCTGCCGGTTCACGTCATGTACGTAACCGTGTTGGTCGTGGTACATCATCTGGAAACGGTAAGACATCCGGACGTGGTCAAAAGGGTCAAAAGGCTCGTGGCAAAGTGCGTTTGGGGTTTGAAGGTGGTCAAATGCCTTTGTACCGTCGTATTCCAAAGCGTGGATTTACTAACATTTCACGTAAGGAATTCGCAGTTGTTAACTTGAACAAGTTAAACAGCTTTGATGATGGTACAGAAATTACACCAACACTTTTGATTGAAAACGGTATTGTTAAAAATCAAAAGTCTGGTATTAAGATTTTGGCTGTTGGTCAACTTGAAAAGAAGTTGACTGTTAAGGCACATAAGTTCTCTGCAGCAGCAGTTGCTGCAATCGAACAAGCCGGTGGGTCAACTGAGGTACTTTAATGCTTAGCACGTTATTTAATGCAGTACGTGAAAAGGACATTCGTAAAAAATTAGGGTGGACGTTTTTTATTCTGTTTATTTACAGAGTTGGAACGCACATAACTGTGCCTGGTGTTAACCCTTCTGCTATGTCTGAGATGGCTAGTTCCGGATTAATGAACATTTTGAACATCTTTTCTGGTGGTGGCCTGACAAACTACTCGTTGTTCGCAATGGGCGTGTCACCATACGTGACAGCACAAATTATTGTACAACTTTTGCAATTAGATATCGTGCCTCGCTTTGTTGAATGGAGTAAGCAAGGTGAAGTTGGTCGCCGAAAATTGAATAACGCTACGCGGTGGTTAACGCTTGTTCTTGCGTTTGTTCAATCTGTTGGTATCACAGCTGGATTTAATTCATTGTCATCCTATGGATTAGTGAGTCAAACCAATAGCGTAATGTCATTTGTTGTAATCGGTTCTGTTATGACTATTGGAACATTTTTTGCAATGTGGCTTGGTGAAATGATTACTGAAAAAGGCTTAGGAAACGGCGTTTCAATGATTATTTTTGCGGGTATAATCGCCCAAGCACCAGAAGGTTTCTATGAAATTTTCAAAGAAAATATTCTGCAAGCAGACAGTAGTGACATGCTTAATGGTTGGATATTTGTTGTTGTATTAGTTATAGCGATGATTTTAGTGGTTGCATTTACGACATGGTCTTATGAAGGAACTCGTCGATTACAAATGCAGTATACGCGATCTGCCACATCATATGGTAGCGAAGCATATCTGCCACTAAAAGTAAATGTTTCTGGCGTTATACCGGTCATATTTGCCTCATCATTTATTAGTACACCACAAACGGTTATGTTAGCTTTTCAAGACAAATATTCATCAGCCCAGTGGTACCAAATTATGCAACAGATATTCAGTATGACAACGTTGCCTGGTGCAATTTTATATACTGCATTGATTGTTGTTTTCACATATTTTTATGCCTTTGTTCAAGTTAATCCTGATAAGTTATCAGAAAATCTACAAAAGCAAGGTGCATATATTGTTGGTGTTCGTCCCGGTGCAGAAACAAAAGCTTTCGTTTCAAAACTCTTGTTAAATTTGAGCTTTGTTGGATCAATTTTCTTGGGTGTTGTTGCATTGGTTCCGTTGATTGCATCGGATGTCTGGGGACTCAATGAAAAGATTGGTCTTGGTGGTACAAGCCTGTTAATTTCAATAGGTGTCGCTTTGGATCTAATTCGCCAAATTGATGGTTTGATGCAGAAAAAGAATTACGTTGGATTTATTACAAAAGATCAGTTAGCAGCTCGGGAGGCAATCAATGGCTAAAAATTTGATTTTGTTGGGTTTGCCAGGTGCTGGTAAAGGCACACAAGCAGACTTTATTGTGAAGGATTATTCTATTGTTCATATTAGTACTGGAGATATTTTCCGTGCTAATTTGGCAGAGAATACTGAATTAGGACAAAAGGCGCGTCAATTCATGGATGCGGGCGACTTAGTTCCTGACGAAATCACAAATGCTATGGTTGCTGATCGTTTAAACCAACAAGACGTTGAAACTGGTTTTATGCTTGATGGGTACCCTCGTAATGAAGCACAAGCAGTATTCCTAGATAAGTATTTATCAGATAACGGTAAATCTGTGTCAGCAACATTATATTTTGAAGTTGCTGATACATTGTTGCGCGAACGTCTTTTGGGACGTGGTCGAGCAGATGATACACCCGAAGTTATTGACAACCGTTTGGCAGTTAATAAAGCGGCTAACTTGCCTTTGGTAGATTACTATCAAAAAGCAGGTGTGTTGCACACAATCGATGGCGGTCGTGAACTTGCTGATGTGTATCATGATGTTAAGGAAGTTTTGGACAATTTAAATTAATTATTCAAAACGCCATTGTTGAGAGATATCAGTTTTTCTGGTATAATTTGATAGGTTAAGCGCTTATCAACAATGTTGAACATTATAAGCACAGGAGGTTAAGTGCGTGGCCAACGATGTCATTGAAATCGAAGGTAAAGTGAAAGAAACTTTGCCAAATGCGATGTTCCAAGTGGAACTCGAAAATGGTGCTGTGATCTTAGCGCATGTATCTGGTAAAATCCGAAAGAATTTTATCCGTATCTTGCCAGGTGATCGTGTTACCGTTGAAATGTCACCATACGACTTAACGAAGGGTCGTATTACTTATCGTTTCCGATAAGTAAAAGATATAATAATCAGTTAACCGAATAGGAGGAATAGATTATGAAAGTACGCCCATCAGTTAAAAAGATGTGTGATGCTTGCCGTGTTATCAAGCGTAATGGTCGAACAATGATCATTTGTTCTGCTAACCCCAAGCATAAGCAACGCGCTGGAAAGTAATTTCTGCGTGTTATAAATATTGATTGAATAAAGACATAACTGTCATTTTCAAAAATACTAAAGGAGGTAAATTGTTATGGCTCGTATAGCAGGTATAGATTTGCCACGTGACAAGCGAATTGTCATTGGCTTAACTTACATCTACGGAATCGGTAATACTACTGCACAAAAGGTCTTGGCTGAAGCTGGCGTTTCTGAAGACGTCCGCGTACGCGATTTAACGTCTGACCAAGAAGATGCCATTCGTGCAACAGTTGACAAGTTGAACTTGCAATTAGAAGGTGACTTACGTCGTAAGGTATCACTTGATATTAAATCATTGCAAGAAATTGCATCATACCGTGGCATTCGTCATCGTAAGGGCTTGCCCGTTCGTGGACAAAACACGAAGAACAACGCTCGTACACGTAAAGGCCCAGCTAAAGCAATTGCTGGAAAGAAAAAGTAATTTACTTTTTCTTGTTGTATCCTCATCGATGCGACACATGATTATCGCAACCAAAGTTGTGTAATGTTGGTTAATTTATTTTAACCCGAGAAATTATAAGAAAGTATTGAAAAGGAGGCAAATAAATGGCAGGTCGTACAACGCGTAAGCGTCGTGTGAAGAAGAATATTGAATCTGGTGTGGCTCACATCCATTCAACATTCAACAACACTATTGTAATGATTACTGATGCACAAGGTAACGCAGTTGCTTGGTCATCAGCTGGTGCACTTGGCTTCAAAGGAAGTCGTAAGTCAACACCATTCGCTGCTCAAATGGCGGCGGAAGCTGCAGCAAAAAGTGCCATGGAAATTAACATGCGTACAGTTGCAGTAACTGTTAAGGGTCCTGGTTCAGGTCGTGAATCAGCTATCCGTGCTTTGGCAGCAGCTGGCTTGGAAGTAACATCAATTAAGGATGTTACACCAGTTCCCCATAACGGATCACGCCCACCAAAGCGTCGTCGTGTTTAATTGAATTTCATTGCTCTTGCTGTGAAAGAAGGGGTAAGAATTTACAGATGATTGAATTTGAAAAGCCAAATATTCATAACATCGAAGAGGATGCCCGCTACGGCAAATTTGTTGTAGAGCCTCTTGAGCGTGGATATGGTACGACACTTGGTAACTCGTTGCGTCGTATCTTATTGTCTTCGCTTCCTGGCGCAGCCGTTAATACGGTGCAAATTGACGGCGTGGTTCACGAGTTTTCAACCGTGGATGGCGTTGTTGAAGATGTCACACAAATTATCTTGAACCTCAAGAAGGTTGTGTTGGCGATTGACTCAGATGATGAACGTTCACTTGAAATTGATATTCAAGGACCGGCAGATGTAACAGCTGCAGATTTGCAGGGTGGTGCTGATGTTGAAGTTTTGAATCCTGATTTGCATATCGCTACTGTGGCAGCAGGTAAGTCATTACATATGACAGTCACGGCAGTCAAAGGTCGTGGATATACATCAGCTGATGAAAATAAGAAGTTACGTGATGAAATGCCCATTGGTGTTTTAGCCGTTGATTCTATTTATACACCTATCGAACGTGTAAACTACCAAGTAGAAAACACACGTATCGGTGCGCGTGACGACTATGATAAGCTTACTTTTGATATTTGGACAAATGGTTCTATCAAACCAAGTGATGCCTTAAGTTTGGGTGCTAAGATCTTAGCTGAGCATCTTGGTTTGTTCATGGATATTTCTCCTGTAGCTGCTGAAGCTAGTGTTATGGTTGAAGCAGAGCCTGTTGCTGCTAGTGCATCAGATTCTGCACCAATTGAAGATCTAGATTTATCTGTTCGCTCATATAATTGTCTCAAACGGGCCGGTATCAACACTATTGTAGAGTTGACGGATCGCACTGAAGCTGACATGATGAAAGTGCGTAACCTCGGTCGGAAATCACTTGACGAAATCCAAGAAAAGCTCACTGATATGAACTTAGGATTTCGCAAGGAAGATTAACACATGTCTTTAAATTAAAAAAAGGAGGATTCACCAATGGCATATCGTAAATTGGGTCGTACATCTTCACAACGTAAAGCTATGTTGCGTGATTTGACAACTGATCTTTTGATCAATGGTCGTATTACTACTACTGAAGCACGCGCTAAAGAAGTTCGTAAGACAACTGATAAAATGATTACATTAGGTAAGCGTGGCGACTTAAACGCTCGCCGTCAAGCAGCTACTTTTGTTCGTAACGAAGTTGCGGACGTTATAGAAGATGGCGACGATGTTAAAGTACAATCAGCTTTGCAAAAGTTGTTTGATGATGTTGCACCTCGCTTTGCAGAACGTAATGGTGGTTATACACGAATTCTCAAGACAGTCCAACGTCGTGGCGATGCTGCGCAACTGGTTATCTTGGAGCTCGTTGATTAACAAAAAAACTTGAGAATTTATTTCTCAAGTTTTTTTTTTTGCTAATTTTTACGATTTAATAATAATGTGGCAAGATGGCTTAATTTTTGTCGTAATGCATTATTTGGCAATTTATTCAGGAGATCATCAAGTTCCTGACTATATTCAGCTAAAAGAGAATTTAGACGCGACATGGCATCACTTTCAAGAACAACATTGTGAATGTGTACGAGTTGATCATCGGTAATTCCATCTCTCAAAGCCAGTAGTTCCTTCAATTCTGCATTGATATCTGGATTTTCTAAAGCAAATAAGATAGGTGCTGTGTATATGCCATTTCGAATGTCTTGACCAGCAGGTTTACCGAGTGAAAGCTGTTCAGTAATTGACTCAAAATCAAGATAGTCATCTAATAACTGAAAAGCAATGCCAAGATTCTCACCCAGTTTACCTACAACATCAAGTAATTGAGAACTTACACCATCTGAGCTTGTGGCTCCAAATAGTACACTGAGTTTAAATAAAGCAGCCGTCTTACCGGTGATTTGGGTGAGATAGTTATCAAAAGAAGTATCAGTTAAATATCGATTGTGTTTTTGTGTTAATTCACCAAACAAGATATTTCTTAAAGATTCTAATGCTAGCTTATTTGCTTGAATATTATCAGCATCATTTAATAGTGATAACATTCCAGTAAGCAAGTAATCGCCGGCATAAACAGCTGTATCCTTACCAAAATGTGCTTGAATACTATCTTGTCCGCGTCTCAGTTTGGATTCGTCAATGATATCATCGTGTATTAGTGTAGCAAGGTGCAAAAGCTCAATACTTGCTCCTAACACAATAGCTTTCTGATTATACGGCGCATCAGTTAATTCGGAGAAAAGTAATGTCAGTGCAGGACGAACTAATTTTCCAGCACTAGCTTGTGAACGAATAGCATTGTCAATTTCTGAAAAACCAATACGCCAACTTTCAGACATTTCTATTAATACATTTTGAAGCGGTGGGTTTAATTCTGGGAAAGTGTCCCAAATTTTTGGTAACGACGGCATTGCCATGGGAGTCTCTTTTCATTGATTATGTACAAAGTGCGAGAGTAATGATACTCACACTTTATTATTATAACTTATTTTTCTAATTCATTATATGTTGATTTTGCTTTACCATACCAGAGACCACCAAAAATCTTTTGGAGTAGCGGCACGACATAAAAATCTAAACCAAATCCACGACCAGAACCGTTCATAATTGCCAAACTACTCAACATGACAAACCAGTGCGTGAGTTCAAACGAATGTGTTGCTCCGGAAACAATCGTAAGGAGGATTGATAATAAGCCCAAAGGCCACGTAAATAGTCCAAGTAAGATACCTGCGCCAGTAACAATTTCAATAAAGCTAGCAAGACCACTTTGCCAGAAGAAATTGTTTAAATCACCGGCATTTCCTAGTGCAACTAAAATCCAGAATATACCTAAAAACAAACGTAGTGGTGTTGACCATAGGACATTGCCAAGACGTGATATGCTTCCCTTGAACGGGTTACGGCCGTCTTCTGTACGGAAGAATTCATCCAACATATAATGGAAGATGGAATAGGCTGAACGGATTTGAGAGTAGAAGAAGAGGTTGATACCGTGCTTTGCAATGCTGGCGATAAATCCTGAAAAGTTAAGGCCCATTAAGCTAGCGACAGTGTAATGGGATCCAATTGAAACCGCGAAACCGTGATACTTTACAGCTTCAGAAAATGTTTTGGCTTTGCCTAGGCCAAAATCAGCAAGGATATTAGCAGACGCTGCACGAGCAGCACTTTCAGCACCTTCAACGGTTTGTGGGATTGGCCCGGTTTTTTCATCAACGTAAGAAAGTGTATCTCCAGCCACATAAATGTCCTTTTCTGGAGTGCCATCTTCTCTAGTGGCGCGCATATAATCATCAGCCTCAATACGACCACCACGGCCATATTTGAATCCCCAGTTAGATATGAATGATTTGGCTTTGACACCAGCAGTCCATATTAATGATTTTGTTGGTAATGTCGATCCGTCTTGGAAGAATACACCATTCTCATCGACCCCAGTGACTCTTGAGTTCAATCGTATATCGACACCATTGTCCTCCATATATTTGAAAGCCTTGTCAGCTAATTTGCGGTCTTTTAACATGTTTAGGATAGAAGGAGATGCCTCAAGTAGGACAAGCTTAATTTCGCTTTCATCTAATTTGTAAGTTTGAGCCAATACTTTACGTTGTTCGATAAATTCGCCCATTAGTTCGGCGCCCGTGAAACCAGATCCTACAACGGCAATAGTTAACATTTGTTCACGCTTGTCGGGATCAAGCTCAGCGGCTCCTTGACCAATAATATTTTCAACGTGATTTCGAATTTTCAGTGATTCTTCCATTGACCACAATTCAAATCCATGTTCTTTAACGCCTGGCGTACCAAAATCGTTTGACTGACCACCAACTGCTAAAACAAGTTTTTCGTATGGAATATCACCCTGGGTTGTTGAGATTGTCTTTTTATCTTTATTGATATTTGTTACTTCAGTCGTTAATAATTTAACATTCTTATCTTGGTAGAAGAGATGTTCTAAATCTTCTTGCACATGTTTTGGTTTAACACGTTGAGAAGCAACTTCATGTAACTCTGTCATGTATGTAAAGTATGAATGCTTATCAACCAAGATGATATTATACTCTTTATGACTTCTTAGCTTTTTAGACAATGTTTTTGCTGCGAAGACGCCACCAAAACCGGCGCCGACAATGACGATATTTTTCTCGTTCATGGGATGCTTCCTTTGTGAAATTTATTGTTTATTAGCGTTTTACCTCTTCTAGTATAGACTAGTTTATGCTAATTTACTAGGTTTATGAGAGTAGTTCTTTGTGAAAATATGGAATTTGTATTGTGAAATGGTTCCACCTATTTTTTAGAGAAAAATATGCTAAAATAAGTAGTAATGGTTAAAGCGATAAAGATAGACAATTTAAAGTATAGTTATGACGAACGCTCCTTATTCAGTGATTTTAATTTAGATATTGATGCTGGACAATGGGTTGCATTGGTGGGACACAATGGCTCTGGTAAATCAACTTTGGCAAAACTGATTTTAGGGCTTTTAGTGGCAGAACAAGGTGATATTGATGTTTTTGATGAACGTCTGACTGTCGAAACTGTGCACCATGTCCGATCAAAAATTGGCATGGTTTTTCAAAATCCAGATAACCAATTTGTTGGTGCAACTGTTGCTGACGATGTTGCTTTTGGTCTAGAAAATATCCAGGTTGAGAGCTCGGAAATGCCTCAAAAAATAGATAATGCACTGACTATTGTTGGCATGCAAGAGTTTAAAAATCGGGAACCACATACACTGTCAGGTGGACAAAAGCAACGCGTTGCCTTAGCAAGTGTGTTAGCACTACAACCCAAGATTATTATTTTAGATGAAGCGACTGCAATGTTAGATCCTGATGGCCGCGCTACGGTCATGGAGACATTACAGAAATTAAAAAAGCAGTTTGGGAAAGAGTTAACATTAGTGACTATTACGCACGATATGGATGAAGCGACACTCGCTGACCGAGTAGTGGTTATTAATGACGGGCAAAAAATCCTAGATGGTACACCAGCTGAAGTTTTTTCACAACGAAAAGCGCTACATGAAAATGGATTAGAGCTACCTTTTGCTAATGAGTTAGCATTTCATTTAAACGAGAAACCTAATAAATATATGGACGAAAGAGAACTGATACAGTGGCTATCAACTTTGAACAAGTGAATTTTAGTTATGGTGCTGGTACAACTTTAGCGCAGCCAATTCTGCATGATATTAATGTAACGATACCGGATGGACAAGTAACGGCAATTATTGGTCAGACTGGTTCGGGCAAGTCAACTTTCATACAACATTTAAATGGCTTATTGAAACCTACAACAGGACGAGTAGTTATTGATGATTTTGTTTTGACGAGCGACTTGAAGGAAAAAAACTTAACCTCTTTGCGGGCCAGAGTGGGTATGGTTTTTCAATTTCCAGAAAATCAGTTGTTCGCAAATACAGTCTTAGAAGACGTCATGTATGCCCCAATAAATTTTGGTTATGCTAAAGCAGATGCTGAGTTTGCGGCAAAAACTGCCCTGAAACAGGTGAATGTCTCTGAGGAATTATGGGATAAATCACCTTTTGAACTTTCGGGTGGACAGATGCGTCGTGTTGCTATGGCAGGGACGTTGGCAAGTAATCCAGATATTATTGTTTTAGATGAGCCAGCTGCTGGCTTAGATCCAAAAGGGCAAAAAGAATTGCTTGCAATTGTGAGAGGACTGAAAGAAGCAGGTAAACTGGTAGTTTTCATTTCTCATCAAATGGATCATGTAATTGCTGTAGCTGACCATGTAATTGTGATGCATGATGGTGGTGTTGTGGCAGAAGGAACGCCAGTTGAAATATTCAATAAAGATCTGGTTTGGTTTAAAACGGTTGCTTTGGATTTGCCTAAGGCAGGACAGTTTGCGGAGCAGTTGCGTCAAAAGGGACATATATTGCGGCATCGTCCATTATTATTGACGGAATTAGCGACTATGTTAAATGAGGAAAAACGGCATGAATAATATTATGATTGGCCGTTTTGTGCCAGGGGATTCTTGGATTCACCGTTTAGATCCAAGAACTAAAATGATTGGAACCTTTATTTTTATTTTTGTGATGTTGTGGTCAACATTGTGGGCGACCTATGCATGGTCAGCGGCTTTCGTTGTTTTAGCAATACGCTTAACAAAGCAGCCATTTAGACTTTATTGGGATGGATTAAAACCAATTTTTTGGCTAATTCTATTTACAGTGGTCTTGCAGCTTTTTTTTACGCCGGGAACACCAGTATTATTACATGCTGGACCACTAAAAGTGACGATTCCGGGCATTATTAATGCTATTTATGTTATGATTCGTTTTGTTTTAATCATTTTGATGTCAACAATTTTGACGTTAACAACGCCACCGACAAGTATTGCAAACGCGTTAGAATCTTTATTGAAGCCTTTGAAAAAGATCCACGTACCAGTAGCTGAACTTTCATTGATGCTATCAATCGCGCTGCGTTTTGTACCACTGTTAATGGATGAAACGCAAAAAATCATGAATGCACAAAAGTCACGTGGTATGAGCTTTTCAACAGGGGGACCAATTAAAAGAGCCAAAGCTATTGTGCCATTACTTATTCCGCTGTTCGTGGGTGCATTACAACGAGCACTAGATTTAGCCAATGCGATGGAGGTTCGTGGATTTCAAGACGCCACACAACGAACAAAGTATCGTGTACTATCTTATGGCAGCAATGATCGCAGCGCGTTTATAGGATTAATCGGGTTTACGATTATATTTATTGGTATTAAATTTTTTATAAAATGAGGCAATAAGAGGAGAAATTTATGCCACGATATAAAGCAGTTATAGCTTACGATGGTGCTGAATTTTTTGGGTTTCAATTGCAAACAAAAAACGGTGTTGAGTCTGTACGTACAGTCCAAGGGGAGCTTAATAAAGTCATCAATAAAATGGCAAAGAACCCATCACCGCAGATTAAAGTAGTAGGTGCATCGCGCACTGATACGGGTGTTCATGCTTTTGGTCAAGTAGTTCATTTTGATTTGCCATTCAATATTGATCCAGAAGGCGTGCGCAAGGGGATGAATACGTTGTTGCCATTTGATGTGGTTGTAAATCATGTAGAACATGTTTCTGATGACTTTCATGCACGATTTAATACACATTCTAAGCGGTATATTTATCGTGTATCTACGACTGACTACAAGGATCCTTTTAAACGCAAATACACGGGACATTTCCATTGGAAACTGGATATAAACAGAATTAAAGCTGCTTTACCTGACCTCTTAGGTGAGCATGATTTTGCTAGCTTTGCTGCCTCAGGAAATGAAACGGCTACAACTATTCGTTTGATTACTCGGGCTGACGTTGATGAGAAACCAGAAGAACATGAGATAGTATTCACCTTTGAAGGGAATGCTTTCTTATACAATCAAATCCGTATCATGGTTGGTGTACTATTAGAAATTGGTACCGGAAAACGACCAGTACATGATATTGTTCGACTGATAGAAGTTAAGGATCGGGAACAAGCTAGGTATACTGCACCAGCAAGTGGCCTATACTTGGACGAGATTGATTACAATTGAACAATATTTGTTATAATGAAACCAGTACTACTTTAAGGGGGGAGTAATTATGACGTTTTTTGAAGAGTATATTCAAGCTTCACGAGGGCTTGTTTTCGTGGCAACAACTAGAGATAATCAACCAGGTATTCGAATCATGGGATTTGCGGTCAGTCCAGAACGTGAAAATCTGTGGTACTTTAACGTTGATCCGACATCATATAAAGTTCATGATATCGATAATAATGACAAGGTAGCTATCATTACGCCATTTAATGAAAATGGCGCACGTATTGAATCAAATAATGCAACTATGAGACGTTCTGATAAAACATGGGCAGATGTTAAACCATTATTTATTGACAACAAATCTTATATGCAGGGGCACCCAGATATCGAAAATGAGATTGTACTGGAACTCCACATTCATTCTGCTAGTCTTGCGTCATATGGGTATAAAAAAGATGTTAATTTTGAGTAAAATAATTGACATGAGACGCTTTTTTGGTTAAGATAGAAGACGGTATTGTTTACCTCACGATAAGCCCCGGAAACTTATTGTAAATGCTTGGCAAGGAACGGCTGAGTCAGTAAACAACTAATCAAAGGAGCGCAAACATGCGTACAACATTTTTAGCAAAACCAGGTGAAATCGAAAAGAAGTGGTATATTATTGATGCAAAAGACGTCGTTTTGGGACGTTTGTCAACAGTAGTAGCTTCAATTTTGCGTGGTAAGAACAAGCCAACGTTCACACCAAACGTTGACATGGGTGACAATGTCATCATCATCAATGCAAGCGAAGTTAAGTTGACTGGTAAGAAGGCCACTGATAAGGTTTATTACCACCACTCAAACCACCCAGGTGGTTTGAAGGCTCGCACAGCTGGAAACTATCGTGAATTCAACCCTGAAAAGTTGCTTGAGTTATCAATCCACGGTATGTTGCCAAAGAACACTTTGGGACGTAAGCAAGGCTTGAACTTGCACGTGTATGCAGGATCAGAACATGATCACGCTGCACAAAAGCCCGAAGCACTTGACATCAACAAGTTAGTTTAAGAAAGGAGAATCTCAATTATGACTACAGCAGTACAATATGCCGGCACAGGTCGTCGTAAGAACTCAGTTGCTCGTGTACGTTTGGTTCCAGGTAATGGCCAAATCACAATGAACGGCAAGTCAATCGAAGAATATATTCCTTTTGCTAACTTGCGTGAAGTTGTTTTGCAACCATTTAACGTTACTGAAACATTAGGTAACTATGACGTATTAGTTAACGTTATTGGTGGTGGTTATTCTGGTCAAGCTGGTGCAACACGTCACGGTATCGCCCGTGCTTTGTTGACAGTAGATCCTGATTTCCGTGCAGCATTGAAGGCAGCAGGTTTGTTGACTCGTGACTCACGTATGAAGGAACGTAAGAAGCCAGGTTTGAAGAAAGCCCGTAAAGCATCACAATTCTCAAAGCGTTAATATTTTTATTATATCGGCGTTTAAAAACACTTTTCTTTTATTGAAAAGTGTTTTTTTGATTTGATATCACGTTGCTAGTAATTTAAATGTGATATACTGTTCATGAATTTAATCTTCATTTTGAAGCACTTAAAACTCTGTTTTTTAGTTTTTGTTTAGATACAGATAAATCATTTGAGGAGTACATCCATGAATTTTGACCAACTACTTTACGCGGAAGTTTTGGCTCAGCATAATTCTATGCAGAAAGCTGCTGATGTACTACACATCAGTAAGTCTGGACTAAGCATAGCCATACATCAACTTGAAAATGAATTAGAAGTAACTCTTTTTGATAAATCATCATCTGGAACTAAGCTAACCTCAGAAGGAAGACAATTATTGTCTTTAATTTCCGATATTTTACGTTTTAAAAATAATCTTGAGAAAACTGCTACGATTGTTGCTAATCCTCAAAAGCATCAAAAAGTTTCAATTCATTATATGAACACAATGTTAAAACCTTTTATCAGCACCTTTATTGATAATTATGTCGCTAAATTTGAAAATGTTCAGGTAAATATTAGTTGTCACGAATTTGAATCAATTGTTCGTCGTGTACGCAGTCAAGAAATTGATGCCGGCTTTATCGCAATAAATAATATCAATGATGAAAGCATTAAAAATTTAGATTTCACACCAGTTTGTGACAGTAAGTTAGTTTTATTTTGCGCACCGAATAATCCGCTAAATGCTTTGAATCGGCCGATATCTTTAACAGATTTAAAAAAACAAAAATTTAGTCTTTTCAATGATAAATTCCACGATGAAATTTTCGAAAGATTACAATTTCAATGTGGACCGTTATCACTTGTGTTAAGAGTCGATGATGCTTGGGCAATGAACCAAGCAATAATTAATTTAAACACCGTCTGTTTTGGTAGAATTGTTCAAGGGAATTTATCTAGTAATACAGATTTTTCGAAGCTTAAGATCATTCATATTGGTCATGTTTTTGATGATGATTTCAAGCTCGGTTGGTTAACTAATCCAAATTATATGATATCCGAGAAAGCCCAAGAATTACTGAGAGATATTACTGCAGAAGTAAAAAAAGATGCTCAATAAAGAGCATCTTTTTAAGTTAAATTTATTTTGTTCCGTCGTGAGTTACAGCGTCGCCTAGTTTAACATCTGTGAGCGTTTTAAGATAGTCTATGCCAGGCATATCGAAATATGCTGTGTTTGCAAGTAGATCAATCAATCCTGGTGTTAGATGTGATTCTTTCACTGATTCTTCGTTGAATTCTAAGAAAATATGGTCAGCTTGACCGTTTTTGATTTTATAACCAATTTGGTTGTCAATTAAAGTGGGGCGTCCTAAACTTACAATATCAACATATTGCAGAGCATCCTTCATTTTCTCAACTGTGTGGATACCGCCAGCAATCATCAGAAGAGCTGGCTTTTTTACTCGTTCTCCGAGTAGTTGTGCATAGTTTTTATCAGAATCGGTTGGTGTCGCAGTATAATCATTTGTCGAAAGGTGGACATAGTCAAATTCAAAATTTTCGGTCAATTGGTTAACTAGTAATTGAGCTTCGTGCCATGTATAGCCGATATTATCTTCGTGAACCTCTTCGGGGCTAATTCGATAACCGATAATAAAGTCTTTTGGGGCATTTTCCTTGGCTACCTTGAATACTTCTCGTGCGACTTCGAGGGCAAAATTCATCCGTTTTTCAAGACTACCGCCCCAAAAGTCAGTGCGAACATTAGAATAAGCAGAAAAAAATTCTTGATGCAAATAGTGATTTGCTCCGTGAATTTCGATGCCATCAAAGCCACTAGCAATTGCACGTTTTGTTGCGGTACCGAAATCTTTTACAATTTGCCAGACTTCATCTTCGGACAACTCGTGTAAAGGATAATTAATCCATGGAAAATCAATGTTTGAAGGTACCTCTACTTGTCCGCCGAGCGCATAGCGATACTGTGCCTCACGTCCAGAATGGACTAGTTGAAGGATAGCTTTATTACCATCTTTTTTTAATTTCTCAGTAATTTTTTTAAATCCTGGGACAAAACTATCGTCATAAATTGCTAATTGTTCACGGTCGGGTGCCCAAGAACGTGATGGACCGCCATTAGGACTGACGCTCGTGTACTCAAAAATTACCATACCAGCTGATTGTGAACGGGCATTATAGTAATTGATTGTGTCTTGTGTTACTTTTTCATTTAAGCCACTATTTGTCAGCATAGGTGACTGAGCAGTCCTAGTATCTATTGTTGCGCCATGCCGAAAAGTTACCTTGTCTATTAAGTTTTTCATTATAAGAGCCTCCGTTTCATAAACAAAGTATAACATTTCACAAACTTTTCGGAATTTCTGAAAAATGAATGGATCGTCAACTTTTATTGAACACAACAGAATTTGAACGTGATGTGATGCCTAATAATATATTCATTTTATATTATTCTACATTAAAAAAATGGCTTCACCATATGAAAATAAAGCTTTTTCAATTTTAAAATAATTATGCTTCATTCGATGGATTATGTCATTCGTTCATAAATAATCCAAGCGATTAAGTATGTTAAAAACACAAGAGTCAGCATATTTGTTAACATTACAATAATAAAAATGCTTATACTTGTGATGTTTGTACTTATTGATAGACTGCGGTGAAAGTAATATGGATTGTATCATTGCAAATGCTATCAGCGGGGTAGTAACAATATTGCCTGTTTGCTCAAAAATAATTTTTTTCATGTTTGATTTTCCTCATTAATAGTGAATAGATCAGTCAGTGGTGTTTTCAGTGCTTGTGCTAACTGGAAGGCCAATATCAAAGAAGGTGTATAGTTTCCTTTTCTATAGAAACAATAGTTCGCCTTGAAACACCAATTTATTTTGCTAGAGATTCTTGCGTCAAATGAAGCGATTTTCTAACGGGTTGAACATTGTTATTAATTTTCATTGGAGGCCTCGCAATATTGATGAGCAATCTACTTCACTTTTAAATGTAATCACAACATGTAATTATCACAAAAATGCTTGCCATGTCTCTCAGTATTTGGTATACTATTATAGTTGTTTGAGATATGGGAGTGTAGCGAAGTCTGGCTAAACGCGACGGACTGTAACTCCGTTCCTTCGGGTTCGTAGGTTCGAATCCTACCGCTCCCATTGCCGATAAAAGCTAACGGCAAAATAAATTAGCTATTGCCCCTTCGCCAAGTGGTAAGGCATCGGTTTTTGGTACCGACATGCGCTGGTTCGAATCCAGCAGGGGCAACTATTAAAGGAATCCTTCGGGATTCCTTTTTTTGTATAAAATAAATTTTCAACACAAAGAAAAAGCTATACAATTAAGTATAGCTTTTGTTATAGTGCAGCTAGCGGGAGTCGAACCCGCACGCCCTAAACGGGCACAGGATCCTTAATCCTGCGCGTCTGCCAATTCCGCCACAGCTGCAAATATGAATTGACAACTATATAATTATACCCATTAAATCTAATCTCGTCAATAGATATTCAATGACAGCGAGCGTGTAATTTTGATAGAATAGAAGTAATGGAGAAAACACATGAGATTTTTTAATCGAAAAAAAACAGAAGTAATCACACCAGAAATACAGGCCCATAATGAAGCTTTACAAAATGAAAATGATGATTTATTAGATCAGATTGAAGCTTTGAAATTAGATGTTTCAGAACTGAAATCGGAAAACCAACATTTGACCGAACGCCTTTCACGTAGTAAGTACCAGCAAAAGTTAACTAAAACAGGTGGCGGACTGGCCGTTTTGTTTATTAGCTACATGTTGCTATCCTTGCTGGGTGAACCTTCTCGTTATATGATTTGGTTATTATTAATTGAGGCGGTCTTTATTTTTATGATGCTTAGAGGAGACGAAAAATGAGTCAACATAATGCTTCACGTATACCTTTTGTAGTTGCAAATTGGAAAATTAATAAGTTGCACGCTGATGTTGCAGAATTTTTGGACAAGGTGAACGGTAAGGTGCCTGCTGAAAATGTTGTGGAAACAGGTATTGCGGCACAAGATTTATTCTTGTCAGACATGGTTCGAGCTACAGCACAGTCACCCATACATATTGTCGCAGAAAATGTTCATTGGGAAGACAGTGGAGCTTACACAGGCGAAACATCACCAAAAGCATTGAAAGATATTGGCGCCAAATATGTTTTAATTGGGCATTTTGAACGTCGAAAGTTTTTTAATGAGACTGATTCAACAGTTAATTTGAAAGTCACTGCTGCACTTAGAAATGGCTTACGCCCAATTATCGATGTCGATGAGGATATGAGTACCTATGCCCAGTTTATGGACGCGGAACCCTCAGTGGCTCAAGTGGCTGCCGCGTTGGCAGGCGTCTCTGTTGACCAAATCCGCAACGTTACACTTGCGTATGAGCCCACATGGGCAATTGGATCAGGTGAGGCCGCAAGTGCGGTCCAAGCGCAAAAAGCAGCTCATCTGATACGTCAGACGCTGGCCAAGTTATATTCACCTGTTATTGCTGAACAAGTTCGCGTTTTATATGGCGGATCGGTGACACCAGACAACGCTCGCGAAATAATGTTGCAAAAAGATATAGATGGTGTGTTGGTTGGCACATCCGCTCTTGATCCAGAAAAGTTTCTACAACTTGTTGCCATTGCGCAAGATCCAGAAGTCCCAGAATTTAATATTGAGAATACTTAAAAAGCAGTGCCCTAAAAGGGTGAACTCAATAGTTGTTGCACATTACTTTGCTTTATGTATTGAGGAAATTTTTGGCTATGACTCTTACCCTGTGATATAATATACATGGTATATAACCGAAAACCAAAGGAGAATTAAAACATGTCTTTAATCACTGATATTATCGCACGCGAAGTCCTTGACTCACGTGGAAACCCTACACTTGAAGCTGAAGTTATCACAGAATTGGGTGGCTTTGGTCGTGGAATGGTCCCTTCAGGTGCATCAACAGGTGAACACGAAGCTGTTGAATTGCGTGATGGAGACAAGTCACGTTTTGGTGGTAAGGGAACAACAAAGGCTGTTGCCAATGTTAACGATGCTATCGCTAAGGCTTTGGTTGGTAAGTTCGACGTAACTGACCAACGTGCAATCGATCAAGCTATGATCGAACTCGACGGTACAGAAAACAAGGGTAACTTGGGTGCAAACGCTATTTTGGCTGTTTCAATCGCTGCTGCCCGTGCTGCTGCTGACGAATTAGGCGTACCTTTGTTCTCATACTTGGGTGGTGCAAATTCATACGTATTGCCAACACCTATGATGAACGTTATCAATGGTGGTGCTCACTCAGCAAACAAGGTTGACTTCCAAGAATTCATGATTATGCCTGTTGGCGCACCAACAGTTAAGGAAGCAATTCGTTATGGTTCAGAAACTTTCCACGCTTTGAAGAAGTTATTAGAAGCTGATGGTAAGGCAACTTCAGTTGGTGATGAAGGTGGATTTGCTCCTGACTTCGCTGATAACGAAGAACCTTTGAAATATTTGATCCGTGCGATTGAAGCCGCTGGTTATAAGCCTGGTAAGGATATCGCAATCGCTGTTGATGTTGCTTCATCAGAATTGTATGATGCAGAAACAAAGACATACAAGTTGCGTTGGTCAACTGGAGAAGAATTCACAACACCTGAATTTATCAAGTATCTTGAAGATTTGGCAGATCGTTACCCAATCATTTCAATCGAAGATCCTATCGACGAAAACGAATGGGAAGACTGGGCTGCAATTACAGCCGAATTGGGCAAGAAGGTTCAATTAGTTGGTGATGACTTCTTCGTTACTAACACACAATACCTTGAAAAGGGTATCAACATGGGTGCTGCTAACTCAATCTTGATCAAAGTTAACCAAATTGGTACTTTGACAGAAACTTTCGAAGCTATTGAAATGGCTAAGGAAGCTGGTTACACGGCTATCGTTTCTCACCGTTCAGGTGAAACAGAAGACACAACAATTTCTGACTTGGTTGTTGCTACAAACGCTGGCCAAATCAAGACAGGCTCATTGTCACGTACTGACCGTATCGCTAAGTACAACCAATTGATCCGTATCGAAGAATTGTTGGACACAACTGCTAAGTATAAGGGTATCCATTCATTCTATAACTTGTCAGCTGCTGCCCGCGAAGTTATTGAAAACAAGTAAAAAAAAACTAAATCGGCCGTTTGGTCGTTTTTTTTTATATGAAATGATTAAAAACTATTTTGTCTTGCAAATATAAGTGAAAAAGGAGCAAGCACAATGGATGATTTGAAACGTTGCTCCTGGGTAGATAATTATCCAGATTCCAATATTATGACAACTTATCATGATGCAGAGTGGGGACAACCTAACCAATATAGTGACGAAAAGTTATTTGAACTGTTGACTTTAGAAGTGTTTCAAGCTGGGTTAAGCTGGGAGACCTCGTTAAAAAGACGTTCAGGGATGAACACTGCATTCCTCTCCTTTGATATTGATTTAGTGTCTAAAATGACAAACGAGGACATTGAACGATTAAAAAACAATCCTAATATTATTAGCAATAAACTAAAAATTACATCAACTATTCACAATGCACGAGTCATTAGACAGATTCGTCAGCAGAGGGGGAGTTTTTTTGACTATATGTGGTCGTTCACTGATGGTCAGATTATCAATCACCATATTACCAGTGGGGATGAAATTCCCAGTCAAAATGAATTATCGCAACAGATAACGAAGGACATGAAGAAACAAGGGTTTAAATTTATCGGACCGGTAATTGTGTATTCTTACCTGCAAGCAATAGGCATCATCAATGATCATGAACAGTGTTGTAGTTTTAATCCAGACAATGCAAGATTATAAGTAATAATGTAGTCATATTTTTTCTAATACAATCCTAATATTAAATGTGATAAACTACCCTTAGAGGGCTCAATCTATGGCAAAATTACAGGGTGTTATTCTTTTAAACACTGATGCTGCTGCATTGCAAATTGTTGACAGTCGTGGGCGTCAAATTGAGCATGTTAAGCGCGAATATAGCGAAAAAAATTTACCATTAGCTAGTTTTTCTGCTGAAGTGATGCAGCGTGCATTATCACAGCTACAACGATTCCAACAACTTCTTCGTGATTATGGTGTAGAAGATGTGCGTTTGTACGGTAGTGAAAACTTGTCCAAGATGCTGAATGCTATTTATTTTGTCGATCAAGTAGAAAATGTAACGGGCCTTGAATTACTTTGGCTAAATGCCAATCAAGAAAATTATTATCGGCAGTTGGCCTTGCGCGTTCATGATGAAAAAATTTTAAATGAACGGTACGCATTTGTACTAGGTGTTAGCTCTACAAGAATAGACTTATCCTATTTTGAAAATAATCAGTTTAAATTCTCGCAGCATTCAGCCATTGGACCAGTGCGATTAACACAGTCCATCAGAGATATGGCTGCAGAAATTACTGAAATACCAGATTTAATACCAGAATTTATTGATAGTAAATTAGCAGATTTTTGGCATATGTTACCGCCTGTTCAAGCAACTGATACAATTATTTTGCTTGGGGCCGATGTATTAAATCAGCTGTTTTTAAATAAAAAGCCCAAAACTACAATTCATAAATCAGAGCTGCAATCATTAATTCATAGTTTTAATCAGATGAACAAACAAGCTATTGCTGAGCAATATAGCATTGATTTGAATGATATTTGGATGGTCTTCATGGAAGCTGTGTTGGTTGTCGAAGTGATGTCAGCTGTTGGTGCTAGTAATTTACATATGAGTAGCTTGACAGTCTTAGATGGGCTGGTCGTTAAAGACAACAATGCACAAAATGATATCATTACTGCCGCACGTGGTATTGCAGATAGATATATGGTTGAAGAGAAGCATCGAGAGTTGGTTCTGAGATATGCTTGGCGACTATTTGATCGTTTAAAAAGAATTCATCGATTGAGTGCGCGTGACCGGCTCTTATTAGGTGTCGCTGCTTTGACGCACGACGTTGGTAGTTTTATTAATTCTCAGAAGCATTATCAATATTCTGAAGAAATTCTAGAAGGAATTGATTTTCATGGATTATCAACCTCTGAGCAACGAATGATTGCGTCAATTGCACGGTATCATAGCGCTGAAACTCCTGATAATGCACTGCGATCAACGCAAGAGTTTTCCCCAAGACAACGTATGCGCATTGCTAAAATGGCCGCATTATTACGCTTGGCGGATGCCCTTGATGATAGCCGATTACAAAAAATTAGTAAATTAACTGTGTCTATCGGTACAGAAAAAATTACAGTAATCGGACAATCTGCCGCGGATTTGCAATTGGAAATGTATATATTTGCACAAAAAGCGCATTTTTTTGAGGCTGTGTTTGGATTGCCCATTGTATTGAAACGTCAGGGGAAAAGGAGCTGAAAAGCACTATGACAGATCTGAAACAACACAAATATTATGTTAATCGTGAAATGAGTTGGTTAGCTTTTAATAAACGTGTGCTTGAAGAAGGGCGCGATACACAAAATCCTATCCTAGAGCGCGCTAATTTTTTGGCGATTACACAAAAAAACATGGATGAATGGTTCATGGTTCGTGTGGCAAGCTTACAACAACAAATGTTTGTAGGTCACGATAAGGTGGATGCATCTGGTTTATCGCCCAAACAACAGCTAATTAAAATTTCTGCCGCTGCAGGAGAACAAATTAAAAACCAGTACCAAGTATTAAATCGTAGTATTATTCCGACCATGAAAAAGTTAGGTTTTTCATTGGTCCATAAAAATGATTTGACGAATGCACAAGTTAACTTTTTAAAGAAATTTTTTGAGAAGGAGTTACGTCCAGTCTTAACGCCGATGGCGATTGATAGTACACGACCATTTCCTTTTTTGGCAAATGATACGTTAAATATTGGTGTTCGTCTGAAAAAAAACGACGAAAAATCTGAAAAATATATTGCAGTATTACAGGTTCCAGAAACCTCTGGACGAGTAATCGCACTACCAGAAGAAAATCAAGTGATTTTAGTAGAAGATGTTGTGCAACTATTTTTAGATGCGCTTTTTCCAGGTTATACCATTAAAGAATCAAATGTTTTTCATATTTTACGTGATATGGAATTAGATGTTGCTGATGATGAAGATACGCCCAATATTTTGCAAGAAGTACAAAGTAAATTGCAAGAGCGGGAGCGTGGACGAGTTATCCGTGTGATTGTAAGTGCGAACACGGGTAAAATGTTGATGACCCAACTCATCAAAGCCTTACAGGTCCCTGATGATAGAATTTATGAAGTGAGTGGTCCGATTGATTTAACATTCATCAGTTCATGGTTGAAAGTAATTGATGCACCTACACTAGAATATACATCATTTCATGGGTACGAAAATCCCGACTTGACCGCTGATAAAATATTTGAAAGTATACGAAAACGCGATTATCTGTTGCATCACCCCTATGATTCATTTAAGCCAGTAGTTCAGTTTATTCAAACAGCTGCTATAGATGATGATGTGCTAGCCATTAAAATGACTCTATACCGTGTATCCGGCAATTCACCAATTATTAAGGCACTCTCTGATGCTGCTCAACGTGGCAAGCAGGTAACGGTATTGCTTGAAATCAAGGCACGCTTTGACGAGGAAAATAATGTCCATTGGGCGCGTGAATTAGAGCAAAAGGGCGTCCATGTGGTCTATGGACTTCGTGGACTAAAAGTGCATGCTAAAATGGCCATGGTAGTGCGACGGGAAAGTGATACTATTCGTCGATATGTCCATCTCGCTACTGGAAACTATAATGATGTTACAGCGAATTTTTATACGGATCTTGGATTGCTAACAGTGGATAGCGAATTAGGTGCAGATGTGGCTTCGATTTTTAATATTCTAACGGGTTACTCTGATCCGAGTTTTTTTCATCAACTGCATATGTCACCTAATGGCATTCGTGAGTTTATTTATGAAAAAATAAACGTCGAAATTAAGAATGCTAAGGCAGGAAAACCATCCGGTATTAAGATGAAATTCAATTCGTTATCTGATGAACGAATGATTCGTCATTTGTATGAAGCAAGTGAAGCCGGTGTACCAGTAGAATTGATAGTTCGAGGAATTACAATGCTCAAGGTTGGTATTCCAAAAGTCAGTGAAACGATAGCTGTGCATTCAATTGTTGGCCGTTTTTTGGAACATAGTCGGGTGTTCATCTTTCATAATGATGATAGTCCACAAGTTTATTTATCTTCTGCAGATTTAATGACAAGAAACTTAGATCGACGTGTTGAATTGTTATTCCCAATTCGCAATGCTGGTTTGTCTCAACAGGTGATTAATATTTTTGAAATCATGTGGGCAGATAATGTTAAAACACGTGTCTTACAACCAGATGGATCGTTTGATAAAATTGATCGTAGAGGCTTATCCTCTGTTAACGCACAAGAAATGTTTATAGCTGAATCTATGGTCAAACAAATTGAGTTAAAGCAACAACAGGACCGAGAAAATACGCAAAAAGAATTTGAGCCAATCAACAACCCGTTTATAGGAGGTGAATCATGACTGTTATAGCAGTAATAGATTTAGGATCGAACTCAGTACGGATGACAATTAGTAGATATCATCAAGATGGTCATTATGAAGTAGTGAATAGATTACAAGAGATGGTACGCCTCTCTGAAGGAATGGGTGAAAATAAAGTTTTACAACCTGAGGCTATTAAACGTACGATGAACGCCTTGAAGAATTTCAAGGAAACGCTGGACAAGTATCCAAAAGCGAAAATAAGAGCAGTGGCCACTGCAGCTGTCCGACAAGCAACAAACCAAATGGCATTTTTGACGGAATTTGAAGAAACAATGGGTTTCACGCTGCAAGTACTAACAGGTGAAGAAGAGGCACACTATGATTACGTTGGTATTGTTAATACACTAAACATAAACGATGCCTTAATTTTGGATACTGGTGGTGCCTCTGCAGAATTGATTTTAGTTCGAAACAAAGAATCAGTTCACGAAATAAGTCTGCCTATTGGCGCAGTGACGATTAGCGAAATGTTTCTTGAGAAGGATGTTATTAATGCGGATTCTTTGTTTCAAGCAACTGTAGCCTTAAGGCAAATGTTTGGAGATGTTTCTTGGCTCAGTGATGCCATGCATTTGCCGTTGGTGGCATTGGGTGGTAGCAATCGTACTTTAGCTAAAATTTCTCGACGTCAGCGAAAAATCACTGATATGCCAATTCATGGATACCATCTGAGTAAGCAAGATGCAACAGATATATATCAAAAGATATTAAGTAAAAATCTAGTTGAACGACAGAAAATGGCTGGCTTAGCCAAGGATCGTGGTGACATTATTGTCGGTGGCTTATTGCCGTTGGTAGAACTGCTGCTTTTTCTAGGCGGACAGCAGGTCATATTCTCACAAGCTGGTCTGCGGGAAGGTATTTTATTTGAAACGATTAGGCAAGAGACAGGGCAACATGTTATTGCGCCAGAACCCGCTTCAATGACGATAGACTAATAAAAAACAGCCAATATGATTATTGGCTGTTTTTTATTTATTTAATGATCCACCCGGGAGTCGAACCCGGATTTCAAGAACCGGAATCTTGCGTGCGATCCATTACACTAGCGGATCATAACTATTCAATTATAGCCTATTTTACTGGAATTTCAAAGTAAGTTTCGTCACCAATGTCAAATAATATATGCCCAGAAAACTGGTTCATCAAATCTGATTGAAACTTGGTCAGGTCTTCTTCAGATACTGGGACTACGACGTGAACATTTGTATCATACTGTGTGTCTATTATTTGATAATTATGGCTGTTTAGCCAATAATTTAATGTTTCGCCATGCTTATAATCAATGCTGATAGTAATTTGTAGACGTGTTAGTCGTTCCACAAAGTCAATTGACTCAAGTCCTTCAGCAATCGTGCCAGCGTAAGCACGGATCAGTCCGCCTGCCCCTAATTTAATACCACCAAAATAGCGAGTTACTACTGCAACAACATCATGTAGATCATTTTTTTGTAAGACCTCTAGCATTGGTATGCCAGCCGTACTACTCGGTTCACCATTATCACTATAGCGCTTAATGCTATCATTGTCACCTAAGACATAAGCAAAAACATTATGGCTGGCTTTATAGTGGATTTTATTTATTTTTTCTATAAAATCTCGAGCGTCATTTTCGGAAGTAATACGTGCCATGTTTAAAATGAAACGTGATTTTTTAATTTCTTTTTCCCATGTGAATGCTGTGGGCTTAATTGTGAAATATTTTACCATATAACGTATTATACAGCATGAATGATGAATATTTCTATGGTCGTCAAATTGTCCAACCAAAAGTGGAAACAACGACTAAACATATTATTGAACCTTTTATTGGGAAGAAGTGCCAACGGTGCGGACAGAAGAATACCGAGGAATTGCCTAACCAACATTATTACTGTAACGCTTGTTTGATATTAGGGCGAGTTAATTCTCTTGATAATTTAGTTTCGTTACCGGAACCAAATCAATTTTCTGGTACTGCTAAAATGACATGGCAAGGTGAATTGACGCAACAACAGGAAAAAGTTAGCAATGAACTATTGGTGACTTTGTTTCAAAAAGGGGAACATTTAGTGTGGGCGGTTACTGGTGCGGGTAAAACTGAAATGTTATTCCCGGTTATCCACAAAGCATTGTGTCAAAGACTACGTGTAGCGATTGTTTCACCACGCGTAGATGTCATTGTGGAGTTAGCACCACGAATTCAGTCGGCATTTGAAGAAACTGAGCTAATGATATTACATGGCAACCAAAAAGAAAACTATCGATATACACAGTTAGTTTTAGCGACCACACATCAGATGTTGCGGTTTTATCATGCTTTCGATCTTGTTATTGTCGATGAAGTTGATAGTTTTCCGTTTGCAGGGGATGCCATGCTGGCTTATGCGGTGAATAAAGCCCGAAAGGAGAACAGTGCTTTAATTTATTTAACTGCGACACCAACACTAGCAATGCGAAAAAAAGCAGGTAAAAAATTACCGACCTCTTATTTGCCATTAAGATTTCACCAGCATGTCTTACCTGAAATAAAAGTAAGATTAGTTAGCAACTGGCGTAAAAGGCTACCGAACGTCATCAAAAAACAAATTATTCAGCTCATTACATCTAAACAACGATTTTTAATTTTTGTGCCAAAAGTCTCTGATTTAAAACCGCTACATCAAAAATTGCATCAATTATTTCCAAGTGTACAAAGTGATTACGTACATGCAGCTGATCCATTTCGACAAGAAAAAGTTAAAAAAATGCGTGACGAAAAGTTACAGTATTTAATTACGACTACAATATTAGAAAGAGGGGTTACTTTCCCAAGAATCGACGTATTAATTATAGGAGCAGACGATAAAACATTTAGTGAAAATGCGCTAGTCCAAATTGCAGGTCGTGTAGGGCGTAGTGCCGATCGACCCACTGGTTTAGTACAAGCATATGTACAACATATCAATTTAAAGGTTAGGGCAGCACAAAAACAGATTATCATGATGAATCGTCGTGGGGAAAAATTAAAGCGTAGAATGGACAACTAAAAAAGGAGAAGCTATGCATTGTGCATTGTGTCAAACACAATTATTTGAAGTAAATTCATTTTTGCAGTTTTTTGGCCTAATAAGACATGAAAATAGTGTGTTGTGTGAAAGTTGTCGTCACAATTTTGATGCAATCAATGATCAAAGTTGTCCAGCGTGCGGGCGACAGCAACTAAATAATGACGCATGTTACGACTGCCAAAGGTGGCAATTGAATAACAGGCCCAGCCTTCATCATCGGGCATTGTATCAATACAATGATGCCATGCGATTATTTATGCAACAATATAAATTTAATGGTGACTACAAACTACGTAAAATTTTTAATCGTGAGTTAATAAACCTAGTTCATACTTCAGATATGGATTTGGTAGTAGCAGTTCCTGTTAGCCAGCATACGATGATGACACGTGGATTTAATCAAGTAGCTAGCCTTCTAGAAGGCATTGAATTAACAGAAGCCTTACAAGTTAAGGTAACGAAAAAAATGCAACAATCACATTTTAATCGCAGGGCTCGCATGAAAAGAGAACAGCCATTTTCCATAATCGACGAAAAAATTATTGAAGGACAAAGTATTTTACTTGTAGATGATGTATATACGACTGGTAGCACATTGCACCACGTTGCCGATTTATTATTAGCACATGGGGCTGATTCTGTGAAAAGCATTTCATTAGCACGATGAAAATGAAGAAATTGTAATTTCGCGGTAAACGCTTACAGATATGTTATAATGATGATAGAACCAATATAAAATAACTGACTTGATGATAATATTTAGAATTTTATCATTAAAGAAGGAAATTTGGAGGAATTAGTTTATGTTAGATTACAATGTACGTGGTGAAAATATCACAGTCACAGATGCAATTCGTGAATATGTGGAAAAACGCTTGACGAAATTAAATCGTTATATCGAAGAAAATGCCAAGGCCAACGTTAACTTGCGCACATACAAGTCTGACAATTCTGGTAAGGTTGAAGTAACTATTGTGTTGCCTTACGTAGTTTTGCGAGCTGAAGATACTAATCAAGATTTATACGCAGCTGTTGATAATGTTTCTGAAAAAGTAGAACGACAAATTCGTAAGTATAAGACAAAGATCAATCGTAAATCCAGAGAAACTGGATTTAAAGGTATTGATTCGAAGGGTGAAATTCCTGAAGAAGAGGTAGATGATTCTGCTCTACAAATTGTTCGTACTAAGCAGGTTGATTTGAAACCTATGTCACCTGAGGAAGCTGCCTTGCAAATGGATTTACTAGGACATGTGTTCTTTATCTTCAAAGATGCAGAGTCAAATACTGATTCAGTAATCTATAAGCGGGCTGATGGAAAGTATGGCTTGCTTGAAACAGCTGAATGATATGCGTCATTGTGTATTATCAACTGCAAAGTGGGGAACATTTTTCCATAATTTAGTTAAGAATCGTAAAAGTTTATAAAGTTATCCAAAAGACCAGTTCAATTGCGTATGCTATATTAAGCAGAGTTTAAATTGAAGAGGTCTTTTATGTTTGGTTGGCAAACGATATTAAAAAATAAACACAGTTTAGTTAAGTGGCTATTAGCAATGGTGATTCCAGTAATTTTAGTTGCTGGGTACCTTGGAGCAACTAATCATGTAACTCAGCATGCGAACCGTTTAAAGGTCGCTGTTGTTAATTTAGATAAGCCAGCGCAGTTTGAAGGTGAACAACAAAGCGTTGGTGCTAAATTGACTGATCAATTTAAGGCCAGTAAAAAGTTAGTGGTCAAGAAGTATAGTTCAGAGAAGTCAGCTCGAGAAGCCTTAAAGTTGGGACAGATTAGTAGTGTTATTGTTTTCCCAAATAAGATGACGCAGCAGTTGGCCAACTTTAAAAGTTCAGGCAAGAACGTGAATGTTAAACAAGTCATAGCTACTGGTAATAATCAATTTGCTACACAATATACGAGTCGTGTACTCGAAGACTTGATTAATGAAGCCAATGTAAAGTTGAGCATGGGTATCTCAAACGACTCTACCTTGAAAAATTTAGCAAAGCAAAGCAATAGTTTGGCGGACAAAACATCCGATTTGCAAGCCAATTTACAAGCTGTTGGGAATGCTATTGATACAGATACAGCTAAAGATTTGCAAACAGATGCGAGTGATTTAGCAACACAGTTAGCAACTTATTCTGTTGAGCTTAATACGGCCATTAGTAATAGTGACACCGACAAAATTAAAGAAGCAGCAGCTAAGATAAACGACGTTTCCTACAAAATGCAAACAACGGTAGTAGGGGGAATTAGTAATATTGTTGTGAATTTGAATAATACACAGGCTTTGAGTCAGAAGTCTGGTATTATCCAAACCGAAGCCACATCCGTAAAAAACGGTCAAACTGCTATCTCCAATAAATTAAAATCACTGCTTGGGGATAAGTCCGAGACGACCACTTCCTTGACGCAAATGCTTACGCTAAACATAACTGACATTAAGCCAGTTAAAAACGATGGACAAGTCATTTTGCCACAGGTATTGGCAGTTGGTGTGACAGTAATGGCAATACTATTTGGTTTGGTATTACCAATTAAACCAGAAAAGCCAGAAGCACTTGCGCTTGAACAATGGTGGGATAATTTCCAAATTGGTGGTCTATTGAGTGTTGTAGGTGCGTTGTTAATGACAACCAGTGTATTATTGTGGAAAATACCAATCACTCATTTTTGGTTCATTGTAGGAGTTGTCATACTAGCCGAGTGGATAATGCTAAGTTTTGTTTGGTACCTGAAACAACTATTTGGTCAAGCAGGCTGGTGGTTAGCTACAGGAATATCTGTTTTACAACTGATTATAGTTGCTGTTAGTTATCCAGCAATTGTACAAGATACAGCATTTGGTATTTCTAGACCATTTTGGCCATTAACAGCACTAATAAGTGCTGTCAACCACATTACGTTTAGTGGTGAAATACAGCAAAACGTAATGATCTTAGTAATTTGGTGGATTATACTTACTATTTTATTAGTCTCACAGTATCGTTTTAGGCAACGAAAAAGTTTGACAGAAAAAATTGATGAATAAAAAAAGCGAGCACATTTGAGCTCGCTTTTTTATTGTCAATAAATTATGAATTAAATATAGTTGAATCATCGTTAAAGTTAGTAATTTTAGCATGGTCAGCAGCTAATTCAAGTTGCGTAACAGCACCATTTTTAACACTAATCTTGGCAAAATCATGATAGCCAAAATAATCAACAATAGCACGAATAGCTGTACCATGAGAGACAATTAGTACATTATCTCCATTTTGATGACGAGAAAGAATATCGTCAAAACCGTGTTGTATACGGTTTATAAACTGTTGATAGTCCTCTGCAATTTTGAAAGGGTCGCCTTCACGAATCAAATCCATTGCTGCAGGCATACCATATTTAGCGATAACATCGGAAAAATCTGAGAAGGTATCATTTTTATAAGCACCAAGAGTTGTTAAGGCTAAGCCAGTGTGTACACCTTCAAAATAGCCAAAGTTTTCTTCACGGAAGTCTGGTAATTGGATATCTTGATTGGGTGAATCAGATTTATTGTTGGCTAAGATATATTGTGATGTGTGGATAGTTCGTGTTAAGCCAGATGAATAAGCACCATCGAAGTGTACGTTGGCCAGTCGAGTACCGGCTGCATAACCGTCTTGAATCCCTTTTTCTGTTAAGGGTGCATCGGACCAGCCTTGGAAACGATGCAAAAGATTAAAATAGGTTTCGCCATGGCGTACCATGTAGATGTTGACTGTCATAAGTTTCCTCCTGAAGATAACTATTTCCATTTTACCACAAGTGTTTTGGTAGCAGAATGAAAAAGATGCATTCCCGAAGGAATACATCTTTGATTAATTGGCAGCAACTTCATCTTCAGAATTTTTTTCTGAGGCTGCTTCATCCTCGTCGAAAATACCATTTTGATTTAAATCATCTTTTGGTAAAGGCAATTCTTTGACAATGAATTGAGAAATATAAGCATTATCATAATCCAATGCTGTCAACTCAAAGTTGGCGACTTTCATAGTGTCTCCGGCACGGAATTCGGGGTCATGATTCAAGACATATCCAGTTAAGGTAACTGCATCGTCATTTTCAAGTTCTTTGATATTGCGATTAAAGTAACGTTCAAAATCGTATAATGTCATCTTACCTGAGATCTTAAAACGGTGATCTCCGAGCTTTTCGATATAGTCATCAGAAACATCATCAATTTCATCACGTACGGTACCAAACAGTTCTTCATAAATATCTTTGTCAGTAATTAGTCCAGAAGTACCACCATATTCATCAACAACAATTGCAATAGGAGAACGCTTTATAATCATTTCATCCATGACATCATGTAAATCCATATTTTCTGGAACAGCTGGAATATCACGCATAATTTTGGAAACTGGATCAGATGACTTAATACGTGCTTGTCGTACTAAATCATAATTGAAAACATAGCCCAAAACTTTATCTTTATCGTTATCTGCTACAACGGGAAAACGTGAATATCGTTCTTGTAAGTATAAGTTGAGTCCATCCGCAATTGAGGCCGTAACATCGATGATGGTCATGGATGTACGATCGATCATTATGTCCACAGCGACTTTATCATTCATTTCAAACGCACGTTGCATGAAAGTAAGGTCTTCTTCATCTAGTTCACCAGCTGCTGCTGCATTCTTAGACAACGACAAAATTTCGGTTTGAGAATAAATGTCCTCTTCACCGTCTGTCCGGAAGCCAAGTAAATGGGTAATACCGTTTGACAAGTGATCTAATGTCCAAATCAAAGGAAACAAAGCAATATGGAAGAATCGTACAGGACGTACAATAAAGAGTAACACCTTGACCGGTGACTCAATTGCAATGTTCTTCGGTACTAAGTCGGTAAATACAGCGTGGACAATCGTGAAAATGATCATAGCGGCGACAGAAGCTATCGCGTGAGCATATTCAGCTGGGATAATCCCAGATCCAAGTATGATTTCAGCAACGGTTTCTTCACCAATCCAACCTAAAATCAAACTTGTTAACGTAATTCCGACTTGTGCAGTTGAAAGATATTCAGTTAAATGTGTTGTCATATAAATAGCATTGCTAATGTTACGTGAAGGCTTTTCACGAGTTTCTTGCAATGCCTTTAATGCACTTAAACGTACTTTTACTAATGAATATTCTGTTAAAGTAAACAAAATAGCTAGTAAAAGGACCACCAAAATAATGAAAAAATTGATGATCATAGACGGACCAGAATCCAAATTCGTAAACCTCTTTTCATATTATAACTAATACACATTATAACAAAGATCGTATGAGGACGTTGGATTTTATAACTTTCTTAAGGGTGACTATTGTCAGCATTAGACGTTTCTATGAAGTTAATGGGAAGGGAACAAACATATGGTTCTTGCGAGCAATTCAATATGATTTATAAAAAAAGTATGGTATTATAGAAATCTAAACAACATGCATGCATCAATGGAAATCCTTGATATAATAGGATTCTTTCCTTTTTATTGTCCTTTTATTTTCTAGCAGCCTTTTTTAAATAGGTTATTCAATTCATAAGAACATGCGTTCGCTGAGACAAAATTAGGGCTTGAAGAATTAATTAAAAAGGGTAAACTTAAAGTCAGTAGTTATTAGATTCAAAACAGAGGAAATAAATATAAAAGAGGTCGGTATCATGGAAAAAGTTACAGTATATACAAAATACAATTGTGTGCAATGCAAGATGACCAAAAAGTTTTTAGAAGCGCAAGGTATACCTTTTAAAGAAATTAACATTGAAGAGGAAACACAATTTGTTGAGGAATTGAAGGCTAATGGTCATCGCCAAACACCGGTTGTGGCGGTGGAAGGCCTACCAGCATTTTCCGGATTCCGTCCTGATGTGCTAAAGAAAATTTCTGCTTGATTTTCGTTAACATCGTGCGGTGCAAAGCTTAGCGGTGTTTTTTATTATATTTTTTCTAGTAAGAGTGTTGATAAATTGCAGAAGTTTGTTGTCAATCAAAGGTAGTTCAAAATATAAAGTGTCAACACGGCAATCGATCACATTCAAAACCAAAGGACAATAAACTGATGTCATTAAAAGAGTTAGATTTAGAAAACGTAACATATTTTGATTTAAACAATCAAGTAAATATTCCAAAGAACAATGAAATTCAGCTTGATAAAGATCAAGAGGCATTGAACGCTTTTTTGGATGAGAATGTTTTGCCTAATGTGATGCATTTTGATTCCTTGCAAGAACGTCTGGATTGGATGTTTGATCATCGCTTCTTGGAACGTGAATTTATTCAAAAATACAACATAACATTCATTGAAAAGTTATATACATATTTAGCGGGTGAACATTTTAAGTTTAAATCCTTTATGGCGGCCTTCAAGTTCTATAATCAATATGCGCTTAAAACTAATGATGGTGCATATTATATTGAAACATATGAAGATCGTGTTGCCATGAATGCTTTATATTATGCAGATGGGAATGAGAATTTGGCACTGCGTTTGGCTGATGAAATGATACATCAACGCTATCAACCAGCGACACCATCTTTCTTAAACGCGGGCCGAGCTCGACGCGGAGAATTGGTATCATGCTTTATTATTCAGACTTCAGATGATATGAACTCAATTGGGCGGACCATCAATTCAGCGTTGCAACTATCCAAAATGGGTGGTGGCGTTGGTATCAATCTTTCAAATGTGCGTGAGGCTGGTGCACCAGTCATGGGTATCGATAATGCTGCCGGTGGTGTAGTGCCAATTATGAAATTGTTAGAGGACTCGTTTACATTTTCATCACAAGTTGGTGCTCGTCAAGGAGCCGGCGTCGTTTATTTATCAGTTTTTCACCCTGATATTTTATCTTTCTTATCAACTAAGAAGGAAAACGCTGACGAAAAGATACGAGTAAAAACATTATCTCTTGGGTTGACTGTCCCAGATAAATTTTATGATTTAGTCAAGCAAAATGAGACAATGTACTTGTTTAGCCCAGACGATGTTGAGAAGGTTTATCAACAACCGTTTAATTACGTTGATATCACTGCCGAATATGACAACATGGTCGCTAACGATAAAATCCGCAAGCAACGTATCGACGCGCGATCCCTTGAAGAAGAAATATCTAAGTTACAACAAGAATCGGGTTACCCGTATATCATTAATATTGATACAGCTAATCGAACTAATCCAGTTCCTGGTAAGATTGTATCTTCTAACCTGTGTTCAGAGATATTACAAGTACAAACGCCGTCCGAAATTGACAATGAACAACATTATACAAAATTAGGTTCGGATATTAGTTGTAACTTAGGGTCGATTAATATCGTAAACATGATGAACACGAATGATTTCGGTGGATCTGTGGATACAATGGTCCGGGCACTAACCTTTGTATCCGATTCGTCTAATTTGGATGTTGTTCCTTCAATCGATTTAGGTAACAAAGAAAAACATGCCATCGGCTTGGGTGCTATGGGACTAGCAGCATATTTTGCACAAAATAAGATGTACTATGGAGATGAAGAAGCATTAGACTTTACATCAACATTTTTCATGATGCTGAATTATTATTCTATTAAATCTTCAATGGGCATTGCAAAAGAACGGCATGAAACGTTTTATCAGTTTGATCAATCGGGTTATGCGGATGGAACATACTTTGACAAGTACGTTGAAAAGAATTGGACGCCAAAAACCGAAAAAGTGGCAAAAGCCTTTGCTGGTTTTGATGTGCCAACAGAACAAGACTGGGCACAGTTAAAAGAAGACGTAGCAAAATACGGTATGTATAATGCCTATCGTCATGCAATCGCGCCAACAGGTTCTATTTCTTATGTTAACGATGCAACGGCCTCTTTGTTGCCAATTGTTAACAAAATTGAAGAACGTCAAGAAGGTATGATTGGTAAGGTTTACTATCCAGCACCGGGATTAAGCAATGAAACAATGCCATATTATGTTTCAGCGTACGATACAGATATGCGTAGAGTAATCGATGTATATGCTGCTGCACAAGAACATATTGATCAAGGAATGGCGTTGACATTATTTATGCGTTCTACATTGCCTGAACATTTGTACGAATGGAAAAATAATCGTACAAATAAAATGACGACGCGCGATTTGACCATTTTGCGTAACTATGCCTTTAACAAGGGGATAAAATCGCTTTATTATGTCCGTACGTTCACAGATGACAACCAAGAATCAGGTGTTAATGAATGTGAAAGTTGCTCAATTTAATGTAAAAGAGCGCTTAGCTATGAAATGAAGGAATGAATGACAACTATAAATATTCTTTATGCCTCTACTGAAGGTAATACAAAAGCGTTTATTGAAAAGTTAGCAGCTGTTGCTGAATCTAATGGTGATGGATTTTCCGCGCGTTTAATTGGTGATGAAACAGAATATGCAAATGAAACACAACCCTATGTTGCTTTCGTGCCGACTTATCTAACAGGCGGTACTGGAACAGGACCGGAAGTTAAAGAAATTTTTACAAATGCCTTGGGCGATTATATTGCATTTGGTAATAATGCGCGATACTTAAAAGGTGTGGTTGGTTCAGGAAACCGAAACTTCAACATCCAATTTAACTTGACAGCGATTCGCTATGGAAAAAACTTTGATGTTCCAATGATTGCAGCCTATGAATTGCGAGGTAGCAAGTTTGATGCAGAAAAGATATATAATAAGATAAAACCTTATTTTGGAGAATGACAATGGCACATATAAACAACGGTTCATACACAGCGATTAACTGGAATAACATTGAAGATGAATTAGATAAGGCGACATGGGAAAAGTTAACACAACAGTTTTGGCTAGACACGCGAATTCCTATTTCAAATGATTTACGTACTTGGCGTGGTAACATGTCCGAACAAGAACGCCAAACAATGAACTTGGTCTTTGGCGGCTTAACAACTTTGGATACGTTACAATCACAAGATGGTATGGCGCAATTAAAGTTAGATGCCACGAATCAAAAAGAAGAAGCGGTATTGAATAATATTCAATTCATGGAATCAGTTCATGCCAAGTCATATTCATCAATTTTCGAAACACTAAATGAAAAAGTTGAGATTGAAAAGATTTTTGAATGGGCAGATTCTAACGAGTTTTTACAATATAAGGCGAATAGAATTAACGATATTTACCATAATGGTTCAGCGTTACAGAAAAAAATTGCTTCGGTTTTCTTAGAAACTTTCTTATTCTACTCAGGTTTTTACACACCATTGTATTTCTTGGGGCATAATAAAATGTTAAATGTGGCGGAGATTATTAAACTAATTATTCGTGATGAATCGGTTCACGGTACGTACATTGGCTATAAGTTCCAAATTGGGTTTAATAAAATTTCGGCTGAAGAACGTACAGAACTACAAAGCTGGATGTATGATCTGTTATATGAATTGTACGAAAATGAAGAGAAATATACACACGAGTTATATGATGACTTAGGTTGGACTGAACAAGTGCTCACATTTTTACGGTATAATGCTAATAAAGCTTTGATGAACTTAGGCCAAGAGCCAATGTTCCCTGACGGGGCTGAAGATGTTAACCCGGTTGTTATGAATGGTATTTCAACTTCTACAGCAAATCATGACTTCTTCTCAGGTGTTGGAAATGGTTATTTATTGGGTGAAGTTGAAGCAATGAATGATGATGATTATAATATTGGATTAGACTAAAAAAGAATCGCAATTGCGATTCTTTTTTATTTAAACTTCATCATGTGAGAAGAAGGATAGTGATGTAAGAAGTTTTGCTAATACTGGGTACAACTTCCCAGCAAATATAATCCAAGCGTATGCAAACAAGACAGCAGCTATTGTATCGCTTAAGTAATGTGCGTTAAAGTATATTCGTGACATTAAAGTCATTACGCCAATAACAGTTATTGCCCAAGAAATTAAGAACTGTTTTCGTGGCGATTCGATGTTAGGAATAACAAGCAAGGAAAGGATGAATATGACTGAAAATATACCAAACACATGACTGCTAGGGAATGAGGACCCTTGGTCGCTGAGTAAATGACCAACCGGACGGCTCCTATCGACGCTAAGTCGAATAATGGTATTGAAAATATTTCCTAGAATAATTGTGGTAACCGCCCAAATGGCTGGAATACGCAAATTAGCAAGTAGTAAGATGGCCGCTAGAATCAACACATAAATGACATCAAGGATGGGTGAACCTAGAAAGGAAAATACAGTCATCAAGATATCATTTAGACCAGTTTGAATGCCTGCCATGAATGAATGAATGCTATTATCAATGATGGTTGGAAATATAAACTTTATTTTGACAAAAACACTAATAATAAGGGCAGATATAAAGCAGATAATCGCATAACGCAATTGCTTATTTTTTACGGAAATAATCATTGTACTGATCTCCAGAAAGAGTTTTTTTAACTCCTTCTAGTATAAGGGATTCGCTATAGAAATTACAATACTATCATTTCTGCAATGCACAATCTTTATCTTCCAACGATGGAAAATTAGTTGCCTTTATAATCTGGGGCTAATTTGTTTACGGGTGGAGTGAACTTACGCATCGATTCAGCTAGATGTACAAAATTTGTTACTAAATGTTGGTTAGGTGCATTAACACCGTTTTTATCAGCCAAGTCTGCAATCCAACCGTTAATATAGTCCACTTCAGTTGGGCGTCCCTTGACAAAATCCTGATACATTGATGGGAAATGAAGCGGGTTACCAATATTTGAAACATAATCAACCTGCTTGACCATTTCATCGCGTGTTTCAATTAGTGTAATGCCTGCTGCCTCAGCAGCATCGTAAGCTTCATTAATTAATGGGCGAGCAATACCTTCAAGGAAGTTATCGTAGGCCATTAGCTGACCCATTCGTGACTGAAACATTGTGGCGATGGAATTTTCAACTGCGTTGAAAAATACTTTAGTCAATAGTGTACCCATAAAGTTTTCCGTATAAGAGGGGTTTAAGTGCGCTGCCTTGAAATCTTCTTGGATCTTATCCATAACCGTTGATGGTTTTTCGGTTAGATTAGCATAAACAGAGCTACCCATACTTTCTCCGCCCATGAAATCAACGTCGCCGTAATCATTTAAGACGGTGGCGATCATTGCTGTACCACCAATAATGTGTTCATCATCAAAATATTTTTGCAACTTTTCAATATGACCCATGCCGTTCATTGCACCGAGGGCAGTCTGTCCAGGTTTGAATTTTGGTGAAAGACGATCCAAGGTATCTTGGAGTTGCATTTGCTTCATGAAGAAAATCCAAACATCAGGGCTACCTTCATATTCTTCAGGAGAAAAAATGTTAATTTTAATTTCGTGACGGTCTTTGTGATCACGGGATTTCCAAACTTTATCACCTTGTTCGTGAATCTTATCGAGGCTTGCTTGCGTTGGTTCGACAAAATCAACGGGGACACCGGCATTTTCCTGAAGCAAAATGCCGTAACGAAGACCCATTGCACCGGCACCAACAACTGTGTATTTCATAATTATAATAACCTCCAAAGACTTGATGAGATAATACTAATCCTTTTATCACAAAAAGTCAATGTGATGGATGTATCAAATGGGAACTTTATTGACATCATGATGGCGTTTTTAATTTAAAGTAATCAATTAGCAAATCATATAACGTTCATTTAGCCTAGCTGATATAATATTAATGTATGCATATCGTATACTTAAACAATCAACAATATATCGCTCAAAGTGTTCACGCAACAACAATAGTTTCATTATTGTGTGTGTATATTTTGTTACGTCACACATTAAAGTCACTGCGCAATAAAAGCTTTTCATGGCGGGGTCTACTGGGGCGGGCTATTCTCTCGGTATATGCAACGTTGGTTGCTGCTTTTACACTAACCTTTTATAAATGGCCATCATTTGCAACATATTTGGCAGTGATAAAAGGATATGGCGGTTTTGGTCAGTACTCATTCGTCCATTTATCGCTGTTCAATGCAGATAATGTTGCCCTCAGCTGGTACCAGCTGACTGGTAATTTTATGTTACTGCTGCCGTTAGGGTTTATAGCTCCGTTCTTATTTCCAAAATGGCGGGGATTGCTTCGTATTGTGCCAAGAATATTTTTAACAACGTTAACTATTGAAATCATTCAGGGAACTAGCACATTCTTTTATCTTTCAAATCGTATCTTTGATATGAATGATCTTGCTGTAAACACAGCTGGGGGTGTGGTGGGCTATGTTATCTATCTGATAACAATTTTCGTTATGAAAAAAGATAAAAATTTTGTTCCAAACCATGTTGAGAAAGGCAATTTAAATGAGCACAATCTTTATATTAAGTCTTAATCTTGTATGTATTTATTTTTTCTTTTGGCTAATTAAACCAATAAACTTTGCCAGATTTATGCCATATACACCGCGTCAAGCAGCTTTTTTGAAAGTGGTACTCTCCATCATAGGAGGATATCTTTTGGCTAGCTTTTTTGTTTCAGCAACAAATTGGGTTATTCAAATACCAAGCACAATATTGGGAAATTAGCTTTTTTAAATTATTAAAGATATTTTTAGGTGAGCATCCCACTTGTATGAGAATCAAGCGTAAAAAGGTCTTTACAATATGTTATAATTTAATAGATTGTATATGAAAATAATTAACATTAATAAAAGTTAAAGTCTCGGAGACATGAAATGGCAAAAGATATTGGAATTGATTTAGGAACAGCCAATGTTCTCATTTACGTAGAAGGAAAAGGTATTGTACTAAACGAACCGTCAGTTGTTGCGGTTGATGATAAAACAGATCGAGTTTTGGCTGTGGGATCAGAAGCTTATCGTATGGTAGGACGCACACCAGGTAATATTCGTGCGGTGCGACCACTTAAAGATGGTGTTATTTCGGATTTTGATGTCACAGAAGCAATGCTAACCTATTTTGTTGACAAACTTAACGTTAAAGGATTCATGTCGAAGCCTAACATTATGATTTGCGCACCTACTAATATCACAGAGATTGAACGTAAAGCGATTATACAGGCTGCTGAAAAAGCAGGTGGGGCAAAGGTTTATCTTGAGTATGAACCTAAAGTTGCTGCAGTTGGTGCAGGACTGGATATTTTCAAGCCAATTGGTTCAATGGTGATTGACATGGGTGGTGGTACCTCTGATATTGCCGTATTATCATTAGGAGACATTGTTGTTTCTGAGTCCATTCGAATTGCCGGTGACAAAATGAATTTTGATATTGTTAACTTCTTAAAGCGCCGTCACAATTTAATTGTTGGTGAGCGTACTGCGGAAACAATCAAAATTCAAATCGGTTCTGCGCTGCAGGCTGATGAACCATTAACAATGGAAGTGCGTGGCCGTGATAATTTTGAGGGTATGCCTAAAACTGTAACGATCAACTCAAACGAAGTTGAAGATTCATTACATGATACGTTGCAACAAATTGTTCGTGCTGCACATTCCGTTTTGGCTAAATTACCACCTGAATTAGCATCTGACATTATTGACCGTGGTATCATGCTGACTGGTGGTGGCGCATTACTGCATGGCATGGATCAATTGCTTTCAGATGCACTGGAAGTACCGGTGGTAGTATCAGATTCACCGCTAGATAATGTTGCTAAAGGAGCAGGAGCCCTACTTGAACACATGAAATCAGGGCGCCGAGGATTATAATGAGAAGAAAAAATCAGAACTTTGACGTTGAATTAATTGTAAATGACCAACAAACACAAGTTTTAGTTGATAAGAAACAAATTGGATACATTGAAAAAGCTGATCGTGGTTTTGTTGGATTTTTTGGTCAACAAGCGATTATTAATCAAGCCAAAGACGAAGCCGAAGCCTTGCAAGCTATCTTGGCAAGCTTTAATCTAAATCACTAAAAATAAGGCACGTTGTGACTAATCATGACGTGCTTTGTACATAATTTTTTTAAAGAAATAAAGCGGCTTAACAAAAATTGAATTGATATTTTTTTCTTTCAGTGTGCCGTTTTATATACTGGAGATGCTATGCAACAGACACGACAAACTTCAAGACGAACATCTGGATCAGAGCTTGATTGGGGAATCATTCTAGCTTTGTTGCTATTTATGATTATCGGCTTGAGTTCATTATATGAAGCAGCGACACATATGCAGGGTGCGACAACCTTAAGTGCTGTAAAAGTAGTGATGAACCAGGGCATATTCTGGTTTATAGGCGTATTATTAATTGTTTTTTTAGTCAGGTTTGACGGATCACAATTGTGGAAATTAGCACCTATTACCTATGGATTAGGCATCTTTTTGTTAGTAGCAGTGCTAATATTTTATAATCGAGCAATGTATGATTCTACGGGTGCTAGATCATGGTTTGTAATTGGCCCCTTATCATTCCAACCTTCTGAAGTTGTTAAACCGGCGTTCATTTTGATGCTGAGCCGTGTGGTTGCGCAGCATAATAGAAATTATCCGAATCATGCACTATCAACAGACTGGTTGTTGTTAGGTAAAATGGCGGTTTGTTTTATACCTGTTGCGGCATTAATTGCTTTGCAAAATGATTTGGGAACTTTATTGGTTTTCGTTGCTATTTTTGGTGGTGTTGCACTGGTTTCTGGGGTAACCTGGCGAATCCTTGCTCCGGTAATTATTTTGGGTGCGACCGTGGGCACAACGTTGTTAACTTTGGTTATTTCTTCAGCTGGTCGGACTATATTGAGCAAGTTGGGATTCCAATCTTATCAATTTTCTCGTATTGATACATGGTTAAACCCCGCAAATGATACGTCAGGGAATGGATATCAAACTTATCAAAGTTTAAAAGCTATAGGTTCTGGTCAATTAACAGGCAATGGATGGGGAAGTCTTAAGGTGTATGTACCTGTGCGCGAATCAGACATGATTTTTTCTGTTATTGGGGAAAGTTTTGGCTTTATAGGTGGTGCGTTCCTAATAGCGTTATATTTCGGTTTAATTTATTTATTAATTCGTGCCACTTTTAGAGCACAAAGTGCCTTTTATGCCTACATTGCCACTGGTGTTGTAATGATGGTATTGTTTCACGTCTTTGAAAACATTGGTATGAGTATTGGATTATTACCACTGACAGGTATTCCATTACCGTTTGTTTCACAAGGTGGTTCCTCATTGTTAGGAAACATGATTGGTGTAGGATTGATTCTTTCTATAGGTTACCAGCGTCAAAATAGCACGTTTACAGAAACGACAGGTTTTTTTATTTGATGATAGAATTAGATGAATTAAAAAAAGAATTTATAACATTGCGTCAAAAGGTGCGTAATGGGGATGTGTTCCAATCATTAGGAGAATTAATGAAGGAATCACTACATAAAATGCCCCCGCAATCTTTAACAACTGTGTCGTTGCCTGTTGATGGTGAATTTGCATTAAAACGTATGCAGAACTATACGCAACGGGCAGATCAAATGATCGAATCAGAAACAGCGACGGAAGATTTTGACTTTCAAGTGAAGGACACAGATTTGGCGTTGATTGTTGAACAGTTAGCTAGTCCGTTGCCAAAGTATCGAGATACGGGAGCATTCTTTTTCTTAAGTGATATGATTCAAAATGATTTGCTGTCAGAGGAGCAATTGCGTTGGCTAACAGATTATCTTGTTTCGGATGAGCAATTATTCGCTCATATCTTAGAACCACAGAATGACGCCATTTATCGTCGTTCCTTTAGTGTGTTAGTTTTATCTTTGTTATTATTTTCAAACCGTATAAAGACACCTTTTATGTCTGAGACGCAATTAAATCATGTTATCGATCAAGTTGCATTATATGCCGCTTTGGAACGTGATGGACGTGGCTTTATTGATGAAAATGGTTGGGCGCATGCTTTTACGCATATTGGAAACGCTGTCGCAGAGATCTTCTTAATGCCTGATTTAGTAAGGGCTGATAAGGTATTTGTTCTGGGTGCGGTTCTCGCTGGTTATCATGAATTATCACAGCCGTTGACTTTTGGCGAAACAGAACGTTTGGTAGAAGTGATTACCCATATCTCCAAGCAACATGAGTTGTATGCAGATTATCTATTATTAACTTTAAAAATGTGGCGAAAAGATTTAGTGACCCAAACGCCACCAAAGACACAACAACAATGGCAACAATTGTATAACCGATCACAGTTTTTCCATGAAATTTTGCTACGTGGAAAAAATGAAGTACCAGAGGCGGTATTTGATTATGTGAGCGTTACAAAAAACTATTTAGCATAATAATTTAAAATGTTTATTGCACATACAAGGTGAGGACGGAAAGATGACTAAAAAAAGAGTAGCGCTTATTTTTGGAGGTAATTCCTCTGAGCACGACGTATCAAAGCGTTCAGCGCAAAATTTCTATAATGCAATCGAAGCAACTGGTAAATATGAAATTATTGTTTTTGCAATTGCCCAAAATGGTTTCTTTTTAGATACGGAAAGTTCTAAGAAAATACTTGCGTTAGAAGATGAACAGCCCATTGTGGACGCCTTCATGAAAACTGTCGATGCTAGTGATCCATTGGCGCGCATTCATGCTTTAAAGAGTGCGGGTGACTTTGATATTTTCTTCCCTGTAGTTCATGGTAACTTAGGAGAAGATGGTACACTGCAAGGTTTATTTAAACTATTAGATAAACCATATGTGGGGGCACCGTTACGTGGCCATGCGGTAAGCTTTGACAAAGCTTTGACTAAAGAACTATTGACGGTAAATGGTATTCGCAATACTAAATACATTGTGGTGGACCCTGAGTCAGCAAACAATTGGTCGTGGGATAAGATTGTGGCTGAATTAGGCAACATTGTGTTTGTTAAAGCTGCTAATCAAGGATCTTCAGTGGGAATTTCACGTGTAACCAATGCCGAAGAATATACTGAAGCATTATCAGATTCATTCCAATATGATTATAAAGTTTTGATAGAAGAAGCAGTCAATGGTGCCCGAGAGTTGGAAGTTGGTGTGATTGGTAACGATCAGCCGCTTGTCTCTGAGATTGGCGCACATACAGTGCCAAATCAGGGTAGTGGGGACGGTTGGTATGATTATAATAATAAGTTCGTTGATAATTCCGCTGTTCACTTTGAAATTCCTGCTCAGTTATCCCCAGAAGTAACAAAAGAAGTTAAACAAATGGCTTTAGATGCTTATAAAGTATTGAATTTACGTGGCGAAGCGCGAATGGATTTTTTGTTAGATGAAAATAATGTTCCCTACTTAGGTGAACCAAACACGTTACCAGGGTTCACGAATATGTCGTTATTTAAACGTTTGTGGGATTATTCTGATATTAACAACGCCAAGCTAGTTGATATGTTGATTGACTACGGGTTTGAAGATTTTGCACAAAATAAAAAATTGAGTTACTCATTTGTGTCACTTGGAGAAGAAAAGATAGGGAAGTTTAACTAATAGAATTTAGTATTAGTAGCATTTCCACTTAGATTTATTTAAAAAATTTATTAATAAATACTTTAGCCCTGCAATGGAGAAGTTCATGGTACAAGTAATTTCACAAAATGAACATCGTCGTCAACAGATTATTGAAGCGGCGACAACAATCTTTTTATCAAAGGGTTTTGAGCAAACAACAACGCGAGATATAGCAAAGAAAGTAAACATTAGCCAACCCGCTTTGTATCATCATTTTGGTGATAAGGAGTCATTATTTGTTGAAGTAATTTCACGTGTTGGCGAGTCGACCTATACGGATATGCAAAGTATTTTATCACAAACGTATGCTGAACCAATCGATCAACTGGTTGATTTAACACAGGTTATTGTACTTCGGCATCCACGTGATGTATTTAGATTAATACATGACAGTTTTGATTCATTATCAGCAACGCATCGAAGTAAACTGGGCATGATTTTTGGACGGGATTACGTCGGTCCAATTGCACAATTTTTTGAAAGTATACAGTTGCGTGATAATGTTGATGCACAAATAGCTAGCTCATTTTACATTACTAGCTTATCGCCACTGTTTGGTGAATTTCATTCACTGGGTGAACAAATAACAATGCGTGAAAGAATTCAACAATTGTTGGACCTCATTTTATATGGGGTAGAAAAAAAATAGTATCAATGGTATGATACTAGAAGAATATGGAGGCTGTCCGATGGCTAGTCACAAAGTATCATTAGCGTGCACAGTTTGTGGATCACGCAATTACACAGTAACATTATCAAAAGATCGAACAGAACGTTTGTCAGTAAGTAAGTTTTGTCAACACTGTGGCAAGCATACATTACATCAACAAACAAAATAAGGGATTCAAAATGATTAACTATTTTAAAAACGTTGCACAGGAAATGAAAAATGTCACTTGGTTAACAGGTGAACAGACATCTAAGGAAACAATTACAGTTATTACTGTATCGATTATTTTTGCGTTGTTCTTAGGTGGCGTAGATTGGCTATTGCAACAAGGATTTAACTTCTTACTGGCGAAATAGTTTTTTTTTTGATATACTAATAATTACTGATACCAAGGACTCTGATGGGTTCTTTTTTATTTTGAAAAGGGGTAAACAATGTCTGAAGAAATTGAAAAATCATGGTTCGTTGTGCATACATATTCAGGGTATGAGCACAAGGTTAAGGCTAACCTAGAATCACGTACACAAACAATGGGAATGTCAGAGCAAATATTCCGTATCTTGGTTCCCGAACAAGAAGTTACAACCATCCAAGACGGTGAAGCTAAGCAAACTGTTGAAAACGACTTTCCAGGTTATGTATTAGTAGAAATGGCGACGCCATATGAAGATAATATGACAGACGAGGCGTGGTATGTTGTCCGTAACACACCAGGTGTTACTGGTTTCTTAGGCTCCCATGGTGCCGGATCAAAGCCAAATTCTTTGCTTCCTGAAGAAGTCGATTTGCTTATGAAGCGTATGGGTATGGTTACACGTGAGCAAGTTGATTTGGATGTTGCAGTAGGACAAACAGTTAAGATTATCTCTGGACCGTTTTCTGGTATGGAAGGCGTAGTAACCTCTATTGATCAAGAAAAGCAAACTTTGGAAGCTACTGTAGCAGTGTTTGGACGTGAAACACCAACAGAACTAGACTTTTCAGATGTTGATACAACGTTAGATTCTTTATAATTAGAAAAGACGACTAAAAGCATTGAGTTTTTGGTCGTTTTCTGTTATGATGTTATGGTATGTCATTGACATGCGTGGGAGCAGCACTAAAGCTGTGTTTCACCACAACACGAGGAGGAAAATATCGTGGCTAAAAAAGTTGTAAATGTAGTTAAGCTACAAATTGCCGCCGCTAAAGCAACGCCGGCACCACCAGTTGGACCCGCATTGGGACAAGCTGGTATTAACATTGCGCAATTCACTAAAGAATTTAATGCGCGTACTGCAGACCAAGCTGGATCAATTATTCCAGTTGAAATCTCTGTTTTTGATGACCGTTCATTCGAATTCGTCACAAAGACACCACCTGCAGCTGATCAATTACGTAAGATTGTTGGTAAGGGTTCAGGTGAACCTAACACAAAGAAGGCTGGAAACGTTACTCTTGACCAAATCCGTGCTATTGCGGAAAACAAGATGTCTGACTTGAATGCTAACGATATTACAAACGCTATGCGTATGATCGAAGGTACAGCACGCTCAATGGGTGTAACTGTTGACGGTGTTGACTTGACTGTTGAAGGTACAGCAATCAAGGAGGACGCAGAATAATGACTCAAAAGCATGGTAAAAATTATGTAGCAGCAGTTGCAAAGGTAGAAGCTGAAAAAGCTTATGCTTTAAACGATGCTGTTTCATTGGTAAAAGAAATTGACTTTGCTAAGTTCGATGCTTCTGTTGAAGTAGTTTTCAAGTTGAACGTTGACACACGTCAAGCAGACCAACAATTGCGTGGTGCTGTTGTGTTGCCAAACGGAACAGGTAAAGATAAGACAGTCGTTGTCTTCGCGCAAGGCGATAAGGCTAAAGAAGCCGAAGCTGCTGGTGCCGATGTTGTCGGTGCTGCTGATTTGGTACAACGTATCCAAGGTGGATGGTTAGACTTTGATGTAGCTGTTGCTACACCTGATATGATGGCTCAAGTCGGTCGCGTAGGTCGTGCATTGGGTCCTAAGGGATTGATGCCAAACCCTAAGACTGGCACAGTTACAATGGACGTTACTAAGGCTGTTTCAGATGCCAAGGGCGGACAAGTAACATACCGTACAGATCGTGACGGAAACGTCGCAGTTCCTGTTGGTCGTGTATCATTTGAAGAAGGTAAGTTGGCTGAAAACATTAAGTCAATCGCCGAAACAGTTCTTAAGGCTCGTCCTGCTGCTGTTAAGGGTACTTATGTACAACACGTGTCAATTTCATCAACATTTGGTCCAGCCGTAACGTTGGATATTAATACATTGTAATTTGACATTATCAACTTCGTTTGGTAAAATTTATTAAGTAATTGAATCCATTTTGCCTAAGACTCAGGTGATGCTTGCATCTTAATATCCTGCCGAGGAAGTTTAAAAAAACTTTTCCCGTGTGTCTTCTAGCGCACGGGATTTCTTTTGCAAAATAAATTTAAAGAAAGGAGATATATCATTATGAGTGAAAAAGCTATTGCAGTTAAAGCACAAAAAGTTGAAGAAATTGCTGACCAATTTAAGGCAGCTGCTTCTGCCGTTGTTGTTGATCCTCGTGGATTGACAGTTGCTCAATCTACTGAATTACGTCATCAATTGCGTGAAGAAGGTGTTGTTCTTGAAGTTATCAAGAACAAAGTTTTGACACGTGCTGCTGAGAAAGTTGGTTACGCTGAATTGAACGACATTTTTGCCGGACCATCAGCAGTTGCCTTTTCAAACGATGATGCAGTTGCACCAGCACGTATCTTGAAAAAGTTTGCTGATGAAAACGAAGCCTTGGAAATCAAGGGTGGTGTCGTTGACGGCACTATCGCTAATATCGATGACATTAACAAGTATGCATCATTGCCTTCACGTGAAGGTTTGCTTGGTCAATTGATGGCAGAATTCCAATTCTCAATTCGTTCATTTGCATATGCTGTTAAGGCAGTGCAAGACAAGTTGGAAGAGGAATCTGCAGCTCCTGCTGCAGAAGCATCAACGGATGCTGAATAATATTTAACTAAAAAACATAAAAAATCATTTGGAGGATTTAGATCATGGCTTTTGATAAAGACGCGATCATCGCATCATTGAAGGATGCAACGATCTTGGACTTGGCTGACTTGGTTTCAGCTATCGAAGAAGAATTTAACGTTTCAGCAGCAGCTCCAGTAGCAGCTGCTGGTGCTGCTGACGGTGCTGCCGCAGCAAAGTCAGAATTTGACGTAGAATTGACTTCAGCAGGTACTGCTAAGGTTAAGGTTATCAAGGCAGTTCGTGAAGCAACTGGCTTGGGCTTGAAGGAAGCTAAAGACTTAGTTGACAACGCACCTTCAGTTGTTAAAGAAGGCTTGAGTGAAGACGATGCCAACGCATTGAAGGAATCTTTGGAAGCAACTGGTGCTTCAGTTACTGTGAAGTAATCTTTCTCAACATAAAAAAAGGAGTACTTTTGTACTTCTTTTTTTGTACATAATACATATTATAGGCAGCTATTATTTTAATCTAAAGGAGCTAGTACAATGACAGAAAAGAACATTTCTGGAGAACAGTATTTTACAGCTAATCCCAACGCAGAACATCATTATCAAAATTTTAATTTTGACTTGCTAGGGCATGAATTGCATTTTACAACGGATAGTGGCGTGTTTTCAAAATCTACCGTTGATTTTGGGACAAGAACAATGTTGGATGCTTTAGAAAAAACAAGTATACCTATTGGGAAGGTACTGGATTTAGGAACAGGCTATGGTCCTGTAGGTCTTACTGTGGCAAAAGCATATCAGCGTCATGTAGATATGGTTGATGTTAATGAAAGAGCGTTAGATTTAGCACGCAAAAATGCCCAACAAAACGGTGTTGCTCAACGAGTGAATATTTTTAAGTCGGATGTTTACGCAAGTATTAGTGATAAATATGCACTGATTTTGGTTAATCCACCAATTCGCGCTGGAAAGCAAGTTGTGACTGCAATGCTTCAAGAAGCAGCTAACTATTTACAAGATGGCGGAAAGCTAATTGCGGTGTTGCAAAAGAAGCAAGGCGCACCTTCGGCTCAAAAAAATATGTCACTTGCTTTTGGTAATGCTAAGGTGATTCATAAAAACAAGGGATATTACATTTTGGAGAGCACTTATGGCACAAATACCAGCATTTAGTGACGAACAAATTGATTATTTCATGCAAGAGGCGTTGAACGAAGCTAAAATTGCTCAAAGTGAAGGTGAAGTGCCAATTGGTGCTGTTATAGTTTATGAAAACCAGATGATTGCGCGTGCGCACAATCATCGGGAGGCGGATCAGTTAGCCACTGCCCATGCAGAATTACTAGCAATCGAGTCTGCCAATACAAAGCTTAAGTCTTGGCGGTTAGAAAACACAGCATTATTTGTGACGTTAGAACCTTGCATCATGTGTGCTGGCGCAATTATTAATGCACGCATTCCGGTTGTTTATTATGGTGCTAATGACCCTAAAGGTGGTGCTACGCGCTCCCTATATTCTCTATTAGAGGATAATCGGTTGAATCATATGGTTAAAGTGTACGAAGGCATACGTGGTGAAGAATCTGGTCTATTATTGCAGCGTTTCTTTAGCAACATCCGTGCGAAACGTAAAATTCGTAAAGCAATTGCAAAGTAAATAATTGCTATTTAACATAAAAAAAGTTTATAATAGCATGTAGAAAATAAAAGAGGCAAATGAATGCAAAATCCGAACGCATGGCGTACTGATAAGGACTATATAAATATTATTGATGATTTGTTACAGCATGAAGAAGTGCAACAACTGGCACTCTATACACAACATCATTTTTCTAACCGTTTAACTCATTCAATTTCTGTATCATACCAATCATATTTAATCGCAAAGAAGATTGGTGCTGATGAAGTGGCAACTGCACGAGCAGGTTTACTTCATGATTTGTTTTACTATGATTGGCGCGTAACAAAGTTTGACGAGGGATCACATGCTTATGTTCATCCACGTATTGCGTTGAAAAATGCGCGTAAAATTACAAATATCAGCGATAAAGAAGCTGATATTATTGTAAAACACATGTTTGGTGCAACAATTGCCTTACCAAAGTATCGGGAAAGTTGGATTGTTTCATTGGTTGATGATTTTGCGGCAGTTAATGAATACCTAATTCCTAAAACTTATCTGACTTATTTTAAGTGGCAAGAAAAATTGGCAACGAAATTTGTATCTGTATTTGCTTAAAGTCACAAAATTAGATATAATATAAAAGCAGGCAAATGTCGGCTCTCGAACCGGGTCAGGACAGGAATGTAGCAGCCCTAAGGTTGTTCGATGTTGTGCTTGTGTACATAAGTGGCCGCTTAGCGGTCTTTTTTTATAAAAACAAATGTTATAAATCGGTGGTTTTATGCAAACTAAGAACCCCAATATGATATAAAACATATAGCCGACAAGTAGCACCAAACATGTTTACCAATGATATATGGAGGTGATGAAATTGGCATATCAAGCATTGTATCGCGTCTATCGACCACGTTCTTTTGATGACATGGTTGGTCAAAAAATCATTACACAGACGCTAAAAAATGCAATAGCGACGCAACAAACAGGACATGCGTATCTATTTAGTGGTCCTCGTGGAACTGGTAAGACATCAGCTGCTAAAATTTTTGCACGTGAAGTTAATGGTATAGCGCCGGAAACTGATGATTCACAAATTCCTGATATTATTGAAATAGACGCTGCCTCAAATAACGGTGTTGACGAAATTCGAAACATTCGAGACGGGGCAAATTATGCACCAATAGAATCTGAATATAAAATTTATATTATTGACGAGGTTCACATGTTATCCTCGGGCGCTTTTAATGCACTATTGAAAACATTAGAAGAACCGCCAGCTAACGTTAAGTTTATTTTAGCAACGACGGAGCCACAAAAAATACCAGCAACTATTTTATCTCGGACGCAGAGATTTGAATTTAAACGCATTGATAATGACACTATTCAAGCTAGGATGGCTGAAATTCTGCAAAAAGAGGGCATCTCGTTTGACGATGATGCGCTCCATATTATTGCAAATGTTGCAGAAGGTGGGATGCGTGACGCTTTGTCAATTTTGGACCAAGTGTTAGCTTTTGGCGCTGATCATGTAACGCTTGAAAATGCTTTGCAAGTTACCGGATCCACAACAGCATCACAGTTAGTGACCTATTTGCAGCAAGTAAGTAATTACGATACAGAATCTGCCCTTCAGACACTACACGATATATTGTTAGAAGGAAAAGATGCAGTACGTTTTGTAGCAGATTTGTTAGGTGTGTTGCGTGATGTGATGTTAGCGGAAGTTGCCCCAAATTTAATTAAAACGACGGCACCATTGGCTGATTTGAAGGCCTTAACAATCAAGTTGGGTACTTCCCGTATTCAGCAAATGATGGTCACTTTGGATGATATTCAAAAACAGTTGTTACAGACTATGCAGAGTGATGTATATTTGGAGCTACTCACTGTTAAACTGTCTATGCCAGAACCCGAACAAACTGTACCCGCAAAACAATCCTCCAATGTGATTAAAGAAAAACCTCAAAATATTGATAATATTGTTAAAGCGTCAAAAAATACAGAAGTTCATGAGGAACAAGTTGTTGAACCAGCAATAGAAAAAACACCCGTAGAAGTGCCTGCTGTAGAGAATGCTGAATACGAGGATTTGTTAGTGCGTACTGGACAAAATGCAGTATTTGCAGTCTTAATTGCTGCGAAACGTGATGCCTTAGCACGAGTTAAAAACGCTTGGTCCGACTTATTGCGACAATTTAATGTTACGCAACAGGCAATGCTGACCATAGCCGAACCCGTTGCAGCAAGTGAACAGGCTGTAGTCTTGGCTTTTGATTATCCTGTGTTATTAGAACAGGCGCTACACGATGCTACATTACAAAACCACTTGGTGCAGCAACTACAATCACAGAATTTACCAAGCGAACTAGTGTTTATTTCACAAGACGAATGGACCTCTGATCGTGCATCGTATGTGAATAAATTAAAAACTGGCGAAACACCTCAAATTCAATTAGAAGATGTGCCTCGAGTGAAAGCTGCCAATTTATCAGCGATTCCTACAAAAACTCCGCAAGAATCAAGCAATAAGGAGTTAAAAATTGTTAGTGAGGCTAAAGAATTATTCGGCGAGGATCTCGTGAATATCGTTGACTGACTAATATAGGAAGGAAATATGTTTAACGCAGTGCGCGTGAGGCATTTTGAAAATATGCAATACCCTGAACCTATCGCTAAATTAATAGATAGTTACACGAAGTTACCTGGCATTGGTCCCAAAACGGCCACAAGGTTAGCTTTTTATACATTAGGTATGAATGAAGAAGATGTGCAGGATTTTTCTAAGGCATTGATTTCCGCAAAAACTGATTTAACTTTCTGCTCTATTTGTGGTAATATTACTGCAACTGATACCGATCCATGCGTTATTTGTCGCGATCAATCACGTGATCAGTCAACTGTTTTTGTTGTCGAAAATTCACGTGATGTAATGGCGATGGAGAATACGCGAGATTATCACGGCCTATATCATGTTTTAAATGGTGTTATTTCTCCTAGTGCAGGAACAGGACCAGAGGATATTAATTTACCAAGTTTGATTCGACGTTTGTCTGAGCATGAAGAAATTAAAGAAGTAATTGTCGGCACTAACGCGAATGCTGAAGGAGAAGCTACTGCTATGTATTTAGCACGTTTACTGAAACCGGCTGGTATCGCAGTTACCCGTTTAGCACATGGTTTAGCTGTTGGATCTGATATTGATTATGCTGATGAACTAACACTCATTAAAGCAGTACAAGGACGGACAAAATTATGATATTTGGCAAGAAAAAAACTGGATTGCGCAAAGAGTATGATAGAGCACTTGTATTTCAAATTGATAAAGCAAAAATTGACTGGGATACGGCAAGAAACTCTGAAGCAGCATTACTTGATGGACAAGTAAATTTACGGCTCATACAAGCGCAAACAGCACTGGCACGTGCTAAATTTAATTATTTATATCGTGAAGCACGTCGTCGTAAAACAGTTGGGCACATGCAAACCCATGTTTTAAAAACAGATCGTATTTAATCATTAGACAAATTACTCATAAGGACTGTTATGCCAAAACCAATATTTATATCATTCGAAGGACCTGAGGGCGCTGGAAAAACAAGTGTTCTTGAGGCATTGATTTCAGAACTAAAAACTAAACTTGGCGATGATTTGGTAACTACACGTGAGCCAGGTGGAAATCCAATTTCTGAAGCAATTAGATCAATTTTACAGCCAGAAGAAGATAATGGCATGGATAAAAGAACTGAGGCGCTCTTATATACAGCTGCTCGACGTCAACATCTCGTGGAAAATATTAAACCAGCATTAGATCAAAACAAAATTGTGATATCTGACCGCTATGTTGACAGCTCACTTGCTTATCAAGGGGGCGGTCGTGGACTTGGGATTGACAATATTTGGGAAATTAATCAATTCGCAATTGATGGTCTATTGCCCGACATGACAATTTATCTTGATGTGCCTGTTGAAATTGGTTTGGCACGCGTAAATGAGAATCGTCAGGGTAAAATTGATCGACTAGATAAAGAGAGTATTTCCTTTCATCAGAAGGTTCGAGAGACATATTTAAAACTTCAAAGTGAATTTTCTGATAGAATTAAGATAGTAGATGCTACGCAACCACTTAACAAAGTCATTGATGACACGCGGATACTCATCAACCAAATTCTGGAGGACAAATCATGAAATTAGTTACAGCAATTGTGCAAGATAAAGATACAACAAAACTCAGTAATGCTTTTGTGAAGGCAAATATTCGTGCGACACGTTTAGCCACATCAGGTGGTTTCTTAAGATCAGGAAACACAACGTTTATGATTGCCATTGAAGATGAACGAGTACCAGATGTTATGGAAATTATTAAAAAGGTTTCACAGAAACGTAAGCAATTTATGGTGCCACCTATCAGCCTGGATGCTAGTGGTGACCACGCGGGTGCTTATCCAATTGAAATTGAAGTTGGTGGTGCGACGGTATTTACTCAGAGTATTGATTCATTTGAACAGTTCTGATGTTACCAGATTTTGCAACAATTGCACAAAAAAATTATCCAGCGCAACTCGCTCATTTTAATGATTTACTGCAACAAGATAAGTTGAGTCATTTATATTTGTTTGTTGGTCCAATCCAGTCCGCAAAACTGGCTTTTTCGCGTTATATAGCTTGGCAAGTTGTTCATGCTGATGAACGCAATGCCTTACGAATTACTGAGAATGAACATCCAGACGTACATATCACAGCGCCTATTCCGCCAGCTACTTCACTAAAAGTGGCTCAAATTCGTGATTTAACACCTGAATTTGTAACAACAGCCACTGAAAGTCCACGGAAAATATTTATTTTAGATGCGGTTGAAACACTCACAGCAAGCGCAGCAAATTCCTTGTTAAAATTCATTGAGGAGCCTGCTGGACCACAATTAATTATAATGCTTACGGAAAACATGTCCGATGTTTTACCGACGATTAGATCGCGCGCGCAAGTAGTTCAGTTAGCATCAGCTATTGCCAGTGATGATGATGGTTTAATGGACGGTGATTGGCAAAAGCAGACCCAATTAGTATTGTTTAAGTGGTTTGAGCTTATGATGCAGAGACGAATTGAAGCATTTGCATTTGTGCAGACAAAGATTATTAGTCAATTAAACGACACGAAGCAACAGCAGTTATTTTTAAATTGGTTACATGAGTTGGCCAGAGATACAATTGTTTATGGCCAGATTCCCGATGATCGATTAGCTTTTCCCAATCTAATTGGGCTATATAAAACATTACGACAGCGCTATGATATGTATCGATTGGTTAAAGCAAGTGATGAAGTATTTGCTGACGATAAATTGCGCAAAGTGAACCTATCGTTACAAGCACGGTTAGAAAAAATGACACTAGACGTCATAATCGCTCTGGGGGAATAAAATGCAGCAACAAAAAAGTTTTGAAAATCAAAAGACAGGAACACTTTTTTTAGTTCCAACACCTATTGGTAATTTGCAAGATATGTCGCCAAGAGCTATTGATACATTGCGCGATGTAGATATAATTGCTGCTGAAGATACACGCCACACACAACAGTTACTAAATCATTTTGCAATCACGACAAAACAAACTAGTTTCCATGAACACAACTGGCAGGCGAAAATCCCTGGCCTTATTGCAGATTTACGAAATGGGAAAAATGTAGCACAAGTTAGTGATGCGGGGATGCCTTCTATTTCTGACCCAGGTAAAGAATTAGTTGCGGCAGCTGTGGCTGAAAACTTAGCCGTCGTACCGATTCCTGGTGCAACGGCTGGTGTGACAGCATTGATTGCCAGTGGTTTAGTGCCGCAACCGTTTTATTTTTATGGGTTCTTACAACGTAAAAATAGTGAACAATTGGCAGAATTACAGCAGTTATCCACAATGCGGGATACAGTCATTTTTTATGAATCACCACATCGATTAAAGCAAACTCTAGTAAATATCCAAAAAGTAATGGGTGATGAGCGTCGTATTGTTTTAGCACGAGAGCTAACAAAACGCTATGAAGAATTTATTCGTGGAACTATTGATGAACTAGTTTCGTGGTCGCAATCAAATGAAATTCGTGGTGAGTTTGTAGTAATGATTGATGGCTTTCATGGAGAAATTTCTGAACCAGATAACAGTATTGCACTGACTGTCCAAGAAGCAGTATCAGCACTGATTAAAAAGGGCTTAAAGCCTAACGCAGCAATAAAACAAATAGCAAAGGAACGAGGCCTTGATAGACAAGCAGTATATGCGGACTATCACGAGATAGAGTAGTATGAAAAAGTATGAAATAAAAAGACGTGTTGAATATTATGAAGCTGATACAACACAAAAATTATCTTTACCAATGATTTTAAATTATGCTGTCTTAGCGTCTAAATGTCAGAGTGATGAACTTGGCGTGGGGCAGGACTTCCATTTAGGTCGTGGCCTTGGCTGGATCATCTTACAATATGAAGTAATAATTAAGCGACGTCCTAAAATTGGTGAAATAATTCGTATTCAGACCTTTGCTACACAATACAATCCTTTTTTTGTTCGTCGACCATTCGTCTTTTTAGATGAAAATGATAATGAAATTATTCGTGTTGATTCTATTTGGACTATGATAGATATGACAAATCGTCGCATGGCACGTTTACCACAAGATATAATTGATCAGTATGATGCCAAAAGAGTTAAGCAAATTTCACGAATCCCTAATCCTGAGAAGTTTTCAGATGATGATCAATATACTGAAAGGGACTATCATGTGCGATACTTAGATATTGATGGTAATAAGCATGTGAACAACTCGAAGTATTTTGAATGGATGCAGGACGTTATCGCACCAGAGTATTTGTTAACCCATGAAATCACGTACATTAATCTAAAATTCGAAAATGAAATTCGGCTTGGACACACGATTTTATCGCAAGTAGTTCAAAATGATAATAAATCCAAACATCGCATTATGATGGAAAATGTAATAAGTGCAGAAGCAGAGTTCAAGTGGCGGAAAATTTGATATAATAGTGTGTAGAGGAAAAAAAGATATGGCTATTTTAGTTCTTGGTGGAGCCGGTTATATCGGTTCACACATGGTTAAGCGTTTGATAGAAGCGGATCGCGACGTCGTTGTTGTTGATGCATTGTTTACGGGGCACCGCGAAGCGGTTAATCCAAAAGCAAAATTTTATCAAGTTGATATTCGTGATAAGACAGCATTGTCGGAAGTGTTTGACAAAGAAAATATCGAACAAGTTGTTCACTTTGCAGCCTTTTCAATTGTTCCAGAATCTGTAGCAAACCCACTAAAGTACTTTGATAATAATACTAGTGGTATGATTACTTTGCTAGAAGTGATGAAAGAACACGATGTTAAACAAATTGTGTTCTCGTCAACGGCAGCTACTTATGGTAATCCTGTTAATATTCCTATTAAAGAAACAGATCCGCAACGACCAATTAATCCTTATGGTGAGTCAAAGTTAATGATGGAAAAAATCATGGCTTGGTCTGATCAAGCGGATGGTGTTAAGTGGGTTGCATTGCGCTACTTTAACGTAGCTGGTGCTGCCGAAGATGGTACAATTGGAGAAGATCACGCGCCTGAAACACATTTAGTACCAATTATTTTGCAAGCCGGTTTAGGTCAACGTGAATATATTGAGATGTTTGGTGATGATTACAATACTCCTGACGGTTTCAATGTTCGTGATTATGTCCATGTGTTGGATTTGGCTGATGCTCATATCTTGGCATTGAAGTATTTAGCCGATGGAAACGATTCAAACCAATTTAACTTGGGATCTGCTACTGGATTCTCTGTTAAAGAAATGGTAGAAGCAGCTAGATCAGCTACTGGTGTTGATATTCCCGCCAAGATTGGTCCCCGCCGAGCTGGTGACCCTGATATTCTGATTGCTAATTCAGACAAAGCACGTGATGTGCTTGGCTGGGCTCCTAAGTATGATAATGTACAAGATATTATCAAAACAGCCTGGAATTGGCACAAAAACCATCCATCAGGATATAATGACAAGTAACATAATTCTTAAATATAATCCTATCAAGAGAAGTGATTCTAAGTTATTTAGAATCTTCCTTGATAGGATTTTTTTATTTATTCGAAAATAAGATGAGTTTATTGTAATTTAAAATTAATGATTGATTAATCTAAAGGGAAGTAATATACTTGTAAGTACGTAAAAAATTACAATTTAAAGATAAACGAGAAATAAATATGCAAATGTTATCTGAAATAGCTGGAAAAGGGACTTACATCATTAGAGAATTGACTGGTAGCCGGCGCTTAACCAAACGACTAGCAGAGATAGGGATTAAAGCGGGGAAAAGTATTGAAGTAATTTCTTTGCCTGATCATACTTCAGGGCTGATTATCTATTTTCAAGGGCAACGTTTAGCGGTGAGCAATGATATTGCTAGTCAAATTAGTGTAGCACCAGTCAGTGAAATTACCACGGATCATTTTAAAACGTTATCCGATATGCCCATCAATAAACCAGGCGTAGTAGCCAAAATACTTGGTAATAAAGCACTGCGTAAGCGCTTGATGGATATGGGCATTACAAAAAATACCGTTGTTAGAATTGACCGTGTAGCGCCTTTAGGAGACCCGATAGAGTTGGTTGTCAGGGGCTATAAGTTAAGCTTAAGAAAAAGCGACGCACAACTAGTAGTATTAACAGAGATTTAGTCTATGAATAAACAATGTACAGTAGCCTTAGCAGGTAACCCAAACAGTGGGAAAACAACACTCTTTAATTTATTAACAGGTTCGCATCAACACATTGGAAATTGGCCAGGCGTTACTGTTGAAAAAAAGTCAGGTCGTTTAAAAAATAATCCTGACATCATTATTCAAGATTTACCTGGAACTTATTCCTTATCAGCATATAGTCCAGAGGAAGTAATCACTCGTAACTTTTTAATTAATGATAAACCTGAACAGATCATCAATGTGCTCGATGCTACAAATATTGAACGTAATCTTTATTTTAGTTTGCAATTAATGGAAACTGGTGTACCAATTATTTTGGCTTTGAATATGTTGGATTTACTAGTAAAGCAAAGGCAATATCGAATTGATACCAAAAAATTATCTTATTTGCTTAATGTACCGGTTGTTAGTATTAGTGCGTTAAAAAAGAAAAATATCAATCAGCTGACTAAACAGGTTATTGCTAACACTGACCAGCCACAAACCTATCCACATCCAGTTTATGATAAGCGGTTGGAATCGGCATTATCCATGATTGGAGAACAGATTGATGGAATTATCGAAGCAGATCAGTTGCTATGGTATGCGATTAAGCTCTTTGAGCGTGATGAAGCAGTTGGACATTTAAAATTAACGGCACAGCAGCAAACTGAAATTGACAATATAATTGATACAGCAGAAAAATTATTTAATGATGACAGTGATAGCATAGTTGTTAATGCACGCTATGACTATATAGAACGCATCATAAACATGTGTGTAGTACGAACAAGTGATTTTTCAATGAGCATGAGTGATCGTGTTGATATGGTAGTCACTAACCGGATTCTTGCATTACCTATTTTTATATTTGTCATGTGGATTGTGTATTTCTTATCGATCCAAACCATTGGAACAATAGGAAGTGATTGGGTGAATGATGTATTATTCGGGGACTTTATTCCGAATAGTGCTAATGCAATTTTAACGTATTTGCATGTTTCAGTATGGTTGAAGAGTTTAATTATTGACGGTCTTATTAATGGTATTGGGTCTGTGTTAGGTTTCTTACCACAAATTATGATGCTCTTTTTGTGCTTAAGTATTCTAGAAGACTGTGGTTACATGGCGCGAATTGCGTTTGTTATGGACCGCATTTTTCATCGTTTTAATCTTTCAGGGAAATCATTCATCCCCATGTTAATTTCAACAGGCTGTGGTGTACCAGGCATCATGTCGACACGAACGATTGAAAGTAAAAGTGATCGCCGTATGACAATTATGTTAACGACTTTTATGCCATGTTCAGCTAAGTTAACCGTTATTGCGCTGGTCAGTGGGACATTTTTTCCAGAAAATTCATGGGTTGCACCAACATCATATTTTATTAGTATTTTGACAGTTGTTGGCTCAGGTATTTTTTTGAAAAAAACAAAGCTCTTTTCAGAACCGCCAACGCCATTTGTAATGGAACTGCCTGCTTATCATTTGCCTAGTATTGGTAACGTTAGCCACAGTGTGTGGATTAAAGCACATGCCTTTATCAAAAAAGCAGGGACTATAATTTTTGCGTCATGTGTTGCCATCTGGTTTTTGTCCAATTTCAATTTTCACTTTCAAATGGTCGATCAAAACGACAGTATCTTAAGAGACATAGGTATGGTTATAGCACCTATTTTTGCACCATTAGGATTTGGTGACTGGCATGCGACCGTTGCAGTGATTGCTGGTCTAATTGCTAAGGAAAATTGTGTTAGCACATTAAACATTACTTTTGGTTCATCAAGCACTGCCTCATTTATGAGCACCTTAAGACAAACTTATTCCCCTATGGCGGGTTATTCGTTTCTTGTCTTTAACTTATTATGTGCACCTTGTTTTGCTGCCATCGGTGCTATGTATAAAGAATTTGGTGATGCACTTTGGACTTGGCGCGCGGTAATCTATCAAACCGTTGTGGCTTATATGTGTGCGCTCAGTATTTTTCAAGTGAGTGAAATCATTCAAGGTAATGTTTCGGGGTACTTTGTTGCGTTATCATTCATCGCTATTGGGTTGATGCTATATGGTATTTTTATCAAACGTGAGCGCCCGCAACAACTAGAATTGTATTAGAAAGGTCAGTCAATATGTCAACATTTATCATAGCTGCTATTATTTTTATCTTGTTTGCGTTGGTCATATACAATAAATTTTTTAAGAAAAATGCTAGTGGTAGTTGTCATGATTGTGTCGACATTGGTTGTCCGCTTGCCGATCAATCAAAAATGTTAAGAAACAAAAAAAGCCATCATTAAAACACGAAACCCCGATGAACTAACGCGTTCATCGGGGATTTTTTATTATGAGAGAATATTTGAGAGAGAAGAGAATAGTATATTCGGGAGAGAATATAAGTTTATTTATAGTCGCGGGGAGAGCGCGACTTGGCTCCCTTTTACCATGGGGTTTCGTGTTTCTGATGTGATCGCCATCAGTCATACTGCTTATATTTTTTAGTCCTCCAAAAATTTAGATTTTTTATTTGTTATATTTTAATTCAACTAGGCTTGTTGTTTGAGATAACTTGCTTTGTTGATGTTTATAATATAACGTTCTAAAATTAAATTCATGTAAACTGAAGATAAAGTGAACATTAAATGATTATTTCTCTGTTGAATCACGCACAACGAGTTCACCATCTAACACAGTACGTATAGTGTTAGATGGGTTGGTATCGCGTACAGTACAAAACAGTTCATAAATTTTTTTCCCAGTTTGGTAAAAATCATATTCAAAGCTAGTTAAGTTTGGTGTAACGGTCGTACTTAAATCGGATCTACCAAATCCAATATATTGGGCATTTTGTCCAGTTGCTAAACCAGCTTGAAGAGCACCGATTGTGATGCGATCAGTCGCGCCAATAATTAAATCAAAATTTTGGGACTGCATCGCTTGTTGTGCGGCTACTTTTGCTTCTGCTATGCTGAACTTTGAATCAACGACAGTCACCTTGCTAGTTGACAGTTTTTTTCTAATATTGAGAAAACGATCATGACCAATGGCCCAATCCATTGTTTCATCAATTTTTAACAGTAAAGTATTTTGAGGATGCAGTGATGCAGCAAATTCACCGACAACAGTTCCGGCTTGCAGATCGTTCATGACTACGCGATGAAAGTTAGGTTCTTCTTGTCCTTGGACAACTACTGGTGCATCAAATTCAGTTAATGCGTTACGTAACTCGTCGTTTAAATTAGCTGTTAAAACAATCAAGCCACCAACATTTTGTGTACGTAATTTTTCAATAGCAGCGAGCTCACGTTTAGTCGATTGATAGGTATTGACGATCAAGAAAGTATCATTTTCGTTTGCATCATCTAGCCCACGGAGCATTTCAACTTGGGCGGATGAATCGAGCCGAGGCACAATCACACCTATCGTGTGATTGACTTTCTGTTTTAAACTTTGCGCAAAGGTATTGGGCTGGTAATTATTTTCGGTAACAACTTTGTTTATTTTTTCACGTGTTTTAGCACTGACCGGTCCGCCATTCAAATAGCGGGAGACAGTGCTTTTTGCTACTTGAGCCATATTAGCAATATCAGTTATTGTCAATTTTTTTTCCATAGACACATATTACCATGAACGCAATGAAAGCGTTGTCATTAACTTGTAATATTTAACTTAAAAAGGAGGTTGCAATTATTTTTGAAAGCGGTTACAATTAGTTTATAAATAAATGGAAACGGTTCCAAAAAACTTAAAGAAATTTAGAGGAGCAGCAAAATGGATCATAATAAAGTAGCAAAGCGTATTGCCGATGCTGTCGGCAAGGACAATATTGTAGCCGCTGCACATTGTGCTACGCGTTTACGATTGGTGATCAAAGATGTTAAAAAGATCGATCAGGATGCCTTGGACAACGATTCCGATCTTAAAGGAACATTTAACGCTAACGGACAATATCAAATTATTGTTGGACCAGGCGATGTTAATGGTGTTTACGATGAATTTGTTAAAATTACCGGTGTTGAGCAAGCTTCAACTGCCGATTTGAAAAAAATTGCAGCACAATCAGGGAAAAGCAATCCTTTGATGGATTTGGTTAAAGTATTGTCAGATATATTTGTTCCTTTGATTCCAGCTCTGGTTGCCGGCGGTCTATTAATGGCATTGAATAACATTCTAACTGGTGAGGGAATGTTTGGCGCCAAATCTTTGGTTGAAATGTTTCCGCAAATCACAGGTTTAGCAGAAATGATCAATCTGATGGCTTCTGCACCGTTTGCATTCTTGCCGATTTTGATAGGAATTACAGCAACAAGACGCTTTGGAGGGAACGAAATTCTCGGAGCAGCTGCTGGTATGATGTTAGTTATGCCTAGTTTAGTCAACGGATATAATGTTGCCGAAGCGGTTGCCACTGGGAAGATGCCAACATGGGACTTGTTTGGTTTGTCAGTTGCGCAAGCTGGTTATCAAGGTCAAGTGTTACCGGTGATCGGTGTGGCTTTCATCTTAGCTAACTTGGAAAAGTTTTTCCATAAGCACTTGAAAGGTGCTATTGACTTTACGTTTACACCGATGTTGTCTATCATATTAACTGGGTTTATCACATTTATTGTTGTGGGTCCGGTATTACGAATTGTCTCTAATGGTATTACTGATAGCTTGACATGGTTGGTTACGACGTTTGGCTTTATTGGTTACGGGGTCTTTGGTACATTCTACTCTGCTATTGTTATTACTGGTTTACATCAGAGTTTTCCGGCAATCGAAACACAGTTGTTGGCAGATGTTGCTAAAACAGGTGGTGATTTCATTTTCCCTATTGCCGCTGCATCTAACGTGGCACAAGGAGCTGCAACATTTGCTATTTATTTCTTAAGCAAAGGGGATGAAAAAGTACGGGCATTGGCTTCATCATCAGGTGCTTCAGCCATGCTGGGTATTACTGAACCAGCAATGTTTGGTGTTAACTTAAAATATAAGTTTCCATTTTTCATCGCTCTGGGATCAGCAGGAATTTCAAGCTTAGTAATGGGATTGTTCCAAGTGATGTCATCGTCGCTGGGACCAGCTGGTATAATTGGCTTTATTGCTATTCCAGCTAACAAATGGGTAGGATTCTTCATCGCCATTGCGTTATCATTCGTGATTGCTTTTACAGCAACCCTAGCTTACGGTCGTTCACACATGCCAGTTTCTAAGTCAGGTAATAGACCAGCAAATCCAGTAGTTACTGAACATGAAGCAGGTTTTGAGGTCGATGCACCTGTTTCAGGTCATTTAATACCGTTAGCTGATGTCCCAGATAATGTTTTCTCAACTGGAATGATGGGCAAGGGTGTAGCAATCGAACCGAGTGATGGTACGATTTACGCGCCGGCCGATGGTGAAATTACAGTAGCTTATCAAACAAAACATGCCTATGGATTGACGACGGATGATGGGGTTGAGATATTAATTCATATTGGCTTAGATACGGTTAATCTTGAAGGTCAGGGATTTGAAAGCTTTGTAACGCAAGGACAAAAAGTTAAAAAAGGTGATAAATTAGGTACCTTTGATACGAATACTATCAAAAAAGCTGGATATCCTGTTACAACTATGGTCATTATCACGAACACAAAAGCATTTAATGATGTTGCGGTAGATAAAGCTTTCGATAATGATATCCAAGCAGGCCATCAGATTATAACGGCCATACCAAAAACTAGTGATTCAGCTGTTGGTGCGCCAGCATAAATACAAAAAAGGGGAAAACGTATTTATCAAGAATACGCAACTAAAATAATTCATGCTTATTAAAGATGACATCAATCATTTTGAAAAATATCATTTATATCCAACACAAGGATTGTTGAATGATCCAAATGGACTTATATATTTTAAAGGACAATATCATGTGTTTTTCCAATGGAATCCACATGCTTGTAACCACAAATATAAGGAATGGGGACATTTTGTTTCAAACGACTTGAAAACATGGACTCGTTTAGAAACAGCTTTAAAGCCTTCACTTCCAGACATGGACTCAGCTGGAATATATTCTGGTACAGCATTTGTTAAAGATGATAAGTTATATGTCTTCTATACAGGTAATGTTCGCGATGAATCTGGCCGAAGTGTGGCGTCTCATCAAATGTGGGCCGTTAGTGAGGATGGGATTCACTTTGAAAAACTTGGTGAACTATTCCCTCATCCAGAAGGTTTTACAAAAGATGTTAGAGATCCTAAAGTTTGGCAGGGGAGAAACGGGCGATACTATTTGATGGTAGGTGCACGATCAAATGAAAATATAGGTGACATTCTTATTTATGAATCGGAAAACTTTAGTCAGTGGCAATTACATGGTTCGTTAATTGAAGGTGAATTAACTGATATTCGTGGCTATATGATTGAATGTCCAGATTTAATTGAGATAGATGGTAAGCAAATTTTAATGTTTTCACCGCAAGGATTACCAGCGGATGAAGAGAACTATCGCTATCAAAACATTCATAACACAGGTTATGTTGTCGGTACTTTTGATGAAGAGACGTTGCATTTTAAACCAGAAACTTCCTTTAAAGAAGTTGACAAGGGATTTGAATTTTATGCGCCACAAACCATGCATACCAATGAGGGCCGTAAAATAATGTGGGGATGGGCTGGTATGATGACACCAGAACGTGAAGCTTCGACTCCAACGATTGCTAGCAACAATTGGGTTCATGTGTTAACGATTCCACGCGAATTACACGTGACGTCGGACAATCTTTTGACACAGACACCTATTTCAGAAATTTTGCATACAAAACCTTTGACGAACTTTGGTGCTATTAATGTAGGTCAATATACAATTGATTCTCACGACAATTGGACATTATCTTTTGGTGAAAATATGACTTTAGTTCGAAACAAAAATCAACTTATATTATCACGTCGGCAGTGGGAAAATGGTGAAATTGAAAAAAGGCTGGTTGTAGGAGATATTAATCACACATTATTAATTGTTGACACAGATATTATTGAAGTGTTTACAAACAATAATCAATCAGTCATGACGGCACGTTATTTTTAAGCATTGAAAATATTTGTGTAAACGATTACAATGTAATTGTAGTAACTGGTTAACGTCTAACACAAACACGATAATTTCGTGAAGAAGGAGCAATTAAATCATGGGTTTATTAGGAGCAATTGAAGCAGGTGGAACGAAGTTTGTGGTCGCTGTTGCGGATCACGATTATAATATTGTTGAGAGAACATCATTCCCTACACTTGATGGTCAAAAAACAGTAGAGCAAGTCATCGCTTTTTTTGATAAGTTTGACGACATCGACGCAATTGGTATTGCAGCTTTTGGACCAATTGACATTGTAGAGGGATCAACAACATATGGTCACGTTCTAGATACACCAAAACGCGGGTGGTCAGGATATGATTTTCTGGGTGCAATGAAAGACTGGCGTGATATTCCTTACTATTGGACTACTGACGTTAATGGCGCAGGATGGGCTGAGTTTGAAACTGGTGCAGCTAAAGATGTTAATAACATGGTTTATTTGACAGTTGGTACTGGTGTAGGTGCAGGAATTGTCTCTGGTGGCAAGTTAGTTGCTGGATATGGACATCCTGAAGCAGGACATATTTTCTTACAAAAGCATCCTCTTGATAAATATGAAGGTCATTGCCCATTCCATGGCGATAATTGTTTGGAAGGCTTAGCTGCTGGTCCAGCAATTGAAGAGCGTTGGGGACGTAGTGCGAAGGAAATTCCAGATGATGATGTTGCCTGGAAGATTGAAGCCTTCTATCTTGCGCAAGCAGCCCTTGATTATACAATGATTTTACGCCCTGAAAAAATTGTTTTTGGTGGCGGTGTACCTCATCGTGAAATCTTATTCCCATTAATTCGCGAAAGTTTTGCTGAGCAAATGAGTGATTATTTAGCAGTTCCTGATTTGGATGAATACATCGTACCCGTTGCTAATGGCGATAATGCCGGCATCTTGGGTTGCTTCTATTTGGCAAAAACATTACTTTAATTTTCAATTTATCCTCAGTTTACGTGAGTTTAATTTTAGAACGTTATATTATAAACATCAACAAAGCAAGTTATCTCAAACAACAAGCCTAGTTGAATTAAAATGTAACATTCGATAAATTTATGATCTGGAGGATTGGACAGTATAAGCGGTATAACTGATGAGCATCACATCAGAAACACGAAGCCTCACGGCAAAAGGGAGCCAAGTCGCGTTCTCCCGCGCGACTATAAATAACTCATATTCTCTCCCGAATATACTATTCTCTTCTCTCTCAAATATTCTCTCTCATAATAAATATCCCCGGTGAACGCGTTAGTTCATCGGGGCTTCGTGTTTCTAGTAGAATTTTTATGATAATTAGATATTATGTTGCACGATATTTAAAAATATGATAATATATTTTATGTTGTGAAATACGAAAAATGGTCAGCTAGCTCAGTTGGTAGAGCAACGGACTCTTAATCCGTGGGTCCAGGGTTCGAGCCCCTGGCTGACCACTATATGAAACCAGCAAACTTTGTTTGCTGGTTTTTATTTTAATTTTAAATATCGAGGAGAGGAAGAATGCAACGGAATGTCGGGAAGAAGCTTAAAAAGCATCTGCTTTTAATTGTGTTGGTTATTATGCTGATTGTTGTGGTTGTTATTTGTTTTTTTAATACTAAACAACCAATCAAGAACACTGGAAAGATCGCTAAAACGTCTTCTGTAAAAAAAGTAGATGATTTACCAAAAGGTGTAAAAACGACAGATTGGAATTTAGTATTAGTCAATAAAAATCATTCCTATCAGACAGAATTGAACTTTACGAAGGTTACTGTCGATAGTAAACAAATTGATCAACGAATCGCACAAGCCCTTGCAAATTTTCGTTCAGCAGCTCAAAAGGCTGGTTACGCGACAACCTTAGTATCGGGATATCGTTCCATTGCATATCAAACCACTGTGTATAACAATTCAATTAGTCAATATGAATCAAATGGGATGAGCGCGACAGAGGCCAAAAGACTGACTGAGTCCGTAATTCAGGTACCAGGATCCTCGGAACACCAAACGGGACAAGCAGTTGATTTAGCAGGTAATGACGCCTTGGCTGCATATCCCTCTTTAGAAGCAGGTATGGATAAATTCAAATCACAGCAGTGGTTGATGAAACACGCACCGGAATATGGATTTATCCTACGTTATCCGAGTGATAGTCAGTCTATAAAGGAGACGGGGATTGACTATGAATCTTGGCACTTTAGATACGTTGGTGTGTCCAATGCAACATATATTACTAATCATCACCTCACGCTAGAAAAATATATTCAAACTTTGAAAAAGGCGGGTAGATGATACAATATTTGACCATCAAAACAATTGCTCAGCAGGAATAATGTAATTTTGATATACTATATTAGTAATATTTTTATTTGAAACTAAGGAGAAATGGCATGATTGTACTATCAGGCACCATCGGCGCTGGCAAAACGAGTTTAACGAAAATGTTGGCAAAACATTTAGATTCACAGGCGTTTTATGAAAGTGTTGATGATAATCCAATTTTACCATTATTTTACCAAAACCCTAAAAAATATGGTTTTTTGCTGCAAATTTATTTTTTAAACAAAAGGCTAGAACAAATAAAAAGAGCCCAAGTGGATGCCAAAAATATTTTAGATCGTTCTATTTTTGAAGATGCTTTACTATTCCAATTGACAGCTGATTTGAATCGCGCAACGCAAACTGAGGTAGATATATATCAGTCATTGGTTAATAATATGATGGCTGAAATTCCTGGTAGTGCAACGTCTAAGGATCCTGATTTATTAATTCATGTTCGTGTTAGTTTTGATACTATGCTCGCAAGAATCAAAAAGCGTGGTCGTTCATTTGAGCAAGTTGAAGCAAATCCGGGATTATATGACTACTACAAAGAACTTAATTCACGTTATGATGATTGGTTTGCGGCGTACGACCGATCACCAAAAATCCAGATTGATGGTGACCATTTTGATTTTGTGGAAAATGAAGAGTCAGGTGCAAAAGTCTTGGACATGATTGATGCTAAACTAGCACAAACTGGTGTACTATCATTTTGAGAAATCCCGAAACTTTTGAAGTTAGGGATTTTTTTGATATAATAATTAAAATTAACTAAGGAACATATAATGAATAGTTGGCATAGAATTGTTGTTAAAGTCGGCACGAGCACAATTGTTAATCGTGATGGGCAAATTAATTACCCAGTCGTTAATCGGTTGGCACAAACACTTTCCAGTTTACAAAAATCTGGTCACGAAATTTTATTAGTTACATCCGGGGCAATTGGTGTGGCATTGGATCAGATGAATCTAGAAAAACGACCACAAGAAATTCCACAACAGCAAGCACTAGCTGCCATTGGTCAGGGATACTTGATGTCATTGTACAATCAAAGTTTTGCATTCTATCAACAATTAATTGGACAAGTTTTATTGACGTATGATGTGTTCGACAATAAAGCGATGCTTGAAAACACAATGAATGCCATTGAAATGATGTTTTCACAGCACATCATTCCCATTGTTAATGAAAATGATGTGATTGCAGTTGATGAGCTTGACCATCAACATTCATTTGGCGATAATGACCGCTTAGCTGCTATTGTGACACGTGAAATTGGTGCCGATGGATTAATTATTTTGAGCGATGTCGACGCGTTGTATACGGCTAATCCTAATATTGATGAATTTGCACAAGCCATTGATAAGGTAACGAAAATTACCGATGATATTCGTATGAGCGCCACCGGATCAACTTCTGGTTTAGGAACAGGTGGGATGAGCACAAAACTTGCTGCTGGTGAATTTGTGATGAAAAATGGTGGTAAAATGGTGTTAATTAATGGTAATAATCCAGCCTTGATTTTAGAAGTAATAGCTGGTAAAACGGTGGGAACATTATTTCAAGGAGAATGAGTCTATGAACGCAGTGGAAGAAATTGGTAAGCGTGCCAAATTAGTGACTTCTGATGTCGCTAATTTGGCAGTAGATATTCGTAATCAAATATTATTGGATATGTCGTCAGCCTTGGTAGCTAACTGGCAAGAAATTGTGGCAGCTAATAAAAAAGATTTGGACGCGGCTACGCAGCTCTCGGGGCCAATGCGTAATCGATTGACGCTTGACCAAAAAACAATTGGCGGTATTGCAGCGTCGCTGTCAGCGGTCGCTAAGTTAGCTGATCCTTTGGCAGGTCCATATGACAATTGGAAAAATCATACAGGATTTAAAATTGTTAAAAAAACAGTGCCACTAGGGGTTGTGGCGATGATATTTGAGGCGCGCCCGAATGTGACCGTAGATGCTGCCGCATTAACCTTTAAATCAGGTAATGCAGTTATTTTACGCGGTGGTAAAGAGGCTATCGAGTCAAATATTATCTTAACGAATATTTTGCGTAATGTGTTACGTAAACACAATTTAAACCCAGATATAATACAGTTAATCACGGATACAACACATGATTCAGTCAACACATTACTAAATTTGCGTGACTATGTTGATGTATTAATTCCGCGTGGTTCAGGTCAGTTTATTGATTTTGTTGTAAAAAATGCAACGGTACCGGTTATTGAAACTGGCGCAGGTAACACACATATATTTGTGGACGAGAGTGCCAAGCAGGATGAGGCTATTCGTGTCATTCATAATGCCAAAACACAAAAACCAGCAGTTTGTAATGCTGCCGAAAAACTATTAATTCATGAGGCAATTGCGGGTGAATTTTTACCAAAAATTGTCGATGATTTATTGGCTGCTGGTGTAGAGTTGCGCGGGGACCAAAAAGCCCGTAGTATAGATAGTCGAGTAATTGGCGCAAGTGCTGAAGATTGGGATACTGAGTATAACGATTTAATTATGGCTATAAAAATTGTTCACAATAACGATGAAGCAATTACCTGGATTAATGACCACACAACCCATCACTCAGAAACAATTATCAGTGAAGATCTTAATCATGTTACTGATTTTATGAATACTGTTGATGCTGCTGTTGTTTATCAGAATGTTTCAAGCCGATTTACTGATGGTTTTGAATTTGGATTTGGCGCAGAAATTGGTATCTCTACACAAAAGCTTCATGCGCGTGGCCCAATGGGACTAAGTGCGTTAACCACAATTAAGTATGAAGTATTCGGTGAAGGACAAATTAGAGAATAAGCACAGTATTTTTGACCCAAAAAAATGATCCACGATACGGACAACTAGGTTTGGTGTCGTATCGTGGATCATTTTTATGTTATTGAAGCACAGTTAGCATTAGATTTTGAAAATCATGAACAAATCTTTTTGAATCAACTAAAACAGCAGCTTTAGTAGTTGTTGGGACCAAAAGTTTCTCTTTATCACCGATTGTGCGGCCATAATCGCCACTTTCTTTATCGTATGTTACCCGCATTGCTAAGGCAATTGATGTAACATAGCTAGGATCGATTCCAACAGCAACTGCTAGTGGATCGTGGAGGGCAGCACCATTTTTATTGATGTTTAAGTTAGCATACGCATCAATATAGAAATCCATTAAGTCAGCAAATTTTTCTCCGGCTAAGGTTCCTAGTGTACGCCATGCTGCAGTTTCTTTTTTCGTTAGCAGCGTGCGGAGGGTAACATCAAGGCCAACCATTGTTAGGTTTTGCTGATGAACGAAAGCAAAGTCAGCCGCTTCAGGGTCTTGGTGAATGTTTGCTTCGGTAAAAGGCGTTACGTTACCTGGTACAGTTAAAGCACCGCCCATTAGCGTTGTATTACCAATCAAGGTAGCCACGTCATTATCTTTTTCAATCGCTGCAGCCAAATTGGTGAGAGGCCCAGTTGGAATAAAAATTAGGTTTTCTTTATATTGATGAGCAGATTCAATTAAAAAATCAACAGCTGATTGGGTTTCGATTTGTCTTGGTGAAGTTTCTAAGGTGATTTCACCTACGCCATTTTTACCGTGAATAAGCTGTGAAATAGGCATAACTTCAAAATTATTGGTTGTACTTGAATGACTAGCACCAATAAATACAGGGACATCGTCAGCACCAAGTAAATGTAATAAATTCAGTGAGTTTTGTGCGGCCGTTTCAACAAGTGTGTTACCATAACTAGAGATAATACCAATCAAATCGACATTTGGATCAGCTACAGCGTAGGCGAGCGCCAGAGCATCATCCACGCCAGTATCCAGATCAAGAATCATTTTTTTAGTAGCCATAAATTGTAATTATGTGCAGACGCACATTTCCTCCAAATTGTAATATATATTAATTATAACGAACGAAAACTATTTTTGTTTTAAATTAACGCAATGTTAGAATGACGTTGCAATAAAGTAAAATCGGAGAATATTTAAATGACAGAGTTATATGATGTAGCAATCATAGGTGGTGGACCAGTTGGTATGTTTACAGCTTTCTATGCCGGATTACGTGATACTAAAGCAGTTCTAGTTGAAAGTTTAGCAACACTCGGCGGACAAGTGACATCGTTATATCCTGAGAAAAAAATTCTTGACGTTGCTGGATTCACAGGAATTAAAGGATCAGCATTGATTGATTCATTGGATGAACAAATGAAGTTATTTCCAATTGATATCAAAACCTCAACAACTGTGACTAATGTGACGAAAACAAACGACTTATTCACAGTGACCATCAACAATGGTTCGTCATTTCAGGCTAAAACAATCATCATCACAACAGGTAAAGGCTCTTTTGAACCACGCAAGATGCAGGTGTCCGGCGTTGATCAATTGGTTGGCCAAGGTATTCACTATTTTGTAACGAATAAACATGATTTTGATAACCATGATGTAGCGATTGCTGGTGGTGGTGATTCAGCTATTGATATGGCTACGATGCTTAATGAATTTACCCATTCTACAAGAATTATTCACCGCCGGGATCAATTTCGTGCAATGGAGCAAAGTGTGAAACAACTGAGCCAATCATCCGTTATCAAAGAAACGCCGAAAAAAGTATCACAGATTGAAAAACAAAGTGATGGTAAATTGAAAATTACGTTAGCGCAAGTGAAGAATGATCAGGTAACTAATGATATTTGTGTTGATGATTTAATTATTAATTATGGTTTTATTTCGGAAAATAAAATTGTGCATGGTTGGGATATACAACCAGAAAATGAAGGACAAGCGTTTTCCGTCGACCAAGCAATGCAGACGACGATACCCGGCGTTTTTGCTATTGGGGATGCTAGCCACTATGAGGGGAAAGCAGATTTAATTGCTGTTGGATTTGGTGAAGCGCCAACAGCAGTTAATGCTGCAATTCGATTTTTTGATCCACAGCGACGTGGCCCCGGCCATTCGAGTTCAATGGTTATTCAAGATGGAAAACTTATATAAGTAAAAAAGTAGTAGATGAGTATATCATCTACTACTTTTTTAAAAGCTACTTAGCGGAATCTAAAACAGTTGCTTCTCCTGTGGCATAATCAATTTGAATGCCTGGCTGTACGTTGAAAATCCAATAGTTTAAGTTCAGTGTTTTGCCGTTGTCTTCAACTGATTTAGCCATATAGTGAACACCACGAGCAAGACGTTCGTTGCCAACATAAAGTGGCGTGACCTGTGCACGGACCGTAATAGTTGGATTGTTTTGGATAGCATTGCGAATATCATTTTCAGGGACGAGCTGACCTGGATAGGCATTTTCAACACGTGTACCCGTAATCATATTTTCTGTGACCATAGTGGGTAACCCGAAAAATTGATAGCCCACAATGTGAGATTTATTCCAAAGCGCTTGCATACCATTGCCCAATTTAACGTTAGGGTTATCATGATAACCACCGACCCACTTAGTACCATCGTAGCGATCGTTAATAAACCAACCGGATGGGCGGACAGTGTAAGGAATACGATCCGGCCGTTTAGTAACTTTTGATATGGCCGACTTACTGGCCACGAAATTTCCTTGTTGCGAACGGCCTAACGAATCAAGAGCTGAGAGGCTTAACCCATCAACTGGATTGAGCTTAGATGCTTGACTTGGGAAAGTTTCTTTCATTTGGTCGTCTGTGAAGGTTGCTTTATTGTTGTTGACATGAACGATGTCACCATCTAGCGTTCCATCCCATTTTAAGTTGAGCAGGGCCTGATCAGATTGGGCAGTTACTGTTGGATGAGATGTTTCAGTAGAAGTATTTGTCGATTCGTAGTTTTGCCACAAATAAAATCCGGCAACAACAACTAGAATCAGAAGGGATAGTATCTTATTTTGTGGTTTGCTTTTGCGTCTATAAGTGCGTTTTCGTGCCATGATTCTCTCTCTTTCAAGTTCTTATATCATAACATTTATGCTACGCCAAAACATCAACAAAAACGATAATAGAAATCAGCGTTCCAGTTCCCACTCGGCTTTGAATTGCGCTAAGAATGATAGCATGAACTGTTGACGACTTTCAGAAATTGTGCGTGCTGTGTCTGTATTTAATTTGTCCTGAATAAGTAATAATTTTTCATAAAAATGGTTAATTGTCGTACTTTTTTGATTGCGATAATCAGTTTTATTTTGTGGTAAATGTGGTTGAATTTCTGGATCATATAATACACGATTTTTTACCGCACCATAAGTAATTGCTCGTGTGATGGCGATAGCTCCCATAGCCTCTAAACGATCAGCATCTTGTACAATTTGTCCATTGATATTGAGCTCTTGAGTACCTTCTAGTGACTTAGACCAAGACATATTGTCGATGATATAGGTGATTTCTTCTATCATTTCTGGATGAACGCCGATAGATAGAAGAAACGAAATCATATTATTTTTTGCTGCAAGAATATCTTCTTGACTATCGTATAATTTATCATCATAGACGTCATGCAGCAATGCGGCAGCACGTACAACAAAAGCATCTGCTTTTTTCTCATGGGCAAGAATCTTGTTAGCTAGTGCAAGGACGCGATTAATGTGATCAATGCTGTGTCCAGTATTATCTTTAGTGAGTGCGTCTTTCATATAACGATTAATCATTTCAAGTTGATCCATTTTAATTTCCTTTAAGTTTTATTTCGATTGCTTATTAATTAGTTTAAACTAATTAATAAGCAATCGCGTTTAAAAGTTGGATTAATTCGTAAAAGTTTCAATATATCATAAATAATAACTTGAGTCTCTATGAAAAATTATTGATTTTAGTTATAATTATTTTAATATAACTTTACCTCATACGGTAAAAATCATGCTTAACGTAGAAAGAGACGATTCTTTTTATTGTGAGTGTTTTAAAGAAAGAGGAAGACTCATATGTCAGAACCAAATAATATTTTGTTTAATACCGGAAATCACACTGATTCGGCTGTCATTTATGACAAGTTTTCAAAGGCAGAACAGCAATTTTCAGTAAAAAAGGATAAGACCTTTTATATTACCACGCCAATTTACTATCCGTCTGGTAAGTTGCAGTTGGGAAACACTTACACAACGGTGCTTGCTGATGCAGCAGCACGATACCACCGCTTACTGGGTGAAGATGTTTATTTTTTAACAGGTACAGATGAACATGGATTGAAAATTCAACAAAAAGCTGAGGCTGCGGGTATATCTGAAATAGATTTTCTTGATGGTATGGCGAAGCAAATTAAAGACTTGTGGAAGCTAATGGATATTTCATATGACGATTTTATTCGCACTACAGAAGATCGCCATGAAAAAGCAGTCGCTAAAATCTTTACGCAATTACTAGAAAATGGGGATATTTATAAAGGTGAGTATGAAGGTTGGTACTCTGTTTCTGATGAAGAGTACTTTACAGAATCTCAATTAGCCGAAGTCTATCGTGATGACGCAGGCAAAGTAATTGGTGGGAAAGCACCATCAGGGCATGAAGTTGAGTTAGTTAAAGAAGAAGCATACTTCTTCAAGATGAGTAAATACGCTGATTGGTTACTTGATTATTACAAAACACATCCAGAGTTTATTCAGCCAGAAGCTCGAATGAATGAGATGATTAATAATTTCATTGCACCAGGTCTGGAAGATTTAGCGGTAACACGTACATCATTTGACTGGGGTATTTCAGTACCAGGGGATGAGAAGCATGTGATTTACGTTTGGATTGACGCATTAGCTAACTATATTACTGCTCTAGGTTATAATTCGGACGATACAACCCTATTTGATAAGTTCTGGCCTGCAAACGTTCAACTTGTTGGAAAAGAAATCGTTCGTTTCCATACTATTTATTGGCCAATTATGTTGCATGCATTGGGATTAGAGTTGCCTAAATCAGTTGTAGGTCATGGTTGGCTTGTGATGAAAGACGGTAAGATGTCTAAATCAAAGGGTAATGTAATCTATCCTGAAGTGCTTGAAGAACGCTATGGTCTAGATGCAGTTCGCTATTATTTATTGCGTTCAATGCCATTTGGTAATGATGGTGTATTTACACCTGAAGATTTTGTGGCGCGTGTTAACTATGATTTAGCTAATGATTTAGGTAATTTGTTGAATCGTACAGTAGCCATGATTAATAAGTATGTGGATGGGGTTATTCCCGAGCTACTAACAGGTAAGACTTCTTTTGATGAAGACTTGGTTCGAACTGTAGAAGATGCCATTGTTGAATACAACAAAAACTTTAAAGAATTACGTACTGCTGACGCACTTGAAAGTGTTTGGAAAATCATCCGTCGTGCAAATAAGTATATTGATGAGACACAACCATGGGTGTTGGCAAAAGATGAAAATGAAAAGGAAGTTTTGTCTAGCGTAATGGCTCATTTAGCTGGTGCATTACGGGTTACTGCTGTTTTGTTACAGCCAGTATTAACACAAGCACCAAAGAAGATTTTTGATCAATTAGGATTAGATTATTCTGACAAAGGTGTTGCTATTGCAGGTTTGACTTTCAGTAAGTTACCAACTGGCGGTCATGTTGTCAAGAAGGGTGAACCAATTTTCCCACGCCAAGACGTTGAAGAAGAAGTGGCCTTTATTTCAGGACTAGTTTCAAAAGATACCAAAGGTAAAGGGCGTGCGGTTAAAGAGGCAGCAAAAGAAGCAGCTCAGGTGGCGCCATCTAAGGATTTGATTACTTATGATGATTTCGATAAAGTTGAAATCTTGGCTGCTAAAATTACGGCAGGAGAAATTGTTGCTAAATCTGAAAAATTGTTAAAGTTTACGCTTGATGATGGATCAGGGAAGCCACGCCAAATTTTGTCGGGTATTCGTAAATGGTATTCAGACCCTGCTGCTTTGGTGGGTAAAACGGTTGCTATTGTTGCCAATATGAAGCCACGAAAAATGGCTGGTGAACTTTCTGAAGGGATGATTTTGTCGGCTGAGAAGAATGATATTGTTACTGTAACGATATTGCCGGATTCAATTGAACCGGGTTCAGGAATTGAATAATAAAAGAGCAACTCTTCGGAGTTGTTTTTTTATTTGATTTGACGAAAGGACAATTGTTAACTAAAATTAACTATAAAGTAAACATTGTGATAATAGTGGAGGAAAGTGATGAGTACAGCTGATAAACTGTTAGCTTTGTTGGTTAATACAGCAGGCGAGTGGGTGTCTGGTGAAGCAATTGCGCAACAGTTAGGGATTACCCGAACTTCTATATGGAAGTCTGTTAAAAAGCTTGAGTCTCAAGGACATCTCATCGAGAGTGTTCGTGGGCAAGGATATCGATATGTAGAGGGCGCTAAAATTTCTGCTGTTGGCATTAAAAAGTATTTAAAATCAGATGTGGATCTGAAAGTCTTTGACACGATTGACTCGACTAATGTGTATGCTAGAGAGAAGCTTTCTTCTGGCGAAATTACTAAAAATACGGTTATTGTTAGTGAAAGCATGTCGGCGGGAATTGGTCGATTAGGAAGAAAGTTTTTTTCGCCGAAAAATACGGGTATGTACGTCACTTTTGCTTTGCCACTACCTGTGGAGACGATAGTAAACCCCGGCCGATTAACTACTAGTACCGCAGTAGCTGTCTCAAAAATGGTTAAAGAAGTATTTGATATCGATATTCAGTTTAAGTGGGTCAACGACTTATTGTACAATAACAAGAAAGTTGGTGGTATTTTGACCGAAGCCATTACGGACTTTGAAAGTCAACAGTTTTCATCTTTAGCTGTGGGTATTGGTATGAATCTTGCCACGCCTGATGGTGGATTTCCAGATGAAATTTCTCAAAAAGCAGGTGCGCTGACTGATGAAATGGCTGTATCAAGAAATGAAGTTGTAGGTTCTTTAATTAATCACTTTTTTGATATGTACCAGGATTATCAGGACGGGCATTATATACCGCAATATCGCAAAAAGGTGGTTGGTGTTGGACAATCAGTAGAACTAAAGCGTGGTCAGGTGAACTTAACGGGGATAATTAGAGAAATCGATAATGATGGTTGCCTCGTGCTTGATACGAAGCGGGGCATAGAGCGCATTAATTCTGGTGAAATTACTAAATTACTGTTGCCAAATAATGAATACCAGGGTTAGACACTAAAAAAGCAACTACACAGACTGTAGTTGCTTTTTTAGTGGATTCTTTTGATAATTTGTAACTCTACTAAGGTTACAAAAAAGATTAAACCAACATCAATTAAAAAATCAAGTAAACTGGTAAAACCTAGTATACCAGTGACGTTAATTATGTTACCTATGTAAAATTTAATAATAGAACACTTGTATGCAAAACCAATTAAATGAACCATAATTAAGCAGAGATAGTTACTGACCAAGGTATTCAAAAATTGGTGATGGCTAAATAGTTTGTTGCCCTTTCTAATGATAGCAGCAAAAAATGGCATTAGTGTAAAAGCGATTAAGAAACCAAACGTTGTCTTGAATATATAGCCTAGTCCGCCACCAGATGCAAATATGGGTAAACCGAGTAATCCGGAAACAAGGTAAAGCACTGTCAACCAAGAACCATACTTGGCACCGAGAATCGGATAAACTAAAAAGATAAAAGCCGTTTGTAGCGAAATGTAGTCGTAAAAAGGAATCGGAATAGCTACTTTGGCAGAAAGCACCAATAGAGCAAAGTAAATACCTATTTTACAGATAGTTTGTGCACTAACGCTAACGTTCGTCTGTTGATACATAATATATAATCCTCTCAATATTAGATGTTACCCTTTTTTATTAAAATGGATAACAAAAACAATTTACTATAAATGCATTTCTTTGTCAAAAATGTTACCCTTTATATGTGATTTGGTTAACAAAAATCTGGAGGAAAGCATGCATTATAAGAAACGTAGTCAAGAAGTACTATAGTTGCCATTCACGCAAATGAAAACGTTGTTCCTGGTATTTTGGCTGCTGGGAAGATGTTGACGGGAGGATACTTACCATTAGCCATCACTATGATATCTGAAGCGATCTATCAAGTTTTTTATGATGATTACGATGAAATAACATTGTTTCGCGGTCATTCTTATACGGGTAATCAATTAGGTTGTGCTGTTGCATTGAATTGGTTAGAAATAAAGAGAAGCGACAACCTTTTGACCCTGATTTAAGAGCAGTTTGGTGAGCAACATTAACCATGCGAAAACTTGGCTTGCTCACAAGACCATTGGGGGACACAATTGCATTCTTGCCGCCATTGATTGCAACAAAAGAAGAAATGAAGCAAATAATTGTCATAATTAAAGAAGGCATTCAAACTGTCATGGAAGAAATGAATCATGAAGAATAAGGGCTATTTTATTACAGGAACTGATACGGAAATTGGTAAAACCTTTGTAACGGCCAGGTTGGCACGTTATTTCAATAAGCACAATCAAGATATTGGTGTCTTTAAGCCATTGATGAGTGGTACACGTAGAGAAAGCCCTTGTAGCGATGCCTATATTTTAAAATCCGGTGCAAAGGTTTTGGATGGTTTAGAAGAAATTAACCCTTTTCAATGGGATGAAGCGCTCGCACCAGCCTTAGCTCAAAAGCGTGCAAAAACAGACTATTCATTAGATGATGTACTGAAAAAATATAATGTATTAGCTCAGAAACACAAGGGCATGTTGGTTGAAGGAGCAGGCGGCATTACAGTACCATACGGCGATGATTTTACCGTCACGGATTTAGCGTGTGCGTTGAATTTACCGTTGATTATTGTGGCACCAAACAAACTAGGTGTGATTAATCATATTATATTAACCATTGAATTTGCTAAAAACCATGATTTAACAATAGCGGGGATAATTTTTAATGGTGTCAAGCACAAAGGTGTGGTAGAAGATACGAATTTAACACTATTAAAAGAGATGACTGATGTACCAATAATTGGTGAATTACCATGGATTACCAATCAGATAAACGCAGAATTACCTTTGGAAAAGTACTTGGATATAAATCTGTTAATGTGATTTATTGATCATAGTGGATAATCAGATTAAATAACAAATAATACTATAAATTTTGAGATTAATGAGAGTACTATCTGCACTCATGTTAAGAAAAAAACAAAATGTTATATTAAGCAGCTACATTCGCTCAAAACTGCACTTTGTGCTATAATAATGGTGTTGACTAAAGTCAAAAATTTTTGGAGGATCTAAAACACATGACTGTTAAGATTGGTATTAACGGATTTGGACGTATTGGTCGTTTGGCCTTCCGTCGTATTCTTGAGTTGTCAGACAAGGCTTCAGATATTGAAGTTGTTGCCATCAACGATTTGACAAGCCCAGATATGTTGGCATACTTGCTCAAGTATGACTCAATTCACGGTACTTTGAACGCTGAAGTTTCATCTGACGACACAGGTATTGTTGTTAACGGTAAGCACTATGCTGTTTACTCAGAACGTAACGCTGCTGACTTGAAGTGGGTTGCTAACGATGGTGTTGATTACGTATTGGAAGCTACTGGTTTCTATACATCAGCAGAAAAGTCACAAGCTCACTTGGATGCAGGTGCTAAGAAGGTATTGGTTTCAGCTCCAGCCGGTGCAGTTCCTACAGTTGTCTACGGTGTTAACCAAGACATCTTGACTGCAGATGACAAGATTGTTTCTGCTGGTTCATGCACAACGCAATCATTGGCTCCAATCGCTAACGTATTGGAACAAGAATTCGGTGTTAAGACTGGCTTGATGTTGACAGTCCACGCTTACACAGCTTCACAAAGCTTGCAAGATGGTCCTAAGTCAGCTAAGTTTGCAAAGCGTCAAGCTAATCGTGACGCAGCTTCAAACTCATTGCCACATTCATCTGGTGCCGCAAAGGCAATCGGAATGGTTGTTCCTTCATTGGATGGTAAGTTGACTGGTTCAGCTATCCGTGTTCCTGTTCCTGATGGTTCAATTACGGAATTAACTGTAGTCTTGAAGAAGGACGTTACAGTTGAAGAAGTTAATGCAGCTATGAAGAAGTACGAATCAGATTCATTTGGTTACAATGGTGACGGATTGGTATCTACTGATATCATCAACGACACACATGGTACTGTCTTCGATCCAACACAAACTGAAGTTGTTGCTGGTGAAGGACAACAATTGGTTAAAGTTGCTGCATGGTATGACAACGAATACGGTTTCACTTCAAACATGATCCGTACATTGTTGCACTTCGCTACTTTGTAAGATAGATTATTCTGTTTTACCTGTTAGTGTACTAAATCATAATATTAGAAAACACACTTCGGTGTGTTTTTTTATTGTAAGGTATTCTATTATGTATATTTTTTGAAAAGAGGCAAGCAAATCTTAAACAAATGGCTACTTGTAGGTACTTATAGTAAAAAATATGATATACTTTATTCAAATATCGAACAGGAGTTCTATTTGTGAAAGTTGCATTTTCATCTGATAATCATTTTGATTTAAATAAAATTAATGTTGAACGCGCTATGCGGGCACAAGCGCTCTATTTGTTGAACAAAAATGTGAACGTTTACGTTATTGCTGGCGATTTGTTTAATGACTTTAAGCAATCCTTAGCATTTGCGCGTAATATGCAAGACTTAGTAAAAAACAAATTAACCATTCGTTTTTTGGCTGGGAATCATGATATGGGTAAAAATGTTACATATGAAGAACTTGAAAGTGATATCGACGAGTTATATTTTCATAACAAGTACATTGACTTAACTGATGATATCCGACTTATTGGCAACAATGGTTGGTATGATTATAGTTTCGTCGGTAATGATTATACAGAAGAAGAAATTCAATCGTTTAAAAATAGCTATTGGTATGACCGACGCATTAAGCAACCAATAACTGATAAAGAACGTTTTGATATTAACCTAAAACAAATTAAGGATCAGCTCTTGGCTGCGGGCAACAAACAGACTATAGTTGTGAGCCATTTTGTGCCACGTGAAGACTATATTAAACGTTTTCCAAATGGGAACACACGATTGGATATAGCAAATGCGTTCCTTGGCAGTTCGAAAATTGGTCAAGCTGTCGATCAATCATATACCATTGCAACAATTACAGGGCATTTGCATTTACATCCCGCACCGTTAAAGTTCGGTAACAATGTTTATTATAATGCTGCTGTGGGTTATAGTACTGAACGTGTTCACGAATGGTCAAGTGATGATTTTCTAACAGAATGGCAAAAAAGACTAGTTGTACTTGAATTTTAAAACACCGGATAGGTGTTTTTTATTTCTTAAGGAAACACTATGATTTTAGAATACTTTGACAATCGAAATAAATTATGATAATATTTTGACTATCAGATATTTCGATTATCAAAGTATTTTAAAAAAGGAATCAATTATGCCAGTTCTTACAACAACAGAAATTATGGACTTAATTCCCAATCGTTATCCTATTCTTTATATGGATTACGTGGAAGAAATGGTCCCAGATGAATCAATAGTCGCTGTCAAAAATGTGACCATTAACGAACAGTTTTTCCAAGGTCACTTCCCTGGAAATCCGGTGATGCCAGGTGTTTTAATCATTGAATCACTAGCCCAAGCAGCATCAATTTTGATTTTGTCATCACCGCAATTTCAAGGTAAGACAGCTTACATGACAGGAATTGATAACGCTAAATTTAAGAGAATGGTTAAACCAGGCGATGTATTGAAGTTACATGTCACATTTGGTAAGCTACGTGCTAACATGGGCAGTGTGTTAGTTGAAGCCAAAGTCGATGGTAAAACAGCTACATCAGCCGAGTTGATGTTCGTTGTGGCGCCAGATGAAAAAGATGAATGAAGCAATTACAACTGATTTTGAACAAATAAATACTGAACTGGTTGGTGTATTTAATAATGTCATGTGGATAGAAGAAGCTGCTTTAAAACGCAGTTACTTCTCTGATATAACCTTAAAAGACATGCACACCATTGAAGCTATTTCAATGTATGATGAAAAAAGTGCTTCACAGGTCGCAAAAATTATTCATTTGACACCAAGTTCTATGACAGCAGCCATTGATAAATTGGTTGAAAAGGGTTATGTTGAGCGACGTCGTTCCAGTAAAGACAGGCGTGTGGTACGTTTAGGCTTAACGCATAAGGGGCGTGTCGTTTATCGCGCTCATCAAGAATTCCACAGGGATTTAACGCACAATCTGGTAAAAAATATGTCACCAAACGACGTGAGCGTTGTCAAACAAGCGATCCATAATTTGGTTAGCTATTTAGCACAGATAATTAATCATTAAAGAGGGGAATTATGGAACAATTGAAAATCGTTGCTTCAGCACGTCAAATTCCAGATCGACAAGTGACGAATCAAGAGCTCAGCACAATGATGGAAACTGATGATGAATGGATCTATACTCGGACAGGTATTCATCAGCGTAATGTCGTGACAACGGAAAACACTAGTGATTTAGCCAGTGAAGTGGCAAAGAAAATATTGGCGAAAAGTGGTGTTTCACCAGACAGTATTGACTTTATCATTGTTAGCACGATGTCACCAGACAGCCTATCACCAAGCACGGCAGCAATTGTCCAGGCTAACATTGGTGCCACTAATGCATTCGCATTCGACTTAAGCGCAGCTTGTTCTGGTTTTGTTTATGGATTGAGTGTCGCCTCGAGTCTGTTAATGTCACGCTATCAACGTGGATTGATTATTGGTGCAGAAGTGTTATCGAAATTAGTTGATTGGAAAGATCGAACTACGGCAGTTTTGTTTGGTGATGGAGCTGCAGGGGTACTTGTGGAACGAACACAGGATAATGTTGGACTTTTAGGTGAAGAACTTAGGACTTTTGGTGAAAAGGGTGACAATTTAGTAGCTGGTAGGTTTGCGAACACAAACCCATTTTCGGAAAATATTAGCCCGTTAGACCCTTATTTTCATCAAAATGGTCGGGAAGTATACAGCTTTGCAACTCGTGAGGTTCCCGAAGCACTCCAAGCAGCCTTAGAGACAGCTCAAGTTACGGCTGACGATGTTGATTATTATCTATTACATCAGGCAAACGCACGTATTGTATCTTCCATTGCTAAACGGTTTGGGCAGCCCGTATCTAAGTTCCCAACCAACATGGCTTCAAATGGTAACACTAGTGCAGCAAGTATCGGTATTTTATTAGATGAATTGATAGAGTCTAATACAATTCATGCTGGTCAAACGATTGCCTTTGCTGGTTTTGGTGGTGGTTTAACTGTCGGCGCACAAATTTGGAAAATTTAAATCTATCGGTGTAGTCGGCTGCACCGCAAAAATCTAACGAAAATACATAAAACGGATTTTAGGAGAAAAACACTCATGACAGACGCAGAAATTTTTGACAAGACAAAAGAAATTTTGGTTGATCAATTTGATTTAGAAGAAGATGAAGTTTCATTAACAACCGATTTAACAAATGATATTGACGCTGATTCATTGGACTTGTTTGAAGTTTTGAACCGTGTTGAAGATGATTTTGATATTAAGTTGGCTGTTGCTGAAGATATCAAGACTGTTCAAGATTTGGTTGATAAGATTAAAGAACAATTAGCAGCGTAATTTAGGTGACATTTTGTCACGTACATAACATGATTTTTAAGGATGAGAACATGACAGTTAAAACAATGAACCCTATTTTTGAAAAATTAGGCATGAAATACCCAATTGTTGAAGGTGGGATGACATGGGCTGGAACAGGTGCGTTGGCAGCTGCTATTTCAGAGGCTGGTGGACTTGGCTTTATCGGCACAGGTTATTGGCATGGTGATGACGTTCGTAAAGAAATCAGACGTGCAAAAGCTCTGACAGATAAGCCTTTTGGCGTTAACGTAATGTTATTAAGTCGTCATATTAGAGAAGTTTTTGATGTCATTATCGAAGAAAAAGTTGCTGTAGTTGCAACTGGAGCAGGAGACCCATCGCCATTTTTGGATGAGTTACATGCTGCTGGTATTATAGTAATGCCTGTCGTTCCCTCAGTTTCATTAGCACGTATGATGGAAAAAAAAGGGGTTGACGCGGTTATTGCTGAAGGTATGGAATCAGGTGGGCATATTGGTATGCTGACTACGATGACATTAGTACCGCAAGTAGCCGATGCCGTTAATATTCCAGTAATTGCTGCTGGTGGTATTGGTGATGGACGTGGTGTTGCCGCTGCGTTTATGCTTGGTGCGGCTGGTGCACAAATGGGTACAAGGTTTCTGACAGCTACTGAATCAGAAGTTCACCCTAACTTTAAGTCAAAAATACTTAAAGCTAAAGATATTGACACTATCGTTACGGGTAATTTGCTTGGTAATCGTGCCCGTGTTTTGAAAAATAAAATGGCAAAGTCATTTGTTAAAAATGAAGTAAACGAATTACAAAAAGAAAAGCCAGACGCTGCAGCCATTGAAAAACTTGAATCTGGTACACTACGTCGTGCTGTTCAAGAAGGTGATAAAGAAGGCGGTGCATTCATGGCCGGTCAAATTTCTGGTTTGATTAAGGATGAGAAGCCTGCAGCTGATATCTTGTCCGACATTTGGGCGCAAGCTACCGATTTAATGGGTATTGAAAACACAACATTGTAAGTAAAGAATCCGATTGGTTTCGGTTTCATTGTTTATATATATAGTATATGGGGTTTAACATGAAAATTGGATTATTGTTCAGTGGGCAAGGCGCACAGCAAGCCGGCATGGGCACAGATTTATATGAAGCACTTCCTGAATATAAATCAACAATCGATCGAGCTTCTGAAGTTTTAGGATATGATTTATCTGACGTGATGAAGAATGCTGATAAAATTGCACAAACGCAATATGCACAACCTGCTATCTTATCTATGAGTAATGCCATTGTGAATGCTTTGGGTAGTGCTTTGCAACAGCCAGTTGCAGCTCTAGGATTGAGTTTAGGCGAGTATTCGGCGTTGACTGCAGCTGGGGCCATGAACTTTGAACAAGCTGTTGCTATTATCAAAGATCGTGGGCGATATATGCAAACGGTTGGAGACGCAAATCCTGGTAAGATGGCGGCAATAATGGGCGAAGATCAAAAGCTCATTGAAGCTGTTTTAGCTCAATTGCAGGCCAAAGGAAAGCAAGTTTTCCCAGCAAACTATAATACGTTTGCTCAACTGGTCATTGGCGGAATTGCTGCTGATGTTGACGAGGCAAAAGCGACATTAACAGCGGCTGGCATCAAACGTACGATTGATTTGCCAGTCTCTGGTGCATTTCACACCCCATTATTGAAAGACGCTGCTGTTCAGTTATCTGAACGGTTGGCAACTGAAGCATTTACAGATGTGAATTATCCTGTTTATTCCAATACAACAAGTGAACCGTTTATTATCGCGGATCTCCATGAAACGTTGACTAAACAAATTGTATCGCCAACATATTTCGCGCAAGCGATGAAAAAAATGTTAGATGCAGGTGTTGATACATTTATTGAAGTTGGTCCTTCGGATACATTGATTAAGTTTGCTAAAAAAATTGCTCCCAAGGATGTGAAACGATACGCTATTAAAGACTTAAAAAGCTTTAATGAAGTAAAAGAATTGCTCACAGCAGAAGAGGTATAACATGGCAGATTTTACAGATAAAACTGTTTTAGTAACAGGCTCATCACGTGGTATAGGACTTGCAATTGCAAAGGCATTTGATGCTGCAGGAGCAAACGTCATTTTACATGCACGTTCAGAAATTAGTCCTGAAACTTTAACAGAGTTTAAGTCAGAACCAAAAACATTACAGTTTGATATTGCTGATGCAGAAGCAGCAGAAGACAGTTTGAAAGTATTATACAAGCAAGAAAACTTTTCAGGTATTGACATATTAATCAACAATGCCGGTATTACAAAGGATCAGCTAGCTATTGCAATGACACCAGCAGATTTTGCACAGGTTGTTAACGTAAACTTAAACGGTACTTTTAATGTGACACAACCTGTATTTAAAAAGATGATTCGACAAAAGCATGGGGCGATTATTAATCTAGCCTCTGTTGTTGGATTAATGGGTAACATGGGTCAAGCGAATTATTCTGCATCAAAAGCTGGTCTGGTCGGATTGACAAAGACTCTAGCTAAAGAAGGTGCACGTCGCCACATCCGAGTAAATGCGATTGCCCCTGGTATGATTGTTTCAGATATGACTGGTGCTTTGCCAGAAAAGACACAGGAAGAGATTCTAAAAAATATTCCATTATCTCGTTTTGGTGAAGCTTCGGAAATTGCAGATGTAGCATTATTCTTGGCAGGTAATGATTATATTACCGGTCAAACAATCACAGTTGATGGTGGGTTATACATTTAACGCACAATTTATTGATGTGAGGCACTGAGAACATAAAGAAAGGAAATGCGTCCTCGGCCATTTGATTTAAATTCATTAGTATAATGTCTTTTTAATCAGTGTCCGTCCACGCTCTTAATATTATGACACGCGTAGTAATTACAGGACTTGGCGCAGTAACGCCATTAGGAAACGATACACAGTCTTTCTTGGACGGTATTTTCAATGAAAAAATTGGTATTAAACCAATTACAAAATTTGATGCATCAGAGACGGGAATCACCGTGGCAGGACAGGTTGATGGTTTTGATCCCGCAGCTCGTGTTGGTAAGCGTGATGCACGTAAGATGGATTTGTTTTCACAGTATGCGGTTGATGCTGCAGATCAGGCTTTGACTAATGCTGGATTAAAGGCAGAAGAAGGTGCTGAAGCACCAACCACTGTTGCTGATCCTACTCGATTCGGTGTAATTTTAGGTAATGGTATTGGTGGGTTGACTACTATACAAGATCAAGTAATCAAGATGCATGATAAGGGGCCACAACGTGTTAGTCCATTGTTTGTGCCTGAATCAATTCCCAACATGGTATCAGGAAATGTTTCGTTACGTTTTGGTGCAAAGGGTATTAATTCAACAATTGTTACGGCTTGTGCTTCAGCAACAAATGCGATTGGGGAAGCGTTCTGGCGTATTCAATCTGGTAAAGCCGATGTCATGTTAACTGGTGGTTCAGAAGCAACGGTTAACGAAATTGGTATTGCTGGTTTCGCAGCCTTGACTGCGTTATCAAAGGAAGAAGATCCAACACAAGCTTCAAAGCCTTTTGATAAGAATCGTCATGGATTTGTTTTGGGTGAAGGTTCAGGAATTTTGGTTATTGAAAGTCTAGAACATGCTCAAGCACGTGGTGCTCATATTCTTGCGGAATTAGTTGGTTATGGTGCATCATCTGATGCATATCACATGACGTCACCATCCCCAGATGGTGAAGGTGCTGCACGCGCAATTCGTGATGCATTAAATGACGCTAATTTGGAAGCCAATCAAATTTCATATATCAATGCTCACGGAACAGCAACAGGAGCAAATGATTCGGGTGAAGCACATGCTATTGCCACTGTGTTTGGAGAAAATACAGTACCTGTTTCTTCAACAAAGGGAATGACAGGTCATTTGCTTGGTGCTGCTGGTGCCATAGAAGCTTTGATTTCTGTAGGTTCTTTGACACGTGGTGAATTACCAGTAAACGTCGGTCTTGATGAACAGGACGAGGACACTAAGGTAGTTAATTTAGTTGATCAAGAAAACAAGCATCAAGCACCTGAGTATGTAATGAGTGCTAATTATGGTTTTGGTGGTCACAACGCTGTCATCGTATTTAAGAAATGGCATGAAGGAGTGTAATTGATGAGTTTAAATATTGAGGAAATTCGTGGATTAATTGCTGATTTAGAGAACAGTTCTTTACGCGAATTCAAAGTTGTTGATGGCGAATTCGGTTTGCATTTATCAAAGAACAAAAATGAAGCAGTCGTGAACGCGCCAGTTCAAACTCCAGTTGTTGCTCCTGCCGCTGTTACATCAGATCAAGCTCAAGTAGCTGCAGAACCTGAAACGCTTAAAACAGGAACTGAAATTGTTGCTCCTATGGTTGGAACAGTATATTTGCAACCAAAACCTGATGCACCAATGTTCAAACAAGTTGGTGATAAGGTCTCAGTGGGAGAAACAGTTGCTGTGATTGAAGCGATGAAATTAATGACAGAAATTCATAGTGAAGTCAGTGGAACAGTAGCCGAAATACTAGTTGCTAACGAAGAAGTAGTAGACTACAATAAGCCACTCTATAGAATAACAACAGATTAAATGTAATTTTAAGGTTTGTATCGGTATGAAATATAAATATCATACAAACGTACATAATACATACTACGAAGGAGCCAAAATGTCGATTCTAAACACACAACAAATTCAAGAAATATTACCTCACCGTTATCCAATGCTTATGCTAGATACAGTGGAAGAATTAGTACCAGGTGAGAGAGCAGTAGCAATTAAAAATATCAGTGTCAATGAAGAAATTTTCCAAGGCCATTTCCCTGGGAATCCAACTTTCCCGGGTGCTTTGACTGTCGAGGCATTAGCTCAAACTGGTGCGGTTGCACTGTTATCTATGCCTGAATTTAAGGGTAAAACGGCTTACTTCGGGGGCATTAAAAAGGCTCGTTATCGTAGAATGGTTCGTCCAGGAGATCAACTACGTTTAGAAGTTACTTTGGATCGTTTGCGCGGACCAATTGGTACTGGCAAAGGTATTGTTTGGGTTGGTGACAAAAAAGCGACAACAGCAGAATTGACGTTTATTATTGGAGACTAAAATGTTCAAAAAGGTTCTAGTGGCAAATCGCGGTGAAATCGCGGTGCGTATTATTCGGACATTGAGAGAAATGGGTATTGCATCAGTTGCTGTTTATTCAACAGCTGACAAAGATAGCTTGCACGTTCAAATTGCTGATGAAGCAATCGCAGTTGGTGGTGTTAAGCCAACAGATTCATATTTGAATATGAAAAACATTCTGAGTGCGGCACTATTAACAGGTTCTGAAGCTATTCACCCAGGATACGGCTTTCTGTCAGAAAATGCTCTATTTGCTGAAATGGTTGGCGAAGTAGGAATTAAATGGATTGGCCCACGTCCAGACACAATTGAATTAATGGGTAACAAAGCTAATGCTCGTGAAGAAATGCGTCAAGCAGGTGTTCCGGTTATTCCTGGATCTGACGGTTTCATCCGTGACTTTTCCGAAGCTAAGGTTGTTGCTGATCGTATCGGATATCCTTTGTTGCTAAAAGCCGCTGCTGGTGGTGGTGGAAAAGGCATGCGTTTTGTTTATAGCGAAGATGAATTGAGCGACAAATTTGATGATGCCCAAAATGAAGCGCGCCTGTCAGTTGGTGATGATCAAATGTACATTGAAAAAGTGATGGAACATGTCCGACACATTGAAATGCAGCTTTTGAGAGATGAAAATGGTCATGTTGTCTATCTACCAGAACGTGATTGCTCATTACAGCGTAAAAATCAAAAGGTGTTGGAAGAGTCACCTGCTGTAGGTGTAACGCCTGAGATGCGTGCTTATTTAGGTGGTATTGTAACAAAAGCTGCGCAAGCGATCAGGTATGAGAACACTGGAACAATTGAATTTTTGCAAGACCATGAGGGCAATTTTTACTTCATGGAGATGAATACTCGTATCCAGGTTGAACACCCAGTCACTGAGATGGTAACCAATTTAGATTTAATTAGATTACAAATAGAAGTCGCTGCAGGGCAAGATTTACCTATAACACAGGACGATATTCAAGTTAATGGTCATTCCATCGAAGTACGCTTGACGGCCGAAAGACCTGAAAGTAATTTTGCACCAAGTGCAGGCACAGTTGATCTTGTATTTTTACCTACCGGAGGACCTGGTGTTCGAATTGATTCCGCACTATTTGTGGGCGATAAAGTCCAACCATTTTACGATTCAATGATTGGTAAATTAGTGGCGAAGGCAGATACTCGTGAACAAGCGGTTCAAAAAATTCATCGCATTGTTGATGAAACTGTTGTGCATGGCATTTCTACAAGTTTAAATTTCCAAAAAGCTTTATTGGAAGATCCACACGTGCAGCGTGGCGAATTTGATACACGCTATTTAGAAACTGAATTCTTACCACGGTGGACTGAGAGCTTATCAGAAGATGAATAATACAATGCCGCATGCGTTTGACGTGTGCGGTATTCTAGTAAATGGAGACATTTAATATGGACTTATACAACAATAAAAATAGCGATACATCAAAAATTAAAAGAGATGCTTCGGTTAATGATCGCATTCCTGATGGTCTTTTTCTAGCTTGCCCATACTGTGGTGCACAAATGTACAATAAACAGCTTGGTAAATATCGTGTGTGTGCAAAGTGTAATTATGGTTTTCGTCTCCAAGCATGGGAACGTGTTGAATTATTGACTAAAAACTTTGAAGAAATGGATTCAGATATCCAAATGGATCATCCAGAGTTTCCAGGTTATGCAGAAAAACTAAAGCGGGCACAGTCACAAACTGAGTTGGCAGAATCTGTTTTGACTGGAACGGCTGATATTGAAGGGGAACGGGTGGCTCTGGGAATCATGGATTCCTACTTCATGATGGGGTCTTTGGGTTCAATGACAGGTGAAAAAATTACGCGCTTGTTTGAATACGCAACGGCTCATACGTTACCGGTTGTTTTGTTCACTGCATCAGGTGGTGCACGTATGCAAGAAGGAATTGATTCCTTAATGCAGATGGCCAAGGTTTCAGCAGCTGTTGCAGCCCACCAGGAAGCTAAGTTATTGTACCTAGTTGTGCTAACTGATCCTACAACTGGCGGAGTAACTGCAAGTTTTGCTATGCAAGGGGATGTTACTTTAGCTGAACCACACGCGCTTGTTGGTTTTGCTGGGGCAAGAGTGATTGAATCAACAATACATGAAAAACTACCAAAAGACTTTCAACGGGTAGAGACATTATTGGAAAATGGTTTTGTAGATCAAATTGTACCTCGATCAGAATTAGCTCAACTGATTGCCAAAATTGTTAGATTACATACAGCGGAGGCCGAATAAATGCCTGATATTTTAAGTGGATTGAAATTATTTAAACGTGAATTAACGCCAGCGCAAGTGGTTAAAAAATCCCGTGAAGACCGTTTTATGGCGCGGGAAATCATTGATGGCATTTTTGCAGACTTTGTCGAATTGCATGGTGATCGTCTCGGTGGTGACGATATGTCTATCATTGGTGGCATTGCATTTTTAGCAGACCGGCCTGTTACGGTGATTGTTGTTGACAAGGGTACAGATATTCATGACAAGTTGAGCAAACGTAATGGTTCGCCAGAGCCATGGGGCTACCGTAAAGCTCAACGTCTAATGCAACAAGCTAATCGATTTAATCGTCCAATTATCATGTTTGTTAATACACCAGGTGCTTTTCCAGGCAAAGAGGCTGAGGCGCAAGGGCAGGGTGAGGCAATTGCTAAATCAATCCTAGACTCAATGAAGTTAACCGTTCCAATGATTTCTATCATATATGGTGAGGGAGGCTCTGGTGGTGCACTTGCATTGGCCACGGCTGATCAAGTTTGGATGTTCCAAAATGCAACCTATTCGATACTATCACCAGAAGGATTTGCATCCATTCTTTGGAAAGATAGCAAACGTAGTGAAGAAGCAGCGGCTGTTATGGGACTAACTGCTAAAGATCTCTTGGAGAAAAATGTTATTGAGTATATTATTCCAGAGTCTCGTAATCATCCTCGAGTTTTCAACTTAATTCGGAAGCGGTTAAATGACGAGATACATACATTGAATCAATTAACACCAGATGAACTATTAACGAAGCGACGTAACCGCTTTAGAGCATTCTAATCCGATAAATATGTTATAATAAAGTCTCTCAGATAATGGGTAGATTTTAGACGGGTCTGTTTTTGGAATTCGACAGGTCGTTTAGAGCATTGATTGCGTTTCGCCATCCGGGCGCAAAACGGGCAGAAATTTTAACTGCAAAAAACGAAAACTCTTTCGCTATCGCTGCCTAAAAACCAGTGATGCGTAGCTTAATCTTGGTTGCTGGCGTCTGAGGTTAGGCCATAAAAGGCCAGATCGTACTGCTTCTTACATCTGGAAAAGCAGTATTAAATCAATCAGGTTAGTTATATTGAAGAGCCTTGAGCTATGGCAGACAATATAATGAACTACAAATAATAGCCCTATAAACGTAGATATTGGTGTATCGGGCGATTTGGACAGGGGTTCGACTCCCCTCAGATCCATTTAGCATTTCATGGCGTTGCATAAGGTTTCAAAAACCTTGATGTAGCGCCTTTTCTTATGAAAAACGTTGCACTGTATTTCATAGCATTTCACACAAAAAGGTACTTTTTTAGGTACAAAATTAAATCGAGCGAGTAAGCAGTGTAACGGCATTTAAGCCGTTTTTTATTTGGAGAAATGGTACAAAAACAGTACATAAAATCATATTATCTTATTAATTGCATATTGGTAGTTATTATACGCATAAATAGTTGTTATAATTGCATATATACACAGTGAATAGATAGGAGCATATATGACGACCGCGTGGACTAATCGTGAAATATTAAAAAGCTATTTTCGAGGGATAATAGACTTACAGATTGAGTATATGAACAATTACCCAGATATGAATAACGATTATAGACATGAGAATGAAGACTTTATAAAGACAGTTAAAACAACTTTAGATGAGTTTAGTTGCAAATTATCGCCAGAGTTAAAAGATATGTATGTAGCCAAATACAGAGACAATAAGCCGTTTATAGAGTTTTATAACGTTGTGGCTCCCACAGGGTATATTATGGCTTTAAACAAAGAATTAAACGCATTAGTCAGCAAGATAGAACGACCAAAACAACGTTTATACGCATAGCATAGTTCGTGGTCGTTATTAACGACAAGGAAATCGCTATCACGCAATGTTATAGCGACATAGGAGGTAATATAATGGCAGATAATACAGATAAGTTGTTGCGTGATTACTTCTCGGGTAGATTGAAGCTCATGCAAAAGATTAATCCACAATGCACACGAGATATTGTTGATATTACATTTTGCTTATCAGTGATTAAACCAGAACATAAACAGGCAATTACCAAATATTATAGTGATAAGTTTATTACATGGGATGAAGTGTGCAATGAAGCGGGTAAAAGTAATTCATCACTAAGAACATGGCGTAATGACTTCAAACAATTATTACAAGTGATCATGCAACATGGGGATGAATTTATTAAATTGAGACATGAAGCATTACAAGCATAGTACTTTTTTGTTTGCTATGTTTTTGAATCAGAACGCTCGCTATCACAGAGTGTTATAGCGAGCATGTATTTATCAAGTGATAAGTAGCTAGTAGGTTATTTAAAGGTATATAATTGGAATATACTTAATAGGAGTTTTTATTCATGTACGCAAAACGTTTTATACAGCTATTTATTATATTTCTAGTAACGATTTTTTTCTCCATGATTTTTGTAGTTTACTTTAATATTAAAGGCTATTTAGCGCAGTCCCTTGTGTTATCTTTAGTTGGTTACGTCATTTTAGTAATTCCGTTAACAATACTAACATTGCTGAAACAGCGAAAGAAGTTTAGTCACGATTCAGGAATAGGTAAAAGCAATAATATATTTCAGAATTCTTTAAACGTCTTGGATAATATTATTATTCTCTCAACTATTTCATCGGACAACATTGCTAATTCGAGTATCATAACGTTCAAGCAATCTAATTCTGACGAAAATGTTTTTTACTGTGTTACAAAAAAAGACAGCACACGCGTCAAAAATATTAGATTCAACAACAAGGTGTCCATAGCTACTTGGTTTGATAAACAGACTGGATCTAGGATGAGTTCGAACTCCGTTGTTGCTGAAATTATCGAGAACAAAGCGATGAGTGATGAAGTCATTCAGCATCCAGAAATTAAAAAGCTATCTGATGATTTTAGTAATAATGTTATTATTAGGCTGAGAATTAATTCTGCTTTGGTGGAATCATTTCAGTCTAGCCCTGTTGTAGTTAATTTTTCTTAGTCTAGTCGATTTATTGAAATTAAAAAATGCTTTCTCTTAATATATCGAGAGAAAGCATTTTTGTGTATTTGTTGGTTAAGTTAGCATATTTTTTACTGGCATATCCCACTGGTTACGCGAAAAATTGTCAATTAATTGTGGTGGTAACACTAACGAAATTGTGTCTTTACTATATTCAGATAATACACGGTCGAAATATCCGGCGCCATATCCCACTCGATAATTATCTGGTGTAAAAGCGACCCCTGGAACAATCATTAGATCAATCTCGTTTAAGCTGTGTGCAAATTTTACTTCCTGATTAGGTTCTAAAATACCAAAATTAGATTTGGTTAATCTATTTTTACTATAATCGAACCAAAGTAAATCTTTTTTTGAGACTCTGGGAATGAACACTTTTTTACCAACATTGATAGCCATATCTATTATTGGTTGAGTGTTAAGTTCATTATCCATGCTCATTGTCACTGCCACAGTCGAAGCGTCTTGCCATAACTGACAATCAAATAGTTGTGTGTATAGTCTAGTTTCGTGTTTGAGCTTATCATCTAGTTTATAAGAGTTTAAGTTCTGCAAAATATATGTTCTGATTTCTTGTTTTTCTGACAACATAAATTAATACCTCGTACAATTCAAAAATTATTCTGACAGTATCTTAGCAACGATCTTTTTTAAGTTTGGGACAACTTCTCTTTCAAACCATTTATTTTTCTTAAGCCATATATTATTTCTTGGAGAGGGATGAACAATAGGAAAATAATTAGGAAGATAGTTCTGGTAATTTTTAATAACATCAGTTATTTTGTCTGAACCTCTAAGATTTAGATAATATTTTTGAGAATAAGAGCCAACTAGAATAATTAACTTTACGTCAGCCATTTTGTTCAATAAGCGAGGATGCCACTTATCTGCAATACCTTTTCGAGGTGGTAAATCACCAGATTTAGACTTGCCAGGGTAATAAAAATCCATTGGTATAACACCAATCATCCCCGAACTATAAAATACATCCTTATCAACGCCCAGCCATTCACGTAAACGATCACCTGAAGCGTCATTCCACATAATTCCGGTATTTTGAACTCGTAAACCTGGTGCTTGACCGATTATGACAATTCTAGCATTTGTGGGTGCATTGTAAATTGGTTTTAATCCAAGTTGAGTGAACTGTTTGTTGGCAGGATCCTGTTCGATTTCATCAAAAATACTCATGTTTTTTCTCCCCTGGTTTTCTAATGGTCCAATTCAATTATAAACCTGTGGTAATGTGATTGAAAAATTATTGTAGTTCAGAACAGAAATTAGTCTACTTTTTGAACTAGAAAGATTAATACATGACTTGCGTCTAAACCGATTCTCAGTTTAACTCGCATTATTCAATTAAACACTAGATTTTTTATCATACCCCCGCCCTTGTTGCCAGATTGTAGAGCACACACATATCGTTGCCTTATAAAAATGTTGAATTTTGAAAAGTTTTTTTATAGGGGGGTTATCCCACAATCATTGATATAAAGGCTTTTATCAATTTCAGTACAAAACACAGGAATGCTGTTATATCAACGTTTATAGCTTGCTGATTTCTAAAACGGGCATAGTTTATCACTACTGCCACAAGGGATTAGCACACTTTATATCACAATTACCGTAAAAAGTACCCCCTAAACCCACCCTAGTTTTTGTGGTTAGGGTTACTTTAGCTACCACTTTTAAGCCTACTTTTGAGTCAAGAATCCTTTAACGTTGCTAGATTAACCTTGTCAAGACCCCCCTATAAAAAATAATCGAAAATTGTTACTTTGACACAAGACGAGCCCTATGTGTGCGCTCTCCCAAATAGTAAAGTGGGGCGGGAGTGTAAATTATATAAGACTACAAGTATAAAATAAAATTATTTATTACTGATTCATCTATTGTTGAGTATGCACTTTGTTTCAGGGTGCTAAAATGGGTCACGGATATCTTGCTATGCTTTTGAAGCATAACGGTAGCTATCAGAGATAGTTGTAGCGAACAGCAGTTTATCACTTGATAAGTTTGTTATCGTTTGAAACGATAGCGAGATAGTTCGAAGTCATTTGAAACGACCACGGGATAAGTTCCTTATAAATTTGATTGATAACGGATATAATCTCATCCCCATATCAGTGAGTAAGATAGAACATGTGTATTTGTTTCAAAACAAGCTAGATAGCGTGTTAATTTGCGTTTGATATATTGATGAGTGTATTTATACCAGACGGACATTAAACGCTTAAAACGGCTGTCACAGCGTTAAAATAAGCACAATAAAACCACGAACTATGTTAAATATAGAGCGTGGTTTTTTATTATATATGGGGACGAATTGACAATATTCAATGTTACAAACATGCAAGCAAAAGCAAGCATACAAAGTTGCAAAAATGTTAGCAAATGTCAGCATGCAAGGTTACAAAAATACTAGCATTTACTAGCATGGAAATACCAACAAATACCAACATACATAAGCGTTTAACCCTTGCTATAAATGGTTATACATGGCGTTATAGAAAGGGTACAACGTCACAAAAAGGTTACATTTAGCGTTGCAAAAACGTTGCATTTTGTTGCAACCTTTTACTTTTCCCGCGAGCGGAGAAATACTACAAAATACTACATTATTCTAATAGATTAGTGTTGTTTTCAAACTTTTGCAATCTTTGTTGATTTTTAGAAAATGTCGCTAATTGTTGTGAAGCCATAGTGTTTAATATCTGAGTTCTTTGCTGTTCTGATACACCTGATTTTATTAGTTCGGCATTCATACTTTCAATATTGACTAAAACCAATAATTGAGTTTTAGTTGCATTGTCACGCATATTACCTTTTTTATTCGGATTTCGCTGTTTCCACTGTTTTGCTGTTATTCCAAAAACTGCCACGTTCAAGCGATCTGCTTCACTAGCAAAACGCCAACCATTTTCTCTTTGTGTATTAGTATCTGGTAACAGATTTTCTTTTATTGCGTCTGTATGTAGCTGATAATTCAACTTACTTAATTCACGGTTTAGATTCCATTCTACACTGAGTCGATTGGCATCACTAATTTTTAATTGTTGATAATCTTTTATAAGATACAGGCGGAACTCTGGAGAAATCCACGAAGCAAATTCAAATGCTATATCTGTATGTGCGTATGTGCCACCACCATGCCGACCAGGACGTGATGTTATCCCAATAGCTTTAGTTGTGTCAATCCATTTTTTAGGGGATAGGACAAAACCGTTGGAACTCGCTTCATTTTTATATAGAACAAAACTTTCAACATCAAAATTATCATTGTACATTTGTTCCCAAACGCCTAAGAATTCGATAGTTGATCTAGTACGTAACCAAGTTTTTATGACATCAGCAGGCGCTTCGGGGTTTTTTGATTTTGCTATGTCAGTTAAACTAATAAAGTCATTTTCACCGTCGCTGATTAACGATATAGAAATACCATTTGATATGATTTCTTCTTTGTTTAAATTGTTCATAATTGTCTCCTAGTTTCTAAACTGGTCTTTTTCAACCAGTTTAAAACCCGAACGATACACTGGCTGATATATTATAAAGTTAAACTGGTCTTTTTCAACCAGTTTAAAATATTAACTTTTTAACGTGAACGCTTGGCACGTATGTACGCACTCTGTGAGTGCTTTTTATTCTTATATCCACGGATTTACTACAAAATATAAACCCAGTAATAGAAATAGGCTACTCGGCCATGTTAGCTTACCGTCTTTCTTTATTTCAGGAATAGCAGAGAGTAACGTTAGAATGCCGAGAAATGATGATCCAATTCTAGTATATATGTGATTATTTGTTATTATCGTAGCTGTTATTAATGCAATCAGTATAGACAAGCTGACTACTGTGATTAAAATTGCCCATGTCTTTTGTTTCATGTTTCATCCCCAATTATTTTTAAGATATAAGTTCACTCTGTGAAGCGATTATTTAGTGAATCTGCACATCAAATATTCAATGCCACTAAATACAGTCAGCAGAGTAAATAAAAATGCCATTGACCAGTTTAGTGAGGTCTCATCTTTAGATATAGTTAGAGAAAAACTAAAGTCAAGTCTATGTTTGTAGACTGTATAAATTGTTAGTAAAGCAAGTAAAGATGTGATAATCAAGCAGAGCGTAGTTTTTTCATGAATGTACCTTCCCAATAATGCTTTTAACGTGGACTGCAAGTATGTATCATAAATATATTGATGCTATTTTTTTATCAACAATATAAATTTCGGCATTTTGGGTATCTTACTTGCTACATAGGTAACGGCAAATGATAAAATTACCACTATGGCTGCCAATATCAAACTGTTTTTAATACCATGAGCAGGATTAATTAATTTAATGACAAGCAGTAATATAACATAATGCAAAGCGTATACACCATAAGAGAGCTTTGCCAAAAGACTAATTAATTTTTCAAGCCGTAGATTATTGTGTGACTCATTGGTCAATCGTTTTAGGAAGACAAATAAAAACACGGTAATTGTTGCTCCAGAAATAAAAATTAGGGGTTGATCATACCAGAAACTAGAATAAATATTCTGTAATGGTAGATGCATGAGCAGTAGACCTCCTAGACATAGGAGAATTAGTGAATTGCCTACAATAAAAGTAATAAATAATTTCTTGCTACCAAATTTATCTAAATAACTTCCAAAAAACATTAGCGAAATCATAATGAAAACCAAACTCCACGATCCATTAAAGTTCCATTGAAAGGGGATATACTTGTTTTCACTAAATGTAGATATATAATTGCCAACCGAAAGCATAATAATCCCAACTACCAAAGTACCTAATAAATAGCTTGGAAGCTTTTTTTTAGCTAATGATAGAAGAGGTATAAATGCATATATTATTGGTAATATCTGTATGTACCACATTTGAGGTAGCGGGCGTTGTTGAAAAATCAAATCTTTAATTAAACCATCCGTGGTAGATTGCAAAAAGAAAAAAGCATACAAAGAGAATACAATAGTCCAAAATATAGCAGAATAACAGACATTTAGAAGGTTATTCTTGACAAATTGATGAATAGCATTATTCTTATCATATTCTCTGTTAATCATGAGATAGCCAGTTAGTATCAAGAAGATGGGGACACCCATTCTACCTATAAATTCTAATAAAACTGATGACTTACCTATTGGGTTAAGATTAATTTCCTCATTACTATGGTTAATAATAACAAATATAATAGCAATTAATCTGCAATAATCTATCCACATATGATGTTTCTTTTCTGACCGCATCTTAATTCTCCAAAGTATAAAAGCTTTTATTTTTATTTACTGAGTGTGGGTTGCTTCAATTCAAAATGATTAGCGACGTATTCAGCCTGTTTTTCAGCTAACAGTGTTTTCATTGAGTGGGGTTTGTCATCTCCGAACACATTAAAGTCAGCGTGTGCGCTTTCGTGTACGATCGTGTGTAGTTGTTGCCACTCTGGTTGTAATGTGTTGATGAAGATAGTTACACACTCATCAATTTTGACAACCTCACCAAAATACTTATTATGTTCTACCTCAATACCATAGAATTTATAATCGGGGAAACAATCAATATATAACTCTATATTTGTCATACATGTGTCGCCCCACAATTACAAACGATGTTTTGATAGTTTGGCAATCTCAACAAGTTTTTTGATTTGTTCTATCTCTTCGGGTGTAGCGCTAGGGTCAATGAAATAGGCGACTTGTTTTTGTCCCTCTGTGAGTGGTGGCTCATCCCCGTTATCATCCACAGCAGGCGTTTTAAGCGGGTTATCAGTCTTGCCTTGTAAATACTCTACGGTGGTGTCTAAAGCGTCAGCAATCAGTGAGAGCATGGCAAAAGAAACATTATATTTATCAGTTTCTATTTGAGCGATACTAGAACGCGAAGAATTAACTAACTCAGCCAATTCAGTTTGAGTTAGTTTTTTTAATTTGCGTTGCTCTTTGATACGTTCAGCAGTCACAGACATTGTTTATACCTCTTTTTATTAAGAAAAATTAAAGACCTTAACTAAAAATAAAACTAGTTTAAGGAAATCTAAAACGCATTGTACAGTGAGCTAACAAAAGTTATAGTTATGTTATCGAAAGTTAGTTAAACTAACATATTTTATGATTAAATGTGAGTTCACTATACAAGTATCATACCAGACAATACAGGTCAATTAAAGGCAAGAAAGGACAAAAAAACAGTTATCAAAAGGTAACTGGTAAAAAAATCTTTTAGCACGAGTCAGGAGTGGAACATGGATATTTTGAAAGACATTATAATTTGCTTTTTGCTAGCTCTATTAATTGGTTCAGTAGCATGGATATTAAATATTCCTTTGGGACTGATTGCTCTGATATTGAGTTTAGGAGGTCTGTTTGCAAACCATTAGGGAAAGAATAATGAATACCTTGATGAGCAAATACTTTTCGGTCTGATATTGCGAACGGGTCTCGTTTACTTCTGAATAGCTGAACTTTCGGGTATTTTATATCTATAGAAATAGAATTAGTATCTAAATTATCTGGAATTATTATGACGATATCCATTCTAGAAAAAGAATTAGATTTAAATGTTCCAAAATTTCTTGTTGGTATGTCTAATTGTCTGAGTCCCTCGGTTGCTTGATAAAAAACTCTTTTATCATCTAAATCAGGAGGCAAGGTCCTGGAGGTTAAAAAATTTAAATTGATGTTTGTGTTTGTATCGAAAACTCGAAGATCGAAATAACCGATATCACTACTTGAGGGATTAACTATTGATATTGATGTCATTAGGCAAATATCATAAGTCAGCTTATTTCCGTCTTTATCAAAACAAAAAATTGATTTGAATGGAAGTATGCTTATATCTTTTTGGAAGGTAAAAGATAAGTGTTTACGCCCCTTCCAGAGAGTATATACGGATATCGTTAAAGCTGCTATAGAAAATAAGTTATGGACGAAAAAATTCCAGGCAGGTGAAAAGAACTCAACTATATTATTCATGCTACTTACTCACTTAAATTATTTTACTCAATATTAACATATTGAAAGTTTAAAAAATAAATACGTGCAAGAGTGAACCACGCTAAAAGCAACGAATAGGAGAAATTATCATGACAGTATCAAACGCATTATTTACAGAGGCACAAGTTATCAAGGAAACTAACAGCGCTTTGGAAGACATCCAAGAAACATTAGCTCTCTCATTGGTTGATAGTTTGAAATCAGGTGACCATATCACAACACCAACAGTCATTAATATGTTGAAAGATTTGGAGGATATGCAACTCAAGTATTATGACCGTTTGGAAGATAACGAGAATACACAAGGTGCTTTAGACAACCAAGAGCAATCAGGGGATGAGGAAAAAGCAGAATGAAATTACCACGTTCAGAACAAGAAACGATAGTCATTTTTGATGTTGAAGTAGGTAAGTGGCACATTGATACCACTTACCCAACACACATCCGAAAATATGCAGAGTTACTGGGAGAAATTGAGGAAAAAACAGAAGATAGATTAGCGGGTTGGATAGACGAACAGTATTCAAGTTCATTTTCAGTTAAAAAACGTAGAAAACTGACAGATGAACAACGTAAAGAATATGGCGAAAGGTTAAAAAGGTCACGGGGATTATGATCCAATGGACAGGAGAAGTAATAACTTTACTCATTTTAATTGGTGGTGCTTTTATCACTGGTGTATATATGGGTAGTGAGATGAACAAGGGGGCAACTAAATGACATCCTACCAAGAAACACTCAAGCGATTGTTTGACACTTTGCCAGATATTGCTAAGAGTGAAGCTATGACAGGTCACGATAAAGTAATTAGTGAAATATGGTGCGCTTATACACATTTGGACACAGCACTCACACGACTAGTTATTGAGAAGTAAACGCCAAGAAAGAAGTAGTTTCAACACACGGGGCGAAACTATGACAAGAAGATAATCACGACAGAAAGGAATGAGCATGACGGTAACTAATGAAGAACTAATGGAAGAATTAGCCGAGCTTAAGTGGCAATTAACGCAAGACAGTCACGTTTGGAAACGAGCCGAGAATGTGGCCAAGCACTTTGATGTTAGCTTAGGAACGGTCAAGAGCTGGAAAAGGCGAGAATTGATAACAGGTTACAAACACGATCGTACAGTAATTTATGACATCAATGCCATTGAGCGAGATTTATTTCAAGTAGAAAACTAGAAAGGATGAGCAAAACATGGAAAAGGGCATAAAAAAAGGACATCCCCTACCGACCAAAGTTGTGGATGAACCTAGCTACAAACGCCCTTTACATGGCTTTTGTTATACACATTTTAACATGGAATCAGGAAAAATACTAAAAATTTCAGATATAAGCATTGAGAAATTAAGTACCAGTGCCAAAAATATTCAAACTTTGACTCGCCTTTTAAAAATAGCTGAAAAAAGCAGTGAATTAGATCAGTTAGACACATCTAGAATTATTGAAATGATTTTAGAACAAGGAATTGACATCGGTAACATTGTTGACGGAATTGAGGTAGAGCAATGAAAGATATTAAAACTCTATCAAATATTGAACAACAGATATTGAATACATTACCCGCAGGGCGAGCGCAAGCAATTACATTAAATAAATTAGCTTACTTGTTGCGCATTAACAAAAAGCGTGTGAGTGATATTGTGGCAGATTTGCGTAAACGTGGCTATTTGATTGGTAGTAATCGACAAGCGCACGGTGGTATGTATCTTATTGTTACCAGTAACGAATTTTGGGAAACCGTCAACACGTTGCAAAAGAGTGTTAATAGTCAACAAACAATTATTAATGCTTTGCTTGAACATGAAGAAAGATTTGCGAGGGAATAATTATGGACACAGAGGCATTGAACAAACTTGATAAAGTATTATCAGATAAAACTAGTCTGAAAGATGTTAATGATGATGTACAGGTATTATTGGAATTTGCACAGGCTATGACTGATTATTTAAGTCGAATTAATGATAATCAACATGCAACTAATCGTGAAGTAATCAAATCTGATTACTTAGGAGATGAAATCGGTAGGTCTGAAATAGCTATAACAATGCTAGATAAATATTTGAATCAAGCAGTAGCTTTACTAGAAAAGGCACAGCGATGAATAAATGGGAATACATCAAGCAGTATCAACAATTTGGTGCCTATGTATTCATGGCGTTACCTAATCAAAAGCACGACGGCATGGCGGGTGGCTTTCATAATAGCTTTAACAAGTGGGTTGAGTTAAAAAACTGGATTAAACACCACCCAGACTATCAAAATGGCAATATTGGGGTAGACCTATCAAAGAGCAATCTAGCTGTGGTTGACATTGATAAGCACAAACATAATGGTATGGCCAGTATCTTATCGTGGTTTAAAACATATCAAATTGCACCTGATACGATACAAGATACCTACGTAGAACAAACTCCCACAGGTGGATTACATGCCTTTTATCTCATACCGAGTGGTCAAGATAAGCCAAGACATGTGATCAATACCATCAACGGCGTGGATGTTTTGTCAGAAACTGGTATCACAGTGGCACCGTCCATCATTGCTGAGGGGCAATATGGACAAATCACACCTTTTGACAAAATTAAGCCAATACCGCAATGGGTTTATGACCTAGCAAACGGTTCGGGTACTGAGACACCTAAAAACAGATATAGGGCAAAATATAGCCTTGCAGACAGGTGGAAAATGACAATAAACGGCTTTGATACTGGAGAGCGAAACAATCAAGCGATGAGTTTAGCGGGTTATTTATTTGCCATTGATGTGACACCACAAGATATTTACGACATCATGCAAGAAATCAATGCACGGAGTAACGAGCCGTTACCCGATCATGAATTAAATACTGTATATATGAGTGCTAGGAGACGTGAGGAGAAAAAGCGAGCAAGGATGAGTGAATATGGCAGAGATTGACACAACAGCTTTACCAGAAAAGCAGAGTATGCCAGATTGGTTAAACACTAATGATAATGGGGATGTTAAAGGCATTGACACTTTGAAGTTGAGCGAAGCAATCATCAAAGACAGTCCAGTTCTGGGTGTCCCTTTTAACGGTAGCATTCGATACTACAAATACAATGGCATTTCATGGGAAAATCTAACTGAGAAATCAGCAAGGGCTTATATAGAGCGTGAAGCATTGGAAAAGTTGAAACGATACCATGCTTACAATGTGAAGCGCATGCAAGATGTGAGCAAAACAACACTTATTCAAACGATTAGTGAACATAACCCGTTTGAAGACCAACGCACCGACATTATCGCTTTTAAAAATGGGACTTATGAGATTGAGACGGGTAATATTACACCGAATAAACAAACACATTATTTAGTCAATGGTCATGATATTGAAATTGACAAGGACGGGCAAGCACCAAACATTGAAGCGTGGGGCGGATATTTATTTGGTAACTCATGGCAATTCATTAAGGAACTACTAGGATATGCTTTCATCCCCGAATACAAAACATTTAATACAATCGCTATTATTGTGGATGAAATGGGTGGTACGGGTAAAAGCTATTTCTTTGATACAATCGTGTTTCCGTTGTTAGGAACGAAAAATATTGTGGCCAAAGATATGGACACAATCGCAGGTAGTAATGGCAAGAGTGCAAGATTTGGACTGATCGGATTGTTTGAGAAGTTGAGTAATATTCATTTAGATTTGCCAGATACCCGTATTGAAGTACCAGATACATTAAGGAGTTTATCAGGTGGCGACAGAATAGACGTTGAAGCTAAAAATGCGGATGCCTTGAGTTTGAAATTCTATGCTTTGTTACTGTTTGGAGCAAACCAGGCACCTAATATAGCTGTCAACGTAGCATTATCACAACGTATTAAGATTGTACCAGTGACAGCACCGAGAGCTAGAGAACGACCACAGGAACAAGCTAAACGAGCGCTATTATGGGATGAAAAACAAGCCGTTAAGGAAGTTGGTGCTTTTGCTTATAGTGTATTAACAGCCTATCAACAAGCCAAGCAACGGGGCAAGTTCTCAACGAGTGATGAGATTGAAACAGCTACTAGGGAATGGCTAGAACGTCAGGACTTAGTAACCACGTTTCTTAAAGATGTTACCAGAGAGGATGACAATTTATACAGCGGTGGTGTTAGCATGGCGCAAACATGGGACTTATTTCGACTATGGCTACAAGGAAACGGCATAAACAGCAAGCTACAACGCAAGCAGTTTAATAGCCGTATGGAGCAATTAGGCTATAAAAAAGTTAAAACACGTTCACATCAAACAGCAAAGCCAACAGAATATCCAGTTTGGAGCTGGGATGGTTTAGACTTAGACCCATATTTTAACGAGTAGAGGCATTTTGTGCCACAAAAACAAGGGTTTAACCTCTGGTATATAGGTATTTGTTATCAAAATGTTCTGTTTTTGTGCCAAAGCTAAAACGCTGTAACGATTGTGGCGCATGGGTTTAACCCCTTGTGCAATTTGTGCCATTGTTTTTCATAAAAAAAATAAATAAGCCTATATAGTGTGTAGTATGAAAAAAAGTTGGCACATTTGGCACAAAAAATAAAAACCAGTCGTATCAAGGGTTACAGGCTACGAAATCAAAAAAGCGATGGCACATTATAGGGTGTATTTTTGGTACGAGCCACAAAATTAGCAGAAAACAACTAACAAGGGGATGAAATGAATTATTTAATTGGCTTTATATTTGTAGTATTGGTAGCCATTATTCTAAGACAGAGGCATCAATTTGGAAAAATGAGACAGTCAGCTAGGTTTATGAGTTACTATGCAAAATTAAACGAGAATGCCAAGCTACATGCAAAGTTTCAAGCAAATACAGCAGAAATGTTGTTGCGAATGCAGGGTTATGACATTGAAAGAATAATCAACGGAGATAATAGCCAACGGTTTATTAGTGATATAGAAAAGCAATCTTTTTTAAAAGAACATGATTTAAACAAGAAAAAACTAGATGAAGCAGACAAGGTGTTTGAGCAAGTAAAAATAAAGTATGAAAGTGAGGTCATGCAATGAAAATAATAATTGTGATCATATTCTTAGCACTAATTGGTTATATTCTTGAGCAACGTAGACATATTAAGTTTCTGAATCAAGTCAATTTTAATCAAGAAACACGTCACATTATGGTCAAACATCAACAGTATTTGTTAGAACACCAGATAGACACATATAAATTTGCACTAGAGACGTTAGGATATTCTCAAGATAACATTAACAAGGGCGATTACACGAAACATGAACCTAGTCCTGAGAAATTACAAGCGCTACAAGAAGAATTTCAAAAGGAAGAACGTATATATCGCAGTAAAAATATACAATTTGAGACTGAGTTAGAATTGCGAGGTGTTGAGTAACAGCAATAATTGACAGATAAACATTAAAAAGAGAGTATGCGTTTTACTAGTAAGGAAGTGCTATGGATATTTACCAATACATGGCTCGTTTAAAGCCACGAGAAAGAATGCTCGTATACTGAAAATCCGGACCGCTTTATTTCTAGGGCATAATCCGAGATAATCAAGTATAGGAGTTTTTTTATATTATGAAAGCTAAGCGATACTCAACAGAATTTAAGTCATCAATTGTC
>Ga0268251_10000038_pt1 | contig 136364 bp, 154 predicted proteins | sample AgamicAsMae_FD_200527 | JGI IMG/M metagenome (GOLD analysis project Ga0268251, IMG submission 200527) | Agave microbial communities from Guanajuato, Mexico - As.Ma.e (v2) (version 2) | ecosystem: Host-associated > Plants > Phyllosphere > Phylloplane/Leaf | place: Guanajuato, Mexico... | reverse complement strand
CCGCTTATCTTGAGTTTCGTCGCTTAAAGCATAGCACTAGGGAGGCTTAGATGCCTTTTTTTGTTATCAAAAAGGGCCTAGTACTTTTGGAATGGAAATACTTTCCAACACCAAAAATTCTAGACCCATATTTATCAGAAATACGGGTTCTTAAGTGTTGATGAAAAAGAGAACTTTACCTTACCAAATGGTCGTGATACAGAGTTACAAAGAATGATCTTGGAGTTATAACTATGAATTTTGTAGCAATGGATTTTGAAACAGCAAACCGCGAAAAGCATTCGGCAGTTTCTATAGCCTTAGCAATTGTGCGTGATAATCAAGTAGTTGATAAATTTTATTCATTAATCAAGCCGGAAACAACGTTTAGCTCGTACAACACAGCTATTCATGGTCTCCATCGACAAGATGTAGCTGACGCGCCAAAGTTTCCCGAAGTTTGGCAAACAATTTCACCTTTTTTCACAGAAAATAAATTAGTGGTGGCCCACAACGCATCATTTGATAATAGTATCTTGAAAGGAACATTGCAGTATTACGATATTGATGAACCGCATTATTTGTTGTTGGACACGGTTCAAACTAGTCGTAAATTATTTCCAAATTTCGAAAATCATAAGTTAAACACTGTGGCTGGTAATCTAGGGATTACATTGGATCATCACCATAACGCGCTTGATGATGCAGTAGCTGCAGCCAACATCTTAATTTATGAATCTAATCATTTTGGAGCAGAAGTACTTAAGCCATATGTTAAAAATAAATAAATAAAAAGCCGTGCAATTTATGCAGGGCTTTTTATTTATACATTAATTTCGAGAAGAATCGGTGCGTGATCCTGACGGGCACCCGTATCTATAACACAGGATTCTGTGACGTTTTCAGCGATTCGATCACTAACCAAGTAGTAATCAATTCGCCACCCGGAATTATTGATTTTACTTGTTTTACTAATTTGTGCCCACCAAGTATAAACACTTGGTGTGTCTGGATTTAATGATCGAAAAGTGTCTGTAAATCCAGCATCCAATAGTGCTGAAAACTTTTCCCGTTCCTGGTCAGTAAATCCAGCAGAATGACGATTTGGTTTTGGGTTTTTCAAATCAATTTCTTGGTGCGCGACGTTCATATCACCACTAAAAATAACTGGCTTGGTAGCGTCTAGGGTCTTGATATATTCACGATATTTATCATCCCACTCACCACGTTCAGGTAGACGTATCAACGAGCTTCCGGAATTAGGTGTATAAACAGTTGATAGGAAAAAAGTTGGAAATTCTAAGGTGATGATGCGTCCCTCTAAATCCATGGAACCTGGCGCACCAATGGTAGGATATTCCACCTGAGTAGGTTCCACTTTGGAAAGCACCATCGTGCCAGAGTAGCCAGAGCGCGCAGTACTAGAATTTACATACAAATGATACTCTGGAAAAAGTTCTGCAATAGCTGTCGCTTGTTTTTTAGTTAAGCCTGTTGATTTCAATTTTGTTTCTTGGATGGCAAAAACGTCAGGGCGTATGGTCGCAATTTCGTTTAATGTGCTCCAAGTCATTTCACCACGGACACTTTTGTGTTCAACTGCAGCATTGATGGAATCAATATTCCATGAGATAAATTTCAAATTTTCGTCCCCCTGAGAGTTATATAAATATTTTAACATACTGTTTGTTTTCACGTATTACCGAGAATATCGATGCATAAATTCAGGTATTGAGGCACTGATTTCTGTGGGTAGTGTGATGTAGCGGGTTTCAGCTAGTTCGTCAGCAATAGCAGAATGAGCATAGACCGCCGCTAAAATTGCTTCGGAAAACGACAACATAAACTGTGCCGTAAATCCAGCAATCATTCCGGCGAGTGTGTCACCCATGCCCCCTGTGGCCTGATAAGGTCCACCAACTGGTATTTCAAAAGCGCAGTCATTGGTATAAATTTGAGTATGATGTTGTTTTAAAACTAAAATCGGTTCAACATTCATCCTTTGTTGCGCTAGCATATTAAACGCTTCAAAAGCTTGTTCATTGATTGTCACACCACTTAGACGTTGCCACTCCATCTGATGTGGTGTTAAAACGAGTCGCGATTTTGGCCACTTTAGTTTATGTTCAGCAACTAGAGTTAAGGCAGAACCGTCAACGATGAGTATTTGACGTGGCAAAATAGCATAAAAGGTATGTTGTACTAAATCAATACGATCGCCTAAGCCTGATCCGATTAAAACAACGTCTGATTTTTTAATATACTCGGTGAGATCCTCATTAAAATCAACAACCATTGCTTCTGGTAAGTGACTATGTAAAGCGGTAAAGTTTGATGGATCTGTGGCTACGGTTACCAGTCCGGCACCAGAATTAACTGCAGCCAATGCGTTCATAATCACTGCGCCACCAAATTGTGCCGTGCCGCCAATGATTAAAACACGGCCATAGGTTCCTTTGTGTGAGTCCTTAGCTCTTTTTTTAATGACTCGGTATAAAATATCTTCAGTTAATGTTTTCATAGTTTAATCCTTAACATTATTCTACACGATAGTTTTGTTTAATGCACAAAGAAGGTGATAGGAGTGCTCATCTAGCGTGACTTTTTATGTGACTCATTATGTAGATAGTGTACAATATGTTTATGGAAAAAAATAGTTTTATTCTCTCTGATGAGGAAAAATTGTCAACTGAACAAGCGCATTTGATTCAAGATGTGGTTGACTTTGCAAATCAGGGTTTGAAGCAAGAAAAAAAGAAAGTATTTATTATTGAAGGGGGCGCTGGTTCTGGGAAAAGTGTTGTACTATTTGAAATATTTAAACAACTTCAACATGCTGTTTTAAATAATGAGTCATCAGCACTTTATCAAACTAATAATTATTTACTGGTCAATCACGCTGAAATTTGGAAAATATATCGTGATTTAGCAGGGAAAACTGAAGAATTAAAAAAGAAACAGTTCCTAAAACCCACAACTTTTATTCATCAAATGGATAAAGAGCAGCGTCATGCAGATGTTGTATTAATTGATGAAGCACATTTACTATTAACTGAACCTGATCGCTACAATAAATTTAATCAAACCAACCAACTGGTCGAGATTATCAAACGTTCTCAAGTTATCATTTTAGTTTTTGATAGCCATCAAGTCTTAAAATTCAAAAGTATGTGGACTAATCAAAGGTTGGAACAAATCGTTTCACAGTACGCACCAACGCGTTATCAATTAAGTAATCAGTATCGTATGCTAGGTAATAACGAGCATGTTGTTCAATGGATTGACAATCTAACGCAAAATAAAGAAATTTCAACATTAGGCCTCGTTGACGGATTTGATTTTCATATTTTTTCCAATGCTAATGATCTCTACAGAATGATTCAACAAAAAAATAAGCGGGTAGGAATGTCACGTTTGTTAGCAACAACGGATTATCCGTATACCGTTAATCGCGGTATCTGGTATGTGACGGTTGATGATTTCAAATTACCTTGGGATCAGTTAGACACAGGTACAGCACCATGGGCATTGAGACCGGACACAATTAATGAAGTAGGATCAGTGTACACAATTCAAGGTTTTGATTTGAACTATGCTGGTGTGATTATTGGACCCAGTATCACATTTGATGAAGATAAAAATAAAATCGTGGTTCATACCGAAAAATATGAGGATAACGCCGCTTTTCGACAAACAAAGGGTCATTCATTTAGTGAGCAAGAGAAAGAAGCTATTATGCTGAACGCGCTAAATGTGCTATTAAAGCGTGGCCGACAAGGGTTATATATTTGTGCTGCGGACCATGCATTGCGTAGAAAGCTAGCCACGATTATTAAAAAATAGTGGTTATAGCGCTATATAGTATATGGATACTTTGATTATTTAATCCTTGTTCCTGACATGAATATTAGAAAAAAATGCCATAACAGGGTATAATAACCCTATGAGTTACTAGAAAGGTTAAAAAAATATGACAGTTGATTGGAAACAAGAAACAGAGAAACGTAAAGCAGCCTATATCGAAGATTTAAAAGCCTTATTGGCTGTTGAATCTGTTCGTGACGATTCACAAGCAACGCCTGATGCACCTTTAGGTCCTGGACCAACAGCTGCCTTAGTTAAGATGTTGGCTATTGCTGAGCGAGATGGTTTCACTACCAAAAATATTGATAACATTGTGGGCTATATTGAAATTGGTCCCAAAGATGCTGATGAATATGTCGCTATTTTGTCTCATGTTGATGTGATGCCTGCAGGCGAGGGTTGGGATACCGAACCATTTGAACCTGTTGTAACGGATGATAAGATTATCGCCCGTGGTGCTTCAGACGATAAGGGGCCAGGAATGTCAGCCTACTATGCTTTCAAAATTTTGTCTGATTTGAATGTGCCATTGAAGCGTCGGGTTCGTCTGATTTTTGGAACTGATGAAGAAAATGATTGGACGGGGATGACTCGTTACTTTGAAGTTGAGCCAGAGCCTGTATTTGGTTTCTCACCTGATGCTGAATACCCAATCATTAACGGTGAAAAGGGTAACGTTCAAGTAATCATTAAAGGTGAAGCCACTAATGGTGGCACTGTTAAGCTTGTTGATTTTGAGTCTGGATTACGGACAAATATGGTCCCAGGTATTGCTCGTGCAACGGTAAAATCATCTCATTCAGAAAAAATTGTGACAGAATTCCAAGAGTTTTTGGTAGAAAATCCAAAGGTATCTGGTTCAACTGAAACTGATGGTGAGATCATCAAATTTGTCTTAAACGGTAAGCAAGTTCATGGGGCAATGCCAGAAACAGGAGAAAATGCTGGGACTTACTTAGCAAACTTCCTTCAAGACTTTGATTTTGGTGGTACAGCTAAGTCATTCTTAACGTATTTGGGAACACCAGCACACAATGATACTGTTGGCGAAAAATTTGGTGTTAAGTATACTGATGATGTGATGGGACCTTTGTCTATGAATGTCGGTATCCAGAAATTTGTTGATGGTGGCGAGGTCTTTATCAACTTTAATTTCCGTTATCCAAAGGGAATCACACCGGAAGAAATTGAAGCGGGTCTTGCTTCTCAATTGAATGGATGGGATGTGAAACCAACTATCGGTGGACATGCTCAAGTGCCTCATTATGTTGCACCTAGTGATCCAATTGTGGAAACACTACTTCGTGTTTATCATGATCAAACAGGATTGCCAGCACACGATCAAGTCATTGGTGGTGGAACATACGGTCGCTTAATGAAACGCGGTGTCGCTTATGGCGCATTATTCCCAGACTCACCAGACACAATGCACCAAGTTAATGAATTTGCTCTGCTTGATGATTTGTATCGCTCAATTTCGATATACGCGCAAGCAATTGCCGAAATTACTAATTTGGACTAAACAGCTCTTTAGGGCTGTTTTTTATTTTTGTTTAATTGATTTAAATTTAATGTTGAAACGCTAAAATAGTAAACAATCAAACGAAGGAGAAACGACTATGACACTATTAATTATTGTAGCTGTAGGTTTAATTGGTTTTTCATTGAAAAAAGTTTTACGTGTCGGACAACCACAGCCAGTTCGTGTGAAAAATGATCGCTAAATAAATTAACATCCTCTTATATTCGATATAATAAGTGTATGTTATCATGTGCCTTATTTTGAGTTAAACAAGTATCGATGTATGGTGATGAATGAAGTAAATATTAATAAAAACATAATAATGATAATAGTATTAGCATTATTATGTTTTTTTATGAGCTTAATGTTAGAATGGTTTTTATTATTAATCCAAGGAGTACAGTAGTTCTATGTCGATTCAAAATTTTCTGGTGGAATTAAAAAAAAGTAAATGGGTAGATTTGTCTCATGAATTTGGACCAAACTCACCCCATTTCCCCAAATTTAATGCGGCCTCTGCAAAAACGATCTTTACTAACGAAAAGGATGGCTTTTTGGTTAAAGAATTTAGTTTCGTGGGTCAGTACGCCACGCATATTGACCCGCCAATTCATTTTGGTGCTAAAAGTGGTGAATGGGTTACTGACATTCCGTTGAAAGATTTAATAGCCCCATTAGTTGTCATTGATAAATCCGACGTTGTCAAGAAAAATCCGGATTATTCACTAACAGTTGCTGATATTAAAGAATGGGAAAATGAAAACGGCTTAATACCAGAAGGTGCTTTTGTTGCTTTTAGAACTGATTGGTCAAAACGCTGGCCAAATCAAAAGTTAATGGATAATTTAGATAGTGATGGTCAAAAGCACTATCCTGGATGGTCAGCTGAGGCCATTGAATATATTTATGAAACGCGCCATGCAATAGCTAATGGTCACGAAACTTATGACACGGACACAGCTGTAAATCAACCAACAAAAGGTTTTATAGCTGAAGAACTAGTTTTGAGGTCAGGACATTATCAAGTTGAAATGCTAACACATTTGGATGAAGTTCCGGCTACCGGAGCAATTATTTCTGTTATGACACCCAAGTTTGAGAAAGCGCCAGGTTTTCCAACTCGCGTAATTGCCTACTTACCATAATTTGTTGTAGGGTGCACAGTTATAATAATGGAAACGCCATAAAATGCTATTTCTAAAAAGTATGTCAATTTGTTTTATTTGAAGCGATAAAAATAGATAAAATGGTTGTGATATTCTTGAATTTAGTCTAAAATTATATAGTATTGAAAACTCGGAGGAAATAACATGTCTAAGTGGACACCAGCTGCGGATGAAAAAAACCAAGGCACATTAGAATTTGAAATCGCGCGTGCGCAAGTTGAAGAAGGTTTGGAACAAGCTTTCCAACGTAACAAGAACGAAGTTAGTATTCCTGGATTCCGTAAGGGTAAGGTAACTAAGCAACTCTTCTTCCAAAAGTTTGGTGAAGAAGCTTTGTACCAACAAGCAATGGACATTGTTTTGCCTGCTGCCTATGAAGCCGCAATTGATGAAGCTGGTATCACACCAGTTGGTCGTCCAAACATCGAACCCGTTTCAATGAATAAGGGTGAAGCTTGGACTTTAAAGGCTGTTGTCAAGACTGCCCCTGCTATTAAGTTGGGTGAATACTTGAACCTTGAAGTTGAAGCACAAGACGAAGAAGTTGCTGATGCTGATGTAGATGCTGAAATCAAGCGTTTGCAAGATGGCCAAGCAGAATTAGTTTTGCAAGAAGAATCAGTTAAGGCTGAAAACGGCGATACTGTTGTGATTGATTTTGACGGTTCAGTTGATGGCGTTAAGTTTGATGGCGGACAAGGCAAGGACTTCTCTCTAGCTTTGGGATCAGGTCAATTTATTCCTGGCTTTGAAGAACAATTAGTTGGTCACACAGCTGGTGAAGATGTCAATGTTAACGTAACATTCCCTGAAGACTATCAAGCTGCTGATTTGGCAGGCAAGGAAGCTTTGTTCGAAGTAACAATTCACGAATTGAAGCGCAAGGAATTGCCTGAATTGGATGATGAATTTGCCAAGGATGTTGATGAAGAAGTTGAAACATTAGCTGAATTGAAGGAAAAGACATCTAAGAAGTTAGCTGATGAGAAGGCACAAGCTGCTAAAGCTGCTTTTGAAGACGCTGTTATTTCTAAGGCAGTTGATAATGCCTCAGTTGATGGCGATGAAATTCCAGCAGAAATGATCGATGAAGATGTACATCGTCAAATCGACCAATACTTGGGACAACTTCAACAACAAGGTATTTCACGTGAAATGTTCTTCCAAATTTCAGGTCAAACTGAAGATGATTTGCATAAGCAATTCGAAGAAGGTGCTGAAACACGTGTAAAGACTGGCTTGGTATTAGAAGCAATCGTTGCAGCTGAAAAGATCGATCCTTCAGCAGAACAAGTTTCTGAAGAAGTTGCTAGCTTGGCTGCGCAATACAACATGGAAGAAGATAAAGTGCGTGCCGCTATCTCTGAATCAATGTTGAAGCATGATATTGCTATGCGCGAAGCTATTAAGAAAGTTACTGATTCTGCTAAAGCAGTTTAAGTAATTAAAAAAAGCCTGTCGGCTTTTTTATTTTGGTTTGAATTAATTTATAGACACACATACTATCATAATTTACTATTTCGTGTGTAGGAATAAACTGGTAGAATGGAGGAAGTAACTAAAAGTTTAGGATAATAATCATGGCGAATACACCAAATTTTGAAGAAGAAATACACTGCAGTTTTTGTGGAAAATCTGCAAGTGAAGTAAAAAAGATTGTTGCCGGGCCAAATGATGTTTACATTTGTAATGAGTGTGTCGCTTTGGCTGAAGGCATTATTGAAGAAGAATTAACTGTAGATCGTGCAGCAGAAGTGTTGTCACTCCCAACACCACACGAGATTGTTAATGAGTTAAATGATTATGTTATTGGGCAAGAGGATGCTAAAAAGACTCTGGCGGTAGCTGTATATAATCACTATAAACGTATTAATGAAAACGTGGCGCCAACATTAGATGTTGAGCTACAAAAATCAAACATTGCTTTGATGGGACCAACTGGTTCAGGTAAAACTTATTTAGCACAAAGCTTGGCACGTATTTTGAACGTACCATTCGCAATTGCTGATGCAACTACATTGACTGAAGCGGGTTATGTTGGTGAAGACGTTGAAAATATTATTTTGAAATTACTACAAGCAGCTGATTTTGATGTTGCAGCTGCTGAGCGTGGTATTATTTACGTCGATGAAATTGACAAAATTGCTAAAAAATCAGAGAACGTATCTATCACACGTGATGTTTCTGGTGAAGGAGTTCAGCAGGCACTATTAAAAATGCTTGAAGGGACAACTGCCAGCGTGCCACCTCAAGGAGGCCGTAAGCATCCACAGCAAGAGTTGATTCAAGTGAATACGACCAACATTTTGTTTATTGTTGGTGGTGCGTTTGCTGGAATCGACACAATCATTAAGGAGCGACTGGGCGAACGAGTTATTGGTTTTGGTTCAGATGCAAATGAAAACGCTGAGGCTTTGAATGACGACAATATTTTGCATCATGTGCAACCAGAAGATATGACCAAGTTTGGGTTGATTCCAGAATTTATTGGTCGTCTGCCTATTGTAACTGTGTTAGACGAGTTGACTATTTCTGATTTAACAAGAATTTTGACAGAGCCTAAAAATGCTTTAATTAAGCAATACACTGCTCTTTTGGGTCTAGATGATGTTGAACTTGAATTTCAACCGGATGCATTGGATGCAATGGCTAGTGTTGCGATTAAGCGACACACTGGCGCTCGAGGATTACGCTCAATCATTGAAAATGTGATGAAGGATGTCATGTTCGATATTCCCAGTCGTGATGATGTTGCTAAAGTTATTATTACCAAAGCCAGCGTGGAACAGGGTGAACAGCCAGAATTGCAATTAAAAAAGGTGAGTGAATAAATGGATGTACACAATGTCGAAATGGTGATGAGTGCTGTATCAGCGTCTCAGTATCCAACAGACGGAAAACCTGAAATAGCTTTGGTTGGTCGTTCAAATGTCGGTAAATCTTCTTTAACAAATACACTAATCCAGCGGAAAAATTTTGCTCGCACATCTTCACAACCAGGTAAGACACAAACGTTAAACTTTTATGATGTTGAAGATAAATTATATTTCGTTGATGTTCCTGGGTATGGATATGCTAAAGTTTCAAAGGCCCAGCGTGAAGCTTTCGGTGTAATGATTGAAGAATACATCACTAGTCGTAAACAGCTACGTGGTGTTATTAGTTTAGTAGATGCACGCCATGAGCCTAGTGAAGACGATATCTCAATGTACGAATGGCTACATTACTATAATATTCCAATTTTAGTTGTAGCAACTAAGTCAGATAAAATTTCGCGTGGTAAGTTTAATAAAGCTGAATCAGTCATTAAAAAAGCATTAGGCTTTGATAATGAAGACAGTGATTTCCAATTTTTCTCATCGGAAACAAAATATGGTAAAGATGAAGTGTGGCATTGGATTGAACAACATATTTAAAATGTTGGCAGAAATGCCGACATTTTTTTATTTTCGCTGCTAAGTTCTATTGGTTGACGTATCTTAAAACCAGCGTAAAATTAAAAAATAAAAAGAGGATTTTATGACAAAATATAACGATGAAGAATTGCGTGCTCGTTTGACACCGGAAGAATACGAGGTGACTCAACATGCGGCAACAGAACGCCCGTTCACTGGTAAGTATGACCAATGGTGGGAGGATGGTATTTTCGTTGATGTTGTCAGTGGTGAACCATTGTTTAGTTCAACGGATAAGTACGATTCCGGCTGTGGTTGGCCATCATTTACAAAAGGAATCGATGACGACGAGCATTTACAAGAAAATACAGATCGTTCATTAGGAATGACAAGGACAGAAATCACTTCAAAAGAAGCGGCATCTCATTTGGGTCATGTGTTTAATGATGGATTGCCTGATCGTGGTGGCTTAAGATATTGTATCAATTCAGCTAGCTTACGGTTCATTCCAAAAAAAGATTTAGAAAAAGATGGCTACGGCAAATATTTGAAATTGTTTAAAGATTAGATTAATAGCTGGTTTTTGGACGGCAAAATCTCCCTAAACTAATCGGTTTTTTAGGCTATTTACTGATATAATGAAATAAATAATTATTAGGGAGAATCTATAATGGTTGAGGAACCAGTCTGGCATCGTTTTTGGCGCTACTTTAACCCCGTGAACATTTTCAAAGAATTGTTATTTGGCTGGAAATGGGCTGAAGGTGTATTGTTTTTAGTACTGATTTTACTGCAATTACTAGTTTGGACACTGGGTGTTGTTCACAATAGCACGCTCGATTGGTTTGGCTTGGCAACCGGGATGATGAACATTATCACTGTTGTATTGGTCGCCAAGGGTCGTATAACAAATTATTTTTGGGGCCTGATTTATTCTGTTATGTACATGCCATTGGCCTTTCAGTCACAGTTGTTTGGTGAGGTTGCTTTAAGTGCATTTTGGGTTGTTATGCAATTTGTTGGTGTTGCAGCTTGGCTTGGCTTTATGAAACGCGATAATTTATCAGAAAAAGACAGTCAAGATGTGGTAGCGACTAAATATATGACCTTCAAACAATGGCTTCTAGTTATCCCAGTATTCCTAGTTATATTAGTGATTGTTGGTATGATTTTACATCAGGCTGGGTCAAGACAACCGTACATGGATGGATTGACAACAACCATATCAATGGGGGCTCAAATTCTGCAAACCGCAAAGTTTGCGGAATCATGGTATGCTTGGCTACTCTTTGATATAGTCGAAATTGTTTTGTGGGGACGTGCTTGGACGGGACATGCGGATCCTAGTGCGTTTGCTATGTTAGGTATGAACCTCGCCTTATCTGTCAATGCTATATACGGTATTATTCAGTGGCGAAAGTTAACCAAAAAAGAATGAACATGCGCAATGTTCAAATTTTAATAGGATATAATTAATAAAGTCATGAGAACAATTGCAGGGAACTTATTCACAGATGATCTTCAAGGTGACAAAATTGGCGTTTTCTTTGGTACGTTAGCACCAATGCACGTAGGGCACCAAGCAGAAATTTATAAAGCGGCTGCCTTAAATGATGGTGTCGTTGTTATTGCTTCTGGTTACACAAACGATAGAGGGTACCAAATCGGATTATCCGTTGAGAAACGTTTTCGCTATTTGAGAGAAGCATTTAGTGACGAAACAGATATTAAAGTTGATTACATCAATGAAGACAATATCCCAATGATGCCTGATGGTTGGGATGAGTGGACACGAATAATTGTTGAAACGGTTAAGCGTAATATTGTTAATAAAGATGCAACGATTACATTTTATACCGGTGAGAAAGATTACAAAAATCAATTAGAAACAAGATTACCGAAGAACGGTCAGTTCAAAGTGAGCTTGATGGATCGCACTGTATTAAAAATATCAGCAACAGATATTCGAAAAGATCCTATTGGAAATTGGGATTACATTAACCGTGTTTTTCGACGCCATTTTGCTAAAAAAGTCACGGTGATGGGATCAGCTTCAACAGGAAAATCCACATTAGTACGTCGTTTGGCTCGAACAAGTAATTCACCATTTTCAGAAGAGTATGCTCGTGAGTATCAAGAAAAATCGAATGTTAGCGATGAAGAGTTAGTCGTTAAAGACTACATCCGTTTAATTCAAGGACAATATGATGCGAACTCAAGAGAAATTAACTCTCCAGCTAACAATGGTCTAACGATTTTTGATACTGATGCAATGGTGACCAAAGTATACGCAGATATGTGGTTAAACGATGTGGATAATGCGCAGCTGAAGCCATTGTTTGATAATACAATTGGTGAGGAGTTGATTGACTTAATTCTACTTATTCCACCGGTGACTCCTTATGTTGATGACGGCTTCCGAAATATGACAACTTCAGATAATGATTCGCGTTGGGCTTTCCACCGCCATTTGTTAGAAGTGATTGAAGAATATGGATTTACGGACAAACTAGTAATTCTTGATGCAAAAGGCGATAGTGATGATCCTTATGGATATTATGCACGTTACTTACAAGCACTAGATGCTATTCAAACTAGAACAGGATTTAATATTAAGCATATTTAGAGAAAAACTGGTTTTATACCGGTTTTTTTTGAAAGGTAAAAATGATAAAATTACGACAATTCAAAACAGAAGATTTAGCGTTATTTTGGGAAACAGCTTATAGTGATCCGCAAGCTGAGTGGACTAAATGGAACGGACCATATTTTAAAGATGTGTTACCTAAAAAAGATGATTTTATCAATAATATTGGCCCTGAAAGATTCGTGAATAATATGAATCGGCGGGTTATTTTATACGACGGTCAAATTATTGGTAGTGTGAGTGCATATTTTGAGGATGGACAACTAAAATCTTGGCTTGAGGTAGGAATTGTTATTTATCAACAAGCAACATGGCAACAAGGAATTGGCACCCGTGCATTAGGTATGTGGTTGGAAATATTATTTGAGCAATATGACAGTTTACCACATATTGGTTTAACCACTTGGTCTGGTAATAAGGCTATGATGCGTGTAAGCGAGAAACTGGGCTTAAAATTAGAAGGACAAATCCGACAAGTGAGATGGTGGCAAGGTCAGTATTGGGATAGCATGAAATATGGCATTTTGCGAAATGAAATGACGCCTATAAGCCCCTCTGGTAAAATAGAGTTATGACGAAACAATACGCACAAATCATTGTTGATGTGCCAACAATGCAAACTGATCAGCCTTATACCTATGCCGTTCCGGAAAATATGATAGATTCGCTATTGTTGGGCATGCGTGTGACGGTGCCTTTTGGTCGCCGGAATGTGATGGGATTTGTTGTTGGTTTAATCGCTTCAACTGACTTACCAGAGGAACAAGTGCGCCCAATTCAGCAAATATTAGATTTAACACCGGTATTAAATACAGAACTACTAAATCTATCTGATTACTTAGCCAGTGAAACATTTGCTTTTCGAATTACAATTTTACAAACGATGCTGCCAAATGTGTTTAAAGCAAACTACGAGCGTACTTTAAGGATTATTGACGAAGTGGATGACGATGTACGTGATCGTTTATTTAAAGGGCTTGATGAGATAGCTTTTAAAACAGGCGACTTTACTGAGCCAGATATGGCAACTTTGCTTAAGCTACGTCGTCAACATAAAATTGATGTAGAAGTGGCAGTGCATGACAAGGCGAAGATAAAGACACAATTAGCTTATCAGTTCAGTGATGATGTTGAATTTTTGGAGGATGAGTTAAGAGGATTACGATCTTCAGCAAAGAAACAAGAAACGTTGTTGCAGTTCATACTCAGTCATTTGGCTGAAACATGGGTGAAAAAGGATCTGCAGGATGTTATCGATATCAGTGACGCCGTCTTAAACCAAGCTGCAACTAAAAAATGGTTAATGAAAACAAAAGTGGAGCTTCTTCGCGATCCATTTCATGCTGAAGTTAAACAAACAGCGTTACTTGAGTTAAATGCGCAGCAACAAGAGGCCTATGAACGTATTTCTGGTACATTTGATGCGCAAAGGTTCCAACCATTTTTACTTGAAGGCATTACTGGCTCAGGTAAAACTGAAGTTTACTTGCAGGTGGCACAACATGTTTTTGAGCAGGGAAAAACGGTTCTTTTTTTGGTGCCTGAAATTGCCCTCACGCCACAAATGGTTAGAAGGGTCAAAGGCCGTTTTGGTGCCCAGACAGCAGTTTTACATTCGGGATTAAGTGATGGTGAACGCTACGATGAGTGGCGTAGAATTGAGCGCGGTGATGTGAAAATTGTTGTTGGTGCACGTTCTGCTGTGTTTGCCCCACTGACAAATATTGGTTTAATTATTGTTGATGAAGAACATGAAACAACCTATAAACAGTCTGATAATCCGCGGTATGATGCCAGAAATATCGCACTCTGGCGTGGTCAATACTATCAAATACCGGTTATTTTGGGCTCAGCGACACCTTCTTTGGAGAGCCGTGCGCGAGCACAACGCGGTGTTTATGAACTATTAACACTGACACAGCGCGCAGGAGGCGCAAAACTACCGAGCGTTAATGTGATTGATATGAAAGAAACGCTGTCACGAGGACCAGAGACCAATTTTTCGGAAGAATTACGTATCAAATTAGCCGACCGTTTGGCGAAAGATGAACAAAGTGTGTTGATGCTCAATCGCCGAGGATTTTCAAGCTTCGTGATGTGTCGAGACTGTGGTTATGTTCCATGTGATCCTAATTGTAATTTAGCTATGACACTGCACATGGACACACATACACTGAAGTGCCACTACTGTGGTCATGAAGAAAAAATACCCACTATCTGTGCGCAATGTGGTTCTAAACGTATACGTTATTACGGGACTGGTACAGAAAAGGTTGAAGCTGAGTTACAAGAATTATTTCCTGATGCGCGGGTGATTCGTATGGATCAAGATACGACACGCAAAAAGGGTAGTATGGATAAGATGCTTCAAAAATTCGGTAATCATGAGGCAGATATTTTATTAGGCACGCAAATGATTGCTAAAGGACTCGACTTTCCTGATGTTACTTTAGTCGGTGTTTTGAATGCAGATACCTCTTTGGGATTGCCGGATTTCCATGCCAGTGAACGTACATTTCAATTGTTGACCCAAGTTAGTGGGCGAGCTGGACGGGCTAAAAAACCTGGTGAGGTGTTGGTGCAAACGTTCAATCCACAGCATTATGCAATTACTTATGCTCAAAATCATGATTATGAAGGTTTTTACAGACAAGAGATGGCCGTCCGGCATGCTGGAAATTACGCACCGTACTACTACACGGTTCAGATACAAGCCAGCCATTCAGATGAAAATCAAGCCGCCATTCAAATGCTGAAAGTTGCGCGCTGGCTACGTTTGCATGCTAAGAAAGATGTGATTATTTTAGGACCTTCGCCAAAGCCAATTGCTAAAATGCGCAAGCGCTATTACTTTCAAATTATCCTAAAGTTTAAAAAACGTAATGAAATGGACACGTTGCTACAGGAACTACAAAATCGCGCACAAAAGGCTAAAGGTGATTTGCAGCTAAGCATTGATCGTGATCCTGTCTCATTTATGTGATGTGTTATAATAAATACTGATAACTGTCCGAGATTGCTCGGACATTTTTGTGTTATCGTGCGAATAAAAAATAAAACACCCTAACACAGCTGTTTGAGAGGTATAAAATGACATATTCAGTAGTATTAATGGGCACTCCAAGTTTTGCAGTACCGATATTAGAAGCGCTTCTTGAAAATAATAATTATGATGTGAAGGCTGTTGTGACACAACCCGATCGCCCACAGGGACGCAAGCATACTTTAACACCAAGTCCTGTTAAAGTTGCAGCACTGGCGCAGAACGTGCCTGTTTTACAACCAGAAAAAATAAGTGGTTCTCCTGAGATGCAACAAGTCATTGGTATTAATCCTGATTTCATCGTGACCGCAGCATTTGGACAATTTTTACCTACAAAATTATTAGACGCGGCCAAAATTGCTGCAGTTAACACGCATGCTTCATTATTACCAAAATATCGAGGTGGTGCACCAGTTCATTATGCCATTATGAATGGCGATAAAGAAACCGGTGTTTCAATTATGTACATGGTCAAAAAAATGGATGCCGGTGATGTTATTGATACGATAAAAGTTCCAATTACGAGCACCGATAATGTTGGCACGATGTTTGACAAATTAAGCATTGCTGGACGTGATTTGCTATTAAAGACACTCCCTAAAATCGCTACCGGTAATATTGACCCAGTAGTACAAAATGAAGAAGAAGTTACTTTTTCACCAAATATACCGCACGACATGCAGAATCTTAATTTTGCAACAGAAACAGCCCAAGAACTAGACTGGCATATACGTGGTTTGTATCCAACTCATCCAGCTTTTGTGCAGGTTTTGGATCAACGCGTGAAAATCACTGATGTGACACCCTTGTCTGAATTAACAGCGCAAGAACCGGGCACCATTGTTGAGAAAAGCAAAAAACAATTAAAAGTGGCCTCCGCAAATGGTACGGTTGTTCAAATCAACCGACTACAGCCGGCAGGTAAATCAGAAATGGCGATTAGTGCCTATTTAAATGGCGCTGGAAAAGATCTTGAAGTAGGTCAGAAATGGGCAACAATTAATGAGCGATAAACGAGTTTACAGTGACAATCCACGTGTTTTAGCAGTTCAAACACTAGCCAAAATAAAAAATGGTGCATATTCTAATCTACAATTAAATCAAGTGATCAAGCAACATAAGCTGGGTGAAGCAGATACTCGTTTATTAACAACTTTGGTTTACGGTGTCATTCAGCATCGCTTAACTTTTGAGTATTGGCTTGAACCTTTCGTAGGTAGCAAAAAAATTGATCCATGGGTTCGGGAGCTGCTATATACAGCTATTTTCCAAATGGAATACCTAGATAAAATACCACAGCATGCCATCTTTAATGAATCAATTGAAGTAGCTAAAATACTAGGGCATGTTGGAACAGGAAAATTTGTTACTGCCATCTTGCATAACATTAGTCGTAAAGGCCTTCGTAGTGTTGCCGACATTGGTGATGACATACAACGTCTTTCTATTGAAGCAAGTTTGCCGGTTTGGTTGGTTGAAGAGTTGATTAAGCAAAATGGGGATGAACGAGCACGCCAAATCATTGCTACAATCAATGATGCACCTAAGCAATCCATTCGTGTTAATACGTTACTAGCTACTGATCAAGAAGTCGTTACTGCGCTAGAATCAGAAAATTTCACTATTACAGCATCTAGCGTTGCTGCACATGCGTTTTTAGTCAGCGGTGGGCATGTGGCCAGTTCTAAAGCATACCATGATGGTTGGTTAACATTACAGGATGAAAGTGCGATGCTACCAGTAGAAAGTTTACATTTGACGCCTGAGGTTAAAAGTATTTTAGATGCAGCAGCGGCACCTGGTGGAAAAACCACGCAACTTGCACAATACAGCGCTCCAGATGCTGTGATTACGGCCTTAGATGTTCATGAGCATAAAATTAAGTTAATTAACAACAATGCTGAGAGATTACACGTAGCCGATAAAATTCATGCACGTGTCCTAGATGCAAGAAAAGTTCCTGAACAAATTGACAAAAAATTTGATCGAATTCTAGTTGATGCACCATGTTCAGGATTTGGTTTATTGCGTCGAAAGCCTGAAATTAGATATGATAAAACCTTGGAAGATGTCGAAAGTTTAGCTCGTTTACAAACACAAATTTTGGATTCAGTTAGCCAAAACCTTGCAAAAAATGGTATCATGGTTTACAGTACTTGTACAATCTTGCGTCAAGAAAATGACGATGTTGTAACAAATTTTTTGGAAGACCATCCGAATTTTGAATTAATTCCAACGGAAACAACGTATAAATTAAAATTAGATCATGGCGAAAAAGCCTTACATGTGTATCCCGATGATTACCATACAGATGGCTTTTTCGTTGCTACATTGAGGAAAAATGATTAATGGCAATTGCCTATCGTACGGATCCTGGATCCAAGCGCCACGACAATGAAGATTATGTAGGTTCTTTTATAAATAAAGTTGGACGGACAATGGTGATCGTTGCTGACGGCGTTACTTCGAATGAAGGCGGTGAGGTTGCCAGTGCAATGACTGTTGAGCACTTCGGACATGCTTGGGAAAGCAATGATTTGGAGACAATTGTTCCTACAATTGCGTGGTTAAAAAAACAAGCTAAAATTGAAAATGATGCTATTATAAAGGCCGGGCAACGCTTTCAAGAGCTGTCACAGATGGCAACGACCGTTGTTTTGGCTGTATTGTTTGACGAAAAAGTTGTGATTGCTAATTTAGGCGATTCCAAAGCCTTTTTGTTGCATAATAATCAATTAACCCAACTGTCCAATGACCATATTTTAAAAAATGAAATCGTTCGTAGAGGGGCTATGGCCAGTGCAGATGCTAGTAACATGGTACACGCTAATAGTGTGACACGATTTTTAGGTGTTGATGAACACGCAGATATTGAAATTTCTCAACACGATTTTGTGGCAGATGATATTTTATTTCTAACATCTGATGGTATTACAAAAGTATTAGACTACAAGACAATTAAGCAAATAATGCGCTACGAAGAACCACTTGATATTAAAGTTTTTGATATGATTCAGCAAGCAAATGAAAAAGGCGCACCAGATAACGTGACGGCGGTACTCGTCACACATGAAAAGGATTAGAGATGTTACCAGATACACTAGTTGACAATCGATACCGTATTATAAAATCGCTTGGCGATGGCGGTATGGCCAATGTTTATTTGGCGCATGATGAATTTCTTAATCGTGATGTAACGTTTAAAATGATGCGTCTTGATATGAAAAATGATGTAGATTTGGCAAAACGCTTTCAACGTGAGGCCTTATCAGTAACAGAACTGATTAATGACAATATTGTCCAAGTATACGACGTTGGTGAGTACCAAGGTTCACAATATATTGTCATGGAATATGTTGATGGTACAAATCTTAAATCATACATTGGTGAACATTTTCCAATTGCATATCAACAAGTTGTTGATATTATGATGCAAATATTAAACGCCGTGCAGGCTGCACATAATGCAGGTATTATTCATCGTGATTTAAAACCACAAAATATTTTAATTGACAGAAATGATCAAGTGAAGATTACCGATTTCGGTATTGCAATTGCTAAGTCAGAGCAAGATTTGACGCAGACGCATACCGTGATTGGTTCAGTTCATTATTTGTCACCAGAACAAACCCGTGGGGGCATGGCATCAGCAAAGTCTGATATCTATGCACTTGGTGTTATGTTATATGAAATGCTAACGAAGCAAGTGCCGTATGAAGGAGATACGCCGGTCGCAGTAGCACTAAAACATGCAACTGCTGATATGCCTTCAGTACGTGATTTTGATCCAAGAATTCCCCAAGCACTAGAAAATGTTATTTTAAAAGCCACAGCTAAGAACCCACAGGATCGTTATTTAGATGTCTCAGTTATGGCTGAAGATTTAAAAACAGTTCTATCGCCACGTCGTTCAAATGAACAACGATTTGCGCCAACTGCGGATATTGAAAACGAAACGCGCATTATTCCGATGGAACAAATTCAAGACCAGCTCAAGAATGGTGTTTCCTCTGTTAATGTTTTACCGGAGGAAGTTCCTGAGGAACCATCAGTAAAAGATCTGATCATTGAGTATGGTAAAAAAGGTTACGCTGTTAAAAGTATCGCAAAAATTGTTGACCGGACACCTAATTATGTTAGAAGTGTGCTTCGGGGCAATGGCATCAAGTATCGTGAAAATAAATTACCTAAAATTTTGGCTTTTGCAGTGCTTTTTATTGTTGCTATTATTGCTATTTTTGCGTTTATTCATATTCAGGCTAGTCAAATCACTGTGCCGAGCCTATCCAACTTAACAAGAGCCAAGGCTGAAAAGAAAATACAAGAAGCTGGATTGAATGTTGGTAGTGTGACTTCGACAACTTCGACAACCATCAAAAAGGGCAGTGTTGTGCGTTCAACCCCTAAAGAAGGAACTGACGTAAAAAAAGGGGACAGTATCAACTTGGTTATTTCCTCTGGTAAGGCAAAAGTGCGTTTTGGAGATTATGTTGGATCGGATTATGATGTAACAGCAGCACAATTGCGCTCGCAAGGATACGAAATTCAAAAAGAACAACAAGCGTCAGATAGTGTAGCTGCAGGCATAATTATAGCTCAATCTATTAATGCCAATGGGAAGGTAGACCCTACAGCCACAAAGGTGACTTTCACTGTCTCAACAGGACCGGTTAAGATTACTGTCCCTGACTTCACTAAAAGTAGCACACAAAGCGATGTTCAAAATTGGGCATCACAAAATGATGTCACTGTTAATTTTAATACGACTTACTCCAATTCTGTTAAGAAGGACCATGTTATTAGTCAATCAATCCGTGGCGGATCAAAGATTACAAAAGATAACACCTTATTAATTACGATTTCACAGGGACCAGAACAATCGAGCTCAAGTAGTAGTAGTTCGTCGTCTTCTAGTTCTAGCAGTAGTTCCTCAAGTAGTTCAACAAGTAGTGAGGATTCTAGTACTACATCATCGGACAGTTCCACATCTGAGAGCTCTTCGAGTCAATAACAACGTGTCTAAAAGTCGATATTATCGGCTTTTTTTGTTATGATTAATGGTATGAAAACAGGACGAATTATTAGATCGCTCAGCGGTTATTACGATATACAGTTACCCAGTGGTGACATTCAAAGAACGCGAGCTCGCGGTGAATTTCGGAAATCTAAGCAAAAACCGCTAGTTGGCGATTTTGTTGATTTTGAGAGTGAAAATGACGAGGGCTTTATTTGGGCAATCCATGAACGGGAGAACTTTTTAGTTCGCCCGCCAATAGCAAATATTGATATTGCCGTTATTGTGACAGCCGCCAAGGAACCTGATTTTGCACCAAATTTGTTAGATCGTCAGTTGGTGGCACTTGAAGCTGCAAACGTAAGACCGTTGATATATTTTTCTAAAATGGATTTGCTGGAAAAATCTGAACATGAGAAAATAAATCACGTCGCTAATTATTATCAAAGTATTGGTTATGATGTTATTTTTTCAGATTCAAAAAGCGCTTTTGAAGCGCTTAAAATGATGTTAAAAGACCATGTTTCAGTTTTTATGGGGCAAACGGGAGCTGGAAAATCAACATTACTGAATCATCTATCGCCACAACTTGGGCTTGAAACGGGTGAAGTTTCTAAAGCGTTGAGTCGAGGAAAACACACAACACGACAGGTAACGTTGATTGAGGTAGATGAGGCTTTGATTGCTGACACGCCAGGATTTTCTTCATATGAAGTGTTTGATTTTCCTGTTGAAGAATTAGATGATTATTTTCCAGAGTTTGTTGAAAAACGTCAAGATTGTCGTTTCCGTGGATGTTTACATCTGAATGAACCAGGATGTGCCATTAAAGAGGCTGTAGCGGTTGGCACAATCACACAGTCAAGGTATAATAGTTATAAGGCGTTTTATGAGTTGATTAAAGCGCAAAAACCAAAATATAAAACAGACAATTAAAAAGAGGTATATCATGTCAGGAATCATTGCACCATCAATTTTGAGCGCAGATTATACAAATTTGGAACGTGACGTCAAGCTTGTTGAAGCTGCTGGTGCAGAGTATTTGCACATCGATGTTATGGATGGTACTTTTGTGCCCGCTATATCTTATGGTCCAAATTGGGTCAAGCAATTGCGTCCGGAAACTGATTTAGTGTTAGACGTTCACTTAATGATTCAAAATCCAGAACGCTTTGTTGAAGAATTTGCGGATGCTGGTGCAGACATCATTGGTGTTCATGTTGAAGCAACACCACATATTCACCGTGCTTTACAAATGATTAAGAACAAAGGTGTCAAAGCAGAAGTTGTTATCAATCCAGGAACGCCAGTATCCGCAATTGAAGCAGTACTGGATATGGTTGATCAAGTACTAGTTATGACTGTAAACCCAGGATTTGGCGGACAAAAGTTCTTGCCATCAACGCTGCAAAAAATTGAACAACTACAAACATTCCGTGAGGAGCGTGGCTTTGACTTCGATATTGAAATTGATGGTGGCGTGAATAACGAGACGATTAAATCAGCATATGATGCTGGTGCAAACGTTTTTGTGGCTGGATCGTATGTGTACGATAAAGTAGATCCTGCTGCAAAAATCGGTATTTTGAAAGATTTGATTAAATAATGCGGATTAATATCTTAGCCGGTGGGCCAACGAAATTATGGCCCAAAAATTTATTTCAGGAACAAGGGATGTGGATTGGCGCTGATAGAGGTGCTTGGTATCTATACCAAAAAAATATACCAATGATCATGGCGGTTGGTGATTTTGATTCTCTAACAGATTTTGAATTAACCACAATTCAAAATCATTTAGCCGCGCAAAAAATTATTCATGTCAAGGCCGAAAAAGATGAAACAGACACAGAATTGGCCTTAATGTACGCTCAAGACAAAAATCCCGATATTATTAAAGTATTTGGTGCTACTGGTGCACGAATTGATCACATGTTGAGTAATTTGTGGTTAATGGCTGATGAAAAGTTTGAAAGTATTGTTGAAAAAACGAATTTTATTGATAATGCAAACATCGTGAGCTATGTTACACCTGGCTTAAGTGAGATTGCAAAGTATCCTAACTCAAAGTATTTAGGATTTATGCCGCTCAATGATGTTGAGAACTTCAAAATAATAGATGCCAAGTACCCATTGACACTAACAAAAAATAAGTATAAAATGTGGTCATCGAATGAATTTATATCAAATTCAGTTCACGTGTCCTTTGATACAGGAATCATAATGATTACGCAGTCTGTAGATGGAGAAAAACAACATGGCAGTTAAAACAGTAGAAGATGCAACTTTTAATCAAGAAACAAACACGGGCGTTAGCATAACAGATTTTTGGGCAACTTGGTGTGGTCCATGTCGCATGCAATCACCTGTTCTGGATGTGCTATCTGATGAAGTCGACGATGTGAAGTTTGTTAAAATGGATGTGGATGCTAACCCTGAAACTCCTGCTGCATTCGGTATTCGTGCTATTCCAACGCTTTTGATTAAAAAAGATGGAGAAGTTGTGGAACGCTTAACGGGATTCCATAATAAAGAACAATTAGCAAAGATTTTAGCTAAATATACAAATTAACTTGTCAAAGGGTTGAATTTCTGGTAAAATTTAATATTGTTGTAGAAAGAGCTTTTAAAAAATAAACAGCTCGAAGAAGGAGGGTTAAACATGGCAAAAGATGCTATTACTGGTGCGCGTACACGCTTTGGTAACCAACGTTCACACGCGTTGAACTCAAGTCGTCGTAGCTGGAAGCCAAACTTGCAAAAAGTTACGGTTAAAATTAATGGTGCTGCACCAAAGAAAGTTTACTTGACAGCACGTACTTTGAAGGCTGGATTGAAGAACGGTTCTATCGAACGCGTTTAAGCTAGTATTTCGTTAGCTTGCTGACGTCGTAAGACCACCATGGGGTGGTCTTTTTTATTAATAGATAGAACACCTCTCAATGCAACTTAATTTATGTATGGTAAAATATACTTAGTAAACTCTTTGTGAGGAGGAAATGCATTTATTGTTATACTTTAGGGTGTTGATAAAAGACATCTCAATATAACGATAAATGTTCTTAAATTTTATGGCAATTATAATTAAAACAAATAATGGCGATATTAGCCTTGAAAATGATGTTATTGCTACAATTGTTGGTGGATCTGCAATTGAAAATCCTGGTGTTGTTGGGATGGCATCTAAAGCAACTTTTCGCGATGGCGTTAATCAGATTCTGAATCGGGAAAACTATGCTAAAGGCGTTGTAGTTCATCAAAAAGATAGTGGTGTTGCAGTTGATGTCTACTTAGTTGCACAGTACGGTACTAAATTGTCCGAGATTTCAAAATCAGTTCAAGGTAAAGTAAAGTATAATCTTGACGCATTTTTGGGTATTCATGTTTCTGAGGTTAACGTGATTGTTCAGGGTGTTCGCGTCAGTGACTAGGAGAGATTATGTCAGTTAATTCACTAACAAAGATTACCAATGTTGAATTTGGTAAGATGATTAATGCTGCAGCGGCTGTACTTGCTGCTAATGCAGATAAAATTAATAAATTAAACGTATTTCCGGTTCCTGATGGCGATACAGGAACGAACATGAGCCTTTCAATGGCGAGTGGTGCGCAGTATGAGCGTGACTCACTAGAAACAGAAATTGGTGCCTTGGCCAAAGCTACTTCCAAGGGTTTACTGATGGGAGCACGTGGTAACTCAGGCGTGATATTATCACAAATTTTTCGTGGATTTTCCAATAGTATGGCTGGAAAAGAAACACTATCGGCACGTGATCTAGCTGATGCATTAATGAGTGGTGCACAAGTGGCATATAAGTCAGTGATGAAACCTACTGAAGGAACAATCTTGACGGTTATTCGTGAGGCAGCAGCTAAAGCAAACAAGGTGGCTGATCAAACAGACGACATTGTTGAACTGATGGCTGCTGTTCAGGAAGCAGCACAAGTAGCTCTGGATTCAACGCCTGAATTGTTACCAGTCTTAAAAGAAGTGGGTGTTGTTGATTCTGGCGGACAAGGACTTGTTTTCGTATTGCAAGCTTTCTATCAAGTGATCAGTGGTGATTTTAATGAAGAAGATATTAAAGCACCTGATAATGCTGAGCTTGATCAAATGGTCAAGGAACTTCATGCGGGGGCGCAAGCTAGTAGCAGTTTAGATCCAGCAGATATTAAATATGGTTACTGTACTGAAATTATGGTTCAGATTGGTAAAGGCACAACATATGATCATGATTTTGATTACCAAAAGTTTTACGATTATTTAGCAGAATTAGGTGACTCTTTATTAGTTATCAACGATGATGAAATTGTTAAAGTACACGTGCATACTGAGAATCCTGGTAAGGTAATCAGTTGGGGAACACATTTTGGTTCACTAGTTAAAGTTAAAGTCGACAATATGCGCGATCAACAGCAAACAGTTATTGATGCACAACGTGCAGAAGAAGCACGTGTTGAAAAAATAGCTGCAATGCAGGTCCCAGTATCTGACACAGCAGTAATTGCCATTGCTGCTGGGGATGGTATTGCTGAACTTTTCAAAAGTTTAGGCGTTCATACTGTGATTTCTGGTGGACAGACAATGAATCCATCAACTGCTGATATTGTTAAGGTTATTGAAGATAGTGGCGCAAAAAGGGCTATTATTTTACCGAACAACAGCAATATTTTCATGGCAGCAGAACAGGCAGTTACATTAGCGGAAATTCCAGTAGAAGTTGTTAAAACACGTACAATTCAACAAGGATTAACAGCGATGATGGGCTATAACCCTGATGCTGATTTGGAACAAAATGCTGCAGAAATGTCAGAAATGGTGGCTGATGTAAAGTCGGCGCAAGTCACACAGGCAGTTCGCGAAACTAAATTTAATGGCCATGAAATTCATCATGGTGATTGGATGGGGATTATCGATGGTGACATTGAAGTCGTAGCTCACAATGTTGAATCAGCTGCGCAAGAAGCTATTCAAAAAATGATTGATGATGATTCTGAAATTGTGACAATTATTTTTGGTGAGGGAACAAAAGCTAAAGTTGCACAAAAGTTAAAAGCATTTGTGGAAGAATTAGATGACGGTCTAGAAGTCGAAGTTCACGATGGTGGACAACCATTGTATCCATTCTTCATATCAGTTGAATAATAAAAAAGACGTAAATTCAGTACTACACTGAATTTACGTCTTTTTTATTATAGCCAGCCTAATGCGCTAATAGCTGCGTATATTACTGATCCAGCCATTAAGATAACCATAAACCATGACATAACTAACGTCATTTTTTCGAGACGTGTCCGTGGTTTTTTATCAATTTTTGGCACCTTGTGCTGGTTTAACTTTGATTCTATTTCGGCTTGTAATTTTGTGTTAACCGGTCGATGGTTTTGTTCGTCAGTCATTGATATCACCTCTAATATATTACTTTCTAGTCTAACATATCTTCTAAAATAATTGAAATTTCTACGCGAATTCGTTAAAGTTAGATACGAGGTAATTAACATGCAATGGTGGATTTGGCCACTCGGTGGTTTTATTTTTTGGACAGTTGTCATTATATTTAAGAAATGGACAGCTTTAAAACAAGCATCTATTAAAACATTAGACATTATTACGATTCCTAACTGGATTGTATTGCACCAAACAATGGGTTATCTATTTGGTATTAGCTTTGTTCCTTGGTTTTTACTTGTATGGTTGGTCGTTGGGATCTTTTTAGCTTGGTTTTTATTGCAAAATAACTGGCGATGGCAAACATTTTGGCGAAGGTACTGGCAATGGAGTGGTTTATTGGCCGCAATAATTGTCATTTTGATAACAATTATTGGGTTATTCCTCCATTAAACCCCACATTTTTGAAGCGCAGTTATCCTTGATAACTGCGCTTTTTGTGTGCTGAAAATTTACTAGTTTGTGACAAAACAATAATTTGGGTGGAGTGAAGTGGGGAAATGTGGTAAATTAATAGTATAGAAATTTTAATGGAGGTGGCTCTATGTTCATGGGTGAATATTCACATACGCTTGATACAAAGAGTCGCTTAATTATTCCGGCAAAATTTCGTAATCAACTCGGTGATCAATTCATTATTACAAAATGGATGGAGAAATCACTTCGCGCTATGCCGATGGCAGTTTGGGAAAAATTGCAAGAGCAGTTAAATCAATTACCATTAGGCAAGAAAGATGCACGTGCTTTTAGACGTTTTGTTATGGCTGGTGCATTAGAAGCCGAGTTTGATAAGCAGGGACGAATTGTTGTTCCTAATAATTTAAGAGAATACGCGTCACTAGAAAAAAGTGTTGTAGTTACCGGTGTTGGTGATTCATTTGAAATATGGAGTGCAGAGAATTGGTCAGCATATACGGCTGAAACTGCGGATGATTTTGATAATATTGCTGAAGGTTTGGTAGACTTCGACCTTTAAACGAATTAATAATACAAGTTTTAAGAAAGAGGGCTGCTATGCCATTTGAACATGTAACAGTACTCTTACATGAGGCTATTGCTCTATTAGATATTAAACCAGAAGGAACTTATGTCGATGCTACATTAGGTGGCGGTGGACACACTGGAGAAATCTTAAAGCAACTCACAACCGGTACACTTTATAGTTTTGACCAAGATGATACAGCTATCCAATATAACGCTGAACAATACGCAGATGAAATCGCTGCTGGTAAATTAGTTATAATTCATAAAAATTTTCGGACATTAACCTCCGCATTAGCGGATTATGGTGTGACAGCAGTTGATGGTATTGTTTACGATTTGGGTGTTAGTTCTGTGCAATTTGATGATGGTCAGCGAGGGTTCAGTTATAAATATGATGCTGAACTTGATATGCGCATGGATCAACGCCAAGCATTAACAGCTAAAACAATTGTTAATGAGTGGCCGTTTAATGAATTGATGCGTGTTTTGAGCCGTTATGGAGAAGATCGCTTCCCTAAGCAAATTGCTCGAAAGATTGAGCAGCACCGTGAAAACGCACCAATTAATACGACTTTTGAATTGGTAGACATCATTAAAGAAGCAATTCCAGCACCCGCCCGTCGAAAGGGTGGACATCCTGCAAAACGCTCATTTCAAGCATTTCGTATTGCTGTCAATGACGAATTAGGTGCCTTAGAAGATTCATTAACTCAAGCACTTGAGTTATTAGCAACTGACGGCAAAATTAGTGTGATTACTTTTCAGTCATTAGAAGATCGCTTAGTAAAACAAATGTTTCGTGAAAAATCTTCGGCACCAGAATTACCTGCTGGTTTGCCAGTGCTACCGGGGCAATTTGAAGCTGATTATGAGTTATTAACGCGCAAACCAATTTCACCAAGCACAGAAGAGATGGCGATCAATCATCGTGCAGAGTCGGCGAAACTACGTGGCATAAGAAGAAAATAGACTAGATGCTGTGGTCTTACATAAGATTAGCAATGATAAATAAATTGGAGAATATTACATGGCACAAAATGCATATCAATATACACCTTTAGCACAGCAAGCACCTTTAACAGCATCTCAGCCGCGTACTCATAGTCGTACTAAATATAAAGCAGCCGCTTGGACAAAAAAAGAGCGAATAATGGTAGCTATTGTTGCCACTGTTGTTTTGGCATTGATGGTTGGCGTTGTTTATACAAGCATGCAAACGACCAAAACAACAGCTAGTGTAAACACGGTTCAAACCAAGATTGATGAAACTAAGCAAAATAATGACGATTTACGTACACAGGTGCAAACAGCCATGAGTAAAAAAAATCTAGATAAGGTTGCAAAAAAATATGGCATGACACTGTCTGACAACAGTGTGCGCAATATTAATCAATAATTATGAAAAACAAAGTGAGACGGATACCACACAAAAAAATCACGAAAAACGCCAAGACCTTTGGCGTTCTGATGCTTATCGCAACGACCATCGTGATTTTAGGACTTGGTGTGCGTCTTTTTATTATCGCGGGTAATAAATCGGTAGATGGTCATAATCTTACAAAAGCCACACGTGAAGCCTTTATGGGAAAACAAAATATTATTGCCTCTCGTGGCAAAATATTTGATTCGGACGGGCAGGTGTTGGCAGAAAATACCACAGTCTATAATATGTACGCAATATTGAATAAAAATCAGAAAGATACTGATGGTAAGCCATTGTATGTAACGGACAAAGCTAAAGTCGCTCGTGAGTTAAGCAAGGTAATCAATCTAAAAGAAAAAGAAATCTATAAACGCTTGTCCAGTAAACAATTTCAAGTTGAATTTGGTACCGCGGGTAAAAACTTGACGATTGCGCAACATAATAAAATTGAGAAAATGAAGCTTTCAGGTATCTCATTTACTTCACATCAGGCTCGAACATATCCTAATGATCAGATGGCTTCGCATCTGATTGGAAATGTGAACATGGTTGAAGGTAGTAGTGGTCAGTCAACTATATCTGGCATAATGGGTATTGAAGCATCAGAAAACAAATTGCTATCAGGTAAAAACGGTATCAAGAGTTATCAGGGGCAAAAAACTGATAGCAGTAAAAGTGTTAAAAATGGAGATGACGTTTATCTCACGTTAGATTCTTCGCTACAGACAACGTTGGAAACACGAATGGACACATTTGTGAAAGCCACTAAACCAACAGCAGCAGTTGCTGTGTTAATGGAAGCTAAAACAGGTCGTATTGTCGCAGCAACGCAACGACCTAATTTTAATCCTAATGATAAATCAGATACTCCAACAGTTTGGTCCAATTTGTTAGATCAAGGAGCCTTTGAGCCAGGATCTACCATGAAAGGCATAACATTAGCTGCAGCTATTGATACTGGTAAGTGGCAGCCTAACGCAACCTTCCAGTCAGGAACTTATCTGATTGACGGAAAGGAAGTGACAGATTCTTTTGGTGATGATCAAGGACAAATGACATATCGAGAGGGCTTCTGGCGTTCATCGAACGTCGCATTTGCAAAAACAGAGCAAAAAATTGGTGCACAGACGTGGAAAAATTATTTAGAAAAATTCAAGTTTTTGCAGTCAACCCAGTCAGGGCTAAATGGCGAAGAAGCAGGGTCAATCTCGTTTTCATATGCGATTGATCAAGCAAACACAGCATTTGGTCAAGCAATCCGTGTTACACCCTTGCAAATGATACAAGCTTATTCAGCAATTGCCAATAATGGTAAAGAAATTAGACCGTACTTTATTGATAAAATTGTCAATTCGTCTACTGGAGAAATAGTTAAACAAGGTAAAACAACGACAGTTGGACATCCCATCAAAGCTAGTACGGCAAAGCAAGTCAGAAAATATATGATAGATGTTGTTAATAAGTCGGATGGAACTGCTAAGGAATTTGATCTTAGTGATTACGGTTATCAGATTGCTGCTAAAACAGGTACAGCTCAAATCAGTGAGAATGGTCAATATTCACAGACTTATAAAGATGCCATCCATTCGGTGATGGTTCTAGCGCCGGAAAAAAATCCAAAATATATATTCTACATGGCTGTCAAGCAACCCTCAAAATTGCCTGACGGTGATATTCAACCAACAATGAGTAAACTATTTAAGCCTTTAATGCTCCAGGCTTTAAATGATAGTGATAGTGCGGTAAAATCAAAGACAACTAAACAAACAGTACCTAATGTAGTTGGGCAATCTATTTCAAGTGCAAAATCTACAATGACAAAGGCTGGATTTAGAGTTGCAGTTGTGGGATCAAAAGGTAAAATTACTAGTCAGTCATTGCTAGCTAATCAAAAGTCATTGACAAACCAATTAGTAATTTTGACTGCAAAAGGAAACACATATATGCCAAATATGATTGGTTGGAGTTTAGTTGATGCGCAAACATTTGCTAATAAAATAGGCTTCAAACTAACGTGGAAAGGTTCTGGATTTATTTCGGGCCAAAGTATAGCTGAAAACCAACTTATTGTAAAAAGTAGTGTTGTGTCAATTGCTTTAAAAGAGAAGGAGTAATGGGAGAAAATGACAGAGTATTTTTGGGCATTCACCCGTGCGTTTATTGTTACTGTAATATTCATGCCTGCGGTGATCAAATTTTTAAAACAATCTAAAGAACAGGCCGTAATTCGGAAACTTGGGCCTGACCATCAATCTAAAGCAGGTACACCAAGTATGGGTGGGGCATTGTTTATTGCAGCTGCATCGCTAAGCGCACTGATTGGTAGTGTCGCTTATTCGGGTAAAATTGGATTTGTAATGGTGCTTATACCCATCTTGGCAGTTGTTGCTTACGCAATTATTGGTGGCATTGATGATGCGTTGAAAATGATTCATCATGCGGATGATGGTTTCCGCTTCATACCAAAACTTTTGGCGCAAACGTTATGTGCGGTTGTCATCATGATTATTATGTGGATTATGCAAATACCACTCATATTAAATATACCGTTTATTGGTGTTTTTAATTTAGGAATCTTTTACTTCATTTTCCTGTGGTTTTGGCTGGTGGGTTGGTCAAATGCGACTAACTTAACAGATGGCTTAGATGGTCTACTAACGGGGACAAGTCTTATTGTCTATCTCGTATATACGTGGATTGCTTTAGGAGTTCATAACCATATAATTGTGATTTTTAACGCCTCAATTATCGGTGCGTTGGTTGGCTTTTTGTTATTTAACAAACCAAAAGCAAAAATTTTTATGGGCGATACCGGATCTTTAGCTTTGGGTGCTGGGCTGGCAATCGAATCAATTGTACTTGGCATTCCTTTTTCACTTTTATGGTTTGGGTTGATTTTTGTTATCGAGACCCTATCAGTAGTTATTCAAACAATTGGCTATCATTTCTGGAAAAAGCGAATTTTTCCCATGGCGCCAATACATCACTCATTTGAAAAGTTTGGCTGGAATGAATGGCAAATTGATGCCTTGTTCTGGATTGTAACTGCAATCATAGGAATTATTGGTATTTTGTATATGAGTTAAAGCGGACATTAACCGCGTACATATAATAGAAATCAGGTTAGTTATGCAAGCAACAGATTTTAAAAACAAAAAAGTAATGGTATTTGGTTGGGCACGTTCAGGAAAAGCAGCAGCACAACTATTAACAAAATTAGGTAGCAAAGTTACAGTGGTCAATGGCGGCGAATTTGATGCGCAAGATGCTACTTATCGATCGTTATTGGCTGCTGATGTAACATTGATTGGCACGGACAATGCCGAAACGCTTGATAGCACATATGATTACCTGATTAAAAATCCTGGTATTAATTATGACCATCCTTTAGTGCAAAAAGCTGAAAAACTTAATATTCCTATATTGACAGAAGTTGAGATTGCCTTGAGCACTTTCAATGGTCGCTTGATAGCAGTAACTGGCTCGAACGGAAAAACAACAACTACATCATTAATTCGTGATATGTTGAAGGCTGACGGCCAAAATGTAATAACTGCGGGAAATATCGGTGTTCCAGTTAGTGAAGTGGTTTTTGATTTAACTCGAGAAGATACTTTATTATTGGAGTTATCTAGCTTCCAATTATTAGGACTACCTGATATCCAACCAGACATCGCGTTGGTTACTAATATTTTTTCAAATCATTTAGATTACCATAAAACGCGCGCCAACTATGTTGCTGCTAAATTCCGCATTACGCGTCATCAAAATGCTAATCAATACTTGGTTTTAAATGCTGATGGGCAAGATACAGAAAAGTTTAAAAATGAAACTGAGGCTCAAGTTTTAGAATTTTCTAGAACAAACCAGCATTTTCCAGTTGCATTTTCGAATGGTAATTTGACATTAACAGATGAAATTGTGATGCCTACTAAGGATATTAAGTTAGTAGGACCACATAATCAGGAAAATATTTTAGCTGCTGTAACAGTAGCTAATTTAGCCGGTGTGTCTAAACCAGCTATTCGAGAAGTTTTAAAAACGTTTAGTGGTGTAGCACATCGACTGCAATATCTGTTCACAGCCGGTGATGTTAAATACTATAACGATTCTAAAGCAACAGATATTGAAGCCACTCAAACCGCTTTGGATAGTTTTGATTGTCCAACGATATGGATTGGAGGCGGTTTAGAGCGTGGCGATGATTTGAAACATTTGCTACCAAATCTAAAAAATGTGAAGGCAGTTATTGCTGTTGGAGAAACGCAACAAAAAATTGTAACACTTGCACGTGAGGCTGGAAAACCAGTGATTGCTGTGACTGATGTCGAACATGCTGCGCCAGTAGCTGTTCAATTAGCTTCACCAGGAGATGTAGTGTTGCTTTCTCCGGCACAGGCAAGTTGGGATCAATATAGTAGCTTTGAAGAGCGCGGTGATAATTTTGTTGCATCACTGAAAGAAACATTGAATTCATGAGAGGACTAAAATGAAAATAATTCTATCGGGTGGTGGTACTGGTGGTCACATATACCCAGCATTGGCACTAGCTGAAGTCATTCGTAAACATGAGCCGGATACGGAATTTTTGTATGTTGGTTCAGAACGTGGTGTGGAATCAAACATTGTGCCGGCCACAGGCATGCCTTTTGAAAAATTAACTGTTCAAGGCTTTAAAAGATCTTTTTCATTAGAAAATATCAAGACAGTATCATTATTCTTAAAAGCGGTTAAAGAGGCTAAAAAGATTATTAAGGATTTTGATCCTGATGTTGTAGTTGGAACAGGTGGATATGTCAGTGGCGCTGTTGTCTATGCTGCCCAAAGGCTGCACATCCCAACTGTTATACATGAGCAAAATTCAGTGGCAGGCGTTACAAATAAGTTTTTGTCACGTGGTGCAACTAAGATAGGTGTCGCTTTTGATGCTGCGCTGTCACAATTTCCTAAAGACAAAGTATTTGTTGTAGGAAACCCGCGGGCCCAACAGGTGGCATCTATTAAGTCTAATTTTTCATGGCAACAAATTGGATTGAGCGATGAAAAGCCATCATTATTGATATTTGGAGGCTCTCAAGGGGCACCGCCAATCAATTTAGCTGTCATTGATGCTATGCAAGAGTTTAATAAAAGAAATTATCAAGTCGTTATTGTGACTGGTCCAAAGCGATATGAAAATGTTTTAGATCGGCTGACTACACAGCCAGCAGATAATGTTCGAATTTTACCTTACATTGAAAACATGCCAGAGGTATTGGTAAAAACGTCGGCTATTGTATCTCGAGCTGGTGCAACATCTATTGCTGAAATCACGGCACTGGGCATTCCATCAATTCTAGTGCCAAGCCCCTATGTTACTGGTGACCATCAAACAAAAAATGCACAAAGCCTAGTTGATGCAGGCGCTGCATTGATGATTACTGAACCAGCTTTGTCAGGGAAAGCATTATTGCTAGCAGCGGATTCGCTGTTATTAAATGAATCTGTTAGCAAAACAATGACAGAACAAGCTAAAAATGTTGGCATCAGAGATGCTGGAGATCGTTTATACGCGTTAATATTGGATGCAATTGGTGAATAATGGAGAAAATTAAATCACAATTTATGAAGCGACGACCGTTACAACTTTGGATTAGTTTGACGGCTTTTGTTGTTTTAATTGTCGGTTTAATTTTGAGTTTACAACCATGGCGTACGATTAGTTCAGTTAACATTGATTCGAATATGTTAACCAAACAACAAGTTCAAAAATATGTTGGCATTAACGATAAAACACCACGCTGGCGTGTACTTGGACAAACGACCTTCATCGCGCATCGATTAATAAAAAAAGATGCCAAAGTTTATTCTGCTGATATTGATTTGGACAGTAATGTCGTTTCAATCAAAGTTGTTGAAAATATTAGTGCAGGATTTGTGAAAAAAGATGGTCAATGGTATGCACTTAACCGTCAAGGGAAATCAAAAAAAGTTGATAATCCTAACGGAAATGCACCAATTTATAGTAACTTCAAAAATAACGCGCAACTGACTAACACGGCTAAAACTTTCTCACAGTTTGAATTATCATTAAGGCAGAACATAAGTCAAATCATATATTCACCAACCAAGGACAACAATAATCGTTTGAAGATTATTATGACGGATGGAAATACAGTTTTGGCTACGCTGAAGACATTTGGGAAAAAAATGATTTATTATCCTGGTATTGCAGCTCAAATGCAAACCAAGGGAATAATTGATTTACAATATGGTGCATATTCCTACGGATATGGTTCTAAATAGAACGGCAAATGAGTGGTAAAACACCTCATTTGTATGGTACCATTAGTACTAGGTATATTTAAAAAAATAATTTATAAAGGGGCACGACGCATGAATAATTCAGGCGTGACGGTTGGATTAGACATCGGAACTACTTCAATCAAGGTTGTCATTACACAAATGACTGGTAATCAGTTCAATGTAATTGGTGCAGGAAATGCCCCATCTCGGGGCTTGAGACGTGGTGTCATCGTTGACATTGATGCGACTGCAAGTGCAATTCGTGAAGCGATTGACCAAGCACAAGAAAAAGCAAATATTCAAATCAGTGAAGTCGTAGCTGGTGTTCCAGCTAATCAAATTAAAATTATTAATGTCGACGGTTTAGTGTCGATTGCTAATCAGAATAAAAGAATTACATATCAAGATGTACAAAATGTTGCAACACAGGCCTTGTCGCGTGGATTGCCAGCTGACCATGATGTAATAGAATTGGTCGCTGAGGAATTTGTAGTTGATGGTTTTGATGGCATCAAAGATCCACATGAAATGATTGGTGTTCGGTTAGAGATGCATGGCATTGCTTATGTTGGGCCGGAAAAAGTTTTAGATAACACACGGATGGCTATTCAAAAAGCAGGATTAACTTTACGAGAATTTGTATTAGCACCATTAGCCATGGGATCTATCATTTTAAATGATGGGCAGCAAGATTTTGGAACTGTTCTTATAGATCTTGGTGGCGGCCAAACTAGTACTTCAGTTATCCATGATCGAAAACTCAAATTTACCTTCGTCGATATAGAAGGTGGAGATAATGTTACTAAAGATATATCAACTGTGTTAGGGACATCATATATTAACGCTGAGAAAATCAAGCGAGACTATGGATATGCAGATCCTTCGCAGACTGTGTCATCTAACGAATTTCCAGTAGAGGTTATCGGCGAAGAATTTACTAAGCAATTTGACGAACAGTATCTTTCAGAGATTATCGCTGCACGTTTAGAACAGATGTATACGCGACTATTTGAGCAATTAAAGCAAATTGGTGCGTTGAATCTACCAGGTGGTTTTGTTCTAACTGGTGGCAACGCTGCCTTACCGAAAATGGTAGACTTTGCAAAGCGAGTTTTGGGTGATAATGTCCGCTTGTTTGTACCAGATCAAATTGGTTTGCGGCATCCAGCCTATTCGCGTTCGCTATCCTATGCGATGTTTGCTTCTCGTGAAAGTATGACACAACAGGTGATTAAGCAAACTATTATGCAACGTCATGCAGTTGAACAACAAACTTCCATGTTACCAGAAGAGTATGGGGATGAAGTTGTGCAACAACCTGTAGAAAGTTTTCAGTATGATGGTGAAATTGTAAATGACCCGCAACAAGGCTGGTTTGGCAAAATGCGTCAAAAACTCAGCAATTTATTTAATGAAGAATAATCGAACATTTAAGGAGACGACTCATGGATTTTTCAATTGATGACGCGCAACAAGCAGGCGCAATCATTAAGGTTATCGGTGTTGGAGGCGGTGGTTCCAATGCTGTTAATCATATGATAGAAGAAGGTGTTAGCGGTGTCGAATTTATCGTTGCCAACACTGATGTACAAGCACTAGACAAATCAAAAGCAGACACAAAAATTCAAATTGGTCCTAAATTGACCGGTGGATTAGGTGCCGGTTCTAATCCTGAAAGAGGAACCAAGGCCGCTGAAGAATCATCAGAGGCAATTGCTTCTGCCATGACAGGGGCTGATATGGTAGTTATTACAGCTGGAATGGGTGGCGGAACTGGTAATGGCGCTGCTCCAGTTGTAGCACGTATTGCCAAGGAGCAAGGCGCTCTAACCGTTGCTGTGGTTACTCGTCCATTTAAGTGGGAAGGTCCAAAGCGTGGTCGTTATGCTGCCGAAGGTCTTCAAGCACTCTCAGAATCTGTCGATTCTTTGATTGTTATTACAAACGAACGTTTGAAAGATCGTATTGATTTGCGCACGCCATTGTCAGAAGCTTTTAAGGTAGTTGATGAAGTCGTGGCACAAGGTGTTCGTGGTATTTCAGAATTGATTACAAACCCAGGCTTTATTAACTTGGATTTTGCTGACGTTAAAACGGTTATGCAAGATGCCGGACCTGCTTTGATGGGTGTTGGACAAGCCAGTGGTGAAACGCGTGCAGCTGATGCAACTAAGCAAGCTATTTCTTCTCCATTGTTGGAAGTTGATATGGCAGGAGCTGAAGATGTTTTGTTAAACATCACAGGTGGTTTGGACATGTCATTGTTTGAGGCGCAAACAGCCTCAGAAGTGATTAGCCAAGAAGCCGGTCACGATGTCAATGTTATTTTTGGTACCTCAATTGATGAAAACTTGGAAGATTCAATTCGAGTTACAGTGATTGCTACTGGTTTACAAAATGTGACTGAAAAACCTAAAATGACTGAAAACACTGCTGCCTCAGCTGCAAATGTTTTTGGTTCTAACGTTAATACAAGTAGCACAACAAATACCAATGAAGCGCCAATAAACAATTCTGTATTTGAAAAGCCAGCACCTTCAAATGCTGCGCCTAAGCCTACAATGGCACAAAATGATCCATTTGCAGACTGGAACATTACGAATGATACAAAAGATGTATTCTCTGAGGAAAAACGTTTTGACGATGTTCAAAAGCAATCTTTTGATGTGTTTAATACGCCAACTTCAAGTGCATCTGTTGATTTGTCAAATGATGATGATAATGATCAGCCACCATTTTTCAAGAAGCGTTAAGGAGAACTTATGGCATTAGGTGATACAATTAAGCGTCTTTTCAGCAATGAAGAAGACGACTATTACGAAGAAGATGGGTATGAACAAAGTCAGCAGCAAGAGCAGCAGACAACACAACAAACTTCTTCACAACCACGATTTGTTAGACAAACTACCCAGTCACAAACTCCTGCAGGATTGAACAGCGCTAACAGTAAAATTGCTTTATTTGAGCCTAAAGTTTATTCAGATTCTCGTTCAATTGCGTCACAGATACTTGGCGGTGAGGCTGCAATCGTTAATTTTACTCAAATTGATGAAGCTCAAGCCAAGCGCATTTTAGATTTCCTAGGCGGTACAATATACGCTGTTAATGGGGAAATTGAACGCATCGGACAATCAATTTTTTTGGTAACGCCGAATACATTTGAGATTTCTGGCACATTGACGGATAACCTTGAACCAAACAGCCGGTACTAGTACACATGATAATAGAAATTATTAGATGGGTTTTTAACCTGATTCAATATTATGAATATGCCATTGTCGTTTATATCTTAATGTCTTGGCTTCCTGGCGCACGTGAATCTGGCTTGGGGCGGTTCCTTGGAAAAATTGTTGAACCTTACTTAAGTATGTTTCGTTTTATTCCGCCTATAGCAATGATTGATTTTTCACCAATTGTCGCCATAATTGCTTTGAATTTTGCTCGTAGTGGTTTATTACACTTGGTTAATTTGTTTCTATGACAAACAAGCTATCAACAATTAGTCAACATTTTCGTTTAAATGAACAACCATTTGTAAAGCAAGTTGATGATTGGATTCAACAATCTAGAAATGAATATCGTAGTATTTTAACACGATTTCTCAATCCACGGGAACAGTACATTTTAAATGTTTTAGTGAATCATGCTGCTGATTTAGCTGTTTACTTTAATGGTGGTGTTCAAGGTGCGGAGAGCCAGCGTGCTATTCTTATACCCAAGGAATATCCTCAAGATGATTTGGAATTTGAGATATCATTGCTTGAAATAAAATATCCTACTAAATTTGATGACCTGCATCACTCAACTATTTTAGGCTCAATGATGTACAGTGGAATTAGTAGAAATGTTATCGGTGATATTTTATATGATCAGACACACAGTCGATGGCAAATCATCATTGATTCAAAGATGCAACATTACATGCAACAGATGGTTACCAAAATTGGTCATGTTCAAGTGTCTCTAATAGAATGTGATCTTAATAACGTACTACCCCATATAAATGACTGGGAAGAAAATTTCTTGTTGTTATCTTCTTTACGACTTGATACGGTAATTTCAGCTGGATTTGACCTATCGCGTTCTGGTGCTAAAAAGCTAATTGAAGAAAATCAAGTGCGCGTGAATTGGAGCGAAATAGCTAAACCGGATGTAGAATTAGCAATCGGTGATGTTATTTCAGTCAGAAAGCATGGTCTAGTTCAGATTAAATTGCTTGACGGAATAAGTAAAAAAGGCAAGATTAAATCCATTGTCAATATTATCCGGAGATAGTGAGCAAGTATGAAATAACTGTAGTTGTGAACGCACAAAACATATTAAAGGAGAAAAATTATGGCATTAACACCTGATGAAATTTTGAATCATGAATTTACAAAAAAAGGCAGCAAAGCTTACATTGCAACAGATGTCGACGCATTTCTGGACCAGATTAACGGTGATTATGAAGCCCTGATTGCAGAACGTGATGAATTAAAGCATCAAAATGAACTAGCTCAAGTAAAGATTGAAGAGCTAGAATCAAAACGTGATCAAGTGAATCAATCAATCTTTGTTGCCCAAGAAGCAGCTGATCGCTTGAAGCAAGATGCTGATGTCGAAGTGAAAAAGCAGTTGACTCATGCACAAGAATCAGCGACGAAAATTATTAATGATGCTCGAGCAAAGGCAGATGCTGATGCTGTTCGTTTAGCCCAAGAAAATGCTGATCTAACGAACGAGCAAAATCAATTACGTACTGAAGTTGAAGATTTTAAAAATTCATTCTTGCAATTATTGGAATCTCAGCGTAAACTATTAGAAAGCGATGAGTTAGCAGAAGCAGTTCATCGTTTACCAATGGGGCAAGTAACTGCTCATCGTATTGGCGAAATCGCTAAGGCTGAGCCAGTAGCTATTCCTGAACCTGATGAAGAACAGAAGGATCCAGAGTCAAGCGAGAAGCAAGGCCCTGTGGTAGTGTTTCCGGGATCAGAACAAAACGAAGACGATAAGTAATTATAAAAAGCGTAACACAGCAAGGTTGGCATTCATACGTGCAGCGAGTCATGGTGGTTAGAGATGATCGTCCCTGATGTTGACCAGATCAGTTACTATTTTGTTTAGCTGAATATCAATATTTAGTAAGCTAAGCCGGTGAGGATCGTTAAACCCCAGTTGAGGGCAGCATTTTTATGCTGCTAAACGTTGGGTGGTACCACGCTATTGCGTCCCTATGCTTTCGAGCATAGGGGCTTTTTATATTTATTATGGTTTAAATAAATTTGTTTAAAATGGCTAAAAAATGATAAAAAGGAGAATTTATCAATGAAATATAAAGATACATTAAATCTTGGAAAAACAGGATTTCCAATGCGTGGTTCGCTACCTAAAACTGAACCCGAGCGTCAAGCAAAATGGTATGCACAGGATTTATACCAAAAAAGATTGTCCCAAAATCAATTGAAACCACATTTTAATTTGCACGATGGGCCACCATATGCGAACGGAAATATTCACATTGGTCATGCTTTGAATAAGATTACTAAAGATATTATTGTTCGCTATAAGAATATGGCAGGTTTCTATGCACCGTATGTTCCAGGCTGGGATACACATGGTCTACCAATTGAGCAACAATTGACAAAGCTGGGGCACGATCGCAAAAGTATGCCAAAGCATGAGTGGCGTAATTTTGCGAAAGATTTTGCTCTGAAGCAGGTTGATACACAACGTGCTGACTTTAAGCGACTCGGTGTGTTAGGTGATTGGGATAATCCATACATAACTTTACAACCTGAATTTGAATCAGCACAAGTTCGAGTTTTCGGTACCATGGTTTCCAAAGGATATATCTTTAAAGGCGCAAAGCCAGTTTATTGGTCATGGTCTTCTGAATCTGCATTGGCTGAAGCTGAAATTGAATATCATGATATTGATTCAACGTCTTTGTTTTATGCAAACAAAGTTAAAGATGGTCATGGTCTCTTGGATGAGGATACGTACTTTGTAGTTTGGACGACGACACCCTTTACAGTGACGGCTTCTCGTGGAATTACCTTAGGTCCTGATTTTGAATATTCGGTGGTGAAACCAGTTGGGGAGGACCGTAAATTCGTTGTAGCCACAGACTTACTTGAAACAGTGGCGCCTAAGTTTGGCTGGGAATCATGGGAAACAGTCGCTGCTTACAAGGGACAAGAACTTGATAAGATTACTGCATACCATCCATGGGATAGTGAGCAAGAAGAGCTAGTTATGAATGCTGATCACGTTACCCTAGATTCTGGAACTGGATTGGTCCATACTGCTCCTGGCTTTGGTGAAGATGATTATAATGTAGGTAAAAAATATGGTTTGCCTGCTGATGTCACTGTTGATGCCAAAGGATTTATGACGGCTAATGCTGGTCCTGATTTTGAAGGCAAGTTTTACGATGATGTTGTTGGTACGGTGATTAATAAGTTAACCGATGCGCGCTTGTTCTTGGCAAAAGAGAAAATCACGCATTCATATCCATTTGACTGGCGTACAAAAAAGCCTATCATTTGGCGAGCCGTGCCACAATGGTTTGCATCTGTTGAAAAATTCCGTAGTGAAATTTTATCAGAATTAGATAAAGTTGCTTATTTCCCAGAATGGGGAAAGGTGCGTCTGCACAATATGATTCGTGATCGTGGTGATTGGGTCATCTCACGCCAACGTGTTTGGGGTGTGCCATTACCAATCTTTTATGCAGAAGATGGGACAGCTATCTTAGATGAAACTGTCATTAGCCATGTTGCCGATTTATTTGCAGAACATGGTTCCAATTATTGGTTTGAACATGAAGCTAAGGATTTGTTGCCTGAAGGCTATACTAATGAACATTCTCCAAATGGTGAATTTACCAAGGAAGAAGACATCATGGATGTGTGGTTTGATTCTGGTTCTTCCTGGAATGGCGTATTGAATACACGTCCACAATTGGACTATCCAGCTGATATGTATTTGGAAGGATCTGATCAATATCGTGGTTGGTTTAATTCTTCATTAATCACTTCAGTTGCTGTCAATGGTGTAGCACCATACAAGGCTATCTTGTCCCAAGGATTTACCCTTGATGGTAAAGGTAACAAGATGTCAAAGTCACTGGGTAATACGATTTCTCCTATTGAGGTGGCCAACAAGCTTGGTGTTGAAATTTTACGTTTGTGGACAATTTCTGTTGATACATCGCAAGACATGCCTGTATCAAATGAAATTTTGAAACAAGTTTCAGAAAATTATCGTAAGTTGCGTAATACATTGCGTTTCTTGATGGCCAATACAGCTGATTTTGAGCCAACAAAAGATGCAATTGCTTACAGTGATTTATCTGCACATGATCAGTATTTCTATGCTTTAGAAAATGAGTTCGTTGCAGATATTCGTAATGACTATGATAATTATCAATTAAATGATATTTTCAAGCGTGTTATTAATTTTGTCAACGTTGACTTATCAGCCTTTTATTTGGATATTGCTAAAGACGTCGTCTATGTTGAAGCCCCAACAAGTCATGCCCGACGCTCTATGCAAACCGTATTTTATAAAACGTTAACTGATCTTGTACGATTACTATTGCCAGTATTACCACATACTGCTGAAGAAGTATGGGAGTATTTGCCACATGAAACAGCTGAATTTGCTTACTTGACAGATATGCCTGAGGTAGAGAATTTGGGTGACACGACAGCACTGTTTGATCACTGGGCAGTGTTTATGAAGTTACGCGATGCAGTTAACAAAATATTAGAAGAAGCGCGTGAAGCAGATTTGATTGGTAAAAATGCTGAAGCAGCTTTGACAATGTATTTGACGACTGAGCAACAAAACTGGTTAGCAGAATTGCATGCCGATGTTCGTTTGCTTCTAATGGTATCGCAATTGCATGTTCAAGATGTTCAAGACGCTGAGAATGCTAAAGATTATGATGGTTGGCAGTTGGCTGTTGCTCATGCAACAGGCGGTGTTTCTCCACGAGATCGTATGTTCCATGAGGACTTAGGTGCTGATCCAGCTTTCCCAGAATTATCAAAACATGAAGCTGAAATCATACGCGAGTTTTATCCAGAAGCTGTAACAGAGGGCTTGGAGTAAATTAAAAACATTACACTTTTATTATGTGTAATGTTTTTTTTGTTTGGCAATTATTTGTTTAGTGAAGGTGAGTTTTTAGTAATTAGTTTGTTATTTAGTTGTAATTTTGATAAAATAATGGGTAAAGTGTTTATAGGAGTAGGGCTTATGGGCGAAAATGATCAACTTAAAATTTGGCAAGATGAATTAGTAAAAATTATTAAAGATTTAAACACACCACACACACTTGGTGGCATTACGAACCCAGCAAATCGTAAACATGATTCAATGTTGGCGCGTCGAGCACTAGATAATTTAATTATTTTGAGTGAAGAAATTAATACGGCGCGTCATAGCAATGATGAATAGTAACTCTGAAACAATGCCCTTCTGATTTTAAATATATATGTCAAGGTATGCTACTTGACATATATATTGGTATATGGCATAATTATATAGTAAATTAAAAGTGTAAAAAGCACAAAAGAAATTTGGAGGACTACCACAATGGCAGTTAAAATTCGTTTGAAGCGCATGGGTGCAAAGAAGCGTCCATTCTACCGTGTCGTTATTGCTGATTCACGTTCACCACGTGATGGCCGTTTTATCGAAACAGTTGGTACATATAACCCAATCTCACAACCAGCAGAAATCAAGTTGGATGAAGAAAAGATTTTGTCATGGTTGGGTAATGGTGCACAACCATCTGACACAGTTCGTAACTTGTTGAGCAATGCAGGTATTTTGGCAAAGTACAACGAATCAAAGTCAGGCAAGAAGCCAGCTAAGAAAGCAACAACTAAGGAAGCTTCAGCTAAGAAGCCTACAGATAAGAATACTGTTGCAGAAATCAAAGCATATTTGGATGCCCAAGGCACTGCATATACTTCATCTGCTAAGAAGGCTGATTTATTAGCACTTGTTTAATATAACTGACGAAACAGTCGCTTCTATAATTGGAAGCGACTGTTTTTATTTATCGAATATCGTGTGTCGATAATAACATCATTAATAAGGGAGAATTAATATGTTACTAAGTTTTGTAAATGTTACACTGGTATTTTTGATTGGAACATTGCTTGTTAATATCATTGCGGTGGCGTTGAATCGCAGAGTAAAATGGTTCATTTTGAGCACCTTGATTGAATTTATTTTGGCCTATGTTGTGCTGTATATTCAGTTGCCGCCAAAGAATATGACAACACTGATCAATGTCAATATTTTATTTGCATTTGTTGCAGCAATTATTAATTTAATTGGCTATGCTGGATTAGCTTCTTTTGATAAAATTCGTGATTGGGGAAGCAAAAATTATGCCAAAGATGTGAGTGACCGTACAAAAACTTATTTCTTTCGTCGCTATATTTTTGTTGCAGTAGCACCACTTGTTTTGTGGATAGCAGTAGGTGCTATGTCTTTTGTCACAAAGCTAACCAGTATTAACAATGTTTATAGTTCAATACCGGCTAAAACTAAAGGGTCTTCGGAGTTGTTGACATCCGCTAAGGATATGCCAATTGCGCTGGCACCTGATACTGCCAAAAGGAAAATGCAACAAAAATTTAGCGTCATTCCTAATTCAAACATGTATGAATTGGACGGGATTACTGCTCAAGTAGTTAATGGTAAATATGTTTATGTGGCTACAGTAGAGTTTAATGGTTTTTTCAAATGGTTAAAGAATAAATCAGTTCCAGGATATTTCATTATTAGTGCAACTGATGTTAACGCACAACCAAAATTTGTTAAGGAACGATTAAAATACAGTCCATCGGCGTATCTAAATAATGATGCGGCTCGTAAAATATATGCGTCAGCACCAACTTATGCTAGCATGGGTAATATGAATTTAGAAATTGATGAGAATGGTACACCATATTATATTCAAACACTATACCGTGAATATGGTGTTTCAGGACGAATGAAGTTCAATGAATTTAAAACAGCTGTGTTGAATGCGCAAACTGGTGAAGTGAAAATTTACGCGGCGAATAAGGCACCAAAATTTATTGATGCACCTATTACAAGTTCCGCAGCAAATAAAATGAATGAATTTTATGGTCGATATCAAAAGGGTTGGTGGAACCAAACATCTTTTGGCGCAAAACGTGATGTGAAAATTCCAACCGATAATGGTGTTTATGCTTCGGGTCAAATCACACCATTAATTGATTCAAAGGGGAACTTATTGTACTTCACTGATTTTACGTCTGGTAATAATAATCAGGATTCTGCTCTTGGTTATTCATTAATTAATGCTCGAACGGGTGAATTAACTTATTATCGTGACACCCATTCAGGACTAATGGACTCAGATGGTGCGATCAGCATTGCAGATAAAATATATCCCGAGAAAAAATGGGTAGCACAAATGCCAATTCTATATAATATTGATGGCACACCAACATGGGTTGTTTCATTATTAGATAGTAAGGGAATCTTTAAAAAGTACGTATATATTAATGCTATTGATAACGACATTGTCGTCGATGGTGATAATGCCCAAGAGGCACTTGATGATTATCGTAATGATTTAGCTTCAAATAGTACAAACAATCACTCAACGAACAAAAAGTATGATAAAACCATTAGCGGTAGCGTAACACGTGTTGCATTAATTAATGATGGTAAAAATACGATTGTTAATTTTATGGTCGAAGGACAGTCCGCTGTCTTTAAGATTGACGCAGATAATGCGCCTAAGGCTGTATTCTTAAAAGAAGGCGATAAAGTCAGTTTCAAAGCAAATATGTTAGATGATGCGAAGATTGCGACAATCGAGAAAATAACGATTGATGGGTTAAAGTAAATAGTCATAGGAATTAGAAAAGCGTACGAACAATCGTGCGCTTTTTCTGTTAAAATAACATTAATAGTAAATGGAAAGAGGTGTGACATGGCTTTTTTAGAAGTTAATTATTATTCAAAAGTGCTTGGTATGGATCGTGTGATGAATGTTATTCTACCCGAATTATCAGATCATAACCCAACTTGGACAACAGAAACTTTGAAGGATATTCCTGTATTGTACCTTCTCCATGGTATGTCAGGTGATCATGCAATTTGGCAACGTCGGACATCAATTGAACGTTTAGTAAGGCAAACACCTGTGGCAATTGTAATGCCGTCTACTGACTTAGCTTGGTATACTAACACAACCTATGGATTGAACTATTTTGATGCATTGGCACGTGAGCTACCTGAAAAAGTAGCTAGCTTATTTCCACAAATATCAACTAAAAGAGAAAAAAATTTCGTAGCCGGACTGTCAATGGGTGGTTACGGTGCGTTTAAGTTGGCCTTGGGAACAAATCAATTCAGTTATGCCGCCTCTCTTTCCGGAGCATTAGTAGGCAATCCGAGACAAGAAGACTTTTTAAACATGGAAAAGCTTTCATATTGGCAAGGAATTTTTGGCGATTTTGATGATTTTGCTGGTTCTAAAAATGATATTTTAGCTCTCGCCAAGATGTGTCACAAGCGACCAAAACTATATGCATGGATAGGAGAACAAGATTTTTTGAAGCCCATTAATGATGTTGCTATATCAACTTTGCAGCAATTGAATTATGATATTACATACGAAACAGCACCTGGCACACACGAATGGTATTATTGGAACAAACAAATTGAACGCGTGTTAGAATGGCTACCAATTAACTATGTTCAGGAAGAGAGATTGAGTTAATGTCACTCAATGTTGTAATGGGTAATGGTCAACATGACTTAAGATCCGAAATGTTGACAATGATTCAACAGCAATTTCGTCAAAATGAGTTGCTGACAGTTTTTTATATTGTCCCTAATCATGTGAAATTCGATAGTGAGGTCAATGTACTGCAGCGTTTTTCAATAATGAATGGTAACGACGACAGTGAGTTGTATGCGCAAAGTCGTTTGCAAGTCTACTCATTAACCCGTTTAGCTTGGGCATTAATGAAAAACACACCAGATTGGCAACCAGATATCGTCGAACCGACGGGATTATTTATGATTGTTTCAAATATTTTACGTGAACAATCAGATAATTTACCAGTGTTCTCACGGATGCAAACAAAAAGTGGCTTTGTGTCTGCATTGGTTGCCCAGCTGGTCGAGTTACGCGCTAGTAATGTCACGCCAGAAAATTTATTAGAAATTCTTGAAAATTCTGCAGATAATATATTTCTGAGGCAAACACTTAATGCCAAGTTACATGATTTGGCAATCGTGGCTGATGATTTTAATGCTCGCATGGGTGAGAATCAAATTACAGGACAGGAAACATTGATTGCCTTTGCAAAACAGTTGGCTGATCTTAAACTATCTAACGTTGCATTTTATTTTGACGGGTTTAATGGGTTTACAAGTGCAGAAATGATGGTAGTCAATCAATTAATTACTACTTACCCAGTGACAATGGGTATCCTCGGTGACCCTGAAAAAATGGGTCAACAACGAGAAGGTGATGTGTTCTTTAAACCAATGACAACGGTTGAACAATTATCCATAACAGCACGTACTGCACAGCAAGAAGTGGCTATTACTGCTGCTACAAAAATGAGACCACTATCAAGGACCGCGCAACAGGTTTTAGGCGCTTGGGCGTGCCTGGGTGAGTACCGCAATTTTACTGGCTCACGAGATGAGGTACACTTGAATGTTTTTGCGGCCGAAAATCCAATTACTGAAATTAAAGAAGTAGCACGACGTATTAGGCGTTCACTAGTTGATGATCCAACATTACATTTACGTGATATTATTATTTTGTCACGAGATTTAACACCGTATCAAGCACATATAGAAGCAGTCATGTCGCAATTTGAATTACCATATTTTTTAGATATGGATGTGAATATGATGAATCATCCCTTGGTAGAGCTAATATTGAACTTGTTAGCACCTAATAAATTTCAGTATCAGACGATGTTGGCGATTTTAAAGACAGGATTGTTACGACCAACTTTTGAAAATAAAATTGTTTCACACGACGAGTTTTTTGATATCGTTTCGCACATGGATAACTATTTATATGCTTATCGACCATATGAATCAAGGTGGCGTGATTTTTCACGACCATTTAAACTTTTTCAAGTGACGCGAGATGACGATGATACAGAAATTTCAGAAGACGAAAAAGTTAACAACCGCTTGGAATATCTACGCTACTTTATTGTCGAAGCTTTTGATGAGTTGGATGACGGATTTGCAATGGCTAAAAATTTGCGTCAGTCGGTGACGCATCTCGTGTTATGGTTACAAAAATATCATGTAACCGATGCTCTTTTAGAACAGCGTGATGATTTTATTGCACAAGGAAATTTATCTCGTTCACAGCAGAGTGAAGAAGTTTGGCAAATGCTGACAAAAACTTTAGACGAGATGGTTGAAATTGATGGCGAGCGTAGTGTATCACTCACTGATATAGTGACCACGTTGCAAGCTGGTTTGTCTGGCGCAAAATTTTCTGGTATACCGAATAATTTGGACCAATTAATGATTTCAGAAGCAGGAATTGTTCAAAATACGCAGTATAAACAACTTTATTTTATTGGTGGCACACGTCAGAATTTGCCAGCACAAGTAAAAAATGCAGCGCTGATCAATGATGCTGAGCGATCAATTGTGCAACCTGCTTTGCAGTCAGGAACTAATCCGCGTTATTTGCAAAACACTGCACAACAGCAGATGGCAGAAGAAAACCTTCTTTTTTATGGAAGTTTGATGAGCTCCATCGGGTCAATAACACTTTCTTACCCAATTTTGGAACCAAGTGGACAACTAGCAGAAATGTCACCGTTTTTCAAACGATTAGTAGATACATTTAATAGTGAAGTAGAGGTAATCGGTAGTATACCAAGTAGCGCGGCATCGCTATTAAAGCAATATGTTGGGACAGCAAGAGCAACTTTGTCTGATTTGGTTAAAATTTTACCTGTTTACGGCCAGACAGCAGCTTTTAAAGCCGTCCAAAATGTTATTTCCAATACAATGCAAGATAGACTTGAACGTGTGTTATCAGCACCAAATTATCAAAATAATACTACAAAATTAAAGCCAGAATTTATCTCGGCTTTGTTTGGTGAACGACTAAACGTCTCTATATCACAGTTGGAAAGTTATTATAGTAATCCATTTGCTTATTTTCTCCAGTACGGTTTGAAGTTGCAAGAGCGCGCAACGAACGAACTGAATGTGGCTCAAACTGGTACGCTTTATCATGCGGTTTTTGAAAATGTGCTCCATGAATTAATTGTAAAAAATAAAAGTTTACGCGATATCACTGGGGATGAATTACGTGCTTTAGTGCGACAACATATGCAGAGTCAATTAACGTTACCAGCGTTTGAAATATTAAATGACTCTGGCAAAATGCGGGCAACTACAAACTATTTGACACGTGTCTGTGAAACGCTAGTACTGAATTTACAAGCTGCGGCACGAGAAAATACGAGCAAACCAGAAGCAGTTGAGCAACTATTTGGTTTTTCAAAGGAGTCATTACCACCACTTTCTTTTGCACGTATGCAAGTGCGTGGTAAACTTGATCGTTTTGATAAGCAAGATGTAAATGGCGAATTCGGTACAATCATTGATTATAAATCAAATGGCAAAACCTTTAATTGGGGTCAAGCTTACGATGGTTTGCAAATGCAATTGTTAACTTATTGGGACGCTGCCCAACAAAGCGCAGAAAAGCTTGGTGTCGCGACTATTGGAGGTGCTTTTTTTGCCAAAATATCTCCAGAAAAAACCAAAATAACGGATAAAACAGATCTTAATGCGCTATTTACTGGCAAATTAATGCCAGAAACTTTTAAGTATCGTGGTCTTTTTATTTCTGAGCCAGCGTATGTTTCTGCGCTGACAACTTTAGAACCACAAGAAAAATCAGCTCACTATCCAGTAGTATTACTGAAAAACGGTGCGTTAGGAAAGATTGGTGTAGACGCAGTTGATCCAGATGAGTTTGCTTTATTACTACAGCGTAATCGTGAAAATATTATTACTGCGGGAGATCTCATTTTGTCTGGGTATTTTCCAATTATGCCAGTTGAAGGTGGATTGACTTATTCTCCTTATCTTGATATTATCCGTTTTGATCGTGCTTTGGGTGATGCCTATAAAGTGCAGTCGCCAGCTGATAAAAACACAATCATTAAATTATTGAAAGGGGGTCAAGATTAATGGCAACCAAATTCACAAAAAATCAGCAACGTGCAATTGAAGAAAAGGGTCATAATATTCTAGTTGCTGCATCAGCCGGGTCGGGAAAGACGACTGTTTTAATTGAGCGTCTCATTCAAAAAATTTTAAGTAGTGTGAGTGTCGAAAAATTTTTAATTGTAACTTTCACAAACGCTGCTGCAAAAGAAATGCGGGAACGTTTAGAAGTCGCTATTGAAAAACGTTTAAAGGTAGCTGATGAAAGTCAAAAACGCTTTTTACAAGAGCAACTCTTGATATTACCAGCAGCGAACATTTCAACCATAGATGCGTATGCTTTACGAATTATTGAAATGTATTACCACGTCATTGGGTTAGACCCACAATTTCGATTATTGTCAGATACGGCTGAACGTAAATTATTGCAACAAGATGTGTTAGCTGATGTGTTAGCTGATTTTTATGATGAAAATAATATTCATCATGAGCAGTTTTTAACATTAGTAAATAATTTTGGTAATCCAAATCAAGATGACCAGTTACAGAAAATCATTTTAAAGTTATCAGATTTTGCAGAAGCCCGCGCTGACGGAAATGAATGGTTAGAGAAGCTACGTGAACCTTATGAAGTGACAGGGGAACCACTGACAGCAACAGCGTTATATACACACAGCATTCGGCCAATTATCCTAGAAATTATCAAGGATCTGATAAAAAAAGTTGAAGAAGTACAACTTACTATTACAGGAATTGATGAACTCAAAAAAACACAAGATGCTTTTCTAGAGATCCGAGATTATTTATTATTAATCCAAGACAAAGCGATGGTTGGACCTTGGGATGAACTTCGGGAAGCTATTTTAGACACACCAAGTGGTAAGATTAATTCTCAAACAAAGGCAATCAAAGAAGATCCGGATTTGTCAGCCACGCTTGAAGTGGCTCGACAGATTAAAGGGCAGGTTGTTGGCGTCAAATCGCAAATGAATTCATTGATAACATCTTATTTTGCACTCGATGAAAAGTCATGGCAACTAGTGCAAAAAGAATCTTATAAGCTAATTGATACGCTAATTCTCGTAACGCAAGCATTCCGAGAATCATTTAGAAGGACCAAGCGCGAAGAAAAATTACTTGATTTCCCAGATTTAGGAACTTTGGCGTTAGCAATACTATCAGATGATGTTACCAAACAAACAATCCAAGGGCAATTTGATGAAATTTTAGTTGATGAATATCAAGACATCAACCAATTACAAGAAACTCTGTTAACTAGTGTCTCGAACGGGCATAATATGTATATGGTTGGGGATGTGAAGCAAAGTATTTATGGCTTTCGTCAAGCAGAACCATCTCTGTTCACAAACAAATATAAACAATTTGCGAAAAAAGAAAGCGATGATATTCGTATTGATTTAGCGGATAATTTTAGATCGCAAAACAACGTCACCAATATTACGAATTTGATTTTTACGCAAATAATGGATGAAACACTTGGAGATATTGCCTACGCGGGTGAGGCAAAACTAGTTCCGAAAGCCGCTTATCCAGATGATGTACCTGCTGTATTTCATATGGACATTATTGTCGAAGACGCTGAAGAAGATTTGGAAACTGATACGGAAGTATTTGAGAAAAGGCAGGCCCAATATGCTTTGCTAGCCGAAAGAATACTGAAGCTACGTGAAACTTCAATATTCGATCGTAAAGCTGATCCAGCCGGTCTTCGCCCAGTGGAGTACAGTGATATTGCCATTTTGACACGAGCCAAGTCGGGCTATATTGACCTTGTGTCAACCTTACGTGCGGCGGGAATTCCCGTTCAAGTTGAAGGTGTCGGTAATTATTTTCAGACGATGGAAGTGTATCTGATGCTCGATATATTGCGCGTCATAGATAATCCACATCAGGATATTCCATTAGCCGCGGTGTTACGTTCCCCAGTTTTTAACTTTGATGAAAATGAGTTGGCGGCAATTCGTATTGCAGATAAAATGCATGATTACTGGACAGCGTTGCAAGCTTACGCGCAACAAGATCAAAAAGCGCAAAATTTCCTCAATTTAATTGAAAAGTGGCATGCAATTGCGACACAAAACGATTTAGTAGCATTAATCTGGGCTATCTATGATGATACGGCGTGGCTTGATTACGTTGCTGGTATGCCGGGAGGTGCACAAAGACAAGCAAATTTGCATGCGTTATACGAATATGCGCGTACCTATCAAAATAATACGCATAGCGGTTTGTTCCGTTTTATTAGATATATTGAACAGTTGCAGTCTGGTGACAGCAATTTAGGCGAAGCAGCACAAGAAACGGATGCTCAAGCTGTAAGGATTATGACCATCCATGCATCAAAAGGATTAGAATTTCCAATTGTATTTTTACCAGAATTTGATAAATCATTTAATACCCAGGATTTAAAGGGCAGCCTATTGATTCAAAAAAATGAAGGTATAGGGTTAGAGTATATTCAACCAGATGCTTTGGTTATGATTCCTACATTACAAAAGCTTGTAGTGCAGCAGGCGTTAAAGCGACAGAGTTGGTCTGAAGAAATGCGCCTCTTATACGTTGCCCTGACGAGAGCTGAACAGCAATTGTATATCGTTGGTTCGGTTAAAGTCAAGGGAGAAGCAGGGAACCAATCCTTAAAATCTTTGTGGCAGCAATCCAAGAACGCCAATGGACAAGTTTTACCTGAATTTTTGCGCTTACAAGCCGATTCATATCTAAAATGGACTATTATGAGTTTAGCTCGTACAAAAAATAAAGTACTAGAGGATTGGCTTGGTGATGGTCAATTACCAAGGTTGGTGGGATCTGAAACACCATTAACAGGAAAAGTGGCTGTTACACTCACAAATCAAAACGAAATTCATGCACCAATAGCGAGTACTAAAGGTAGTGAATTAGTTGAGGATGGAACCTATTCGCCGATGGATTTTGATCGAGCTAAAACAATTTTGAACTATCAATATGCTAACTTACAAGCAACACAAACAGCGGCGTATCAATCTGTGAGTGAAATCAAACAAATCTTTGAGGACCCGGATCTTGCTCAGATGCAGACAGCCGTTATTACTGAAAATGGACAATTACAACCTGCTAATGTTTTGAAGGTTGACGAGTTACCTTTACCAGATTTCATGAATGACGGTTCGCAAAAACCATCAAGCTCTGCGGTAGGAACGGCAACACATTTGATCTTACAGTTGATTGATTTTACCAAAATTAATACAGTACAGAGCATAGAAAAATTACGTGACGAATTGGTTGAAAATAAAAGAATTTTGCCTAGCGTGGCACCACTAATTGAAATTGATGAGATTCTTGCATTTTTGCAATCCGACTTTGCCAAACAAATCATTGCTCACCAGAAGACGTTGCACAGAGAAGCTACTTTTGCTATGATTATGCCAGCCAATGATATTTATGACACACTAGAGGATTCTGCACCAGTGTTAATTCATGGTATTATTGATGGGTATTTTGTTGATGAAGCATCGCAAACAATCACATTGTTTGATTATAAAACCGACTTTGTTCGGAATGCTCAAATAGATGAAGACTTGGCTAAATTGCAGGCACGATATAAGGGACAACTTCATTTGTATCAACAAGCACTTCAACGGGAATATGTTGGTTATCAGGTTGGTGATCCACAATTAATTGCTTTAAATGTTTGTCGAGTAATTAGTGTAAAATAGACAATAAATATCACTTATTGTTTTTTTACACAAGAATGTCATGGTGAAGTAATGATAAAATATGAAACAATCTCTTTTTTAAACGGTAAACTAACATTATTTAAAAAAAATGATCAAATTGTGTGCATTAGTCTAGCTGATGATGGTGTTAGCGAATTTTTAAATGACTTTCCAGAATATGAATTAAAACAGCAAGTATTACCAGAAACAAGTCTTTTTCGAGCGTATGCTGCTGGTGAAAAGATTGATTTCTCGCGGATTAAGATTGGGTACCTTAAGTCCACTGCCTTTCAAAGAGAGGTATGGCAGGCCCTAAATACCTGTCATGAATTATTAACGTACGAGCAGTTCGCAAAAAAGATTAATCATCCCACTGCTGTTCGCGCTGTAGCGACAGCGATTGGTAAAAATCCTATTCCAATTATTAATGCCTGTCATCATATCTTACCTAAGAGTGGTGGTGTGGGTAAGTATAGATACGGTACTGACATTAAAAGAAAATTATTAGTATTAGAAAACCTATTAGAGAAGTGAGAAACAGTGCGTCAGTGAGATTTTATGACGCACTTTTTTTGTATTTCCGTTTGTAAAACCTGATACAATAGACTTATGACTAATACAGAAAATTATTTTAAAGTTGGCACAATCGTAAACACACATGGTATTCGTGGTGAAGTGAAAATCATGGCGATTACTGATTTTGCTCAAGATCGCTTCAAAAAGGGAGCAGATCTACTTATTGATACAAAACAGGGACGTATCCCTGTCAAAGTGCAATCATCACGACTACATAAAAACATGTGGTTGGTTTTATTTGTTGGGGTAACCAACATTAATGAAATTGAAAAATATAAAGGTGATGATGTTTATATTGAAGGTACAGCTCGTCCAGAATTAGAAGACGATCAGTACTATTACGATGAAATTATCGATAGCACTGTGGTTGATTTGGATGGTAACAAAATCGGTGTTGTCAAGGAAATTATGGAAACAGGAGCGAATGATGTTTGGATAGTTCAACGTGACGGTCAATCAGATGCCTTGATTCCTATGATTGATGATGTTGTTAAATCAGTTGATGTTGACGCCAAATTAATTACAATTGACGCTTTAGAAGGGTTATTAGATTAATGAGAATAGATGTTTTAAGCTTATTTCCCGACATGTTTGCACCAATGCGCCAATCAATTATTGGCAAAGCGATTGATAAAGGGGCGTTAGACTTTCAAGTGACTGATTTTCGAGATTTCACCGAAAATAAGCATAATAACGTAGATGATTATCCATTTGGTGGCGGCGCTGGCATGTTATTAACACCACAACCAATATTTGATGCGATGGCCTCTGTTGAAAAGCAAGCTGGTGGCAAAGGACGTGTGATCCTGCTGGATCCAGCTGGTAGACAGTTCAACCACGAAGTTGCCCAAGAATTAGCTACTTATGACCATTTAACTTTTGTTGCTGGTCATTACGAAGGGTATGATGAGCGCATTCGAGAATTAGTCGATGATGAAATTTCACTAGGTGACTATGTTTTGACAGGTGGAGAACTCGGCGCGATGGTTATCATCGATGCCACAGTACGTTTTCTGCCCGAAATTTTAGGTAATGCGGCAAGTGCTGAGGGAGATTCTTTTGAAGATGGTTTGTTAGAATTTCCGCAGTACACACGACCAGCTGATTTTCGGGGACGAATGGTTCCGGAAGTCTTGACTAGTGGTAATCACGCCAAAATTGCTGAGTGGCGATTAAAGGAGTCATTGCGCCGTACTTATTTACGCCGACCTGATTTATTAGAAAAGCGGCAGTTAACGCAACAAGAGCGGGACTTACTGGATAATATAAAGAGTGAAGAACAGTAAAAAGTTTTGTGAGAAAAAGTAACAGAACTAGCAAACAGATATGGAGGAAATGCGTTTAGATATTTCAGGTATTGTGAATAAATACCTGATTGCTCACGCTTCTAAAATTATGAAAATAGCAATAGCAGGGTTTGGTGCTTTAGGCGCTCGAGTTGGTGTGATGTTACAACAAGCTGGCCATGAAGTTACAGGAATTGATGGCTGGGCAGCACATATTGCTGCCATAAGCACAGATGGGTTAACAGTGCATCAAGATGATGGGACAACAAAAAAATATTATATTCCTGTTATGACAGCTAAAGAAATTGATGGTAAGTTTGACCTTATTATTTTGTTAACGAAGACCCCTCAATTAGATATGATGTTAACAGATATCAAGCACATTATTACTAAGAATACCAACCTATTGGTTCTTTCTAATGGTCTTGGTAATATTGAGGTCATGGAAAAGCATGTTAATCGCAATCAAATTTTGGCTGGTGTGACTTTGTGGACATCAGAATTAATTAATCCTGGTGAAATTCGCGTGACGGGAACTGGGTCCATCAAATTACAGGCAATCGGTGAGGCTAACGCTAAACCAATTGTATCGGCTCTGAATAAGGCTGGTCTCAATGTGACATTATCTCAAAATGTCATTGAAGCAATTTGGCATAAAGCGGGAATTAACTCTGTCCTTAACCCGTTAACAGTTTTGTTAGATGCAAATATTGCAGAGTTCGGTATGGCTGGAAATGGTATGGATTTATCACTAAATATTCTGGATGAAATAAAAAAAATTGGTGAGTTAGAAGGAATTAACGTTGATGTAAACGCGATCATGAAGGATTTAGCCTTACTCATACGACCTGAAAATGCTGGAAATCATTACCCATCAATGTATCAAGATATTAAAGCTGGTAAACATACAGAAATCGATTTTTTAAACGGTTACTTCGCTAAATTAGGATCTGAACATGATGTAGCTATGCCATTTAATGCTCTGGTAACAAGATTAATTCACGCTAAAGAAGATATTGAGCGAACAAAGTTAGCTAAAAAACAGGAAACTTTTGAAATTTAATCTTAATTAAAGTAAAATGAGTGTAACTGCTTTTACTTTTAATTTGTAAGGAGAAATAACATGGCAATAGAAACTGCAATATTTGCTGGTGGCTGCTTTTGGTGCATGGTTCAACCATTTGATTCTTTGGATGGCATAGAAAAGGTTCGTTCAGGCTATACTGGTGGTCATGTTGAAAATCCAACTTATGAGCAAGTACTAACACATACTACTGGACACACAGAAGCTGTTAAAATTTGGTTTGATTCTGAAAAAATAAGTTATCGTGAACTAGTCGAAATATATTGGGAACAGACTGATCCAACTGATGCAATGGGTCAATTCCAAGACCGCGGTGATAACTACCGTCCAGTGATTTTTGTAAATAGTCCTGAACAACGTGAAATTGCTGAAGAATCTAGAGCCGCATTAGCAGCTTCAAATCGTTTTGATGAACCCATCGTGACGAAAATTGAAGATGCCAAACCATTTTATGAAGCAGAAGAGTATCACCAGGATTTTTACAAGAAGGATCCAGAACGAGAAGCACTAGAAATGGCACAACGCTTGCAATTTAAAGCTGATAAGTGGAATTGAATTTAACCGATATATTTTAAGATAAATTCAATCTAAATGATATGAAAGTGAGCGGAAACGCTCATTTTTTGTTATAATTGACTAGTTATGAACGTTATTAAGAAAGCGCTCAGTAGGTAAAATGAATGCAACTTGAATTTCTCGGGACTGGCTCTGGCCAACCATCTAAATTTAGAAATGTTACAAGTATTGCGCTTCGCCTTTTAGACGAACGCAATGCTGTGTGGCTTTTTGATGTTGGTGAAGCAACGCAACATCAAATTTTAAAAACCACTTTGCGACCACGTAAAGTTGAAAAAATATTTATTACACATTTGCATGGTGATCATATATTTGGATTGCCGGGATTCTTAAGCTCACGTTCCTTTCAAGGTGCTGATAAAAATGAGCCCTTAACTATATATGGGCCTAAGGGTGTTAAAGAATTTGTTCAAACGGCACTACGAATTTCCGAAACACGTCTATCGTATCCAATTGAGTATGTTGACTTAACTGAAGGTGTCATCTTTGAAGATCATACTTTTCAAGTTGTTGCCGCACCAATGCGTCATCGTATTGAGACCTGGGGATTTCGTGTGATAGAGAAAGATCATCCAGGCGAACTATTAGTTGATAAACTAAAGCAGGAAAATATTCCTTCTGGACCAGTATATGGACAACTCAAAGCAGGAAAAACAGTTACACTACCAGATGGGCGTATCGTTAATGGTCATGATTTCATTGGTAAAGCTCAAAAAGGTCGTATAGTAACTTTCATTTTAGATACTCGTCCTAATGATAATGTAGAGTGGTTAGCAAAAAATGCCGATGTTCTGGTGCATGAGAGTACCTATGGTTCAAGCGAAGAAGAGGCGAAAATGGCCAAAGCCCATGCCCATTCAACAAGTGCAAATGCTGCAAGTGTGGCTCGCCGGGCACATGTAAACAAGTTAGTATTGACACATCTTTCAGCTCGTTATATTGGGCCGATGGTTAAAGAATTAATACACGATGTCCGTCGCAACTTTGCTAACACGTATGTGGCACGCGACTTTGACATTATTGATATTCCTTTTAAGAAAGATAGTAATGAATCAAAATAATTGGAACATTCTGCCACAACCAAGTGAAAAGGTTGTTCGGCAGTTAAGCGCACAACTAAATATTAGTCAATTTATGTCAACAATTGTGGCTCAAAGGGGTTATACAGATTCAGAAGCAGCTTTTAAATATCTACAACCAAGTGTAGAACAATTGCATGATCCCATGTTACTTCATGATATGGATAGAACCATTGAGCGTCTACAGGACGCAGCTTTTGGTGGTGAAAAGATTGTTGTGTACGGTGACTATGATATGGATGGTGTCACTAGTACAGCAATTATGGTTGAAGCCTTAGAAGTATTGGGGGCAGATGTAACGCCTTACGTACCTAATCGCTTTTTAGATGGCTATGGGCCAAATATTGATACGTATAAAAAACTTATTGCTGATGGTGCACAATTGATTGTGACAGTAGATAACGGTGTTAGTGGTCAAGAAGCTGTTGAATATGCGATGAGTCAAGGTATTGATGTCATTATTACTGATCATCACGAAATGCCTGCCATATTGCCAAACGCTTATGCCGTTATTCACCCAAGACATCCAAAAGGCCAGTATCCATTTGGTGATTTATCTGGCGCTGGTGTTGCTTTCAAAGTTGCCCAAGCATTATTAAATGAAGGTCAACCAGTTGAGGATCAAACAGAGCTACCAACTGAGTTGTTGGATCTCGTTGCGTTAGGTGAAATTTCTGATATGGTGTCTTTGACTGACGAAAACAGGGTTCTAGTTTCATGGGGATTGAAACAAATTAATGTTTCGCCACGTCCGGGTCTAACCGCAGTTTTGAAAAATGCGGGTAAGAAATATAATGAACCAGTTATTTCAGAAACAGTTTCATTTAAGATTGCCCCTCGCTTAAATGCTGTTGGTCGACTAGGGGATGCTAGCTTATCTCTAAAACTTTTGTTAAGTCAAGATCCAGAAGAATCAACTGCCATTGCTTCTGAAGTTGAGGCCATTAATGCGCAACGTCAAGAAATCGTTGAAGAGGTATTTGGGTCTGCAAAACAAATGGCTTTGTCAGACGAATGCAAAAATGATCAAGTCTTGGTTATTGCTGGTCAAGATTGGCATCAAGGAATTTTGGGTATTGTGGCTAGTCGATTGGTGGAACTATTACAAAAACCAACAATTGTTTTAAGTTTAACGGACGGTGTTTATAAAGGATCTGGTCGGACTTTTGGTGATTTTGACCTCTATCAATTTATGAATACCTTTCACGATTTGTATGATACGTTTGGTGGACATGCCAGTGCACTAGGACTAGCTATTTTCCCAGAGCAACTAGATGTATTAAAAGAGCAAGTTCGTTTGAACTCAGCTAAATTACAAATTCATGCCAAGCCGATTAGTATTAATACGACACTGTCGGTTAATGAAATCAGCACTGAAACGTATGAAGAACTACGCCTGCTTGAACCCTTCGGTACTGGAAATCAGCAACCAGTGTTTGGATTGCAGCAACCAAAAATTAATAAAGTAACAACCATGGGAAACTTAAAGCAACATATTAAGTTAGCTTTAGAAAATAATGTTGAAGCAGTTGGCTTTAACCATCCAGATTGGGTGCCTATGGTTGCTAATCCAGTAGGGATATCATTTGCTGCGACTCTGGGCATTAATTATTTCCGTGGGCGCAAAACGATACAGCTTCTACTAACTGCTATTAATACATCAGAGGCAACTGATGAAAATGCTGCTCATAAAAAGTTTTTTGCTCAAGTATATAAATTCATTTACGCACATCAGGATCTAAATTTTGCGCAGAACTTGGATAAAATAGCGAAACAGTTAAATATCAATAAGAACGATTTGAATATTATGATTCAAGTATTTATTGAATTAGGATTCGTGCATGTTACCAATGGATTTGTTACAATTATTTCGGGAGCAGCACAAAAACCCTTAACCACGTCAATAACATACCAAAAGTATTTGGCAAATCGTTAAAAAGAAAGTATGAGCGGTAGCTCTGAGATTTAGAATGACAGTAGATTTACATGATTTTGTTGCAACAGTTGAAGATTACCCCGAACCAGGCGTTAGTTTTCGTGATATTTCACCATTGATGGGTGATGGTGTGGCCTATAAGCAAGCAGTAGATGCCATTGCTGATTTTGCTAAACATTTAAACGTTGATTTAATTGCTGGTCCTGAATCACGTGGATTTATTGTAGGTTCGCCGCTGGCGTATGCGATGAATATCGGCTTTGTTCCAGCTCGTAAAGGTGGCAAATTACCTCGTGAAGCTGTATCAGCATCATACACATTAGAGTATGGTGGTGTTAATGAGCTAGAAATTCATAAAGATGCTATTAAGCCAGGACAACGTGTGCTGATTGTTGATGATTTACTAGCGACAGGTGGCACTATTAATGCTACACGTGAAATTATTGAAAAACTTGGTGGCATCGTTGCTGGTGTAGCTTTTATTATAGAATTAGAAAGCTTGCAAGGCCGTGAAAAAATTATGAAAGCTGGCGAAGTGCCATTCCTAGCTTTAATGGAATATTAAGCATTTTTAAGCTTAGTGTAATTGGCAGTATGCCGTAAAATACTTAGAACAATAATATACATCATATTGAGGTGCTACTGATGAACAATAGTAACATTAAAGAGTGGTTTATACGCTTTTTCAAAGGGATATTCATTGCTCTAGGGTTTATTCTTCCTGGTGTATCCGGTGGCGTATTAGCAGCAATTCTTGGCTTGTATGAACGAATGCTGAACTTCATGGCGCATTTGAGGCAGAATTTTAAGAAAGATTTTTGGTTTTTTCTACCAGTGGGTTTGGGTGGTATCGCTGGTATTATTTTATTAAGCCGACCATTAGAATTTTTGCTTGTTGAATATAAAGCAATTATTTTGTGGGGGTTTGCTGGTGCCATTGTTGGTACTTTACCAGCTCTGACAAAGGAAAGTGGCAAGCATGGGCGGAGCCCGAGCGATTGGATATTATTCATCGTCACAATAGTTGCTGGTGGATTATTCCTATATAATATGACGGCCATCTTTGGGACGATGCCAATTAATTTCTTTTCTTGGATGTTGGCGGGGGCACTAATCGCGTTAGGCGTTATTGTCCCGGGATTAAGTCCATCAAACCTGTTGCTATACCTAGGATTATTTGACCCAATGTTAGCCGGATTTAAACGTGCTGATATAAGTGTATTTTTGCCAATAGCACTTGGTGGTATGTTGACATTAATCCTTTTTTCAAAATTAATGAACTATCTTTTACATCACTATTATGCTAAGGTATACCATTTCATTTTAGGTATTGTTGTGGTGTCAACGCTTTTAATTGTTATTCCACCAGTCGCTGATTATAGTGGCTTTAACATAATGAGCGGATTTATAAGTTTTATCTTATTCATCCTCGGTGTATGGGCTGGTCACTGGATGAGCGGCTTAGAAGAAAAGTACAAATAAAAAACGATCATGTGATAATTTCTATCGCCAGATCGTTTTTTTATTGTACTAACCAAACTTGATCACTAATAAAATCAAATGGTTGATGATGTTGATTTAACTTTTTGGGGCGTGCTAGTTTTGCATTCTGCCAAAATAATTGTGAATTGGTTGCGCCATTTTTTTCACCAATGACAATAAAATCACCATTAAAGTGTTGCGCACGTAGGCCTTGTAGAACTTGCCAGTCCGTTTCATCTGTATCAGGTGCCCAGCTTAGAATAACCACATCATAGGACATTGCTTTTATAGCTTCCAATGCATCTAAACAGATAACTTCTGTCCATAAATCAGGATGCTGTATATCTTGACCGTGCCAGTCGAAGTTATCTGTTGCGATGACGTTATTGCCAAAAAGGCGCAATTGGCTAGAAATAACGCCATTTCCTGACATGATTTCTAAAACTCGTCGGCCATCAATAAATTGATTTAAATCCGATAACCAAAGCTTATTTGGCAAATGCCAGACGCCAAAAGACTTAATAATTGTTTGTCGAAATTCAGAAAGTAAATCATCAAGAGGCATCAGTCGTAAATCGGATAGAATATCTTGACTAGAAAAACTAAGCTGAGGTAGGGGGTTTTCGGGTAAAGTATGCTGAGCAAGGGACTGTAATGCCTTACGAGCTGCATTTATTTTAACCAACGTATCTGGGCTGTCAGAAAATTGCTGAGCATATTGCGCTAGTTTAATCTTCATCGTCATTTGTTACATCACGTCGATGGTTTACCTTGGTACCGTCCTTACTAATATGTATGTTGAAATGTTTACCATTTCTAACAAACTCAAATTCGTTATCTTTGATATTTTTTCTGAAACGCCAAAATGCAACTAAGCCAATAATGCCAGCAACAGCAGCTATAATTAAGGCAACGAAGAGTGCAATGCCAATAATGCTAAGTACGACCGGAACTGCTACGCCAATAATTGTTAAAATGACAGGAATCAAAATTAACAGCCCAATAATCGCTGTAACCACGGCCCCAATAAATTGAAATATCTGTTTCATAATATTTTTCCTCCTTGTTTATTATACTATAGTTTTGGAGAGTTTTATTAGATTTATAAAAAAGTATTGACATATAAATGTTATTAGGGTATATTATTACTCATAGAAACAAGCGAGTAATTCGCTCAAAAAATGGAGACGCATCATGGCTAAAAATGTACAAGCACATCAAAATAACGCACTCCTCCTCAACCTCCTTCTCATTTGAGTCTAGTAGGTTGTTATTTGAGCAATAATCAGCTACTAGACTTTACTAAAAGAGTCAGAGTAGCTGGTTAGGTAGGAAACGTCCTAACGAGCAATCGTTGGGACGTTTTATTTTTCTCAACGATTGTTAGTAGTTCATATTGGAATTAAGTTATTAAACAGGAGAAATAACATGGCACAAAACGCAATTACACCACAACATAAAATTGATACAGATCAAATTAAAGAAAAAGTAGCTCAAGAAAAAGAGTCAGTTCGTGACACTGTTTATAAAGTCAGTGCAGCTGTCTCAAACGCCATTTTGGTTACCTTGGGTATGGGATTGTTGCTGCAGACGATTGCAGGATTTATCCACTGGGCACCGATGGTCCAAATGGGTGCAATCACTAAAATTATGTTACCAGCAGCATTTGGCGCCGCGATTGCATCACAAATGAAAACGAATACAATGGTTATGTTTAGTGCGATGGCTGCGTCAGCGGTTGGTGCCAACGCTGTTTTCTTCACAGATAAAGCCGTGGAGGGTGTGACAGCAACCGGATACGCTGGTGCACAAGCCGCTGGTTCAGCTATAATGACCACTGGACAACCAATTTCAGCTGTTATGGCTGGTGTGATTGCCGTATTGTTTGGTAAGTGGTTGAGTGGTAAGACACCATTAGATATGGTCATTGTACCGGCGGCGACCACAATTGTTGGCACGGTGTCAGGGTACTACTTGGCAGCTGTTACGACACCGGCATTGGTCGCAATCGGAAAGTTTATTGCTTCGAGTGTTGCAGTTAACCCAATTATTGGTACAGCCATTGTTGCAATGGCCTTTGGTGCAATGACCATGACACCAGCCTCCGCAGCAGCTTTGGCTGTGGCAATTGGTGCAACGGGTGTAACTTCACCAGAGGCTGCAGGAGCAATCTTAATCGGTACAACGGCTGTATTCGTTGGCTTCCCTGCAATGTCATTTCATGAAAATAAAATTGGCGCAACAATTGCTCAAGGTATTGTTACACCAAAAATTCAATTTCCAAATTTGACTGAAAATCCTGCCTTGATTATTCCACCAATGATTGGCGCAGCAATTGCTGCACCAATCGCAACAATCGCGTTTAATGTTACTGCACCTTTCTCAATGGCTGGTATTGGATTTAATTCATTTATCGTTCCGTTGGCATTGGCTGGTTCAAATCCTGCTGCATTTGCTGCTTACATGATTATCGGTGTAGGTGTTCCCGTGATTGTTTCATTTGTTGGTTATCGTTTCATGCGTAAAATGGGTTGGGCAAAGCCACAACAATTGCACTTGGAGATGATTTAATATAAAAAAGCATGAGTCGCTAATTGAGACATCATGCTTTTTTATTTTGTGTATGTTGAGCGATAGGATAAGTTATTTGGCCCTTTGAGCCAGTTAAAGTGTTTTAATGGATTTGATTTTACGCCCCAAATATCGAGTAACGCTGCAATTGCAATATGAACAGGAGCCTGAGCATCAAATGTGACATTCAATTGATTATATAGACCATCTGGTCGATTTTCCGGTTTCACACTAAGCAATTTTTTGGTATTGTGGTATATGAAGTATCGATTTGCAATGAAATTACCAGATATTAACCAGCTTAAATATCGAACATAAACAAAGTCACTAATATGGCCTAGTGTAAAACTAATTGACCCGACGATATGCCCACGGTAGTTGAGGGTAAATCTTGGTATAATACCATAAGATGTTTGGCGGATGCGCACCAAAACGCGACCGGACATGTCTTGAACTTGAATTTCGTCAGATTTTTTACCAGAACGGCCAGACACTAAATAAGACGCTTTAAAATCTTGGTCGAAAACAATGTTGACGCCATCATTAATACTATGTCGTTGACGTAAGTAATATTTTGTCATTTGCAAACCTCGTATTCAATTACAAGTTTATCACGAAAGAAGAAGAAAATGCCATTATCACATACAACTTGGGCACCAGCTGTTAAGGCCAAGTTAAATCCTGAGTATTTAAAACAAGTCGCGCAGTTTATTCAATCAACTTACCGGGAAGATGCTCATATTTTTCCACAGCAAAAAAATATATTTGCTGCTCTTGAGAAAACACCTTTGCCTGAGACGAAAGTGGTCATCATGGGGCAAGATCCATATCACAATATTGGTCAGGCCCAAGGATTGAGCTTCTCAGTTCCTGAAAACGTGCCAGCACCACCTTCCTTACAGAATATTTTAAAAGAGCTTTCGACAGATGTTGGGCCTCGTCAATCTCATGATTTAACCAGCTGGTCCACACAAGGTGTATTGCTACTAAATGCTGTCTTAACAGTTCCAGAAGGGCAGGCTAATGCGCACCAAGGGAAAATTTGGGAGCCGTTGACGGACAGTTTGATCCAAATTGCTTCTGAAGATGATGCACCGAAAGTTTTTATTTTGTGGGGAAAGTTTGCCCAATCGAAACGTCAATTTATTGATGAGTCTAAGCATCTCGTCTTAATGAGTGCCCATCCAAGCCCACTATCAGCTTACCGTGGCTTTTTTGGAAGTCAACCATTCTCAAAAGCAAATCACTTTTTAGTTGCTAAGGGGCGACAACCTATTGATTGGTTGAAATGAGTGAATAAATTCACAAATATTACTAAATACACAGACTTTTGTGTAGTTGTCTGTTACAATTAAATTGTAAATAATTAATTCGTAGCAGCGAATTTGGAGGAATTTATGGAACTTTTTGAGCAATTAAAAAATAAAATTACCGGTCAAAATAAGACAATTGTATTTCCGGAAGGTGAAGATCCCCGTATCCAGGGCGCAGCTATCAGATTAGCAGCTGATAATTTGATCGAGCCAATATTGTTGGGGGATGCACAGGAAATTTCAAAAACTGCCCAAGCCCATAACTTTGATTTATCGAACATAGAGACGATTGATCCTGCTTCATATGATGAGAATGAATTGGCAAAATTAAATGCGACACTTGTCGAAAGGCGCAAAGGGAAAACAGACGCTGAGACAGCTGCCAAATGGCTACAAAATGTTAACTATTTTGGGACAATGCTGGTTTATACTGGCAAAGCTGACGGTATGGTGTCAGGCGCAGTACATCCAACTGGTGATACAGTTCGTCCTGCGTTGCAGATCATTAAAACGGCGCCTGGCTCATCACGTATCTCTGGTGCATTCATTATGCAAAAAGACGAAGAGCGTTATGTATTTGCGGACGCTGCCATTAACATTGACATTGATTCGGACACGATGGCTGAAATTGCAATACAATCAGCCCACACAGCTCAAGTGTTTGATATTGAACCAAAAGTTGCGATGCTTTCATTTTCAACTAAGGGCTCCGCAAAATCACCCTTGGTCGATAAGGTGGCAACTGCCACTGCATTGGCTAAGAAGTTAGCACCTGAACTGGCGGACTCAATTGATGGAGAGTTACAGTTTGATGCTGCGTTTGTTGAATCTGTTGCTGCCGCAAAGGCGCCTGATTCAAAAGTCGCAGGTAAAGCGAACACATTTATTTTCCCAAGTCTAGAAGCAGGTAATATTGGCTATAAAATTGCACAACGCTTGGGTGGGTTTGAAGCGATTGGACCTATTTTACAAGGCTTAGCAAAGCCTGTTTCTGATTTATCGCGAGGAGCCAATGAAGAGGATGTTTATAAAGTAGCTATTATTACTGCTGCGCAAGCATTATAAGTATATAAAAAAAGACCTAACTGAAAAGTTAAGTCTTTTTTTATGCGGATAACAGGAATCGAACCTGCACGGTGTTGCCACCATACCGACCTGAACGGTACGCGTCTGCCAGTTCCGCCATATCCGCAGTTCAACTTTATTATTATACCTGAAAAAGTAAGGGTTGACAAATTTTTCTGGTATAGTACTATTAAATTATTCAAAGAAGCAGGGATGTATTATGAACAAATTATTCTTCAATCAAACATCATCCTCCACTCGACCACTCATGTGATCGGGATTCTTTGCGTACAGATAACGTAGAAATGACGGACAACATGGGTGTGTATACTTGTGTTGTCTTTTTGTATATTGAAAGGGATTTTTAATGACAAACTATAATTTTTCTGCTGGTCCAGGTGTTCTACCAACGCCAGTTCTCACTAAGATTAAAAATGAATTCATCAAAAATGAATTTACGCATATGTCCATCATAGAAATCTCGCATCGCTCCACGCAATTTGAAGAAATCATTAACAGCGCTGAAGAACGTTTGCGTGATTTAATGAATATATCAGATGATTATGGTGTTGCATTTATTCAGGGTGGGGGATCCACGCAATTTGAAATGTTGCCACTTAACTTTGCCAATAATAAGAATAGAATTGCTGTTTTAGATTCAGGTAATTTTGCCTCAAAGGCAGCGCAGGCAGCAGTTACTATTGGGAAACAAGCAACAATTTTGGACAGCTCTAAAGTGGATCATTATCACCATTTACCTATGTTATCTACAGATTTCAACGCCGATGAGTATGATTACCTACATCTAACGACCAATAACACAATCGAGGGTGCTACTTACCACCAATCGATTTTGCCTAAAACCGTTGGTCGATTAACAGCAGATATGAGTTCAAATATTTTGGCAGAGCCATATGATGTCAACGATTTTGATGCTATTTTTGCGGGGGCGCAAAAGAACCTTGGGCCAGCTGGCGTTACGGTTGCTATCGTCAAAAAAGATTGGTTAAAAGAACAAAATATTGAAAACGTAGGTTCAATGTTGCGTTATCAAAATTATCTGGACAAGCATTCAATGTATAATACACCGCCAGTATTTTCGATTTACGCTCTGAACTTAGTACTTGAGTGGGTACAAGAGCAGGGAGGCGTTGACAGTATGTATGCGCAAAATATTGAGAAGTCTTCAAAATTGTATGATTACCTAGATAACTCTACATTTTATCATGCATTGGTTGATGAATCGGCACGTTCACTGACAAACGTTGTCTTTACTACCGCAGACTTAGAACGAGATCAAGCAATAGCCAAAGACGCAACTAAAGAAGGTTTATTTAATTTAAGTGGTCATCGGTCGGTTGGTGGTTTCCGTGCTTCATTATACAATGCACAACCTATTGAAGCAGTTGATGCCTTAATTACATTTTTGAAGAAAGCAGAAAATAATTACAAATGACAAACATTAAAACTTATAATGCTATTAGTTCTAAAGGACTGGACTATTTGAAAGACCATCACTACGACATTAACGGTAATGATGCGCCAAAAGGCATCTTGTTACGTTCACAAAATTTACACGATGAACCAATCGATGATAATGTTCGTGCCATTGTTCGTGCTGGTGCTGGCTTTAATAATATTCCTGTTGAGGAATTATCAAAACGTGGTATTGCTATTTTTAATACGCCTGGTGGGAATGCAAATGCCGTGAAAGAACTAACAATTGCATCACTAGTTTTGGCAGCACGACCAGTAGTTGGTGCTATACAATTTGCTAATGATACACGGGGCGGGGATGTGTCTTTGCGCACAGAGTCAAATAAAGGCGGTTACCGTGGCACAGAACTAGCAGGAAAGAAACTGGGTGTTATTGGTTTAGGAAACGTTGGATCAAAAGTTGCTAATACCGCCTTAGCTCTTGATATGGACGTTATTGGTTATGATCCTGGGTTGAATGCCAATACAGCTTGGCGTGTCGATCGTCATATTGTTCATGCAAGAAGTGTTGAGGAAGTATTAGAGCAAGCCGACTATGTGACTGTTCATATTCCATTAGAAGAGAAAAATCGTTATTTCATTGATGCGGATAAATTGCATCTGATGAAGCCAACGGCTGCGTTACTCAACTTGTCAAGAGGCGGCATTGTTGATGATGAAGCTGCAAAGGAAGCGTTGGATAATGATCAGTTACGTGTCTATATCACTGATTTTGCTGACAGTGTTTTGTTTGATAATCCTAAGGTTATTATTACGCCGCATATTGGTGGATCAACTATTGAAGCAGAGGACACGAGTGCTTTGATGGCTGCACGTCAACTAGATGAGTATTTAACAACAGGAAATATTGTAAATTCAGTTAATTATCCAGATATTAATGAACCATTCACGACTAAGTATCGCGTTGGTATTATTCACGAAAATGTGCCGAATATGTTGGGACAAATTTCAAAGTTCTTTGGTGATCATAATATCAACATTGAACAGTTAAGTAATCGTGCTGTTGGAAATTATGCCTATACAATGGTGGCAATTAACGACTTTACTGAAGAACAACAAGAGTTGGTAAAAACGGCTTTGGATGAAATTCCACACGTTATCTTAACTCGTCGTTATGTTAACCCAAGAATATAAAGAAGGAAAAACCAAAATGACTAAAGAATTACAAGAATCAGCAATCACAACGCTCGCACGTCGAGGTGTGACTACCAATGATATCGCCGAAGGCACACGTACATTTTTGAGTGGCAAATACAAAGATACCATTAATGAAGAAGTATTGGCCAAATCTATTGCACATGTTCTTTACAAAGATGAAGTAGCTGATATTATTTTGACTGCGATATACCTTGATGAGCAAGCAGAAGTTATGCCCGATGATCAACCCTTAAAAGCACGCTTGCAACGCGATGCCAATGGTCATAATGTTGATGAAATTTTGGCAATTGCAATTACGCAACAATTTTCTGCAGCTGCAACAGTGCATTATGGTTTGTTAGATGACCTAAAGCCAGGGTTAATTGGAGAAATTAACGACAAGACCGATAGCATTAATGTTTACTTAGACGATATTTTGGCAGCATTGATTGCCAGTTCAGCAATGTCATATTTGGAGCTTTTGGGCGGTAATCAATATTAATGATTTAAACTGTGCTTACTGGAAATTGTAGTTATTTTTTGTTAAAATAGAAGCGTTATTCATTAATTTCAAGGAGATGACACAATGTCAGGACATAGTAAATGGCATAACATTCAAGGTCGTAAAAACGCCCAAGATGCTAAGCGTGGTAAAATTTTTCAAAAGATAGCGCACGACTTATATGTTGCTGCAAAGGCCGGCGGTGCAGATCCAGATATGAACGCGTCATTGCGATTAGTTGTTGAAAAAGCTAAGGCCGCTAACATGCCTAAGGAAAACATACAACGTGCGTTAGATAAGGCTTCTGGCGCAAATGGCGCTAAGTTTGAAGAAGTCACTTACGAAGGGTATGGTACTGCTGGAGTAGCTGTTCTCGTCGAAGCGTCTACAGATAATATTAACCGCACGGTATCAAGTGTTCGTAACTCATTCAAGCACGCTGGCGGTGCATTGGGAACTTCAGGATCAGTGGCATTTCAGTTTGATCGTAGGGGTTATCTTGCTATTGATCGTAGTGCATTTCCCGATCTAGACGAAGACACAGTGCTAGAGGCTGCGTTGGAAGCAGGTGCGGAGGACGTGCAAACTTCTGATGATGTTTTTGAAATCTATACAGAGCCAGCTGATTTCCAAGCTGTTGAATCGGCTTTGACAGAAGCTGGATATGTTTTTGAAGACGCAGAAGTGACAATGATCGCTCAAAATCCAATGGACATTTCAGAAGAAGATCGCGAGAAGTTGGATAAGTTAGTCGATGAATTAGAAGATAATGAAGACGTTTTGGCAGTTTACACAACCGCTGATTAGGTAGGTAAAATACATCAATGGATGTATTTTTTTTTACAATTACTTTCAAAAAGGACAATAGTTGTCTTTCATATTTAGCTGAAAGAGCAATAAACTAAGACATACACTATAAATGTTAGAAATAATTAGTAATATTCTCAAAATATAATTTATTATTATGGTAAAATGGATAAGTAAAAAGCGATTAACGTATTTAATGTTCGTTTTTTACTAAAAAAGCAACATTGATAGAGGGACACTCACGGATAGGTGCAAACAGATTAACTATTTTTTGTAATAGTTAGTTTTCTCCGACAAGCCTATCCCGTCTGAAAGCAGCTATTGGTGTTATAGGAGAAAAAATATATGTCTGGTGTAATTGTTGTTGGTTCGCAATGGGGTGATGAAGGAAAAGGAAAGATCGTTGACTTTTTCGCGGAACATGCGGACGCAGTAGTGCGTTATCAAGGTGGTAATAACGCAGGACACACAATTTGGCATGGTGATACAAAATTTGAGTTATCAGCATTGCCATCAGGAATTGTCACAAAGGGACAACTTGCTATTTTGGGTAACGGTGTGGTTATTAATCCAGAAGCATTGTTAGCAGAAATAAAAGAAGTTGAATCTCAGGGTGTTACAGTTGAAAATTTGATTATTTCAAATCGTGCGCATGTGATTATGCCTTATCATATCGCATTAGACAAAGCATCTGAAACAGCATCAAATAATCGTATTGGTACAACAAAAAAGGGTATCGGCCCAGCTTATACAGATAAAATTTCACGTGTTGGTATTCGTGTTGCTGATTTAATTGACCCTGAAATTTTTGGTAAGTTATTAAAAGAGTACTTACCATTCAAGAATGCGCAATTAACCAAGTTATATGGTGAAGAAGCGCTTGACTATAATGAAATATATGATAAATATGTTGAATATGGTCGTCAATTGGCACCGTATGTCACTGATACATCTTACTTACTTGGTCAACAAATGAAAGAAAACAAACGTGTGGTTTTCGAAGGAGCCCAAGGGGTCATGTTAGATGTAGACCACGGCACATACCCATTTGTTACTAGTTCAAATCCAACTGCTGGTGGCGTTATGAATGGCGCGGGTGTAGGACCAAAGCAAATTCAAGATGTTGTGGGCGTTATTAAAGCTTATACATCACGCGTTGGCTCAGGACCATTCCCCACAGAATTGTTTAATGATACAGCGGACCATATTCGTGAAATTGGTCATGAATACGGTGTTGTGACAAAGCGCCCACGCCGAATTGGTTGGTTAGATGCTGTTGCATTGCGTCATGCGGTGCAAGTATCTGGCTTAACGAAACTAGCTATTAATTCATTAGATGTTTTATCTGGGTTAAAAGAAGTTAAAATTGCAACATCATATACTTATAAAGGTGAAGCAATTCATCATTTCCCAGCATCAGATACTTGGTTCCAAGGACTAGATGTTAATTTTGAGACATTGCCTGGTTGGGATGAAGATATTACTGATGTCACGAAGTTTGACGAATTACCAATTAATGCACAAAACTATTTGAATAGAATTTCTGAATTATTGGAAGTCGATCTATTAAGTTTCGCTGTTGGCCCTAAGCCAGAACAGACACATTTGTTGCGCCCAGTTTGGGAATAAACAGTACAATTAATAAAGCAAATAAGATGAATAAATTCGTCTTATCTGTTTTTTTTTATTAAATATACAACAAAATGGCATATATTCACTTTTATACTGTATATAAACGAAATATTATTGCATATTTAATCAAACGGGGTTAATATATAATCATCGAATAGCTAAAGAAAAAATGATGAGGGCAAAATTATGACAGACACATTAGTATTAGCATACTCCGGCGGTTTAGATACTTCAGTAGCCATTCCTTGGTTAAAGGATAAAGGGTACGATGTTATCGCAGTTGTTTTGGACGTTGGGCAACATGGCAAGAATTTAAATGAAATTCAAGCAAAAGCCTTAAAAGTTGGTGCCAAACAATCAATCGTTATCGATGCAAAAGCTGAATTTGCAGATAAATATGTTGCACCAGTTATTAAAGCTAACATGATGTATGAAGGCGAATATCCAATGGTATCAGCCTTGTCTCGTCCATTAATCATCAAAAAGTTAGTTGATATCGCACATGAAAATGATGCCGTTGCGATTGCGCATGGCTCAACGGGTCATGGTAACGATCAAGTACGTTTCGAAGCCGCAATTCATGCATTGGACCCGGACATGAAGATTGAAGCACCCATTCGTGATTTTCAGTGGTCACGTGAAGAAGAAATTCAATATGCACAAGAACATGATGTTCCGGTACCTATTGATTTAGATTCACCATACTCAATTGATGAGAACTTATGGGGACGTGCCAATGAAGCTGGTATCTTAGAAAACCCATGGAACCAGGCGCCAGAAGATGCATTTGCATTAACAACTGCCATTGAAGATGCACCAGATACACCAGAATTTATCGATGTTACTTTCGAAGCTGGTGTGCCAGTTGCGCTTAATGGCGAAGTATTGTCATTAGAAAAGCTCATTGTGGCGGTTAATGAGATTGCTGGAAAGCATGGTATTGGCCGTATCGATCATATTGAAAATCGTTTGGTTGGTATTAAGTCACGTGAGATTTATGAAGCACCAGCTGCAGCTGTACTGATGACAGCACATAAGGATTTGGAAGATTTGACACTAGAACGTGATGTTGCTCATTTCAAGCCAATTGTGGAACAACAGCTAGCTAATTTGGTTTATGAAGCGAAGTGGGTATCACCATTGTTTGATAGTTTAATGGCCTTTATTGATAGCACACAACAAAATGTCAATGGTGTGGTTAAGATGAAGTTGTTTAAGGGTAACGCCACTGCGGTTGCCCGTCAATCTGAACACAACTCACTATACGATGAAGATTTGGCAACATATACATCATCATCATCATTTGACCAAGCATCTGCGGTAGGCTTTATCAAATTGTGGACACTAAGTAATACGGTTTATGAACAAGTCAACCATGTCCATTCACAAGCAAAAAAGAACACAGTGAAATAAAAAATACGAGCCTAGCTCGTGTACATAGATAGCAATAAAGGGAGTAATGAATAATATGAGTGATAAATTATGGGGTGGTCGTTTTACTGCTAAAGCTGCAGAATGGGTAGATGAATTTGGTGCTTCAATTCACTTTGATCAAAAAATGGCAGCTGAAGATATTGAAGGTTCGATAGCACATGCGAAAATGCTTGGCAAACAAGGCATTATCAGTCCGGAAGAATCAGAAAAAATCGTTGCTGGTTTGAAAATCATCAATGAAGAACTCATTGCTGGAAAAATTGAGTTTGACGTTAAAAACGAAGATATTCATATGAATATCGAATCATTATTGACCGAGAAAATAGGTCCGGTGGCAGGAAAATTGCATACTGCTCGTTCCCGTAATGACCAAGTAGCCACTGATTTTCATTTATGGGTCAAGCATCGTTTGCCCCACGTTCTAGAATCTCTAACTGAATTGCAAGAGGAGTTGTTAACTTTGGCGACAACTCATGCAGGAACCATCATGTCTGGGTATACGCATTTGCAACATGCGCAGCCAATAACTTATGGTCACTATCTTCTTGCTTACTTTGAAATGTTTCAACGTGACTATGAACGTTTCGAATTTAACCAAAAGCATACAGACATTTTGCCGTTAGGAGCAGCGGCATTAGCCGGGACAACTTTCCCGATTGACCGTGAATTTGTTGCTTCAGAACTGGGGTTTGACAGTATTTATCACAACTCATTAGATGCCGTGTCAGATCGTGATTTTGCTTTAGAATTCTTGTCAAACGCCGCTATATTAATGATGCACCTTTCCAGAATGGCAGAAGAGTTAATTTTGTGGTCAACTTACGAATTTAATTACATTGAACTATCAGATGATTTTTCAACCGGCTCGTCAATTATGCCACAAAAAAAGAATGCTGATTTTGCTGAATTAGTTCGTGGAAAAACAGGAAGAAGCTATGGCGCATTAATGGGTCTGTTGACAACGATGAAGTCATTGCCACTAGCCTACAACAAAGATATGCAAGAGGATAAAGAGCAGGTCTTTGATATTATGGATACGGTTCTAGCCTCTGTTAAGGTGTTTACGGGTATGCTAAGTGGCTTGACGGTTCATAAAGAGCGTATGCTGGCCACAACACAAGATGATTTTTCGAATGCGACTGAACTAGCGGATTACTTGGCCACTAAAGGTGTACCATTCCGTGAAGCCCATGCAATTGTGGGTCAATTAGTCTTGACAGGTATTCAATCAAAAACGCCATTACAAAAAATGTCTCTGTCTGATTTGCAAGCCGTAGCCCCACAAATAGAAGAAGACATTTACGACAAACTTCAATCTGAAACAGCAGTTAACCGACGCACTTCGTTAGGCGGTACGGCTGTTGAAAATGTTAAAAAAGAAATTGTAAGAAATAAAAAAGTTTTGGAGGCAAGGTAATGCATTCACATTTTCAAGGAAAATCTTTTCTTAAAGAAATTGATTTTACAAAAAAAGAGCTAGAAACATTCATCGATTTGGCTGCGCACTTCAAGTATTTAAAGCAAAATAATATACCGCATAAATACCTTGAGGGCAAAAATATTGCCTTGTTGTTTGAAAAAACTTCAACGCGTACGCGTTCTTCTTTTACCGTTGCTGCAAATGACTTAGGCGCTCATCCGGAGTTTCTAGGTAAAAATGATATTCAATTTGGCAAGAAAGAGTCCCTGGAAGACACGGCAAAGGTTTTTGGGAGCATGTACGATGCAATCGAATATCGCGGATTTTCGCAAGCTACAGTGGAAGGATTGGCCACTTACAGTGGCGTGCCAGTCTGGAATGGGCTGACAGATGATTGGCATCCAACACAAATGTTAGCTGATTTTCTTACCATTAAGGAACAACTAGGCCACATAGCGGGTATTACCTTAGCCTATATGGGCGATGGTCGAAATAACGTTGCTAATTCTCTGTTGGTAACAGGGGCAATATTAGGTGTTAATGTGCATATTGTAGCACCAAAAAGTTTGCAACCAAGTGAAGAAATTCTAAATATAGCCAACCAAAAATCTGCTGAATCAGGTGCAAAATTGCTTGTTACAGATGACATTGATGATGGCGTAAATGATGTTGACGTCTTGTACACGGATGTGTGGGCTTCGATGGGTGAAGAAGATACGTTTGAAGAAAGAATAAAGTTATTATCACCTTATCAAATTAACGCAACATTAGTCGAAAAAACAAACAACGAACAGGTAATTGTGTTACATGATTTACCAGCATTTCATGATTTGAATACTAAAATGGCGCAAGATATTTATGACAAGTTTGGTATTAAAGAGATGGAAATCACTGATGAGGTCTTTCATGCTTCATATGCGCATCAATTTGAGCAAGCAGAAAACCGGCTACATACAATTAAAGCTGTCATGGCAGCAACTTTAGGAAATATGTTTATTCCGGAGCTGAATTAAAAATAGCAACAAGAAAAAGGAGCCTAAATAATTAGGATCCTTTTTCTTGTTGCTTTGAATTTCTAATGAAATAACAGAAAGAAGTCACTTAAGTGGTTGCCAGCGCCAATCTTCTACTTCGGGCAAGTCCGTTCCCTTTGACCTAGTATACGCAACGTGTAGGTCGAGCTTATCGGTCATTTCTTGCACGAGGGCTGCTTGCTTGGTGCGAATATTTTCTGGCAAGAGATTAATAGCAGCTTTAACTAAATTAAATCGATCAATTTTGTTAAGAACACGCATATCAAATGGTGTTGTAATGTCACCAACTTCTCGGTAACCATGAACTGCTAAGTGGTGATTGTGTCGTTTGAAGAAAATAGATTCAATCATTGGTTCATAGCCATGGAATGCAAATAATACTGGTGTGTCAGTAGTGAAGTAAGCATCAAATTCATCATCACTTAAGCCATAGTTGGCATCGGCCCGTAGTTTAAATAGATCCAATACATTGATGTAACGTATTTTTAATGATGGTATGTGTTCGTGCAAAATTTGTATTGCTGCTAAACTTTCTGTCGTTGGTTCAGAACCAGCTGAAGCGATAATAATATCAGGTTTTTCACCTTTGTCAGTACTTGCCCAGTCAATGACACGTAATCCCTGCGTAACAAGTTGTTTGGCCTCAGTAGGTGAGAACCACTGTAAGCGGGGATGTTTGCTGGCCACAATATAATTAATCTGTTGCGTTGCTTGCGCAGCATGTTCAAATGTTGCGACCAAGCTATTAGCATCCGCTGGGAAGAACTCGCGAATGAAGTCTGGTTGCTTTTCATACAACATTGTTGTTACACCAGGATCTTGGTGTGAGTAACCATTATGGTCTTGTTGGAAAACAGTTGAATCAGCAATAATATTTAATGCCGGCACGTCCTTACGCCATGAAACGTCATGAGAATGATTCAACCACTTAAAATGTTGCACAATCATGTCATCAACTTCACGAATAAAGACCTCATAACTGGCAAAGAATCCATGACGACCGGTTAGCGTATAAGCTTCAAGCATCCCCTCATCATAATGCTCTGATAACATAGAATCAATAATACGGCCTTCAGGTGCCATGAATTGATCATTAGGTTCTTTGATTGGTAATAGCCATTGGCGATTAGTTGTTTCAAAAATGTCTTGGAAACGATTAGAAGCTGTTTCATCTGGGCCAAAGCCACGGAAGTTAGTAGGATTAAGTTTGATGATATCACGCAAATAGTCACCTAACAAAATAGCATCTTGAGCTAAGTTATTGCCTGGCTGATTATTTTCTACCAAATAATTGTCAATGTCAGGTAAAATTAAAGGTTTGATAATACCAGCATTGGTGACCGAATTATTGGCCATACGTAGCTCTTTTTTCGGTAATACTTCTTGGATAGATTGTGTTAACTGACCGTTTTCATCAAATAATTCATCTGGTTTGTAAGATTGTAACCAATCAACAAGTTGTGGTATATATTCAGGATGATTTTGGTCAGCAGGAATTGGAATTTGGTGTGCACGAAATGAATTTTCAATTGGTTTGTCATCCCAAGTTTTTGGCCCTGTCCACCCTTTAGGTGAACGTAAAACAATCATTGGCCAAAGTGGTCGTGTAATCTCTTCATTTGTCTGCTGAACGGCTTTTTCTCTAATGTCTTTAATCTCAGTAAATACTGTGTCCGTGGTTTTTGCCATTTCTTCATGAACTTGCATAATCGGTTTGTCAAAAGAACTTACAAAGTAAGGGTGCCATCCCAGACTGTGGAAATACTTGGTTAGTGTTTCATCAGATTCTCGAGAGAGAACTGTGGGATTCGCAATCTTGAAGCCATTTAAATTCAAAATTGGTAATACAGTACCATCATTTTTAGGATTCAAAAATTTATTAACATGCCATGAAGTGGCTAGGGGTGCCGTTTCTGCCTCACCATCGCCAACAACAACCGCAGCAATGAGGTCTGGATTATCCAATACAGCACCAGCACCGTGCAAGATAGAATAGCCTAAAGCACCACCTTCATGAATCGATCCAGGTACTTTAGGATCAGCATGTGAAGCAACGCCGCCGGGAAACGAGAAACGCTTAAACATTTTCTGCATACCCGCTTCATCCTGTGTGATTTCTGGAAATGCTTCGGTATAACTACCATCAAGATAAGCATTTGAAATCATTACTTGTCCGCCATGGCCAGGCCCCTCAATGTAAAACATATTCAAATTAAATTTATTAATAGCACGATTTAAATGGGCATAAATAAAGTTTTGACTAGGAATCGTGCCCCAGTGCCCGATTGGGTGAATTTTAACTTGTTCTGCCGTTAACTTTTCCTTAAGCAATGGGTTATCTAACAAATAGAGTTGTCCAACTGACAAATAATTGGTAGCTCGCCAGTAGGCATCTAAATTGTTCAGATAATCTGTTGAATCGATATTCATTTGATACTTCCTCCAATTTGTGACAATGCATACACAAAGTGCATGCTACGATTGCGTAAAAAATATTGCAAGATATAAAATTAACTTTGCAAAGTATAGTGAAAAGTTCAGAAATAAATTGATAATTAATCTGAACCTGGCGAACACCAATTCATTATCAAGCCGTGTTTTTACATATTCATCGTAAAGGTTGTTTTTTAAAAAGTCAATACCAATACATTAATTGGTACGACCCAATTAATGTATTGGTATTGACTTTTATGGTTATAATCGCGTCATAACGGGAATTAGCGTCTTAACATTACTATTTGATAAAATAATTTGTTTGCATACTTCTGAACAAGTGTGTTACACTCGATTTTGTTATTAGTCGATTAATTAACATACTAGGGGTGCTTTTAAAAAAGCTGAGAGAGAAGAGATAATCTTTGAACCCTTTGAACCTGATCTGTAGCAAGCAGCGTAGGAAAGTATGAATATATGATTTTTTTGCAATCATATAAACAGCCATACTATATCTAAGAGCGTTTGCAATATAACTGTTATTATTGCAAACGCTCTTTTTCTATGTGTTGAAAATTTAGGAGGCAATTTTGTGAATCAACGTGTTTTTTTGGCCGCACCTTTCAAACAACTTTTGAATCAAAACAATCGAGTCAATACGGAAACTACACAGGCACTTCAGCAAGTAATGCAAGTGTTAGAAGATAAAGGAATGTTTGTGGATAATGCGCACAAACGAGAGAATTGGGGATTAGAAATGATGACCCCCACTCAATGTACAGATACTGATTTTAATTCCATAAAAAATTGTGATATTTTAATGGCTTTTCCGGGTAGCCCAGCATCACCAGGTACCCATATTGAAATTGGCTGGGCGTCAGCATTTCATAAAAAGATTATTTTGCTTTTAAAGAATGATGTTGACTATGCATATTTGATACGTGGTCTTGGTGTAATTGGGGACGTAGAGTATATCTATTACGAAGATATGAATAGTTGCCTTTCACAAATAAGTAATGTGATAGATAATTATCTACAACACAATAAAGTATTGTCAAAGTAGCGTTGAATGAGGGAGTTGAGTTAAATGACAACATATGAAACCTTTGATGATGCCTATATAGCCGAACTAAATGAAATATATCATCATGCAGAATTTTTCAATGAGCCCAGAGGATTTAGTAGTCGGGAAAAATTAGGTGTTAATTTTAAAATTGAAAATCCCGAACAGAGAATTGTATATAGCCAAACGAGAAAAACAAATATTATCTTTAATTTTGCGGAGGCATTGTGGTATCTAACAGGAAACAATAGCTTGTCTTACATCAGTTATTACAATAAACGAATGCCTGATTATTCAATGGACGGGCAAATACTAACCGGTACGGCATACGGTAAAAAGCTGTTTCATTTTGGGGAACAAAACCTAAATCAATGGCAGAACGTTAAACAAGAACTACTAAATGATGCTGATTCGAAACGAGCGGTAATCCAAATATTTGATGCACACGAATTAACAATTAATCAAAATTTAGATGTATCTTGCACATTGGGATTGCAGTTCTTAATTAGAAATAACCAACTTAATATGGTGGCTTACATGCGAGCAAATGATGCGTTTCGAGGCATAGTAAGTGATATTTTTTCATTCACCTTTATCCAAGAATTTATGGCACGAGAGTTGAATCTTAAAGTTGGAAAATATTACCATAGCGTGGGTACAATGCATATTTATGAACCTGATAATCAGTGGGTGACGCATGTGCTCAATGAATCAAATGATCAAACATTTATCTCTCCTAAAATGCCGCAAGGAAATAATTGGGCGATGGTACATGAGCTAATGCATTATGAAGAAAAATTGAGAAAAAAAGAATTAACAATGAATTGGGTGGACATTCAACAGACTGAGTTATCGTCGTATTGGCAACAAATATTGGCCTTATTTAGTATTTACCAAATGATTTATTATCACGAGGAAGTGGACCAGATGTTATTTGACCATCTTTTGCCAGTATATCAACATCTTTTGCTAAATAGATGGCCAACGAAAATGAGTAGGGGGATGGTGTCCAATGACAGAAAATTTATTTAAGGATGAAGTCGTGGCTAATCAGTTTAACGACTATAATGACGTATTAGAACAGGTTTTGGGATATAATTTTGTTTTGTCGATTTTGAAATCGACTCAAGCAAAGAAAATATTAGACTATGGATGTGGCCCTGGAAAAGTTTCGCTGCGTTTAGCAAACCAACTATCAGCCGATATAGTTGCGGTTGACGAGTCTGTTAAAATGATTGAAATTGCGAAAAGAGAGCGTAAGCATCAGCAAATTGATTATAAAATTGTTAAAAAAGATAATTTAGATTTTATCTCTGATAATTCAGTAGATGGTGCGATTGCGTGCTATGTTTTTATTAACAATCAGTCTGAACAACGAATTTTAAAGATTATGAGGGAAATTTATCGAACATTGCGACCAAACAGTCACTTCATCATTTTAGATACTAATCCAAATACCACGGGTATACCATTTTCAACTTTTCAAAATGGTGAACCGGGGAAATCTTATAGTTATGGTGAAGAACGTGTTGAAAAGTTGAATCTGGACACGCAAGAAAAACTTATTTTGCATGATTTTAACTGGCCAAATCGTATGTATGAAACGAATTTAAAGCGAGCAGGATTTAGTGAAATTACAGTTCGGTATCCAAAGTTAGAAGATTTTTCAGCAGAACAAATCCAACAAATAGAACAAGAGTATCACTATAAGAGTTGGTTAAATGAAAAAACACAAGCACCATTTATTTTATACCAAGCTATAAAAAAGTAGATTTTTCGAGGAACAAAAAAAGACCAAAGCATTTGTTTTGGTCTTTTTATTATTTTATTTTCAGTTTTGAAACTAAACTAGCATCGGGCGTAACATATAGTGTTTGCTGTCCTTCAAAAATAACAAAACCTGGCTTTGAACCATTTGGTTTGCGCAGTTTTCCGGCAGGTAAATAATCGACGGGGACATTGGCAGATTCACGCGCCTTGCTGAAGTAAGCAGCGAGCTTTGCGGCCTCAATAAGCGTTGTATCTGAAGGATTAGAATCATGAATAATAACGTGTGATCCTGGTATTTTTTGGACGTGCAACCAAATATCTCGACGATCAGCTTGTTTTAATGAAAGCCTTTCGTTTTGTAAGTTGTTTTTACCAACTTCAATCAACGTACCATCGGAACTTTCGAATTTATCAGGTTTTGATACCTTTGGTTTTTGTTTATTTTTCTTATTGGCACGGATGTATCCCTCAGCGGTTAATTCGAGGCGGATATCTTCTACATCCTTTGGAGATGCAACATCTAATTGTGCGACAACATTATTAAAATAATCAATTTCTGCGTCGGTCAACGCAATTTGCTCATTAACAAAATCTACGGCCGTACGTAATTTACGGTATCTGTTGAAATATTTTTCAGCATTTTTCAGACCGTTTAGTTTAGGATCTAAGGGAATTTCTAGTAAATTATTATTATCATAATAATTTTCAATAGATACGCTTCTCATTCCTTTTTGAACGAGGTGAGGGTAGGTAATTAACAAATCGCCTTTGACTTTTAACTCATCAGCATTTTCAGCGTCTTCAAGTGTTTTTAATAATTTTTTTCGCTTAGCTGTATTTTTTTTCAATTCGTTTTTAACAACCCGAACGAGGGTACCGGCTTGTTGGTTGACACGTTCTCTTTCAGCTTTTCCGATGTAATAGGCGTCAAGCATGGTGCCTAACGTTGGAAATTCTTCTTGTGACACGCTGTCTTGCAACCAGTCAAAGGCAGAGTAGCTAAGAGAACCATCTTTTGAAGTGAAAAGTGTGGGGGCGAGATCGTCAAAATGAGCCAACCATTCACGCGCATGCGCTAATTGATCACCTGCCTGATTAATTGCTCGAGCCAATGCTTCCGCGGATTCTCTTCCGAATCCCTGATACGTTTTTTGAATGTATTTAGGCCATTCTTCGAGAGGTGTATCTAGGATCATTTGAGCTAAACCATCTAGCCCTGCAGTAAACGGATTCTTCAAATTCTGGGCAGGAGGCAAAACATAAGTTGCACCAGGAATCAAAGAACGGACACGATTTTGGTCGGCAGGAACATGTTTAATTAGTTCCAGGATACGGGCATCACTTTCACGAACTAAAAATAGGTTTGAGTGGCGTCCCATCATCTCTAAGGTTAAGCGGATTTCTTGTATGTCCCCTAATTCATTACGTGCATTAACGTAAAAATTAATGATACGATCATTTTCAACTTGCTCAATTTTTTGTAATTTAGCGCCTTCTAAATAGCGTCGTAAAAACATTACGAAGTTTGGTGCAGTTTGCGGGTTTTCGTAGGGAATACGTGTGATTTGGGCACGTGCGTAGCTGGGATGAGCACTCAGTAGGAGCGGATAATTCTGCCCATTATTACGGACCACGAGTACAATTTCATTTGGATAAGGTTGGTGCACCTTGGTGATGCGGCCACCTGTAATTAAATCATTTAGTTCATGCACAATCGCGTGCGTAAATAGTCCATCTAAGGGCATTCTGTGTACTTCCTTTTGATTTGTTATATTTGCCTATATAGAGGATTTTATACTGATATAATAGGCTTTGCAGATTATTTTATTTACTAACAATAACTATTAAATACTATTGTTTTATATATCATTTGTACATTTTTTGTACACTTATATATCATCTAAAAGCGATATTGCTTTCGATTCTTCCTTTACTCTAAGAGAGTTTAATAGGTGAGAATAAACTTGTTGCGTAATTGAAACATCAGCATGGCCAAGGCGCTCACTAACGTATTGAATAGCCACTCCTCTTGATATTAGATATGATGCATGAGAGTGACGCAAAGCATGAAATGTTACTTGTTTGATGTTCAACTCTTTAATTGTATCACGTAAATATCGACCAACTAATTGATTATTTGATTTAATAATCAACTCTGTTTGATTTAACCGTAAATTTTTCAAAACAGAGAGTAACTTTTCATCAACTCTTATTGTCCTGATACTACTTTTGGTTTTCGGTTCTCTTTCATTATGAAACATATCCATAGATTTTTCGATGGTTATCGTTTTCTGTTCAAAGTTAACGTTATTTAATCTAAGTGCAGCTATTTCACCAAAACGCATACCGGTGTGAATTGCAATAAACATTGCAAGAAATGCATCTGATGTATTTAAGTTTTTGAAGGAGAAGTTTTCAATCTTCTTTAACTGATCTAATTCCAAAAATTTAAGTTCTTCTGATTTTCCATCTAGCCCGATGGTCTTGATACGAATAGTGGGGTCTCGCTCGATAATGCCTTCTGAATAGGCATCACGTAATGATTGGGCGATATGCACACGCCTTTTTGTTACTGTTTCTTTGGCGTGATCAATACCAAATGTGTTAATGAATTTTTGAAACTCTTGTCTATCAAAATCAATCAGTTTTGTTGAACCAATATAGCGTTTGATGACATTACTGGTCACTTTGTATTGATAAAGGGTGGCGGGGGCTAAATCAACTTTATAAATACTAACCCATCTATCAAAGTATTCTTGCAACGTGTCGTTTGAGTATTTTGGTTTATCATTTTCAAACTTGTGAGCCTCTATTTGTGTTGCCCATGCTTTTGCTTCAGTTTTATTTTTGAACCCAGACTTTGTTTTTTGTTTATATTTACCGTTCACTGGTATGGATACTTTAACCCGGTAAGTTCCTGCATCAGTTTTGTAAATTGAAGCCATAATAAAAACCTCCTTTAAAAGGGGGCTTATATCTGTTATAATCTAATAGAACGCCCCGTGCGTTTACTTCTCTCTTAGCACACCCTTAACTTTAGCCGGTCGGGTGTGCTTTTTTTATTGTCTTATTTTTTAACTTCTTCAAAGTCACCATCAATAATATTTGATGACTGTTCTTTTTTCTCTTTGCGTGAACCAATTACATAAAAGAATAATAGGGCACCTACGATAATCGCAACCCAAACAAAGTGGTCTAAGACCAAGCTTATGATACTCGTTACAATAACGGCTAATATAAGCCACGGTATTATTCTAACTAGACCGCTTAACAAACACCAAAATATTGCTATAAAACCTATAATTGCTAATATGAACATTTTATCTCCTTGTAAAGTTTACAATTGTAAACTAGTGGTATAATTAATAATAGTACAAGTTGGTTAGTTTAGAAAGGAGAATTCATGCTAAAAATTATAAATAATTATCTTAATTTGCCCAATGTCAAATTTGAATATCAGCTCTTTATGGATCACTGGATATTTTGGACAGTTTTAACAATCGTTCTTGCATTAACTTATTTAAAAATTTCCTTTAGTAATGGAGGAATAAAAAACAAAATCAATAAATCTTAATCCTTTTTCAGTTATTCTAAAATTATAACTGACAGGAGCGCTTCCGTATGTCATCCCTTGAACATTAACCGACATTTCCGCAACACCGTAGGAGGATAGAAAATTATACGCTCCACCGATTGAAGAAAGAGTTATACCGTCTGTTGTTGTTTTTAATTCAATTAGATTTTTCATGTACTTAACAGGCATGGTCGTCAACAAATTTATAAACTCTTTTTCTTCTGATAATTCATTGGACTGAGAACGTAAAATAGAATTTATAAGAGCCTGAGCAAATAAGGCTCTTTTTTCTTGCATTCTCGTTTTTTCGATTTCTTCGTAAATTGTTTCAACAATCTCTTTTAAATCCTCGGAAGTAAAATATAAATCGTCTAACTTTAATTCGAGTTTTTCAAAGCGGTCTTTTACATCTTGCTGAAAATGTGTAAGGTTTTGGGCTCTTCGTTCTGACACGAACTCAGATATTCCTGTGCTGATGGGTTCACCAGCTATAGGGATAAAGTGCAATAATGCTAAAACTGCTGATTTTCCAGCTGCTTTTGCAATTTCTTTAGTATCATCTTTCATAACTAATCTCCCGAGCGTTTTAATGTGGTTGCTTGGCACATAAACTCATTCTATGACGCTAAATGACTTAAATGTTTCATTTGCATATTTTTCCAGCCAGGAAGGTACATGGTAATATTCCATAAAACCATTAACGTTTGTTGGCATTTCAATAGACATTAACATTCTAATAGCGTTTCTGTGAGCCAATAGTTCTTCTCCGCGCTTACCATACTCGCTAAATTGATAAACAGCTTGCGCTTCGTGATCGCCATACAATATGTGACTTAATTCGTGAGAAAGTCGATAACAATAATCAACCCCAATATCAAAATTATCATTCATTATGATGGCACGGCTTTTCACTAGTGCTGTATCGGGTACGTGAGAAAGTAAATTGTCGGCTAGTATAACAATTACGTTGTTTTTTTGAGCTATTGATTCAACGCTTTGAACTATTTCAGGATATAGTTGCTCACTGTAATTGTAAAATTCTGTCATTTATTCTCCTTCTCACGTAAGGAAATAATATAACGTGCATAATCACGTAACTTCTCTTTTTCAGATTCTTCTATTTCCATACCATCGAAAGCAAGAATGGTTTCGTCGTCTAAAATATCAGCCTTTGGAACTTTGTTTGATTCAACATTTTTAATTGCAGTTCTGCCTAATAAATAATCAGTAGATACATGCAAAACATCTGCTACTCTGGCTAGTTTGTCAGAATTTGGTGTAGAACGTTTCCAACTGTATATTGATTTCTCCCCCAAACCAGCTTTTTTCTCTAGCTCCGGCATACTTAATCCACGGTCTTTTGCGATTGATTCAGTTCTTTCATATATTGTCATATCAGTCTTTCCAAGTGTTTAGACAAGAAAAAGTAAAAAATAATCAACCTAAGTGTTGACAAGTAAATAATTATCAACTATACTAATTCTTGTAAGTTAGTTACTAAGTTTTAAGCAAAACAAAAACACCTACAAATTTATCTATCTTGGCGGAGTGATAAGGTTAGTAGTCCTTTGTTTATGTTTGTTTATACTGCAATTATAGTAAATTATTTTCTACTAGTCAATGAAAACTTACAACTAATTATACGAAACTTACTAAGTTTTGTAGGAAAGGAGGAAACATGACAGAACAAATGATTGTAGACGCTGCGAAAATGTTCAAAAAGCGCGTCAAAGACGGTCTATTCGACCGAGATATGACCCAACGTGATCTAGCGAGTGCGGTTGGTGTTACAGAAGCAGTATTGAGTTTAGCGATTAACACATACGCCATCAACAAACAGTCTCGTGAGGTTCGTGCAAAGGTTAGACAGTTGTTAGATATTCAGGACATTTAAGGAGGTGATAAACATGGAAGAAAAAAAGCAACTTCAAAAAGAAGTTACTTCTAGTGAAATGATTAAGCCTTTGAATCAGAATCAGATTCATCGACAAGCATTTCTTTTAGGACAGAGTATACAAGCTGTTCAACGTACTGACGAGCAACAGCTACAGGAAGTTGAGTAAATGGTGCTAATTGACCCTCAATTTCTTTCTGAATGCGTTGATAAACTTCTGGTCTATCAAATGCATCAACAGCTTTATCTCTACCAAGATAAAACTTCTTATCGAAATCAATTTTATTCATAACAGTTGTTTCCTTTCAAATTACTAGGCACTGCAATGCCAGTAACTAAAGGATAGCACAAAACAAACATTAGAAAGGAAATGAGCAGATGGCGTTATCAATTAATGGCGCACGTCTATTGGATATAACTAGTCTTCAAAAAGAACTAGGCGGCCCATCTCGTGACTTAGTTAGAGAAATGACATTAGAACCGAATTTCCCAGTTCGCAAAATCAGGTCGAAGGAATTTTATCCCGAATGGCTAGTTGCAAAGTGGATTGAAGATACAACTAGACCAAGAAAGTTTTAGGAAGGTAAGCAATATGCAAGAAATTGAAACGTTGTCTGATAATCTCACGCAACTAACAACTGAAATTAAGACCTACCAGAATATAGGTGGTCAAGCCATATTCGAAATAGGCAGACGCTTGAAATGGGTCAAGGAACATGATTTAGCACATGGCGAGTTTGGTAAGTGGCTGGAAGATATCCATTTGGATAGAAAAGTGGCAAACAAAATGATGAAAATTTCATCTGAGGTTTCAAATGACTCTACGTATAGTCATTTGGGAATGAATGCTTTGTATCTGGTAGCCACCATGCCAGAAGAAGAACGTGAAAAACCACAAAATCTTTCATCAGGTGAGGTTAAGAAACCAGATGAAATGACAGTGCGTGAGTTACGAGAAGTAAAAGCACAACTCAAAGTTAGGGACGAACAAATATCCAGTAAGGATAAAACGATTGAGTCTCTATTAAACAGACAGCCAGAAGTGATTGAAAAAGAAGTCGAGGTTGAAAAGATACCTGATGATTATGATTTTCTCAAAGGGAAAGTTGAAACGACTGAATCAATCAATGAACGATACGCTTCTGAAAATGCTGAATTGCGTGAGGCTTTAAAGAAACGTCAAGAGGCAATGAAAAACATGACGTTTGATGCAGAACCTATGCAGAACGAAGCAAGAGAATTAGAACAGCAGATTGCTTCTTTGCACCAAGTTAAGAGGCTTGATGAAAAATTAAACAACTTCATCAATGAAATATCAGCTACGAAGTATGCTAACGATTTCAGCACGTTAGTTTCAAAAAAAGAAACGCTATATCATGTCAAATCTTCAATATTAGCAGTTAAACAACTATTAAATGATATTGAAGAAAGTCTACCACTAAACGAAATTATTGAAGGAGAAATAAACAATGACTAACACACCAGTATTTGACCCATTTGAATCAGGGAAGCGACACAACTTAGGATATGAGGTTGGCAAGGTTTGCAAGACAGACGATTACGATCTGTTCAAGTTAAGCACGTTCAACCGTAACGTTATTTTGAAAAAAGAGATGTTGGCTCAAGCACAAGAAGGATTAATATCGCCAATCATCGTCAACGAAAATTTTGTTGTTATTGATGGTCAGCACAGATTTACAGCTGCTAAACAAGTTGGCGTTCCAATTGAATACATCGTTAAGCCAGGACTTGGTGAACACGATATCGTGCGTATGAACACCATTCAACGTAAATGGAGCCTAGATGATTATATTACAGCATTTGCCAACCGTGGATTGAACGAATACATTCGCTTAACAGCTTTGGTTAACAAAAAGGTAACTAACACTACAGAATTAGTAGAAATATCTATCGACACAATGAGTGCTTCTGAAATTCGTAAGCACGTTGAAAATGGTTCATTCAGATTCTTTAATTACGATAAAACAGTTGAATTCCTAAGTTTCTATTCTCGTTTCAGAAAAGAAACAAATACGCCGAAAAGGTCGTCTGTTACTTTAGCACTTTGGAATTTATTCAAGATTGAAAAATTAGATCGTGAAAGATTAATTCGGAAAGTTATCGCTTCTGGTTTGAATGAAGAAATTAAGATTAAGAACTACACACGAAATGATATTCTTAAAAGCATTTTGACAAGTTATAACAATAAGCTTTCATTCAAAAGTAAGCAGTACATCAACTACATCACAGCAAGTAATGGAACAATCGTTATTCAAGAATCTGTTCAAAAGTGGGCGGAAAAATAGGAGGAAAAATTTAATGTGGTTTTTAGAAGTAATAGCAGTTGGCGTTGTATTAGCAATCGTGTTCATAGGTGGCGTCTTGCAAGGTGAGTCACAGGAACGTGAACATCAACGTAATAAGCGCCGCTTGGAACGCATGGGTGGCACAGATGGTAGCAACAAGTATTTGCGGGTTAAATAAGGAGAATAGCAATGGAACAATTAATTAAATTATTACAAGGTTTGTTAGATGGTGAATTTGAGTTAAAAGAGTTTACACGATCGAATAAAGAAAATGATGACAACACAACAACTATTAGTTTTGGATTCGATGTCACGAAAATAACTGATAAGGGAGTAGAAGAACACAGTAAAGAACCTACAAAAGCAAATGTCATTATCGAAGCTAATAAATTATTTTTAAAGGCAGCTGAATCAATAAGTCCAGAAGATATAAAAAACAACCCGGCACTTATAAATGAGTTAGCCGTGTTGCTAGATGAGATATTAAAATGAATCAGTTTCCATATTTAGATGACCGTACGGTTTCGACTAAAGTTTGGAAATCTTTCGCTGCTTGTTCAATTGTAATTGGTTCTGACTGGCTTAATTCTGTTCTTCCTAAATGAGTATATAACTGGGCGTTATGTTCATAAACAGAAGATAAAATATTAGCAGCTAAGCTAAGAGTAGAATCACTATTTCCGGTAGGACCGGGTGTCATTAATGGCATAAAAAACTCTTTCTGTACCGATTTGAATAATCGGATACTCTCAAATTAAATTTGCAAACGTTAGTTCGATAAACCGAACGCTTGTATATGTAAAGAATACCATTTTAGATAGAAAGAACAAGGTCGAAAAATGTCTTTTAAAAGCAATAAAATTGATGAGGTTTTGAAGAAAAAGCAACTCACTTGGTACTGGTTATTCCAGCATACAACCATTGGTAAAACAACCATCTACGATATTAGAAAAGGTACCAATAAACATGTTGAGTTTGAAACCATGGAAAAAATAGCTGACGCACTAGATGTCAGCTTAGATGAATTTAGAACAAAGAAAAACGCTTAGCACAATTGGAGTTGTCTAAGCGCAGTAGGTATAAATTGTCCTAAAAATAATTTATATCTCGATTATAGCAAGAAACGAGGTAAAAGCAAATGGTAGTGACATTACCTGAACCATATAAACCACGAAATGATTTTGAACGTGATTATTTTGAGGGAAAAGAAGCCGTTCCGTTTCACGAGAAATGTTTGTATGTTTATGCATTAAATAATACAGATGAAGCCGACTTTATGTGGATGACTTACGAAGAATTGCAAAAGAATGCTACTTCGTTTATGTGGTCAAAGTTGGAACAAGAGAAGTCGTTTGTGCCGGTGAAGCACTTGGCACGTATTTGGAAAAGAACTGCCTAAACGGTGTTTACAAGGGAATATTAACGCCTTATAGCACGTATGGCGAAGAAGCAATTAAAGAATTGGAGTGGAAGTAATTATGGCAAATGAAGTAGCGCAAGTTCAAAAAATTATTAACAGTGACAAGATGCAAAAGCATTTTGAAGAAATATTGAAAGACAACGCAGCCGGTTTCTTAAGTGGATTGTCAACGGTTGTGGCATTAAACCCAGACTTAGCCAAAACAAATATGAATGACTTAACAAACGCTGCAATGCGAGCAGCCATTCTTGATTTATCTGTCTTACCAGACCTTGGTGAAGCCTACGTCATTCCGTATGGGAAGCGAGCAAAGGTAGACGGTAAGTGGGTAACCAAAGATGTTAAAGCCCAATTTCAGCTAGGTTATCGAGGGATTATCAAGCTTGTACAGAATACTGGCCGTGTTGGTCGTTTGGGTGGAAGTGTTGTTTATGAAGCTAACAAGCCACATTACAACTATGTATTTGATGAATTCACAATGGAAAACGAAAACTATGATCCATACGTAGACGGTGAAAGTCCAGTAGCCGGATACTTGGCATTTTATTACTTAGACGGCGAACGTATCGTCAAGTATTGGCCGATCCAACGAGTAATTAACCATGCTATGAAGTTCAGCCAAACTTATAAGGGGCCAGACCATAAAGACCGTTACGGCAAAACACCACAGACACCATGGTACACGGATTTTGATGCAATGGCGATTAAAACTGTGATGAAAGACTTGCTTAAGTTTGCCCCCAAGACTACTAAGGTTGCGCAAGCTATTGCCGAAGATGATAAGAATGAGCGTGAAGCACGTGATGTTACTCCGGAAACAGAAGAAATCACTACTGACGATCAAAACGTTGAACCAGAAATTATTGATAATCAACCAGAAGAAAAAAGCGATAATCCGTTTTCTGGAGTTGATACAGGTGATGCGCCTAATCCTTTTGCTGAAAAGAATGAAGCTTTGGAGGACGTGAAATGAGTGAGCCAAAAACAGTAATGCCATTGATTAGCTTTGAAAACGGTGTGGCACAGAACTGGAACGATTTACGAGCAACGTTGAACGGTGTTGAAGTGACCACGATTAATAGCAAGGTAGATGCTCAAAGTATGGCTGCTTTGAAGAAAGACATGAAGCAAGTATCTGACTTAATCAAGAAATCAGTGAAGCAAAATGTTAAGGATTATGAACAAGAATTAATTGAGCGCAATGGTGGTTTATTCGCCGTTAAAGATACTGCCGATTCAATCATTGAGGATATTACGGAAGAACAAAATACGTGGAATGTTGGTCGTCTAAAGCAACTACAACCAGTGTTGCAAAAAGAAATTGATGAACGTAATGAATCGTATCAACTTAAAACACCACTGACCATTAAGGCAGATTGGTTGAAGATTAGCAATTTCACTGCTACTGGTAAACCAACCGGAGCGTTAACTAAGTTATTGAATCTAGAGTTTGTTCAAGCTAAAGCATTGGAGTCTGAACCACCTAAGTTGACAGAAGTCCAGGAAGTAAAAAAAGCAATTAAATATGAGTTCTCGAAAGTTTGGGACGATATTCAAGATGACGATATTTACACCGGTAAAGATTTCAAACAAATGCTTTCCGAAATCGCCAAACAATTAAATTAAGGTCGTTATGACCCGATCATCGTCACTAAACTGATTAACCAGTGAAAAGAGTTTAAGTCGCTCAATTCGTTGATGTTCATTCGTATGATGGCGATGTGGCGTAACCACACAAAAGGGTGTGAAGCCCAAAGGAGAAACATGGCACAAAGAAGGATGTTTAGTAAAAAAGTTACCGACACAGATACTTTTCTTGATATGCCGTTGTCAACACAGGCACTGTATTTTCACTTAAATATGCACGCAGACGATGACGGATTTATAGATAACACCAAAACAATTCAAAGAATGATCGGGTCTAGCGATGACGATAGAAAGTTGTTAATCGCAAAACAGTTTTTACTCCCTTTTGAAAACGGAGTAGTAGTGATAAAAGATTGGCGTGTTCACAATTATATTCGTAAGGATACCTACAACAAAACCATGTATCCCAATGAATTAGAACAACTTCAAATTAACAAATCAGGTCAATATGAACGACAAGATTTAGTTATGTATACAGAACGTCCACGAGACGTAGACGAAACGTTGACGCAGGTAAGGTTAGGTAAGGATAGGTTAGGTAAGGATAGAAAAGATATATTGTCCGGTTCTGAAGAACCCGACCAACTCTCTTACAAAGAAGTTGTTGATTATTTGAACGAAAAGACTGGAAGTAAGTATCGAAGTAGTGGAATTAAAACTAAAAAGTTAATCAAAGCAAGATTTAACGAAGGATTTAGTTTAGATGATTTTAGAACCGTGATTGATGTTAAAAGCAAGCAATGGTTAACAGATCAAAAAATGAAACAGTACCTAAGACCTGAAACATTGTTTGGAACTAAGTTTGAAAGTTATTTGAATGAAAACCAGGTAACTAGCAAACCAGCAATGAAGAACGGAGGCTATGGCACAAGATGAATAGCCTCAAGGAAATGTTAGAAAACGATGAACGCTTTGCCAAGAACAAGGTTAGCGATGAAGAATTGCAAGCATGGCGTGAAAAAGTAGAACGTGAAGACCAGGAACGAGTTAGGCAAGCATTGTTTAATAACAGGGCACGTATCTACAAGCGAGATAGCGTGTGGGGAACCAGCGGTGAGCAGACGTTCACATTTCAGAAGTGGAATCCAAAAGTGCAACCAAATCAAAAGTTAGCCCACGACATTTGGAAAAAATCAGCAGACATCACAAAGAGAATGTTTGATAGTGATTTCAACGTTCTATTCTATGGTGAAGCTGGTACTGGTAAAACGGCTATGGTGTTAGCAATCATTGATGCACTGAAACAGCACTCGAATAAGTTGAGTATGTTTGTCAGCGTTATGGACTTACGAGAACTGATTATGTATGACTTCAACGACAATGAAGCAGCTATCAAGATAAAAAACATTGAGCGATCAATGCGTGAAGTTGATGTATTGATACTTGATGACTTTGGTTCTGAAGCTGGTGGTATGAAAAACGAAGGCAGTGCCACTGAAAGATTACAGCAGTTCTGGTTTCGAGTTGCTGAGGCAAGGCAAGTGAAAGATAAAGACGGCAACAAGCGTTACAGCACTATCGTGACTACAAATAACGATAGGGGCGATTTGGAACGCATGTACAACAAGAAGATTGTTAGCCGACTGATTACAAAAAAAGCAGAGAACACGGTTGTGTTTGACGGATTGGACGATGTCAGAGAATGAGTTATCAAATGATTTGTACAGAAAACGACAGAGTGATTATGCGAGACCCAAGAGTGTTCACGAATTTCGATGATGTGGAGTACGCATTAGCAAAGCGCATGTGCGTTGATAGTGAACCTTGGAATTGGGGAATATGGGAAGTGTGAGGTTAATTATGGTTGATAAAGCGTTATTTAGTTCTAAGAGCATGATCTGGGAAACACCTAAAGATTACTTCGACAAATTAAACATGAAATTCAAATTTGATTTAGATGCTTGTGCAAGCGAATCAAACCATAAAGTAAATAGTTACTTTACCGAAGACGACAACGCTTTGATTCAAAAATGGGGGGGCAATGTGTTTATGAATCCGCCATACGGAAGACATATTAGCGAATTTATCAAAAAAGCGTATGAAGAACATTTGCGTGATCCAGATAGGTTTATTGTCATGTTGATACCGTCAAGAACAGATACTAAATATTGGCATGAATACATCCAAGATAAGGCGACAGTTAAATTTTTGAAAGGTCGCTTGAGATTTGAGGTTGCTGGGAAATCAATGGACGCAGCGCCATTCCCAAGTGCTTTAGTTGTTTACGGATTATAAAAATGGAGTAAATAAGTATGCAAGAAATTAAATTTAGAGCGTGGAATAACAAATTTAAAGAGTTTAAGTTTATGTCGCTTATTAATTATCTAGGTGGCAGAGGAATAATGGACGATTGGACAGATAGCGAACATTCTGTGTGGGAACAGTACACGGGTCTCAAAGACAAAAATGGTGTTGAAATTTATGCGGGTGATATTGTGAAACTTTATGCCGAAGTATATGACACTTTTGGATTTGAAATAACAAAAAAAGAAACCGGCAAAATAGTGTTTAATTCTGGTGCGTTCTTTATCTCTACTGATACAGAAAACGATCCTATTTACGCTTATGAAGATGACTTTGAAGTTATTGGCAACATACACGAAAACCCAGAACTGTTAGAGGAGTGATGACTCATTGACTGAATTATTTGGACAAGTGAATAAGCTAGATCCAAACAAAGGGTTAGTCACATTGCGAATGAGTGATGATGATTTGCGCACCTTGCAGAAGTATCACGCCACTAATCAGCAACAAGTTCTATCAGTGATAGCTAGCGATGATAATGAGCCAACGCCAAAACAGCGTAGATTTGCGTTTGCGCTACTTAATGATGTTTGGCTGTCACAAGTAGGCGGAGCATGGTTAGAGACTGTAGAAAGCACGAGAAGGCACTTTTACGGCATGTATGAGTATTACCATGGTTTGGACTTTGGCGAATTTAGTCTGAGTGCTGTTAAAGGCAACAAATCAGACACAAACGAGTTCATTAACATGTTGCTAGATTACGCAGCGCTTCACGATATTGCTTTGAGTGTGAAACCACTAAACGAATTGGAACCACAGGAAATAGCCCACTGGGAATATCAGTGCCTGATGAACAAGTGTTGCGTGATATGTGGCAAGAGACCTAGTGACCTGCATCATTTAGACGGCTCACGAGTTGGAATAGGCAGCGATAGAAAAAATGTGAATCATCTAGGAAGGAAAGCTGTTCAGCTGTGTAGGGAACACCACCAAATGTTCCACAGCGACGAAAACAAGTTTATGAAGAAATTCCACATTAACGGAATTGCGATAAATGACGAAATAGCACGAGTTCACAGATTAAACACTAAATAGTACTCACAAGCGTTTTAAGGCGTTAAACACTGTTTAGGTATAAATACACTAAAAGACATTTGAAACGTCAAATAAGACGGTTTCTGTGGACGAGAGAGCGAATAAGGAGGTATAGAGATGGCAACAAGAAAAAAACTAAGTCCATTCGAAGAAGCGAGGCAAGCATTTTTAACACCAGACGGAACACCAAGAGGTTTGGTTACTGGAGCATACGCACTAAAAGTAATCGAAAAATTAAAGCGTAGACAAGATGAAAAATAAAATTGTCTTCAATGTTGAGCAGTATCGAGACAAAACTTTGAACAAGTATATTCATGCAGAAAGAACGAATAGATATGCAGGAGCAAGATTGAAAAAGTTAGGCACTTTATATGCTAAACAAGTAGTTGAACAAGCAATGGTTGATGGTGTGATGTTTGATTGGCCTTGCAAGTTGAAGTTCGACTGGTATCTCGCCGACGGAAGAATTGATTCAGATAATTGGGACTTTATCAAAAAGTTCATATTTGATGGCATGCAGAAAGCTAAGGTTCGAGGCGTTGTATTTTTGGGAAACGACAGTGTTAAGAACATCAGAGGTTACGATCATGACTTCTATATTGACAAAAAAAACCCAAGGTTAGAGATTTACGAAATGGAGGTTAAACAATGACAAACTACGCAACAGGGTTTTGTATCGTGGAAAGGAAACAAGGATTTGAAGAAGCCTGTACATGGATGCAAAGACAATTAAAACCTGAAACGTCTGGAAGAGACGAAAGCGAACATTTTTGGAGTGAAATAAAAACTAAAGCTTTGATAACTATGTTAATTGATGGTTATGAAATTGATGAAATATCTGCCACATCGGGTAAGACAAGGACGCAAATATACGCTAAAAGAAGACTGTTAGCCAGAGAAGGTATCGTTGATAAACCTGTTCCGCCATCAGAAATAAAAAACTTGCGCAAGGAAAAGTTTATTCTGTTGATTGAACAAGGCGAGACAGACGTTCGAGTAATTGCTGATGAGATAGGCTGTTCCAATACTGCTGTTTATGCGTATGCTAACGAATCAGGCTACGAAATCAAGAGTGGAAAGGTATTGATATGACATTTGAAGAATACAACAAGTCTGTTCAAGAAAAACATAATAAACAAGCGGTATCTGACGGACGTTTCACCGAATCGTTTGAACGTAGGTCAGCATTACAACGCCACAAAATGGCGCAACGTAAACAACGAGTTAGATTGCTATTGAAAGACGGCATCACAAGCATTGATGTGTTAGCGCAACATTTCATGATTAGTGTATCAACCATGCGTGGTGTTATCTATCAAATGGGATTAAGAATTGAAAACAGTCGGGTGATTGTATGACAGTATACAAAATAACGTCAGCATCAAAACATTTCATGGCGAAGTTCAACAGTTACTACGACTATGAATATAAAGATGGCGAGTTTGTATCTGATAGGGATTACGAATCGTTGAAATCAGAAGTTGAACATTTTAATCACAACGTGGCATATGGGCCAGCAATAAAAATTGAGGAAGCGTGATGAGATGAAAACAAGACGAGAAAATCACAAATATTTAGTATTCGAGCAACAAATGGAAAAGAGAAACACGAGATTAGCTAGGAAGTATGGATATATAGAAAATCCTAGACATAGGCAAATAAAATTAGCTTATCATCGTTATATTGTTTCTTTTAAACGTAATCATCAAATGGCATACGCTTATCAAACAATGGTTAATGGGTTGCGCAACGTTGGTAAGAAAATAGGCAAAGATATGATTAATAACATGAGGGAGAACGGGTTTAAATTATGAAAATAGTTAGCTTACAGAGCGTGGGATTGGGAACGTTCTATGTTGAACGCACTATCAATGAACCGGTCTATGTACCTTACTATGTAGCTGTTGGAGCAATGGTAGATGATTTACGTGGCGGTTATGAAGGTGTAATTGGTGGTGACAAGATTACTGTTACTGAAATTACACATTTGTCTGACTATGTCACTAATAAAGAAGCGAATGACATACTACCTGATTATTACAAAGTTCACACATCAGACGGACACATCAGAGTGTTGCCGGCAGACAAGTATATTGCGGAATGGAGCAAATGATGAATGATAAAGAAAAAGATGATGAATATTTTAACAAAACACTAGAGCGTATTGTCGGCGATCCAAAAGTGCAAAAGGTTCTCGAAATGCTGGGAGATGATTAACATGAACGAATGGCACAAGAAATTCACAGTCATTGAAATACTTTTTTATAAGTGTAGATAGGCTAGTATTAATACTTGTATGAAAATACCAAATACCGAAATAATTTTGGTACCGTGACTATGGATAAGAAATCCAATTATTAAAGTAATTGATAAGAAAAAAATCATTGAATATATCAAAATGTAAAGTATAAGTTGTGTCATATATATTAAATTGACCTTTTATTTTTTGGTAATTATATCATTAAAGGGAGCATAGCGTGGCAGATAGAATAGACAGATACTTAAGTGACTATTATTCAGGTGTAATTGATATGCAAATTAAGCTACGTAAAATCGAATTGCAGACACCTGAAACTATTGATGAAAATATAGGCGGTGGTACTGCTCAAAACAAAGAAAACAGAGTTCTGGATAATCAGATAATCATTGAAGAGAGTGACTATGCGTTACAGTCCTTTATCCGTGACAAGCGGTGTATGTCTAACTTTTTGAAAATACTAACTGAGGAAGAACGAGCCATGCTATCTTTGCGATACGATCGTAGACGTAAGCGTAGTTGGAATCAGGTAGCCAGAATACTTTCAAAATCAGAGAGTCAGTGTCATAGAGATTTGCAGGAGATTAAGCAGATATATCGAAAGTCAGTGTTTGCTTATCAGCCTGTGAATAACTCAGAGTAGCGAAAACATGCGAGTTTTTAGACAGTTTTTGACCTAAAAACAGTGTGATAATTGTATTGTTGATAATTATCAATCATATTGAAAACGGTATAGTAATTCACAGAAAACAATGTTAATATTATTTTCATGGTGTCTCACATGAACATTCCTGATTTTACTTTGTTTAACTTCTTTCTCACTAAAAGGAGTGAGACACCGTACATAATATGTTAGTGGCAAAGATAACTATGTGTACTAGCATTTAACGTGTGGTGACCTAGAAATATCTAATCTCCTGAGAAAAGTTATGATATATTGCAAGAATGGCATGGGTCATCAAAAAAGCATCTTAGGGTGCTTTTTTCTTTGACTTAAAAAAATACTCACAATTAAAATAGTGTCTGGGTTATTGCTCATCCATTAAAAGCATATCCGAAAAAAGATTGAGTGATTCTTTTCTACGAAATGTCAGCGATGCTGTTTCTTATTTTTCTTATCACTCCGTTACACACGCTTCGGAAAAAGCCACTGTGTATGTAAAAATACGATAGGTTGGAATATCTATCATTATGGCAGGTGGCGGAATAGGTAAACGCTATGACCATAGATTGATGGGCACGTCCCCATGAAAAGCAATCATGTAAGGTGCAAATCCTTACCCTGTCAATTGCGGTACGTCCGCACAACTTAATAGCAGTCGCTTGCCTGCGATTGCGTACATAATTGATACCATCAAAAATGATGGTTGCAAATATACAAACGCCATAGCAATAGTCTTTGTAGCGAATTAAAACTAAACTGGTTGAAAAAGACCAGTTTAAACACGCACCTTAACGGGTGCTTTTTTATTGAAAAGAGAAACTATGAAAATAGATGACGATTATGGACTTGTCGCCAGTGATGATGAATTAAACATCTACCGCAGGTTAGACAAGCAACAAAAATATAATAAGAAACACAAGAAGGCATCTAAACGCAAGTCGAATACAGACAAGCGAAAAGATGCCTTTTATGATGATAGGAAGTGGCGATAATGAAGTGGACTGATGAATATAAAAGCAGAGTTACGGAGTTAAGTAATCAAGGTTTATCATCTAGCAAAATAGCGCAACGGTTGTTTGATGAATTCGGTGTCAATTTAGGCAGACGAACTGTTTCACGATATCTATCAACAGGACATACTAGCAGTAGATATGACAAAATGAAAAAGAATACGAACAAAGTCAAAGATGTAAAACGTGGTACTGAAATCGTCATCAACAAGGACGGCAGCACAACATCATCTACTACTATGCAGATGACTTCTGAACAGGCTAAAGACCCAGAGTTCGTATTAAGAGCGCACGGTTTTAATCCTGATGATTGGGATATCGTATCAGCACGTAATAACTTCTGGCAACAGAACAGTGTCGAGAATGGCTTGATTGATTTGTATCAGTCTAAGATTACGGTTAAGCCTAAAGTTGATGATGGTATCAAGCGAGCGGTTGAAATATTAACACGTGACATTAAACCGCTTAAAGTTAAACACTCATTAGATTCATCACGGAAGCGTAACCTAGTTATACCGATTGCAGACAACCATTGGGGTATCACTCATTTATCTGATGTACAAGACAAGTTGTCAGAGCTACTAGACATCATTAAGCAAGGCTATGGCACGATTGTTATTGAGATGATTGGAGATATGCTTCATTCTGATAAGATTAACAGCACTGAAACGGTTAATGGCACAATACTTGAAGATGTTGATATGCCAAAGGCTATTGATGAAGCTATGCAATTTACTGAAGCGATTGTGGTGACGGCTTTGCAGAATGCTAATACAGTGATGATTAAGTCAGTTGGCGGTAATCATGATTTTGATATCTCTTACATGTTTATGATCTGGGTTAAAGAGCGATTTAAGCAAGCACTAGTAGATGTGAACAACCGTTATCGCACAGCTTACTTATTAGGTCATGTACTTATCTCAATTCAACACGGCAATGTCAACAAAAAGAATCCTGCACAGATACTAGCTAATGAGTGCAGACACTTGTGGGGTATTGCAACAACAACCGAGATACACTCTGGCCACTTGCACTTTGATAAGACAGAAGACCAAAATGGAGTGGTGTTCAGACAGTTCTCAACGCCAAAGCCTAGTGATGATTGGGAAACTATGAACGGCTTTGTTGGTGCAAACAAGCTGATGTATGCACTTGAGTACAATGACGACCGATTGAAAGTTGAACACTTTATTTAGGTTAATGAAAAATGTTACGATGTTTATAAAGATAAGGAGATTTGATTATGAACGTTGGATATTTATATTTAGCCATAGCCATTATATCTGAAGTTATTGGTTCAAATATGGTCGTGAATACCGAGGGTTTCACGAAGGTAAAACCTACACTAATTTGTATATTCTGTTTTGGATTAGCAATATACATGTTATCGCTAACTGTTAAACACATGCCGTTGTATATTGCTTATGCAATTTGGGGCGGATTAGGAATTATTTTAGTTACGATTGTTGGCGTGACTCTTTGGAAACAAAGCGTAAACATTCCTACTTTAATTGGCATATTATTTATAGTAGTAGGTGTAGTAGTTGTTAATTTATTTGGCCAATCACACTGATGATTTTACGGTTATCAATTTCTAATCCAACCCACTTCTCTCTAGTAGTATAATTACAGAACGAGCAGATGAGGGAAAGTTATGATTATACTTGCAACAACAAAAAAATACTGATATTGATACTTTATATTTGTATCTTACACTGGCAGCGCTAATGCTATTCATGATGATCGTGGCGGCCGTATATTATCATTTTAAAAATAGAAGATAGATTGATTAAGCGCATAAGCGCTTTTTATTTTGCAGTGAATGAGGAGAAAAGATGAAACAATTTATACATGATTGGATTCACTTGACACAAGGAGAAATGTTTATAAAGTATTGGCATTTATGGTTGTTTATGGTGCTGATTGTGTTGCTTATTTCTATTGTTGTCGTATGGTGGCATGATGATATTTTTAAACAAAATAGAGATAAACAATGGCAAAATGGCGGTTTTACAACCGAAGAACCGATAACTGGCGAAGAAGCACCTTATTCAAATAGAATGGATAATTTATCATCAAAGTATTTAGTTCAAATGGTCGAAAGAGACCACGTATATTCAGTATTAGAATTAGCGGGTCGCTTACCATATACAGTTATGGACGTTATTAGTGAAGCCAACAGGTTAGGATATTCGTTCGATAATCTTATGCAAGACCCTAACAAGGTGATGATTGTTAAGAAGCGAGGAGAATGAGGAGAAAAGATGAATACGTTAACTATAATTGTTCTTGTAATATTGGGCTTCTTTGCTTTAATACAGATTCTAATAAGTGTGGCATTGAAGAACATTGCTGAAATACTTACGATTGCATCTTCCGGATTGAAAGCCGTTTACAAAATAGATGAAGGCTCACAGTCCAAACCAACGCCTACAAAGATGAGACCTGCACCTGCACCAACTCCGATAAGAAACCTAGACCGTGGTGCGCCGACTAAGCCGACCAAGCAATGAGGAGAACGTTATGCAACAAGGACACCCAAGACATAAACAATTGAGTAGAGCAAGACATGAAATGTATTTGCACAATAGACATAAAGCAGAAGGTGTTTGGACTGCGATTAAGAATGTGATGACAGGTATTAACAACGCAATCAGTGTAGTAGGCAAGTTGATAAGTAGGTCATCAGGAATTAACAAACAAATATCTGAACGTAATGTTGACCACGATAAGTTTGAGATTAAAGACATTGCAACGGATATGTTTAGAAATAATGCGGGAATAGTTGGTTATGGCAAGAGTCAGACGTTGTAAAGCTAATGGTTGCTTCAATATAGTCGAGTTGCCTAAACACTATTGTGCTAAACATGCAGACCAAGAACGTGTGTATGTTCCAAGAGATAAGCAAGCAACGCACAGATACAATACAGTGACACGCAATCGTGATGAAAACAAGCGTGGGCAGTATAACTTCTACCGGACAAAGCAATGGGTTAACCTAAGACAGCGAGTGTTAGATGAACAGCATTACTTGTGTCAATACTGTAAGTGTGATGGTGTAGTCAAGCAAGGAAAGACAGTAGATCACATCGTACCGGTTGAAGCATCCCCGAATGATAAGGCAGACATAGCTAATCTTGCAGTGACGTGTAGTAGATGTCATACATTAAAGACCAAGTGGGAACAGCTAACTTATGGCACAGGTAAAGACAATCAGTTGAAGCGCGTTAGTCCTGTTAGAAGTGTAGCTATGATTAATAAGTTGATGAAACAAAATAGTCAATAAAATCGTTTCTAAGGCGTTTTAAATCGCTCACGTGTATTGATACTAAACAGAGTTTAAAATGCAAGATACCCCCGCCCTATTCGGTCAGACAAGAGAGCGCACACATATCGTCATCTTACATCACACGCCAATTTTAAAAAGTTTTTTTCTGGTGTTTTTTGAGGGTTGATGTACTGGTATATTAGGATTCTTTGTTTAGAAAAGTACCCCCTAAACCTACCCAAGAAATGGAGGATTAAATGAAAAATAACAATTTATCAGCTAGTCCACCTGAATACTTGGGTGGGACGGCTAGATATTTGTGGAGACGTATTGTTCCGATGCTAATTGAGCAGTACGATGTTCAAAAATTAGATAGAACAATAGTTGAATCACTATGCATTAACTACCAAATCATGAGATTGTCTTATGAATCAATAAAAGAGAATGGTACACAGTATTTAACTGAGGGTGGTTTAATCAAGCCAAACCCTGCTGTGTCTGATATTGATAAAGCAAGTAAGAATTTACGTTCTGCATGTGATGCATTAGGAATGACACCACGCGGTCGTATTGAACTATTATCTATAACAGTTGATGATGAAGATGATGACCAAGCAGAAATAGATGACATGATGAAAGTATTGGGTGGTGCTTGATGAAAAAAATTGATTTAACACAATCAAAAGACGTTTTGGGTGCTTATCAGCTTGATGATTATAGTGAAATCAGAAAAAAGTATCAGGACAGTGGTACAAGATATGCTTTCAGAGTTTTAGATGGCGAACAAATAGCTGGCTATAAAATTAAACTAGCTTCACTACGACACGTGAGAGACTTAATGCGTTCAGAAAATAAAGACCCTGAATTTCCGTATCATTATGACCTCAAACAAGTTAAAGCAATTTTATATTTTGCTTCATTATGTCCTGATGTCGATGCTGGTAAACCTCTGCCATTAATGGCTTGGGAAGAATTTATATTATCGCAACTAAACGGATGGCGAGATAGTAGTGGAGACAAACGTTTTACTGAAGCAGATATTAGTGTCGCTCGTAAGCAAGGGAAAACATATTTTGCTGCTATCATTTCTGCTTATTCGTTTCTAATTGAGGGTGCAACACTTGGCAACCAAGATTATCTAGTAGCCAGTAATAGTTCTGATCAGATTGATAAACTGTATGGTTACGTCAAATATATGATCACCGATTTGATTAACAATAATAAGGCATTTAAAAAAATAGCTTCTGCTAGAGTTATAGAAGCACAAGAACGTAAAATTGTAGCTAAGAAACCTAACAACCGATTAGTTAAAATATCAAATGAATCAGGTAAATTTGTTGGATATCACTTTACTAGCGCTATTTATGATGAGGCTGGTGATGAAAAAGCTGGTAAGTATACTTCAAGAATTATTACTGGACAAACAGACGTCAAAAATCACCAATTTATTAAGATATCAACAGCCTATGAATTTCTGAATACTGAATTTTTCAATGATTTAAAACGTGGTGTTGAATCAATGGAAAAAGATTGGAGCAGAGAATATGACAATTCGCTGTGGCTAGTGTGGTCACAAGACAGTGAAAACGAAATGTTTGAACCAAGTACATGGGAAAAATCAAACCCGTTAATCGGACTGTCGGACAAGAAAGCTAGTATCACGAAAGGCATTACTAATTTACGTGAAACATTAGCCGCTAAAGGTAAAATTGCAGAGTTTCAAAACAAAACGATGAATATCTACCTACAAGTATCTCAAGCATCATTTTTAAAGTTATCAGATGTTGAGCGTGCAATTACTGCTAGGTTTGAAATTTATGGTAAGCAAGTTTACATAGGTTACGATTACTCAATGTTTAGTGATAATACAGCTATTGCATTTGTTTATCCATACATGGACAGTAAAGGCGAAAAGCACTGGCATGTGGAACAGCATTCTTTTATTCCTTGGGAAAAAGCGGGCAGTATTGAAGCTAAAGAAAAGCAAGATGGTATCAATTACCGCGAATTGGCTAAGAAAGGTCATTGTACAATCACCTCGCATCCACAAGGACTGATAAATGATGATCAGGTTTATCAATGGTTATTAAATTACGTAGAAGACAACCGATTAGAAGTTGTCTTTTTTGGTTACGATGCATGGGGTGCAACACCAGCAATTAAACAGCTCGAATTAAACACATCTTGGAACTTGATGGCCATTAGACAGCGGACTAGTGAATTAAAAGACCCCACCAAGTTCTTACAGTCAGCCTTTGTTGAGAGTTCAATTACAAGGCTTGATGACAAAATAATGGAAAAAGCGCTGTTGAACGCACAAGTCATTGAAGACAAGATAGGTATTCAGGTAGATAAAGCAAAAGCAACGCTAAAAATTGATGTTGTCGATGCTATTATTGATGCCTTATATCAGGGGATGATACATTTTGAAGATTATTCGGATGTGAATGACCCTGAAAAGCAGATTGAACGAATGACGCCACAACAAAAACTAGACTGGCTACTTAGTGATGAAGCCGGATTGATGGGAGACGAACTATGATATTTAAACAACTATTGCCGTTTATTTGGCGAATATTTGACTTGATGTGCTATTTAGCAGCGTTGATTACGATTAATTGGGCAATGTTTAGCTTAAATGAAATAGCGGGTGGCGTTACGCTAGCTATTTCATTTGCTGTTACAGGATTAGTCACTGAAATGATTGCTAATAGCACACTGAAAGGAGGTGATTAATCTTGCCATTATTTAGCCCGCGCTTTCTAAACAGCTTAGATGTGGGTGGTGGTAACGAAATTAATTTTGATGATCCTGAAATTGTGAACTTTCTGAATCCGGTAGGTAAAGATGATTACGTAAGTGCAGATGTTGCATTGCGCAATTCAGATATTTACTCTACCGTTTTTCAATTAAGCGCAGATTTAGCTTCATCAAAGTTAATTACTGATAATTCTCAGAATCAGAGTATGTTGAATAATCCAACGACTTGGACGAACGGACATAGCTTTTGGCAAGCGGTATATGCTCAACTATTGTTGGGTGGTGAAGCCTTTGTATATCGTTGGCGTAATCGCAACGGAATAGATATCAGATGGGAATATTTGAGACCTAGTCAAGTTAGTGTATTCCCGCTAGATGATTATTCCGGATTGTACTACAATGTTACATTCGATTCGCCGTTAGTTGGTATTAAGCAAAGCATACCATCAGGAGATATGATTCATTTTAGGTTGCTAAGTCAAAACGGCGGCGCAACCGGAATCAGTCCACTAAGGTCGTTGGCTAGTGAGTTAAAAATTAAAGACTCGTCTAACAAGCTAACTATCAACGCCTTAGCAAAATCTGTTTTGACACCTGGTATTTTGGAAGTTGACAGCGGTGGATTAATGCAAGCCAAGCATAAATCTGCTTTGTCACGGCAATTCATGAACCAAATCAATAATTCCAATGGCGGTCCAGTCGTAATTGACAAGCTAGAAACCTATACACCGCTTGAAATCAAAGGGGATGTTTCCAAGTTGCTTGCTCAAACAGACTGGACTTCAAAACAAATTGCAAAAGCCTATGGCATACCTGATTCAGTTTTAAACGGACAAGGTGACCAACAAAGCTCGTTAAAAATGATAGGTGGTGACTACGCCAAAGCTCTTATGAGGTTTGGACGTTCTATTACCAGCGAATTATCAAATAAGCAATCATCTTCGGTTGATATCGACATTAAACCAGCTATTGACCCAGTAAACGATGATTACACCACAAATATAAACACATTTAAGCAAAGTAACACACTGACGGCCGCTGAAGCAAAGTGGTTGCTTAAAAAGACAGGGTATCTGCCACCTGACATGCCAGATATTCCTGAAACAAATACAGAAAGGAGTGAAGATATTGACCAAAACAATTGATATTAAAGGCACGGTCGTTGATGATGAAACTGCCGCGTTTTATAGTTTCTTTGGAATTCCTAGTGCATCACCAAGTGCGGTTGCTCAAATCCTAAATGATGGAGATGATGACGATGACGTCGAAGTGAATATTGCTTCAAACGGTGGAGATGTATTTTCTGCTAGTGAAATTTACACTATGTTACGCCAATATAAGGCTAATGTAACGGTTAACATTCAAGGCTTGGCAGCCAGTGCTGCAAGCGTCATCGCCATGGCTGGAAACAAAGTTAATATTTCGCCAACTGCTCAACTTATGATTCATCAAGCAGCTAGTTATGGAGGCGGTAACAAAGATGATCTAGCTCATGAAATTAATGTACTGGATGGCATTGATAAGTCGATTGCTAATGCCTATGAATCAAAAACAGGTATGCCACAGGGCGACTTGCTTAATATGATGGCTCAAGAGACGTGGATTGGCGCTCAGGAAGCCGTTGATAAGGGTTTTGCTGATGAAATCATGTTTGTCGATGAAAAACAAGCGGCATTTTCCAACACAACAGCTAATATTGTGCCTAAATCAGCCGTTAACAAGCTACTTAATCTACTGAACAAGTCCGAAAAGACTGAAAAACTAGAAAATAAAGCAAAAAATAGTCAACCTACTAGCGATTTAAAGCAAAGTAAGTTGGCTATTTTATTGGGAAAAGACAAGGAGAAATAACCAATATGGCAGTAAATATTAATGATTTGAACGAAAAATGGGTGAATTTAGGGCAAAAAGTCTCTGATTTACAAAACCAAGCACAGCTCATGGTTGATGATGATGCTGCTTCTGCAGAAGATGTTGCTGATATCCAAACAAAAATTACAAATGCAATCGCCAAGCGTGACTTAGCACACGAAAACTTGGTGCAAGCACAAGCTGAAAACGTAGTTGATGAAATCGTAGAGCCGACACCTGAATTAACGCCAAAAGAAAACGACTTGAAGAAAAAGTTCGTTGATAATTTTAAGGGCATGATCCAAGGTGTACCAACCGTGATTAATCAAATTAATTCAAGCACTGATTCGGGCGGTAACGCTATTGGTTTGACTATTCCACAAGATATTCAAACAGCTATTCACACGCTTGTTCGCCAATATGATGCCTTGGAACAATATGTCAATGTTGAATCAGTATCAACTTTGTCGGGTTCACGCGTATACGAGAAATGGTCTGATGTTACACCATTGGCCAACTTGGATGCAGATGATGCGGCTATTGGAGATAACGATGACCCTAAGTTAGCAATCGTTAAATACCTTATCAAGCGCTATGCTGGTATTTCAACAGTAACCAATACACTTTTGAATGACACGGCTGAAAATATTTTGGCATGGTTGTCATCATGGATTGCTAAGAAGGTTGTTGTTACTCGTAACAAGGCTATTATTGCGGTAATGAACGCCGCACCTAAAAAGCCAACCATTGCCAAGTTTGATGATGTTAAGGACATGGTATCAACTGCCGTTGACCCTGCTGTTGCTACCACGTCATTCTTCTTGACTAACGTATCAGGATTAGCTGTTTTGAATAAGGTAAAGGATGCAATGGGAAACTATTTGCTACAACCAGACCCTACACAGTCAGATGTAAAAGTTATCGATGGTAAGCAAGTTAAAGTTGTGGCTGATCGTTGGTTGCCAGATGTATTAGGTTCGCACCCATTGTATTTTGGTGACTTAAAGCAAGCTGTCACATTGTTTGACCGTCAACAAATGTCTTTGTTGTCAACGAACGTTGGCGCTGGTGCCTTTGAAAAGGACTTGACTAAGATTCGTGTGATTGATCGCTTTGATGTTGTAGCAACAGATACAGAAGCGTTTGTTGCCGGTTCATTTAAGGCAATCGCTGACCAAACGGCTAACTTTACGGCTGGCAAGTAATTAAACTTACTCGCTTAGGAAATAAACAGTACACGAAAGTGGGCGGGTGTTAGGAGGTTGCATGACAGTAACTTTAGATAGTTTAAAAATATCTCTGCGAGTTGACTCTGCTGTTGATGATGATTTGTTAAATGGATATATCTTAGCAGCGACCAATTACATTAAAAACGCTATTGGTACTGATGACGATAAATTTTATGCCGGTGATAATATTTCTCCACTTGTAGATGTAGCTACCATCGCTTTAGCAAGTGGCTATTATACGTTTAGGACATCATTATCATTAGTTCAAGCCTTTCCAGTTGATTTAGCTACTAATTCCATTATTGCTCAATTACGAGGTAATTATGCCGATTATTTAGCAGAAAAGGGGGCGTTCGATGGCGATAAACCCACTTGAATTTAACGAACGTGCTGAATTTGGTGTTGAGGGAACAACTGGTTACAATCCTAAGAATGGTAACGCCATAAAAGGATTTGTGGCATCATTTTCAAGATGGTTTGGTTATCGAACACAAAACTTAACGCAACAGTACACATTTGCTGGCAAAAACATCACTGAAACAATATTGATTGCTATTCGCCATGATGATTCAGTAGTAAAAACACTAAACGTTAAGATTAACGACACTATTTATAGTATCTACAATATCAGTCCCGATAAGTCGTTTGGGCGTGATACTGTCGACCTCATAACCTTACAAAAGGTGGTGAAAAATGGCTGATTTATCTGAACAACTTGATGAAATGTTGCAAGAAATAGGCGGTGTTGTTAACTTGACGATTGAAGAACGTGAAGAAATTACACAAGCCGGTGCAGATGTACTTGCTAAAAACCTAAAACAAGCAACAAAGGATGCAGGCCACTACAATGCTAATCGTGAAATTGGTAAAATGAAACATTTGGCTGATAGCGTAGATGTTGGTAATTTAGATGGAACTAAGGCAGACGGTAGTACAGCGGTTGGATTCACTAAAAAGGATGCTAATCATGCTCGTATCGCACGCTTCCTGAATGATGGTACGAGACGAAAAACCAAAGACGGAAAAATCGTTAATGTACCTGGTGATAGTTTCATTGACAACGCCAGAGACAAATCGCAAAATGAAGTTTTAGAAGCACAATCGAAAGTGCTAAAAAAAATACAAGAAAAGAAATGGGGTAGTTCATGACAGTAGTAATGGATACCTTTAATTTAATAAAAGAACACGTGACTTGGGCTGATGGTATTTATCCTAAGTTAATCCCACAAGAGGCGCCTGCAAATCAGACGTCTCTTTTAGTTAGGGATGCATATAGCATTTTAGGCAGTTACGGCAGCAATACGTTCAACTCTGTAGCTCAAAACGTTGTTATTCAAATCTATTATTCAGTTGATAGTGATTTGGATTATGACGATGTAGAGATTGAACTGATGAGGTTCTTAACTGCAAATGGTTATACGATAGCCGACATTAAAGGGAGAGTATTACAATCTCCCGAAATTCCACAGGATTATCAAACTATTCAAGTTACACGGAACAAAGTTATAAAGGAGAAATAATACATGGCAACATTAGGAATTGCGGGTGCTAAATTAGCACTGGTAGACAAGAAAGGTGTCGTTTTAACCGGCGCTAACGGAATCTTCAAATACACAGATAAGGCAACAACAGATAAAACTGGTATTTTTGATGTAACAGTTGATAATTCATTCGGTGTTGCTTCTGTTGCACTAACGAATTTGTTTGGTTCTACTACTGATATTTTCGGTGGCAACAAATTAGTTTACAAGTCAGCTGGTAAGGGTAATGCTCAATCAGTGATTACAATCAATGCGTTGCCAAATGAAATTAAAATGGCTGTGCTAGGTATGCCATCTGATAGTAAGGGTGGTTTCACTATTACAGGTAAGGCAGACCCTAATAACAGAGTTGCATTTTTGGCTGAATCAGCTGAATCATTTGATATTAACAAGCCTTTATATATTGGTATGTATATGGGTACGGCATCAGAAGCTAGTCATACTTTGACAAGTAACAATACCAATGACAACCGTGCCACTGATGCGATTACTATTGCTCATTTGGAACGTGGTGATGATGGCTTTGGTAAGTATTTCTTTAGTTCAGCACCAAAATTCGATAAGTCAGCTATGTTGGCAGATGTCTTCAAGACGGTCGTACCAGGACTGGGTGTATAAATTCGCAAGCCGCTTAGCGGCTTTTTATTATGTCTCAAAACGAGGCTCCAAAACAAATATATTAGGAGAAAAAATCATGTCAGTAAAAATTAATGTTGCAAAAGAATTGGGAATCAAAAAGTCATTTGAAGTAAAAGAATCAAACAAAAATATTCGTAAAACATGGCAATTACAAAAGTTGATGACAAAGCTTTCTATTGACCAAGAACTAGCAGATAGTGACAATCCAGAAAAAGCAGAAGAAATGATTGACATGATGCTTGATGTGCAAACAAAAGTAATTGAATACGTAGTTGATGTACTCAATCTAACAGATGCACAAGCTGATAAAGTAGATGATCTAAGTTTTGATGAAACAGTTCAATTAGCTACACGTATCAGTTCTGAATTGTTACATGTTGAAACAGTTGAAGCAACCGAAGAAGAAGCGGGTTTAGAAGCTTAAGAGAAAGATATGATGCTCTTGATACGGCCATAAAAGATTTTGATTATAACGAACAAAATGTTTTAACGAATTTACACATCATGCCATCTGAATTTGAGGAAGAAGATTTTTATCGTTTGAACGAGGTATTAAGCGCTCAAAGTCAAGAAGACCGACCAATGACTGGTTCACAGTTCATGGCTTCATTGGGTATTGATCCAGATACAGCAGAACAATCTATTTAGAAAGGAGGTAAACAATGGCTAAACAAATCGTTAATGAAATGGCTACTAATTTAACGCTTGATTCAAATAGTGCCTCGCAAGCATTAAAAGAATTAACGCGTGAAGTTAAAAATAGTAGCGCTGAAGCTAAAATATTGGAAAATCAGTATAAGGCTTCAGGAGATGTGGTTAGCTCCTCCAAAGCTAAATACGAAGGACTGCAAAGTACCTTAGAAGCCCAAAAGACTAAAATAGAAGCCCTTAAAAGTGGTTTAGATAATGTAAACACAAGCACAAAGAAGGGGCAAGATTTACAACAATATCTAAATGGTGAGCTGGCTAAAGCGGAACGTCAATATACTAGTTACCAAGGGCAATTAGAAAAAGCTACCCAATCTTATAAATACCAAGAGTCAGGATTAGCCAGCTTAAATGATGAATTAAAACACAGTAATTCTCTCACTGATGCAAGAGTGCAAAAGCTTGAAGCAGAAGGACGCACAGAGGAAGCCCAAAAGGTTAAACTAGAAGGCTTAAAAAATACTCAAGAAAATTACACAAAACAACTGGAAATTCAAAAGAAAGAATTACAGGAATTAGCTAGTCAAGGTGATAAGTCTTCTGATTCCTATAAGCGCCAAGAGTTACGTGTAGAGCAAATGGGTGCCAAGCTTGCAAATACTACAGGTGATATTAAGCATTTTAACGATGTGAAGATTAAGCCAGAGGTAGTAGGTGAAGCTACTGTAAAAGGTAAGCTAGAATCTATTGATGACAAGCTAGACAAGACACGGGGTAACTTTGGTAAGTTTTTAGGTGCTAACTTAATTGCATCTGGTATTACTAATGCTTTGCAATCAGTTCAATCACATATCAGTGGCATCTTTCAAGCTGGTGTAGATTACAACAAGCAACTACAGAACATCAACGTAGGTTTAGATAACTTTACGAATGGTAACAGTAAGCTATCAGGTCAGTTAAAAGATATTATCCAACAGACTCATGAGGCTTCTGGTTATGCACTTGATACCACTACATTGCTTACTAAGAAATCCTTTGGGTTCATGGGTAAGAACGTAGACAAGGCTAAAGAACTTAGTGATGCTTGGATAAACGTAGGACGTTCCACTGGAATGAGTGACGAAAAGTTACAAGCTTCTATAGGTACGTTTGGTAAGATAGCAGCTTCTGGTGACATTACATCATCATCCTTGACTAAGGTTAATAAGTCATTGCCTGGATTCAGTTCAGCTATGGCACAACATATGGGTATTACTGAAGACAAGCTTAGAGATCTTGCTAAGAACGGTAAGTTATCCATGGAAGACCTAGGCAATGGTATCGAAGAGATGTCAAAGATGAAGGGTGGTACCAAGGGACTTGAAAATTACCAGAAAACTTTTGACGGATTCACTCAACATTTTGAGGAACGCTACAAGAGTCTTTCAGGAAAGATAACAGAGTCCTTCTTTAGCCAATCTAACAACATGTTATCAGGTCTATCTAAGTCATTAGATGGTAAAGAAGTCGATAAGTCATTTAACCGTATAGGTGACAGTGCAAATAAGGCTGTTAACACAGTTGTTAAAGCATTCAGCAGTTCATTCAAAGGTAGTAAGACTAACCCAGTAGCTGATATGGCTAACTTTACAGCTGATTCAATAGAAAAGATTGGTAATTGGGTTGCTAAACATGCTGATGACATTAAAGACTTCTTTAAGATGGTCAAGGAGTTAGGTGCTACAGGCTTTAGTACGATGGGTACGACTCTCAAAATAGCCTTACCATTATTAGAAGATTTAGGGAAGTTTGCATCCAAACATCCAACAACCTTTAAAGTTTTAGCCGGATCTATTTTAGGTTTGAACCTAGCATTAAAAGCTACTTTATCAACGATTGCGGTTTTTGGAAAAACTAAAGCTGTATTTGGTGCCTTGTCAGGACTGATTATTAAACCAAAGGTTGATGGTAGCGGTGCTAAGCGCGAATTAGGGATTATAGGTAAGATTGGTAAAGGTATTGGTAAATCTGTAGTTTGGACGGGAAAACTTGCTGTTAAGTCAGTTCTAAAATCACTTGAGTTAATTGGCGATGCCACTATCAAGACTGGTAAGGCTTTATGGTGGACTGCTAAGTTAGCAACGAAAGTATTTTTAAAATCACTTGAATTACTAGGTGGTGCAGTAATTAAAAGTGGCAAGCTTATTGGTAAAGGGCTCGTATTTACAGCCAAAATAGCCACTAAGGGCGCTTCACTAGCATTAGCTGGTTTAGTCAAGACAGCTAAAGTTACTGGTACAGGTATCAAGCTAGCGTTTAACTTCCTAAAAGCTAATCCACTGATTCTACTTGTAACAGCTATTACCGCAGTAGTGATAGCCTTTGCAGAATTGTATAAGCATAACAAGAAATTTAGAAACTTTGTAAATGACTTAGTTAAGTCAGCCCAACAGTTCTTTAAAGGAATTGGCAAGTGGTTCATGAAAGCTTATAAAACAATCATGAACTTCTTTAAGGATATTCTTAATTTCGTAAAGAAGGATTGGAAAGAGATTCTATTATTCATCGTGAATCCATTTGCTGGTGCCTTTGCACTGGTATATAAGCATAATGCTAAGTTCAGAAAAGCCGTTAATAACCTGGTAAAAGATGTTGTTAACTTCTTTAAGAATATGGGTAAGTCTATTGGGGATATATTCAATAGCATATTCAAAAACGTATCTAAGATTTACAACGGCATCAAAGACTTTATAGGTGATACGACCCACAACATCTATAAAGGATGGGTAAACAGTTGGAAATCAATATTCAACTTCTTTGGTGATACCTGGAACAATATTAAGAAGTTTGGTAGCAATTCAATCAACAGCCTTAAGGGTACATTTGACGATGTGCTAGGCAAGATTGGTAAGTCATTCAGTAACACATGGAATGGAATTAAAGACGGTTTCAAGGCAATGTGGGACGGTATGAAACAGTTAGCTGGTGACGGTATAAATGCTGTTATCAAAATTCCTAACGCTGGTATAGACGGTATTAATGGGCTTATTCATGACTTTGGTGGCTCTAAACATGCTATAGGTAAAATACCAAGGGTTAAGTTTGCCAATGGTACAGGAGCTATACAGGAGCTTACACACGCAGTTCTAAATGATGGTAATGATAGCCCAGAAACTGGCAATAAAGAAACATTAATCCACCCTAATGGCAAGATGGAGATTGTTCAGGGTCAAAATATTGAAAGGCTATTATTACCTGGAACAGAAGTTCTAAACGCACGTGAAACAGCAATGTTCATGGGTCTACAAGGTGTTAAACATTTCGCAGGTGGTACAGGGTTCTGGAGTAAGTTACTATCAGGTGCTGGTAACGCTGTTTCAAATATCGCAGGCAGTGCATGGAGTGGCTTAAAGAATGGTGTCGACAAGTTCACTAAGATGTTTAGTTACATTACAGGAGCTGTAGCAGACCCATCAGGAACATTAGGGAAAGTATTAAACCTTAAAAGTGGTGGTGTTTCATCAGTCATGGATGGCGTAGCAGGTGGTGCTTATAAAAAGGTAACATCTACTGCTAAAGACTGGTGGTCGACATTATGGAGCATGGCATCTGAAAGCTCATCAAGTGGTACAGGGTCTAAGGGTGATGATTATGCCTTTAAGAACAAGTCCAAAGATTCTGGAGTTGACCCTTGGGGTTACTTCTATCGTGAATGCGTCAGTTTCATAGCTAGTCGATTAAAGAACTTGGGAGTATCAGCAAGTCTATTCAGTCACTTAGGTAATGGTGCTGATTGGGTTAATGCTAAGGTACCTCATTCAAAGACACCTAAAGTAGGAGACGTTGCTGTTTATGCTGCGGGTTCAGAGTTTGGCAATCACGCTTCGATAGTAACAGGCGTTCAAGGCGACAAGATAAGTGGTGAAGAATATAACTGGAGCGGTGACGGTCAATACCACACCTATAACGGACGTAGGGCATCAGGAGCTACTACATTCTTAGATTTTGGTAGAAGTGCAGGAGCTAAAGCCAAAGAGGTTGCTACGAACAACCCACTATCTAAGTTAATCAAGAAGCAAACTGGTGGCATGATGGAATGGATTCAGAAGTTTATTGCTCCTATCAATGACTCATCTACTGGTGCTGACAATGATGTGCAAAGTTGGAGTGGTGACGTTAAGAAAGCTTTGAGTAAGTTAGGTTTAAGTACCTCAGGCTCAATGGTATCTAAGGTATTAAAGCAGATTCAGACTGAATCAGGTGGAAATGCCAAAGCGGTTCAACATGGTTATAGAGACGTGAATACGGGTGGAAACGAAGCTCGTGGACTAATGCAAGTTACACCTGCCACTTTTAGAGCCTATGCTATGGGTGGTCACAAGAATATCATGAATGGTTATGATAACATTCTAGCTGGTTTGAACTATGCTAAGCATCGTTATGGTGACAGCCTATCATTCTTAGGTCAAGGTCACGGTTATGCAAACGGTGGCTTGATTACGAAGCATCAGATTGCTGAAATTAGTGAGGGTAACCAGCCAGAAATGATAATCCCATTGAGTGGTATGAAGAGCTCTAGAGGCTTTGAATTGCTTGGTAAAACAGCAGTAGCAATGGCTCAGCGTGATGGTGCTACAGGCACATCAACAAATTCTGATTCAGATGTGATTAACTATCTCGTACAGGCAGTAGAATTATTAACCCAACTTGTTAAGGTTCAGGGTAGTCCAGTGCCAGTAAACGCAGTTCTAGATAAGAATGACTTATATAAAAAACAAGCCAGTGACGTTAACCTACGTGATTATCAGTCACTGATATAGGAGGTAATATTATCAAACCAACATTTTTAATCAAATTGAAAGGTCAAGATGAGTTTGACTTGACGACAAGACTGCCCAATGTTGAATACCTGGGTGGTGATTCAACGCCAACGTTTAATAATAAATACCAAGATGATGCAACTAGAGATGGCAGTCGCTTTACAGGAACAACTTTTGGAAAGTTAGTTTTCACTTCTAATTTTTTACTACATTCAAGAGATTATTACGATCAGAAGTTATTACGTCATGAAGTTTATCAATTGTTTGGCGATAGAGAATTATGTAGATTTAGAACAGACGTTGATTTGCAAAAAGTCATGTATGGTCGACCAACAACGTTTGAAATTAAATTTATAGCTGATGGCTATGATGATTCTTTGTTTTCAATTCAGTTTGAAATACCAACAGGATACAAATATTCATTAGTTAGAAGTGATGCAATTGATGTAGATCATACATCATTTGGTATGAACTTTAAGTTGAATGAAAAGCCAGTATATCAACAAACCGCTAATCATTTTAAGGTTTATAATCCTAGTGATATTGCGATTGACCCCTATTATCAACGGCACGACTTGATGTTACTGATTCGGTTTTCGGGCAACTCATACCAGATTACGAACAACACAAACGGAACCAATTATCAATATAATAGGGCAATCCAATCAAGTGACAACTTGGTTTTAAACGGTTTATCAACAACTCTAAATGGTAATCCAGCTTCACAAAATACAAACTTTGGATATATCAAGCTAGAAAAAGGTTGGAATGACATTACGGTATCGGGTGCTACCAGTCATACAACTACTTTTAGTTTTCCGTTTATTTATATTGACTAGTCAAGTAGTAACGGTGATGAAGCGTGATGGCACCCTAAACGAACCGCTTCAATCCATTGTCAAACCGACGTTTAATGTTAGTTGGGAAAATAATAGTACCTATCAGATTACGTTCACGGCTTACAGCGATAATAGCATTGCTTATGCTTTGTTGGTTTCTGAAAATATCATCACGTGGCAAGGACAACAGTTTGTCATTAAGCAAAGTGTTCCAAATTATTCAGGCAGGTACAACACGGTTGCGATTACGGCAACTCACATCTATTTGGATGTCAGAAAGATATTCCAACATAATAAAAAAGACGGTACGCTAACTTATTCGGTTAGTGATGTACTGTCTTTTTATTTGAGCAATAACAGCTTTGGTTACTCGTTTGATGTAAAAGGAAACTTTGCTAACAAGCAAATTACTGACTTAGGTGGTAACAACGCTTTTGATGGGCTAAGTCAGATTATTTCAACTTGGCCAGACGCTTATATCTATCCCGACAATAAAAAAATTGTTGTTTATGATAAAGCCAACTTTGCTACTAATTTAGGCAATCGGCTAGGTTATGGTTACAACTCTGATAATGTCGCAATTACTTATGATTCAACCAGTATCATTAATCAATTAACGGTTATTAGTACAAAAAAAGATGATGGTTCGGTTTATTTTCAACCACATATGGTGAAAGATGATACTTCGATTAGTGAGTATGGTATGTGGGATGGTGGAGATTTTAGTGATGAAAGATTTCATGATGTTAGCGCTGCTGATGCAGCTGCTAAAGCAAAATTTGTTACCGAACCAGCAATATCAATCACACTTGATTATTTAGATACCGATGTGCCAATACCGGGTGAAGTCAGGCGTTTAGAAATACTTGATACTGGTTTTGTTACAAATGTGATGGTGATGTCTTACAGCTATTATCCACTAGACCCAACGCAAAAGCCGTCAATCACTTTGAATAGTAACGCTAAGACGGTATTGGATTTTCAGCGAAGTAACAAGCAACAGCTTAATCAAGCTAAACAAAACAGTGCTACACTAGCTAAAGCGATTAAGGACGCGAATGCTAAATTGAATGTGATTTCGCAAGATGGAATCTGGTATGAATACGGAGAATACGGAGGTAAAGATGTCACAACAGGTTAGACCAACGATTACGAATGGAAAGTTAGGCGTTCGCAATTTTGGTGTTGCAGTTATGCCAGATGGAACTGCTAATAGTTTGCGAATTTTAATTACTCCAGATGGTTTTCATTTTAAAGCCACTGATTTTGACGACTTGGTTTTACCTAACTTATCTCTTAACTCGCCAAAAGGCACAAAATATAGCCTGTCATTTGATGATGACGGTGCATTACTAATCAATGGCGTTAAGTACACAGTGCCAACAAATCAAGGCAATGAAACGATTAAAGGTAATAAGACTTACGAGGGTCAAACCAAGTTGTCAGGTGGGCTACAATTAACGTCACCTAATGGCACGGTGTTCAATGTCACAGTAGATGATGACGGTAAATTAACAACAGAAAAGGAGGTAAATAATGCTTGATTTGAATTTATCAAATAGCCTCGACCACAGTTTGCGTAATCAACTAATTAGCAACTTTAAAATTATTGATCAAGCGTTGGGCGGCAATCAAAGTATTTCACAAGAACAACTAGACAATGCTTTGAAAGGCATACGAAACATTGCCTACACAATCAACGCTGGTAGCGATAAGGGCGAATCATCAACAGAAGTCCGATTGATGAGAACAAACATCAATGGGCATGTGTTTGAAACGGCACCAGAAAGAATTGATGTAATAGAACGGGCTATAAAACGTCTGGGAGGTACTTTAGATGTCTAATCAATATTTGTCATTTGATGTGACTAAGCAGTCGGCACCACAACAATTAATTACTGGCCGCCAAGGGGATAGTCAATTAAAGTTCGTGACCATGTTATTTTGGGACGGTGATAAGAATGTTCCTTATGATTTAACTGGCAAGCAGGTAGCATTTGAAGCTCTAAAACCAGATAACACCCACATTGTTGATTATGAAGGTATTACCGTACTCGATGCACCAGCAGGACTTGTTCGTTATAGCTTTAATGAACAAGTCTTTTCAGTCGCCGGGACAGTACAACAAGCCTTTTTCAAGATTACACACACTGATAACAATAAGAATGTGATTGCCGACTCGACATTAGAAGTAGCTATTAATATTCTAGAAAATCGAGTAGAGTTCGGTATTAATTCAAAAGATTATCTCAGTGAATATGACGATTTAATCACCCAAGTAAAAAAGAAGTTTGATGATTATGCTACCACTGTTAAAGATAGTATTGATAAGGCACAAGCCCTCCATAATCAAATCGTTGAGTACACGAATTTAATTAATTCAAATGGTGTTATTTTAAGAAAAGATTTTGGTAATATATCGAGTATTAAACAGCCATCGGGACAAACGGTTGTTGATAAACTGAACAACGAATTCAACGATAGAGGTGTCAATGTTGCTTGGTATGGTGCTAAAGGAGATGGTGTTACTGATGATACAGCGGCTATTCAGTCTGCCTTTGACAGCAATCCAAATGGACATATTGTGTTTAGTTCTAACAAAACATACGCCATCAGCGAGCCATTGCATATAAAGACTGGACTTACTGTTGATGGGAATATGGCAACTTTAAAACTGTTGAAACAATCTGACTGTTTATTAAACATATTCACAAGTGGATTAGTATTTAAAAACTTTTGGTTAACAAAACCCCACGATGCACAAGCTTTTGGTATGAAAATACAAGGAAATGCTAACTATTTTGACAATATCCATTCACGTAATGGAAATTGGTCTTCATTTATTTATGGAGTGGCAGTAAAAGAATCTCACTTTTCACGTATCAGAGTAGATAATGACACCGAACACGAACACGGGACGATATTTGAATTTAACTACTCAATTAATAATACAATTAGCAATTCATTTATCGGGTACGCAACCAATGGCATTTTATTAAACAACCTTCCTGCTCCAGTAACTATTGATAACCCTACCGTTTACTATAATGAAGGATTTATGATAGATAATACCACTATTGTTAAATGTAATGTAGCGGTTAATGTTAGTCATGGAACATCTATCAATATTAGTAATAGCGTGTTGGATTTCTGTGGAGATTATGGAATTTGTTTGGATGCTGGGCAAGTATTAATGCTCACAAATACATGGATAGCGGTCACTGGCGCTCAGGGAACGTCAGTAGGTGTGTCTAATTCCGCTAGTTCGTTCAGAGAAATAATTATTAACGGAAATGAGTTGGTTGGTACACCAAAAGAAACTCAACAAAAAGCTTTTAATCTAACAAATAATAATATCAACGTATCAATTAATAATAATATATTACAAGCGTTGAATGGTGGGAGGGCATTTTCAAAACAAGGTGCAATCAGTAATAATGTTATACCTGATGGAACACCAATAACGGGCTATCCGCGATTCACAACAAAAACGTTCTATCCCACTCAACAAGCACTAAACGCATTCCAAGTTAAGTCTGCAATCATAGAATTATTTGCATCTATTCTGGGGACGGACAAAACGTTAAAAGCGACTGGCAATGTGGATGAAAGTGGAAATATCCATTTAAACGTTGATGCATCAAACGGTATTAAATTAGGCGCTTTTGATTCTTCTAGTGGTACGGTTAGCATTTATACAGACCAAGGGAATTATACTAAGATGCAAATAGTGACAAAAGTCTATCCGCATGACCATCTAGAAAATTAAGGAGTTGAATTTATGAGCACTGTATATGGCATTAAAGGAAATGATACGTTATACGCTAAAATAGTTGACGATGATTACCAATTATTGGACAATGAAACATTTAATCAACCAGAGGACGGAATATGTAAACCGTTTTTATTTGACAGCGTTCAAAAAACAATAATAGGAATAAGTCAAGAAGATTTTGAAAAAAAACGTTATTCAAAGGATAAAACATCGGAAGAATTAATTTCTGGTTTGACTAAGCAACTAGCAGTAGCACAGATTAATCAAGCGAAAACGAATACCCGTTTGCTTCAACAAAACGCTGAATTAATTAAGCAAGTAGCATATTTACAATTAAAAAAGGAGACAACTCATGGCTGAGACGGTAATTCAATTCTTTGATATGGGACTTTACAACGCTGATGATATGAAACTGTTCGTGCAAGTACAGTGGATTACTGCAGAACAGTATAAGGAAATAACTGGTGCGGATTATGTTGCATCTTAACTAAGGGAGGTGAATAAATGCAAATGCCACATGATTTGTTGGGTTGGCTAAGTGTGGGGTCTATTCTTCTGGGTGGTTTGTGGTGGGTATTGAAGAATACCATTGTGAACTCAATATTGGGTTTAAGAAATGACATTGCAGGCTTGAAAGTTGGATTGCGAAAGTTTAATTCAATTACGGACAACCATGAGATACGACTCACTAAATTGGAAACGTGGAAACACGATAAATGGGAGGAATGAAAATTGAATAAATTAAAACGATGGGTGATTGCTTCTATTGGAGCAGTTGCCTTTTTAGTTGCCACGATTTCAGGTGTATCAGCCAATACTAATGGTATTGACATTGCCAGTTATCAAGGCACAACCACAAGCTATTTCAGCCAGTTTAAGAGTTATGGTGATAACTTCACTATGGTTAAGCTAGGCGGTCGTGGCGGTGGTGAGGGTAGCCATTATGCCAATCCTAAAGCCTACGCACAGATTCATAACGCTGATGCCGTTGGTATGCAAACTGGTGGCTATTTCTGGGGTGAGTTTGGTGATTCAGTGAGTGAAGCGAGTTATCACGCACAACTAGCTGTACAAGACGCACAAAACGCTGGATTAGCTAAGGGCAGTTACATTGCACTGGATTATGAAGCGGGTGCCGGTGCAAATAAGGCTAACAACACCTCAGCTATTTTGACGTTCATGGATCAGATTTACGCTGCTGGTTATAAGCCAATGCTGTACTCTGGTTACTACTACATGAATGCTAACGTTGACTTATCAAGAGTGAATGCACGTTATCCTAACGCTTTATGGGTAGCTTGGTATCTAACTACTGCTAATCAAGCAACGCCGCCTATGCAATATTTCCCAAATATGAGCAACGTTAAGATGTGGCAGTATGGTAATAATCACTTTGGTGTTGACGGTAACGTGATGGTGGTTGGTTCATTGGATAATGATAAGCCAGCAGAGCAAACAGCTTCAAAGCCATCACGGTCAACTAACTCACCAAGCACACCGGCTAAGACACGTTATGCAACCTTTAGTGGTGTCTACGTGGCTGATTACTGGACTAAGTACAACAACAAAATGTATGGTGTCAACATTGATATGAGTATTCCAGTGATTGATTACAACAACTATATTCCTATCTCAGCCTTAACTTTGACTGATAAATATGGCAATAAATTGCGTAACCAATACATTCAAGGCAATAACGGACGTATGGAGTACTTCACTTTGAACGGTAAGTACAAAGTGATTAGTCAAACAGCAACAACTATCAATGTTGAAATTGGTGGTGAGCCAGTATCGATGATGAAGTCGTTTGCAACAATCAAATAGGGAGATCACATGCAAGTAAATAGTATTTCAGATGTTATTATCGCAATCGCTTTGGCAGCTATTCCAATCATCGGCGGTTGGATTGGTAAAGTCATTACTGGTAATAGCAAGGCCACAACTTTGATTAACGTTCTATCACCATTGGCAAAGGCTGCAATCGTAGCTATGCAAAAGTTAGGTGTGACACAATATTTAGAGGGCGAAGCGAAGAAGTCTGGTGCCGTTGATATCGTCAAGCAAGCGTTATCAGCGCTAGGGTTATCAGACACCGATGAAGCAATAATCATGAACGCTATTGAAAAAGAATACGCTGCATTGATTAATGAATTGAATCAGACGTACCCACAAATGACATCTGAACAAGCAAAAGCGCAAGAACAAGCTGCTCAACAACAAAGTGAATTGGCTAAGGCTGATGAACTAGCAAAAGCGCAACAGGCATTAGCTGATGCACAAGCGAAAGTTAATTCCTTACAAAATTGAATATATTAAAAAACCGCCCGACTGGATTAATTTCTGGTTGGGCGTTTTTTATTTGTACACAATTTGTACATATTATATATGTAAGGCTTGATATTAAAGGTTGTTTCGTCCATCTAAGGGCATTCTGTGTACTTCCTTTTATCATTTGTTGAAATATTTATATCATAGTTACAAACGTTTTATTTGTTTAATTTATCATTCTTTAATTGTATCACGTAATAATAGCGGAGTTGGCTCACTTCTAATATTCGTATGCATAAAAAAACAAACTACTTAACCTAGAGTAGTTTGTTTTTTTATTTAAATCAATGGACAGGCAAGGGGCTGCTTGTCTCGATGGCGGAAACGATTTCTTCCAGTGATTGGCTACCAAAAATAACATTATCGCTATTATTAATAATCATCGCGGGTACACTCATGATATGATGTGATTCGCGTAGTTCAGGGAATAATTGCAAGTCAATCATTTCGGCAGTTACATTATCATTAATTGCGGCAATGTGTTGGCAAGCAGCCACAACATCTGGACAAAAATGACAAGTTAACGACACACCAATATTCAGATCTGTTTTTGGTAAACGCTGTATACGTTGGACAAGCTCTGGATCAATTGTTTGACCAGGCCCAGCAATATTATAGAGCGCTAGAACTAGAGAATTTAACTCATGTCCGGTAGGAATACCACTAAATTGAATTCCAGTATCTTCATCATTGTCAGTAAGCAATCTAAAGTTTGGCATATGGTGAACATGATATTTGCTTTCTAGTTCAGTACTAGTAGGTTCCATTTTAAATTTCAGGTGGCTACTTAGTTGGCTAAACTCTTCCAAAAATGAGGAAAGTTCATGACTTTTTGATGAGTCGTCTGTCAATTGATGCAGGGTAACCTCTTGCGTAAGTTTATCAAAAATAGGTTGTAAGGCTTGTACAATTTCTTTTGCGAACCACTGTCCACTGTGAGTAGGAAGGGCAGAATGATTAGTTGCATCAATAGTACTTGTAGGTCCTTTAGTAACGTCAGTTTTTGGAGCGGACACTGCGGAACGGTTAACCGGAATATTAAGCCTGTGCTTTTGTTCTGACACAAACAGCTCTGCACTAGTAGCGGCATTGGCACCATCAGATGCCGCCGTGACGATTTGTCTAAGTGGCTTAGAAATGACATCCCCAGCAGCAAACACCCCCGGAATATTCGTTTGACCCTGGGAATCAGTCACAATATATTTGTGCTCATCCAACATAATATCATGTTGGAACATTTTTGTTTGCGGATCTGTGCCTACGTAAACAAAAATACCAAATGTATTATCACCATCAGCAACATGGTAAGTAGTTTGCTCATTTGTTTTGTTGTTAATAAAGGTTGCATCAGTTAAGTAGTTTTGACCAGCCACCGTTTGAATTTCTGTGTTTGGCCAAATGGTGATATTGGGGTTGAGACGTGCACGATCAGCAGTTAGTGGCGGGCAAGTAAAGTCATTAGATCGCATCACAATGGTGACGTGACGTGCAAATCTTGTGAGGTAATCAGCTTCTTCAGCAGCAGCATAGCCGCCACCGATGACAAATACTTCTAATCCACTAAATAATTCACCATCACAAGTTGAGCAATAGGCCACACCACGGCCTCGAAAATCTTGCTCACCTTGGAAACCAACTTGATGAGGTTCAGCACCTGTAGCAATGATGATGCTACGTGCATGGTAAGTATCTTTTTTACCAGTAACTGTTTTTATGACCTCATCACTAAAATTGTAATCAGTCACGGTATCAAAAACGAATTGAACACCAAAACTTTTTGCCTGTTGCTGCATTCTATTGACTAATGCTGTACCATCAATTGTTTCAACAGCAGGATAATTTGCAACAGTTGAGGTTGTTGTGACTTGCCCACCAATTTGGTCACCCTCAATAATTAAGGTATCCATTGTTGAACGGCCAGCGTAAATACCGGCTGATAAACCAGCAGGTCCGCCACCTATAATAATCGTGTCATAAATATGTGGTTCAGTCATTGCGTAACCTCTAAATTTTACCAACTAAGTCTAAGCTCGGAGCAATTGTGTCTTCACCGGGGTGCCAATTGGCAGGGCAGACACGGTCACCATGTTCAGCAACGAATTGTGCAGCTTCAAGTGTACGTAAGATTTCTTCAGCATTACGGCCAATACCCATGTTGTTGATGGTATATGACTGAATTTTTCCTTCAGGATCAACAATGAAAGTTGCACGGAAAGCCAAGCCTGCATCTTCGTCTAAAACATTAAAGAAACGAGCCAACTTACCAGCTGGATCAGCCAACATAGGATACTTTACTTTAGCAATTGTATCCGTAGCTTCTGCCCAAGCCTTGTGAACAAACTCGCTGTCTTCAGATACAGAATAAATTTCAGCATTAATATTTTGGAAGTCAGCGTAGTGATCAGCTAAGTCACCCAATTCAGTAGGGCAAACAAATGAGAAGTCGGCAGGGTAGAAGAAATAAACACCCCATTTACCTAAGGTATCTTGCTTGGTTACTTCTGTGAAATCACCATCGTGATATGCATTCACTTTGAAATCTGTTATTTCTGAATCAATAAAATTTGTAGTCATAATTTCTCCTTTTCTTTGTTAGAACAATTCTAATCTGATTTTATTATACAACGTTCTGAATTCAAAAATCAAGAATCATTTTAAATTAAATTTTTGAATGTGACGAACATAGCATTCATCCTAAAATAAAAAGCAATATTTGTGGCGTATTTTACATAAAAATCACATAATGTTATAATGAAAACATTGTATTTACATATGAAAGGAACCCAATGAATTACGACAATTACGTCCCGAAAGAGTCAAGAAAAGAAGTTAGTCAAGAGAGAATTAGATTTCTGAAACTGTTAAGTAAGGTAGCGGTAGTATTTTGTTGTTTGATGTATATTTCTTATATTCCACAGATTACAGCTAATCTATCCGGAAATCCTGTATCGGTACTTCAACCATTGTGTGCCACGGTCAATGCAACTTTGTGGGTGACTTATGGCTGGCTAAAGACCTATAAGGATTGGCCTGTTATTCTAGCTAATATACCAGGTGTAATTTTCGGTGTTGTTACGGTAGTAACGGTCTATGTTCATTAAAAATCAAGTTATAGATAATAAAAAGCGTTCGGCTAAATGATTTAGTCGAACGCTTTTTCAGCAGTTATTTTATTTTTATATTTCGTTTCAATAGGGCGCTTTCCTTGCCATTTAAAATATTTTCAACTTCTATAGCAAAGGTTTTGCGACGTACAGGACGATAACGCTGTAAAAATTTTAATCCAGGAATGCGTTGCAGGGTTACAAGAATAATAGCGGGAATATAAGAATAAATTCTTGATTTATCATAGACAATACCAGGATAAACATTATAAGCTCTGTCGTTTAATAGGGCTTTAGCCGAGTGCTCTACGGTTAATTTGGCCCGCAAATAGGCATTTAAAAAGAAAGGTGTCGCATTGGCGGATACAAACAAAAACTTAGTTTGGTGCGTTGTCGCAAGAACATCCAAGAGTCTTTGCGCGGGCTGAACGCTACTGTTTTGGTAATTAATATGTTTGAAAGGGTTGGGTAGCAATATTCCTACAGCATCGACAACCCAATCCGCTTCTCTGAGCAAATCTTGCCATTCTCCAGGCTTATTTAAATCAGCAGCGTGGTAAGTGACTTGGTCAGTTGCGTCAGTGGGAATGAATTGGTGCCGTGATAAACTATGCAATTCAAAGTCCTTGTTGTTCAAAACTGATAAGATACCCTGACCAACAAAACCTGTCCCACCAACAACAATTATTTTTTTGTTATCCATCATAGCTCTCCTTGATTTTAAAATCGTATCGTGCTAAAAATTAAACAATTTGTGTGCCATGGACCTCATTAACGCCTAAAATATTAGCTATGGCTTCAGCATTCATTTTTGTTACACCGCCACCAGGTAAAATGGTTAAATTTGCTGGGGCGCTGTTGACTAGTGTTTGCAAATGGGGCAGTGACTGCATGATTGGTACTGACAGTGGACCACCATGAGTTAGTATCCGCTTGACACCATGGTCAGATAGCCAATTCATCGCATTTTGTTGTTTATGGTTTGCGATTTGATCAAATGCCATATGCATGACAACTTGTAAATGCAATTTATGAGCGCAACCAATTAAAATAGACATACTATCAAAGTCTAGTTCATCGGCGGAGACAGCACCAAAAGTGACTATCTCACCGCCAACATCAGCAATTATTTGCATGGTATCCAACATTTGTTCGACTTCACTACTACTATATTCAAAATCACCACCACGTGGGCGAACCATGATAACAACAGGTAACTCATTAGCAATTGCTAATGTATCAATAATTTTTTTAGTATCAGGTGTAATGCCACCTAAATCAAGTCGTGAATTTAATTCAATACGATTGGCCCCACGTGATATCATTTCACGAGCGCGCTGCACGGAATCAACCGCGGCTTCTTTTATTTTAATCATAGGTAATTAGTTTTTGCCTTTAAACAAAAAAACCCGTTCATTATGAACGAGTGTCATTGTTACTTTTTATCAATAACTTGCTTGCCGTTGTAAACACCAGAAGGTGAAACGCGGTGTGAAACGCGATATTCACCCGTTGTTTGATCCAAAACAATGTTAGGAACGTTCAAGCCGATGTGACCGCGACGATTACGCTTGTGAGACTTTGAATTCTTGTTTGATGGGGTAGCCATAAGAGCACCTCCTTTCGTTTCAATTTATCAACTAGTCAAGTTTACCGAAGTTTTAAATATTTGTCAAGGGCTACGGCTTATTAATGTCAAGGAAATTTACTTGACATGGGATTGGATAATTTCTTGAGTATATACCTTATGGTGGAACCATGAAGATTGAAAGACACCGATCAAGTCATTACCGACATATAGCATATAGGTTAAAAATAAGACCCAGTTTGCATCGCCATGGACAGCAGTCAATCCCCATAATAGTACTTGAGCAACGCCCTGAATAAGCCACATGGCAAAAGCTTCTGAAAAACGGAAAGTTGTTAACAGGGCGCCAACGAGACCAGTTGCCAAGACAGCTGAATCAGCAACTGGTCTTGGCGTGTGCAAAACTTGTGTTTCAAATAGATAAGCTGCAATGAAAGCGACGATTGCTGAGCCGATAAGCACAGGGTACCAAAAAGATTTACCATGCTTTTCACCACGAGCATCGGTTTCGTGTATGAACCGAATCCGCTTTTCAACATCAATTGCCCAGCCAGGCATGATTAAAACGGGAATATCAAGTAATACAATATATACGGCTTGTAATACCGCATCGGCGGGGTTATTGGCTTGGAGTGCCATTGCGATATAAATTAAAGCAGAAAGTAAACCGAAAACGCCATTTAAGGGCCGTGCATTGGTGATGGCCAATGTTGTTGTAAATCCTAAGATTGCGGCGACAAATGTCCACCATGTCATATGATTAATGGGAGAACCGGCAAAGAATGAGCTATAGGTAATGACGAGGTAACCAAAAATTAATAGAATGTATGAGGTCCTTGTCCAGCCAGACATCTGATGAACGTACCACTTGAATGAAAATAAATCTTTAAATGTAATTTTTTTTGAAGACATAGCGTAACACTTGCAGTGATAGGTATCCGTTGGATAGCACTGCACCTTTCTGATTGAGATTAAAAATACCGTTATATTGGGGTTTGTTTGATAAAACCACTACCAATCAGAATGAATAAATACGATGTTGCTTTCGATAACTCGTTTATTATTTTGAATCATTTTTTCTCCTTTTTCTATTTAATTTGAGTGTACAACACAAAATTTAACTTGTGTTGAAATTTCAAACTAAAAGACAATTGTCGTCCATGTTACAATAATAGTAAGTGATTGTTAGTCAACAATTTCGTATAAAATGGTTTATAAATTGTTTGTAGAGGTTGGGTATATATGAAGAAACAAGACATAACAAGTGTTTTAGCGATACATGTCATTGTATTATTATTTTTTGGGTTTGTTTTACTAACACCAACGCATTTCACTTTCCTGAATTGGAACATTTTTTTGGCGTTGTTGCCACTAGATTTTGCCATTATTGTAAATATTAGTAAACGCCGATCAATTCAAATTATTTTCAGCTTGTTATGGCTATTATTTTATCCAAATACGATGTATATGATTACCGATTTTATTCATCTGCAATATATTGGTATCGGACTCACTGTTCGTATGCAATACTTCAATTACGCGGTGTTAGCAGCAGGGGTCTTTATGGGCGTTGTTTTGGGGATGTTAAGTATCGAACTGATTTTAAAGCATTATTTCCATAGAAGGCATGAATTATTACAATTGATTCTGATATTTGGCTTGTCATTGATTGCCAGTGTTGGTATTTATCTTGGCCGTTTTTTACGTTTAAATTCTTGGGATGTTTTCACACAAACACATCGCGTGGCAAGGTTGGTCGTGACATCAACTAGTATGCATATGCTGGCGTTTGTTACACTATTTGCTGGCGTACAGTTTGCCATTCTGGTCATCAGTCATTTTGGTATTAGCCTTATCCACAATGTGCTTGACAAAAATGAGGAAACAGAGTAAACTAGTAGATGTTGAACAAGTAGAAGCACCCGCTTCTCGCCAAGTGACTATGTTGCTTGGCAGATACAGTTGTACGAAAGTACTGCAAGTGTGGAAGTGGGTAAAGATTAAGTTCTTGGCCCACTTTTCTTCTTGATTCACAAAATAAATTTGGAGGTGCCTGACAATAGCACGTCAACCACGACAAGTTGATTTAGTCAACGAAAATATCCGCGCCCCACGTGTTTTGCTTATCCACGATGGTAAGCAAGAAGAAATGTCAACACGTGACGCACAACAGTTAGCGAATGATGCAGACATGGACTTGGTATTGGTGCAAGCTAATGCAGAAGTTCCAGTTGCCAAGATCATGGATTGGGGTAAAGCGAAGTTCGAAGCTCAAAAGAAGCAAAAAGAACAACGTAAAAACCAAAAAATTGTTCAAGTTAAAGAAGTTCGCATGTCACCAGTGATTGATTCTGGCGATTTCGAAACACGTAAGAAAGCAGCAATTAAGTTCCTGTCACAAGGGAATAAGGTTAAGCTTAATTTGCGTTTCCGTGGTCGTATGATTACTCACCAAGACATTGGTCGTGAGGTCTTAGACCGCATGGCTGAAGAACTTAATGACATCGCCAAGGTTGAACAACGTGCCAAAATGGACGGCCGCCAAATGTTTTTGGTCTTGGCACCACGCGATGCCAAGTAAGTTAGTGTTTAGTAGCTTGCTATAGTAAGCATAAACAAAAATCGTAAAGTAGGAGAATTGGTCACATGCCAAAGATGAAGACACACCGCGCATCAGCAAAGCGCTTTAAGAAGACAGCCAATGGTGGCTTGAAGTCAGCTTCAGCTTATACTTCACACCGTTTCCACGGTAAGACAAAGAAGCAACGTCGTCAATTGCGTGGTACACGCATGATGGATTCAACGACTGTAAAGACATACGCTAAGATGTTGAGCACGCTCTAATTTCAAGGTACGTCTAATTATTTAATTTCTAGGAGGAAATACCCATGCGAGTTAAGGGTGGTACAGTGTCACGCGCACGTCGTAAAAAGTTTGTTAAGTTGGCCAAGGGTTACCGTGGACAACGTCGTATTAATTATAAGGTTGCTAAGCAACAAGTTTACAAGTCATACTTGTACGCTTACCGTGATCGTAAGAACACAAAGCGTAACTTCCGTAAGTTGTGGATTGCTCGTATCAACGCAGCAGCACGCATGAACGGTTTGTCATACTCAAAGTTGATGCACGGTTTGACATTGGCAGGTGTTGAATTGAACCGTAAGATGTTGGCTGAAATCGCTGTTTCTGACTTTGACACATTCACAAAGTTGGCTGATCAAGCCAAAGCAGCATTGTCATCTGACAACGTTTTGGTTCAAGCACGTACAGCGGCTACAACTGACACAACTGTTTCAGTTGAACGTTAATCATTAAACTAAAAACGCTTATAGCGTTTTTTATTTTGATTAAAAGTTGACAAATTGGATAAAAATTGTTTTAATAATATTATCAAATAAATGAGAAAATAACATGACATACCAATCAGCAACAACTGAACAAATTATTATCAGCATTATTATCATTAGATAGTGATAAGTGCTGAAATTTTTTAGTGCCTATCACAACATAACGTGATAGGTAGCTGATTGATATTGTTTAAGAGACGAGCTACTAGATTCATAGTAGCTCGTCTTTTTTATTTTCTTAATAAATCAGAGGAGAAAATGACAATGTTGCCATTAAAAGTATAGCTTGTTTAGCTATAGAAAATAAAACATGAAATATAGGAGAATAATAATGGTTGAGAAAAAATTGACATGGAAACAATTAGTTTTAGTGGCATCACTCATATTTGGGATGTTTTTTGGGGCGGGAAATTTGATTTTCCCAATCCAATTAGGACAATTATCAGGTGGTAATTGGTTACCGGCGACAATTGGATTCTTGATTACCGGAACGGTCGTGCCGTTTTTGGCGATGATGGCGGTGAGCTTAACAAACAGTCAAAGCGTTTATGATATTGCTAAACCAGTAGCACCTTGGTTTGGTACGGTTTTCTTGGTAGCTATTCATTTGACGATTGGTCCATTTTTTGGGACACCACGTACAGCAGCGACAGCTTTTTCAATGGGAATTGCACCCTTTGTACCACTTAAATATCAAGGTGTGGTGATGTTTGTATTTTCCGCTGTGTTCTTTGGCTTAGCTTACTTCCTAACTGTCAAGGAATCGGGATTATTGAAATGGGTCGGAAAATATCTTAATCCACTCTTTCTAGGCTTGTTACTGGTGGTGCTTGTTTTGTCATTGGTTTTGCCAATGGGGGATACACATCAAGCAGTGTCTGCTGCTTATCAAAGTAATGCAGCATTCCAAGGAATTCTGGACGGTTACAATACGATGGATGGTATTGCGCTGTTAGCTTTGGCGGTATCAGTTGTGTACGCAGTCAGAGGATTAGGCTTTCAAAAGCAACAAGTATCTAAGGTATTGGCAAAAGCTGGTTTGTTAAGCATCCTAGCTGAAGCGGTATTATATGCGGTATTGGTTTTGGTTGGTACTACTAGCTTAGGTTTGTTCAAAGCTTCTGATAATGGTGGTGCTGCCTTTGCTCAAATTGTTAGCCACTATATGGGCAACTTTGGTACGGCGTTGACAGGGGTAATCGTTACACTAGCTGTCTTTACGACAGCAATGGGGCTGTTTGTATCATTTGCGCAAGACTTGCACCGTGTATTTCCAAAAGTGAGTTACCTATGGTGGTTACGCGTTATTGCATTTGGATCATTCGTTACAGCTAATGCTGGATTGACGAACATTGTTGCTTGGTCAGTACCTGTGTTGATGTTGCTTTATCCATTTGCCTTAGTATTAATCTTATTATCGCTTTTTAGTAAATATTTCAAAAAATCTCCAGTAGTCTATCGCTTTGTGGTTGCTTCTGTTACCGTACCTGCGTTCCTTGATGCATTAGCTAGTTCACCATTGGCTACAACCAGCCACGTCCAAAGCTTAGTTAATGGTTATCACCACTTTGTACCGTTTGCGGCCCTTGGATTTGGTTGGGTTGTGCCGGCAGTTGTTGGTACGGTTCTTGGTGTGAGTGGTTATTTGTTAACCAATAGCAAGCGCGTTACAGCACTGGATTAAAATTGATTTGTTTTTAGTATCAGTTTAAATTATGAGAAAATTAGCCTTGACGTCAATTTTTTTGGTATACTTTTATATAGCAAAATGAATTGGAAGGAAAGGTGTTCATGGCTTCACTAAAAATTAGGGAAGTGGTGTGCATTCGAAAATATCATGGGAAAATTTGTTGTAATGGATCATCCTTTGATCCAACATAAACTTACAATGATTCGTAATAAGAATGTTGGGACCAAAGATTTTCGTGCATTAGTTGATGAAATTGCGATGCTAATGACGTATGAAGCAAGTCGTGATCTTCAATTGGAAGACGTTGAAGTGGAGACACCAGTTACTAAGACGATCAAAAAGCAACTTGCTGGTAAAAAGCTTGCTGTTGTGCCAATCTTACGTGCCGGACTAGGCATGGTTGATGGTATCGTGCAACTAATTCCAGCGGCTAAAATTGGGCATATTGGTATGTATCGTGATGAAGAAACGCTTGAACCAGTTGAGTATTTCATCAAGTTACCAGAAGATATTGACCAACGTGATGTCTTGTTAGTGGATCCAATGTTGGCTACTGGTGGCTCAGCAAAAGATGCCATTTCAGCATTGAAGAAGCGTGGTGCAAAGCATATTAAGTTGATTACACTTGTTTCAGCACCGGAAGGTGTTAAGGCAGTGCAAGAAGCCCATCCAGATGTTGACCTTTATACGGGTTCTCTTGATGAAGGCTTAAACGAACATGGTTACATCGTGCCAGGACTTGGCGATGCCGGTGATCGTTTGTTTGGTACAATGTAAATCAATATCATCGTAGTCTGTCTGTAAAGGCAGGCTTTTTTATTGGTTTCGTGACGGAACTTAAGCAAATGGCAAGCTATTATGATACAATAAACAGCGATTATGTAACGAAGCTAAAAGGAGCATTTAATTATGAAACGACGATCTCAGATTCGTCCTAAAAAGCATCATAGAGTGCGCAATACTATTCTGACAATTATCGGACTATTGTTTGTTGTCGGACTTGGTCTAGGCGCCTATGCATATACTAAAGTCAATCACACAATTACAAAGATGCAAAAGACGTCAACAACGACAAAGTCTGCTGATAAAATTACGAATAGTAAAAAGCCAGTTTCATATCTTCTTTTAGGAACTGATACAGGTGAGCTTGGTCGTTCGTATAAAGGGCGTACGGATACTATGATTGTTATGACAATCAATCCTAAAACCAAAACAACAACGATGACATCAATTCCGCGTGATACATTGGTAACAGTTAGCGGACAACAAATGAAAATCAATGCTGCCTATGCTTATGGTTCAGCTGCTTCAGCGACACAGGCTGTTGAAGACTTGCTCGACATTGACATCAATGGTGGTTATATATTGATTAACATGGGTGGCTTAGTTAAAATGGTCGATGCAGTTGGCGGTGTTGATGTGACATCACCACTCACATTCACAACTGAAGGTGATGACACGCAAGCTGACTCTAAGAACCAGTATTCATTCGTATCGGGTAAAACGTATCATATGGATGGTGAAGAAGCCTTAGCCTTTGCACGTATGCGACACGAAGACCCTAATGGTGATTATGGTCGTCAAATGCGTCAACAATTGGTCATCAAAGCCATTTTGAAGAATTCAGCCCAAGTTGGTACTGTGTTCAATGATTCATTCTTGACCACCGTCTCTAACAACGTACAAACTGATGTTTCAACCAAATCTATGAAAAACTTGGCGTTGAGCTATCGTGATGCATTCGGTACGGTTAAGCAGGATCAGTTAAAGGGTACCACGCAAAGTATTTCTGGATTGGGGTCAACAGAAGTCATGAGCCAAACAGAAATTGATCGTGTTCATAAGGCAATTACAGCCCAAATGGCACAATAAAAGTTAAGTAAATGTTAGGATTGTCCTTGAAAACTCTTCGTAGTTTTCGGGGACTTTTTATTTTGTAACAATATATGTATAATGAAATAGATATTGAAAATGAAAGAAGTAACCAATGATACAGTTAAAATCACCTAGAGAAATTGAGGCTATGCGGCAATCTGGTGCTATCATCGCTGGTATGCACCATATGTTGCGTGATCTCATTGAACCAGGTATTGATACATGGGAAATTGAAACGAAGTCTCGGGAGTATATCGAAAGCCATGGTGGCGTGCCTTTGCAGATTGGTTTTGAAGGATTCAAGTATGCTACGACTATCAGTGTAAATGATGAGGTGGCGCATGGTTTGCCACGCAAGGGACTAAAGCTGAAGAGCGGTGATTTGGTGAAGGTTGACACAGTGGTTGGCTTGAATGGCGCCGTATCTGATTCAGCGTGGTCTTATGCTGTTGGCGAGGTAACACCAGAGGTACAAAAACTCATGGATGTAACCAAAAAAGCGATGTATTTGGGTATTGACCAGGCGATTGTGGGGAATCGTGTTGGTGATATTGGAAATGCCATTGAACAGTACACTGAAGTTGAACACCATTACGGGGATGTGCGTGAGTATATTGGTCACGGTGTTGGACCAACAATGCATGAAGAGCCAAATGTACCGCACTATGGTAAGCCAGGTCACGGCGTGCGTTTGCGTGAGGGAATGGTCATTACCATCGAGCCAATGATTAACTTAGGTGGCTGGAAAGTTGAAACTGACCATACAGAAGCCGATGGCTGGACAGTGCGAACAGCTGACGGGTCATGGTCAGCACAATACGAACATACATTAGCGATTACAAAAGATGGTCCGAAGATTTTGACAAGCCAAGATCCGGATTATGATAAAAAGTACTTATGATTGTCATCTTTCTGTAATAGTATGTATGCTACAGTTTAATAACGGGGATTGGGGATATTGTTCTTTTTGCGAGCAGTCCCTTTTTATTATGGGAGAAAAATATGCTGATAGATTTACATAGTCACTTATTACCAAACATAGATGATGGATCCAAGTCTCTGCGAGCTTCTATACGTATGGCTAAGGAAGCTGTAGATAGTGGGATTAAAGCTGCTTTAATGACGCCTCATCACATGAATGGTCATTACGTGAACCATAAAGATGATGTCATCAGACTAACATCAGAATTCCAAAATCACCTAGATAATAATGACATTGGACTACAAGTGTTTCCTTCGCAGGAAGTACGTATCAATGGTGGCTTATTGCAGGCTTTGGATGATGATGATATTTTGTTTGCTGATGAAAGTAACCACTATCTTCTACTGGAGTTTCCAGATGATGATGTTCCTACATATAGTAAAGATATGATTTTTCAAATCATGCAACGTGGTATTACTGTAGAAATTGCTCACCCTGAGCGAAATACTAAAATAATGTCTTGCTCGTATACTGAAAATCCGGACCGCTTTATTTCTAGGGCATAATCCGAGATAATCAAGTATAGGAGTTTTTTTATATTATGAAAGCTAAGCGATACTCAACAGAATTTAAGTCATCAATTGTCA
>Ga0268251_10000037_pt1 | contig 136819 bp, 123 predicted proteins | sample AgamicAsMae_FD_200527 | JGI IMG/M metagenome (GOLD analysis project Ga0268251, IMG submission 200527) | Agave microbial communities from Guanajuato, Mexico - As.Ma.e (v2) (version 2) | ecosystem: Host-associated > Plants > Phyllosphere > Phylloplane/Leaf | place: Guanajuato, Mexico... | reverse complement strand
TGCCGAACTCAGAAGTGAAACGCCGTAGCGCCGATGGTAGTGTGGGGTCTCCCCATGTGAGAGTAGGGAACTGCCAGGCATCAATCAAGAAGAACCCCGTACCGTAAGGTGCGGGGTTTTTTGCTTTTGTTTTTCCTCTCTCTCCCTGAAACTTTCTCACCTTCAACTTGCAGACTCGACATTCCGATAGTTTCTGGGTATCGTTAGCTATCTGGATGTCTAAACGTTTATACGTATGCTGTGAGGATATTAAGTTATGCCGATTCGGGTGCAGGACGAGCTACCAGCCGTCAATTTCTTGCGTGAAGAAAACGTCTTCGTGATGACGGCTTCGCGTGCGACAGGTCAGGAAATTCGCCCGCTGAAGGTGCTTATTCTCAATCTGATGCCAAAAAAGATCGAAACAGAAAACCAGTTCCTGCGTCTTCTGTCGAACTCCCCGCTGCAGGTCGATATTCAGCTGCTGCGTATTGATGCCCGTGAGTCACGTAACACGCCCTCTGAGCATCTGAATAACTTCTACTGTAACTTCGAAGATATTCAGGGGGAAAACTTCGACGGACTGATTGTAACCGGCGCGCCGCTTGGCCTGGTGGAATTTAACGATGTCGCCTACTGGCCGCAGATCAAACAGGTGCTGGAGTGGGCAAAAGATCACGTCACGTCTACGCTGTTTGTCTGTTGGGCCGTACAGGCTGCACTCAACATTCTCTACGGTATTCCCAAACAGACCCGCACTGAAAAGCTCTCCGGCGTATACGAACACCACATTCTTCATCCACACGCGCTGTTGACGCGCGGGTTTGACGACTCCTTCCTGGCCCCGCATTCTCGCTACGCCGATTTCCCGGCCCAGCTGATTCGTGACTACACCGATCTGGAGATCCTGGCCGAAACGGAAGATGGAGATGCTTATCTGTTTGCCAGCAAGGATAAACGGATTGCATTCGTGACCGGGCATCCTGAGTACGATCCGCATACCCTTGCGTCAGAGTATTTCCGTGATGTCGAAGCGGGTCTTAATCCGGATGTACCGTACAACTATTTCCCGAAAGACGACCCGCAAAACAAACCGAGAGCGACCTGGCGCAGTCACGGGAATTTGCTTTTTACCAACTGGCTCAACTATTACGTCTATCAGATAACGCCATACGATCTGCGTCACATGAATCCGACGCTGGAGTAATCTTCTGCACTAAACGATCCTAAAGCGTTTCAGCTATTCAAATCAGGCACCTTCGGGTGCCTTTTTTATTTCCGAAATATCACTCACCGTTCGATCCAACTTTAATCCCAATGAAATCAATAAATTAATTGTGATAAACAATTAAAATGGAAATTGTTTTTGATTTTAGAAAAAATATAGATAGTCTTAATTCTGCTGAGCGAAAACTACCCAACGATCTTTCGTTCGCATCGGGGGCGTGATTTTGGATCTTTGATGAGGAGCAGATTAATGACTCAACAGGCAACGACGGTCGACGAACTGGCCTTTACCCAGCCGTATGGCGAGCAAGAACAGCAAGTGTTGACGGCGGAAGCGGTAGAATTTCTGACTGAACTGGTGACCCGCTTTACGCCACAGCGTAATAAGCTGCTGGCGGCCCGCATTCATCAGCAGCAGGAAATTGACGATGGCAAGTTGCCTGGCTTCATTTCGGAAACCGCTTCCATTCGCCGCGGTGAGTGGAAAATCCGCGGCATCCCTGAAGATTTACAGGATCGACGCGTTGAGATCACCGGTCCGGTAGAGCGCAAAATGGTGATCAACGCCATGAACGCCAACGTTAAAGTCTTTATGGCCGATTTTGAAGACTCGCTGGCACCAGACTGGAACAAAGTTATCGACGGGCAGATCAACCTGCGCGACGCCGTGAACGGCACCATCAGCTATACCAACGAAGCCGGGAAAATCTACCAGCTCAAACCGAATCCGGCGGTGCTGATCTGTCGCGTACGCGGTCTGCACCTGCCTGAAAAACATGTCACATGGCGTGGGGAAGCCATTCCGGGCAGCCTGTTTGATTTCGCACTCTATTTCTTCCACAACTACAAGAACCTGCTGGCAAAAGGCAGCGGTCCCTATTTCTACCTGCCAAAAACGCAGGCCTGGCAGGAAGCGGCCTGGTGGAGTGAAGTATTCAGCTACGCGGAAGATCGTTTCAACCTGCCGCGCGGCACCATCAAGGCCACGCTGCTGATTGAAACGCTGCCTGCCGTGTTCCAGATGAATGAAATTCTGCACGCCCTGCGCGATCACATTGTTGGCCTGAACTGTGGACGCTGGGACTATATCTTCAGCTACATCAAAACCCTGAAAAACTATCCCGATCGCGTGCTGCCGGATCGTCAGGTTGTGACCATGGATAAACCGTTCCTGAGCGCCTACTCGCGTCTTCTGATCAAAACCTGCCATAAGCGCGGCGCCTTTGCGATGGGCGGCATGGCGGCTTTTATCCCGAGCAAAGACGCGGAGCGCAATAATCAGGTGCTCAACAAGGTGAAAGCCGATAAAGAGCTTGAAGCCCGTAACGGTCACGACGGCACGTGGATTGCACATCCGGGTCTGGCCGATACGGCGATGGAGGTCTTCAACCGCGTGCTCGGCGATAACAAAAACCAGCTGTTTGTCACGCGCGAAGAAGATGCCCCAACGGCTGAAGAACAGCTGCTGGCGCCATGCGCAGGTGAGCGTACGGAAGAGGGCATGCGTGCCAATATCCGCGTCGCGGTCCAGTACATCGAGGCGTGGATCTCCGGCAACGGCTGCGTGCCTATCTACGGCCTGATGGAAGATGCCGCCACGGCGGAAATCTCTCGTACCTCTATCTGGCAGTGGATCCACCATCAAAAAACGCTCAGCAACGGCAAGCCGGTGACAAAAGCGCTGTTCCGCCAGATGCTGGCCGAAGAGATGCGGGTGATCCAGGACGAGCTGGGTGAGCACCGCTTCAGCAGCGGACGTTTTGATGACGCCGCGCGCCTGATGGAGCAAATCACCACATCAGATGACTTAATCGACTTCCTGACCCTGCCGGGCTACCGCTTCCTGGCGTAACTCACCACATAACAATATGGAGCATCTGCACATGAAAACCCGTACCCAACAAATCGAAGAGTTAAAGAAAGAGTGGACACAACCTCGCTGGGAAGGCATCCGCCGTCCTTACAGCGCGGAGGAAGTGGTGAAATTACGCGGCTCGGTCAACCCGGAATGCACGCTGGCACAGAACGGTGCGGCGAAAATGTGGAAGCTGCTGCACGGCGGCGCTAAAAAAGGCTACATCAATAGCCTCGGCGCGCTGACCGGCGGTCAGGCGCTGCAGCAGGCGAAGGCCGGTATTGAAGCTATCTACCTCTCCGGCTGGCAGGTCGCGGCGGACGCCAACCTGGCCTCCAGCATGTACCCGGATCAGTCGCTCTATCCGGCAAACTCCGTGCCGTCGGTGGTGGATCGGATCAACAATACCTTCCGTCGTGCGGATCAGATCCAGTGGGCCGCCGGTATCGAACCTGGCGATCCGCGCTTTACTGACTACTTCCTGCCGATCGTCGCGGATGCGGAAGCGGGCTTCGGCGGTGTGCTGAACGCCTTCGAGCTGATGAAATCGATGATTGAGGCCGGTGCAGCGGCCGTTCACTTCGAAGACCAACTGGCGTCAGTGAAAAAATGCGGACACATGGGCGGTAAGGTGCTCGTTCCGACTCAGGAAGCGATTCAGAAGCTGGTTGCCGCGCGTCTGGCTGCTGACGTGCTCGGCGTGCCGACGCTGGTGATTGCCCGTACCGATGCGGACGCGGCGGACCTGATCACCTCTGACTGCGACCCGTACGACAGCGAATTCATTACCGGCGAGCGCACCAGCGAAGGCTTCTACCGCACCCATGCCGGCATTGAACAGGCGATCAGCCGCGGCCTGGCGTACGCCCCCTATGCGGACCTGGTCTGGTGTGAAACCTCTACGCCGGATCTGGCGCTGGCAAAACGCTTTGCCGACGCCATTCACGCGAAGTTCCCGGGAAAACTGCTGGCCTACAACTGCTCGCCGTCCTTCAACTGGCAGAAAAAGCTGGATGACAAAACCATCGCCAGCTTCCAGCAGCAGCTGTCCGACATGGGCTACAAATACCAGTTCATCACCCTGGCAGGCATCCACAGCATGTGGTTCAACATGTTCGACCTGGCGCATGCCTATGCGCAGGGCGAGGGCATGAAGCACTACGTTGAGAAGGTGCAGCAGCCGGAGTTTGCCGCGGGTAAAGACGGCTACACCTTCGTGTCTCACCAGCAGGAGGTGGGCACCGGCTACTTTGATAATGTGACCACGATTATTCAGGGCGGCACCTCCTCCGTCACCGCCTTAACGGGTTCAACGGAAGAAGCACAGTTCTAATCTTTTCCCCCTCTCCCCTCCGGGGAGAGGGTTGGGTAAGGGGAATATATGTCGCGTGGCCTGGAATTACTGATTGCCCAAACTATTTTGCAGGGCTTCGATGCCCAGTATGGTCGTTTTCTTGAAGTGACATCCGGCGCGCAGCAGCGCTTTGAACATGCAGACTGGCATGCGGTTCAGCAGGCCATGAAGCAGCGTATCCATCTCTACGACCACCACGTGGGTCTGGTGGTGGAGCAGCTGCGCTGTATTACCGACGGTAAAAGCCCGGACGCGGAATTTTTACTGCGCGTGAAAGAGCATTACACCCATCTGTTACCCGACTACCCTCGCTTCGAGATTGCGGAGAGCTTTTTCAACTCCGTCTATTGCCGGTTATTTGACCACCGCTCGTTATCTCCTGAGCGGTTATTTATTTTTAGCTCCCAGCCGGAGCGACGCTTTCGTTCCATTCCGCGTCCGCTGGCGAAAGACTTCTTTCCCGATCGCGGATGGGAAAAGCTCCTGCACCGCGTATTAACCGATTTGCCGCTGCGCCTGCCCTGGGAGAATAAAGCCCGGGATATCGGCTATATCCACGCGCATCTCAATGAAACCTTCGGCGAGGCGGTGCTTAGCCGTAGCCATTTGCAGGTTGCCAACGAGCTTTTCTACCGTAATAAAGCCGCCTGGCTGGTGGGCAAATTGGTTACGCCGACGGCCATCGTGCCGTTTCTGTTACCGATCCACCGTACCGACAACGGGGAACTGTTTGTCGATACCTGCCTGACTACCAGCGCCGAGGCCAGCATCGTGTTTGGCTTCGCCCGCTCCTATTTCATGGTATACGCCCCGCTGCCTGCCGCCCTTGTGGAGTGGCTGCGCGAGATCCTGCCCGGTAAAACCACCGCCGAGCTGTATATGGCGATTGGCTGCCAGAAGCACGCCAAAACGGAAAGCTACCGGGAATACTTGCGCTACGTCACCACGGCCGATGAGCAGTTTATCGAAGCGCCCGGCATTCGCGGTATGGTGATGCTGGTCTTCACGCTTCCGGGTTTTGACCGGGTCTTTAAGGTGATAAAAGACAGATTCGCGCCGCAGAAAGAGATGAGCGCCGCGCACGTCCGCGCCTGCTATCAGCTGGTTAAAGAGCACGACCGCGTCGGGCGCATGGCGGATACTCAGGAGTTCGAAAACTTTGTGCTGGATAAACAGCAGATCGACCCGGCGCTGATGACGCTTTTGATGCAGGAAGCGCCCGCGAAAATTACCGATCTGGGTGACAAAATTGTGATAAGCCATCTCTACATTGAGCGCCGCATGGTGCCGCTAAATATCTGGCTTGAGCAGTCCGACGGTCAGGCGCTGCGGGATGCCATTGAAGAATATGGCAACGCGATTCGCCAGCTGGCCGCCGCCAATATTTTCCCGGGAGACATGCTGTTTAAAAACTTCGGCGTCACCCGGCACGGGCGGGTAGTGTTCTACGATTACGACGAAATTTGCTACATGACCGAAGTGAACTTCCGCGATATCCCAGCACCACGTTACCCGGAGGATGAGCTCTCCAGCGAGCCGTGGTACAGCGTTTCACCGGGAGATGTGTTTCCTGAAGAGTTTCGCCACTGGCTGTGTGCCGACCCGCGCATCGGCCCGCTATTTGAAGAGATGCATGAGGATCTGTTCCGCGCCAGCTACTGGCGCGGGCTGCAAACGCGGATCAAAAATGGGCACGTGGAAGATGTGTATGCCTACCGCCGCAAGCAGCGGTTTTGTGTGCGGTTTAACGAATCCCACCGTACGCCAGCGTCACCTCTTTTGCCGCCTTAATCACCAGCGCGCCCAGCTCGGTCACTCGGTCGTCGGTCATACGTGAGATGGGGCCAGAGATGGAGATCGCGGCGAACGGCTCGCGATGCTCGTCAAAAATGCAGGACGCCAGGCAGCGCAGGCCCAGGGCATGTTCTTCATCATCAAACGAATAGCCGCGCTTGCGGGTTAACGCCAGATCTTCTTTCAGATGCACCGGCGACACCAGCGTGGCGTGGGTGTAGGCGTGCAGACCTTTACGATGCAGCAGCCCCGTCACCTGCTCTTCGCTCAGCTGCGAGAGAAACGCTTTCCCTGCGCCGGAGGCGTGCATCGGCAGTTTGCCGCCAATCGGTGCGGACATACGCATCAACTGCGTACACTGCACCTGGTCGATGATAATTGCCTGATGGTCGCTCTGGTCCAGCACCGCCAGGTTCACCGTCTCGCCGGACTCCTCCATCAGCTTGCGCAGAATCGGATGCACAATCGCCAGCAGGTTACGGCTCTGCAAGAAGCTGCTGCCCACGATAAACGCGTGTGCGCCCACCGCCCAGTGCCCCAGCTCGCCTACCTGGCGGACAAAGCCCAACTGCTGCATGGTGGTCAGCAGGCGGTGCGTGGTGGAGTTCGGCAGGCCAGCCTGCTGGGCCAGCTCCGTCAGGGCTACGCTGCCGTGCGACTCGGCTATCCATTCCAGCAGCTTCAAACCGCGCGTGAGCGACTGAACCTGTCCGCCAGGTTGTGCGGCAGTGGTGGCGGCAGGTTTTCTGCCGCGTTTAGCGGGAACGGTCGCGACCATGACGATCTCCTTTTTCTGTATCGTGGAAATCATTTTCGTTTTATTTGGTGGATTTGCAACCGCTTTCCTGACTGATCGGAGGAGTGATGGTGAACATGTCTCATGTTACCGCAGTGTGACTTTTCCACCCTGCGAGATTGTGCCAGTATGGAACGCAGCCTTTTGGCCTTGTTGAGCGTTGTCGGGAGCAAGTGTGAGCAGCAAAGTAGAGCAACTGCGTGCGCAGTTAAATGAACGAATTCTGGTGCTGGACGGCGGCATGGGCACCATGATCCAGGGCTATCGTCTGAGCGAAGACGATTTCCGCGGCGAGCGCTTTGCCGACTGGCCCTGCGACCTCAAAGGGAACAACGACCTGCTGGTGCTCAGCAAGCCGTCCGTGATTAAGGATATCCACAACGCCTACTTCGAAGCGGGTGCGGATATCGTTGAAACCAACACCTTCAACTCGACAACCATCGCCATGGCGGATTACCAGATGGAATCCCTGTCGGCGGAGATCAACTTTGAAGCCGCGAAGCTAGCGCGCGCCTGCGCCGACGAGTGGACGGCCCGCACGCCGGATAAGCCGCGCTACGTTGCCGGGGTGCTGGGCCCGACGAACCGCACCGCGTCGATTTCACCGGACGTCAATGACCCGGCGTTTCGTAATATCACCTTTGACCAGTTGGTTGCCGCCTACCGAGAATCGACCAAAGCGCTGGTGGAAGGTGGTTCCGACCTGATCCTGATTGAAACCGTATTCGACACCCTCAACGCCAAGGCCGCGATTTACGCGGTGAAAGAGGAGTTCGAGGCGCTGGGCGTTGACCTGCCGATCATGATTTCCGGCACCATCACCGACGCCTCCGGTCGTACCCTGTCCGGCCAGACAACCGAAGCGTTTTATAACTCCCTGCGTCACGCTGAAGCGCTCTCCTTCGGCCTGAACTGCGCGCTGGGGCCGGACGAACTGCGCCAGTACGTGCAGGAGCTTTCGCGCATCGCGGAATGCTACGTCACCGCCCACCCGAACGCTGGTCTTCCGAATGCATTCGGTGAATACGATCTGGATGCCGACACTATGGCGGCGCAAATCCGCGAGTGGGCCGAGTCTGGCTTCCTGAATATCGTCGGCGGCTGCTGCGGCACCACGCCGGAGCACATCGCCGCCATGAGCCATGCGGTAGCGGGTCTTCCACCGCGCAAGCTGCCCGAGCTTCCGGTTGCCTGTCGCCTGTCCGGCCTGGAGCCGTTGACCATCGGCGACGACAGCCTGTTTGTGAACGTGGGTGAACGTACTAACGTCACCGGGTCTGCAAAGTTCAAGCGTCTGATCAAAGAAGAGAAGTACAGCGAGGCGCTGGACGTTGCCCGCCAGCAGGTGGAAAGCGGCGCACAGATTATCGATATCAACATGGACGAGGGGATGCTCGACGCCGAAGCGGCGATGGTGCGTTTCCTCAACCTGATCGCTGGTGAGCCGGACATCGCCCGCGTGCCGATCATGATCGACTCCTCCAAGTGGGAAGTCATCGAAAAAGGGCTGAAGTGCATTCAGGGTAAAGGCATCGTCAACTCTATCTCGATGAAAGAAGGCGTTGATATCTTTATCCACCACGCGAAGATGGTCCGCCGCTACGGTGCCGCCGTGGTAGTGATGGCCTTCGACGAAGTGGGCCAGGCGGATACCCGCGAGCGCAAAATCGAGATTTGCCGCCGCGCGTACAAGATTTTGACCGAAGAGGTAGGCTTCCCGCCGGAAGACATCATCTTTGACCCGAACATCTTCGCCGTCGCGACCGGGATTGAAGAGCACAATAACTACGCCCAGGACTTTATCGGGGCGTGTGAAGATATTAAACGCGAGCTGCCGCATGCGCTGATCTCCGGCGGCGTGTCGAACGTGTCGTTCTCCTTCCGCGGCAACGATCCGGTGCGAGAAGCGATCCACGCCGTGTTCCTCTATTACGCCATCCGCAACGGGATGGACATGGGGATCGTCAACGCCGGACAGCTGGCGATTTATGACGACCTCCCTGCCGAGCTGCGCGACGCCGTCGAGGACGTGATCCTTAACCGCCGCGACGACGCGACCGAGCGGTTGCTGGATTTGGCCGAAAAATACCGTGGCAGCAAGTCGGATGACGCAGCCAACGTTCAGCAGGCCGAATGGCGCTCCTGGGACGTGAAAAAGCGTCTGGAATACTCGCTGGTGAAAGGGATTACCGAGTTCATTGAGCAGGATACCGAGGAAGCGCGTCAGCAGGCAGCCCGTCCGATTGAAGTGATTGAAGGCCCGCTGATGGACGGCATGAACGTGGTCGGCGATCTCTTCGGCGAGGGCAAAATGTTCCTGCCGCAGGTGGTGAAATCCGCCCGCGTCATGAAGCAGGCCGTCGCCTATCTGGAACCGTTTATCGAAGCCAGCAAAGAGAAAGGCTCCAGCAACGGTAAAATGGTTATCGCCACCGTGAAGGGTGACGTGCACGACATCGGCAAAAATATCGTCGGCGTGGTGCTGCAGTGTAATAACTACGAAATTATCGACCTTGGCGTGATGGTCCCGGCGGATAAAATTCTCAAGACCGCGCGCGAAGTGAACGCCGACCTGATTGGTCTCTCCGGGCTGATCACCCCGTCGCTGGACGAGATGGTCAACGTGGCTAAGGAGATGGAGCGTCAGGGCTTCACCATTCCGTTATTGATTGGCGGGGCGACCACCTCGAAAGCGCACACGGCGGTGAAAATCGAGCAGAACTACAGCGGCCCGACGGTCTACGTGCAGAACGCCTCGCGCACGGTGGGCGTGGTCTCCGCGCTGCTCTCCGACGCCCAGCGCGACGACTTTGTGGCGCGCACCCGCAAAGAGTACGAAACCGTCCGCATCCAGCACGGACGTAAGAAACCGCGCACCCCGCCTGTTTCACTTCAGGCGGCGCGCGATAACGATCTGGCCTTTGACTGGTCCAGCTATACGCCACCGGTCGCGCACCGTCTGGGTGTGCAGGACGTGACGGCCAGCATCGAAACGCTGCGTAACTACATCGACTGGACGCCGTTCTTTATGACCTGGTCGTTGGCGGGCAAATATCCGCGCATCCTGGAAGATGAGGTGGTAGGCGAGGAGGCGAAGCGCCTGTTTAAAGATGCCAACGACATGCTCGACACGCTGAGCGCAGAGAAAACCCTCAACCCGCGCGGCGTGGTGGGCCTGTTCCCGGCGAACCGCGTGGGCGATGACGTGGAAATCTACCGCGATGAAACCCGCACCCACGTGCTGGCGGTCAGCCGCCATCTGCGCCAGCAAACCGAAAAAGTGGGCTTTGCCAACTACTGCCTGGCGGATTTCGTCGCGCCGAAGCTGAGCGGGAAAGCCGACTATATCGGTGCGTTTGCGGTAACCGGCGGGCTGGAAGAAGACGCCCTGGCGAACGCGTTTGAAGCGCAGCACGATGATTACAATAAAATCATGGTGAAAGCGATTGCCGATCGCCTGGCGGAAGCGTTCGCCGAGTACCTCCACGAGCGCGTGCGCAAGGTGCACTGGGGCTATGCGGCGAATGAGAACCTCAGCAACGAGGAGCTGATCCGTGAAAACTACCAGGGCATTCGCCCTGCGCCGGGCTATCCGGCCTGCCCGGAGCACACCGAAAAAGGCACCATCTGGAAACTGCTGGACGTAGAAGCCCATACCGGCATGAAGCTTACCGAATCGTTCGCCATGTGGCCGGGCGCGTCCGTGTCCGGCTGGTACTTTAGCCATCCGGACAGCAAGTACTTCGCCGTGGCGCAACTGCAGCGGGATCAGATCGAAGATTACGCCCTGCGCAAAGGCATGAGCGTGTCAGACGTCGAGCGCTGGCTGGCGCCGAATCTGGGCTACGACGCGGACTAACGTCACTTTTACTTACAACAAACAGGGCACCTCAACGGTGCCCTGTCTCTTTCTTACGTTTAAACCCTTATACTTAATCATAAAATCTATAACGATAAGGAGAACCCACTTCCGTGCTGACGTTGTTACATTTGCTTTCGGCAGTAGCACTGCTCGTATGGGGCACCCATATTGTCCGCACCGGCGTGATGCGCGTGTTTGGCGCGCGCTTACGTACCGTTCTCAGCGGCAGCGTTGAGAAGAAGCCGCTCGCCTTCTGCGCGGGTATCGGCGTGACGGCGCTGGTGCAAAGCAGCAATGCCACCACTATGCTCGTCACCTCGTTCGTGGCGCAGGATCTGGTCGCGCTCGCCCCGGCGCTGGTGATCGTGCTGGGCGCTGACGTCGGCACCGCGCTGATGGCGCGTATCCTGACCTTTGACCTCTCGTGGCTCTCGCCGCTGCTGATTTTTATTGGCGTCATTTTCTTCCTTGGCCGCAAGCAGACGCGTGCCGGGCAGCTCGGACGCGTCGGCATTGGCCTCGGCCTCATCCTGCTGGCGCTGGAGCTGATCGTGCAGGCGGTGACGCCTATCACCCAGGCGAACGGCGTACAGGTGATCTTCGCCTCGCTGACAGGTGACATCATGCTGGATGCGCTGATCGGGGCAGTGTTTGCCATCATCAGCTACTCCAGCCTGGCAGCCGTGCTGCTGACGGCCACGCTCACCGCAGCAGGTGCGATCTCCTTCCCGGTGGCGCTGTGTCTGGTGATCGGCGCTAACCTCGGCTCTGGCCTGCTGGCAATGCTCAACAACAGCGCCGCCAATGCCGCTGCACGTCGCGTGGCGCTCGGGAGCCTGCTGTTTAAGCTGGTGGGCAGCCTGATTATTCTGCCGTTTGTACACCCGCTGGCGAGCCTGATGGACAACCTCCCCCTGCCGAAAGCGGAGCTGGTGATCTACTTCCACGTGTTCTATAACCTGGTGCGCTGTCTGGCGATGGTGCCGTTTGCCGCGCCGATGGCCCGTTTCTGCGAGCGGCTTATCAGCGACGAACCGGAGCTGGATGCGCGCCTGAAGCCGAAGCACCTGGATACCTCCGCGCTGGACACCCCGGCGCTGGCGCTGGCGAATGCCGCGCGCGAGACGCTGCGCATGGGCGACGCGATGGAAACCATGCTCGAAGGCCTGCAAAAGGTGATGCACGGCGAGCCGCGGGAGGAGAAAGAGCTGCGCAGACTGGCGGACGATATCAACGTGCTCTATACCGCCATTAAGCTCTACCTGGCGCGCATGCCGCAGGACGAGCTGGCGGAAGAGGAGTCCCGCCGCTGGGCGGAAATTATCGAGATGTCGCTTAACCTTGAGCAGGCTTCGGATATCGTTGAACGCATGGGCAGCGAGATCGCCGACAAATCGCTGGCCGCACGCCGGGCGTTCTCCGTTGAAGGCCTGAAGGAGCTGGAAGCGCTGCACGAGCAGCTGGTCAGTAATTTGAAGCTGGCGATGCTGGTCTTCTTTTCCAGCGACGTGCCGAGCGCGCGCCGCCTGCGCCGCAACAAGCATCGTTTCCGTATTCTGAACCGCCGCTACTCGCACGCCCACGTTGAGCGTCTGCACCAGCAGAACGTGCAGAGTATCGAAACCAGCTCACTCCACCTGGGACTGCTGGGCGATATGAAGCGCCTCAACTCGTTGTTCTGTGCGGTGGCCTACAGCGTGATGGAACAGCCGGATGAAGATGACCAGCGGGATGAGTATTAATCTCTGAAAGCGCCTCGCAAAACCTTGTTGCGAGGCGTGACACCTTATCAAGCGCCATTTACCCTTCAGACCTTATGTTTTTTAGGGAATAGAAAATGGTCGTTTATTACGCTACACTTCGCCAATACATGCGCATTCCGATGGGGGTTTTCATGCGCACTACTCATGGCATTAAAAAATCAGTCAACGTGTCGTTAGCACCTGAAATCCTTGAAGAGGCGCGACGGCTTAAACTTAATCTCTCTGCCGTGCTCACGGCTGCACTGCAGGAGCAGTTTCGTGCGCATCAGCGTGCAGACTGGTTAGCAGAAAATAAAGCTTCTATCGAGGCCATTAACCAATGGGTTGATGAAAACGGCTCCTTTAGTGACTTTCAGAGGTCGTTCTGATGGAGCAATATTTTGCTTATGAGAATGAAGGTAAGGGGAAACTGCCTATCCCTGGCTAATCAATATGCAGCATCCCGTGGCTAATGTGATGAAGCATGTTCTGGTCGCCCCCGCAGTTGAACTTAGCCATCTGGGAGGCATTCAGCCACCTGCGAAAGTGTGCCCTGTCGTTGAGATAGCGGGTAAACCCTGTGTGGTAATGATGCACATGATGGCAGGCATATCGCCAAAAGAGTTAGGCGAGCGTGTCGCCGATCTTACGCAAAACCGGGCTTCATTGCGGGATGCACTCGATTTTTTAATCAACGGTTACTAACACTTTTTTGTCAGCCGCAAGGTAAGGTATATTTCGCCCTTCACAGGAGAAACTATGCTGCCAACTCAATCAACCCGATTAAACAAATACATTAGCGAGAGCGGGATCTGCTCACGTCGCGAGGCTGACCGTTACATTGAACAAGGTAACGTGTTTCTTAACGGCAAACGCGCCACCATCGGCGACCAGGTGGTCCCTGGCGATGTGGTTAAAGTGAATGGTCAGGTCATCGAACCGCGTGATGCTGAAGACCTGGTGTTTATCGCGTTGAACAAACCGGTTGGGATTGTCAGCACCACGGAAGACGGCGAGCGGGACAACATCGTTGATTTCGTGAACCACAGCAGCCGCATCTTCCCGATTGGCCGTCTGGATAAAGACTCTCAGGGGCTGATATTCCTCACTAACCACGGCGATCTGGTCAACAAAATCCTGCGTGCCGGTAACGACCACGAGAAAGAGTACATTGTGACGGTAAATAAGCCGGTCACGGACGAATTTATTCGCGGCATGGGCGCCGGTGTGCCGATCCTCGGCACCGTCACGAAAAAGTGTAAGGTGAAAAAAGAGGCACCGTTCGCGTTCCGCATTACCCTGGTGCAGGGCCTGAACCGCCAGATCCGCCGCATGTGCGAGTACTTCGGCTATGAAGTGACGAAGCTGGAACGCACGCGCATCATGAACGTCAGCCTGTCCGGTATTCCGCTGGGCGAGTGGCGTGACTTAACAGATGACGAGCTGATTGAGCTGTTCAAGCTTATCGAGAACTCCTCGTCCGAGGCGAAGCCGAAAGCTAAAGCAAAACCGAAAACGCAGGCGATTAAGCGTCCGGTGGTGAAGGCGCCGCAGGCGGAAGAGAAAGGGCGAGGCAAGCCGGGTAATGGAAAACGCTTTACCCAGCCGGGGCGTAAAAAGAAAGGGCGCTGATTAGCGCCTGCCACGGGTTGATGTATTGGCGGACCAGGAAAAGGTCGCCTCTGCATCCGGCTTATAAGCCTGCTCTTTTTTCAGCTTGCGGGCTTTTTTCGCCGCGGCCTCACGCTGCGCCATCAGCTTATCGATGTACTCTTTTTTCACCTGATTGGTTTCGGCGTTCGTCAGCGTGCGGCCATGTGCGATACGGGCGCGGTCGAGAAGCGTTTTAAGTTCACGCTGCTCCGCTTCCGTCATGTCTTTCTGGGTCAAACGTGGTGTAGCCATTGCTGAAGCCTCCTGATAGAGAGGCTTCAGTGTAAAGCAAGCAGCGTAAATTAACCCTGCTTCACCGCATCTTTTTTCGTTTGTTCATCAATCGGTTTGCCGGACCAGTAGCCCGCCAGCAGCGAGCCGGAGAGATTATGCCAGACGGAGAACAGCGCGCCCGGCAGGGCCGCCAGCGGCGAGAAGTAAATTTTACCCAGCGCCGCCGCCAGGCCGGAGTTCTGCATGCCTACCTCGATAGCCAGCGTGCGGCAGGTGGATTCGTCAAAGCCAAACAGCTTCCCGCCCCAGTAGCCTCCCAGCAGGCCAATCGTGTTATGCAGCACCACGGCGACGATCACCACAAAGCCTACGGAAGCAATGTGCGATGCGGAACCCGCCACCACGGCGCTGATGATCGCCAGAATACAGACCATCGAAAACGCGGGCAGGTACGGCTCAACGGCCTTCACCACGCGCGGGAAAAGATGGTGAATGACCAGCCCCAGCGCAATCGGGATTACTACTATCTGCAAAATGCTGAGCAGCATGCCCATCACGTCCACCTGAATATGCGCATCCACGTACAGGCGGGTTAACAGCGGCGTGGCAATCACGCCCACCAGCGTGGAAACGGAAGAGATGGTAACGGAGAGCGCCACATCACCTTTCGCAAGATAGATCATCACGTTAGATGCCGTGCCGCTAGCCACGCTGCCCACCAGCACCATCCCGGCGGAGAGATCGGGCGGCATCTTAAAGGCCATCGCCAGCAGCCAGGCCGCGAGCGGCATCACCAGGTAGTGCAGGAAGATCCCTGCGGCCACCGGAGCCGGGCGCGACAGCACGCGTTTAAAATCGTCGATTTTCAGGTGCACGCCCATGCCGAACATAATCAGCATCAGCAGCGTGGTGACCCACGGGCCAATGCCGGTGAACGTGGTGGGCGTGTAATAAGCGAGTACCGAGAGCAGCAGCGCCCATAGCGGGAACAGCCGGGTGATAGCGGATAACATAGTGAATTCCTTGCAGTATTGTCGTGTTGTTTAGTTATAAAAAAGCCGGGTCTGTGCCCGGCTTATAGGTATTGTTTATCGTGCTAACGAATGTTATTCAAACAAATTCTGATGAAGTTTCTGCACCACCTGCTCGGCCTGATCGGCAGGGACCAGGAAGCAGAGGTTGTAGCTGGAGGCACCGTAGCAGATCATACGGATGTTGAACGGGTCGAGCACGCCGAACACCTCTTTGCCCACGCCGCAGGCGCGCGACAGCTTGTTACCGATGATGGCCACCAGCGCCAGGTCTTCTTCCACCTCCACGCGGCACAGTTCAGACAGCTCAATCAGCAGCGACTGCGTCAGCAGGGTGTCGCCGGTCGAGGTGGAGCCAGTGGTGTCCAGCGTCAGCGCAATGCTCACTTCGGAGGTGGTAATCAAATCTACAGAGATGTTATGGCGCGCCAGAATGCCAAACACTTCCGCCAGGAAACCGCGGGAGTGGAGCATATTGTGGCTGTGGAGCGTCACCAGCGTCTGGCGACGGCGCAGGGCCAGGGCGCGGAATAGCGGCGGGTTCTCGGTTTTCTTGCAGACCAGCGTCCCGCCCGCTTTTGGATCTTTACTGGAGCCAACGAAGACCGGAATATCGCTGCGCACGGCGGGCAGCAGCGTTGCCGGATGCAGCACTTTCGCGCCGAAGGTGGCCATTTCCGCCGCTTCTTCAAAGGCGATCACATCAATACGTTTCGCCGCGGAAACGACGCGCGGATCGGTGGTGTAAATACCCGGCACGTCAGTCCAGATATCCACGCGCGTTGCATGCAGGGCCTCGCCCAGCAGCGCGGCGGTGTAGTCGCTGCCGCCACGGCCAAGCGTTGTCGTGCGTCCTTTCGCTTCGCTGCCGATAAAGCCCTGGGTGATCACCATGCCTTCTGCCAGGCGCGGAGCCAGCTGCTGGTTGGTGAGCTCGGCCAACATCTCAACGTCCGGTTCGGCACGGCCAAAGCGATCGCTGGTACGCATCACTTTACGCACGTCAAACCACTGCGCCTGAACGTTACGCTCACGCATGATTTCAACGAACAGCAGGGTAGACATCAATTCACCGTGGCTGACCAGTTCATCGGTCAGGGCGGTAGAGGTGGCCAGAGACGCCGCTTCTGCCAGGGTGGTGATATTTTCCAGCAGGCGTTCCACTTCTTCGCGGATCACGTTTGGATTCTGCAGACGTTCAAGGATGTCGAACTGAATTTTGCGCAGTGCATCCAGCTTTACGAAACGTTCTGTCGCTTCCAGTCCTTCAGACAGAGAAACCAGCAGGTTCGTCACGCCGGCAGATGCAGAGAGCACCACCAGGCGGGTATTCGGATCGGCCAGCACCACATCGGCGCTGCGGTTCATGGCATCGTAATCGGCCACACTGGTGCCGCCAAACTTGGCGACCACAAAACTCGTCATAACAACCTCGTGTCAGGGAATGAATAAGCGACCTTGGCACAAGAGTGAAACGAAAACAGGTGCAGGCGCAAAATACGGCCCTATAAATAAAATGTGGGGGAGGTCCTGTCAATGCTGGGATTATGCGGATTTTTTATGGGGGGGTACCCCTGAGAAACAGGACTTATAACAGGGCCATATTTTATGCTCCATTTTACCCTGTTTTGACCAACATTTCGCCGCCCCGGGAGGGCTCTTCAGCAGCTATACTTTTCGGGTCTTTTCACCTGTGTTTGATACAGGCCAGGGCAATGGCATAAAAACCATCACAATTTTTATTTGCAGGCGCTACAATCGACCGCAGTCACAATTCTCAAATCAGAAGAGTATTGCTAATGAAAAACATCAACCCAACGCAGACCGCTGCCTGGCAGGCACTACAGAAACATTTTGATGAAATGAAGGACGTCACCATCGCGGATCTGTTCGCGAAAGATGCCGATCGTTTCACTAAGTTCTCCGCGACCTTCGATGACCTGATGCTGGTGGATTTCTCCAAGAACCGCATTACCGAAGAGACGCTGGCAAAACTGCAGGATCTGGCAAAAGAGACTGAGCTTGCCGACGCCATCAAATCCATGTTCTCCGGCGAAAAGATCAACCGCACCGAAGACCGTGCCGTGCTGCACGTGGCCCTGCGTAACCGTAGCAATACGCCAATCATCGTTGACGGCAAAGATGTGATGCCGGAAGTAAACGCGGTGCTGGAAAAGATGAAAACCTTCTCCGAAGCGATCATCTCAGGTCAGTGGAAAGGTTACACCGGCAAAGCAATTACGGATGTTGTTAACATCGGTATCGGCGGCTCTGACCTCGGTCCGTTCATGGTGACCGAAGCGCTGCGTCCGTACAAAAACCACCTCAACATGCACTTTGTCTCTAACGTCGATGGTACCCACATCGCCGAAGTGCTGAAGAACGTAAATCCGGAAACCACCCTGTTCCTGGTGGCGTCCAAAACCTTCACTACTCAGGAAACCATGACCAACGCCCACAGCGCGCGCGATTGGTTCCTGAAAACCGCGGGCGACAACAAGCACGTGGCGAAACATTTCGCGGCGCTGTCCACCAACGGTAAAGCCGTCAGCGAGTTCGGTATCGACACCGCGAATATGTTCGAGTTCTGGGACTGGGTTGGTGGCCGCTACTCTCTGTGGTCTGCAATCGGCCTGTCCATCATCCTGTCCGTGGGCTTCGACAACTTCGTTGAGCTGCTCTCTGGCGCGCACGCAATGGACAAACACTTCTCCACCACTGCACCTGAGAAAAACCTGCCGGTGCTGCTGGCGCTGATTGGGATCTGGTACAACAACTTCTTCGGCGCTGAAACCGAAGCAATTCTGCCGTACGACCAGTACATGCACCGCTTTGCGGCCTACTTCCAGCAGGGGAACATGGAATCCAACGGTAAGTACGTTGACCGTAACGGCAACGCGGTGGATTACCAGACTGGACCAATCATCTGGGGCGAACCGGGCACCAACGGTCAGCACGCGTTCTACCAGCTGATTCACCAGGGCACCAAAATGGTACCGTGCGATTTCATCGCGCCGGCGATTACACACAACCCGCTGTCCGACCACCATCCAAAGCTGCTGTCTAACTTCTTCGCACAGACAGAAGCGTTGGCGTTCGGTAAATCCCGCGAGGTGGTAGAGCAGGAATACCGTGACCAGGGTAAAGATCCGGCCACGCTGGAGCACGTTGTGCCGTTCAAAGTGTTCGAAGGCAACCGTCCAACCAACTCCATCCTGCTGCGTGAAATCACGCCATTCAGCCTGGGCGCGCTGATTGCGCTGTACGAGCACAAGATCTTCACTCAGGGCGCTATTCTGAACATCTTCACCTTTGACCAGTGGGGCGTTGAGCTGGGCAAACAGCTGGCAAACCGTATTCTGCCAGAGCTGGGTGACGATAAAGCGATCGACAGCCACGACAGCTCCACCAATGGTTTGATTAACCGTTATAAAGCATGGCGTGCGTAATTAATATGTCATGAAAAATGCCGGCGATATGCCGGCATTTTTTTTATCGGATAATTCCTGATGTCTGTTAGTTAACTCAAATTCTGACTCTGAGTTTAATCTGAAAAAGGCGCTTAACCTGCTAATTGCTGCGGTTTATTTTAAGAAAATACGCACAAGTAAGACAATAAGGCTATATTATAAATTATTGATTTCAAATGTTTATTTATTTTAATTTTTTGTTTTTATTTTCTGTTTTATCCATTAATCCGAAAACCACTCCCCTATTTCCCCCCACGGTAAACCCACTGCTGTAGTTGTGTATACTCGATTCCGCCTGAATTTCTTTTCGGGCAAATCTCCATTCATTCATTGAAGGGAAATTGTTATGAAGAAAGTACTGTATGGCATTTTTGCCATATCTGCACTTGCGGCGACCTCTGTCTATGCAGCTCCGGTCCAGGTCGGGGAAGCAGCAGGGTCGGCAGCGACGTCTGCGTCTGCGGGAAGTTCTACCGCAGCCAGCACCAGCACCGTAAGTTCAGCCGTGGGTGTCGCGCTGGCGGCAACCGGTGGCGGTGATGGCTCCAATACCGGAACCACGACCACTACGACAACCAGCACCCAGTAATACCGGGTGTTTTAATCATAACCACACTTCGGTGTGGTTATTTCGCCCCTTCGGAGAAGAGTCGTGAAGCGACCTGCAATCATTCTGATTTGCCTGCTGTTGCAGGCGTGCTCAGCCACCACCAAAGGGCTGGGGCATTCACTGTGGGACAGCCTGTTCGGCACACCGGGCGTGCATCTGACCGATGACGAACTTCAGAACATGCCGTACGCCAGCCAGTACATGCAGCTTAATGATGGCCCGCAACTGTTTGTGGTGCTCGCTTTCGATGAAAACGGGCAGCAGAAATGGGTGACGCAGGATCAGGCCACCATCGTGACGCAGCATGGTCGTATTGTGAAAACGCTGCTCGGCGGCGATAACCTGCTCGAGGTGAATAATCTCGCCGAAGACCCGCTCATCAAGCCAAATCAGATCGTCGACGGTGCAGGCTGGACGCGCACCATGGGCTGGACCGAGCACAAGCAGGTGCGCTACGCCACGGCCCGCTCCACCTTCCGCTGGGACGGTACGGATAGCGTGAAGGTGGGTAGCGACGAAACGCAGGTTCGCGTGCTGGATGAGAAGGTGACAACCGACCAGGCCACCTGGCATAACCGCTTCTGGATTGACGAGGAAGGGCAGATCCGTCAGTCCTTACAGTATCTCGGCGCCGGTTTCTTCCCGGTGAAAACCACCCTGATCAAGGCGGCGAAATCATGAAAACGCTCATCTACGCTGCGCTTCTCGCCAGTCTTGCCGCGCCGCTGGCATGGTCAGCAGGAACGGTAAAGGTCTACACGCCGGACAGTGAAAAACCCAAAACCTTAACCAACGCCGAGCATCTGCTCGATCTCGTCGGGCAGCCGAGGCTTGCTAACAGCTGGTGGCCGGGAGCGGTGATTGGCGAGCGTCAGGCGACGGTTAAGGCGGAGCAGGAACACCTTGCCTTGCTGGCCCGACTGACGGGTCTGGCAGAGCAGGAAGACGGCGACGATGCCGCAGCCATTAACAGCGTTCGCCAGCAGCTTCAGGCGCTGAAGGTGACAGGCCGCCAGAAAGTCAATCTTGATCCAGATGAAGTGCGCGTCACGGAAAAGGGCAACCCCACGCTTCAAGGGGAGTACACCCTCTGGCTGCCGGTGAAGCCGACGACGGTGACCGTGATGGGGCTTATCAGCAGCCCGGGTAAAAAGCCCTTTACGCCCGGCCGCGACGTGGCGAGCTATCTTGACGAACAAAGCCTGCTGAGCGGCGCGGATAACAGCTACGCATGGATTATTTATCCCGACGGGCATACGCAAAAAGCGCCGGTGGCGTACTGGAATAAACGCCATATCGAACCCATGCCGGGCAGCATCATTTTTGTCGGTTTTGCCGACCATTTCTGGACGAAGGCATATGACGGGCTTAACGCCGATATCCTTCACTCCCTGACACAGCGGATACCGGAAGAATGAAAAGAACCTATCTCTACAGCATGCTGGCGCTCTGCGTAAGCGCCGCCTGCCATGCAGAAACGTATCCGGCACCTGTTGGCCCGTCTCAGTCAGACTTCGGCGGCGTCGGTTTACTGCAAACGCCTACCGCGCGCATGGCGCGTGAAGGGGAAATTAGCCTGAACTACCGCGATAACGACCAGTATCGCTACTATTCCGCCTCCGTACAGCTTTTCCCGTGGCTCGAAACCACGCTGCGCTACACCGACGTGCGTACGAAACAGTACAGCAGCGTCGACGCCTTCTCCGGCGATCAGACCTACAAAGATAAAGCCTTCGACGTCAAGCTGCGCCTGTGGGAAGAGAGCTACTGGATGCCGCAGGTCTCCGTGGGTGCAAAAGATATCGGCGGGACCGGCCTGTTTGATGCGGAATACATCGTGGCCAGCAAAGCCTGGGGACCGTTTGACTTCTCTCTGGGGCTTGGCTGGGGTTATCTCGGCACCAGCGGCAACGTCAAAAACCCGTTCTGTACCTACAGCGATAAATTCTGCTATCGCGATAACAGCTACAAGAAAGCGGGCTCCATCAACGGCGATCAGATGTTCCATGGTCCGGCCTCGCTGTTCGGCGGCGTGGAATACCAGACACCGTGGCAGCCGCTGCGCCTGAAGCTGGAGTACGAAGGGAACGACTACTCGCAGGACTTCGCCGGGAAGATTGAGCAGAAGAGCAAGTTTAACGTCGGCGCCATTTATCGCGTCACCGACTGGGCCGACGTTAACCTCAGCTACGAGCGCGGCAACACGGTGATGTTTGGCTTCACGCTGCGCACTAACTTTAACGACATGCGGCCGCACTACAACGATAACGCGCGGCCTGCCTACCGGCCGGAGCCGCAGGATGCGATTTTGCAGCACTCCGTGGTGGCAAACCAGCTGACGCTGTTGAAATACAACGCCGGTCTGGCCGATCCGAAAATTCAGGTGAAAGGCGATACGCTGTACGTCACCGGCGAGCAGGTGAAATACCGCGACTCGCGGGAAGGGATCGAACGCGCCAACCGGATCGTGATGAACGATCTCCCGGACGGGATCCGCACGATCCGCGTGACGGAGAACCGCCTGAATCTGCCTCAGGTTACAACCGAAACCGATGTCGCCAGCCTCAAGCGCCACCTGGAAGGCGAACCGCTCGGGCATGAAACCGAGCTGGTGCAAAAACGCGTAGAGCCGATCGTGCCGGAAACCACCGAGCAGGGCTGGTATATCGACAAATCACGCTTTGATTTCCATATCGATCCGGTGCTGAACCAGTCCGTCGGCGGGCCGGAAAACTTCTACATGTATCAACTGGGTGCGATGGCGACGGCGGATCTGTGGGTCACCGATCACCTGTTGACCACCGGTAGCCTGTTCGGCAACATCGCGAACAACTACGACAAGTTTAACTACACCAACCCGCCGAACGACTCGAAGCTGCCGCGCGTGCGTACCCGCGTGCGTGAATACGTGCAGAACGATGTCTATGTGAATAACCTGCAGGCCAACTACTTCCAGTACTTCGGCAACGGCTTCTACGGCCAGGTTTACGGGGGCTACCTGGAGACTATGTTCGGCGGCGCGGGGGCGGAGGTGCTCTATCGTCCCGTCGACAGCAACTGGGCGTTCGGGATTGATGCCAACTACGTTAAGCAGCGTGACTGGCGCAGCGCGCAGGACATGATGAAGTTCACCGACTACAGCGTCAAAACCGGCCACCTGACCGCCTACTGGACGCCGTCGTTCGCGCAGGACGTACTGGTGAAAGCCAGCGTCGGCCAGTATCTGGCGGGCGATAAGGGCGGCACGCTGGATATCTCCAAACACTTCGACAGCGGCGTCGTGGTGGGCGGCTACGCCACCATCACCAACGTCTCGCCGGACGAATACGGGGAAGGGGACTTCACCAAAGGGGTCTACGTGTCGATTCCGCTGGATCTCTTCTCGTCAGGTCCGACCCGCAGCCGCGCGGCGGTGGGCTGGACGCCGCTGACGCGTGACGGGGGTCAGCAGCTTGGGCGTAAGTTCCAGCTGTATGACATGACCAGCGATAAGAACATTAACTTCCGCTGATGCTTCACGCCGGGCGGCACTGCGTTTGCCCGGCCTACGGTTTTTGTAGGCCCGGTAAGCGCAGCGCCACCGGGCGAATGCGCCAAACATAAACAAAAAATATAGATCCCCGTCACATTTTTGCGTTATACAGGAATCTCGCCCTGGAGAATGAGGTGCTGTATGACATCCCTGACTCGCCCGCGCGTTGAGTTTATCTCAACCATCCTCCAGACCGTGCTGAACCTCGGTCTGTTGAGCCTTGGCCTGATTCTGGTCGTCTTTCTCGGTAAAGAGACGGTGCATCTGGCGGATGTGCTGTTCGCCCCTGAGCAAACCAGCAAATATGCGCTGGTGGAAGGCCTGGTGGTCTACTTTCTCTACTTTGAATTTATCGCCCTGATTGTGAAGTACTTTCAGTCCGGCTTTCACTTCCCGCTGCGCTATTTTGTCTACATTGGCATCACTGCGATTGTGCGGCTGATCATCGTCGATCATAAGTCTCCGCTCGACGTGCTGATCTACTCGGCGGCGATCCTGCTGCTGGTGATTACCCTCTGGCTGTGCAATTCGAAGCGGCTGAAACGGGAATAAAAAAATGGCGGCCCGAAGGCCGCCGAATAACAGTCACAAGTTGGGTCAATACAATACGTCTAAAGTTGAGGGTTGCAGTGGCATAACAGATGAAACTTAACCTTTCACGCCGCCCGCCGTCAGGCCGTTGACCAGCCAGCGCTGGGCCAGCAGGAACACCACGGTAATCGGGATGGCGGAGAGTACGGCCGCCGCGGCAAAATCGCCCCACAGGTAGTTTTGCGGGTTGAGGTATTGCTGCATGCCTACGGCCAGGGTGTAGCTGTTCACATCGCGCAGTAACAGTGAGGCAACCGGTACTTCGGTTATCGCCGCGATAAACGACAGGATAAACACCACCGCCAGAATCGGCACGGACAGCGGCAGCAGCACCAGACGGAACGCCTGCCACGGGGTGGCACCGTCCAGCGACGCCGCCTCTTCCAGCGAGCCGTCGATGGTTTCGAAATAGCCTTTGATGGTCCACACGTGCAGGGCAATACCGCCGAGATAGGCGAAGATCACGCCGCCGTGGGTATTCAGGCCGATAAACGGTACGTACTGGCCGAGACGGTCAAACAGAGCATACAACGCGACCAGAGACAGCACGGCCGGGAACATCTGGAAAATCAGCATGCCTTTCAGCAGCGTCGCTTTGCCCGGGAAACGCATGCGGGCGAAGGCATAAGCACAGGTGGTGGAGAGCGTCACGATGCCGATCGCGGTGATGGTCGCCACCTTCACCGAGTTCCACAGCCACAGCAGCACCGGGAACGGCGGCGGCGTGACGCGGCCATCCGCGTGCTCCACGCTGAAGCCCAGCGCGAGCTTCCAGTGTTCCCAGGAGATTTCATCCGGGATCAGGCTCCCGGTGGCGAAGTTGCCCGAACGCAGGGAGATGGCGATGACCATCAGCAGCGGGAACATGATCGCCGCGATGAAAATCAGCAGGCCCAGGTGCGTCGCCAGGAGGCGCAGTTTCTGAGATTTGGGTTGTACCATTGCCATGTTCAGTGCCCTCCTTAGTCAAATTTCATACGTGTGGCTTTCAGGTTCACAATCGCCAGGGCGCCAACCAACAGGAAGATCAGGGTGGCAATCGCCGCCGCCAGGCCGAAGTCCTGACCGCCGCCGCCCTCGAAGGCGATACGGTAGGTGTAGCTCACGAGCAGGTCGGTATAGCCTGCTGGCGTCGTGGTGCCAAGGCGGTCCGGGCCGCCGTTGGTCAACAGCTGAATCAGCACGAAGTTGTTAAAGTTAAAGGCGAAGCTGGCAATCATCAGCGGTGTCAGCGGCTTAATGAGCAGCGGCAGCGTAATCTTGAAGAAGTTCTGGAACGGGCCCGCGCCGTCCATCGCCGAGGCTTCATACAGATCGTCCGGGATAGCCTTCAGCAGGCCCATGCACAGGATCATCATGTACGGATAACCCAGCCAGGTGTTCACGATGATAATCATCGAACGGGCGGTGGTCGGGTCGCTGAACCAGGCCGGTTTGATACCGAACAGCGCGCTCAGCATCATGTTGATTTCACCGAAGCTCTGGTTAAACAGTCCTTTGAAAATCAGAATCGAGATAAACGACGGTACGGCGTAGGGCAGAATCAGCAGCACGCGGTAAATCGCTTTGCCTTTCAGCGACTCCCACTGCACGAGACAGGCCAGCACCATGCCCACGGCCACGGTCAGGATCACCGTCAGCACCGAGAACACCACCGTCCAGACGAAGATGGCTAAGAACGGTTTCTGGATGCCTTCGTCGGTAAACACGCGGGTAAAGTTGTCCCAGCCGATGGTGACGGTATAGCCCGGGCTGAGCTTGTCATCACCCCATTTTCCGTCGGCGGTAATGGATTGATAGAAACCAATGTCGTTATTCGGACGGTACTTCACGCCGCTCTGGTTGTTGGTCAGCGTACCGTCATCCGCCAGGGTATAAAGCGGCTGCGTGCCGGAGAACTGGCGCAGCGAGCTCATGGTCACTTTGCTTTCGTCTGGCAGCACGGCGGTGAGCTGGGTCAGCGCCTGGCGGTTCTGGGTGATGATACGCAGGTTGGCACGTTCACCTTCCGGCAGGGCCGCAGCCTCTTTTAAGGCCAGCTTCTGCTCGCCGCCAAATTTGAACGCGTCGGAAATATAGTTTTTGCCGCTCTCACCGTCGGTAAGCGCTAACTTCCACTCGTCACCCGCAGGATACAGGCCGAAGTTAAAGGTTTTACCCGCCTGATAAGAGCGATCAAGAAGCACCTGCTGGGCGCGTTCTTGCGCAAGCTGGTTGGTGCTGCTGTAGTTGGTGAACGCAATGGCGATGGTGCAGATCAGTGGGAACAGGACAAACAGCCCCATCCCGGCCACGCCCGGGTAAACATAACGCCAGGCATAGGCTTTACGGTTGGCGAAAATATACAGGCCAGCAGAGCTCAGGATCAGCGTCATGATGGCAAACAGATATTCCCCTTGTACGTACATTAAAACAACAAGGTAACCCACCAGCAGACACAGCAGACCGATCGCTGACCACTTCAGCGCGTCGCTTTGCCACCAGTGCTTCTTTTTAATGACATCCATGGGGTTCTTCCTCTACAACGTTTGATCTTTTCTCCCTCTCCTGGGGGAGAGGGCCGGGGTGAGGGCGTGCGGATAGCGACAACCCTCACCCTAACCCTCTCCCAGAGGGAGAGGGGACTACAGCATTACTTAGTAATACGACCCTGCGCATCTTTCAGTGCGGCATCGACAGTCTGACGACCGCTTGCAGCGTTGATGACCGCAGTACGAGTGGCGTACCAGAACGCAGCCATCTGCGGGATGTTCGGCATGATTTCGCCTTTCTGGGCGTTATCCATGGTGGCCGCGATGCGTGGATCTTTCGCCAGCTGATCCTGGAAGGATTTCAGCGCAACGGCACCCAGCGGTTTGTCCTTGTTCACTTCACCCAGGCCCTGATCGGTCAGCAGGTAGTTTTCCAGGAACTCTTTCGCCAGCTCTTTGTTCGGGCTGGCGGCGTTGATGCCCGCGCTCAGCACGCCCACGAACGGTTTAGACGGCTTGCCGTTGAAGGTTGGCAGCAGCGTCACGCCGTAGTTGATTTTGCTCTTGTCGATGTTGGTCCAGGCCCACGGACCGTTGATGGTCATCGCGGTTTCGCCTTTGTTGAACGCCGCTTCCGCGATGGAGTAGTCGGTATCCGCGTTCATGTGTTTGTTCTTAATCAGGTCAACCAGGAAGGTCAGGCCTTTTTTCGCGCCCGCGTTATCCACGCCCACGTCTTTCACGTCATATTTGCCGTTTTCAAACTTGAACGCGTAACCGCCGTCGGCAGCAATCAGCGGCCAGGTGAAGTACGGCTCTTGCAGGTTGAACATCAGGGCGGATTTACCCTTCGCCTTCAGCTCTTTATCCAGTTTCGGGATCTCTTCCCAGGTTTTCGGCGGGTTTGGCACCAGGTCTTTGTTGTAAATCAGAGACAGGGCTTCAACTGCGATTGGGTAAGCGATCAACTTGCCGTTGTAGCGAACGGCGTCCCAGGTGAACGGGAACAGTTTGTCCTGGAAAGCTTTGTCCGGGGTGACTTCAGCCAGCAGGCCAGACTGCGCGTAACCGCCGAAACGGTCGTGCGCCCAGAAGATGATGTCCGGGCCGTCACCGGTTGCTGCAACCTGCGGGAACTTCTCTTCCAGCTTGTCCGGGTGTTCTACGGTAACTTTGATACCGGTGTCTTTTTCGAATTTTTTGCCCACTTCGGCCAGGCCGTTATAGCCCTTGTCGCCGTTAATCCAGATAACCAGCTTGCCTTCTTCAATTTTGGCGAGCGCTGGGGCGGAAATCATCATTGCTGCAAGGGCGGACAATGCGAAAACGCGTGCGCCAGTCTTGATATTCATATCTGCCATCCTTTTTGGTGATGTGCTCGTGGATACATAAGGTGGTTCAACGTGACTCAGTCTCCTTATTTGACATCCTCTTTCCATCCTCCCAACCCCTACGCCCCACCCCCTGTTTGTGTGATCTCCGTTGCATAAATTTAAGTTATGAGTGCTGGCGCACATAAAAACCCACCGAAATTTGCAGGCGGCTTCACGAATTTCGCCTCAGCCCCCCGGCTGCGGTCGCAGAGCCTGCTCTCTCATCCTCCCGCCTCCTCCCCCATAAAAAAGCCGGGGGGTGGAGGATTCACGAAAGTAATGGATACCCCATAGTGAACTTATCTTGAATGTTTCTGTCGGTGACAGGTTGTAACGAAGGGAGAAGGGCATGGCGAGCGTACAGCTGCGTAATGTAACGAAAGCCTGGGGCGACGTAGTGGTGTCGAAAGACATCAATCTGGACATCACTGAAGGCGAATTCGTGGTGTTTGTGGGCCCATCAGGCTGTGGTAAATCTACTCTGCTGCGTATGATTGCCGGTCTTGAAACCATCACCAGCGGCGATTTGCTGATCGGTGATACCCGAATGAACGACATCCCGCCTGCCGAACGTGGCGTAGGCATGGTGTTCCAGTCTTATGCACTTTATCCCCATCTTTCCGTTGCCGAGAACATGTCTTTTGGCCTGAAGCTGGCCGGGGCAAAAAAAGAGGTCATTAACCAGCGCGTTACGCAGGTGGCGGAAGTGTTACAGCTGGCGCACCTGCTGGAGCGTAAACCGAAAGCGCTTTCCGGTGGTCAGCGTCAGCGTGTGGCGATTGGCCGTACGCTGGTGGCCGAGCCGCGCGTGTTCCTGCTCGATGAACCTCTCTCTAACCTGGATGCCGCGCTGCGCGTCCAGATGCGTATCGAAATCTCCCGTCTGCATAAGCGCCTTGGCCGCACGATGATTTACGTCACCCACGATCAGGTCGAAGCGATGACCCTGGCTGACAAAATCGTGGTGCTGGACGCCGGTCGCGTGGCGCAGGTGGGCAAACCGCTGGAGCTCTATCACTATCCGGCAGACCGCTTTGTTGCGGGCTTTATTGGCTCGCCAAAGATGAACTTCCTGCCCGTTAAAGTGACGGCGACGGCGATTGAACAGGTACAGGTGGAGCTGCCAAACCGCCAGCAAGTCTGGCTGCCGGTCGACAGCGCCAACGTACAGGTCGGGGCAAATATGTCCCTCGGTATCCGTCCTGAGCATCTGCTGCCAAGCCACATTGCGGATGTGACGCTGGAAGGTGAAGTTCAGGTCGTCGAACAGCTTGGTCACGAAACACAGATTCATATCCAGATCCCCGCCATCCGTCAGAACCTGGTCTACCGCCAGAATGACGTGGTGTTGGTAGAAGAGGGTGCCACATTCGCTATCGGCTTGCCGCCAGAGCGCTGCCATCTGTTCCGTGAGGATGGCACTGCATGTCGTCGGTTGCATAAAGAGCCAGGCGTTTAAGCAATCCCAAAAGAAGACACGAAACCGACAGGTGAAGTGTTCAAAGAAAAGCAATGATCTCAGGAGATAGAATGATGATTACTCTGCGCAAACTTCCTCTGGCAGTTGCCGTCGCAGCGGGCGTAATGTCTGCTCAGGCGCTGGCCGTGGATTTCCATGGTTATGCTCGTTCCGGTATCGGCTGGACGGGTAGTGGCGGCGAACAACAGTGCTTCCAGGCAACCGGTGCCCAAAGTAAATACCGTCTTGGTAACGAATGTGAAACCTATGCGGAACTGAAGCTGGGCCAGGAAGTGTGGAAAGAAGGCGACAAGAGCTTCTACTTCGACACCAACGTAGCGTACTCCGTGGCGCAGCAGAACGACTGGGAAGCCACTGACCCGGCGTTCCGTGAAGCTAACGTGCAGGGTAAAAACCTGATCGAATGGCTGCCAGGCTCTACCATCTGGGCCGGTAAGCGCTTCTATCAGCGTCATGACGTCCACATGATCGACTTCTACTACTGGGATATCTCTGGTCCTGGTGCGGGTCTGGAAAACATCGATGTCGGTTTTGGTAAGCTCTCTCTGGCAGCAACCCGTTCTTCCGAAGCAGGCGGTTCATCCTCTTTCGCCAGCAACAGTATTTATGATTACACCACTCGTACAGCGAACGATGTCTTTGACGTGCGCCTGGCACAGATGGAAATCAACCCAGGCGGCACTCTAGAACTGGGTGTTGATTACGGTCGTGCTAACCCGCGTGATGATTATCGCCTGGTTGATGGTGCTTCAAAAGATGGTTGGATGTTCACCGCTGAGCACACCCAGAGCATGCTGAAGGGCTATAACAAGTTTGTGGTTCAGTATGCCACTGACTCAATGACGTCTCAGGGTAAAGGCTTGTCTCAAGGTACTGGTGTAGGCATCGATTCTAACTCGGGTTATGCCTACGACATTAACAACAACGGTAGCCTGCTGCGTATTCTCGACCACGGTGCAATCTCTCTGGGCGATCGCTGGGACCTGATGTATGTCGGTATGTACCAGGACATCGACTGGGATAACAACAACGGGACCAAGTGGTGGACCGTGGGTGTACGTCCGATGTTCAAATGGACGCCTATCATGAGCACCTTGCTGGAAGTGGGTTACGACAACGTGAAATCGCAAAGCGCTGACGAAACCAACAACCAGTACAAAATCACCCTGGCACAACAGTGGCAGGCAGGCGACAGCATTTGGTCTCGCCCGGCAATCCGTGTATTCGCAACCTACGCCAAGTGGGATGAGAAGTGGGGTTATGACTACAACGGTAACCCATCTAACAACGCTAACTACGGTAAAGCGTTCAAAGATGGTTTCAATGGAAGCTCCTTCGGTCGTGGCGACAACGACGAGTGGTCCTTCGGCGCCCAGATGGAAATCTGGTGGTAATCCCGTCTTAACCTGACGTAATGACCAAACTGAGGGGCGCAAGCCCCTCAATCCTTGGGACGGCGCGCTATTGCCTGGCTACCGCTGAACCTGTGCATTTTGAGGTGATAACAATGAAAATGAACAAAACTCTCCTTGCCCTTTGTTTATCCGCAGGGCTGCTGGCAAGCGCGCCTGCCGTAACGCTCGCTAACGTCAACTTCGTTCCGCAAAACACAACATCTGCGCCAGCTATTCCGACAGCGGCACTGCAACAGCTTGTCTGGACGCCTGTCGATCAGTCTAAAACCCAGACTACCCAGCTCTCAACGGGCGGCCAGTCGCTTAATGTTTCGGGTATAACCGGCCCGGTCGCTGCTTATAGCGTACCCGCCAATATCGGTGAGCTGGCCATTACCCTGACCAGTGAAGTTAACAAGCAGACGAGCGTATTTGCGCCTAACGTGCTGATTCTCGATCAGAACATGACGCCATCAGCCTTTTTCCCAAGCGAATACTTTACCTACCAGGAGCCTGGCGTGATGAGCGCCGATCGTCTGGAAGGCGTCATGCGCCTGACCCCTGCGCTGGGCCAGCAAAAACTCTACGTGCTGGTCTTTACCACCGAGCAAGACCTCCAGAAGACCACCACGCTGCTCGATCCGGCTAAAGCCTACGCAAAAGGCACCGGTAACGCGATTCCTGATATTCCGGACCCGATCGCACGTCATGTCACCGACGGAACGTTAAAGCTGAAGGTGAAAACGAACAGCGGTTCCAGCGTGCTGGTCGGCCCGCTGTTTGGCTCCTCCGGTAACGGCCCTGTGACCGTGGGCAATACCGCAGCACCTGCTTACACCGCGCCTGCTACCACGGCAGCCGCACCGGTCGCCGCCGCAGCGCCAGCCCCGGCGAAGAAAGCGGAGCCGGTACTGAACGACACCGAAGAGTACTTCAACAACGCCATTAAGCAGGCGGTGAAGCGCGGCGATGTCGATAAAGCGCTGAAGCTGCTTGATGAAGCCGAACGTTTAGGTTCAACCACTGCCCGTTCCACCTTTATCAGCAGTGTAAAAGGCAAGGGGTAACCGTTTCCCCACAGTGCTGATTTGTTAGTAGTTTAGTGCGCCTGAGTGGGCGCACTTTTTTTCGTATCCGCCATGCTGTTGCGCCCATGTTGCGATCGTGATCGTTAAATAACGTTTGGCCCCCCTCAATCCGTGTTTCTGCGATACAATGCCATTACGTTATGTATCGGAGAGTCTGGCATGTCACACCCTGCGCTAACGCAACTGCGTGCGCTGCGCTATTTCGACCAAATACCTGCGCTTGATCCGCAGCAACTGGACTGGTTGCTGCTGGAAGATTCCATGACGAAACGTTTTGAGCAACAGGGTAAAACGGTCACGGTGACCCTGATTCAGGAAGGGTTTGTCTCTGGCGATGAGATCGCCAGCGAGCTGCCGCTGCTGCCGCAGGAGGAACGCTACTGGCTGCGCGAAATTTTGCTCTGTGCCGATGGCGAACCCTGGCTTGCCGGGCGCACGGTGGTGCCCGAATCAACGCTTTCCGGGCCTGAGCTGGCGCTGCAGCGGCTGGGGAAAACGCCGCTGGGACGTTATCTCTTCACCTCATCTGAGCTGACCCGTGATTTTATTGAGATTGGTCGTGATGCCGAACTGTGGGGGCGCCGTTCCCGCCTTCGCCTGAGCGGTAAGCCGTTAATTCTGACGGAGCTTTTTTTACCGGCATCACCGTTGTACTAAGAGGAAGAAAAAAATGGAGTGGAGCCTGACGCAGAATAAGCTGTTGGCGTATCACCGCTTAATGCGTACCGATAAACCCATTGGCGCGTTGCTGCTGCTGTGGCCGACCTTATGGGCGCTGTGGGTGGCCACGCCGGGCGTGCCGCCGCTGTGGATCCTGGGCGTGTTTGTTGCCGGCGTCTGGCTGATGCGCGCGGCGGGCTGCGTGGTGAATGACTATGCCGATCGTAAATTTGACGGCCACGTAAAGCGTACTGCCAACCGCCCGCTACCCAGCGGCCAGGTGACCGGAAAAGAAGCCCGCGTGCTGTTCATCGTTCTGGTGCTGCTCTCTTTCCTGCTGGTGTTAACTCTGAACACCATGACGATTCTGCTGTCCGTCGCAGCGCTGGCTCTGGCCTGGGTCTATCCCTTTATGAAGCGCTATACCCACCTGCCTCAGGTGGTGCTGGGGGCGGCGTTTGGCTGGTCGATTCCGATGGCGTTTGCAGCGGTTAGTGAGTCCTTACCGCTTAGCTGCTGGCTGATGTTCCTGGCGAATATTCTCTGGGCCGTAGCGTATGACACGCAATATGCGATGGTTGACCGCGACGATGACCTGAAAATAGGCATTAAATCTACCGCCATCCTCTTTGGTCGTCAGGACAAACTCATTATTGGCATTCTGCAGGTTGCGGTACTGGCGCTGATGGTCGCGATTGCGCGCCTGAACGGGCTGAACTGGGAATTTTACTGGTCGATACTGGTGGCGGGATTGCTGTTTGCCTACCAGCAGAAGCTGATTGCAAAACGCGAACGCGAAGCCTGTTTTAAGGCGTTTATGAACAATAACTATGTCGGTCTGGTGCTGTTTTTAGGGCTGGTCATGAGCTATTTTTCCTGATCGACGCGCGGTCGTGCCCTGCCGGGTATGACCGCATCATCATCCTGCATTACCGCCCTCACAAATTTAAACCGTCGTTTCATAAATTCGCGCTTTTGTGAGGCGCTTCACCTACGCTTCTCCCGGGCTAGTCTATTTTCTAAGCGTAAAAAAATAAAACACTGTTTTAACGCTGACATCACTACCCTGGAGCTGACTCAATGAAAACGACCCTCAAGCCGTTACTGGCCGCGCTGTGCCTGTCTGCTTTTGCCTGCACCGTTTCTGCCCAAACCATCAAAGCTGCCGATGTGCATCCTGAAGGCTACCCGAACGTGGTCGCGGTTCAGCACATGGGTGAAAAACTCAAACAGCAAACCGACGGCAAGCTGGAGATTAAGGTTTTCCCGGGCGGCGTGCTGGGGGATGAAAAGCAGATGATAGAGCAGGCGCAGATGGGGGCGATTGACATGATCCGCGTCTCCATGGCGCCGGTTGCCGCCATCCTGCCGGATATTGAAGTCTTCACGCTGCCGTACGTCTTCCGCGATGAGGACCACATGCACAAGGTGATCGACGGGGATATCGGCAAGCAGATCGGCGACAAGCTGACCGCGAACCCGAAATCGAAGCTGGTCTTCCTCGGCTGGATGGATTCCGGCACCCGTAACCTCATCACCAAAGAGCCGATCGTGAAGCCGGAAGATCTGAAAGGGAAGAAAATCCGCGTGCAGGGTAGCCCGGTAGCGCTTGCCACGCTGAAGGATATGGGGGCGAACTCGGTGGCGATGGGCGTCAGCGAAGTTTACAGCGGTATGCAGACCGGCGTGATTGACGGCGCGGAGAACAACCCGCCCACCTTTATCGCTCACAACTACATGCCGGTTGCTAAAAACTACACTCTTAGCGGCCACTTTATCACCCCGGAAATGCTGCTCTATTCAAAAGTGAAATGGGACAAGCTGAGCGCTGACGAACAGCAAAAAATCCTGACGCTGGCCCGTGAAGCGCAGTTCGAACAGCGTAAGCTATGGAATGCGTATAACGACCAGGCGCTGGCGAAAATGAAGGCGGGCGGCGTGCAGTTCCACGATATCGATAAGACGGTATTCATCAAGGCCACAGAGCCGGTGCGCGCGCAGTATGGCGACAAGCATCAGGATCTGATGAAAGCCATCGCTGACGTCCAGTAAGCCGGAGTACGTATGTCCGAACTCTACCTGAAGTGGATGGACCGTCTGTACCTGCTCGCCATGGCGGTGGCGGGTATTTCGCTGCTGGTGATGACGATTGTCATCCCCATCGGCATCTTTTCACGCTACGTGCTCAATCGCGGCGAATCCTGGCCGGAGCCGATCGCCATTATCTGCATGGTGACGTTCACCTTCATCGGCGCGGCGGTGAGCTACCGCGCCGGATCGCATATCGCGGTCAACATGCTGACCGACCGTTTGCCCGCGTCGCTGCAACGGCTGTGCGCGCGGGTGGTTGATCTGCTGATGCTGCTGATCTCCGGCCTGATGTGCTGGTACAGCTACTGGCTGTGCGTCGAACTGTGGGAGCAGCCGGTGGCGGAGTTCCCCATCCTGACCTCCGGCGAAAGCTATCTTCCGCTGCCGATTGGGTCGGCGATTTTGATCCTGTTTGTGCTTGAACGCCTGCTGTTTGGCTCACAGGAAAACCGTCCGGTCGTGCTGATCGGCAATCACAGTTAAGGGGTGAACGATGGATGCTTTTGTTTTGTTATTCACCCTCGCCATTTTGCTGGCGCTGGGAATGCCGGTGGCCTTTGCCGTGGGCTTAAGCGCCGTAGCGGGGGCATTGTGGATTGACCTGCCTCTGGAGGCGCTGATGATCCAGATAACCAGCGGGGTGAACAAATTTACCCTGCTGGCGATCCCGTTCTTCATCCTTGCCGGGGCGATCATGGCGGAAGGGGGCATTGCCCGACGGCTGGTCAACTTTGCCTACGTTTTTGTCGGCTTCATTCGCGGCGGGCTGTCGTTGGTGAACATCGTCGCCTCGACGTTCTTCGGCGCGATTTCCGGTTCGTCGGTGGCGGATACGGCGTCCATCGGCAGCGTGATGATCCCGGAAATGGAGAAGAAGGGCTATCCGCGCGAATACGCGGCGGCGGTCACGGCGAGTGGGTCGGTGCAGGCGATTCTCATCCCGCCCAGCCACAACTCGGTGATTTACTCGCTGGCGGCGGGTGGCACGGTCTCCATCGCCACTCTGTTCATTGCGGGCGTCCTGCCGGGCCTGCTGCTTGGCGTGAGTCTGATGGTGCTCTGCCTGTGCTTCGCCCGCAAGCGCGGCTATCCGAAAGGGGACAAAATCCCTCTCAAACAGGCGCTGAAAATCATGCTCGACGCACTGTGGGGGCTGATGACAGTGGTCATTATCCTTGGCGGGATCTTGTCAGGGATTTTTACCGCCACCGAATCAGCCGCCGTGGCCTGCCTGTGGGCGTTCTTCGTCACCATGTTCATCTACCGTGACTACCAGTGGAACGAACTGCCGAAGCTGATGTGCCGCACAGTCAAAACGGTCACCATCGTGATGATTTTGATTGGCTTTGCCGCGGCGTTTGGCGCGGTGATGACCTACATGCAGCTGCCGATGCGCATCACCGAGTTCTTCACGTCGCTGTCCGATAACAAGTACGTGATCCTGATGTACCTCAACATTATGCTGCTGCTGATCGGCACGCTGATGGACATGGCGCCGATCATCCTGATCCTGACCCCGGTGCTGCTGCCGGTGACCAACTCGCTGGGGATTGACCCGGTGCATTTCGGGATGATCATGATGGTCAATCTGGGGATCGGGCTGATCACCCCGCCGGTCGGGTCGGTGCTGTTCGTGGCGAGCGCGGTGAGCAAGCAGAAGATCGAGCACGTTGTGCGGGCGATGCTGCCGTTCTACGGCATGCTGCTGGTAGTGCTGGGGATGGTGACGTACATCCCGGCGATTTCATTATGGTTGCCGGGGGTGTTAGGGATGCAGTGATGCCGTTTTATGCCGGGTAGCGGCTACGCCTTACCCGGCCTACGGTTCGATAACGATTTTATTTCCGACGCAACAGCCGCAGCGCGTTCGCCGTGACCAGCACCGTCGCCCCCGTATCCGCCAGCACCGCCAGCCACAGCCCGGTCATACCGAGCAGCGTGGTGACGAGAAATATCCCCTTCAGACCCAGCGCAATGCCGATGTTCTGGCGGATATTGGCGCGCGTCGCCCGCGCCAGGCTAATCATCTGCGCCAGCCCGGTCAGGCGGTTATGGGTCAGCGCCGCATCGGCCGTTTCCAGCGCCACGTCGGTACCGCTGCCCATTGCAATACCGAGGGTTGCGGCCTTCATCGCCGGAGCATCGTTAATTCCGTCACCCACCATCGCCAGCGGCGCGCGGCTGTTTAGCTCGGTTACCGCGCTGACCTTATCCGCAGGCAGCAACCCGGCCTTAAACTCGAGCCCCAGCTCGCCGGCAATCGCTGCCGCCGCGCGCGGGTTATCACCGGTCAGGATCACGCCCTGTACGCCTAGTTGATGCAGCTCCGCCACGGCGTCTTTGGCATCATCGCGCAGGGTATCGCGCAGTGCCAGCATGCCCAGCGGCGCGCCGTCCTGCATCACGGCAACGACCGTCTGACCGGCCTGCTCTAATGCCTCAACCTGTGGATGAGATAATGTGCCCGCCGCAACAATCAGTACCTTTTTACCGTCGACGACGGCCTCAATTCCTGACCCGACCAGCGCCCGCTGGGCGGTTGCCGAAGGGATATTCAGCCCGCGTCCCTGCGCTTCACGCACAATCGCCTGCGCCAGCGGGTGAGCGGAGCCCTGTTCCACGGCGGCGGCCAGCGCCAGCAGTTCGTCTTCACCGATCGCCTGCGGGTAGACGCCCGTCACCTGCGGCTTGCCGACGGTCAGCGTACCCGTTTTATCGAAGGCGATATGCCGGATCTGACTGAGCTGTTCCAGCGCCGCGCCGCCCTTAATCAGCGCCCCGCGACGGGCCGCCGCCGCCAGACCTGAGGTAATCGCCGCCGGCGTGGAGATCACCAGCGCGCACGGGCAGCCGATCAGCAGCAGGGTCAGTCCTTTATAAATCCAGTCCTCCCACGGCGCGCCGAAAAACAGCGGTGGAATCACGGTAACCAGTAGGGCAACCAGCATGATGGCGGGGGTGTAAATCCGGCTGAAGCGGTCGATGAAACGCTCGACGGGCGCGCGGCGTTCTTCGGCTTCTTCAATCAGCTTCAGGATGCGGTCGATGGCGCTGTCGCCCGGTTCGGACAGGACTTTGAGCTGTACCAGGCGGTCAACGCTGGTGGCACCGGCAGGGACTTTTTCGCCTGCGGCACGCTCTACCGGAATGGATTCTCCGGTCAGGGCGCTTTCGTCAAAGCTTGCGGTGGCGGTGAGCAGCGTACCGTCGGCTGGCAGGCGTCCGCCCGCGGCCACTTCAATCACATCGCCCGGTCGCAGCGTGCTGATGGCGACAGTTTCACGTTTGCCTTCATAAACCCGCGTGGCGGTTTCGGGCTTCAGCGCCATCAGCGCGCTTACCCCTTTGCGCGCCCGGCTCGCCGCCCAGCCCTCAAGCCGTTCGCCGATTAAGAACAGCAGCAGGACCATCGCCGCTTCCGCCGTCGCGCCGATAAACAGCGCGCCGATGGCCGCCACGCTCATCAGCGTTTCGATGGCGAACCAGCTGCCGCTTCTTATCAGGCGCAGAGCCTGACGGGCTATCGGGAAGAGCCCGACCAGGGTAGTGGCGATAAACGCCATGTTACCGAACGGGTGGTTAATCTGCTCCAGACCCCAGCTGACCGCCATCATGATGATGAGCGTGATAAGGGGCAGGTTTTCTTTTAACGGGGAGGTTTTTTCAGCGGAAGCCGTTTCGCTGCGCAGGGTATAGCCCGCCTTGCTGACGGCAGCTTCAACCTGCTTCATGACGTCGCTATCGGCGCTGACCAGCAGCTTTTCGGTAGCGAACAGCACCTGAACGTAGTTCACGCCCGCCACCTGCTTCACTGCATTTTCCACTTTGCGGGCGCAGGCCGCGCAGTCCATGCCGCTGACCATCCAGCTGTAGCGGTTGCCGCTTTCAGGAGGCGCCTGAGTTTGCGTTTCGCACGCGCCTTCGCAGCAGCAGTCGTCTTTCGGCGGAACCGGACTGAGCTTAAGCGCCGAAAATTGTGGAACTTTTTTAGATGTTTCTGGAGTCGACATGGCAGTCTCCGGTAATGATAATTTTCTCATTAACCGCAGCATACACTCTGGAGTCGACTCCAGAGTCAAGGCTTATTTAAATATACAGCGAACGCACAATCAGGAAATGCCCGGCAAAGTAGCAGGCGGCGGCAATCGCGTTATCCGCCCGGAAGCGGCGGCGATAGTGGCTGCCCAGCCAGACGATATTGCCGAGTAACAGCAGCGCCGCACCGAAGAAGGCGGACATCGCCGGGGCGGTTGGACGGAAGAACCATAGCTCCCCGGCCAGCCACACCATCACCAGCGTCATAGCGATAAACGTACAGACCGGCAGACGCATCTCTTCCAGACGCGACCAGATGACTGCTATCAGCAGGGCGCCAATCACCAGCAGCACCAGCGGCAGCGGCCAGAAGAAGGAGAGCGTCATCTGGCTGGCAAAATAGATGGTATACAGCAGATGCGACAGGAAGAACGCCCCCACGGCGTACAGCAGGCGCTGGCGCGGCAGCAGGGTTAAGGCATCGCCAATCAGGGAGGCACACAGCCCGGCGAGCACCAGATAGCTGATGGCGTTAAACATCGGGGCTTGCCAGGCTAAAAGCAGAAGCAACAGCAGCGTAACGGGTTTAAACAACCAGCGCTGCCAGGCTGGACCGCGATAGGACGCATCGACGTAAAGCCATGCGGAAAAACAGACAGCGATAAATGACCAAAGCATATTAACTCCCTGTAACTGTTGAGGCTGAATAATCAGTTTCTGATCCAGTGTAGTGACGCGGGCGGGCGTTTGGCAATGCCGGGGCAGGCGAGGTATCCTGAATTCCGCATAATCTGATGGGATGTTTTAATGAGCAAGATGCCGCTGTTTTTCATTATCGTGGTGGCGATTATCGTCATTGCCGCCTCGTTCCGCTTCGTGCAACAGCGCCGGGAGAAGGCGGATAACGATGCCGCACCGCTGATGCAAAAGCGCGTGGTGGTGACCAACAAACGTGAGAAGCCGCTCAACGACCGCCGCTCGCGCCAGCAGCAGGTGACGCCTGCGGGCACAACAATGCGCTATGAAGCGAGCTTTAAGCCAGAAACGGGCGGCCTGGAGATGACCTTCCGCCTGGAGGCGCAGCAGTACCATCGGCTGACGGTGGGAGAGAAAGGAACGCTGAGCTACAAAGGGTCGCGGTTTGAAGGGTTTGAACCGGAGCGGTAATTTTCCCCTCACCCCGGCCCTCTCCCAGAGGGAGAGGGTGTAATCGTCCCCTCTCCCTCTGGGAGAGGGTTAGGGTGAGGGCATCAGGCCGCACCTTACTTCTTCACCTGCGCCTTAAATTTCTTCATCCACACCAGCAGTTCAAACACGCCAAAAATAAACACCCGCAGCTGCTGCCAGCCGGTCATCGGCGGGCCATCTTTTGGCAGACCGTTTTTCAGCATCACCATCTGCAGGGCGTGCATGAACGAGGTGAAAATCAGCGCCACGTTAACGAAGATATTCAACGGGCGCGGGAACGGGTGCACCAGATTCAAAATCAAAAATGCCCAGACGCCCAGCATCAGCAAGCGTCCCAGGTTAATCAGTACCGGCATCGGATCCTCCTTGTGCCTGACGGTGATAAAGACGATAAGCCACCTGGCCTGCGACCTTTTCGCGGTGCAGATCCCAGTGAACGGGAACGGGTGGCAGGCCGTTTTCCACTTCGCTTTCTACATAAATTAGCGCGTCATCCGCCAGCCAGCCATTGTGCTCCAGCAGGGATAACGTCTCTTCCAGTAGCCCCTTGCGGAACGGCGGGTCAACAAACACGACATTATGCGGCGTGCCCTGTTGCGCGAGGAAGCTTAGTGTATTGGTATTTACCACTTTCGCATTCGTCGCCTTCAGCGTCGCCAGATTTTGCTGCAGGGTCTGCGCGACGCCGCGCTCCATCTCCAGCAGCGTGGCGCTGGCAGCATAGCGCGACAGCGCCTCCAGCCCTAAGGCACCGCTTCCGGCGAAGCAGTCCAGGCAATGGGCGTCTACCATTGACGGGGCAAGCCAGTTAAACAGCGTCTCGCGAACGCGGTCGGTGGTGGGGCGTAAACCGGGGCTGTCCGGCACCGGTAATTTCCGGCCTCGCCACTGGCCGCCGATAATGCGAATTTGACCGGCCGGGGCGCGGGTGGGTTTCTTCATCTCTGGAAAGCTCTGTTAACCATTGCCCTGCGATTGCGGGCGGTGATGTCAATTAAGTAAAGTGTTAGACTATTTCATCATTTTTTTAGCTTCCCTGTATATAGCGCCGCGAGGAGTGTAGTCGCAGATGGCAAAACAAAAAAAACGTGGCTTCTTTTCCTGGTTGGGTTTCGGTGAAAAAGAGCAAGAAACAGAACAGAAAACCGAAGAACAACAGGTTGCAGAAGAGCAGTCACAGCCTGAAACGCCAGTAGAAACCGCTGCGATTGTCGAAGCGGAAGAGCCTGCCCACAGCAAAGAAGAGATTGAATCCTTTGCTGAAGAGGTGGTTGAGGTTACTGAACAGGTTCAGGAGAGCGAGAAGCCAGAGCCGGTCGTCATCGAGACCGTTGCCGATGCGCCTCAGGCCGCAACAGAACATGAAGAGCTGCCGCTACCGGAAGAGGTCAACGCCGAAGAGGTGTCTGCCGAAGAGTGGCAGGCCGAAGCGGAAACCGTTGAAATCGTTGAGGCGGTGGAAGAAGAGGCGGCACTTGAGCCAGAGCTGACCGACGAAGAGCTGGAAGCCCAGGCGCTGGCGGCGGAAGCCGCGGAAGAGTCAGTCATCGTTGTGCCGGTGGAAGAGCAGGCCGAAGAAGAGATCGTGCAGGAGCAGGAAAAACCGACCAAAGAAGGTTTCTTCGCGCGCCTGAAGCGAAGCCTGCTCAAAACCAAAGAAAACTTAGGTTCCGGATTTATCAGTCTGTTCCGCGGCAAGAAGATCGACGACGATCTGTTTGAAGAGCTGGAAGAGCAGCTGCTGATTGCGGACGTGGGCGTGGAAACTACCCGTAAGATCATCACCAACCTGACCGAAGGGGCGAGCCGCAAACAGCTGCGCGACGCCGAGGCGCTGTACGGCCTGCTGAAAGACGAGATGGGTGAAATTCTCGCAAAAGTTGACGAACCGCTTAATATTGAAGGCAAAACGCCATTTGTTATTCTGATGGTTGGCGTCAACGGCGTGGGTAAAACCACCACCATCGGCAAGCTGGCGCGTCAGTTTGAGCAGCAGGGCAAATCGGTGATGCTGGCGGCGGGCGATACCTTCCGTGCGGCAGCGGTTGAGCAGCTCCAGGTGTGGGGCCAGCGCAACAACATTCCGGTGATTGCCCAGCACACCGGCGCGGATTCCGCGTCCGTGATTTTCGACGCCATCCAGGCGGCGAAGTCGCGCAACGTGGACGTGCTGATCGCCGACACCGCAGGGCGTTTGCAGAACAAATCGCACCTGATGGAAGAGTTGAAGAAAATCGTCCGCGTCATGAAGAAGCTGGACGAAGATGCACCGCATGAAATTATGCTGACTATCGACGCCAGCACCGGGCAGAACGCCATTAGCCAGGCGAAGCTGTTCCATGAAGCGGTAGGACTGACGGGGATCGCGCTGACCAAGCTGGACGGCACCGCGAAAGGCGGGGTGATCTTCTCCGTGGCCGACCAGTTCGGCATTCCTATCCGCTACATCGGTGTGGGCGAGCGTATTGAGGATTTGCGTCCGTTTAAGGCGGACGACTTTATTGAGGCATTATTTGCCCGAGAGGACTAACAATGATTCGCTTTGAACACGTCAGCAAGGCCTATCTCGGTGGGAGACAAGCGCTGCAGGGGGTGACATTCCACCTGCAGCCGGGCGAGATGGCATTCCTGACCGGCCATTCCGGCGCGGGGAAAAGTACCCTGCTCAAGCTTATCTGTGGGATAGAACGGCCAAGCGCCGGGAAAATCTGGTTCAGCGGCCACGAAATTAGCCGTCTGAAAAACCGCGAAGTGCCGTTTCTGCGTCGTCAGATCGGCATGATTTTCCAGGATCACCACCTGCTGATGGATCGCACCGTTTTCGATAACGTGGCGATCCCGCTGATTATTGCCGGCGCCAGCTATGACGATATCCGTCGTCGCGTCTCTGCGGCGCTGGATAAGGTCGGGCTGCTGGACAAAGCGAAGAACTTCCCGATCCAGCTCTCCGGCGGTGAACAGCAGCGCGTCGGCATCGCCCGCGCGGTGGTGAACAAGCCTGCGGTACTGCTGGCGGATGAACCGACCGGTAACCTGGACGATGCCCTGTCCGAAGGGATTTTGCGTCTGTTTGAGGAATTCAACCGCGTAGGGGTAACGGTACTGATGGCGACGCACGATATGGGGCTCATTTCTCGTCGTTCGTACCGCATGCTGACCCTGAGCGACGGGCATTTGCACGGAGGCCACGGTGAACAAGCGTGATGCAATGAACCAGATTCGGCAGTTCGGGAACCGGTTTGACCGTTTCCGTAAGCCGCAGGGCGGCGGTGACGGTAACCGCAATGCGCCTAAGCGCCAGAAAGCGGCGCCGAAGCCAGCTTCCCGCAAGACCAACGTGTTTAACGAGCAGGTGCGTTACGCCTTCCACGGCGCGCTGCAGGACCTGAAAAGCAAACCGCTGGCGACGTTCCTGACGGTGATGGTGATTGCCATCTCCCTGACGCTGCCAAGCGTCTGCTACATGGTCTATAAGAACGTCAACCAGGCGGCGTCGCAGTATTATCCGTCACCGCAGATCACCGTTTATCTGGATAAAGCGCTCGACGATAACGCGGCGGCGCAGGTGGTCGGGCAAATCCAGGCCGAGCAGGGCGTGGAAAAGGTCAATTATCTTTCCCGTGAAGAAGCGCTGGGCGAGTTCCGTAACTGGTCAGGCTTTGGCGGCGCGCTGGATATGCTCGAAGAGAACCCGCTGCCTGCGGTGGCGGTGGTGATCCCGAAGCTTGATTTCCAGGGCACCGATTCGCTGAATACCCTGCGCGACCGCATCACCCGCATCAACGGGATTGATGAAGTACGCATGGACGACAGCTGGTTTGCCCGTCTTGCGGCACTGACCGGGCTGGTGGGACGCGTGTCGGCGATGATCGGCGTGCTGATGGTGGCGGCGGTGTTCCTCGTCATCGGTAACAGCGTGCGCCTGAGCATCTTCGCGCGCCGCGATACCATCAACGTGCAGAAACTGATTGGCGCAACGGACGGTTTCATCCTGCGTCCGTTCCTTTACGGCGGCGCACTGCTCGGTTTCTCCGGCGCATTTCTTTCACTGATATTGTCAGAAATTTTGGTGATGCGGCTTTCGTCTGCCGTCACTGAAGTGGCGCAGGTTTTTGGAACTAAGTTTGATATCAGTGGCTTAGGCTTCGATGAGTGCCTGCTGTTGCTGCTGGTGTGCTCCATGATCGGCTGGATTGCCGCATGGCTGGCAACGGTTCAACATTTACGCCACTTTACTCCCGACTAATAAAAGCGTGATATAATCTTTCCCTGCACCGAGATGTTCGCTCTGCAGGGAAAGCGTCCCTGTTGTCTCTTCCCCTGTTATCATCTCCATGTCACATTTTGTGCGTAATTTATTCACCGTTGCACCTGGAACTTGTGGATAAAATCACTGTCTGATAAAAGAGTGAATGCTAATCTCGTTGCTCAAACGCTTTGGCATGGTTGTTGCCTGACGGGGACAGCCTGGACCAGAAGAAACATTGAGAGGAATGAATGACCAAAGAAATGCAAACTTTAGCTTTAGCCCCTGTTGGTAACCTGGAATCCTATATCCGGGCTGCGAACACCTGGCCGATGTTAACGGCCGAGGAAGAAAAGGAGCTTGCTGAAAAGCTGCATTACCAGGGCGATCTGGAAGCAGCGAAGAAGCTGATCCTGTCTCACCTGCGCTTTGTTGTTCACATTGCTCGTAACTATGCGGGCTATGGCCTGCCGCAGGCGGACTTGATTCAGGAAGGTAACATCGGCCTGATGAAGGCTGTACGTCGCTTTAACCCGGAAGTGGGTGTGCGACTGGTCTCCTTCGCCGTACACTGGATCAAAGCAGAAATTCATGAATACGTGCTGCGCAACTGGCGTATCGTGAAGGTCGCCACGACAAAAGCGCAACGTAAGCTGTTCTTCAACCTGCGTAAAACCAAGCAGCGTCTGGGCTGGTTCAATCAGGATGAAGTGGAAATGGTGGCGCGTGAGCTGGGCGTATCCAGCAAAGACGTGCGTGAGATGGAATCCCGTATGGCCGCTCAGGACATGACTTTCGATATGTCCTCCGACGACGACGCATCTGACAGCCAGCCGATGGCACCGGTTCTTTATCTCCAGGATAAAACCTCTAACTTTGCCGACGGCATCGAAGAGGATAACTGGGAAGATCAGGCCGCGAACAAGCTGACCCATGCGATGGAAGGCCTCGACGAACGTAGCCAGGACATTATCCGCGCCCGCTGGCTGGACGAAGACAACAAGTCCACGCTGCAGGAGCTGGCCGACCGCTACGGCGTCTCTGCAGAACGTGTGCGTCAGCTTGAAAAGAACGCCATGAAAAAACTTCGCGCCGCTATCGAAGCGTAATTTTCGCGAAGTACACCGAGAACCCTCGAATGCAAATTCGGGGGTTTTGTTTTTTTAGCGCCCGCTCTGGCGAATTCCCTCCCCCTGGCAAACACTTACTGATGCGCTAAGCAGGCGACTTCTCAGGGGGACAGGGTGAAAAATAACGAACTGAACGACCGGCGTTTACAGGCGACGCCGCGCGGCATCGGCGTCATGTGTAACTTCTATGCCGACAAAGCCGAAAACGCCACGGTGTGGGACGTGGAAGGCAATGAGTACATCGACTTCGCCGCCGGGATCGCGGTGCTGAATACCGGCCATCGCCATCCCAAAGTCATCTCCGCTATAGAAAAACAACTCCACGCGTTTACCCACACGGCCTACCAGATTGTGCCGTACGAAGGCTACGTGGCGCTTGCCGAGCGCATCAACCAGCGCGTGCCGATTGACGGTCCGGCCAAAACCGCGTTCTTCTCGACGGGGGCTGAGGCAGTCGAAAACGCGGTCAAAATTGCCCGCGCGTACACCAGGCGCCCTGGCCTTATCACCTTCGGCGGCGCGTTCTACGGCCGCACTTTTATGACCATGGCGCTGACCGGTAAAGTCGCGCCGTACAAGCTCGGCTTCGGCCCGTTCCCCGGCTCGGTGTATCACGCGCAGTATCCGAACGAGCTGCACGGCGTCAGCACGGCGGAAGCGTTGAAAAGCCTGGAACGCATCTTCAAAGCGGATATCGCTCCTGACCAGGTCGCGGCCATTATTCTCGAACCGGTTCAGGGGGAGGGCGGTTTCAACATCGCGCCCGCTGATTTTATGCAGGCCCTTCGCGCCCTGTGCGATACCCACGGCATTTTGCTGATTGCTGACGAGGTACAAAGCGGCTTCGCCCGCACCGGCAAGCTTTTCTCGATGAAACACCACTGCGTGAAGCCGGACCTGATCACCATGGCAAAAAGCCTGGCGGGCGGGATGCCGCTTTCAGCGGTATCGGGCCGTGCCGACGTGATGGACGCGCCTGCGCCGGGCGGGCTGGGCGGCACCTACGCGGGTAATCCGCTGGCGATTGCCGCAGCGCACGCGGTGCTGGACGTGATTGATGAGGAAGATCTCTGCACGCGCTCGGCGCATCTCGGTCATCACCTGGTGGAAGTGCTCAATAAAGCCAAGGAACACTGCCCATATATCGCTGACATTCGCGCACAGGGCTCGATGGTGGCGGTAGAGTTTAACGATCCGCAATCCGGGCAGCCTTCGCCGGAATTCACCCGCCAGGTGCAGGAACGCGCGTTGAACGAAGGGCTGCTTCTGCTGAGCTGCGGCGTGTACGGCAACGTTATCCGCTTCCTCTATCCGCTTACCATCCCAGAAGCGCAGTTCCGTAAAGCGCTGGATATTATCTCCGCGTCGCTGACACGTTAAAGCCACAAGCCCGGCGGTAAATCCTGTCGGGCTTATCATATATTCATTTCAAATTAGCTATTCCAAAATCATAAAAATGGGGTATGTTTTAGCAGAGTATGCTGAAAAAGCGCGAACAGCACACCAATAACTGAAATAAAGCGCTGCACAACAACATCACAACAATCGTAATAACCATAATAATGGGGAATCTCAGGATGAACATGAAGGGTAAAGCGTTACTGGCAGGATGTATCGCGTTGGCATTCAGCACCATGGCACAGGCAGATATAAAAGTGGCTGTTGTGGGCGCAATGTCCGGTCCGGTAGCACAGTACGGCGACCAGGAGTTTACGGGCGCTGAACAGGCGGTTGCAGACATTAATGCTAAGGGCGGCATCAAGGGAGAAAAACTGCAGATCGTAAAATACGACGATGCCTGTGACCCGAAGCAAGCGGTCGCGGTGGCGAACAAAGTGGTGAACGACGGGATCAAATACGTTATCGGTCACCTCTGCTCCTCCTCTACTCAGCCAGCGTCTGACATCTACGAAGACGAAGGTATTCTGATGATCACTCCGGCTGCAACTGCACCAGAGCTGACCGCGCGAGGCTATAAGCTGACCCTGCGCACCACGGGTCTGGACTCCGATCAGGGCCCAACGGCGGCTAAGTACATTCTGGAAAAAGTGAAGCCGCAGCGTATCGCGATTGTTCACGACAAACAGCAGTATGGTGAAGGTCTGGCCCGTGCGGTGCAGGACGGTCTGAAAAAAGGCAATGCCAACGTGGTCTTCTTTGACGGGATCACCGCCGGTGAGAAAGACTTCTCCACGTTGGTGGCGCGTCTGAAGAAAGAGAATATTGATTTCGTTTACTACGGCGGCTACCACCCTGAAATGGGCCAGATCCTGCGTCAGGCGCGTGCGGCGGGTCTGAAAACCCAGTTCATGGGGCCGGAAGGCGTGGCGAACGTGTCTTTGTCTAACATCGCGGGTGAATCAGCCGAAGGCCTGCTGGTAACCAAGCCGAAGAACTACGACCAGGTGCCAGCGAACAAACCTATCGTGGATGCCATCAAGGCGAAGAAACAGGATCCAAGCGGCGCGTTCGTCTGGACTACCTACGCTGCGCTGCAGTCCCTGCAGGCGGGTCTGAACCAGTCAGCCGATCCGGCTGAGATTGCTACCTGGCTGAAAGCGAACACGGTCGAAACCGTCATGGGGCCGCTGTCCTGGGATGCGAAGGGCGATCTGAAGGGCTTCGAGTTCGGCGTGTTTGACTGGCATGCGAACGGCACGGCGACAGACGCCAAATAAGACTGGTGCGGGTTGATGCCCTCACCCTAACCCTCTCCCACAGGGAGAGGGGACCGCTCGGTGTTCTCCCTCTCCCCGTGGGAGAGGGCCGGGGTGAGGGCATCAGGCCGCACAGATCAGGCCGCACAAATCAACTCTGGCGCTTCTCCCACCCGCTCTCCTGCGCCGTAAACCCTAACGCCTGCATAAACGCCGCCATCACGCCGCGGTCTTCCACGCCCACGTCGGCCATCCACCATGAGTTCACGTTCGGGTTTTCGCGGATCACTTCTTCAATTAAATACTGTCCCACACCGCGACGACGGGTCACGTCGCGCACGCGCAGCGAGTCCAGCGCCCCCTCCGTGCCGCTCAGGGTCACGCGAACCGCAGCCAGCAGGCGCTCGTTAAAGCGCGCGGCATAAATGCGATGGTTCTCGTCGACATGCAGTGACGAAGGGGAATATTCCGGCCAGATCTTGCCCAGGTCGATATGATCCTGGTCGCTAAAGGTCACCAGACGCACGATAGTCAGTTTCATTAGCTACTTGTCCAAATCAAATTGAGTAGGGGCAGTGTACTCAATTTATTCACTCAGCGGCTTCCTCTTTTTATTCTCATTAACCAGGTGATTAGTTTTTTAGCAATGCAATGGGCAGTGTGAAAACACATGGATCGAAAAATAAGCAGAATTTTAACCTGAAAGGCAGTGTTTTATTCGGCGCTTTGTACCGTTATTTTATGCTGCAAACTGCACTTTTATTTGTTTATCTCTGCCTGATTTCAGAATATTATCTTTGCTTAATCGCCTGAAAAATAGAGATTTTAGTCTGGTTTTTGACAAAAACCTGCGCTAAACCATTAAAGGCACTGGTAAAAATAGCGTTGTTCATTAAAAGTACAGAATGCTTTTTAACCATAATAAAACAAAATATAAACACGACATCACGAATGGGGATTCAGAGATGAAAAGGAACGCGAAGACGTTAATCGCGGGGATGGTCGCACTGTCGATCTCGCATGCCGCTATGGCGGAGGACATTAAAGTTGCGGTAGTGGGTGCGATGTCCGGCCCTGTTGCCCAGTGGGGTGACATGGAGTTCAACGGCGCGCGCCAGGCCATTAAAGACATCAACGCTAAGGGCGGCATCAAGGGCGACAAGCTGGTGGGCGTGGAATATGACGACGCGTGCGATCCGAAACAGGCTGTCGCGGTCGCCAACAAAATCGTCAACGACGGTATCCAGTACGTGATCGGCCACCTGTGTTCATCCTCCACCCAGCCGGCGTCTGATATCTACGAAGACGAAGGCATCCTGATGATCACCCCTGGAGCAACTAACCCTGAGCTGACCCAGCGCGGATACCAGCACATCATGCGTACCGCCGGTCTGGACTCCTCGCAGGGGCCCACCGCGGCGAAATACATTCTCGACACCGTTAAGCCAAAGCGTATTGCTATCATTCATGACAAACAGCAGTACGGCGAAGGCCTGGCGCGCTCCGTTCAGGACGGCCTGAAAAAAGGCGGCGCGAACATCGTCTTCTTCGACGGCATTACCGCCGGTGAGAAAGACTTCTCCGCGCTGATCGCCCGTCTGCAAAAAGAGAATATCGACTTCGTTTACTACGGCGGCTACTACCCGGAAATGGGGCAAATGCTGCGCCAGGCGCGCGCCACCGGTCTGAAAACCCAGTTTATGGGGCCTGAGGGCGTGGGCAACGCCTCCCTGTCAAACATCGCGGGGGATTCTGCCGAAGGCATGCTGGTGACGATGCCAAAACGCTATGACCAGGATCCGGCCAACAAGGCTATCGTGGATGCGCTCAAGGCGCAGAAGAAGGATCCGAGCGGTCCATACGTCTGGATCACCTACGCGGCCGTGCAGTCTCTGGCGACGGCCCTGGATCGTACCGGCAGCAAAGAACCGCTGGATCTGGTGAAAGATTTAAAAGCGCACGGGGCGAACACCGTGATTGGGCCGCTGAACTGGGATGAGAAAGGCGATCTGAAGGGATTTGAGTTTGGTGTCTTTAAGTGGCACGCCGACGGTTCGTCCTCGGCCGCCAAATAATTATCCCACCGCCCGGCTCACCGGGCGGGTATAAAAAGGTTTGCATATGTCCGAGCAGTTTCTCTATTTCCTGCAGCAGATGTTTAACGGCGTCACGCTGGGAAGCACCTACGCGCTGATCGCCATCGGCTACACGATGGTTTACGGCATTATCGGTATGATCAACTTCGCCCACGGCGAGGTGTACATGATCGGTAGCTACGTCTCCTTTATGATCATTGCCGCGCTGATGATGATGGGCATCGACAGCAGCTGGCTGCTGGTCGCCGCCGGGTTTGTCGGCGCGATTGTGATTGCCAGCGCCTACGGCTGGAGCATTGAGCGCGTGGCCTACCGGCCGGTGCGCAGCTCCAAGCGTCTGATTGCGCTGATCTCCGCGATCGGGATGTCCATCTTCCTGCAAAACTACGTCAGCCTGACCGAAGGCTCGCGTGACGTGGCGCTGCCAAGCCTGTTTAACGGCCAGTGGATTGTAGGGGCCAGCGAAAACTTCTCGGCCTCTATCACCACCATGCAGCTGGTTATCTGGGTCGTGACCTTTATCGCCATGCTCGCCCTGACCCTGTTCATTCGCTACTCACGCATGGGACGCGCCTGCCGCGCCTGCGCGGAAGACCTGAAGATGGCGAGCCTGCTCGGCATCAACACTGACCGCGTGATTGCCCTGACCTTCGTGATTGGCGCGGCGATGGCGGCGGTGGCGGGTGTCCTGCTCGGCCAGTTCTACGGCGTGATTAACCCGTACATCGGCTTTATGGCCGGGATGAAAGCCTTCACCGCGGCGGTACTGGGCGGTATCGGCAGTATTCCGGGCGCGATGATCGGTGGCCTGATCCTGGGCGTGGCGGAAGCGCTCTCCTCGGCGTACCTGAGCACGGAATATAAAGACGTGGTGTCGTTTGCCCTGCTGATTCTGGTTCTGCTGGTGATGCCTACCGGTATTCTGGGCCGTCCGGAGGTAGAGAAAGTATGAAACCGATGCATTTTGCAATGGCGCTGCCCTCTGCCGCTATGTTCTTCGTGCTGGCCAGCGTCTTTATGGGCGTCCAGCTTGAGCTGAATGGCACCAAACTCGTTGTCGATACCGCGGCTGATATTCGCTGGCAGTGGGTATTTATCGGCACTGCCGTGGTATTCCTGTTCCAGCTGCTGCGCCCGCTGTTCCAGAAGACGCTGAAAAATGTCTCCGGACCGAAATTCGTGCTGCCGGCAATCGACGGCTCTACCATTAAGCAGAAGCTGTTCCTCGTGGCGCTGCTGGTGGCCGCCGTGGCGTGGCCGTTTGTGGTGTCGCGTGGCACCGTGGATATCGCCACCCTGACCATGATCTACGTAATTCTCGGTCTCGGTCTGAACGTGGTGGTGGGGCTCTCTGGCCTGCTGGTGCTGGGCTACGGCGGCTTTTACGCCATCGGCGCCTACACCTTCGCGCTGCTGAACCACTACTACGGCCTCGGCTTCTGGACCTGCCTGCCGCTGGCGGGGCTGGTCTCTGCCGCCGCGGGCTTCCTGCTCGGCTTCCCGGTGCTGCGCCTGCGTGGTGACTACCTGGCGATTGTGACCTTAGGCTTCGGAGAAATCGTCCGTATCCTGCTGCTGAATAACACCGAAGTGACCGGCGGCCCGAACGGCATCAGCCAGATCCCGAAACCGACCTTCTTCGGCCTGGAATTTAGCCGTACCGCACGCGAAGGCGGCTGGGACACCTTCAGCAACTTTTTTGGCATCAAGTATGACCCGTCCGACCGCGTGATCTGGCTTTACCTGGTGGCGCTGCTGCTGGTGGTGATTACCCTGTTCGTGATCAACCGTCTGCTGCGCATGCCGCTGGGCCGCGCGTGGGAAGCGCTGCGTGAAGATGAGATCGCCTGCCGCTCTCTGGGCCTGAACCCGACCCGCATCAAGCTGACCGCGTTCACCATCAGCGCCGCGTTTGCCGGTTTCGCCGGAACGCTGTTTGCCGCGCGTCAGGGCTTCGTCAGCCCGGAATCGTTCACCTTTGCCGAATCTGCCTTTGTGCTGGCGATTGTGGTGCTTGGCGGGATGGGCTCGCAGTTTGCCGTTATCCTCGCGGCCATCCTGCTGGTGGTCTCGCGCGAGCTGATGCGCGACTTTAACGAATACAGCATGCTGATGCTGGGTGGTTTGATGGTGCTGATGATGATCTGGCGTCCGCAGGGCTTACTGCCGATGACCCGTCCACAGCTGAAGCTGAAGAACGGGCAAGCGAAAGGAGAGCAGGCATGAGTCAGCCATTATTATCCGTTAACGGTCTGATGATGCGTTTTGGCGGCCTGCTGGCAGTCAACAACGTGAATCTTGACCTGCACAAGAAAGAGATTGTCTCCCTGATTGGCCCGAACGGGGCGGGGAAAACCACGGTCTTCAACTGCCTGACCGGCTTCTACAAGCCGACGGGCGGCACCATCATGCTGCGCGATCAGCACCTTGAAGGGCTGCCGGGCCAGCAAATTGCCCGCATGGGCGTGGTGCGTACCTTCCAGCACGTGCGTCTGTTCCGCGAGATGACGGTGATTGAGAACCTGCTGGTGGCGCAGCATCAGCAGCTGAAAACCGGGCTGTTCTCCGGCCTGCTGAAAACCCCGGCCTTTCGCCGCGCGCAGGATGAAGCGCTCGATCGCGCCGCCACCTGGCTCGACCGGATTGGCCTGCTGCAGCACGCCAACCGTCAGGCGAGCAATCTGGCCTATGGCGATCAGCGTCGCCTGGAGATTGTGCGCTGCATGGTCACCCAGCCTGAAATCCTGATGCTCGACGAACCGGCGGCAGGGCTCAACCCGAAAGAGACCAAAGAGCTGGACGAGCTGATTGCCGAGCTGCGCGATAGTCACGACACCACCATCCTGCTGATTGAGCATGACATGAAGCTGGTGATGGGCATTTCGGACCGTATCTACGTGGTAAACCAGGGCACGCCGCTGGCGAACGGCACGCCGGAAGAGATCCGCAACAACCCGGACGTGATCCGCGCATACCTTGGTGAGGCATAAGATGGAAAAAGCGATGTTAACGTTCGACAAGGTCAACGCGCACTACGGCAAGATCCAGGCGCTGCACGACGTCAGCCTGCACATCAATCAGGGTGAAATCGTCACTCTGATAGGCGCCAACGGCGCGGGCAAAACCACGCTGCTCGGCACCCTGTGCGGCGACCCGCGCGCAACCAGCGGGCAGATAGTGTTCGATGGTAAAGACATTACTGACTGGCAGACCGCCAGAATCATGCGCGAGGCGGTGGCGATTGTTCCGGAAGGGCGTCGCGTGTTCTCACGCATGACGGTGGAAGAGAACCTGGCGATGGGCGGCTTCTTCGCTCACCGCGATGAATACCAGACCCGCATCAAGTGGGTATACGAGCTTTTCCCGCGCCTGTGGGAGCGCCGCATTCAGCGTGCGGGTACCATGTCCGGCGGTGAGCAGCAGATGCTGGCGATTGGCCGCGCGCTGATGAGCCAGCCGCGCCTGCTGCTGCTGGACGAACCGTCGCTCGGTCTGGCACCGATCATCATTCAGCAGATTTTCGACACCATTGAGCAGCTGCGTAAAGAGGGGATGACCATCTTCCTCGTCGAGCAGAACGCCAACCAGGCGCTGAAGCTCGCTGACCGTGGCTACGTGCTGGAGAACGGCCGCGTGGTGCTGGAGGATACTGGCGACGCGCTGCTGGCTAACGAAGCGGTGCGGAGCGCTTACCTGGGCGGCTGAGCCGTCTGTATCGCCCGGTGGCGCTGCGCTTACCGGGCCTACAGGGATCGAGTAGGCCGGGTAAGGCGTAGCCGCCACCCGGCTTTTTTAACCACTACACCCCTTCACACAACCATCATCACCCTGACGCCTGGCTGTCACTTATCTGTAAACAAACAGTTATTTTTCTGTCATTCGAGCATGGCATGTTACCTCGCGAGCATAAAACGCGTGATATCGCGCATCCGGCACAATAAGAGAGATGACAATGACATCGTTACGACACACAGCTTTGGGTCTGGCACTGGGTCTGGCTTTTGCGACGAACGCAATGGCTGTCACCACCATTCCATTCTGGCATTCCATGGAAGGGGAGTTGGGTAAAGAGGTTGACTCCCTGGCGCAGCGTTTCAACGACACCCACCCGGATTACAAAATTGTGCCGGTGTACAAAGGCAACTACGAGCAGAGCCTGAGCGCGGGCATCGCCGCCTTCCGTACCGGCAACGCACCGGCCCTGTTACAGGTTTATGAAGTGGGTACCGCCACCATGATGGCCTCCAAAGCCATCAAGCCGGTGTATGAAGTGTTCAAAGAAGCGGGCATCAACTTCGACGAATCCCAGTTCGTGCCGACCGTAGCGGGTTACTACACGGATTCCAAAACCGGCCATCTGCTGTCCCAGCCATTTAACAGCTCCACGCCGGTGCTGTACTACAACAAAGACGCCTTCAAAAAAGCCGGTTTAGACCCGGAGCAGCCGCCAAAAACCTGGCAGGATCTGGCCGAGTACACCGCGAAGCTGAAAGCGGCGGGAATGAAGTGCGGCTACGCCAGCGGCTGGCAGGGCTGGATCCAGATTGAAAACTTCAGCGCCTGGCACGGCCTGCCGGTTGCCACCAAAAACAACGGCTTCGACGGCACCGACGCGGTACTGGAGTTCAACAAGCCGGAGCAGGTGAAGCACATCGCGCTGCTTGCCGATCTGAACAAGAAGGGCGACTTCAGCTACTTCGGGCGTAAAGACGAATCCACCGAGAAGTTCTACAACGGCGACTGCGCCATTACCACCGCCTCGTCCGGCTCGCTGGCGGATATCCGTCACTACGCCAAATTCAACTACGGCGTGGGCATGATGCCATACGACGCAGACGTGAAGGGCGCGCCGCAGAACGCCATCATCGGCGGGGCGAGTCTGTGGGTGATGCAGGGTAAAGATAAGGGCACCTATAAAGGCGTCGCCGAATTCCTGGACTTCCTGGCCAAGCCTGAAAACGCCGCCGAGTGGCACCAGAAGACCGGCTACCTGCCCATCACCAAAGCCGCGTATGACCTGACCCGCGAGCAGGGCTTCTATAGCAAGAACCCGGGCGCGGATATCGCGACGCGTCAGATGCTGAACAAGCCGCCGTTGCCGTTCACCAAAGGGCTGCGTCTGGGCAACATGCCGCAGATCCGCACCATCGTGGATGAAGAGCTGGAAAGCGTGTGGACCGGTAAGAAAACGCCACAGCAGGCGCTGGACTCTGCGGTAGAGCGCGGGAATCAGCTGCTGCGTCGCTTTGAGCAGTCGACTAAATCGTAATCGCTGAAACGCCCGGTGGCGCTTCGCTTACCGGGCCTACGGGGATCGTGCGGGCTGATGCCCTCACCCCAACCCTCTCCCACGGGGAGAGGGAGAAATATTTGTAGGCCGGGTAAGGCGTAGCCGCCACCCGGCATTGCTCAGGAACCAAATCTCAATGTCATCATCCCGTCCGGTGTTCCGTTCCCGCTGGCTGCCGTACCTGCTGGTCGCGCCGCAGCTGGCCATCACCGTTATTTTCTTTATCTGGCCTGCGGGCGAAGCGCTGTGGTACTCGGTACAAAGCGTCGATCCGTTCGGGCTCTCCAGCCAGTTTGTTGGCCTGGACAACTTCACCGCGCTGTTCCATGACAGCTACTACCTGGACTCCTTCTGGACGACGATGAAGTTCAGCGCGCTGGTCACCGTCAGCGGCCTGGTTGCCTCGCTGTTTTTCGCCGCGCTGGTGGATTACGTGGTGCGCGGCAGCCGTCTGTACCAGACCCTGATGCTGCTGCCTTATGCCGTGGCTCCCGCCGTCGCCGCCGTGCTGTGGATCTTCCTGTTTAACCCGGGGCGCGGATTGATTACCCATTTCCTGGCCGAACTGGGCTACGACTGGAACCACGCCCAGAACAGCGGCCAGGCGATGTTCCTGGTGGTGTTCGCCTCGGTGTGGAAGCAGATCAGCTACAACTTCCTGTTCTTCTTTGCCGCGCTGCAGTCCATCCCGCGCTCGCTGGTGGAAGCGGCGGCAATTGACGGCGCAGGGCCCATTCGCCGCTTCTTCAGGCTGTCGCTGCCGCTGATCGCACCGGTGAGCTTCTTCCTGCTGGTGGTTAACCTCGTGTACGCCTTCTTCGACACCTTCCCGGTGATCGACGCGGCCACCGCAGGCGGCCCGGTACAGGCGACCACCACGCTGATTTACAAAATATACCGCGAAGGCTTCGCCGGGCTGGATCTCTCCGCCTCTGCCGCACAGTCCGTCGTGCTGATGTTCCTCGTCATCATCCTCACGGTGGTACAGTTCCGCTACGTTGAAAGTAAGGTGCGCTACCAATGATTGAGAACCGTCGCGGGCTGACGATTTTCAGCCATACCATGCTGATTTTAGGGATTATCGTCATCCTCTTCCCGCTGTACGTGGCCTTTGTCGCCGCCACGCTGGACACCAAAGCGGTGTTCGACACGCCGATGACGCTGATCCCGGGCACGCATCTTTTCGAGAACATGAAGACCATCTGGACCCAGGGCGTGGGCGCCAACAGCGCGCCGTTCTGGCTGATGATGCTCAACAGCTTCATCATGGCGTTTGGCATTACGGTCGGCAAAATTACGGTATCGATGCTCTCGGCCTTCGCCATTGTCTGGTTCCGCTTTCCGCTGCGGAACCTCTTTTTCTGGATGATTTTCATCACCCTGATGCTGCCGGTGGAGGTGCGTATCTTCCCCACCGTGGAAGTAATCGCCAACCTCAAGATGCTCGACAGCTACGCGGGCTTAACCCTGCCGCTGATGGCCTCGGCGACCGCCACCTTCCTGTTCCGCCAGTTCTTTATGACCCTGCCGGACGAGCTGATTGAAGCGGCGCGCATCGACGGCGCGTCGCCGATGCGTTTCTTCCGCGACATCGTGCTGCCGCTGTCGAAAACCAACCTTGCGGCGCTGTTTGTGATCACCTTTATCTACGGCTGGAACCAGTACCTGTGGCCGCTGCTGATTATTCAGGACGTCAACCTCGGCACCGCCGTGGCGGGCATTAAGGGCATGATCGCCACCGGCGAAGGCACCACCCTTTGGAACCAGGTGATGGCGGCGATGCTGCTCACCCTTATCCCACCCGTAGTCATTGTTTTAGCCATGCAGCGTGCGTTTGTCCGTGGCCTGGTCGATAGCGAGAAATAAGATGGCAGGTTTAAAACTTCAGGCAGTAACCAAAAGCTGGGACGGCAAAACCCAGGTTATTCAGCCGTTAACGCTCGACGTGGCGGACGGGGAATTCATCGTGATGGTCGGCCCGTCCGGCTGTGGCAAATCCACGCTGCTGCGCATGGTGGCGGGGCTGGAGCGCGTGACCTCCGGGGATATCTGGATTGACCGCCAGCGCGTCACCGAAATGGAGCCGAAAGACAGAGGCATTGCGATGGTGTTCCAGAACTACGCCCTCTATCCGCACATGAGCGTTGAAGAGAACATGGCCTGGGGGCTGAAAATCCGCGGCATGGGCAAAGGCCATATCGACGAGCGCGTGAAAGAGGCGGCGCGCATTCTGGAACTCGATGGCCTGCTCAAGCGCCGCCCGCGCGAGCTCTCCGGTGGCCAGCGCCAGCGCGTGGCGATGGGGCGCGCCATCGTGCGCGATCCGGCGGTATTCCTCTTTGACGAGCCGCTCTCCAACCTTGACGCCAAGCTGCGCGTGCAGATGCGTCTTGAGCTACAGCAGCTGCACCGTCGTCTGAAAACCACCTCCCTGTATGTGACCCACGATCAGGTCGAAGCCATGACGCTCGCGCAGCGCGTAATGGTGATGAACAAAGGCATCGCCGAGCAGATTGGCACCCCGGTGGAAGTGTACGAGAAACCGGCCACCCGCTTTGTGGCGAGCTTTATCGGCAGCCCGGCGATGAACCTGCTGGAAGGGCGTATCAGCAGCGCGGGCACGCATTTTGAGCTGGAAAGCGGGATGGCATTGCCGATCAACTGGTACTATCGTGGCTACGCCGGGCGTAAGATGACGCTCGGTATCCGCCCGGAGCATATTGCTTTAACCTCTCAGGCGGACGGCGGCGTGCCGCTGGTGATGGACACGCTGGAGATGTTGGGTGCAGATAACCTGGCGCACGGGCGCTGGGGGGATCAAAAAATGGTGGTGCGCCTGGCGCATCAGGAACGCCCGAAAGCGGGCAGCACGCTGTGGCTGCACCTGCCGGAAAACCATCTGCACCTGTTTGACGGTGAAACAGGACAACGAGTATGAGCAACTGGCCTTATCCCCACATCGTCGCCCACCGGGGCGGCGGTAAGCTGGCGCCGGAGAACACCCTGGCGGCGATTGATGTTGGCGCGCGTTACGGCCACACCATGATCGAGTTCGACGCCAAGCTGTCGAAAGACGGTGAGATTTTCCTGCTGCATGACGATAACCTCGAGCGCACCAGCAACGGCTGGGGCGTGGCGGGTGAACTGCCGTGGCGCGATCTGCTGAAGGTAGATGCCGGAAGCTGGTACAGCGGCGAGTTCAAAGGCGAACCGCTGCCGCTGCTGGCGGAAGTGGCGGACCGCTGTCGCCAGCACGGTATGATGGCCAATATCGAAATCAAACCGACCACCGGCACCGGGCCGCTGACGGGCAAAGTGATTGCCCTTGCCGCGCGTGAGCTGTGGGAAGGAATGACCGCGCCGCTGCTCTCCTCGTTTGAAATTAACGCGCTGGAAGCGGCACAGGCAGCCGTGCCGGAGCTGCCGCGCGGGCTGCTGCTTGACGAGTGGCGCGAGGACTGGCGCGAGCTGACGATGCGCTTAGCGTGTGTCTCTATTCATCTTAATCATAAGCTGCTGGATGAGGCGCGGGTGAAGATGCTGAAAGACGCGGGTCTGCATATTCTGGTCTACACCGTTAACAAACCCCAGCGTGCAGCCGAGCTGCTGCGCTGGGGCGTGGACAGCATTTGTACCGATGCAATCGACCTGATCGGCCCGGACTTTAGTTCTGCGGATTAAGCATACTGCCGTTCGACTGCGGCGGCAGCATATGCTGCTGTCCGCTGCCTGACGACGTCATCCCCCCTAACATCCCGCCGTTTTTATTCGGCAGCGGCTGCTCGCGCACTTGTCCCTGCTGCACGCGCTGGGTGTTGGCGTTCATCTGGTTTTGCAGGCTCTGCTGCTGCATCTGGGTCTGCGTTCTCAGCTGCTGATTCAGCATCCCTTTCTGCTGCTGTTGCTGGCTCATCATTTCGGTCTGCATACGCTGCTGGCTCGGGATAACATACCCCTGCTGGTTCGGGTTATTCATAGTATTGAGCGGCTGTGCGAGCGCGGCAAACGGGATCAGCGCCGTAAGAATCATCAAGCGTTTCATTGTCATTTCCTCCTCTTGAGGCCTCTCTTAAGTTTACCCTGATTTCACCATGACGATGATTTTTTAGGAGTTGTGAACCAGGCTTAAGCGGGGAATATGGATCCCTTCACCTGGAGAACAATAATGATGAAACCAACCTTCTTGCGCTGGGTCGCCATCGCCGCGCTGATGGCAGGCGGTACATTTAGCGTGGCGGCCAACCCGCCGGCGGCGCCTCCGGTCTCTTACGGCGTGGAGGAAGATGTTTTCCATCCCGTGCGGGCAACCCATGGCATGGTGGCATCGGTGGATGCGCTGGCAACCCGCGTGGGTGTCGATATTCTCAAACAGGGCGGTAACGCGGTGGATGCAGCGGTCGCCGTCGGCTATGCGCTGGCGGTGACGCACCCGCAGGCGGGGAACCTGGGCGGCGGTGGCTTTATGATGCTGCGCACCAAAGACGGCAAAACGACGGCCATCGATTTCCGCGAAATGGCGCCTTCCCAGGCGTCCCGGGATATGTTCCTCGACGACCAGGGTAACCCGGACAGCAAGAAATCTCTGACTTCGCACCTTGCCTCCGGCACGCCGGGCACCGTCGCGGGCTTTTCGCTGGCGCTGGAAAAATACGGTACGATGCCGCTGAACAAGGTGGTGCAGCCTGCCATCAAGCTGGCGCGGGAGGGCTTTGTGGTGAATGACGCCCTGGCGGACGATCTCAAGACCTACGGCAGCGAAGTTATTCCCAATCATGAAAACAGCAAGGCCATCTTCTGGAAAGACGGCGAGCCGTTGAAGAAGGGCGATAAGCTGATGCAGAAGAACCTCGCCAAAAGCCTGGAGCTGATTGCGGAGCACGGTCCGGACGCGTTCTATAAAGGGGCGATTGCCGATCAGATTGCACAAGAGATGCAGAAGAACGGCGGGCTCATCACCAAAGCGGATCTGGCGGAATACAGGGCGGTGGAGCGCGAGCCGATTAGCGGCACCTATCGCGGCTACGAGGTTTTCTCCATGCCGCCGCCGTCTTCCGGCGGGATCCACATCGTGCAGATCCTCAACATTCTTGAAAACTTCGATATGCACAAGTTCGGCTTCGGCAGCGCGGATGCCATGCAGGTGATGGCGGAAGCGGAAAAACGCGCCTACGCTGACCGCTCGGAATATCTCGGCGATCCGGACTTCGTGAAGGTGCCGTGGCAGGCGCTGACCAACAAGGCGTATGCCAAATCCATTGCGGAACAGATCGACATCAACAAGGCCAAACCGTCGAGCGAGATCCGCCCCGGCAAGCTGGCGCCGTACGAAAGCAACCAGACGACGCACTTCTCGGTGGTGGATAAAGACGGTAATGCGGTGGCGGTGACGTACACGCTCAACACCACCTTCGGCACCGGGATTGTGGCGGGCAACAGCGGCATTCTGCTGAACAACGAGATGGATGACTTCTCCGCCAAGCCGGGCGTGCCGAACGTCTACGGGCTGGTCGGCGGCGATGCGAATGCGGTCGGGCCGAAGAAGCGTCCGCTGTCGTCCATGTCGCCCACAATCGTTGTGAAAGACGGGAAAACCTGGCTGGTAACCGGCAGTCCTGGCGGCAGCCGGATTATCACTACCGTGCTGCAGATGGTTGTGAACAGCATCGACTTTGGGATGAACGTTGCCGAAGCGACCAACGCCCCGCGTTTCCATCATCAGTGGCTGCCGGACGAGCTGCGCGTCGAGAAGGGCTTTAGTCCGGATACTATCAAGCTGCTTGAACAGCGCGGGCAGAAGGTGGCGGTGAAAGAGGCGATGGGCAGCACCCAGAGCATTATGGTCGGGCCGGATGGGGCGCTGTTCGGGGCGTCGGATCCGCGGTCGGTGGATGATTTGACGGCGGGGTATTGATATGTTGCCGGGTGGCGGCTTCGCCTTACCCGGCCTACGTGTTTCATTCCCTCTCCCTGTAGGAGAGGGTTAGGGTGAGGGCAACAAACTACTTCATTCGCGCCATATAATACGCATCCACATACTCGCCGTTGCGCAGGGCATAGCGTTTGCCGGTGCCTTCAATTTCGAACCCGTGTTTTTTATACACCGCAATCGCCGGTTCGTTATCGACAAACACCGTCAGCTCAATGCGGTCAACGCGCAGCCAGTTATCGCACATATCAATCATGGTGCGCATCAGCGCGCTGGCAACGCCCCGGTTTTGCCACTGTGCGCCCACACAAATCCCAAAATCAGCCACATGGCTGCGGCGCGGGCGTTGCGCGACGACGATGCACAGATGGCCGGCGACGTGATCGTCTATGCAGGCGACGAGCTGCTTAATGCCAGGCTGGTCGGATAGCCGCTCCTGCCACATTTGCTCAGAGGGATGAGGAACCTGTAGCGTGTTGTGGTACACCTCCGGCTGGGCGTGGATCTGACGAATGGCGTCATAATCTTTCGGTTCCGCGTGGCGTATCACTATCTCACTCATTCCTTGTTCCTCAGTCGGTTAAAAGTCCCCTCCAACATCAATGACTTTAAAATTTGAGTCAACCGCTATTTTTTGCAAAAAGTATTGGACAAGTGCGAATGAGAATGATTATTATTGCTTTGCATTCAGGAAGATCCCTACGGGAACCTGAAAGCACGACATTGCTCACATTGCTTCCAGTATTACTTTAGCCAGCTTCTCGCTGGCTTTTTTTTGCCCTTTTTCTCCCTCTCCCCGTGGGAGAAGGCTGGGGTGAGGGCAAAACATGCGCTATGGTAAAACCCAGTAACCTTCCAAAAGGACTGAGCTATGACACTACATTGCGCATTTATTGGATTTGGTAAAAGTACGACCCGCTACCACCTTCCGTATGTCCTCCACCGTAAAGATACCTGGCATGTGGCCCATATCTACCGTCGCAGCGCGAAGCCGGAAGAGCAATCTCCGCAGTATTCCCATATTCATTTCACCAGCGATCTGAACGAGGTATTGAATGACCCGCAGGTAAAGCTGGTGGTCGTCTGCACCCACGCCGACAGTCATTTTGAGTATGCGAAACGCGCGCTGGAAGCGGGCAAAAACGTGCTGGTGGAAAAGCCGTTCACCCCGACCATTGCCGAAGCGAAGGAACTGTTCGCGCTGGCGAAAAGCAAAGGGCTGACCGTGACGCCGTATCAGAACCGCCGCTTTGACAGCTGCTTCCTGACGGCAAAAAAAGCGATCGAAAGCGGCAGGCTGGGCGACATTGTGGAAATTGAAAGCCACTTCGATTACTACCGTCCGGTGGCGGAAACCCAGCCCGGCCTGCCGCAGGACGGCTCGTTCTATGGTCTGGGCGTGCACACCATGGAGCAGATCATCTCCCTGTTTGGCCGCCCGGATCACGTCGCTTACGACATCCGCAGCCTGCGCAATAAAGCCAACCCGGACGATACCTTTGAAGCGCAGCTGTTTTACGGCGACCTGAAAGCCATCGTCAAAACCAGCCATCTGGTGAAAATCGACTACCCGAAATTTATCGTTCACGGTACCAAAGGTTCGTTTATCAAATACGGTATCGACCAGCAGGAGACCAGCCTGAAGGCCAATATCATGCCCGGTGAGCCTGGCTTTGCGGCGGACGATTCCGTGGGCGTGCTGGAGTATGTGAACGACGAGGGCGTGACGGTCAAAGAAACGCTGAAACCGGAAACCGGCGACTATGGCCGCGTCTACGATGCGCTGTTTGAGACCCTCACAAACGGCACGGCGAATTACGTCAAGGAATCTGACGTTCTGACCAACCTGGAAATCCTTGAGCGGGCCTTCGAGCAGGCTTCTCCTGCCACGATAACCCTCGCGAAATAAGCAAAAACGGCTCCTCTGCGCTTGTTCATAATTTTTGAACAGAGGAGTCAATTTTCACCCTCTATGATCCCCGGCCGTTTGCGTCCACACTTACTCCATCGAAACGAACTGAGGGTGAAAACAATGATCTACTTACGCAAAGCAAACGAACGTGGTCACGCAAATCATGGCTGGCTGGACTCATGGCATTCATTCTCGTTTGCCGACTACTACGACCCGAACTTCATGGGCTTCTCCGCACTGCGCGTGATTAACGACGACGTGATTGATGCAGGCCAGGGCTTCGGTACCCACCCGCACAAAGACATGGAAATTCTGACCTATGTGCTGGAAGGGGCGGTTGAGCACCAGGACAGCATGGGCAACAAAGAGCAGGTTCCGGCGGGCGAGTTCCAGATTATGAGCGCGGGTACCGGGGTGCGCCACTCCGAGTACAACCCGAGCAAAACGGAAAAACTGCACCTGTATCAAATCTGGATCATTCCAGAAGAGACCGGCATCACGCCGCGCTACGAGCAGCGCCGCTTTGACGCGAAACAGGGCAAACAGCTGGTGCTGTCCCCGGACGCGCGTGAAGGTTCCCTGAAGGTGCATCAGGATATGGAGCTTTACCGCTGGGCGCTGGCAAAAGACGAACAGTCTGTGCACCAGATTGCCGCCAACCGCCGCGTCTGGATCCAGGTGGTGAAAGGTGAAGTATCCATTAACGGCACCAAAGCCATCACCGCCGATGGTCTGGCCGTCTGGGATGAGCAGGCGCTCTCCGTACATGCCGACAGCGAAAGTGAAATCCTGCTGTTTGACCTGCCTCCGGTCTAAATAATTTCTCAACCTTCCCTTTAAACGGGGAAGGTTGAGCTTTGTCCGTGATAAACTGAGCAAATCTCTCACTTCAAGATTTCTCAGGACGATGAAAAAGAAACGCCCCGTACTTCAGGATGTCGCCGATCGCGTCGGTGTGACCAAAATGACGGTCAGCCGTTTTTTACGTAACCCGGAACAGGTTTCCGTGGCGTTGCGTGGCAAGATTGCCGCCGCCCTTGATGAACTGGGTTATATCCCCAACCGCGCACCCGATATTCTCTCCAATGCGACCAGCCGTGCGGTGGGCGTCCTGCTTCCTTCCTTAACCAACCAGGTTTTCGCTGAAGTTCTGCGCGGTATCGAAAGCGTCACCGATGCTTTTGGCTATCAGACCATGCTCGCCCACTACGGGTATAAGCCGGAACTGGAAGAGGAACGTCTTGAATCGATGCTTTCCTGGAACATTGACGGCCTGATTTTAACCGAACGTACCCATACTGCCCGCACGCTCAAAATGATTGAAGTGGCCGGTATCCCGGTGGTAGAGCTGATGGACAGCCAGTCTCCGTGCCTCGACATCGCCGTTGGGTTCGATAACTTCGAAGCGGCGCGCCAGATGACGGCGGCCATCATCGCCCGTGGGCATCGTCATATCGCCTATCTGGGTGCGCGTCTTGATGAACGTACTATCATCAAACAGAAGGGATACGAGCAGGCGATGCTCGACGCAAACTTAACCCCGTACAGCGTGATGGTGGAGCAGTCCTCATCTTACACCTCGGGTATTGAGCTGATGCGTCAGGCGCGACGCGAGTATCCGCAACTGGACGGTATTTTCTGTACCAACGATGACCTGGCGGTCGGCGCGGCGTTTGAGTGTCAGCGTCTGGGGCTGAAGATCCCTGATGATATGGCGATCGCCGGTTTCCACGGCCACGACATCGGCCAGGTGATGGAGCCGCGTCTGGCGAGCGTCCTGACCCCGCGTGAACGTATGGGCCGCATTGGCGCAGAACGCCTGCTGGCGCGCATTCGTGGCGAGACGGTTACCCCGAAAATGTTAGATTTAGGTTTCACCTTGTCACCGGGTGGATCTATTTGAACTGACAAATTTGAAGTAGCTCACACTTATTCACTTCGCGCACGTTTGGATATTGCTTCTCTTTTGCCCCGGCAGGACAATGTTACCGATAACTGTTACCCGTAACAATTGACTGAGGGACACCCTTTGAGCACGACTAATCACGATCACCACGTTTACGTCCTGATGGGCGTGTCCGGTAGCGGTAAATCTGCCGTGGCGAGCGAAGTGGCGCATCAACTTCAGGCTGCGTTTCTTGATGGTGACTTCCTCCATCCGCGCAGCAACATTATGAAAATGGCCTCCGGCGAGCCGCTGAACGATGACGACCGCAAACCGTGGTTGCAGGCCCTGAATGACGCCGCGTTCGCGATGCAGCGCACCAATAAAGTTTCCCTGATCGTCTGCTCCGCGCTGAAAAAAACCTACCGCGACCTGCTGCGCGACGGCAACCCGAACCTCTCTTTCATCTACCTGAAAGGGGATTTTGAGGTGATTGAAAGCCGTCTGAAGGCGCGTAAAGGCCACTTCTTTAAAACCCAGATGCTGGTGACGCAGTTCGAAGCGCTTCAGGAGCCGGGTGAAGATGAAAAAGACGTCTTAGTGGTTGATATCGATCAGTCACTGGAGGGTGTTGTAGCCAGCACCATCGAGGTCATTAACAAAAGGCAGTAAGTTTTGAGTACATTAACGCTAGTTTTGACAGCAGTGGGTTCGGTATTGCTGCTGCTGTTTTTAGTGATGAAGGCGCGTATGCACGCCTTCGTTGCTTTGATGGTGGTTTCTATTGGTGCAGGTCTCTTTTCCGGCATGCCGCTCGACAAGATCGCCGCGACGATGGAAAAAGGGATGGGCGGTACGCTGGGCTTCCTGGCGATTGTGGTCGCGCTGGGCGCGATGTTTGGCAAGATTCTGCACGAGACGGGCGCGGTCGACCAGATTGCCGTCAAGATGCTGAAATCGTTCGGTCACAGCCGCGCGCACTACGCGATTGGCCTAGCCGGTCTGATTTGCGCGCTGCCCCTGTTCTTTGAAGTGGCCGTTGTGCTGCTCATCAGCGTCGCGTTTTCTATGGCGCGCCATACCGGCACTAACCTCGTCAAGCTGGTCATTCCGCTGTTTGCGGGCGTGGCGGCAGCCGCAGCGTTTCTGCTGCCTGGGCCTGCGCCGATGCTGTTGGCGTCCCAGATGCACGCTGACTTTGGCTGGATGATCCTGATTGGCCTGTGCGCGGCAATCCCGGGGATGATTATTGCCGGCCCGCTGTGGGGTAACTTCATCAGCCGTTACGTTGAGCTGCACATTCCGGACGACATCACCGAGCCGCACCTGGGCGAAGGCAAAATGCCATCCTTCGGCTTCAGCCTGTCGCTGATCCTGCTCCCGCTGGTGCTGGTTGGCCTCAAAACCATCGCTGCACGTTTCGTTCCGGTAGGTTCTTCTGCCTACGAGTGGTTTGAGTTCATCGGTCACCCGTTCACGGCGATCCTGGTGGCCTGTCTGGTGGCGATTTACGGCCTGGCGATGCGCCAGGGGATGCCAAAAGACCGCGTGATGGAGATCTGCGGTGCCGCGCTGCAGCCTGCGGGTATCATCCTGCTGGTGATCGGTGCGGGCGGCGTGTTCAAGCAGGTGCTGGTCGATTCCGGTGTGGGGCCGGCTCTGGGAGAAGCGCTGACCGGGATGGGGCTGCCGATTGCGGTAACCTGCTTCGTGCTGGCTGCGGCGGTGCGTATCATTCAGGGTTCTGCAACCGTGGCGTGCTTAACCGCCGTAGGTCTGGTGATGCCGGTAATTGAACAGCTCAACTACTCGGGTGCGCAGATGGCCGCACTGTCTATCTGTATCGCGGGTGGTTCGATTGTGGTCTCGCACGTTAACGACGCGGGCTTCTGGCTGTTCGGTAAGTTTACCGGCGCGACCGAAGCGCAAACCCTGAAAACCTGGACGCTGATGGAAACCATTCTCGGCACGACGGGTGCAATTGTCGGGATGATTGCCTTTACGCTGCTAAGCTGAATGCGGTGATTTAACCAGCAAAAAATAAGGCCCGGAAGCGTTAACGCTTACCGGGCCTTTTATTATGCAGAACGCCAGGCCGGGTCAGGTGAAACCACTACCCGGCTTTTTAACATCACTCGCTCTGCGTGGCGCTCTCAATCGTCAGGCGCACGTCCGAGGTAATCAGCTCAGCCAGCATCTGGTAAACTTTCAGCGTCTCTTCCGGCTCGGCATCGCCCGTATCGCTGATGAAGCCTTCGTCACGCAGCGTCAGCACCAGGGAGCTAAAGACCGCTTTGTCGAAGAATTCAGGGGCGTTAATGCCGTGCAGAACGGACAGGCGCTGTGCCAGCGTCCGGCTCTCTTTCTCCAGCGTGCCGCGGTTGATCGACGGGTTCGCGCTCAGCAGCCAGAACGTAATGGCGTAGCGCTGGAGCGTTTCACGCGCACCGGCCGCCAGCAGTTGCAGGGTACGGGAGCGTGACGGATTGATGTACAGTTCGTCGTTTGCAACGGTAATCAGCCCCTGACGGCGCAGCTCTTCCGTCAGTTTATCCAGCTCAACGGCCAGCTCTTCCTTGCTCCAGCGCAGGAACAGCTCCGCTTTCAGCATCGGGTAGAGCGTCTCAACGTGGCGCAACAGCTCCTGGCGTGAGATGCGGCGATGCTGGGTGATAATGGCCGCCATGAGCGACGGCAGCATCAGCATATGAGCGATGTTGTTGCGGTAGTACGTCATCAGTACCGCCTGCTCGCGCGGCAGAATGATGATATCGCCGATCGTGTCTTTCTCGACTTCAAACTTGTTCATCTGCAGCGCGTGATCGATAAGCTCGCTGGCGGTAGCAGAAGGGGCTGTCGAATCAACCGAGTACGGCACGTTGCGCATCATGTCCAGGTAGCAGTCCAGCTGCTCTGTGAGCTGTTCACGAGTCAGGGAGCGCTGACGGGAAGCCAGCAGCGCCGTACAGCACAGGTTCATGGCATTGGCTGCACCGGCGTTGTTAATGCGCACCATCAGCTCGGACGCGATACCGTTCACCGTTGGCGTCAGCCAGGCCGGACGAACCGCTTCGATAGGATCGATAGACTCGCGCCACTCCGGAACATGATGGTTCAGATACGTCATCAGCGGCATCGGTTCGCCAAAGTTTACGTAGCCCTGACCCAGATTGCGTAACTTGCTCAGACCGCGCAGCATCTGCGGCAGGCTCTCTTTCTCTTTGGTCGCACCACGCAGCTCTTTGGCGTACGTGCCCACTTCCATCACGTGCTCATAGCCAATGTAAATTGGCACCAGCGTGATCGGACGGGTTCCTCCGCGCAGCATCGCCTGAATGGTCATCGAGAGCGTGCCGGTCTTCGGATCGAGCAGGCGACCGGTACGGGAACGACCGCCCTCCACGAAGTACTCCACGGAGTAGCCGCGGCTGAACAGCTCGCCGAGATACTCGCGGAACACGGTGGAGTAGAGCTTGTTGCCCTTGAAGGTACGACGAATAAAGAATGCACCCAGGCGGCGGAAAATCGGGCCTGCTGGCCAGAAGTTCAGGTTAATACCAGCGGCAATGTGCGGCGGTACCAGCCCCTGGTGATAGAGCACGTAGGAGAGAAGCAGATAGTCCATGTGGCTGCGGTGGCAGGGGACATAGACAATCTCATGGCCATCGTGCGCCAGCTGCCGCACACGTTCGGCGTTATGAACGTTGATGCCCTGATACAGGCGGTTCCAGGTAAAGCCGAGAATACGATCGGACAGGCGAATCATCTCGTAAGAGAAGTTCGCTGCGATCTCCTCCATCAGCGCAATGGCGTTCTGCTGGGCTTTCTCATGCGAAATTTTCTTGCTGCGCGCTTCGTCTTCAACGGCGCGGGCAATCGCTTTAGAGGCCAGCAGCTTGTTGAACAGGTCCTGACGCGCCGGGAGGCGTGGCCCTACAGCCGCCAGGCGCTGACGGGCGAAGTGCATACGCGCCACGCGCGCCAGTTTTTGCGCGATGATCTTGTCAGTGCCGTGCTCGTCCGCCATCCGGCGAAGGGAGACGGAAGGGGAGAATCGCACAAAGCTGTCGCGTCCCAGCCAGGAGACCGCGAAGAACTTCTGAATGCCGTTAAGCATGCGCAGCGGTGGGTTCTCTTCACCTTTTTCGCGGCCCGGGCGGCGACCAAACATTACCGATACCGGCACCATCTGCACATCCAGGTCAGGATTGCTGCGGTGCAGGTCGAGATAGTCGTGGAACAGCTTGATGGACTCTTCTTTCGGCGTGTAATAGGTAAACACGCGCGGCCCGCCGTGGATGAACACGTAGCGCGGCAGCAAAGTGCCGTCAACTTCCAGCGGTTCAAGCGGGTCGGGTAAATCATGCGCCAGACACTGGGCGCGAAGCGTCAGCAGGTCTGCCTTCGAGTTATAAGGCAAAACGTACATAATAGGGCGCGACGTATCGAGCCCCAGTTCCAGCGCGGGTTCTGCTGGGATAGACTTGCTTTTTACCAGGATGCTTAATGGTAAATTAAGTAATTTGTAGTAAATTCGTGGCCAGCCGGACATAAACGATGTAAAGCCTCTGGTTAATAATGCAATTGCGGCGCAAGGATAACAGAAAGCGCGCAAAATTTCTGTTGTTACCCGTCATACTTCAGGCGGCAGCGAAACGCGCTGCTGCTCCTGTTACTGACGCTCTTTTTTAAAAAAGGTTCTTTTAATGGCCAATAATACCACTGGGTTAACGCGTATCATCAAAGCCGCTGGCTATTCATGGAAAGGTTTCCGTGCCGCGTGGGTTAATGAAGCTGCTTTTCGCCAGGAAGGTGTCGCCGCTATCGTCGCGGTTATCATCGCCTGTTTCCTTGATGTAGATGCTATTACCCGCGTGCTTCTCATCGGTTCCGTACTTCTGGTGATGATAGTGGAAATTCTCAATAGCGCTATTGAGGCCGTTGTTGACCGGATCGGCTCAGATTTCCACGAGCTTTCTGGCCGGGCGAAAGATATGGGCTCTGCCGCTGTGCTGCTGGCAATTATCACTGCAGCCATTACCTGGGTCACGCTGCTTTGGTCACATTTCCGATGAGCCTCGAGGAATAATTAAGTCCCTGGTTTTTTGTGCAGTTTTTGGTTCCAAAATCGCCTTTGACTGTATATACTCACAGCATAACTGTATATACACCCAGGGGGCGGAATGAAAGCATTAACGACCAGGCAGCAAGAGGTGTTTGATCTCATTCGGGATCATATCGGCCAGACGGGTATGCCACCCACGCGTGCGGAAATCGCGCAGCGTCTGGGCTTCCGTTCTCCGAATGCTGCCGAGGAACACCTGAAAGCGCTGGCGCGTAAGGGTGTAATTGAGATTGTGTCAGGCGCGTCGCGCGGTATCCGCCTGCTGGTGGAAGAAGAGACGGGCATTCCTCTGATAGGCCGCGTTGCCGCAGGTGAACCGCTGCTGGCACAACAGCATATAGAAGGCCACTACCAGGTCGATCCTGGTATGTTCAAGCCGAGCGCTGATTTCCTGCTGCGCGTTAGCGGGATGTCGATGAAAGACATCGGCATTCTTGATGGCGACCTGCTGGCCGTTCACAAAACGCAGGATGTGCGGAACGGCCAGGTGGTGGTTGCGCGCATTGATGACGAAGTGACCGTTAAGCGCCTGAAAAAACAGGGTAACACCGTCCAGCTGTTGCCTGAAAACAACGAGTTCACCCCGATTGTGGTCGACCTCCGCGAACAGAGCTTCTCTATTGAAGGTCTGGCAGTAGGCGTGATTCGCAACGGCGAATGGCTGTAATCTCTTCCTGACAGGCTACGCTTTCGCTGTAGCCTGCTTCGTCTTCCATTCCCGGTATTTCCCATGTCACTGCTGACGGCTTCAGATAAGGCATTGTGGCGTCTTGCCCTGCCGATGATTTTCTCCAATATCACCGTGCCCTTGCTGGGTCTGGTCGACACGGCCGTTATTGGTCATCTCGATTCCCCTGTTTATCTTGGCGGCGTGGCGATTGGGGCGACGGCAACCAGCTTCCTGTTTATGCTGCTGCTCTTTTTACGTATGAGTACTACCGGGCTCACGGCACAGGCGTACGGTGCGAAAGACCCGTTACGTCTGGCGCGTGCGCTGGTGCAGCCGCTGATCCTGGCGCTGGGGGCGGGAATGTTGATTGTTTTACTACGCACGCCCCTGATCGACCTTGCACTCCAGGTCGTTGGCGGCAGCGAGGCGGTACTGGAGCAGGCGCGTCGCTTCCTGGAAATTCGCTGGCTTAGCGCGCCCGCTTCGCTGGCAAACCTGGTTCTGCTGGGTTGGTTACTGGGCGTGCAATATGCCCGTGCGCCAGTGATTTTGCTGGTCGCGGGAAACCTTCTCAACATTGTGCTCGATCTCTGGCTGGTGATGGGCCTGCATATGGACGTACGCGGGGCGGCACTGGCGACGGCGATTGCAGAATACGGGACCTTTTTCATTGGCTTGTGGATGGTCTGGCGCGTGCTGGCGATGCGCGGGATCTCCCTTGCGCTGCTCAAAACAGCATGGCGCGGCAATATCCGCAGGCTGCTGGCGCTCAACCGTGACATCATGCTGCGTTCGCTGCTGCTTCAGATCTGTTTCGGCGCTCTGACGGTCTTTGGGGCTCGACTGGGGCCAGAAATCGTTGCGGTGAATGCAGTCCTGATGACATTGCTGACGTTCACCGCCTACGCGCTGGACGGCTTCGCCTATGCCGTTGAGGCGCATTCCGGGCAGGCGTACGGCGCGCGGGAAAGTGGGCAGCTTCGGAATGTCTGGCGTGCGGCCTGCCGCCAGTCGGGCCTGGTCGCGCTGGCATTCGCACTGATTTACGCCTGTTTTGGCCGTGACATTATTGCATTGCTCACTTCGTTACCGGCTTTACGCGAACTGGCGGACCGCTACATCGTCTGGCAGGTTATTTTGCCGGTAGTAGGTGTCTGGTGCTATCTGCTGGACGGCATGTTTATCGGCGCGACGCGCGGGGCGGAAATGCGCAACAGTATGGCGGTCGCGGCGGCGGGGTTTGGTCTGACGCTGCTGACGCTACCCTGGCTGGGTAATCACGGTTTGTGGCTGGCGCTTGCGGTCTTCCTCTCTCTGCGCGGCCTGTCGCTTGCCTTTATCTGGCACCGTCACTGGCAAAATAATACCTGGCTTCCCTCCCGCCATGATATATCGTGACGGTTAAAGATTCCGAATATGAAACTAACCGCCGAATCCTTAACTACAATAATTATCACGTCCAGCAGAAAAGAACGTAACGGACGTTACGACCCGACGCTTAACTAAGAGGACACGATGATGAATAAAGACGAAATCGGCGGCAACTGGAAGCAGTTCAAAGGTAAAGCGAAAGAACAGTGGGGTAAGCTGACAGATGACGATATGACCGTCATTGAAGGTAAACGCGATCAGCTTGTCGGTAAAATTCAGGAACGTTACGGCTACGCGAAAGATCAGGCGGAAAACGAAGTCAAAGACTGGGAAACCCGTAACGACTATCGTTGGTAACGCTGAATAACCCACACAGGCGGCTTCAGGCCGCCTTTTCTTTTGCCGTTAACGCGGCTTTTTCTTCACCAGAATTGAGTGGTCGTGCTGACATGCATCCTGATGCCGACAGGCTTCCACCTCTACGCATGCTGAACACAACCCGTGTGCTTCAATCACGTTATGACGCAGGGCAAAACCCATCCTTGCCGCCAGCGTGTGCATAATGTCCTCTACGCCCTCTGCGCCTTCTTCTTTTACCACGCCGCAACGGTCGCAAATAAACATCGCCGATGTGTGGGTTGGCTGATCGAAAAGATGGCACAGCACATAGCTGTTTGTGGATTCGACTTTATGCACAAACCCTTGTTCCAGCAGGAAATCCAGCGCGCGATACACCGTGGGCGGTTTAGCCTGCGGCTCGCTTTCACGGAGCAGGTCGAGCAGATCGTAGGCGCTGATTGCCCCCTGTTGCAGGCTCATCAGGCGCAAGACTTCAAGGCGCTGAGGGGTCAGGCGCACATTGCGTTGCGCGCACAGCTTTTCGGCCTGCGCTAACAGCTCTTTTGTGGACTTATCCATTTAGCACCTCGGATGTTCTGGGATGTAAAACCCTCACTTTACCATGTTATGGCAAAAACACCGATATCCGCCAGGCTGTGCTATACCTGACGCATCGCAAACCGGGAATGTAACCATGAAAAAACCAGACTGTATTACGCACTGGCGCGACGTAGAAGGGCCAGATGACGCCACCTACCCCGACAGTAACGAGCTTTTTTCCATCGGTGCACCGCTGGCTCGCAGCCTGGGCCTCAGGCGCATAGGCATCCATCATGAGCGTTTACCGCCAGGACGTCGGACGTCCTATCCCCATGCGGAAAGTGACGAAGAAGAGTTTATCTACGTGCTTGAGGGCTATCCCGAAGCCTGGATTAATGGCTACTTGTGGAAGCTTGAACCCGGTGACAGCGTGGGCTTTCCCGCCGGAACGGGCGTGTGCCACACCTTTATCAACAATACGGACGAAGAGGTTCGGTTACTGGTGGTGGGGGAGGCCAACAAGAAGCAAAACCGCATCTACTATCCGCTCAACCCGGTCTATGCCGCCACGCGAGAGGACCGCTGGGTAGATCATCCCCCTCAATTTTTTGGCCCACATGATGGAAAACCTGTGAAAAAATAATTTCCTCTTCTATAAATATTGAGGGCCGTCACAAATTACAACAGGCCGTAAGGGAGTTTTACTTAGGGAGTGAATTAGCGGGTCTTTTTATCTTTATTCACAGCAATAGTTCGCGCCTGTTTGGGGGATAACAGACAGGGGTTATTTCATAACAGACTATAAGACGGGCATACTGTGAAAAAACATTTTAAATTTTCGGTGGTTAGCATCGCTGTCTCCTTGTTTATGGCAAATCAGGCGGGAGCAGCCAATACCTGGACAGAATCACGTAGCGACGCGATGGGGGGGACCGGCGTTGCTTCGGGCAGTTATGGCAGCGGGGCATTAATCAACCCCGCACTGCTTGCAAAGGCAAAACCGGACGATGATGTGACGGTCATTTTGCCGTCCGTTGGGGTGCAGGTGACGGATGAAGACAATCTTCAGGATGAAATTGATACCATCAACGACAAAATCAATCATTATAAAGATGTGGTTGATAACCTTACGCCAATTCAGGTCATCACCAATCCGCTAGGCTCGATTAATCAGTTCCAGGGCGCGGCCAAAGATCTGGCCGATGAACTGGACTATCTCAAGGGTAAAACCGCACGCGCGACGGCAGGGGCAGGGCTTGCCGTGAGTATCCCTAACGATGTGCTTTCCGTGGCCTTTATGGCGAAAGGCTATGCCCATGGTCGGGTCAGTTCGTCTATCGATCAGCAGGATATGGATTATCTGCGCAGTATTCAAAGAAGCAATGTGGTGGCTGCCGGTGTTGCCCTGGACGCTGCGCTGAACGGCACGGATCAGATCACTAAAAACCTCAACTCAACGGCGTCCGGTCGGGCGGCGATTGTGTCTGACTATGGCGTTGCCGTTGCCCGCCAGTTTGACCTTGGCGGTGTTCCGGTTTCCGTGGGCGTGACGCCAAAACTGCAAAAAACCTGGATCTATAACTACACCACCTCAATCTACGATTACGACAGTAATAAGTGGAACGACAGCCGCTACCGTACAGACGATACCGGCTTTAACGTCGATGCCGGTATTGCCGCTGATTTTGGCGAACACTGGACGGTCGGCGTGAGCGGGCAAAACCTGATGTCGCGCGATATCGACACCAAAGATATCCGCATCCGCAACGGGCGTACGGGGGAAGTGGTGAGCTATAAAGACACCTACCAGATCCGTCCGCTGGTGACCGCGGGCGCCGCCTGGCACAACGATCTGGTGACCCTGACCGCCGATGGCGATCTGACCGAAACCAAAGGCTTCAAGAGCGAAGATACGTCGCAGTATGTTGGGGTCGGTGCTGAAGTGACTCCGCTGAGCTGGCTGGCGGTGCGCGCCGGTTATCGCGCGGACATGAAAGGTAACGACAGCAACGTCTTTACCGGCGGTGTTGGTTTCGCGCCGTTCAGTACCGTTCATGTTGACCTGATGGGCCTGTACGGTGAAGACGAAACCTGGGGCGCAGGGGCTCAGCTGAGTATGACGTTCTAAAGTCTACCGGGGGCGATGCGCCTCCGGCTTTTCTTTGTGCTATAGTAGCGCCCCTTTTCCACCAGATGCTTAAAACTTCGCCATGTCGTCAGAATACCAGACCGCTTTCCCTGCACACCGTTTCTCTATTGCGCCGATGCTCGACTGGACGGACAGACACTGCCGCTATTTCCTGCGTCAGCTCTCCCGCCATACGCTGCTGTACACGGAAATGGTGACCACGGGCGCAATCATTCACGGGAAGGGCGACTACCTGGCATACAGCGAAGAAGAGCATCCGGTTGCCCTGCAACTGGGGGGCAGCGATCCGGCCGCGCTGGCGCAGTGCGCGAGGCTGGCGGAAGAACGCGGCTACGACGAGATCAACCTCAACGTTGGCTGTCCTTCCGACCGCGTGCAAAACGGCATGTTCGGCGCCTGTCTGATGGGCAATGCACAGCTGGTGGCGGACTGTATCAAGGCGATGCGTGATGTGGTCTCCATACCGGTAACGGTCAAAACCCGTATCGGAATTGATGACCAGGACAGCTACGAATTCCTGTGCGATTTCATCAACACGGTATCCGGGAAAGGCGAGTGCGAGATGTTTATCATTCACGCCCGGAAAGCCTGGCTCTCCGGCCTCAGCCCGAAAGAGAACCGTGAGATCCCGCCGCTGGATTATCCGCGCGTGTATCAACTGAAACGTGATTTCCCGCACCTCACGATGTCAATTAACGGCGGTATCAAGTCGCTGGAAGAGGCCAAAGCGCACCTTGAACATATGGATGGCGTGATGGTCGGGCGCGAGGCGTATCAGAATCCGGGCATTCTGGCGACGGTCGACCGCGAAATCTTTGGCATCGAAGGCGCGGACACCGATCCGGTTGCCGTCGTGCGTGCGATGTACCCTTACATTGAGCGCGAGCTGAGCAATGGCACTTATCTCGGCCATATCACTCGCCATATGCTTGGCCTGTTCCAGGGTATTCCGGGCGCGCGTCAGTGGCGTCGCTACCTGAGCGAGAATGCGCATAAAGCCGGTGCCGATATTGAAGTGCTGGAACATGCGCTGCGACTGGTGGCAGACAAGCGATAACTTTCGCTAAAAGTTCGTCAAATTCACCACGCCCTGCTAATTCTCGCGGGGCGTTTTGCTTTAAGAACAATGCGTTAGCTTTGGCATGATTCTTGTAATGATTGCAGCAACATTCGGGAACTCGTGGGAGAGCACCATGCTGGAACTACTTTTTATCATTGGCTTTTTTGTCATGCTGTTAGCCACAGGCGTGTCGCTGCTCGGCATTCTGGCCGCGCTCGTTGTGGCGACAGTGGTAATGTTTATCGGCGGGTTATTTGCCCTGACGATCAAACTGCTGCCGTGGCTGCTGCTGGCTATCGCCGTGGTGTGGGTAATACGGGCGATTAAAGCGCCAAAATTGCCGACTTATCAGCGCAATAACCGCTTCCGTTACTAAGGTATTGAGGGGTTCGTCACATACTTGTAACTTTTCCGGCAGCATGGCTTAGAACAGAATAGGATTTACTTATCGAATCTGTCACTATGACTGCCGCTACAGAATTCATCGAGCTGTACCCTACATACAGCCGAACTAAAAAAAGAAAGGGCTTCCCACGGGAAGCCCAATTTCTTTTAAGGGGTCAGGGAATTAACAAACTTGAACCCTGCGTCGCCCGGCTTTCCAGCACCTCATGAGCACGCCGTGCATCGGTTAGCGGGTATTTCTGCGCATCTGCCACATCCACCTTAATCACGCCGCTGGCGATCAGCGAGAACAGCTCGTTGCTGGCTTCCTCCAGCTCTTCCCGGTTGGTGATGTAACCCTGCAAAGAAGGGCGCGTCACGTACAGAGACCCTTTCTGGTTCAGAATGCCCAGATTAACGCCGGTTACAGCGCCTGAGGCGTTACCGAAGCTCACCATCAGCCCACGACGCTGCAGGCAGTCCAGCGACGCCTCCCAGGTATCTTTCCCCACCGAGTCATACACCACGCGTACTTTTTTGCCGCCAGTGATCTCTTTTAGCCGCTCGACGACGCTCTCTTCCCGGTAGTTGATCACCTGCCACGCGCCCGCGTCCAGCGCACGCTGCGCTTTTTGCGCACTGCCTGTGGTGCCGATGAGCTTCGCGCCTAAGGCTTTCGCCCACTGGCAGGCAATCAGCCCCACGCCACCGGCGGCAGCGTGGAACAGGAACTGCTCATCGGGCTTAATTTCGTAGGTTTTGCGCAGCAGATAATAAACTGTCAGCCCTTTCAGGAATGAGGCGGCCGCCTGCTCAAAGGAGATGGCGTTCGGCAGCAGAGCGGCTTTGTCCGCCGGGACGTTGTGGACGGAGCTGTAAGCGCCCAGGGCAGACTGCGCATACACCACACGATCGCCTTCTTTGATATGCTTAACCGCACTGCCCACTTTGCTGACGATGCCGGCCGCTTCAGTGCCCAGGCCGCTCGGCATTGACGGAGGCGGGTAGAGGCCGCCGCGAATATAGGTATCGATGTAGTTAATGCCGATAGCTTTGTTTTCAACCTGGATTTCGTTCTCCCCAGGCGCAGCGGGGGTAAACTCCACTGCTTTCAGCACTTCAGGACCGCCGTGTTTCTGGAACTCAATGCGCGTTGCCATGCTCCCTCCGTAAGAAAAATATGGTAATCTTTCGACCCACTCTTTATCTCGGTAACTCCATTCACTATGGCAGGAAACAAACCCTTCAACAAACAGACTGAACCTCGCGAGCGTGATTTCCAGGTCGCAGGGTTAAAAGTCCCGCCGCACTCGATTGAAGCGGAACAGTCGGTGTTGGGCGGTTTAATGCTGGATAACGAACGCTGGGACGACGTTGCCGAGCGCGTGGTGTCTGAAGATTTCTACACCCGTCCGCACCGCCACATCTTTACCGAAATGGCGCGCCTGCAGGAGTCCGGCAGCCCGATTGACCTGATCACGCTCGCGGAATCGCTTGAGCGTCAGGGGCAGCTGGACAGCGTCGGTGGGTTTGCCTACCTGGCAGAACTGTCAAAAAACACCCCAAGCGCGGCGAACATCAGCGCTTACGCCGATATCGTGCGCGAACGTGCCGTCGTTCGCGAGATGATCTCGGTGGCGAATGAGATTGCCGAGGCCGGTTTTGACCCGCAGGGCCGCACCAGCGAAGACCTGCTTGACCTTGCCGAGTCCCGCGTCTTCAAAATCGCCGAAAGCCGTGCGAACAAAGACGAAGGCCCAAAAAACATCGCCGATGTGCTCGACGCTACCGTGGCGCGTATTGAGCAGCTGTTCCAGCAGCCGCACGACGGTGTAACTGGGGTGAACACCGGTTATGACGATTTGAACAAGAAAACTGCCGGTTTGCAGCCGTCGGATTTGATCATCGTCGCGGCGCGTCCGTCGATGGGTAAAACGACTTTTGCAATGAACCTCGTCGAAAATGCGGCGATGTTGCAGGATAAGCCCGTACTTATTTTCAGCCTTGAGATGCCCTCCGAACAGATCATGATGCGTTCTCTGGCGTCGCTGTCGCGCGTGGATCAGACCCGCATTCGTACCGGCCAGCTCGACGATGAGGACTGGGCGCGTATCTCCGGCACCATGGGCATTCTGCTGGAAAAACGGAACATCTATATTGATGACTCCTCCGGCCTGACGCCGACTGAGGTCCGTTCCCGCGCGCGCCGTATCGCCCGTGAACACGGCGGCATCGGCCTTATCATGATCGACTACCTTCAGCTGATGCGCGTCCCGTCGCTCTCTGACAACCGTACGCTGGAAATTGCGGAGATTTCCCGCTCGCTCAAGGCGTTAGCCAAAGAACTGCACGTGCCGGTAGTGGCGCTGTCGCAGCTGAACCGCTCTCTGGAACAACGTGCCGACAAGCGCCCGGTCAACTCCGACCTGCGTGAGTCCGGCTCCATCGAGCAGGATGCCGACTTAATCATGTTTATCTACCGTGATGAGGTTTATCACGAGAACAGCGACCTGAAGGGGATCGCCGAAATTATCATTGGTAAGCAACGTAACGGCCCGATCGGGACGGTGCGTCTGACCTTTAACGGACAGTGGTCGCGTTTCGACAACTATGCCGGTCCTCAATATGATGATGAGTAATTTCTAAGGAATTCAAATGCAAGCGGCAACTGTTGTGATTAACCGCCGCGCTCTGCGACACAACCTGCAACGTCTGCGTGAACTGGCACCCGCCAGCAGGCTCGTTGCAGTCGTGAAAGCGAACGCTTACGGACACGGTCTTCTTGAGACCGCGCGAACGCTCCCCGATGCCGACGCCTTTGGCGTCGCCCGTCTTGAAGAAGCTCTCCGTCTGCGCGCAGGCGGCATTACTCAACCTATTCTGCTCCTTGAAGGCTTTTTTGAAGCCTCGGATCTGCCAACCATTGCCGACCAGCGTCTGCACACGGCGGTACACAACGAAGAGCAGCTGGCCGCGCTGGAAACTGCCACACTGAGCGAGCCGGTGACCGTCTGGATGAAGCTCGACACGGGCATGCACAGGCTGGGCGTGCGTCCGGAAAACGCAGAAACGTTTTATCAGCGTCTGAGCCAGTGCAAAAACGTGCGCCAGCCGGTGAATATCGTCAGCCATTTTGCCCGTGCCGATGAGCCCGAGTGCGGGGCAACCGAGCAGCAGCTCGATATCTTTAACACCTTCTGCGAAGGCAAGCCGGGGATGCGCTCGATTGCGGCCTCCGGCGGGATCCTGCTATGGCCGCAGTCGCACTTCGACTGGGCGCGTCCGGGCATCATCCTTTATGGCGTTTCACCGCTGGAGAACAAACCCTGGGGACCGGACTTAGGCTTTAAGCCGGTTATGTCGCTGGTTTCAAAGCTGATTGCCGTGCGTGAGCACAAAGCGGGAGAGCCGGTGGGTTACGGCGGCACCTGGACCAGCGAGCGCGACACGCGTCTCGGCGTGGTGGCGATGGGCTACGGCGACGGCTATCCGCGCGCTGCGCCAACGGGTACGCCGGTGCTGGTCAACGGTCGTGAAGTGAAGATTGTCGGCCGCGTGGCGATGGATATGATTTGTGTAGATCTGGGACCTGAAGCCCAGGATAAAGCGGGCGACGATGTGGTGATGTGGGGCGAAGGTCTGCCCGTTGAACGCATTGCTGAAATCACGAAAGTGAGTGCTTACGAACTTATCACGCGCCTGACGTCGCGGGTGGCAATGAAATACATTGATTGAACCGCCAGTGGAGTGAGGGATTTAACCTCACTCCAACTTTATTAACATCCTCTCGACCTTCTCCCACTTCCGGTTTATTGTTGAAATTCCTGCCTCATCGAATTCCGGAGAACCATCGCGTGTTTCAGAAAGTTGACGCCTATGCCGGCGACCCTATCCTCTCCTTAATGGAGCGTTTCAAAGAAGATCCTCGCAGCGACAAAGTGAACCTCAGCATTGGCTTGTATTACAACGAGGATGGCATCATCCCGCAATTAGAAGCCGTTGCTGAAGCCGAAGCGCGCCTTAACGTTGTTCCGCACGGTGCGTCTCTTTATCTGCCGATGGAAGGGCTTAACACCTACCGCAACACCATCGCGCCTCTGCTGTTTGGGGCCGATCACGCGGTACTCTCGCAGAAACGCGTGGCGACCATCCAGACGCTGGGCGGCTCAGGGGCGCTGAAAGTGGGTGCAGATTTCCTTAAAAAGTACTTCCCGGATTCCGGCGTGTGGGTCAGCGACCCGACGTGGGAAAACCACGTTGCGATCTTCGAGGGGGCAGGCTTTAAGGTCGAGACCTATCCGTGGTTCGACAGCGAAACCAACGGTGTGCGCGTCGAAGCGTTGCTGGAAAAACTGAACACGCTGCCGGAGCGCAGTATCGTATTGCTGCATCCATGCTGCCATAACCCGACCGGTGCGGACCTTACCAATGCTCAGTGGGATGCGGTGATAGAGGTGCTGAAGGCCCGTAATTTGATCCCGTTCCTCGATATCGCCTACCAGGGCTTTGGCGCGGGCATGGAAGAAGATGCTTACGCCATCCGCGCCGTTGCCAGCGCCGGGCTGCCAGCGCTGGTCAGCAACTCCTTCTCAAAAATCTTCTCACTTTACGGCGAGCGCGTTGGCGGTCTGTCCGTGGTGTGTGAAGACGCCGAAGCGGCGGGCCGCGTGCTGGGTCAACTGAAGGCGACGGTGCGCCGCATTTACTCCAGCCCGCCAAACTTTGGTGCGCAGGTGGTGGCGACGGTACTCGGTGACGAACAGCTGAAAGCGTCCTGGCTTGCCGAAGTGGAAGCGATGCGTAAGCGCATCCTGTCCATGCGTCAGGAGCTGGTTAACGTCCTGAAAGAGGCTGTACCGGGGCATAACTTTGATTATCTGCTCAAGCAGCGCGGGATGTTCAGCTACACCGGACTGAGCGCGGCTCAGGTCGATCGCCTGCGCGAAGAGTTCGGCGTCTACCTGATCGCCAGCGGCCGTATGTGCGTGGCGGGTTTGAATGCCAGCAACGTTCATCGCGTGGCGCAGGCGTTTGCTGCTGTAATGTAAGTACTTACCAACCCTCTCCCCGTGGGAGAGGGTTGGGGTGAGGGCATCAGGCCGCACAAATACGTTGCCCGGCATTCTGTGATCCTCTTCTTTTTATTCCGCTTCATAAGCAAAAACTCCTTTCCTTCACCTCCCGCTGGGGTTATGGTCGGATAGTTTTTTGACCATCCACTCAAAATAAAACGATAACAAACTGAATATTCAGGGGAAAACATGCGCAAGATCACACTGGCGCTCAGCGCCGCCTGCTTATTGTTCTCGCTTAATAGTGCTGTTGTGGCGCGAGCTTCTGCACCGACGCCGCTCTACACCGGCACCACCGCCGCCATGCTGGCCGAACAGGCCCCCATTCACTGGGTTTCCGTGGCACAAATCGAAAACAGCCTGGTGGGCCGTCCGCCAATGGCCGTGGGCTTCGACATTGACGATACCGTTCTCTTCTCCAGCCCGGGGTTCTGGCGTGGCAAGAAAATGTATTCGCCCGACAGCGAAGCGTATCTGAAGAACCCGGAGTTCTGGGAAAAAATGAATAACGGTTGGGACGAGTACAGCATCCCGAAAGAGGTCGCCCGGGCGGTAATTGCTATGCACGTTAAGCGCGGCGACAGCATTTACTTTGTCACCGGCCGTAGCCAGACCAAAACCGAGACAGTGTCCAAAACCCTGCAGGACGATTTTGAGATCCCGGCAGCCAGCATGAACCCGGTCATTTTTGCGGGTGATAAAGAGGGACAAAACACCAAAACCCAGTGGCTGGAGCAGAAAAACATCAAAGTGTTCTACGGTGATTCGGATAACGACATTACCGCGGCGCAGGATGTGGGGGCCAGAGCGATCCGGGTGCTGCGTGCCTCTAACTCGACCTATCGACCTCTGCCAATGGCAGGCAAGTTTGGCGAAGAGGTGATTGTGAACTCCGAGTATTAGCACGCGCGCGGCGAGTTTGATTCTTTTTTGAACAAATCCGCCGCTGCGGGTTTTACCTTTCGCCTTCTTGCTGCACACTTAGAAAGATTCATCTTTCTTAACGGAGCAGCACATGTGGTATCAACAGACCCTGACCTTAAGCGCTAAACCCCGCGGGTTTCACCTTGTGACGGAGGAAGTCATCGGGCAAATCCGCGATCTGTCGCGCGTCAAAACGGGTTTACTGCATCTGCTGCTTCAGCACACGTCAGCCTCTCTCACGCTTAATGAAAATTGCGATCCTACCGTCCGGTCAGATATGGAACACCATTTCCTGAAGACAGTTCCGGACAACGCCCCCTACGAGCACGATTATGAAGGCCAGGATGACATGCCTTCGCATATCAAATCTTCTCTGCTGGGCGTATCGCTGATGTTGCCGGTATACAACGGGCGGCTACTGCTGGGAACGTGGCAGGGGATCTGGCTGGGAGAACATCGCATTCACGGTGGTTCGCGTAAAATTATCGCAACGCTACAAGGGGAATAAAGATGACAATTTCGGAGCTACTTCAGTACTGCATGAGTAAACCTGGCGCAGAGCAGAGCGTTCATAGCGACTGGAAAGCCACGCAGATTAAAGTGGGAGACGTGCTGTTTGCGATGGTGAAAGAGGTAGAGGGGCGCCCGGCGGCGTCGCTGAAAACCAGCCCGGAACTGGCGGATCTGTTACGTCAGCAGCATGATGATGTGAGGCCGAGCCAGCACCTCAATAAAGCGCACTGGAGCACCGTCTATCTGGACGGTTCGCTGCCTGGCTCGCAAATTTACTATCTGGTGGATGCGTCTTATAAGCAGGCGGTTGAGCTGCTGCCGGAAACGACCCGACAGCAGCTCTCCGTCTGAGATTACAGCAACGGTTTAAGGAAGCGCGCGGTGTGCGAGGCTTCGCACTCTGCAACGGTCTCTGGCGTACCGGAGACGAGGATTTCACCGCCGCCGCTGCCGCCTTCCGGGCCAAGATCGACAATCCAGTCCGCGGTTTTAATCACGTCCAGGTTATGTTCGATAACCACAATCGTGTTGCCCTGATCGCGCAGCTGATGCAGAACCTCCAGCAGCTGCTGGATATCGGCAAAGTGCAGGCCAGTGGTCGGCTCGTCCAGAATGTACAGCGTCTGGCCTGTACCGCGTTTGGAGAGCTCGCGCGCCAGCTTCACGCGCTGGGCTTCACCGCCTGACAGCGTGGTGGCGGACTGCCCCAGACGAATATAGGTCAACCCTACGTCCATCAGCGTCTGCAGCTTACGCGCCAGCGCAGGGACGGCGTCAAAGAACTCGCGCGCCTCCTCGATGGTCATGTCCAGCACTTCGTGGATGGTCTTGCCTTTGTACTTAATCTCCAGCGTTTCGCGATTATAGCGCTTGCCTTTGCACTGGTCGCACGGCACGTAGATATCCGGCAGGAAGTGCATCTCAACCTTGATCACGCCGTCGCCCTGACACGCTTCACAGCGGCCGCCGCGCACGTTAAAGCTGAAACGTCCAGGGGTATAACCGCGCGAACGCGCTTCCGGTACGCCGGCGAAGAGTTCACGTACAGGCGTGAAGACGCCGGTATAGGTTGCCGGGTTGGAACGCGGCGTACGGCCAATCGGGCTCTGGTCGATGTCGATAACCTTGTCGAAATGTTCCAGTCCCTGAATGTCGCGATACGGCGCAGGTTCGGCGAGCGTCGCGCCGTTCAGCGCCGTCTGCGCAATCGGGAACAGCGTATCGTTGATCAGCGTCGATTTACCGGAACCGGACACGCCGGTAATGCAGGTAAACAGGCCAACTGGCAGCGTCAGGGTGACGTCCTTCAGGTTGTTGCCGCGCGCCCCGGTGAGCTTAAGCACTTTTTCCGGGTTCGCCGCGACGCGCTGTTTCGGCACTTCAATCTTGCGCTTGCCGCTCATGTACTGGCCGGTCAGCGACTCGGGCACCGCCATGATATCTTTCAGCGTCCCTTCTGCGACCACCTGGCCGCCGTGTACGCCCGCGCCAGGACCGATATCGATCACGTGGTCAGCCGCGCGGATCGCATCTTCGTCGTGCTCGACCACGATTACCGTGTTGCCGAGATTGCGCAGGTGGACCAGCGTCCCGAGCAGGCGTTCGTTGTCGCGCTGGTGCAGGCCGATGGACGGTTCATCCAGCACGTACATCACGCCCACTAAGCCCGCGCCAATCTGGCTCGCCAGACGGATACGCTGGGCTTCACCGCCGGAAAGCGTTTCTGCCGAGCGGGAAAGCGTCAGGTAGTTCAGGCCAACGTTCACCAGGAACTTCAGGCGATCGCCGATCTCTTTCAGCACTTTTTCGGCGATTTTTGCGCGCTGGCCGGAGAGCTTCAGGTTGTTGAAGAAGTCCATCGCGTGGCCGATGCTCATGTCTGAGATGGTCGGCAGCGCCGTATTTTCAACAAATACGTGGCGTGCTTCGCGACGCAGACGCGTGCCCTCGCAGGTGGCGCAGGAGCGGTTGCTGATGAACTTCGCCAGCTCTTCGCGCACCGCGCTGGATTCGGTCTCTTTGTAGCGGCGCTCCATATTGTGCAGCACCCCTTCGAACGGGTGACGACGCACGGAGGTGTCGCCACGGTCGTTCATATATTTGAACTCGATGTTCTCTTTGCCGGAACCGAACAGGATCACTTTGTGTACGTTCGGGCTCAGGCTTGCCCACGGGGCTTCAACGTCGAACTTGTAGTGCTCCGCCAGCGACTTCAGCATCTGGAAGTAGTAAAAGTTACGCTTGTCCCAGCCGCGAATAGCGCCGCCCGCCAGGGATAGCTCCGGGTTCTGGATCACGCGATCCGGATCGAAATACTGCTGCACGCCCAGGCCGTCACAGGTCGGGCACGCGCCCGCCGGGTTGTTGAACGAGAACAGGCGCGGTTCCAGCTCGCGCATGCTGTAGCCGCAAATCGGGCAGGCGAAGTTGGCGGAGAAGAGCAGCTCTTCCGCTTTCGGGTCGTCCATGTCGGAGACCACGGCCGTGCCGCCAGAGAGTTCCAGCGCCGTTTCGAAAGATTCCGCCAGACGCGTGGCGAGATCGTCACGCACCTTAAAGCGGTCAATCACCACCTCAATGGTGTGCTTCTTCTGCAACTCCAGCTTTGGCGGATCCGACAGGTCACACACCTCGCCGTCGATGCGGGCGCGGATATAGCCCTGGCTTGCCAGGTTTTCCAGCGTTTTAGTGTGTTCACCTTTTCGCTCTTTAATGATAGGCGCCAGCAGCATCAGGCGTTTGCCTTCCGGCTGCGACAGCACGTTGTCGACCATCTGGCTCACGGTCTGTGCCGCCAGCGGGACGTCGTGGTCCGGGCAGCGCGGCTCACCCACGCGGGCATACAGCAGACGCAGGTAGTCGTGAATTTCAGTGATGGTACCGACCGTTGAACGCGGGTTATGCGAGGTCGACTTCTGCTCAATGGAGATAGCAGGCGATAACCCTTCAATATGATCGACATCCGGTTTTTCCATCAGCGACAGGAACTGACGCGCGTACGCAGAGAGTGATTCAACGTAACGACGCTGTCCTTCGGCATACAAAGTGTCGAAGGCCAGTGAGGATTTGCCAGACCCCGAAAGCCCGGTCACGACGATGAGTTTGTCGCGAGGGATTATGAGGTTGATATTCTTGAGATTGTGGGTGCGGGCGCCCCGAACTTCGATCTTATCCATTCACCTTTCCCGGTTGGAACACGGATTGCCTGGTTTGTTTGAAGGACAAACGGCTGTCAGAAACGGCTAATTATGACACAATTTAACCTGTTTGAATATACAGTATTGGAATGCATTTTCTGATTCGCTGTGTAACAATGTCGAGTGGCGAGAGAACTCTGGAACGTGCTACGCAACTATCAAAGTGCAGCATGGAAATGGTACACTCGCGCGTTTACACTATTAAGAAACGTATTCAGGAGACACGAACATGGCCAGCAGAGGCGTAAACAAGGTGATTCTCGTCGGTAATCTGGGCCAGGACCCGGAAGTACGCTACATGCCGAGTGGTGGCGCAGTTGCCAACATTACGCTGGCTACTTCCGAATCCTGGCGTGATAAAGCGACCGGTGAAATGAAAGAGCAGACCGAATGGCACCGCGTTGTGCTGTTTGGCAAACTGGCAGAAGTAGCCGGTGAGTATCTGCGTAAAGGTTCTCAGGTCTATATCGAAGGCCAGTTGCGTACCCGCAAATGGACCGATCAGTCCGGCGCTGAGAAGTACACCACGGAAGTGGTGGTGAACGTTGGCGGCACCATGCAGATGCTGGGTGGCCGTCAGGGCGGCGGCGCACCAGCCGGTGGCAACCAGCAGCAGGGCGGTTGGGGTCAGCCTCAGCAGCCACAGGGCGGCAACCAGTTCAGCGGCGGCGCGCAGTCTCGTCCGCAGCAGCAGTCTGCTCCTGCCCCGTCTAACGAACCGCCAATGGACTTCGACGACGACATCCCGTTCTGATCAACGGATGCTAAAACAAAAAACCCAGACATCGTCTGGGTTTTTTGTTGCTGAAGGGATCAGGTAATGACCATCGGCCAGTCTGGTGGCGTGTGGCTCATCGCCTCAACCATCACTACTTTAATATTTTCCCAGACGGCGGCCATATCCAGCAGGGTGATGCCCAGCAGGCCCGTTGCGAACCAGCAAGCCGCGCCAAGCCCTAGCAGGGTACTGATGACGGCAAGACCCGCGTAGTCGGATTTACGAAACTGAATGTTCAGCGTGCTGGCTAAAAACATCAAAAACGCACTCAACAAGGGCCAGCGCAGGAGAACCATGCTGGTAGTAATGGTTGCCATAAAACCCATCCTCTACAAAACAGACGAACTGAATGAAACAGTGTTTCTCGTTACACAATATGTGTGAACTATATCACATTTGTTGATTTATTCGCCAGTGTCTGCGTAGCCAAAAAGAGGATTTTATTAGCCGGAAAAAGAGTGTGCGGTACGGGACTGCCTTCGTACAAAGGGATGCGGACCCACAACGTGCGGGGTAATGCCCGCCGGGCAAGCGGGGAAGAGCATCTGGAGGCAAAGAGACGTCCAGCCGTGCCGTTTTTAGGAGAAGCATTATTTTCTGATAATATTGTGATGATGTCTGATTATTTATAAATCAACGAACAAAATACACCCGCATAAATAGGATAAAACGTCACGTTGGCGTTGTGCTTTTTTCATGCCGCCAGAAGTTTGGCTTAATCAGCGATCCTCTGTGGTGTTCTCTCAAAACCACCCAGGCGTGGTGGATAATTATTTTCCTTAATTGAAACGGAACGAATACTTACAGTTTAGCTTACGGGAAAATATTATCGTCATAACGAAATTTAAGATTTTTAATACTAAAAGTCAGTTGCTAACTTCGCATGATTCATGCAACGTAATCACCTGTTTAACAAAGCATCCGGCCTTCATTACTACAGGCGTACAACATGCAGGGATATAGGGCGGGAAATGAATCGTAGCGCGCGGCGCAAAATACTCAGGGTGGTAGGAATCATCATGGTAGTTATGCTGCCGGTGATGCTTGCTCTATGGTTTGCCCAGCTGAGAGCCGAGTCGGAAACGAGCGCTCAGCTACGTACATTTGCTGAACTGGCTTTAGACAAAACTGAACTGGTAATTCAACAAGTTGACCTGGCCAGGGACGAGGCAGAAAAATATCAGGGTGAACATTGTACGCCGGAACATCGTCAATATATGTTGAACGTTGTTCGTGGCCGCCTGTTTGTCGCCGATTTAATTTATGCTGAAGGTCAGAATTTTCTTTGTTCGACCGTTTTTACACCGGATCAACCCTATGTCATTCCGGTTGCTAATTACACGCGTAAACCTGACGTTGCGATCTATTATTTTCGCGATACGCCATTTTATACTGGCTATAAAATGACATATATGCAGCGCGGAAATTATGTCGTGGTGGTCAATCCGCTTTCTTACAGTGAAGTGATGTCTACCGATCATTCCCTCGCATGGGGGGTATACGATACGGTAACCAATGCCTTCTTTTCCGTCAGTCAGAAAGCCAATGCGACTTTATTAAATTCGATGATTCAGGATAAGGAATCGGTATTTCAAAAAGATAACCGTTTCTATACCGTCGTGAAATCGCCAAAACGACCTATTGCCGCTATCGTGTCGACGTCAGATAAACGTTTTTATGAAACGCTCTATCACCAGGCGACGTTGACGCTGCCGCTGGGAATGATCTGCAGCATTATTATTTTGCTGGTGTGGTCCCGCACCCATCGTGAGCTTAATTCGCCGGGGCGGCTACTGCACCGGGCGCTGAACAAACGTCAGCTTTGTCTGCACTATCAGCCGATTATTGATATCAAGAATAACCAGTGCGTGGGGGCAGAGGCGCTGTTGCGCTGGCCTGGTTTCAACGGGCAGGTGATGAGCCCGGCTGAATTTATTCCACTGGCTGAAAAAGAGGGAATGAGCGAGCGAATTACGGATTATGTTGTTGAGGAGGTGTTCAGCGATCTGGGCAATTTCCTGGCGGCGCATCCGCATCTCTATATTTCGATTAACCTGTCGGCCACGGACTTCCACTCTTCGCGGCTGATCGCCATGATTTCTGACAAGGCCCGGCACTACGCTGTACGCGCCCAGCAAATTAAAATTGAAGTGACGGAACGCGGTTTTATCGATGTCCCAAAAACCACGCCGGTGATTCAGGCCTTCCGTCAGGCGGGCTATGAAGTGGCGATCGATGATTTCGGAACCGGTTACTCCAACCTGCACAACCTCTACTCGCTGAACGTCGATATTTTGAAAATCGACAAATCGTTTATCGACACCTTAACCACCAACAGTACCAGCCACCTGATCGCCGAGCATATTATCGAGATGGCGCAAAGCCTGCGGCTCAAAACCATTGCCGAAGGGGTTGAGACGGCTGAGCAGGTGAGCTGGTTGTTGAAGCGCGGCGTTCAGTTCTGTCAGGGATGGCACTTCGCGAAAGCGATGCCGCCCCAGGAATTTATGACCTGGCAGCAGCAACCTTTGCAATGACGGGATTAATTCAACTGGTGGCGGTAATCGCTTGGCGTACGGTCAAACTCGCGGCGAAACACGCGGGAAAAGGTTTGTTGCGACACATAGCCAAGATCCATCGCGATATCAAAAATCGGCCGCTGCGTTGAGCGTAACGCCTGCGCCGCCAGCAGCAGCCTGCGCTGACGAATGTACTCACCCAGCGTCTGGTGCATGACCGTGCGGAACATCCTCTGTAAATACCATTTCGAATAGCCCGACTTTTTAGCGACCACATCAATGTTCAACGGTTGGTCGATATGATCGTCAATCCATTCAATAAGTGTCTGAATAATCTGCTGATGCGACATAAGGTTGCCCCTCTGTAGATACAACTTTCTCGGTTGATTCGTCGTTTTCTCTGCGGGGGAGTATAATTCCTCAAGTTAACTTGAGGTAAAGAGGTTTTATGGAAAAGAGATTGCCGCGTATTAAAGCGCTTTTAACCCCCGGCGAAGTGGCAAAGCGAAGCGGCGTTGCGGTATCGGCGCTCCACTTCTATGAAAGTAAAGGGTTAATTAAAAGCATCCGTAACGGCGGAAATCAGCGCCGCTATACCCGCGACGTGCTCCGCTACGTGGCGATTATCAAAATTGCGCAACGCATCGGCATACCCCTGGCGACGATCGGTGAGGCATTTGGCGTGTTGCCGGAAGGGCATACGCTTAGCCCGAAAGAGTGGAAAGAACTTTCGTCCCAGTGGCGTGAAGAGCTGGACAGACGTATCCACACGCTGGTCGCGCTGCGTGACGAGTTGGACGGCTGCATCGGCTGCGGCTGCCTGTCCCGTAGCGACTGCCCGCTGCGTAACCCCGGCGACAGGCTGGGCGAGCAGGGGACGGGGGCACGGTTGCTGGAGGAGGATTGAGTCCGTGCGGCCTGTTTGCCGGGTGGCGGTTGCGCCTTACCCGGCCTACAAAACCGAGAACGTAGGCCGGGTAAGCGAAGCGCCACCCGGCAAAAAGCATCATAAAGAACTAAAGCGCCACAAAGGGCGCTTTAGTTTTTCCCGGTCTTTGTCTTTCTCTCTATCCCGCTGGTTCACGGGAGGGTTTCCCCCGACATCAGCACCCCTCGTGTCGAGCTGGTTGGGGAGGTTCCGGATTGTGCTGACACTTTAATTCTATGCAAGACCCGTTTTTTCGCCAGCCACGCGAGCCGTTTTTTAGACGAAATTTTTTCGCGGTGTTGTTCGATTTTCTATAGTTAAAAAGTATGAATAACAGGAGAAAATCATGCTCACGGTACATCACCTGAACCAGTCGCGCTCGCACCGCGTGATCTGGGCGCTGGAAGAACTCGCCCTGCCTTATGAAATAGTTCACTACCAGCGCGAAAAGAACATGCTGGCACCCGAGTCCCTCAAAAAGGTGCATCCGTTGGGCAAATCCCCGGTCATTGAAGATAACGGGCTGATCCTTGCGGAGTCAGGCGCCATTCTGGAGTATCTGCAGGAAACCTATGATGCCGAATCGCGGCTGAAACCTTTGGACCCCGCGCACAAGGTGCAATATCGCTTCTGGCTGCATTACGCGGAAGGGTCGCTGATGCCGCTGCTGTTAATGAAGCTGGTCTTCAGCAGCCTCGGCAAGCCGCCCGTGCCGTTTGGCATCCGAACTCTGGGCAAGGCGCTGGGGCAGGGGGTGCAGAAAGCGTATCTCAACCCCCAGCTGGAAACCCATGCGCGCTTTATTGATTCACATCTTGCTAAAAACAGCTGGTTTGCCGGAGAAGCGTTCAGTATGGCCGACATTCAGATGAGCTTTCCACTCTTTGCCCTGCTGGCGCGCGGCGGCATTGATAATCTGCCGCATATTCAGGCATGGAAGCAAAAGGTGGAAAGCAGCCCTGGCTGGCAAAGAACTCTGCAACAAGGTGGCCCGTTATCTATCCCGGGCGAGGATTGAGATGTAAATAAATTGCGCATAGACGATAACGTTTGCGCATCCTCTGTCTATTTCTTCATCGTCATAAGTGAATTTTAGCGAAAATCGACAAAGTTCAGTTGAAAAGGGCGTGGATTAGGCTGGATAATCGTTTGCCTTAATTTGACCACCCGTTTTATAAGCGCGGAGCTAAACGTTTGCTTTTTTTGTGACGCCCTTTCGTCGCAAACGCAACACACGGATTTGACGTTTTAGCTGGCAGCGGTGTCTCCACCACGCTTATGGACGTTCTATAAAAACTCTCAGGGGATGTTTCTATGTCTACGCCATCTGCGCGTACCGGCGGTTCACTTGACGCCATGTTTAAAATTTCGGCTCGCGGCAGCACCGTGCGCCAGGAAGTCGTTGCCGGTCTGACAACGTTTCTGGCGATGGTTTACTCCGTTATCGTGGTACCGGGCATGCTGGGCAAAGCGGGCTTCCCGCCAGCGGCTGTCTTCGTCGCCACCTGCCTGGTGGCTGGCGTGGGTTCCATCGTCATGGGGCTGTGGGCGAACCTGCCACTGGCGATTGGTTGCGCCATCTCTCTGACCGCCTTTACCGCATTCAGCCTGGTGCTGGGCCAGCAGATCAGCGTACCGGTTGCCCTCGGCGCCGTATTCCTGATGGGCGTACTGTTTACCGTCATTTCCGCCACCGGCATCCGTAGCTGGATTTTGCGCAACCTGCCGCAGGGCGTGGCGCACGGCACCGGAATCGGTATCGGCCTGTTCCTGCTGCTGATCGCCGCCAACGGTGTTGGCCTGGTGATCAAGAACCCACTGGACGGCCTGCCGGTGGCGCTGGGTCATTTTGCGAGCTTCCCGGTCATTATGTCGCTGATCGGTCTGGCGGTGATTATCGGCCTGGAGAAACTGAAGGTACCGGGCGGCATCCTGCTGACCATTATCGGCATTTCCATCGTCGGCCTGATTTTCGATCCGACCGTCCACTTCTCCGGTATTTTCGCCATGCCGTCGCTGAGCGATGACAAAGGCAACTCCCTGATCGGCAGCCTGGATATCGTGGGCGCGCTGAACCCGGTGATCCTGCCAAGCGTGCTGGCGCTGGTGATGACCGCGGTATTTGACGCGACCGGTACCATTCGCGCGGTGGCCGGTCAGGCCAACCTGCTGGATAAAGACGGCCAGATTATCGATGGCGGCAAAGCGCTAACCACCGACTCCCTGAGCAGCGTCTTCTCTGGTCTGGTCGGCGCGGCACCTGCGGCGGTGTACATCGAATCTGCAGCGGGTACGGCAGCAGGCGGTAAAACCGGCCTGACGGCGATCACCGTCGGCGTGCTGTTCCTGCTGATCCTGTTCCTCTCTCCGCTCTCTTACCTGGTTCCGGCCTACGCGACCGCGCCAGCGCTGATGTACGTCGGCCTGCTGATGCTGAGCAACGTGGCGAAAATCGACTTTGCGGACTTCGTGGATGCGATGTCCGGCCTGATTACCGCAGTGTTTATCGTCCTGACCTGTAACATCGTGACCGGCATCATGATCGGTTTCGCCTCACTGGTGATTGGCCGTCTGGTTTCCGGTGAATGGCGCAAGCTGAACATCGGCACCGTGGTGATCGCCGTTGCGCTGGTGGCGTTCTACGCGGGCGGCTGGGCAATCTGAGTTATCCATTGATGCGAAAACGGGTGGCTCAGGCCGCCCGTTTTTATTTTCAGGACTCATCCCGTTGCCTTTTGCGTTACTCTGGGGAAGATAGAATAAAAGGCACGACGCCTTCCGTAGTACATAAGTAACACAGCAAACAGGGAACGCATGGAAATCTTCTTCACAATACTCATCATGACCCTTGTGGTCTCGTTATCCGGGGTGGTTACACGCGTACTGCCCTTCCAGGTCCCCCTGCCTTTAATGCAAATAGCTATCGGTGCGCTGCTGGCGTGGCCGACGTTCGGTCTGCACGTGGAGTTCGATCCGGAACTGTTCCTCGTGCTGTTTATCCCGCCGCTGCTGTTTGCCGATGGCTGGAAAACCCCCACGCGCGAATTTCTTGAGCATGGACGAGAGATCCTCGGCCTGGCGCTGGCGCTGGTGGTGGTCACCGTCGTCGGGATTGGTTTCCTGATCTACTGGACCGTACCGGGTATCCCGTTAATTCCCGCCTTTGCGCTGGCCGCCGTGCTGTCGCCAACCGATGCCGTAGCGCTTTCCGGCATTGTGGGCGAAGGCCGAATTCCTAAGAAAATCATGGGCATTTTACAGGGGGAGGCGCTGATGAACGACGCCTCCGGCCTGGTCGCCCTGAAGTTTGCCGTGGCGGTTGCCATGGGAACGATGGTCTTTACCGTGGGTGGTGCGACCCTGGAATTCTTCAAGGTGGCGATTGGCGGTATCCTCGCAGGCTTCGTGGTGAGCTGGCTGTATGGCCGCTCGCTACGCTTCCTCAGCCGCTGGGGCGGCGATGAACCGGCAACGCAGATCGTGCTGCTGTTCCTGCTGCCGTTTGCCTCTTATCTGATTGCCGAACATATCGGCGTATCGGGCATTCTGGCGGCGGTGGCGGCGGGGATGACCATCACCCGCTCCGGCGTAATGCGCCGTGCGCCGCTGGCGATGCGCCTGCGCGCCAACAGCACCTGGGCAATGCTGGAATTTGTGTTCAACGGCATGGTATTCCTGCTGTTGGGCCTGCAGCTGCCGGGCATTATGGAGTCCTCGCTCATCGCAGCAGAGGCCGATCCGAACGTTGAAGTCTGGATGCTGTTTACCGATATCGTGCTGATCTACATGGCGCTGATGCTGGTGCGTTTCGGCTGGCTCTGGACGATGAAAAGATTCAGCGTGCGTTTCCTGACGAAAAAGCCGATGGAGTTCGGCTCCTGGACCACACGCGAGCTGCTGATTGCCTCCTTCGCGGGCGTCCGCGGGGCGATTACCCTCGCTGGTGTGCTCTCTATTCCGCTGCTGCTGCCAACGGGGGACGTCTTCCCGGCGCGCTACGAGCTGGTGTTCCTGGCGGCGGGCGTGATCCTCTTCTCGCTGTTTGTCGGCGTGATTATGCTGCCGATTTTACTCCAGCACATTGATGCCGGTGACTCGACCCAACAGCACAAAGAGGAGCGGATTGCCCGCGCGGCCACGGCGGAAGTGGCGATTGTAGCCATTGAGAAGATGGAGGAGCGTCTGGCCGCCGACGCCGAAGAGAACATTGATAACCAGCTGCTGAAGGAAGTCAGCTCGCGGGTGATAGGTAACCTGCGCCGCCGCGCCGACGGGCGTAACGACGTGGAAAGCTCGCTGCAGGAGGAGAACCTGGAGCGTCGGTTCCGCCTGGCGGCGCTGCGCTCCGAGCGCGCCGAGCTGTATCACCTGCGCGCCACGCGCCAGATCAGCAACGAAACGCTGCAAAAATTGCTGCACGATCTGGACCTGCTGGAAGCGCTGTTGATAGAGAATCAGTAGCGCTGTAATTGCCCGGTGGCGCTGCGCTTACCGGGCCTACGTGCTCGATCGGTTCCCTCTCCCTGTGGGAGAGGGTTAGGGTGAGGGCACCCAAAACCCCTCACAGCACTGCAACCACGCCTGCGCGCTGTGCGACAAATACACCCCTTCACGCCAAATCATCCCTAACTGCCAGTGGAGATCGCTCTCCAGCGGGATCCAGCGCAGCGTGTTTTTATCCAGCCGCTCGCAGATCGGCTGCGGCAGAATGGCAATCCCCACGCCCGCCTGCACCATCGCCGCCAGGAAATCCCACTGGCCGCTGCGCACCGCAATGCGCGGTTTCACGTTATGGTGGTTAAACAGGGTCATCAGCTGGCGGCTTAAGGCGAAGTCTTCGTTGTAGATCAGCAGGGGATGCTCGCCAAGCAGCTCGGGCTTCACCGAGTCTATCGTCAGCCAGTCGCCGGAGCGGGGCACCAGCACGCACAGCGGGTGGCTAAAGAGCGGGAGCGTCGCCAGACCACTCTCCTCCTCCACGGGAAGTGCCGTCATCGCCACGTCCAGCTCGCCGTTGATCACCGCCTGCTGCACGGTCAGGCCGCCAAATTCAGAAATTTTAAGCTCAACGCCGGGGTAGCGCTGGCGGAACAGGCTAATCGGCCCGGCCATCATCATGCCGACCATTGGCGGAATGCCGAGACGTAACAGACCTTTAGTCAGGTGGTTGATGTCCGCAAGCTCGGCCTCAAGCTGGCGGAACTCCCCCAGGATCGCCTGCCCGCGCTCGAACACCACGCGTCCGGTATCGGTCAGCAGTAGCTTGCGCCCATCGCGGATCAGCAGGGTACAGTTCAGCTCATCTTCGAGGTTTTTCAGCATCTTGCTGATGGTCGGCTGGGTAACGAACAACTTCTCCGCTGCGCGGGTAAAACTTTGCTGGCGAACCACCTCGACAAAATAGCGCAGCGTTCTTATGTCCATGATTATTCCTCGAAACTATACCTTCGATGATTTTAATTCATTTCAGTCGATGACGTACGCTCACTATACTGGCGCCTCGTCTCATTTCTGAGGAAAACCCCCATGGCCGTGGCGTTAAGCCGTGTTACGCCTGCCGTTGTGCAACGACTCCAGGTACCGGTTCAGGTACTGCTCTACGCGGGACTGTTTGTTTTTGCGGAATATCTTGTTGACTGGCTGCACCTGCCTTTACCCGCCAACCTGGTGGGGATGGTGCTGATGCTGACGCTGATCCTTTCACGTGCGTTACCCCTTAGCTGGGTGCGGGCCGGCGCGCGCTGGCTGCTGGCGGAGATGCTGCTGTTCTTCGTTCCGGCCGTGGTAGCCGTGGTGAACTATGCGCAGCTGCTGATGGTCGACGGCTGGCGCATCTTCGCGGTTATCGCCCTGAGCACGCTGATGGTGTTGGGCGCTACCGCCTGGGTGGTGGATAACGTGTATCGGTTTGAAATCAGCAGGCAGAAGCATGACTAACTTTCAGATAAGCGTGCTGTGCCTGATTGCGACAGTCGTCATCTACTTTGCCAACAAGCGCCTGTACCGCCGCTTCCGCGCGCTGCCGCTGATGCCGCTGGTCTTCACGCCCATCCTGCTGGTGCTGATGCTGGTATTCGGCCATATCTCCTGGCAGAACTACATTGGTGAGTCCCACTGGCTGCTGTGGCTGCTCGGCCCGGCGACCATCGCCTTTGCCGTCCCTGTCTATGACAATCTGAAGATTATTAAACGCCACTGGATGTCGCTCAGCGCGGGCGTCATTACCGCGACGGTGGTGGCGGTGTGCAGCTCGGTCTGGCTGGCGCGGCTGTTTACCCTGCCTGATGAAATTCAGCGCAGCCTGGCCGTGCGATCGGTCACGACGCCGTTTGCGCTGGCAGCGGCTAAACCGCTCGGCGGGCAGCCGGATCTGGTGGCGCTGTTTGTGGTGGTCACGGGCGTCTTTGGTATGGCGGTGGGGGATGTGCTGTTCCTGCGGCTCTCTATCCGGGAAGGCATGGCGAAGGGGGCAGGATTTGGCGCGGCGTCGCACGGCGCGGGGACGGCGCGTTCGTATGAACTCGGTCAGCAGGAGGGGGTTGTCGCAAGCCTGGTGATGATGCTCTCGGGCGTGACGATGGTGCTGATTGCGCCGCTGGTGGCGTGGGTGATGTTTTGAACTCCCCGGCCAGAGCGGCCGGGGAGAAAGGCTTAGTGAGCGCGGCCCTGCTCAACGCCCAGGCCGGTCTGTGAACGGATAAACTGGGCGCGGAATTTCTCACGCTCCAGGTTACCCTCCGGCGAGTTGTCGGTAGCCGAGAAGACCCAGATACCGATAAACGCCACGGCAATGGAGAACAGCGCCGGGTACTCGTACGGGAAGATAGCGCTTTCGTGACCGAGGATCTGCACCCAGATTGTCGGGCCCAGAATCATCAGGATCACCGCCGTCAGCAGGCCCAGCCAGCCGCCAATCATCGCCCCACGGGTGGTCAGTTTTGACCAGTACATGGAGAGCAGGATGATCGGGAAGTTACAGCTTGCGGCAATCGAGAAGGCCAGCCCCACCATAAACGCGATATTCTGCTTCTCGAACAAAATCCCCAGCAGAATGGCGACCACGCCCAGCACCAGCACGGTGATCTTAGAGACCTTCAGCTCATCGCGCTCGCTCGCGCCTTTGCGGAAGACGTTGGCGTAGAGATCGTGCGATACCGCAGACGCGCCCGCCAGCGTCAGCCCTGCCACCACCGCAAGAATGGTGGCGAAGGCCACGGCGGAGATAAAGCCGAGGAACAGGTTGCCGCCCACCGCGTCGGCCAGATGCACCGCCGCCATGTTGTTACCGCCGATCAGCGCGCCCGCCGCGTCTTTAAACGCCGGGTTCGCCCCCACCAGCATGATTGCGCCGAAGCCGATGATAAAGGTCAGGATGTAGAAGTAACCCATAAAGCCGGTGGCGTAGAAGACGCTCTTGCGCGCTTCACGCGCATCGCTCACGGTAAAGAAGCGCATCAGGATATGCGGCAGGCCAGCGGTACCGAACATCAGCCCGAGACCGAGAGAGAGCGCGGAGATCGGGTCTTTCACCAGCCCGCCAGGGCTCATGATCGCTTCCCCTTTCGGGTGGACCGCCATCGCTTCGGTAAACAGATTATTGAAACTAAAGCCGACGTGCTTCATCACCATAAAGGCCATAAAGCTGGCGCCGAACAGCAGCAGCACGGCTTTGATGATCTGCACCCAGGTGGTTGCCAGCATGCCGCCGAACAGGACGTACATCACCATCAGGACGCCCACCAGCACCACTGCGACGTGGTAGTTCAGGCCGAACAGCAGCTCGATCAGCTTGCCTGCCCCCACCATCTGGGCAATCAGGTAAAGGGCCACGACCACCAGCGAGCCGCAGGCTGAGAGCATGCGGATAGGGCCCTGTTTCAGGCGGTATGAGGCCACGTCGGCAAAGGTATAGCGACCGAGGTTACGCAGGCGCTCGGCAATCAGGAACAGAATGATCGGCCAGCCGACGAGGAAGCCGAGGGAGTAGATCAACCCGTCATAGCCGGAGGTGTAGACCAGCGCGGAGATCCCAAGGAACGAGGCGGCAGACATAAAATCACCCGCAATCGCCAGCCCGTTCTGGAAGCCGGTAATGTTGCCGCCCGCGGTGTAGTAATCATTACGGGAGCGCACGCGTTTCGACGCCCAGTACGTAATGTACAGCGTCAGCACCACGAAAATCAGGAACATCACAATCGCCTGCCAGTTGGTTGGCTGGCGCTGTACTTCGCCGGTAAGGGCATCCGCCGCGTGGGCAGCAAAGGGAAGTGTGGCGGCTAGCGCCGTCAGAACTCGCTTCATGATGCTTTTACCTCTTGCAATACCGCTTTATTGAGACGATCGAATTCACCGTTGGCGCGCCAGACGTACACGCCCGTGAGCAAGAATGAAATCACAATCACGCCAATGCCAATCGGAATGCCGCGTGTGACGCTGGTACCCTCATGCAGCGGGGTGCCCAGCCAGTGCGGCGCAAAGGCGATCAGCATAATAAAGCCGACGTAGATAACCAGCATGATGATGGAAAGAATGAAGGCAAACCGTTGCCGCTTATCGACGAGCTCCCTGTAGTGCGCACTATTCTCTATCTGCTGACAAATATCGTTATTCATCACAGAGTTCTCCAAAGGTAAGGTTGGTTTGTTTTTATCCCCTCTCCCCTATGGGGAGAGGGTTAGGGTAGGAAGGTGCGGTCTGATGCCCTCACCCCGGCCCTCTCCCACGGGGAGAGGGAGAAAACACTAGGAAGGCATTGCGATGGCCTGCTTCTCTTCGAGCAGTTTTTCCACCACGCCAGGATCCGCGAGCGTTGAGGTATCTCCGAGGTTGCTGGTGTCCCCCGCCGCGATTTTGCGCAAGATACGACGCATGATTTTGCCGGAACGGGTTTTCGGCAGCGAGTCGGTCCAGTGCAGCACGTCCGGCGTGGCCAGCGGGCCAATCTCTTTACGTACCCAGTTGCGCACTTCGGCGTACAGCTCCGGCGACGGCTCTTCGCCGTGGTTCAGGGTGACATAGGCGTAAATCGCCTGGCCTTTGATGTTGTGAGGGATCCCGACAACCGCCGCTTCGGCAATCTTCGGATGCGATACCAGCGCCGATTCAATCTCCGCCGTGCCCAGACGGTGGCCGGAGACGTTCAGCACGTCGTCCACGCGTCCGGTGATCCAGTAATAGCCGTCTTCGTCGCGGCGCGCGCCGTCGCCGCTGAAGTACATGTTTTTAAAGGTCGAGAAGTAGGTCTGCTCGAAGCGCTCGTGGTCACCGAACAGGGTGCGCGCCTGGCCCGGCCAGGAATCGACGATCACCAGGTTGCCCTCGGTGGCCCCTTCCTGCGGATTACCTTCGTTATCCACCAGCGCAGGCTGTACGCCGAAGAACGGACGGGTTGCCGAGCCTGCCTTCAGCTGCGTCGCGCCCGGCATCGGGGTGATCATGAAGCCGCCGGTTTCGGTCTGCCACCAGGTGTCCATCACCGGGCACTTCTCGTTGCCGATCTTTTTCCAGTACCACTCCCAGGCTTCCGGGTTGATGGGCTCGCCCACGGAACCGAGGATGCGCAATGAAGAACGGTCGGTGCCCTCAATGGCTTTATCACCTTCCGCCATTAACGCGCGGATGGCCGTTGGCGCGGTGTAGAGAATGTTGACCTGGTGCTTATCGACCACCTGACACATGCGCGCCGGGGTCGGCCAGTTCGGTACGCCTTCAAACATCAGCGTGGTTGCGCCGCATGCCAGCGGGCCGTATAGCAGATAGCTGTGCCCGGTGACCCAGCCCACGTCTGCAGTACACCAGTAGATGTCGCCCGGATGGTAGTCGAAGACGTATTTGAAGGTGGTAGCCGCATAAACCAGATAGCCGCCGGTGGTGTGCAGCACGCCTTTCGGCTTACCGGTAGAGCCAGAGGTATAAAGAATGAACAGCGGATCTTCCGCGTTCATCTCTTCCGGCTGATGCTGGTCGCTCGCGTTTTCAATCAGGTCGCTCCACCACAGGTCACGCCCCTCGTTCCAGTCGATCCTGCCGCCGGTACGCTTAAGGACGATGACGTTGCTGACCGTTTTGACGTTCGGGTTTTTCAGCGCCTCATCGACGTTTTTCTTCAGCGGGATACCGCGACCCGCACGCACACCTTCGTCGGCGGTGATCACCAGCTTCGAGTTTGAGTCGACAATACGCCCGGCAACCGCCTCAGGGGAGAAGCCGCCGAAGATAACGGAGTGGATCGCGCCGATGCGCGCGCAGGCCAGCATGGCCACCGCCGCTTCCGGCACCATCGGCATGTAGATGGCGACCACGTCTCCCTTTTTGATGCCTTTATCCAGCAGGACGTTGGCGAAGCGGCAGACGTCGCGGTGCAGTTCTTTATAGGTAATGTGTTTGCTCTGAGAGGCATCGTCGCCTTCCCAGATAATGGCGGTTTCATTCCCGCGTTCGGCAAGATGGCGGTCCAGGCAGTTCGCCGCCAGGTTCAGCGTGCCATCTTCATACCATTTAATGGAGACGTTGCCTGGCGCAAAGGAGGTGTTCTTCACCTTCTGGTAAGGTTTGATCCAGTCAAGGATGTGGCCCTGCTCGCCCCAGAAGGCGTCCGGGTTGGTAACAGATTGCTGATATTTCTCGTGGTACTGCTCCGGGCTGATCAGGCAACGGTCCGCAATGTTTGCGGGAATGTCGTGTTTGTGTATTTGGCTCATGGCTTTTTTTCTCCTTGTAAGATGTTAATAATATGTCGCAAAAACGTTAATAGTAGGGGCTTTACAAGCTTTGTTTATTATTTGGGCGGCAGATCACGCATTGTCTGAAGAGTATGAAAAACGAGCGAATGAAACTTTGAAGGGAAATAATTTACGATAACTATTATTCACATTTTCGTTTAAAAAAGCGTTTTTATAACAAAAGGTTATTTATAAGAATTAGAATAAACTCCCGTCATCGTCGCTTTTGTGAGTGAAACGCGTCGTTCTTTAAGGCTTGCGCAACAGGTCGCGCAAATGATACTCATACGCCGCGTTAAAAAATCCCATAAACCAACGCAACACAATTCATACCCTTTCAGTATGTCTCCATATTCATGCAGTTTACGTGAATAAGGCGCTTCATTGAGGAAGTCAGTTTCTATGAAAAACGTTAAAGTCAGCCTGGCCTGGCAGATCTTAATCGCCCTTGTGCTGGGCATTCTGCTGGGCAGTTACCTCCACTATCACAGCGACAGCCGCGAATGGCTGATTGCGAACCTGCTCTCTCCGGCAGGCGATATTTTTATTCATCTGATTAAGATGATAGTGGTGCCGATTGTGATCTCGACGCTGGTGGTCGGTATCGCGGGCGTCGGTGATGCGAAGCAGTTAGGCCGTATCGGCGCGAAAACTATTCTCTATTTCGAAGTGATCACTACGGTTGCGATTATCCTCGGCATTACGCTGGCGAACGTGTTCCAGCCAGGCTCCGGGATCGATATGTCGCAGCTGGCGACGGTGGATATTTCGAAATACCAAAGCACCACCGCTGACGTGCAGAGCCATTCCCACGGTCTGATGGGGACTATCCTGTCGCTGGTGCCGACCAACATCATTGCTTCCATGGCGAAAGGCGAGATGCTGCCGATCATCTTCTTCTCGGTGCTGTTTGGCCTGGGGCTCTCCTCTCTGCCCGCAACGCACCGTGAACCGCTGGTCACCGTGTTCCGATCTGTCTCCGAAACCATGTTCAAAGTGACCCACATGGTGATGCGCTACGCGCCGGTCGGGGTGTTCGCGCTTATCGCAGTGACCGTGGCGAACTTCGGTTTTGCCTCCCTGTGGCCGCTGGCGAAGCTGGTGATCCTGGTGCACTTCGCGATCCTGTTCTTCGCGCTGGTGGTGCTGGGGATTGTGGCGCGCCTGTGCGGGTTGAGCATCTGGATCCTGATTCGTATCCTGAAGGATGAGCTGATTCTGGCGTACTCGACGGCAAGCTCTGAGAGCGTGCTGCCGCGCATTATTGAGAAGATGGAAGCCTACGGTGCTCCAGCGTCTATCACCAGCTTCGTGGTGCCGACCGGCTACTCCTTTAACCTGGATGGCTCAACGCTGTACCAGAGTATCGCCGCTATCTTTATTGCGCAGCTGTACGGCATTGACCTGTCGCTGTGGCAGGAGATCGTGCTGGTGCTGACCCTGATGGTGACGTCTAAAGGTATCGCAGGCGTGCCGGGCGTCTCCTTCGTGGTGCTGCTGGCTACGCTTGGCAGCGTCGGTATTCCGCTGGAGGGTCTGGCGTTTATCGCCGGTGTGGACCGTATTCTCGACATGGCGCGTACGGCGCTGAACGTGGTGGGGAATGCCCTGGCGGTGCTGGTTATCGCCAAGTGGGAACACAAATTCGACCGTAAAAAAGCGCTGGCGTATGAACGCGAGGTGCTGGGACGTTTTGATAAGACGGCCGATCAGTGATGTAAGGTATTCTACCCTCTCCCCTTTAGGGAGAGGGTTAGGTGGAGGGGATTCTACTCCCCGCTCAACGCATCAAACTCTTCACACCCCGTATCAAACCCTTCCGTACAGCTCAGGTTTAACCAATAGAGTGCTTTCTGTTTATTGGGCGTAATAAAGCCTTTCTCACCTTGCTGGAACAGCATTCCTGCCCAGTATTCGGCGTAGCCCGTGCGTGACAGAGACGAGCTGCGCTTAAACCATGACGCCGCCTGGACGTCGTCCTGCGCCACTTCTACGCCGTTGGCATAAATCAGCCCCAGCAGCAGCTGCGCATCGACCGCCGAGTCGTTGTCGATATCTTCGGTCGCCGTTTGCAGGAGCTTGATAGCCTGAGGATAGTCGGTTTTACCCGCCTGCGTGTTGACCAGCACGCGCGCCAGCATGATCGCGCCGCGTTTGCTGCCCGCGATGTTGGCCTGCTGTGCCAGGGCTTTGGCCTGGGCGTAATCGCCCTGCGTGAAGAGGATTTGTGACAACAGCGCCATGGCATCAACATCGCCGCCTTTTGCGGCTTTCTCTGCCCACAGCGCTGCCTGCTTTCTGTCACCGGAGCTGAAGTAGGTATCGGCGAGATAATACTGGGCGCGGGCATCGCCGGCTTCCGCCTGCTTCTGATATTGGCTGCCTATCTCATCCGCGCGGGCGAACGATGTTAAAAATAACAACAACAGAAAAATGGCTTTCATGGATTCTTATCATCTGGGTACACGCCGCGCAGTATAATCGCGGTAGCAAAAGAAAAAAATGGGTGCATTAAGACCTCAGCATCCTACAAGCCGGGCGGAACCGTGGTTCCGCCCGAAGAGGTTAGCCTGCGTTGCAGGCTAATTTCGCCGCCACCTCCTGATGTTCACCCTTTATTGAAAACTCGCAGAGCTTACCGCGAGTAATAAAGGTAAAAATCACTATCGTCAGGCAAACAATAAAGACGATGCCTAACGCAGTTTTTAATGGCGTCATGCCTTTTACTCCTTGTCAAAAAAAGAATAAGAGGCTACTCTCAACCTGTTGGTTGTTGAGGGGTAGCCTCGGGTGAATGAAAATTTCCCGGGGCTTTCCACTTTCTGTCCCTCAACAATGCTCAAGACAGAAAGTCTTAAGCACCCGCCGCACATCTTATCCATCTGAATTAAAATGCAAAGATGTAATTCTGTTCAGCGCGAATTACATTATTTTTGCGAGCCGCTTTCCAGAATAATAATTGATATTTTTAATGTGCTAAGCGGAAATAAAAAGGGAGTGAATATATCACTCCCTTTATTCAACGATTAAATAACGGCTTCAGCCCATTGCGCTTTCACGCAGCCGTGCTTTCAGCTTGTTATATTCGTCGATCACATACTGTTCCGCCGCGCGTTGATCCGCAATCGGCTCCACGTTGACGGCGCAGTATTTATACTCCGGCGTTTTGGTTATCGGGCTTAGGTTCTCCGTCACCAGCTCGTTACAGGCACCAATCCACCACTGGTAGGTCATATAGACCGCCCCCTTGTTTGGACGGTCGCTGACCTGCGCGCGGGTGATGATGCGGCCTTTGCGCGAGTTCACCCACACCAGCGCTTCATCCTCAATGCCGAGGCGCTCCGCATCGGCGGTGTTGATCTGCGCGTAGCCCGGCTCATCCGCCAGCGCCGCCAGCGCGGCGCAGTTGCCGGTCATCGAGCGACAGGAGTAGTGGCCCACTTCACGCACGGTGGAGAGCACCATCGGAAACTCCTCGGTAAGCTTATCGATCGGCGCGACCCAGTCGCAGGTGAAGAACTGCGCCAGCCCGTTCGGGGTGTCGAACTTCTCTTTAAAGAGGTACGACGTCCCCTGGTCAGCTTCGGACTCATCGCGGCACGGCCACTGGATATACCCCAGCTCACCCATTTTTTCATAGGTGGCGCCGTAGAAGTCCGGACACAGACTGCGCAACTCGTCCCAGATTTCCTGAGTGTTGTTGTAGTGCATCGGGTAGCCCATGCGGGTGGCGATTTCGCTGATGATCTGCCAGTCGGTTTTCAGATCCCACTTCGGCTCGACCGCCTTAAAGAAGCGCTGGAAGCCGCGATCCGCCGCCGTGTAGACGCCTTCATGCTCGCCCCAGGAGGTCGACGGTAAAATGACATCCGCCGCCGCTGCAGTTTTGGTCATGAAGATATCCTGGACAATCACCAGCTCCAGATCCTCAAACCCTTTGCGCACCGCAGAGAGCTCGGCGTCGGTCTGGAGCGGATCTTCACCCATGATGTAGGCCGCACGCACTTCGCCGTGCGCCGCGCGGTGCGGCAGCTCGCTGATGCGATACCCGGTGTGTTCCGGCAGGCTTTCCACGCCCCAGGCTTTCGCGAACTTGGCGCGGTTTTCCGGGAACTTGACGTACTGGTAGCCCGGATAGGTGTCCGGCAGCGCGCCCATGTCGCACGCGCCCTGGACGTTATTCTGGCCGCGCACCGGGTTCACGCCCACATGCGCCTTGCCCAGGTTTCCCGTCAGCATCGCGAGGCTTGTCAGGGAACGCACAGTTTCCACGCCCTGGTAGAACTGGGTCACGCCCATGCCCCAGAGAATGGCGGCGGTTTTCGCCCCGGCGTACATCCGCGCCGCCTGGCGGATCTCCTGCGCGCTGACGCCGGTTATTGCCTCTACCGACTCCGGCGTGTAGCCTTCGACGATTTTCCGATATTCTTCAAAGCCTTCTGTACGGCTCGCGACAAACGCCTGGTCGTAAAGATTCTCCTCAATAATGACGTGCCCCATTGCGTTCAACAGCGCGATGTTCGAGCCGTTTTTCAACGCGATGTGCATATCCGCAATGCGCGCGGTTTCAATTTTGCGCGGATCGCAGACGATGATTTTCGCCCCATTCTGCTTGGCGCGAATAACGTGGTTCGCGACGATAGGGTGAGAATCCGCCGGGTTATAGCCGAAAATAAACACGAGATCGGTGTTATCTATCTCGTTGATGGCATTACTCATTGCGCCGTTACCGACCGACTGGTGCAGACCTGCAACCGATGGGCCGTGTCAGACGCGAGCGCAGCAGTCGACGTTATTGGTTCCAATAACGGCGCGCGCGAATTTTTGCATCACATAGTTGGTTTCATTCCCGGTCCCGCGTGAGGAGCCGGTGGTCTGAATGGCATCCGGGCCATATTTGGCCTTGATGGCGCTAAGGCGCGTAGCGACGTAATCCAGCGCCTCGCTCCAGCTGACGGCTTCCAGCTTGCCGCCGCGCTCGCGGCGGATCATAGGGGTTTTCAGGCGCGGGGTGAGGATTTGGGTATCGTTAATAAAATCCCAGCCGTAATATCCTTTCAGGCACAGCGTGCCCTGGTTGGTTTTCCCCTGCGCGGCCTCCGCCCGGACGATTTTGCCGTTATCGACCACCAGGTGGATCTTGCAACCTGAGGCACAATAAGGGCAAACCGTGACGACTTTTTTCATCAGTCTGCTCCAGTTAATCAAATCTTTCGCACCCACTAATGCAGCATCTATGCCATGTTTTTAATGTGGTTACTCCTGGGCTTTATGGGCGTTTTTCTGGTGAAAACCCTGACGAAAGGCCGACAATCGTCAAAATTGACGTGTCGAATGGGCAGTGGATGTGACATGGGTTGAATTTCCGTCATGGAAAAAACCATTTCACTGGAGCCGACGGCAGAATGGTTCAGACTTAACATAATCCCCTGACGGAAGCATATGATGAAACCGGCGATTCTGGTGGTTGATGACGATATGGCGGTCTGCGAACTGCTGCAGGACGTGCTGAGTGAGCACGTCTTTACGGTGCTTGTCTGTCATAACGGCCAGGACGCGCTGAGACGGGTGCAGCAGGAGCAGGATATCGCCCTTGTTCTGTTGGACATGATGCTGCCAGATATCAATGGCCTGCAGGTTTTGCAGCAGCTGCAAAAGCAGCACCCGGCGCTACCGGTAATCATGTTAACCGGGCTGGGCAGCGAATCAGACGTGGTGGTAGGACTGGAGATGGGGGCCGACGATTATATTGGTAAGCCGTTTAATCCGCGGGTGGTGGTGGCCCGGGTTAAAGCCGTGCTGCGCCGTACCGGGGCGCTGGCGGCAGAAGCGCCGATGCCACGCGCGGCGGGGATAACCTTTAACGACTGGACGCTGGATACCACCCGCTGTGAGCTGATTGATCCGCAGCGTAACGTCGTGCCCCTGACCCAGGGGGAATATGGCCTGCTGCTGGCGCTCACGCAGAATGCCCGTCGGGTACTTAGCCGCGAGCAACTCCTTGAGCTCACCCACAGCGAAAGTACCGAGGTGTTCGACCGCACAATTGACGTGTTGATCATGCGCCTGCGCAGGAAAATTGAAGCTAACCCGCATCAGCCTGCGCTGATTAAAACCATACGCGGGCTGGGCTACGTTTTTGCCGCCGATGTGTCGCATAGCGAGAAAGCGGCCTAAGTATTCTCTTTAATAAACAGCTGCAGTTCGGCCAGCGTTTTCGCGCCGTCAATCGCATTGGCCGCCAGCAGGCTGGCCCGCGCGCAGGCGTGCGCCAGATGAATACTCTCCGTTAGCGTCAGCGATTCATGACAGCCGTATAAAAAGCCCGCGCAAAACGCGTCGCCCGCGCCGACGCTGCCGATAATCTCGTTTTGCTCCAGCTTCCACGACGGAACCCATTGGCCCGCTTCTCCCGGTGTTTCACCCCATGCCCCTTCCGGGCAGTGGATTACCACCCGCTGACGAACGCCAGCCGCCAGCAGCTGCGCCGCGGCATCGGCGATATGGGCGATGTTCAGCGCATCGTCGGCGTCGCGCATCTCCAGCCCGCTAAATTCGCCGGCTTCCAGTTCGTTAATCACCAGGTAATCGAGATGGCGCAGGGCAGGGAGTACCAGCGGCTGATAGCGCGGGTCGCCCTTGCGGGAGACCAGATCGAGCGAGGTTTCATACCCTTGCTCGCGCATTTGCGCCAGCAGCCGCGCGCTGCGGGTGCCAAATTCGTCATCCGGCATATCCAGACTGTCGAGCAGCAGCAGGTAGCCGAGATGGAAGATCTTCATCGATCCGTCGAGACGATCGAAAGCGGGGAGATCCAGCAGGCGGTTGGCGCCCGGCGAGTGGAAAAAGGTGCGCTGCCCGCTGGGGTCGGTCATCACCTGCGACATGGAGGTTGGCGCGAAGGTGGTGCGCTGCACGCGCTGGCGGTTAACGTGATACTGGTCGAGCATCGCCAGAATGTAATCCCCGTCACCGTCTTCCCCAATCAGCCCCACAGCCTGCAGCGGCAGGCTAACGTGCATTTTCGCCAGCGTCAGCAGAACGTTCAGCGGCGCGCCTCCGGTGGAACGTTCGCTGTGGGTGATTTCCGCCAGCCAGCCGCGCTCCGGCCACTGCACGATCTGGTGGACATGATCCACCAGCATATTGCCAGCGGCGATGATGCCTTTGCGTTCCATTATGCCTGCCTCGCGCTGCCGAAGATGCGCATCTGTTCGGCGACCGTATCGGTAATGGCCTCTTCTATCCCCAGCAGCAGCTCGGCAAACTCATCGTACAGCGGCTGGCGGTTTGCCATGCGCTGATCAACGGCATCCAGCGCGGCCTGCGACATGCCGGTATAAAAATTAATTTTATGAATGCCCAGCTCGATGGCGCGGCGGAAGTCGGCATCGCTAATGCCGGAGCCGCCGTGTAAAACCAGCGGCAGACCCGTCTGCTGGCGAATGGCGTCCAGGCGGGGGAAATCGAGCTTCGGCTCGCCTTTGTATTTGCCGTGCGCGTTGCCGATGGCAACCGCCAGCGCGTCGATGCCGGTCTTATCGACAAATTCCCGCGCCAACTGAGGGTCGGTAAAGAACGCTTCATCCGCATGCCCGTAAAGCGCGCCGCCTTCATCACCGCCTACCGCGCCCAGCTCGGCCTCCACCGAGACGCCCACCGCGTGGCACATCTTCACCACCTCCCGCGTCTGGCGAATGTTTTCCTCGTAGCTCAGCGTCGAGCCGTCGAACATCACCGAGCTAAACCCTAAGCGCAGGGCGCGCACCACCGCCTCAAAATGCAGACCGTGGTCGAGGTTGAGCACCACGGGAATATCGTGACGGGCGGCTTCGAACTTCACCGCTTCGACAAGCGAATCCAGCGACACGTACTTAAAATGCACTTCGGCGATGTTGATGATAAACGGCGAGCGTTCCTGCTTCGCGGCGGCAAACAGCGCGCGCAGGAAGTGGGAGTCAAGCACGTTAAACGCGCCCAGCGCATAGCGATGCGCTCTGGCGTGCTCCAGACCTTCGGCAAGAGAAATCAATGGCATCATTCACCCCTTATATCCGAAACAGGTTGTACTCGTTGCACAGCACCAGCAGAGCCGGTTCGTCTTCTTCGATGTTGTTATAGCGGGCAACGGGCTGCAAAAAGTGGTTGTCGTGCTCGTCGTCGTTTACCGATGACACCTCCCCGACCAGCACGTCGCCGAAGCCGCGTTCGCCCCAGAAACTGTGATACAGCCCTGGCGTAAGACAGATGCTTTCCCCAGGCGTGAGGCGCAGCTGGCTGCCGGGCGCGTGGGTCTGACGGCAGCCGTCGACGGTGACCGTCACGTCCGTGTTTTCGGTCTCTTCATGCGCTCCCGCATTCCACAATTCAACAATCAGATTCCCGCCGCCCCGGTTGATGATGTCTTCCCGCTTGCGCCAGTGGAAATGCATCGGCGTCACCTGGCCATCGCGCACGTGCATAATTTTTTCGGCATAGTTTTTTTCATAAGGCACGCCGTTGGGCGAGCCGTTGCGCAGGGTGAACAGTGTTAACCCCTGTGCGGCAAAATTGTTACCGCCGAACGCCGTCACGTCCCAGCCGAGCTTGAGGTCAAACACTTCCAGCCATGCGGCCTGCTCAAGCTGCTGCCATTTTGTGGGCGGAAAGCTGGCAAAAGGCGGGAGATGCACGTCGTGCATGGAAAAGAACTGTCGCGTGTGGCCGAGAATTTCATTGATGTCGGAGCGTTTCATGGGGACTCCTTGAGTTATGTGCAAAACCTTACCCCTCACCCTAGCCCTCTCCCCATAGGGGAGAGGGAACTTGAACACCCTCTCCCCTATGGGGAGAGGGCAGGGTGAGGGGGTTACTTAACCGTCCACCCCTTATAGGTCCCGACGTTCTTTTTATCGATCATCGTCACCGGGATCAGCACGGGCGCTTTCGGCGCAGGTTTGCCCTGAAGAATGTCATAGCCGATCTCCACCGCTTTTGCCGCCATCACCTGCGGATCTTGCGCCGGGGTCGCCACAAACAGGGAGTTTTCACGCTTCAGCGCCTCTTCACCGTCCGGCGAACCGTCCACACCGACGATAAAGAATTCGTTGCGCTGGGCCTGTTTCGCCGCCAGATCGGCACCGATCGCGGTCGGATCGTTAATCGCGAATACGCCGTCGATCTTCGGATTGGCCGCCAGCAGGGAGGTCATCACTTCCAGACCGCCTTCACGGCTGCCCTTGGCGTTTTGGTTATCTGAGAGTACCTTGATATCCGGATGTTTTTTGAATTCCGTCTGGCAGCCTTCCACGCGGTTTTGCACCGCAGAGACCGGTGGTCCGTTGATGATCACCACGTTGCCTTTGCCTTTCAGGCGGTCGGTAATGTACTTACAGGCCATTTCCCCCGCCTGGGTGTTATCGGAGGTGATGGTTGCATCGGCCCCTTCCGCCGCCACGTCCACCGCGACGACTACGATCCCCGCCTCTTTAGCGCGCTTCACCGCCGGGCCGATCCCTTTGGAATCCGCGGCGTTGAGGATGATCATGTCCACCTTCGCAGCGATGAAGTTATCGATCTGCGAAACCTGCTGGCCCAGGTCGTAACCGCTGGAGACCAGCGTCACCTTGACGTTATCCCCCGCCAGCTTGCGCGCTTCCAGCTCGGCACCTTTGGTGATCTGCACGAAGAACGGGTTAGCCAGGTCGCCCACCGTCACGCCGATGGACTTCAGATTTTTTGCCTGCGCAAACGGCGTTGCGGCAAGCAGCGCGCCAGCACAGAGCGCGGTCACTAAGGGTTTCAAACGCATCTTGTCTTCCTCGCTTGTAGGGTATTGTTGTTATGCACTTTGATGGTGTCGGGTACGGTATTTGTCGATCAGCACCGCTATGATGATCACCGCCCCTTTGATCACCAGCTGCCAGAAGTAGGAGACGCCCATCAGCGTCATGCCGTTGTTGAGGGTGGCGATGATCAGCGCGCCCACCAGCGTGCCGGTGATCGTGCCGATCCCGCCGACGAAGCTGGTACCGCCGAGGATCACCGCCGCAATCGCATCCAGCTCGTACCCCGTGCCGAGGTTGCCGTTGGCGCTGTAGAGGCGCGAGGCGCTCATGACGCCGCCAAGCCCGGAGAGCAGGCCGCTCATGCCGTAGACAAACAGCAGCACCAGCCAGACCTTAATGCCCGTTAAGCGCGCCGCCTGCATGTTGCCGCCCACCGCGTAGATGTGAACGCCGAGCGTGGTGCGGCGCAGGATGAACCAGCACACCGCAATCACCGCCAGGGCGATCACCACCAGCCACGGAATGGGGCCAAGGTAGTTATTGCCGATCCACTCGAAGCTGATGCTGGAGTTAATGACCGTCGTGCCGTCCGCCAGCAGATACGCCGCACCGCGCAGCGCCGTGTAGGTGCCGAGCGTGACGATAAACGGCGGCAGCCCGGCAAAGGCCACCAGCGCGCCGTTGAATAATCCCAGCACCATGCCGAGCATCAGCGCCGCCGGAATAGAGAGCATCGCAAATTCAGGGATTAGCGAGACCACCATCGCCGCCACCGCCGTGGTGCCCAGAATCGAACCTACGGAGAGGTCGATCCCGCCGGTCAGGATGATGAAGGTCATCCCGGCCGCCAGCACGATGTTGATGGAAGCCTGGCGGGTGATGTTGAGCAGGTTACTCTCGGTGAAGAAGTTCGGGGCAATAAAGCCAAATACCGCCACAATCAGGATCAGAATCGGTAAAATCCCGATCGTTTGCATCAGATCGCTCATCAGCATTTTTTTAGCGGAGGCGGATTTCGCCACCTGCTGCGGATGGGTAGGAGTTGTCATAATTACACCGCCTGATGATGTGTGTCGTTCACGCCGGTTGCCAGCGTCATGATGTTTTCCTGAGAGATATCGTGCCCGTGAAGCTCACCCGCGATGCTGCCTTCCCGCATCACGTATACCCGGTCGCTCATGCCTACCACTTCCGGCAGCTCGCTGGAGATCATCAGAATCGCCACCCCCTTGCGCGCCATCTGGTTCATGATGCGGTAGATTTCGCTTTTTGCGCCGACGTCCACGCCGCGCGTCGGCTCGTCCAGAATCAGAATGCGCGGGCCAATCGCCACCCAGCGGGAGATAAGCAGCTTTTGCTGGTTGCCGCCCGAAAGCCCGCCCGCGCGTACCTGAGAATGAGGCACACGTATGTTGAGCAGGGCGATGGCGTCGTCGGAAATGGACTGGGCTTTTTTGCGGTTCAACATGCCAAAGGTGGCGTCGCGCTCCAGCGTCGCCATGGTGATGTTCTCCTGCGCCGCCAGCTCCAGAAACAGCCCCTGCTCCTTGCGGTTCTCGGTGAGAAAACCGATGCCGTTTTCGATGGCCGCGCGCGGGGAGTGGATCACCACCGGTTCGCCGTCCACCTCTATCATCCCGCCGGTGGCCTTACGCACGCCGAAGATAAGCTGCGCCAGCTCGGAGCGTCCGGCTCCGACCAGCCCCGCCAGCCCGACGATTTCGCCGGAACGCACCTGCAGGCTGCACGGCTGTACTTTTTTACCGTCGGTGAGGTGGTGGACGTTCAGACGAGGGCTGCCGAGGGGAATATCACGCTCTTTGTTGAACAGGTCGCTTAGCGGGCGGCCCACCATCATCTTCACCAGTTCAGACGCGTTCAGCTTATCGCGCGTCAGGCTCCCGACGTACTGCCCGTCGCGCAGAACGCTCACGCGGTCAGAGAGTTCATACACTTCCGCCATGCGGTGGCTGATATAGATAATCGCCATACCCTCGTCGCGCAGGCGCAAAATCAGTTCGAACAGGCGGTGGGTTTCGCGGGAGGAGAGGGCGGCGGTGGGTTCGTCCATCACCAGAATGCGGCTGTTGCGGTGCAGCGCGCGGGCGATTTCCACCTGCTGCTGCTCGGCGATGGTCAGCTTCATCACCAGGTCGGTGGCGCTGAACTGCGCGCCGAGACGGTCAATCACCGCCTGCGCCTGGGCGGCCATCTCCTTGCGCTGGACCAGCCCGCCGCGCGACAGCTCGCTGCCGAGGAAAATATTTTCGGCCACGGTAAGATTGGGCGCGAGCTGCATCTCCTGGTAAATCAGGGTGATGCCTGCGGCCAGCGCATCTTTCGGCCCTTTAATGTGAAACGGCTGGCCGTCGATCAGGATCTCGCCGCTGGTGGCGGTATAGGCTCCCGCGAGGATCTTCATCAGCGTGCTTTTTCCCGCGCCGTTTTCCCCCATCAGCGCGTGGATCTCACCGGGGAAGACCGTCAAATCCACACCCTTGAGCGCGTGGAAATTGCCAAAGGTTTTGGCAATGTGGCGCATCTCTAAAACCGGGGTTCTGCTCATGGCGGACCTCCTGTGAATGTCGATATCTGCACTTCATCACAGGCGCGTAAATGCAAAATGTCAGAAGCCGTTCATATTTGTCATAGTTATGAATAGCGAATGTGGATCACATTTACGGAGTCAACATGTCTTCACGCTCCCCGTTCTTCGCCAGCGCCCGAGGCCGCCTGCTGATTTTCAATCTGCTGGTGGTCGCCGTTACGCTGATGGTGAGCGGCGTAGCGGTGCTCGGTTTCCGTCACGCCAGCCAGATCCAGGAACAGGTGCAGCAGCAAACGCTGGACGACATGACCGGCAGCATGAATCTCGCCCGCGACACGGCCAACGTCGCAACGGCGGCGGTACGGCTTTCGCAGGTGGTGGGAGCACTGGAGTACAAAGGCGAAGCCGAGCGACTGAAGCAGATGCAAACGGCGCTGCGCCGCTCGCTGGAGCAGCTTGCCGATGCCCCGCTGGCGCAGCAGGAGCCGGCGCTGGTGGCGCGGATTATTCGCAGAAGCAATGAATTACAGCAAAGCGTAACGGGGATGCTGGAGCGCGGGCAAAAGCGGCACCTTGAACGTAACGCGCTGTTGAGCTCGCTCTATCAAAGCCAGAGCTATTTGCGTCATCTTCAGGACATTAACCGCCGTTATGACAGCAACGTACCGGATGCGCAGCAACTGATGGAGATGGACCGGCTGATCGCTGCCGCCATCGACACCCCTTCGCCGCGCGCGACCGTTCAGCAACTGGACGCTGTGACCGCCACGCTGCCCCGGAGCGCCATACAGCCGGTCGTGAAGGATGTTCTGCCCGATTTTAACACCGAGTTACGTCAGCTTGCCCCGCTGTCGAAGCAGCTGGAAGAGAGCGATCTGTCCATCAGCTGGTATATGTTCCACATCAAGGCGCTGGTGGCGATTCTCAATAGCGATATCAATGAGTACGTTGAGCAGGTGGCGCAGGCCTCCCGGCTTCGCACGGCCCAGAGCCATCACGAGCTGCAATCCATCAGCGTGTTTATCAGCATCTTCGCCGTGCTGGCGCTGATCATTACCGGGTGCGCCTGCTGGTATATCTACCGCAATCTGGCCTCCAACCTGACGGCCATCTCCCGGGCGATGTCGCGACTTGCCCACGGCGAGCAGGATGTTTCCGTTCCCGCGCTGCAGCGGCGCGACGAACTGGGCGAGCTGGCGCGCGCGTTTAACGTTTTTGCCCGCAATACCGCCTCGCTTGAGCACACTACGCGGCTGCTGAAAGAGAAAACCACGCAGATGGAGATCGACCGCATCGAGCGTCAGGGGCTGGAAGAGGCGCTGCTGCACAGCCAGAAAATGAAGGCCGTCGGACAGCTGACCGGCGGGCTGGCGCATGATTTTAATAACCTGCTGGCGGTGATCATCGGCAGCCTTGAGCTTACCGACCCTGAATCAAACGACGCGCCGCGCATCTCCCGGGCGCTCAAGGCGGCCGAACGCGGCGCGCTGCTGACCCAGCGCCTGCTGGCATTTTCCCGCAAACAATCCCTGACGCCGCATGCGGTAGAAATGCTGCCCCTGCTGGAAAACCTCCGGGAGCTGATGCGCCACTCTTTGCCCGCCACGCTTACCCTGGAGATTGAAGCGCAAACCCCGGCATGGCCCGCGTGGATTGACGTCAGCCAGCTGGAAAATGCCATCATCAACCTGGTGATGAACGCCCGGGATGCGATGGAAGGGCAGAGCGGGGTGATAAAAATTCGTACCTGGAACCAGCGCGTGACCCGCAGCGACGGTCGCAGGCAGGATATGGTGGCGCTGGAGGTGATTGACCGCGGCAGCGGCATGTCGCAGGAGGTGAAATCCCGGGTCTTTGAACCGTTTTTCACCACCAAGCAGACCGGAAGCGGGAGCGGGTTAGGCCTGTCGATGGTCTACGGCTTTGTGCGCCAGTCCGGTGGGCGCGTGGAGATTGAAAGCGCGCCGGGGCAGGGCACCACCGTGCGGCTGCACCTCCCGCGCTCGACGCTGCCCGCCGTTTCGGAGGATGAAGCGCTGGCTGCCACAACGTCCGTGGATAACGAGCGGCTTGTACTGGTGCTGGAAGATGAGGCGGACGTTCGTCAGACCCTGTGCGAACAGCTGCATCAGCTTGGTTACCTGACGCTGGAAGCGGACAACGGCGAGCAGGCCCTGAGCATGCTGGCGGCGTCGCCGGATATTGGCATGTTTATCAGCGATCTGATGTTGCCCGGAGGCCTGAGCGGGGCTGAGGTGATTAACCATGTGCGCAGCCATTATCCGCAGCTTCCGGTGCTGCTGATCAGCGGGCAGGATTTGCGGCCCGCGCACAACCCGCAGCTGCCGGACGTGCAGTTATTGCGTAAGCCATTTACGCGGGCGCAGCTGGCGCAGGCGCTGCGGAAAGTCTGTTTATAAGCATTGATATTTCGGAATTCATCAAGAGCGTGAGTAAACCGGGGGATGCTAACCTGCGCAAAATTTGGCAGATTGGGATATAAAGGGAACTATGCCGGTACTTACAAGAGGGGACTCACAAATGATTGTGATGCCTACAACTTACAGCCCAAAGACCGTAGCAAGGTCTTTCAAGCTCGTTGATGAATTCGAACTCTCCGGGCGAGTGTTACATGTCATTTTTGATAGCCAGACGCCAAGAGCTGCGATTATTGAAGCGGATGTCGAAACCTTCGATGGTGTACCTCGGCATCGGGTTGTTGCTGCCCTGGATTTACAACGTAAAACGCATTTGGGGGAAGGTATCATTGCTGTCGAGCGTTGTTGGGAAGATACCAATGTTATTCAGGTAGAAGGTATATGCGTTGATCCAGCCGAGCGTGACAAGGGACTGGCAACTCGTCTGTATGAAGCCTTGGTATTACAGTGTGGCGTGACGCTTATTAGCGACTTTGAACAATATGAGGGTGGGAAGATGCTCTGGCAGAAAATTGCCCGCGAGTCTGACCAAATCGCTGTATTTGTTCTCGATACCGAGCAGGGAGCATTTTGGCCGTATGATGGTAGCAAGGTTATCTATGACGGGGGGTGTATACCCGAAGATCGTATCTGGAGTCATTCGCCGGATCAAAAATGTTATGGCATTGTACTGGTTGCAGAAAATAAACAGCGTGCGAATCAGCTGATGGAAGGCCCTGGACACAACTGAATTTGAGATTCCTCCGCTACCCCGGAACAATGCCGTTGATTACCGTAAGGCCAGTTCCCCTGCGAGTCTGGCCTTATGAAACGTTACTTTACCGCTCTGTTATTTGGTCTGCTGTCACTCACCAGCCAACTGGCGCATGCCGATGTGATTGATGATGCCATTGGCAACATTCAGCAGGCGATCAACGATGCCTATAACCCCAGCAGCAGCCGTAATGACGATGACGACGATCGTTACGACCGCAACCGTCAAATCGACAGCCGACAGTACGACGACCGTCGTCGGCAGCTTGAAGACCGACGCCGCCGCTTAGACGAGCGTCAGCGCCAGCTGGATGACGACAGACGTCGGTTAGAAGAAGATGAGCGTCGGTTAGAAGACGATTACGATCGAGGCTAAGTGCGGCCTGTTGCCCTCACCCCAACCCTCTCCCACGGGAGAGGGAGAAAACCTAATCCAGCACCAGCACCATTCCGTCATATCCCGCTTCAATGCCGTCCGGCAGCGGATTATCCATCATCCACACGTCAAACTGATGGCTGATGTGGGTCAGGATCACCTGCGGGCAGCCAATCACCTCGTTCAGCGCAACCACGGTGTTTAAGTCGCAATGGTTGCGAGGGGTCTCGTCACGCGGTTCATGACTGCAGTCGATGATTATCGCCTGTGGCTGATTGTTGAGCAGAAACGTCACCGTTTTATCCGGCAGCCCGGCGGTATCAGAAAGCCACGCCACGCGGCTGTGGGCGGATTCCAGCAGATACCCGAAGGTCAGTTTTGAATGGTTGAGCGGCAGCGGCGTGACCCGCAGCCCCTGCAGCTCAAACATCACGAACGGCTCAACCGTGTGGCTGAAATCCAGAATTCCGGGATGTTTAAAGAGGTCGTCGCACCCTGCGTCGTCCGGCGGGCCGTAGACCGGGATGGTTGCGCCTACGCCCCAGCGCAGGGGGAACAGCCCCTGGACGTGATCCATATGATAGTGCGTGAGCAAAAACTGCTGAAAGCTGCCCGCCGGCCAGTCGTCCATCAGGTGCGGAATACCCGCATCCAGCAGGGTGACCGCATCGTTGAATTTGACCACCGCGCTGCAGGGGCGACGGCGATAGTTGTCCTGCAGGCGCGCCCGTCGACACGCCGCGCAGTCGCAGCCAAAGACCGGCACGAGCTGTGCACTTCCGGTTCCCGTTAACGTGATGGTCAGACTCATAACGCACCTCTACAGCGGTTTGGTGAATCGAAAATGGCTCTGCGTATATCCTTCACGAACGTAAAAACGGTGCGCGTCAGTGCGCTTCACGCTGGTGGAGAGCTCGGTCAGCTCCGCGCCGGCCTGCCGTGCCACCTCTTCCGCCCAGGCCAGCAGCTGGCTGCCCACCTTTAGCCCGCGCGCCTGCGGCATTACCACCAGCTCCTGGATCTCGCCGATCCAGCGCGCGTGATGGAGGTGAAACTGCATGTGCAGGCCGATCATGCCGACGACATGTCCGTCCAGCTCGGCAAGCTGGTAGCGCATGTTGTGATCCTGAAGGTTGGCAAGAAATCCGGCGTGGAACGCCTGATGGTCGAACTCTGCCTGCTTCAGTTCGCAGATCAGGGCATAGACAATCTGCGCATCGTCGGCGGTGGCGGGGCGAAGCTGGCAGTCAGGCATGCTGTTTCTCCTTCTGGCGGATAAGCGATAAAAAGGTCTCGACTGACTGTAGCAAACTTCCGTCGTTATTGAGGATGTGACAGCCCGACGGAGTGTAGCGCGCCGCACGTTCCAGCCGCTGGTCGATCTCACGCGCATTTTCCCGTCCCCGGCTTTGCAGCCGGCTGCGCAGGATATCCGGGGAAACCTGCAGGCAGACCGGCAGCAGCGCCGCTTCGTACCGGGCTTTTGCCTGCGGCAGATGCGCGCGCGAGCCGTTAACCAGCACGTCGAATCCCGCGTGCAGCCAGAGGTCAATCTCAATGCCCACGCCGTAATAAAAGCCGTTGGCGTGCCAGCTCAGCGCCAGCAGATTTTGCCCGGCGCGGGTAAAAAACTCCTGCTCGCTCAGAGCGATATGGTTCTCGCTTCCGGCGTTGGCGGCGCGGGTAATGTAGCGGTGCGCCACCAGCAGCTGTGAATGTTCCCGTTGCCGCAGCGCCGAGAGCAGGCTGTCTTTCCCGGAGCCGGACGGCCCCATTAACCAGATGAGTCTTCCCATCAGAACACCCTTTTTCCCTGACGCCAGACGTGGTCGATATGAACGTGCTCGCCCCTGCGGTGGGCGAGCACCAGATCTGCCCGTTTGCCTTCGGCAATCTCACCGCGATCCTGAAGATTGAGCGCGGTGGCCGGGTTTTTGGTCACCAGGCGAATTGCCTGCGGCAGTGTAAAGCGGTTGCCCTCGTCGTCCGCCACCCGGAATGCCGCATCCAGCAGGCTGGCGGGGTAGTAGTCAGACGAGAGAATGTCCAGCAGGCCGAGGGAGGCGAGTTTGCTTGCCGCCACGTTGCCGGAGTGCGATCCGCCGCGCACGATGTTCGGCGCGCCCATCAGCACGTTCATGCCGTGCTGGCGCGACGCCTCAGCTGCTTCGAACGTGGTGGGAAATTCGGCTATTACGCTGCCAAGCTGGTGGGATTCGCGCACGTGATCGCGCGTGGCGTCGTCATGGCTCGCCAGCGCGATATTCCGGTCCCGGCACATCGCGGCAATCTTAAGACGGTTGGGCTGCGACCACTGGGCCGCAAGCTGAAGCTGCTCTTCTTCGTAGCGCGCCATCTCCGCGTCGTTGAGCGAGTATTTGCCCTGATAGTATTCACGATACTTTTCAATGTTGGCGAACTGGCGCTGCCCCGGCGAGTGGTCCATCAGGGAGACCAGCGAGACCGGCTCGCGGCCCACCAGTTTTTCAAACAGCGGTAGCGTGGTGTGGTGCGGCAGCTCGCAGCGCAGATGCAGACGGTGCTCGGCGCGGTTGAGGCCGCGCTTTTGCGTCTCCTCCACGGCGTTGATCATCTTCTCCAGATTCTCCAGACGATCGCCGCCGTCGCGCACGTCGCCGATTGCCACCGCGTCCAGCACCGTGGTGATGCCGCTGGCGACCATCAGCGCGTCGTGGCTGCTCATCGCCGAATGGGCGGGCCAGTCCACCTTCGGGCGCGGGGTGAAGAATTTATCCAGATTATCGGTATGCAGCTCAATCAGCCCCGGCAGCAGCCAGCCGCCGTCGCCGTCCATCGCTTCAGGGGAACGGCTTTGGGTTTCGGCAAAGGCGCGGATGACGCCTTCGTGGATTTCAACCGAACCCTTCACGACCTCATTTCCCAGCACCAGCCTGACGTTATTGATAATCATACGTTTGTCCCCATCGGGTGCAGTCTGTCTGCCACGCGGGTGCGTACGGCGTCGTCGTGGAAGATCCCGACGATCGCCGCGCCCCGCGCTTTGGCCTGTTCGATCAGCTCCACCACGGCGGCGCTGTTTTTATCGTCGAGCGAGGCGGTAGGTTCATCCAGCAGCAGAATCGGGTAGTCGACAATAAAGCCGCGGGCAATATTGACGCGCTGCTGCTCGCCGCCGGAAAAGGTCGACGGGGCGAGGTGCCACAGGCGCTCCGGCACGTTGAGGCGCGTCAGCAGGCTCGCGGCCCTGGCGGCACAGGTTTCGCGCGGCACGCCGAGATCCAGCAGGGGCTGCATCACCACGTCCAGGGCGGAGATCCGCGGGATCACCCGCAGAAACTGGCTGACCCAGCCGATCGTTGTACGACGCACTTCCAGCACCTTGCGCGCCGGGGCCTGCACCAGATCGACCCATTCATCGTTGTGGCGAATGCGGATATGGCCTTCGTCCGGTAAATAGTTGGCGTACAGGGAGCGCAGCAGGGTGGATTTACCGCTGCCGGAGTGGCCGTGCAGCACCACGCATTCACCCTGACTCACCTCTAACGAGGCGTTTTGTAACACCGGCAGGCGCACGCCGTTTTGCTGGTGGAGCACAAAGGTCTTACTTACGTTTTGTACGTGGATCATGTTGGCCTCTTAATTCTGTAATACCGAGGACACCAGCAGCTGGGTGTACGGATGGTGCGGATCGTCGAGTACCCGGTCGGTGAGCCCACTTTCCACCACCTGGCCCTGCTTCATCACCAGCAGACGGTCCGCCAGCAGGCGCGCAACGCCTAAATCGTGGGTGACAATCACCACCGCAAGGTTCAGCTCCACCACCAGACCGCGCAGCAGGTCGAGCAGGCGCGCCTGCACGGAGACGTCCAGCCCGCCGGTGGGTTCATCCATAAACACCAGCTTCGGATGGGTGACCAGGTTGCGGGCAATCTGCAGACGCTGCTGCATCCCACCGGAGAAGGTTGTCGGCAGGTCGTCGATGCGCGAGGCGGGGATTTCCACCTCCTCCAGCCAGTGCCGGGCGGTGGCGCGGATGTTGCCGTAGTGGCGCGCGCCGGTGGCCATCAGGCGTTCGCCGATATTGCCCCCGGCAGAGACCTGACGGCGCAGGCCGTCCATCGGGTGCTGATGCACCACGCCCCACTCGGTGCGCAGCAGGCGGCGGCGCTCGGCCTCGCTTATGCCGTAGAGGGAGCGTCCCTGATACAGGATCTCGCCGTGTTGCGGCGCCAGGCGCGCGGAGATGGACTTCAGCAGGGTCGTTTTGCCGGAGCCGGACTCGCCGACGATCCCCAGCACTTCGCCCGGCCACAGCTCAAACGACACGTCGCTGAAGCCTTTGCCCGGCGCATATAGATGGGTGAGGTTATTAACCGAAAGCAGCGGTTTCATTGGCCGTTCGCCTCGCTCTGTTGGCGGCAGTAATCGGTGTCGGAGCAGACAAACATTCGTTTGCCCGTGTCGTCCAGCACCACTTCGTCGAGATAGCTGTGTCTGGAGCCGCAGATGGCGCACGGCTCGTCCCACTCCTGCACCGTAAACGGGTGATCGTCGAAATCCAGGCTTTCGACACGTGTATACGGCGGTACGGCGTAGATGCGTTTTTCACGTCCGGCACCAAAGAGCTGCAGGGCGGGCATCATGTCCATCTTCGGGTTGTCGAATTTCGGGATCGGTGACGGGTCCATCACGTAGCGCCCGTTGACCTTCACCGGATAGGCGTAGGTGGTGGCGATATGGCCGAAGCGGGCGATATCCTCATACAGTTTGACCTGCATTACCCCGTACTCTTCCAGCGCGTGCATGGTGCGGGTCTCGGTTTCGCGCGGCTCGATAAAGCGCAGCGGTTCCGGGATCGGCACCTGGAAAATCAGAATCTGATCTTCCGTCAGCGGAGTTTCCGGGATGCGGTGACGGGTCTGGATCAGCGTCGCGTCTTCGGTTTTTTCGGTGGTGTTGACGCCCGTTACGCGCTTAAAGAAGTTGCGGATCGACACCGCGTTGGTGGTGTCGTCCGCGCCCTGGTCGATGACCTTCAGCACGTCCGCTTCACCGATCACGCTGGCGGTCAGCTGGATGCCGCCCGTGCCCCAGCCGTAGGGCATCGGCATTTCGCGGCCGCCGAACGGCACCTGATAGCCCGGAATAGCCACCGCTTTTAAAATAGCGCGGCGGATCATGCGTTTGGTTTGCTCGTCCAGATAGGCAAAGTTGTAGCCGCTTAAGTTAGCCATTGGCGCGCTCCCGTTGCAGGCGTTTCAGCAGTTCCAGTTCGGCCTGGAAATCGACGTAGTGCGGCAGCTTGAGGTGCGAGACAAAGCCAGCGGCCTCGACGTTATCCGCGTGGGCCAGCACGAACTCTTCGTCCTGCGCCGGGCCGGCGATGTGCTCGCCGTACTCCGGTGCCTGCAGGGCGCGGTCAACCAGCGCCATCGCCATCGCCTTGCGCTCGCCGAGGCCAAACACCAGCCCGTAGCCGCGGGTAAAGTGCGGATCTTCATTCTCTGGCGCGACGAAACCGTTCACCATTTCACACTCGGTCATTAGCAGTTCGCCGACGTTCACCGCAAAACCCAGCTCTTCCGGCACGATTTCAACGTCGATATAGCCGCTGCGGATCTCCGCCGCAAACGGATGGTTGCGCCCGTAGCCGCGCTGGGTGGAGTAGGCCAGCGCCAGCAGATAGCCTTCGTCGCCTCGCATCAGCTGCTGCAGGCGGGACGAGCGCGAGCACGGGTAAACCGGTGGCGTGCGGGTAATGTCATCCGGCGCGGCTCCCGTGTCCTCTTCCGCCTTCGCCAGCCCCTGATTTGCCAGCAGGCTAAAGACGTGCGGAGACGGTTCCTGTTCGGCGTCTGAAGTGCTAAGCGTTGGGACTTCGCCGTTCGCCAGCAGGGTGAAGTCCAGCAGGCGATGGGTGTAGTCGTAGGTAGGGCCAAGCAGCTGGCCACCGGGGATATCTTTATAAACGGCAGAAATGCGGCGCTCCAGGCGCATCTCCGCCGTGTCTACCGGCTCGCTCACCGCCAGTTTGGCAAGGGTAGTGCGGTAGGCGCGCAGCAGGAAGATGGCTTCCACGTTATCGCCGCTGGCCTGCTTAAGGGCCAGCGCCGCCAGCTCGCGGTCGGCGATGCCGCCCTCGGTCATCACCCGGTCAACCGCGAGGTTAAGCTGCTGTTCAATCTGGGCGACGCTCAGCTCGGGAAGCCGTTCATCGCCCCGTCGTCTGTGTTCCTGCAAGGCATGGGCGGCGGCGATGGCCTTTTCGCCCCCTTTGACGGCTACGTACATCAGCACACCTCCACGTGGGTGGTTCGCGGGATCGCCAGCAGGCGTTCGCCGCAGGTCAGGATCAGGTCAATGCCCAGCGGGAACGGGTGCGGGCGCTCGGTCAGTTCGTGAATGATGCACTCCGGCAGCTGCGGCGCGACCATGCGCTCGTCGGCGATGCCTGCGCCCGTCAGGCGCAGCATGCGGCCGCCGCTCAGGCTGGAGACCTGCAGGATCAGCGTGGCGCTGGTCTCCGGGGCGACGGCGCTGCCTTCGCTCAGGGCGTTGAGCTGTTCATGGCTGATTTGCTCATCGGCCACGGCAAAAACCGCCTGCTGGGGCTGATCGACCAGCGGGGCGCTGGTGTGAAAACGCAGGTTCTGGCTGGCGATATCGTTCGACAGGGCACCTGACAGCCATACCGGGGTATCGTTGTCCGCCAGCGTCAGCAGCACGCTGGTGGAGGCGAGGTTCAGCGGCAGCCAGCCCTGAGAGAGCTGGTGCAGGGAGACAATCACGCCCGGCTCGCTCATGGCCTTCAGCAGGCGACGAAAACTTTGTTGGGCATCCTGGACGGCCAGGGTAAAAGCAGGTTGAAGCGTCATGCGTTATCTCCGCGAACGAGCGTAAAGAAGTCGACCCGGCTGGTGTTCACTTCGGCCTGACGGGCGGCAACCCGTGCGGCGCGGTCGGCTTCCAGCGGGGCAATAAGGGTTTCCATTAACGTCTGGAAATGCGGGGGTTCCTGCAAAAGGGCGTCGATTACCGCGCAGCGCTCGGCGTGCGCCTTATCGCGACCCAGCACATAGCTGTAGCCCAGCGTACCGCTGTTCAGGCGGATCGCCGCGCGGGTGAGGGTGGCGTCGCCTGCAAAAAAGCGCTGGCCGGTGCCGCCCATCCGCGCCTGGATTTGTACCAGGCCGATTTCCGGCGCGCGGATCGTGTCGTAGTCAGGCGCCAGGCCCAGCGCGTTCATGCGCTCGCGCAGGGCGGCAGGCTGGCAATGGGCCAGCACGCGCATCCAGCGCTGTCGGGTGGAGGTATCGACGTGCATTCAGTGCTCCATGGTGAATTCAATCATGTCGGCGCGGGTCAGGCTGACGGAGTATTCCGTCGCGTTGATCTCGCCGTCACGGTGGTTGAGGGTGCGTACGCAGAGCAGCGGGGCCATGTTGGGAATTTCAAGCACCTTGCTCTCTTTTGCCTGCGCGCGGCGGGCGCTTATGCGCGTCTGGGTGCGCTTGAGGGCGATGCCCGTGGCATCCTGAAGAAAGTCGTGCAGGGAACCGCTGGTAAAGTTTTGCAGTACGGGCCAGAGGGCCAGGTCCGCGAAGTAGTGGTCAATCTGGCACACCGCCACGCCGTTGACCCGGCGCAGCGTGCGCAGGTGAATGACGTTATCACCCTCCTGAATCCCCAGCGCGTCCGCCACGTGGCCGGAGGCCGGGCGCAATACCGAGAGCAGCTTTTCGCTGGTCGGGTGGCTGCCCTGATCCAGCAGGTTCTGGCTAAAGCGCGCCTGGGCGTTAAGCGGGTAGTCGAACGGGCGCATCAGCACCAGCACGCCCACGCCCTGGCGGCGCTGCACCCAGCCGCGCTCGACCAGCTGGTCAATGGCGCGGCGCAGGGTATGACGATTGACCTCGTAGCGGTCGGCAAGCTGCTGCTCGGCGGGCAGGTAGTCCCCGCAGCGGTAGTGCGTGCGCAGCTCCACTTCGAGCTTTGCCGCAATCTCCTGCCAGCGGGTGGGGTAACTGGTCGGATGTCTGGATAAGTGCATACAAATCAATGCCTCGCTTCTCAGATGAAGTGCTTACGCAAACGTTGAGAGAGGAAATCCAGCAGGCTGACGGTGACGATGATGAGCACCATCAGGGCGCAGGTTTGCTGGAACTGGAAACCGCGAATCGCTTCCCACAGGGTGACGCCAACCCCGCCTGCGCCCACCATACCCACGACGGTGGCGGAGCGGACGTTGGACTCAAAGCGGTACAGAGAGTAAGAGATCAGCAGCGGCATCACCTGAGGCAGCACGCCATAGAGGATCTCTTCGATTTTGTTGGCGCCGGTTGCGCGGATGCCTTCCACCGGTCCGGGCTCGATGGCTTCGACCGCTTCGGACAGTAGCTTGGAGAGCACGCCGGTGGTGTGGATGAACAGTGCCATCACACCCGCGAACGGACCCAGGCCAACGGCCACCACGAAGAGCATCGCAAAGACCATTTCATTGATGGCGCGGCAGGCATCCATCAGGCGGCGCATCGGCTGGTAGACCCACCACGGCACGATGTTTTCAGCGCTCATCAGGCCAAAAGGAATGGAGAGAATGACGGCAAGGGCAGTACCCCAGACGGCGATTTGCAGAGTGACCGCCATTTCGCTGAGGTAGTCCTGCCACTGGCTGAAGTCCGGCGGGAAGAAGTCGGCGGCGAAGGTGGCCATGTTGCCGGAATCTTTGAAGAGCAGCAGCGGATCCATTTCTGCGCCCTTCCAGGAGATAACCAGCACCGCCAGCAGAATGGCCCAGCTGATGAGCGAGAACCAGCTGCGCTTTGGCGGCGGGAGGGTGATGGTTTGCATGTTGACTCCTTAATCTGTTCTCCCTCTCCCTGTGGGAGAGGGCCGGGGTGAGGGCATCAGCGTGCGCATTTCCCCCCTCACCCTAACCCTCTCCCTCAAGGGAGAGGGGACTTGAGTTACTGCACCGCTTTATTCACGCTGGTCATCGCGCCGAGCGCGGCGGTCAGGCGGTCGAGGTCTTCCAGTTGAGCCTGGATTTCAGACACTTTGCTGGTCTTCTCCTCGTCCTTGAGCCCTTTGTTGTCCTTCACGGCCTGCATCTGCTTAAACAGAGCCAGCTGGCGAATCGGGACCAGCTGCAGATCGCTCGACGCGCGGAACGGCGCCCAGCCCAGACGTTCCAGAACCGCTTTCTCTTCCGGCGTTTTGCCGTAGTTCATAAAGAAGTCGTAGACCTTGTCTTTGGTGCTTTCGGAGAGATTTTTGCGCCAGACGATCGGGTCGCCAGGGATCAGCGGCGATTTCCAGATGACCTTCAGCTCTTTCAGCTTGTCCGGCGCGGAGGTCTTCAGCTTGTCGAGGTTTTCTGTGTTGTTGGTGGCAACGTCCACCTGCTTGTTCGCCACGGCCAGCGCGTTGGTTTCGTGCCCGGCGTTCACCGTGCGTTTGAAGTCGCTGGTAGAGATGTTGTTTTTCGCGAAGACGTAGTAGCCGGGAACGAGGAAGCCGGAGGTGGAGTTCGGATCGCCGTTACCAAAAGTTAGCTCTTTGCGTTTGGCGATCATGTCGTTGAGGGTGTTGATCGGGCTGTCTTTGTTGACGATCAGTACGCTCCAGTAGCCAGGGGAGCCATCTGCCGCAACGGTCTGGGCAAAGACCTGGCCGTTGGCGCGGTCCACCGCTTCCATCGCCGAGAGGTTACCGTACCAGGCAATGTCCACTTTGTTGAAGCGCATTCCCTGGATGATGCCCGCGTAGTCCGGGGCGAAAAAGGCGTTTACTTTGATCCCCAGCCTAGTTTCCATATCTTTCAGGAACGGTTCCCACTGAGGCTTCAGGTTCTGCTGTGATTCCGTCGAAATAATGCCGAAATTCAGCGCTTTTTCCTGCTCTTCCGCATACGCCGGGCTTAACAGGGTGCTGATGCTGAACATGCTGGTAAAGGCCAGCGCGGCAACGGCTTTATAGTTCATTTCCATTCCTCGTTATGGGGACGTTATGCAGCCTGCGCGCGCTCTTCGACGCGGTTTACGCTGCGGTAGAGATGATCAAAACGTTCGTTATCAAACTGATGGCTCGCGCCATCAAAGAAGACATGCCCCTGCCGCAGGGCGACAATGCGCTCGCAGTAGCGCAGGGCGTAATCCACCTGATGCAGCGTGACCACCACGGTAATGCCGTCGTTCTGGTTGATGTCGCGCAGGGTTTCCATCACGATGCGCGCCGATTCCGGGTCCAGCGAGGCGATAGGCTCGTCGGCCAGAATGATTTGCGCTTTCTGCATCAGCGCGCGGGCGATGGCGACGCGCTGCTGTTGTCCACCGGAGAGGGTGGAGACGCGCTGGTGGGCGAAGTGCGCCATGCCGACGCGGGTCAGCGCCTGTAAGGCTTCCTGCTTCTGGGATGGGGAGAACCAGCGCAGGCAGGTGCGCCAGAACGGGGTGCTGCCGAGGGCGCCAATCAGCACGTTCTCCAGCACCGTAAGACGGTTCACCAGGTTGAACTGCTGGAAGATGTAGCCCGTCCGGGCGCGGCTTTTTCGAATATCGCTCGCCAGACGCCCTGCGCGCTGCACGGTGTTGCCCAGCAGCTCGATGTGGCTTTCCGGCGTTTTATCGCAGGTAATGAGGCCGCTTAAGTGGCGTAAAAGGGTGGATTTTCCCGAACCAGACGGCCCGAGAAGCGCCACCATGTCGCCCTGCTGGACGGTCAGATCAACGGCATGCAGCGCCTTGTTGTGATTGAAGGTTTTGCTCAGTTTCTCGACGCGGATAACAGTTTGCATGTGCTGGGCCTCACGATAAATGTGGCCTCATGCTGGCGCATCAATATGACATTTGGGTTAAGTGCAGGTTGCGGGAGTTTGAAGAGTTGAGGGGAGTTTGATGACAGGCGGAGGCAGACCGCCCACCGCCCGAAAATTAGTGCTGTTGCTTAACGACGTTAATCATCCACGGCACGCCGTATTTGTCGGTGACCTTACCGAAGCCGTGCGCCCAGAAGGTTTCCTGCCAGGCCATTTCGATATTGCCCCCATCGGCGAGGTTGTCGAACCAGCGCTTGCCTTCCGACACATCCTGCGTGTCGAGCACCAGCGTGAAGCCCGCGTACTGTGCGCTGCTGCCCGGCGGCAGCCCGTCGCTCATCATGATATCGCTGCCCGCAATGCGGACATTGGAGTGGGCGATAGCCGAATCCGGAAACTGCATGCCGGACGGACAGCCTTCTTCGCTGTTATCGCTTTTTGGCATTTCGCCGAAGGTTATTTTATAGAGGAGTTCTGCGCCGACGGCCTGCTGATAGAAGGCGGTAGCCTCTGCACAGTTGCCGGCGAAAGAGATGTAGGGACTTAACGGCATAATCTTTACCTCACGTAAGAAAAGCCCGTTAAGTGTAGTTCCCGAAAGCCCGGTAAGCGAAGCGCCACCGGGCGGGTAAATCAGTTCTTTTTCACGAACTCAGATTTCAGTTTCATTGGACCGAAGCCGTCAATTTTGCAGTCGATATTATGATCGCCTTCAACCAGACGGATATTCTTCACTTTGGTACCAATCTTCAGCATGGAAGAGCTGCCTTTCACCTTCAGATCTTTGACCACGGTTACGCTGTCGCCATCCGCCAGCAGATTGCCGTTCGCATCTTTGACGACCAGCGCATCAGCATCCTGCGCTAGCTCGGCATCATTCCATTCGTGTGCGCATTCCGGGCAGATGAACATGCCATTATCTTCATAGGTGTATTCAGAATTGCATTTTGGACAGTGTGGGAGTTGCATATCGGTATCCTCAAAAGTGTTAACGCGCTGGAAAGTGCCAGCTTAATGACGGCAGAGTGCCGAAAAAGGCGGCAAGTATAGCGCAAATCCACACGTTTGTCGGTGATATTGTGAATTTAAAAAACGCAGAAAATGTATTGTGAGTGACACTTACTGTCAGTCAGCTAAGCGATGCTAACGTCATTAACACGGTGGAAAGAGAAGTCGCTAAATATATCGAATATTTTATTACGGCAAATTGCTACGCACCTTCATTTCAGATAAGGTGAAGCAACACATTGTTATTTATCTTCGAACTTTGCTGCCATACATTTCTTATGGCGGCGGCCTATCCCTCTCTTTTTAGGTGGGTAAATAATGATGATATATCCTGGAGCTTCTTAAAATGGGTCAGGCTTTTTATCTTTTGGCTTCCGGGCCTTGAGGAGAGCTTTACACGCCATGCAGGGATAGCCATTTATTTCTGATTATCTTCAATCAGTTATATTCCGGTGAACATGTTTTCCACACGTGATCATATAAGCCTGAACATTATAATTAAAACAAGTGGCTTAATAAAAGTAATAAATTTGCGTTAAGGAAAGGCTTTTATCATGCACACACAGACCATTTTTGAATTAAGCCAGGAAGCTGAACGTTTGTTACAGCTCGCCCTGCAAAATCTCGATACCCTGAGGTCAATGCCGACAGCGATGCTGGAGAACACGACGGCGGCTATTACGGGAGAAAAGAACAACGTTCTGCCTTTGCATTTTAGTGCGCGGGGCGTTGAAGCACAGCAGGCAACTCTGAATAATGAATTACGCAAAATAACACGTCTGGAAATGGTTCTGGCTATCGTTGGCACGATGAAAGCGGGGAAATCAACCACCATTAATGCCATTATAGGTACCGAAGTGTTGCCGAACCGCAACCGCCCAATGACGGCGCTTCCTACGCTGATCCGTCATACGCCAGGCCAGAAGGAGCCGGTGCTCCACTTCTCACATGCCTCTCCTATTGATGATTTGATCCACCTGCTGCAGAAAAAGCTCTGCGATTACGATCGCGGCAAGCTGGCTTTGCATCTGGAAATTGATAAGGACATGAATACGCTGCTTGAACGCATTGAGAGAGGCGAGGCCTTTGAAAAGCATCATCTGGGCGCGCAGCCAATATTTCATTGCCTGAAAAGTCTCAATGACCTGGTGAGACTCTCCCAGGCGCTGGGCGTGGCGTTTCCGTTTTCCGAATACGCGGCCATCGAACATATTCCGGTGATTGAAGTGGAGTTCGTGCATCTTGCGGGTCTGGATGCCCACCTCGGGCAGTTGACGCTGCTCGATACCCCCGGCCCCAATGAGGCTGGACAACCGCATCTGCAAAAAATGCTTAGCGAACAGCTCGCCCGCGCGTCGGCGGTGCTGGCGGTGATGGATTATACCCAGCTTAAATCTATTTCTGATGAAGAGGTCCGTCAGGCTATTTCGGTGGCGGGGAAATCAGTGCCTCTTTATGCGCTGGTGAATAAATTCGACCAGAAGGATCGCAATAGCGACGATGAAGAGCAGGTCAGGGCGATGATCTCTGGCACCTTAATGAAAGGCAATATTTCGCCTGGCCAGATCTACCCTGTTTCATCTATGTGGGCGTATCTGGCAAACCGCGCGCGCTACGAAATGAATAGCCACGGACGCCTGCCGGATCATCAGGAGCAGCCCTGGGTGCAGGATTTTGCCGAAGCTGCCCTCGGACGCCGCTGGCGTACGGCGGACCTGGACGATATTGACCATATCCGTCACGCAGCCGATTTGCTGTGGGAAGATTCGCTGTTTGAACAACCGATACGCAAACTGATTTACGCCGCCTATGCCAATGCCTCGTTATTCGCGCTGCGTTCGGCGTCGCATAAGTTGCTCAACTACGCGCAGAATGCCCGGGAGTATCTCGACTTCCGCTATCAGGGGCTGACGGTGGCCTTTGAGGCGCTGGAAATGAACATCGCGCGTCTTGAAGAAGATATGGCGCTGCTGCAAACGCGTCAGCGCGCGGTGAGCGATGAGGTGAAACATGAAGTTGAGCAGGCGCTGAACGCTACCGCGGACTTTATGGGGGCCCAGAAAACGGCGCTTCATCAGTCGATTGATCAGGTTTTCAGCACTCACAATATTCTTGATTTGGCAGGCATTGACCGGCTGAATCACCGCAGTGACGAACCGCAAGAGCTGAAACAGCTGGTTCTGGATGATGAAGGGCAGGCGCAGATCGCGCTGAGTAAAATTCGCTCCTCCTGTGAACTGATCATGCTGGATGCGCAGACGAAAATCTGCAGGGAGCTGGCGTTACGCTTCGATCAGCTGGAATCTACGCTGGCGCGTTCGCTGAATGAAGCTATGCGCCCCATTGAAACGCGTATTAAAGAGCATCTGAGCCATGCCGGCTTCCGGGCGCGGATCAGCTTCCCGGCTTTTCAGGCTAACCAGCTTAATTTCAATACGCGGTCCCTGTTTAACGATGCTATTGCGGAGGATAACCGCCCGGCAGGTCAGCCTTCCGCCGGGAGCAGTATGCGTGAAACCGTTTCGCGGTGGCTGAATAATCCTGGCTGGGGCTGGGATGATTATGTGGTCACGCGCACGCGCTATGTTATCGACATTGCGCAGCTGCATGACAAATTTAAGCAACATATTGATCAATTTTGTGAACAAATACGTAAAGCTTTGTCCGCTCAGGTCGATGTCTCTGTTACGGCCGGAATGGCGACGTTCTTTGCAGAATTTTCGTTATGCCTGACCGGTTTACAGGAAAGCTTGCGTGATAGCCTCGCAGTGCGTCAACAAAATGAGCATTCGACCCGAGCGCTCAGCCAGCTGTTGAAGCAAAGCATTACGACTGCGGCGTGGATTCAGGAAGATACCCGACTGTTACGCGATGATATTCAAACACTATTCGCGGCAGAGCAACCATGACAACACAGCTACTGGACGGTCCCGGGCGGACGCTGGAGTGTATTCATCCCAAGTTTATGGTCGATCTTGTGCAGGGCGTGGACGCGGCGCGATATCCCCATCTGGGGCCGCAGCAGCTGCAGTTTCGTGAGCGTTTGACTCAGGAAATCATGACGCACACCCGGCTACGGCCCTGGGCGATGGCGGGAATGCTTAATGAGAACGCGGCCCTGCGCCTGGGGCTGGCGGAAAAACTTGCCGGCATGCTGGATCCGGGCCATCTCGCGCTGATGCTGATGGCCGATAAACTGATTGCGCTGCGCCAGCAGGCCCACTTGCGCGCTCAGCCATCCCCCGGCCTGCTTGAGCAGTACGCGCAGCTCTCCTCTCATTTTACCCAACGTGCTGCCTATAAAGAAAAGGCGCTGACCCAACGTGGACTGACGGTACAGGCGGGCGAGCACAGTGAACAAATTTTCACCCGCTGGCGAGCCGGCCACTATGATGGCTGGTCTTTGGCCGGGCGCTGCTTCATCGTCCTCGAAGAGCTGCGCTGGGGAGCATTTGGCGATGCATGCCGTCTGGCGAACGACGATGTGTCGGCAATGCTCAAGGATAATTTACGCAGCATGGCTGCCAACTACCTGGCCCAGGGCATCAATGCGTCTCCCACGACGCGCCATTTTTATCATCAGTGGCTGACTACGCCCGCTTCGGCGGGTTTAATCGATCATAAAGACATGCTGGGCTGGCTCGGCGACTGGTGTCAGGCGGATGCACACCCGGTGAGCTGGTCAGTAACGCAAAGCTGGCAGACCGTCGCGCTGGGTATGCCGAGGCTGTGTTCGGCAAAACGGCTGGTGGATGCGATGGTGGAGGAGATTTTTGGTTGAACCCCCCTCACCCTGACCCTCTCCCCATAGGGGAGAGGGGATAGACGGGTGCGGTGTGTTAATGATGAAGTTCTACAGTTTCCCGTTCTAATTCCTGTTTGGGTGCATTTCCGTAGCGTTTTGCGTATAGAGCTGTGATGATGGGCACCAGGATCGCGGTGACAATCACGCTGGCGGCAACCAGTGCCGTCGCGGAAGCGGCTACCGGTTCAAAGGCCGGGTTTATCTGGGCAATAATCACCGGATTTGCGACGGCAGCGCCTGCTGCTGAAGAGGCGGCAACGCCCGCCGTGCCGTTTCCTCCCCCGATCACGCGGTCGGCAATAATCAGCGGAATACCGGTGATGATGATAACCGCGACACCCAGCACAATCCCCAGCAGTCCCGTATCAAGGATCACGTTCAGGTTGATGGTGTTGCCCAGCGCAAAGCCAAAGAACGGGATCAGCACTGGCGTAGCTTTGCTGAAGAAATCACGCAGATCGTGATCCAGATTACCCAGGGCAAAACCGATCAGAAACGGCAGGATCGCGCCGACAAAGTGGTGCGGCTCAAAAGAAGCCAGGCCAGCAGACCCCAGGATCAGCATCGTCATGAGCGGGCCGGATTCCAGAGACATCAAAACAAATGCGCCGGACTCCTCTTTCGTTCCGTACTGGTTCATCAGGCTGGCATACAGCCCGCCGTTGGTCATATCCATCGCCGAGACAATCGCCAGGACGGATAGCCCGGCGAAGAAACCGGTCTGAATTCCATTTTCCGGAATGAACATCGCGCATATCATTGCGACAACCCAGGCGACCGCTATTTTGGTTATCACCAGCGTTCCGGATTTGCGTAATACGGTACCCGTAGCGCGTAAATTAATGGATGCGCCGATACAAAAGAACCAGACGGCCAGGATGGGAACGGTACCCGTAATCATCCCTTTTGTGAAACCACCAAAATAAGCCCCGGTATCAGGTGCTAATGTATTCAGAATGGCTCCGAGTACCAGCGGCACCAGCATCATACCACCCGGTATACGTTCTATCGTGGCTTTAATCTTCATATACAACCCTCATAATTTTTACCACTCGTGGCGAGCGGCAGGTGTAAAAAAAAATCAATAAATTCAAGTTGATGAAGGGTTTTTTGATGGTTTGTATTTGATAACCCCGCAACCAAAATGCAGTAAGTGCTCTTCTTTTCTCTTGCCAGAAAGCACCTGGTGCTATGTTTCGGGAATTATCATGCGATCACTGGAATAATGATTCAATGAAAATAAAACGATGTTTTAGTTATATGTATCACATATTGAATGTAAACTTTACGACGCGTTCTGTCAGGTGAGGTTTTATGTAAATCTCTTGTAAAAATTTGCCTTTATATTCCGGGATAAAAAGAAAACGGATCATGCTGAAAATCATTATCAAGGGAAGGGTTGAGAAAGGTCTTATTTGCGGAAGTTGACAAATGCTGTCTTCACTTTACGCAGCATAAATATATGTGTGAAGTTGATCACAAATATAAACGCTGGTAGGGTAAAAAGGTCATTAACTGCCCAGACAGGCGTCAACAGGTTCGGTTGTATCGACGGAAAACGTCAATGTAAGTAAACCTGCTACGCTTGAATAAGGCGATTCGCATGGAGCGGATCCCATGGTTCGCAGCACGCTAACTGGACTGTGAAACAGACAGGGCCGAGTCAACGAGGATAGCTATGCTAAGAAGGAAAAAGGTTAAACCCATCACACTGCGCGACGTCACCATTATTGATGACGCAAAACTGCGTAAAGCCATTACCGCAGCCTCGCTTGGTAATGCGATGGAATGGTTCGATTTTGGTGTCTATGGCTTTGTCGCCTACGCGTTAGGTAAAGTGTTCTTCCCCGGGGCTGACCCCAGCCTGCAGATGATTGCCGCACTGGGTACGTTCTCTGTTCCCTTCCTCATTCGCCCGCTGGGCGGTCTGTTCTTCGGTATGCTCGGTGACAAATACGGTCGCCAGAAAATACTTGCTATCACCATTGTCATTATGTCGATCAGTACGTTCTGTATCGGCCTGATTCCGTCCTACGCCACGATCGGCATCTGGGCACCTATTCTGCTGTTGCTTTGTAAGATGGCGCAGGGCTTCTCCGTCGGGGGCGAGTATACCGGTGCGTCGATCTTCGTCGCGGAGTATTCCCCTGACCGTAAGCGCGGCTTCATGGGCAGCTGGCTGGACTTTGGTTCGATTGCCGGATTTGTGATGGGCGCGGGCGTCGTGGTTCTGATTTCAACCGTGGTCGGTGAGGAGAACTTCCTCGACTGGGGCTGGCGTATCCCGTTCTTTATCGCGCTTCCGCTGGGTATTATCGGTCTTTACCTGCGTCACGCGCTGGAAGAGACGCCTGCCTTCCAGCAGCACGTTGAGAAACTGGAGCAAGGTGACCGCGAAGGCCTGCAGGATGGTCCGAAAGTCTCCTTTAAAGAGATTGCGACGAAGCACTGGCGCAGCCTGCTGACCTGTATTGGTCTGGTGATTTCCACCAACGTCACTTATTACATGCTGCTGACCTACATGCCGAGCTATTTGTCGCATAACCTGCACTACTCGGAAGATCACGGCGTGCTAATCATTATCGCCATCATGGTGGGTATGCTGTTCGTGCAGCCAATTATGGGTCTGCTGAGCGACCGCTTTGGCCGTCGACCGTTTATCATCCTGGGGAGTGTGGCGTTGTTTGCACTGGCGATCCCGGCCTTTATTCTGATCAACAGTAACGTGCTGGGTTTGATTTTCGCGGGTCTGCTGATGCTGGCGGTGATACTGAACTGCTTTATCGGGGTGATGGCATCTACGTTACCTGCGATGTTCCCGACGCACATTCGTTATAGCGCGCTGGCGGCAGCGTTCAACATCTCCGTTCTGATTGCTGGCCTGACGCCTACGCTTGCTGCCTCTCTGGTGGAAAGCACGCAGAATCTGATGATGCCAGCCTATTACCTGATGGTTATCGCGGTAGTCGGTCTGGCGACCGGCCTGACCATGAAGGAGACGGCAAACCGTCCTCTGAAAGGGGCGACGCCTGCGGCATCCGATATTCAGGAAGCGAAAGAGATCCTGCGCGAGCATTACGACAACGTTGAGCAAAAGATTGAGGATATCGACGCAGAGATTGAAGAGCTGCAGAAGAAACGCTCCCGTCTTGTTGATCAACATCCTCGGATTAACGAGTAATAAAGAAAACCCGCCAACGGCGGGTTTTCTTTTATTAGCATCCGGCGGCGATGTAGTCGCCGTTGGCGCTGATGGGGATGACCGTCAGGAAAAGAATGGCCGCGAACAGGATCAGGACGACCCCTCCGGCAATTTTAACTGCCGGCACCAGCCATCTTAACGAGCTATTTCCTCCGAACCATGCCACCGTGCGTTCACGGGCATAACGAACCGCCAGTGATAGCCCCATAATAGAGAGTGCCGTTCCTAAAGACATGGTCATAACGGCCGCCATCCCCCAGGTGACAATGCCCAGCGCGTTCGAAAACATCAGAATCATGATCGCACCGCTGCAAGGGCGTGCGCCAATCGCCAGAATGACGCCCAGACGCGTTTTCCAGTCACCTTGTGTCAGATCTGCGCCCACGCCATGATGGCCACAGCCACAGCGTTCATTATGCTGATGGAGCGGATTAATGGCGGAGACCGTCATTCTGCGCGAACGCAGGCTCTTCAGCGTCTGGTAAATGATGAAAGCACCAAACGCGCCAATCAGCACGGCGCTTATCTTCTCAACGTACCAGCGGCTGGTACTGATATCGCCTGACGCGAGGTTAAACCCCACCGCCAGAATAAAGACGAACAGAATCGCGCTAACGCCCTGCATCAGGCTGCCAATGAAGGGGACCACGCGGGCGGCCAGCTCGCTCTCCTTATTGGTGGTCAGATAGGTCGTCATTATGAATTTTCCATGCCCCGGCCCGATGGCGTGAAGGACGCCATAGAGGAAAGCGCCCGTTAAGAGCCATAATCCGCCGCTGTACTGGTGGTTGTTAAGCTGCAGCAGATACATCACCAGATAACGGTGCAGGGTAATTTGCGTGGCAAGACACCACTGGATAAAGGCGTTCCAGTGCGTATGCAGGGTAAATCCCGCGAAGAGGATTGCCAGCAATATTAACCCGGCTCCAGGAAGGTGCCAGTCGCGGCGCAGGCGTTGTGTATTCATGAAGGGGGCTCTGCGGAGAAGAATATTTGCCGCTAGTATAGATGATCTTCCCTTTCAGTTCGCAGGATCGCACCGGGATCCTGATGTAATTGTGGATAAGTCTGTGTGTAAAAAGGTATAAGGCGGGGTTTTGCTGTGGAATGCAGCAGTCAGTCATTTTTCTGTTATTTAACGGTTGCGGCCTGCGGAGAACTCCCTATAATGCGCCTCCATCG